>Ga0209480_10000008_pt1 | contig 390559 bp, 335 predicted proteins | sample JI61114C2DNA_FD_187501 | JGI IMG/M metagenome (GOLD analysis project Ga0209480, IMG submission 187501) | Wastewater effluent complex algal communities from Wisconsin, to seasonally profile nutrient transformation and Carbon sequestration -... | ecosystem: Engineered > WWTP > Effluent > Algae...
AAGGGTCCTTCTGGCCCTGGCGGTCCTTCCGGCCCTGGCGGTCCTTCCGGCCCTGGTGGTCCTTCCGGTCCTGGTGGTCCTTCCGGCCCTGGTGGTCCTTCCGGTCCTGGTGGTCCTAAGGGTCCTTCCGGTCCTGGCGGTCCTTCCGGTCCTGGCGGTCCTTCCGGTCCTAAGGGTCCTTCCGGCCCTGGCGGTCCTTCCGGCCCTGGCGGTCCTTCCGGCCCTGGTGGTCCTAAGGGTCCTGGTGGTCCTGGTGGTCCTTCCGGCCCTGGCGGTCCTTCCGGTCCTGGTGGTCCTTCTGGCCCTGGTGGTCCTGGTGGTCCTTCCGGTCCTGGTGGTCCTTCTGGCCCTGGTGGTCCTTCCGGCCCTGGCGGTCCTTCCGGCCCTGGTGGTCCTGCTGGTCCTTCCGGTCCTGGTGGTCCATTCGGTCCTGGTGGTCCAGGCGGTAACGCCGGCCCTGGTGGTCCTTCTGGCCCTGGCGGCCCTCTTGGCCCTGCTGGCCCTGTTGGACCGACCGGTTCATTCGGATCGATCGGCTAAAGCACTTAGGTTCTCAAGCCCGTAACTGAGGCCTAAGTCGAAAAACGGAGCAATAACTGAAAACCCTGGCAATGCACGCCAGGGTTTTTAGTTATTACAAAAAAAATAAAAGCTTAGTCAGTTAGATCGGCAGGGCTTACCTGATAAGAGAAATATACTTGTTTGAAAGTATGCTCAGGCAGCTGGTCGCGGTAGATCCAATGGCCTGACTTAATTGGCGGAATTCCCGCAGAGACAATTACAAAAGTTACTCGCACCGGCGGATTGCCAACTTCATTAGCATTGCTAAAGTTGGCGCGAGAATAATATCTTGCAATTATTGGACGGAAGCGCTTGTAGTATGGGTTAAGAATACGGTCTCCCAGTACATTTCGCTGTTTCTCGTGAATGAAACGCTCAATCAAGGAGAGCTTTTGCATACGCGGAAACTCAACAGCTTTAATAGTGCCATCTTGAAACTCAATCAAGCACAAGGTATGAAAATTCTCTGAGCGCAACTGTGGAGAAAACACTCTCCAGGCCTGCCTCATGCCAAGCGGGGCACCAGCAGATATTAAATTTGCCTTGTCTTTATCTGGCACCATAGGCAACTCAGCAACACCAACTATAGTGGCTAAAGACAGATAACCAATAATTACCAAATTGCACGCTATGAGCTTTAAAGTTAGCTTTGCCGTCGCAGTCGATGAGCAAAGATCCTCTATCGGAGAGCATCCTAAAGCCTGATCGTAAGAAAGCAAACGATCAGCTGAGAGCTGTGGCGTAATATGCTTATCCGACATAGAGATCATTGATTGAGAAAACTACTTGGTTCATAGACTCAATGATAAACTTGCACATAGACCATTAGCAACAGGCTAATTCAGGGTAAGTTCTATATATTCAGGTAGCAGAGTCTCTGAAATACTGGAGGGGGCAGTGCAATCAACATCTCCGGGCACACGAAAACTTTCCTTTCGCCAAGCCTGCAATTATTCTTCCTCGTCAGGCAGACCAACAGCAGCTCATAAACTGTTGGTATCAAGTTTTCTTTTGACATTCTTCTTCGTGGTTGGTAGCTGGCTGCTCCCCGAATGGACACCAGAAAAAAACTCGATCACTATCTACACCGGTCCAATAATGAATCTGGCTGGATGGACGCAGTATTGGAGCTTATTCTGCCCCGAAGTACGCGACCTAAATTATCACCTAAATGCTCTTGTTGAATTTTCTGACGGAACCGTCAAATGCTATGAATTTCCGCGCCACGAAAAGATGGACCTAATCACTAAATTCAGGCGCGAAAAACTACGTAAACTATTTGGTGACAACATATCTTGGCAAAACTACGAACAGTTTAGACCAAGCGTCTGCCGCTTTTTGGCCCGGGCAAACAACGACCCAACTAATCCGCCAGAACGAGTGACAATGTTCTTGAACATCACCAACACTCCTCCCCCCGATAAAGAAAGCTTTTGTTATCGAGATGAGCTTCCGCCCCACACAAGAAAGATTATTCTGTCGAGCTATAAAGTCAACCCAACCGATCTACAATAGAGTGCATGATGACTAATCTTCCTAAAGCAGCTCCAGCAGAAGGCTTGCCTCATACAGCGCAAGCAACAGAAGCGAAACCTCAGTGGATTGAAAATTTACTGAAGAGCTGGAATTCGTTTTGGTTTGAACCAACTACACCAGTAGCGATGGCAATTTTTCGCATATTTTTCGGCATAATTCTTCTCGAAAACATGCTTGTACACCTGCTTCCAGACTTTGACCTTTATTACGGCAAGAACTCACTTGTTCCAATAAATGACATGATGAGTCTTTACTGGCATAGCAGTTACTATTTTGATTTGATGGCAGCTCTGCCAGCCGATGACAAATATATCTATGGTGCATTTTGGGTGATGGTGGCAGCCACGGTGATGATGACACTAGGACTCTGCACCCGTGTCAGCTCATGGGTGACGTTCTTATTACTAATGTCATTTGGCGCTCATTTTCAACTCAATCAGAACGCTGGGGACAATTATTTGAGACTAGCCACCATGTGTCTTGCTCTCTCTAATGCAGGTGATGCCTTCTCGCTAGACAATCTAATTCGGGCCACCCGTCAAGATTGGCGCAAAACTGGTTTTGGCGCACGTCTTTCAGCTCCTTGGGCGCAAAGATTACTGCAAATACAAATTTGTATTGCCTACGGCCACACTTGGTATTCGAAAATGGAAGGCAAGATGTGGAATGACGGAACAGCCGTCTACTATGCCGTTCGTTACGATGACCTAATGCGTTTTCCCATACCTCACATATTTGACCAGCTACCAATCTACATGATTCTGACCTGGGGCACGCTAGCCATTGAATTTGCCTTGTTTACCTTCATCTGGTGGCGACCAACGCGCTACTGGGTTATGGCAGCTGGCCTTTCGCTCCACCTTGGCATTGAATATTGCATGAATCTACCAATGTTCGAATGGTCTTTCATGCTCACTTACCTTCTCTTCATTTATCCAGAAGATTTGACCAAGTCATGGAACTGGTTGAAAGCAAAGATCAAAGATCGCTTCGGTGAGCCCTATAGACTAGCTTTTGATGGCTCCTGTATTCTCTGTGTCAGAACAATTGGGTTAATTCATCGTCTCGATATCTTTGGTCGCATCAAGCCCCTCGATTTTACAGACAAAGACAACGACGCTGAGCTAGACGAAGTAAAACTAGATAGAGCAAGAGCACAGTCAGAAATATTGCTGCAAAAAAGAGATGGCAACTGGCTTGGTGGCTTCAAGGCTTTTCGCTTCATCAGCCTGCGCACACCGCTACTCTGGCCCCTCACACCAGTTCTCTTTGTACCAATTGTCTCCTTCTTTGCTGAGCTGATGTACAAAGCAATTGCCGCCAATCGCAAGCTCATCCTGGGCTCACCTAGCGAGGTTCGTCAATGACCGCAACAGTTTTCAAAATACTACTTCTAGTGGCCGTTTTTGTTGCAGTGCTCAGCGCTACCTATCCTAAACAGCACGCCGCTATAGAAGAAGAAAAAGCAAACAACTACGACAATACTTTGATGCGTGAGGTCCTACGCACCCAAAAGAATTACCAAGACGCAACTAATAACCCAGCCAGCAGCACAGATCAACGCCTAGCCGCTGGCAACGCATATGCGGCCACGCTCAGTAGCCAACAGCGCTTCGAAGAGGCCGCTAAAATATACCAAGACCAACTCGCACTCACTTGGGGCCTAGTCAATAATGCCTACAATCAAAAATGGGCAGATGCCAATATGCACCTAGCGGGAGCGCATCGCAATCTAGACAATCAACCGGCTGCTCTAGTTTGCTATGACAGCGTTCTCAAACATGACCAGGAGTTTTTGCCAGCTAATGATCCGCGCATCGCAAGAGATCTAAACAATGTGGGCCTGATGCACTACCTCATCGCCACAGGTAAAGCGGAGCCAGCAGATAGAAAGAATGAGTTTAAGACCTCCCGTGATTATCTAGAGCAGGCTCTCGCCTTGCTCGAGAAGAACAATCAAGGCAGTTCAGCAAAAGCGGCTGCCACACTGTGGAATCTTGTTCTTACCTGTCGCGATCTCGACGACAAAAACGCCTCGCAGAACTACAAGTTGCGTGCCCAAGCAATAGACAAATCTCTCAATCGCGTCTGCCGAGAGCCCTAAGCGAAATTCAAAATTACTTATGTCGCTTGTCAGCCGAGAAGCCCACACGGAAACCAAGATACTCGTATGGATTATGACTAGCAATTTCATCGCCGTTCAATGGTGAGCAACTGTCTATTGGCGAATAGTGCTGCTCAATTATTGCCGTAATACCTTTGGCCTTAAACAAGTCGTGCACTTCTCCATCTTCAAGCAATATTAGCGCTGGGGGGTAAGCAGAAAGAGCCTCAAGTTTTAAACGATCATAGAGTGTCGTCTCAAACCGAGCCAACTGCGCAATCTGCTCTGGAGTACCTCGTTCGTGCAAAACTTTAAGAGTACGAAGGGGAAAGCCCCAGACCAGGTATCCTGGTTTGCGACGTAACTGGGTTAACAGAGGAAAGGCCGGGCTTATCTGCTCAGAATAAATCCAAACTCGATCACGAGCTGTACTTGCTTCTTTCACCGTCTTGCTAAAGAAGGAGAGATCATGCTCGAAACCAAAGCCATAGTATCCTAACTCGCTAAGCGAAAAGGCCGACCCCTTGGCTAACTTCACCGCGGCGACACTGGATGAAACAAAACAGACTACAACCAACAGCGATAGGAACACTACGACTTTCTTATTGAGCCGAGCCGAGCACCAAGCAGCAATCTGACCAGAAAAGACCTTAGCTGAACGGCAGGCACGGATGTAGCGACTGCTGGCAAGCAATAGAGCTATTAACGAATAGGCAATCATCAAGATACCCTGATGGCTGAATAGTGTTCCCGAAAATACGAAATAACCAAAGCCAAAAGCGGCCATGAGACACATGAGTCGAGTCAATAGGCAGCAGCCAGCCAAAGGCAATGCCAGAACAAAAAAGACCACGAAGGCATAGACCAGGTCACGACGATCTGGGGATTTGTCTACATACGAGAGATCATCGTTAAAGTACTCAAAGCTGAGTTGATTTATGCGCCATATCGGACCAAGATATTCCGACACTACCGATGGTACCAAACAGAGAAGCAGCAGACTGAGCAAAAACAAAGTAAACAGACAAGCTACAAGCTCAGTAGTTAAATAGCGGCGCTTAAGCTTCGTCAGTGAAATGTCACCGAGAGAAAACAAACAGGTAAATTCAACGGCCACAAGGGCCAGTAAAAAAACGGGATTAAGCAGCAAACCCAGAGCAGCAAGAAAACCAATCATAGCAGACCGAAGCCGCTTTTTAGCGGGGTTTAGTGCACTAATGGAGAGGTAGCGCTGGGTCAAATAGGGCAGGAAGAGCAGGAAAAACAGCACACTCTCTTGACCGAAACAATTGAGGAAATATATCAGTGAGAGAGCCACACCCAATACGATTGCCGGCAGACAAAACTGCAGCATTTTAAGCCTCGGACTCAGTCCTTGCCCAGACCTTATAACTAGCAAAAGTGATACCAGAGCAAGCAGCACTACCATCAAATTGAAAATCGTAATTGGATGTATACAAATCAACTTCGAAAGCAGAGCTGGCAAGCTGCTTAAGTACAAAGCAAAAGGTGACGAGTTATCTAAAAAATCGATATATGGCCGCGCACCATCAGCAATTTGAACGCCACAACAAAGACGCATAGCAGCTTCTGCCGGGATAAGCAATTGGTGTATTGAAAACCAGCCCGCCAAAAGGGCCGAGAGGCAAAGAGCAAGCAGGCAAGCAATGAAAAGATTTAAACTAAGCTTGTTCATCTAGCTCTTCACCTGCAATTCGTAGGCAGTATATCCAGCGACATCGTCGATCTTTTTATATTGCTTGAGATACTGATTGAAATTGTACGGAGCTAAATATTCGGCGGCGGGGCCATTTTGCACGAATATCAAAACAGGTTTGTTCTTCTCGATATCTTCGGCGTACTCTTTGACTATGCGATCTTTAAAAGAGAGTAGCCTCGAATTTTCGGGTGTCACTTCTCTGACATCTTTGATGTACTGCAAAACTGAAAGAATACAACAGTGCAAATGCCTTGAACCAGGCTTAACACGCAACTGTGTAGTCGGTGGAAATCCGGGAGCGACAGCATTACCAATGAAGATCACCCGATCATGGGGCTTGGCATGAGCCAAAATTATGGTGGCAAAGGGTGAATCGATATCTGAGTAGGGCGAGTCACCAGAATAGCCAATCGTACTAAGATCAAAATTCGGTTCGCCTTTAATCTTCTCGTACTCTTCGCGAGCATTAACAAGCGAGAATCCAGCAATGAAAACCAGCAGGCACAAACAGCTAGTTGTGAATATAGCGGATTGTTTTTCAATACTCTTTTTCGAGCGGATAACGCCTTCAATGATGGCAACAAGAAGTGCAGCGAGACCACCGCAGATGACAATTACCGCGCCAGCAAAGGCAGGAATGTCTTGATAGGCCCAGCCCTTGAACTGGAGCAAGTAGGGTACCACCCCAGCAAAAGCAAAAGCAGCGCAGCAGCTCAGCAGAGCATAACGATGAGAAAACGACAGAGCTAGCAGAGCAGCAAGTGAGAGCAAGAAGAAGACGCCCCTCTTATCTGGCGCAGCTAGACTGCTGGCCAAAGAAGTGTCCCAAAACTGATAACCAGCGGCGAAAGCAGGCACTAAAAAACCAAAGTAATTGTCTTTTACAGCCTGAGGCAAGAAAAAGAAGTGCGCTAAATAAAGCAGGGCGCAAGCCAGGGCGGCAAAATTCTCAGGCACTAACAAGTTTCGCCACCATTCTTTCCTTGACGCCCCCCTTGACGCCCCCCTTGGCGCCTCCCTTGACGCCCCCAAGATTAAGAAGAGCTCTACACAAATGGCGTTGAAGAGAAAATAGTGTTTAAGACAAATACCAATACTTGCCAAAGTGCCAATCAAAACGGCTTCACCGCTAGTGATGGCCGCACCCTGATAGCGGGCGAATCGCAAAAACAGAAAGGGGAAATAGAGCAAGACAAAGATCTGCTCACGCTGCCCGAAATCAAATGTCAAAAAGAAATTGAAGTACAAAAGACCAAAAATCAGGCCCAAATTAACAAGCAAGTTTTGACTGTCGCAACTAAGCTTGCTAACAACAACATAAGCGCAAAGAGAAGAAGAGAGTAGAAGCAGGAGGCACATGAAAAGGTTAAAAGCCAATGTCACTGGAATGTTGCCGGCAGAAGACAGTAGCGCGGGCAGCATGTCTAGATACCAAATCAAGGGCGGATTAACATCAAACATATCGACATAGGGTAGGCCACCAGCAACGATAAGCTGGGCGCACTGCAAGTGCAAAGCTGGGTCCCAACCAATGCGTAGCGGGTGGAGCAAAACCGACACGAGCATACGCAAAGATAGGCTCGCAATAAGAATTACAGCAAAGATGGTGGGATAAGTTAGCCTTTTCACTCTTTACGCGTCATCTTGCCCTTCCTAGATAGCACTAGTAGCGCATACTACATTTGAGTAAAACGCAACATCCGTCTATCAGTGAAAACTTCCATGCGCCAACCAGCGGTGGCACTGCCGCCAAGAATGGGCCGCTCACTGCCGCCCCAAGTAAGACCGGTACGCGAGATAATATCAGTAACCTGAGCAGGCACATTGCTTGTTTGTATACGACCCAGTTGCAAACGTTTCAAGCGAAAGGTACGAGTAGTTGTCTCAGTCAAGTTGTTGCTATTGCTTGGATCGACGAGCTTGCTATTGGCGTCACCGGCATTGTCCAAATAGCTTGGATCAATTTGGTTAATCTGCGCCGTAGAAAATACACAAACATGCATGTTATTGTTCAAATACATCTCTACGTTATGGCCGTCTATAACGGCCGTCACCTTGTAAGCACCATTCTCAATAGTAAATGGAATTTCAAACTCGGCTCGTTTCATATCTTTCGGCGTAGGGCCAAGCAATTTGTACTCGCCGCTTTTAGCCTGAGCTTGAGCTTGAACACTAGCAGCATAACTGGGGTCTATTGATGTCAGAGCCACGGACGATAAAGAACTAGCCTCAGTATTAGGGAAGCGCTGAATAACATTGCGGTAGCTAGAGCGGGCCTCATCTAACTTGTTTAAGCGCTGACTACAGATAGCTAGCAGATACAATGCCCGGGGATCACGAGGACGATTGACCGCTGATGTTTTTAATAATGGATAGGCTTCTCTAAATCGACCAGCATTGAACTGCTTTAGGCCGACCTCAAAGGGATTAGCCACTCCGACCAACTTTTTGATAGTGAGAGTGCCTTCTTTCAGCTCGTTTTTCGTAGGTTCTTTAGAGCTTTCTTTCACTTCGACTTTGCTGTCGATTTTTGCGCTTGCTGTAGGCTCGTCTTTCACTGCTGGACTAGCTTTGGCTGGGGCATATTCCACGGCGGAATATTCAAAGAAATCGGCACCAAGAACGGCCAAGTTGGGTTGTTTACTAGAAATTTGAATGGGGAAAGCGGCCCGAGTCATTGCATCTAGCTTAATATCATGCAAATAGTATTCATCTTTACTCTTAACTGCTGCTTCAGGAAGCTTTGCTTGTTTAGCCACCTCAGTACCGATGACACTATTCGCCACGGTGGTATCAACCACAAACTTGACCTTAACACCAGAAACCAGGGCTTCTACCACTGGCTTACCGCCTTGTTCGGCTACCTTGAGCACCAGCTGTGAAGGCAACTGATCGACGGCAATATTTTTGAGTTTTCTTAGACTTCCACCCGCTACTGAAGAAGAGGAAGAACCTCCTCGCAAACTGGCAATAGCCTTCTTGGATAATTCAGCCGCATCACTATCGGGAAACTTAGCAATAACAGTCTGATAAGCTGTCATGGCTGCATTTAGCTGCCCCATACGGTGATAGCAAAGGGCCTCGTAGTAGAAAGCACGATTGTCGTAAGAGTACATAGCCTCTGCACTCTTGAGGTAGGGCAACGCATCTTTGTATTTAGCCGACTTAAAGAGATTGCGACCACATTCAAAAGTACTGTTGTCCTGAGCACCAGCACTGCACATTGGTAGAAGACCAATCAGCAAGACTGCAAGCCTAATTGGGAGAACAGTGAGAACCTTTGACATTACCCCTCCAAAGATACAGTTGATTTAGCGAGCAGTGCCCCAGATACGATAGTAGTGATCGTCTGTACGTGGATTATAAATCAACCACTCATTGGTTACTGTCACTCGATCGTTGACAATACGCTTGCGAAACTTTAGCCTGTTAATTTCTTGCAAACCTGGATGGCCAGGGTATTTGGATTCGAACCAACTTTGAGCTTCACCGACCCATGCAGTCTTCCATTCAGACTCCTTCAGAGGTTTGGCCTCGTGGGGATACTTAAAACGCAAATAGGCCTCATATTGAGTACCATCAACACGTTTGCCGTCAAATTCGGTGGCGCGACTGAAAGGCTCATCAAATGCAGCTGTAAATACCTTCTCTGGGTAGAACTTCATTTTTTCTTCAATGACGTTCTTGGTGTAGAAGACCATTCCAACTACAGCCAAAATTAGGCCAGCAATGAATAGAATAGATTTCTTTTGAGACACCAGCTGATTCCTCACTTTAAACAGAAAATTACATGATTGCCAGTAGCCTTTTCAGCTTACTCGATAAGGCAACTGTAAAACTGCGCCAAAGATTGCTAAACGGCTTAGCATTAGCGCTTAGCAACAGTGCTAGTCTATTAGCAATGAAAGTTTAGCAGTTATTGTCTAACTGAGCCTCAAGCCAGCAAGATTTCCCGGCACTTGGGATCACGCAAACGCCAGATAGCGCCGTCGGTAACGAAGTGATGGAAGTTAATACAAGCCTGAATCACTGTAGCTGTCCAGACAAAGCCATAACCATAATTCTCTAGAAGGCTGGGAACGCCCACGTAGACAAAGATTCCGGCCATAATAACAATGCCCCAATATTTCATTGCCGCTGCGCTGACGAACTGGCTCAGCAAATGTCGACTAACATCGTTCAATCGCCCTTCTTCCAATCCTTTCTCTTTAAGATAGAAAGCAAGAGAAACAGCTAGATATTGACTACCATGGAAGAACGGCGGACCGTAAACCCAAACAACCGAATTGGCCCAACCGGTTGACAAGCCTATTCCTAGTATTGAAAAAATCAGACAGAGAGTAGGCAAAGGTATGAGCTTCTTCTCGACAATGAATTTCCGAACGACCACGGTGACAAAAGCCAGGGTCATAACTATCAGAGCAAATTTAGTGACACTAACAAGCTGATACGGTAAGCCGTAAAACGGTAGCTTCACTCCGTAGAGGTCATCTGGCGAAAGTTCGCGGTAGCACAAGATTCGACTGATTACGTAAGCCGAAAATGAATGCATAAACCAACGGTAGGTCTCGCGCTCCCAGGGCTTGAAGAAATAACCGCGCTTATAGCAGTAGATTAGCGAAATACCAAAGGTTTGGCCAACATAATGCTGGAAAACCCACATCAAGTGCAAATAAACGCAGAAGCCTGCGGCCTTGGGATAGATCAAGCAAAGGGCGAACATGAGCCCTGAGACCCACGGCAAGTAATAGGCGTAGAGCTTAAAGCGCTGCCTATTTTCTTCGGTGGAATATATGCGCACATAAGTGGCAATTGTATGAGAATCAGCGAACAGGTAAGAACCAAAGGTACTGAGAAAAAGCAAAAAATAGGCCATAGAGCCGGCGACACCGCCAGCCTTAGGATCAATAGCATCCCAATGGAACCAATAAATTTGCAGGGCGAACATTAGCCAGAGAGCGCCACCGAAAACAAATACTGAGTCAAAAACTGGATTTACGATCCAACGGGTATTTGCCGCTTTTTCAACGACCTTATCAGAAGCTGGCTCAGGAGCAGGCCTGGCGTCTCCATCATATTGGAATGTAGTGCTGACCAACTTAAACTGCCTCCATCATGGGCACCTATAAGATACAGAAGGCTCTACGCCAATAGAATCTTGCGACAGCGGGGGTCACGCAGACGCCATATGGCCGCGTCAGTGACAAAGTGATGGTAGTTAACACAAGCCAATACCAGTCCAGCCACAAGCGAATAAGGCTGTCCAATTTGCATGAAGAAGTGAGGAATACCAATGTAGAAGAAACAACCAGAAAGAATCACCAGGCCAAGATATTTCATACCGGGAGAACCAAGAGCAGACTTGGTGATGTTCCAAGTATCCATACCGTTAGGCATCCCTCTCTCTTTAATGTAATAGGCCATGCAAACAGCCAAATACTGACTGCCGTGGAAGAAACCAGGCACATAGAACCAGAACATCGAATTGGCGGCATCTTGACTAAGGCCGAGACCAGCCACAGTGGCGACAATCATCAGCGATGGCCAGGGCATCATCTTGTTTTCTTTAAAATACTTGCGAGCGAGAAGCACGACAAAAGCAATGGTCATGCCGACACAGGCAAATCTAGCGATAAAGAAGAACACTTCTGGTAGTGGTCCCCAGAATGGGATATCTACGCCAAACCAATTGCGTGGACTGAATTCTTTATAGGTAAGAAAGCGAATGGTGGTGTAGCCAACAATTGAGAACAAGAACCAGCGGAATATTTCTTTTTCCATATTGTTGAGCATATAGCCGCGCTTATAGCAATAAATAAGAGCGATACCAAAGGCTTGAGCAACATAGTGCCAGTAGACTGTGATCAAATAGATATAAACAAAAGCACCAACTAGTCCGGGTATGGTCAATCCCATGATGAACATTGGAATAGTGGAATAAGCCAGCCAGGTACGATGGAACTTAAACCGCGCCCGGTCCTCATCACTTCCCCAGATTCGCAAATAAGTTGCCGAATTATGCGAATCGGCGAAAATGTGCTGTGAGAGGAAGCCGACAGTCATTAACCACCAGGCAGCCGGACTCGTCATCACACCATCAGGCACCCGCCAGCCCAGATATACATAGTTAAGAACGAGGAGCGCAATCGCTCCACCGCCGAATACAAAGATGAAGTCGAAGATTGGCGAAATAATCCAGGGGTACGGCCCGCTATGGGCGGCCGGTATAGCTTCACTTTGGCCATCACTGGGTTGGCCAAGGGCTCCAGAACTAGCAATACTACTGCTGACCAAAAGAAAATACCTCGACTTCTAGGTTTTAGATTGAAACATCGAAAATTGCAATTTTAGCTGCAAATCACAACAAAATCCTTTCTTTATTCTACCCCCACAAAGCCGAGTCTAACAAACCTTTTGCAGTTTGCTACTACCCCAAAAATACTTCACGATTACTTCACGGTTAGTTCACGCCAACTTCATAGTGAGCCGCTCAATTTAACTAGCGATCAGCCCTGCAGGTAATAACTGGCAGTGCGGCGAATTGTCTCAGAAAAGGCTGTGGGCTTAAACTTAAGCTCAGCGGTAGCTTTCTTGCAGTCAAAGAAAATTTTGTAGTTTGAGAGGTAAGCAACTTGCTTAGTCAGTGCTGTTTTGATGTGAAAAAGAGGCAGAACTTCCTCAGCAAATTGGCCAGCAAATGTTACGAAAGACTGCGGCAAAGTCACTAGCGGTGGGCGACAAGAATAAATTTTGGCAAAAAGCTCCCCGGCCTCTCTATAAGAGAGATTTGCTGAGACAAGACTATAGCGCTCTCCTGCCCGCCCTAAATCAATAGCATTGAGATGAGCATCAACGATGTCGACAATATCAGAATAGGGGGTGCCACCAGCAGGGACACCAAGCATGAAACCCTTGGACAATGCCCTGAAAATAAAATGATGATGGGGGTGAGTATCGCCCTCACCAAAAATAATTCCAGGGCAAAGGGTGATGACATTTAGGCCCTTCTTGAAATACTCTTCCACCACAAGCTCGGCTTCATGCTTAGTGTCGCAATAGCTAAGATTAAGACCAGCCAAATTGTATTCAATAGTTTCATCGCCAATGGTGCCCTCTGGAGGAATACCAAAGGCAGCAATAGAACTTGTGTGAATGACCCGGCCCACACCGCTTGCCAGGGCCGCCTCCATAACATTACGCGTGCCCTCTACATTGACAGCTCTCTGCCTGGTCAAATCGGCGCTGCGATAGGAAACCAGACCGGCCATATGAAAAACAACGTCATGACCGGCACTGGCAGCCAACACCTGTTCGTAGTTAGTGACATCACCACAGATATGGGTCACACCCAGCGACTCGAAATGAGGCTTGCCACTTGTGCGACCAAAAGTGCTGACGACAAAACCCCCAGCCACTAACTTTGGCACCAGATGAGTGCCAATGAAACCGCTGGCGCCAGTAACTAGAACCCGCCGTGGAGCAATAGAATTTTTAGAATTATCACTGCTATTGCTAGCCGAGCCAACAGTCAAAACTAGTCTCCATCCCAATTACGATAGGTAGCAAGCGCTTCAACTAAACTGGTAGGGCGACGTCCAATGATGTTGCTGAGAGCATTGTCACTACATATATTATCGAAACCAGTCATACGTACCTGATCAGCGCTAAGCAAGGGCACATCTTGCCAGCGCTGCAGAAGCGAAGCGGCAGCCAGAGCTAAGCTTGCAGGAATATCAACAAAGGGCTTCTTGATATTGATAGCGGTCATAATTGCTTCTACAACTTCTTTCATAGGCAGCGCTTCACTCCCACCAATTTCAAAAGTCTCGCCGGTGAAATCAGTGGAAGATTCTAAATCAGCTTGATGACAGAGCCTCTCAACAATAGCTTCAGCCAGATCAGCCACAAAAACTGGCTGCACGAGATTGCGACCGCCATTGATCAAAGGCACAAAGGGTCTGGTTTTAGCTAGCTGGCGATAGCGCTTAACTAACTTACTGTCACGCCGGCCCACCGCTCTTCCTACAATTAGCGATGGTCTAAATATGCTGGAAGCTATCCTGGCCGGCTCCAACTCAGAAAGTAGAGCCAGCTCACCTTCTCGTTTGGTACGCAAATAATCACTCGGAGCATTCTGATCAGCACCAAGGGCAGTGACCATAGCAGCACGGACGAAACCACCAACGTCGTGAGCGCGCACGCACCAACTAGCAAAAGCCCTGCTTTGTTCTTGATGCAGTTGGTTGAAGCTCTCACTTTTTGCTGGGGCAATCGAACCAATCAGATGGACAGCATGGGTTACCCCAGTAAAAGCCTCTTCCAGGGTGCGCCTATGAGCAGTTGATAAATCAGATTGAAAGGGTGCTAAATCGGCGGCAAAAACTTTAGCACCAGACTCTTGCAGAAACTCGCGATCGCTTGCTGCTACCTGCGGCCGGACCAGAGCATGAACCACTAAGCCGCGATTGAGCAAAGCCGCAACGACGTGATTGCCCAAGTAACCAGAAGCACCATCTACTAAGACCCTACCATTGGCAGAATGAGCCGTCACAGCTATGCCTTTCTCCACCAAACCAACGAGTGACTGGTCAGTGAAGGCTGCTTATGACCATTGCCATTTTGAGGCCGATGGCTTGAGGCACTCTTATGATGTCTCTTATTAGCAGCTGTACTCTGCGGGTCACTACCACCGAGCATCCGCCACAGCGACGAACTATTGATGCTCGCTCCAAGCCTGCGACTAACCTTCTTGATCAAGATTACTTCGCCCACTTCATTGCCTTGACTGCGATGACCAAGATATTGCAAGAGATAGCCGAAGAAAACGCAAACGAATCCTAAAAGCAGATTAGAACTGACAGGCGAATCTTGGGAGCGAGAGCCTGACTGCGATAGGGAGAATGATTTTAGTATCAACCAAAAGCCATAGAAAGCAGCCGGCACGCCAACAATGTGTAAGGCGGCGTTGACAGGATGGCGATGACGGCGCAGATAATCAACTGTAAAGCGAGAAACAGCTTTGCTTACTCGACGTATCCCTGTTCTATTTTTCATTGTCTTGTCTCTCAACCAGAGTTTGAGCCTTGATAGACTTCATAGTAATATCCATGCCATCTTTGAAAGATATGCGATTGCTAGAATTATAGTCTAGAATGCGCTCTGCTTTGGCAATACTGAAGCCCTGATTTACCGCAGCCAAGCGGAAGGCCGCTGGGGAGAAGCGCGCCAGCTTTGCCTGAGCCTGCGGCGTCATTTTCTTATTTGCTGTAAAAGCAGTAACTAACTGACAAACTGGTTTGACTAGCCATCGGGGCAAATCCTTTTTTACTCTTGGCAGGCCCATACCATCAGCAATGGCATCAAAGAGTTGCTTTTTACTGACCTTTTCACCATCAGTAATATTGAAGACTTGGCCATAAGCGCGTTCATTTAAAATTGCCGAACGAACTGCCTTAGCTAAATTACCAACATAGACCACATTGGTTTCTCTACTGCCACCATCCACAAGCATAGCCTGACCAGTGGCAATGGCTTTACTTACCCGCGGTAACCAAGAACGCTCGCCAGGGCCATAAATAAAGCCGGGACGCAAAATCGTGTAGGCAAATTTATAGTTGCCCTGCTTAAAATTAGCGCTATCGAATAGTTTTTCTGCTTCAACCTTAGAATCAGCGTAAGCTTCGCCACAGAGCTGGAGTGGTGCTGATTCATCAAGATTGAACTGATCGCCCTGACCGGTGATTACAGAAAGCGAACTAATTTGAATAAATTGCTGAACACCAGCTTTATCAGCGGCTTTCATGGCATTGGCAGTACCGCCAGTATTAATAGACAAAATTAACTGGCGATCGGCCAGAGGGTCAACAAAACCAGCGGCATGAATGACTATGTCGAGACCAACGAAGGCCTGCTCAAGAGCTGTCAGGTCGCAGACATCGGCCACTCTAGCGATTGGTTTAGTAATGGCTTGCGGCTCAACCGACTGCACTAGTTTTGCCAGTGCTTGTGAGTCTCGGGCAATTGCCACCACAGCAAATGTTTTGCATAAGTCGGCCACGAGGGCGCGCCCAACCAGACCAGTTGCTCCAGTGATACCAATAGTCTTATGCTCTGTACTCATAGATTTACCAGGGTCTCCAAACTGTGAGAGAAGTTACCTTGGGCACTCAATAACGGTATTTTCACCTGCGCTTCTGGCGCCCCTTGATGAACTCTTTGCTGCCGCAACCTGGTATAGGTGCCAGCAGGAAGATATTTTAGACGCGGCGGCCCCAATCTTCTTGTTGCTCTTTTGTCAGCATATTCAGGATTTTGCGACTGCAAAGATTGATCAAATGCCTGGAGAAAACTCTCAATCACGGCCTGAGGTAATTCGCGTTCAGTCTCGGCATAGCAAAGATAATATGGCGGCAGATCTAAGGCCACCTCAGCCGTAAAGTGTTTAAGCTCAAGCAAACCCAACTGATTAACAGCTTGTGCCAAGGCTGTCAAAACCTGCTCTTCAGTTAGCTTCTCACCAGTAACAGAACTAACACCGCCACCTTTACGCACAAATTTTAAAACTGGTGCGGCCCCGAGAATACTATCGACTTCCATCAAATCGTTGATGTTATAGCGGTAAAGACCGGCATTGGTGGTGAAATGAATGTAGTAGCGCCCACCAACTAGGAGCTGATCAGCAGTCAAGAAAATGGGGTTGCTAGAATCAATTTGATCTTCACTGACAAACTCGAAGAAGTGAGAAGTGACAGCCAGTGGTCCAGCCGAGCCATTGCTAGAAATAGGCACTGTCCCGCGACCTTCAGAGGCCATATAACCAAAATCACGCTGCGGCACGGGACCAAACAATTCAGGCAATTTCTCTAAATAGAATGACATAGGGCCGCCCTTCCAGAGCGACATAACATTTACTCGCGGCCAAACATGCTTTGGCAATAACGTACCGTGCTGTTTGAGCAGAGCGGCTAATTCTTTCGCCCGTCGGGTATCGGGTTTGAGATAACGATTGAATGCCAGACGTACATCATCGCCTAGCGGTTCAATATGATCGACAAGTTGATTGAGGGTACCTTTGGCAATATCTTCAATTAACTCATCGGCTCTCAGTTTCAACTGTTCAGCTAAAAGAATGAAGCTGGAGGGATTGCAGCCCAACAGAGCGGTAACATCTTGAGCCACAGCAGCACGCAGCAGTAAATAGTATTTTGCATCAACATTTTTTACTTTGCACAATTCGTAGGGCAGGGCAAAGTGGCGACGAATAATTGGGGGCTGACGTCGATTAAGTACACCAGATATGGCACCATAAGGAATACCAGCAGGAGTTCGACCCTCTTCGTCGTTACTAGAAATAATCAATATTTTCCCGGCCGCCGCCTGGGGAAAATCGACAACCAAATGATAGTTATGCACCTGGAAGGCATGGGTATAATCGCGCAGATGTCCCTCGGTAACAGGAATGAACTTAGGCGTGGCAGTAGTACCACTAGTGGTGGCAAACATAAAGGGTTCTTCGGCGGTGAGCTGATTGCCTTCGCCATGGCGCAACTTCTCAATATACGGCTCTAAATCTTCATAGCGACTAGGCGGAACATATTTTTTAAAGTCGTCATAACTGTTGATACGATCAAAATGGTGGGCGCGACCAAAAGCAGTATTTTTATTTGCTTCCACTATGCTTTTGAGCTTCGCCAACTGCGTCTGCTGCGGCTCTTTAAGCCCGTTGTAAAAGCGCCTGATGTGGGTCAGGCGCCGCCAAGTTTGTCCAGCCAGAATGTCTAAGTTACCGAGTTGCATTAGACTCTCTTTTCTCGCTGACTGAGACATTGACGGGGTTATCATTCTTGTAGTCATATAAATGTCGCGCCACAGCCCGCTCATTCACCGTCACCCCTAAGCCATAACTCGGCGTAACCTTCGCCATCGCCCCATAGGGAACAGTCATGCCTTCTTTGACCAGATCAGCCTTGAGGAGAAATAAATTCATCGCCCCCTCGACATTGGCAAAATGCGGGTAAGCTAAAGCAAAGTGTCTTTGAGCGGCAACCAGTATTCCTGACTCTCCAACTTGAGCGCCAAGATGACATTCGATCTTATTGGCATTAGCCAGCTCTACCATTTTCATGGCACTGACCAGTCCACCCACTTTAGACAAGCGAATATTAAAAGCATTGCAGGCTTTGCGCTCTATTAGATCGCGTGCCTGAGCCAAAGTAGTAAGAGACTCATCAACCATAATCGTCTCAGGCACAGTTGCTGTCAGGTCGGTTAAACCAGGCAAATCAGAAGCAATCAGAGGCTGCTCACAAGAAGCAACTCTATAAGGCCTCAGGGCAGCCAAACTCCATTTGGCTTGATCTACGGTCCAGGCACAGTTAGCATCGACTCGCAAAATCGCGTCTTCACCTAAAATCTCGCGAGCGAGTTTAACTCGGGCCACATCTTCATTGAGAGAGCCGCCAACTTTGAGCTTTACAGTCTTAAAACCATACTTCTTATAGGCCTCTAGAATGAGCTTCAAGATAGCTTTCTTACCAAAGGGAATGACGCCACCGTACTGCATAGTCTCGGCTGGCTGCCACAGATCAGAAGGAGCAATCAAGCCAGGCAATTGACAAAACTTTAGTGCTTGAGCTTTGGCTAAGGCATCTAGACAAGCCAGCTCTAAGGCACAGAACGAGGCTCCCGCTGGCTTATGGTCAAGACCATTGGCCGCGAATATTTGCCCTAAACAGGCAAGCAATTCTTGAGCATTAGCAAAGAAATTGCCACTCAGTGCCGGTGCATAAGAATAGTTGATTGCAGCCAGCGCACTGGCCACCGTTTCACCAGTGACATATTGCCGCGGAACAGATTCACCCCAGCCAATCACTTCACGTCCATCCTCTAGCACCACCTGCACTCTGACCAGAACATTGAGTGAATAGTTCCGACTAGCAAGGGCGTGTCCAAAAGAAAAACGAAAAGGCAGCCTAACAGCCTGCGACTTGATGGAGCGAATTAGCATATTGGTAATGGTTCCAAATTTTTCAAAACTAGGTCACAACCGGGCACTGAGCTAATATCCACTCGCTAAGCACATGGGCATATTCTTTGAACCATGTCGAATCAAAGTCAAGGGTGTGAGATGCGTCCGGAAAAATACGTAAATCTTTAGTCGTAGACTTGGCTTTGGCATACCAGCCCTGAAGTTTGTCTACGTCAACAATCATGTCAGAGCCAGCTTGCAAGACCAGCAGCGGCATTTCGATCGAAGGGGAAGCTTTTTCTGCCAACTTACCCAACTTAAAACTTTCAACAAAGAAGCTTGCAGTGGCCTCAGTTAAGCGCAGGTTATCTCGCTTGAGATAACCTTGAAAGGTTGGATTATTAGTGAGCATCTCAATTTCAAGCGGAATAGGCCATTTGCGGTTGCGACCAGAATCGACAAACGACGAGTAAGCAATCTGAAATTTAGTGCCCATGCCATAATCGATTTTAGTGTAAATTCCTGGGCTACATAGAACCAAACCGGCAATCGGCAAATTCAATTCTTGCCCGGAAGTAGGCTTGTAGTCACTTTGACAAATAAGAGATGCGGCCTTAGCCCCCCAACAATTTCCTAGGACAATCAGGGAATGGCCGAGATGATCAAAACTTACTTTGCGCAAGAAAACTTCAATGTCAGCAAGATAAGTCTTATAGCTCGATAAGTTGCCACGATCTCGCGGATTCAAACCAGAGCCTCGGCGGTCTGGCGCATAAACTGTCATGCCAAGGTGATTAAGCACCGATGCTGTGTTTTCGAACCACTGACTGTGGCCTTCTATACCATGCAGATAAACTATTACAGGAAAACCGACTTTTCCCTTCCAGGTGCGACAAGCTAACTGTAAATCGTCTGAAGTACGGTGCCACTCAATAGTTGGCGCAGTTTGAACAACACCAGCGATTGGAGGTAACGGGGAAGAGCTAGAGTTTAAATCTTTCAATCGTCAGTCAAATGCCTAGTCTAAAGAAGTTGCGGAGCATGAAAAGTTTAACATCCCTGCCAACCTGGTTCTACTGCCAGGGCTTGTTGTAGTAAAGTCTTGGCAGGATAAATGCTCTCAAATTGCCAGCGAAAGTAACCAAGAGCCTTAGAAGTACTGAAGAAGTAATTTTAAATGCAACCATGGAGTAGAGCATTGCACGAGGGCTCAGAGGCCATCTCTTCAAAAAGGAGAAGGCGAGCTGACAGTCATTGGCTGACTGAATTCATGGTTCGACTGGATGCCGGTCTGATTCAGAGCAGTTGGTTGCAGCAAGTTAAGCTCAATCAGATTGAGGGCAGTCAGGCGATTTGTCAAGAGCTTTGGCCCTTCATTAGAGAACTGCCACTCAACATTGTTAGTGTCAAAAATAAGCTGCCAGAAGGCTTTGAATCAGCGACAAAGCTGCTCAATCAGTTAGCAGACGACGAACGACATTTCCAAAATCTATATCTAAAGCAGTGCCAATTAGCTGGTCTCGACCCCGAGCGCCTACAAAATTCTTTAGAAATACCTTATTCAGCGGAACGTTTGATCAAGTCGATGCGTCATCACTGCCAGAATGCCTCGGTGGTCGATGGTGTACAGGCGGTCATAGCAGCTGAGTTGGCAGCGACGCAGTTTGCGCGAGTGGTACTGCCCATATTAGAAAACTATTTCGCCCACGACCAAGCCACTTACGGCCAAGATAGCATCGACGAGGGCCTAAGCTGGTTGAGACTTCATGCCAAAACCAACACCCGACACGCCCTCTGGATGAGACGAATGTTAGACGATCTAGAGTCATTAGAGCAAAAACCTACTGCTCTCACCTCTAAAAATCTTCCCCCTACTGTAGACGATATATTGACTGCAGTATTTCAACTCTGGCGCTCCCTGGAAACATCCGAAATCGGACATTGTGGTAATCAATAAATGACTAAGTACAGAAGCAAAAAAATTCAATCTCTCGCCGCGGCAGCCTTAGCGCTGAACCTTTCTCTAAACCTTACAACAAGCTCAATGGCAGCGCCGGCTAGCAGTCTTGATACTACTGGCAGTATCAAGATTGCCAGCAAACATAAATCGAGCAAAGCTTCAACAACGACTGCAGCTCCGCCAAAAGCCGACAACTCTGACTACGTTAACGCTGCACCGTTCATTGAACGCATGCTCAAAGCAGCTGACAGCTACAAAGATTATGTCTTTGAGTACGAAATGACCAACTACAAAGGCAAAAAACTGATTGAAAAAGGCAAATTCTATTTCAAGAAGCCCCGAATGATGCGCCTCGAAGAAGTAGGAAGCTTCCGCAAAGGATCGATAGCGGTGATGGGAAGTGGTGGCAAAATCAAAGCTAAACCAGGCGGCGCTCTTAGTTTCATGACCGTAGATTTAGCCCCTTCGTCTGACTACCTGCGCTCAGCTAACGGCTATCCCATGGTCGATTCAGATCTGAGCTCATTGGCTCAAGCATTGAAAACATTTATAGAAAAGGATTCTTGCGTAGCCCGTGTCACCGAGAATACGGTGCAATCAAGCAGCAATGCACCGTCATTGGTATATATGCTGGAGGTATATCACGGCTCCAATTTTGAAGGTGAAATCTACAAAAGAGTGGCCATTGATCCGAAAAGTATGCTGCCAGTTGAATGGTGGGACTATATTGACGGTAAACTAAGTTCGCACTCTATCTGGAACAATTTCAAAGGAAACGTTGGCCTCGCCGACGATGTATTTACAATCAAGGGAGCAAAAACGATATGACCTTCAACCTGCCGACGATGACCGTACTTGGTCTTCTAGCAATTGGCTGTGCGCTCTCTTTCCCTGTTCTATACAAAGGCTTTTCCCGTAGGGGCAAAGGCGTTGTATATGAATCAAACTTTCTGATTCAACGGGCTCCTCAACTGCTTTCTGGTGTCAATGTCGCCCTAATTGTTCTCAGCTTTGGCGTCTTCAACGGTGTCATCACCGGTCTGCCTGGCCTCTCCCCAATACTTTCCCTAACTCAGACTGAGCCTAGTGGAGCGCTGCAGATTATCTCATGGCTTGGTGTCTTAGAAATGCTGACTGGGTTTGTATTCATGATTGGAGGCTGGTATTCGCTCGGCGAAGCCTTCTCCACTGATGCGGAACTACTGGAAGGACAGGAAGTAAAAGATTCAGGACTGCTCGGTTTTGTTATGCACCCAGCCTATTCAGGCATAATCCAATCACTAGTTGGTGCTTCAATTGCTGGCCTCTCCCCCCTCAGTCTTGCTTTTGCATTATTTGTGGTGGCACCGCTATGGTTACGCCGAGCAAAGTATGAAGAAGAGCTATTGGTCAAAACCTTTGGCGACAAGTACAAAGACTATGCAGCCAAGCTTAAGTGGCGCCGTCTGGTACCTAAATTCTTCCCCATAGGCGTGTAAAAGATCTAATTGGCTGGCGCAGTCGGCAGTGCTATACTCTTTGCAACTACCATTATAAAGTGACACTTAAAAAGCTATCGTGAGCAGCAAGAAAATCTCAAAATTCGCTCTGGCATTAGCCTGCGGCAGTCTACTGGCTCTGCCACAATCGAGCATGGCTAGCCCTGCCGCTAAGAACAAAATAGAGCTAAAGAACACAGTAGAGCAAAAGAACCAAGAGCTCAAAGAAAAACCCGAGCTAATCAAGGCTTCAATCCATATTGAAGCGCCCAGAGAAGTTGTCTGGCAGGCCGTTCATGACGAAAGAAAACATGATCCTGACCTAGCCTATAGCAAAGTGATAGTGCCGGGCGAGCATGAGTATGTGCTGGAACAAAAAATGGTGCTTATACCAGTTTTTGGTTCAGCAGTATGCGAAATGCAAAACAAAGAAGTGCCCTTAGAGCGAATTGACTACAAGCTAATCAAATCAGATCGCTTTAAACACATGCAGGGCAGCTGGGTTTTAACACCAAGCAGTGACGGCAGGACCACCACTCTTGAACTATCAACCAGTCTTGATCTTGGTATGCCAGTGCCCAAATCAGTCATCAACGGCTTTACCGCAAAAAAACTACAACGCCGCTTAAAGCACGTCAAAGAAAGTGCTGAGACCTTAAATATCAAGCTAGCAGAATCAAAGAAATCAACTGCGCACTAGCATTACTCAGACTGAGCCAGCGCCACTCCAGCGTCAACTAGAACTTCTAGCTTGGTCTGAAAATGATTCTCAAAGAACGATCTCTTCTCATTTAAAGCCCAAATCTCTGACTGACAGTGACTATTCTCATGGAGATTGAGGAAGAGGCTAAGGTTGCCGCTTTGCCCGTCTTTACTAGAGGCGCTCACTATCACGCGCAGATCTTTCACTACTTGCTTATGGCTGCGGTCTAAGGCTTCAGCGATGCGAAGAAAAGAAGCGAGATCGTAGACAATTTTTCGACCTTCTAAATCATGGCTATACCAAGCTTCATGAGTTACCTTCGGCTCTGAACCGCGATGGTAACGGGCAATACTAGCAATCAAGGCTACTTCTTCTTCAGAATGGCCCAAGAGCCCAGCGTTCTTTATCAGGTAGTAAGAATGCTTGTGGTGACCATTGCGACCAATGAACATGCCCACATCATGCAACATTGCCGCAGACCACAACAGGTGACCAATATCTTCAGGATAATTGTGGAGAATGCCCCGGGTCTGAGTGAAAAGGAGCTGCGACAGATAAGCAACCTGCTGAGCATGCTCCAGCGTTCCCTGGTATTTCTCTAGCAAATTATGCACACTCTTTGAGCGTGGATCGCGGTGCACTGTCAGTCCAGCTTCAAGCCAGCCGGTCTGCAAGAAACGATCGACTACAACGCCTTCTCTCAGTGCTGCAGTACAAACTGAAACTTCTTTGATACCAAGAGAAATCATTGATTCAAGTAGCACAATAGAACCAGCCAACACAGTCTCGTTGCGGTCGCTGCTAACGCCTTTAGGCTTCTCGCCTCTCAAAGCGGCAGTCTCAAGATAAGCCACAAGCTCTTTCAAGCGGTCAATGGCAATAGTCCAGCCGTTTAACTCAGCATGGGGGCTACCACAAGTGACTCTATCTAATTTAGCCAAAGCCTGAATCGTGCCAGAGGTACCAATCAAGGTCTCGAATCCACCACTATTGGCAATACCGTTGGCCGAGGGACGGAGCACACCGCGAACCTCATCATGTAATTCGCGAATATATTCACGAGTGACCACACCACGCTTAAAGAAGCGCTGTGAAAGTCTTGCAGCACCAAGCTTATACGACTCGGCAAAATAAATTTGACCGCGGTCGCCGACAATCAGTTCAGTGCTACCACCACCAATATCTACTATGCAGAAGCGGCCCTTTAATTTAGAGCGAACAGAACTAAGGCTCGAAAGAACACCTAAATAAATCAGCCTGGCTTCTTCTTTGCCAGAGACCATACGAGCATCAATCTTCAGCTCTTGACGTATGCGTCGCAAACACTCTTCGCCATTCTTTGACTCACGCACAGCCGATGTAGCAACAGCCACAATAGTACTAGCACCACGCTCTTTTGCTTTTTTGCTCATATCCCGCAGAATACGAGCGGCAGCCCTCATTGCCGGCTCATCAATGTAGTGAGCAGTTAAGGAGCGACGAAAGAAAGGCACAGCTTCTTTTACTTTGGCCAAAACTTCAAAATGGTCTTTATCTGGGCTGGCCTGACAAACAATCATATGGAAAGAATTGGTTCCCATATCAATCACAGCAATAACGGGGCCGCCCTTAACCGTTACCCAAGAATTCTTGCGTTCAACTTGCCGTTCCAAGTTAGAAGCTTCGCGCCCGGCGTCGGTTTTTGAAGAGTTTTGCTGCCCAGTCATAGTTTAGTTATACACGCAATTTTGCAAGATACAAGTAAGTTGAAACCTTTCAATTTTTGACAAGATTGCTAGAGCAATCTTTAGCCATAAATTGCTTGACACTCTCAGCACACTTATAGCCATTAGCGACGCAGTCCGGCAGGCCTACTCCCTGCAAATAGGCTCCGGCAAGGTGCAAACCAGCGCTAGATGAAGATGAAGCATTTTCTATGGCGGCAATCAACTGATCATGACCTACCTCATATTGAGGCATAGAATCGGCCCAGCGGTGGACAGCCTGGTAGATTGGCTTGCCGGACAGACCAATTAGCTTAGTCAAGTCAGCCAGAGCCAGTTGAAGCAGACGTTCGTCGTCATTGGCAAGAACCGAAACGCCCTTTACACCGCCCAAAAAGGCTCTAACGATAACTTTGTCTTGGGGAGCACGAACGAATTTAATGCTGGCGAAGGCAAAAGCCACAAGAGACAGTTTGTGCTCAATCATTTCAACTTCAGGCACCACCGCACCAAAAGCTTTGAGAGGATGACTAATATCTTTACGCTCAAAAATGAAATTGCAAACTGCCGACGAGGCAGAAGAAATCTTGCCCAATTCCCGGCTCAAAGGGGCATTGAGATCGGCTAGAAGGGCGCTGGAAACTTTAGGGGCAGTAGCCAACACGACTTGATCGCATTGCCAGACTTGTGAAGGAGAAGAAACAACAAAGCGACTAGATGGCTCAGCGCTCTTTCTGATCGAATTGACAGTAGTGTTCAACTGCAAATCAATATTTTCTTTGCTTAAAGCCGCTACCAGACTATCAACAACAACGGCCATACCCTGATCATATCCTGCAAATAAGCTATAGCGAGCGCCACTGGCATCTACCTGGCAATTGGCCTCAGCTGCCGAAGATTTGCGCTCTGCCCACAAACCTCGAATGACACTACCAGTAGTGCGCTCCATTTCAACGAACCGTGCAGCGACGTGGGCCGCAGACAACTTTTCTGCATCACCAACATAGACTCCCGCCACCATAGGTTGGGCCAATTTATCAAGAAGCTCTTGACCAAATCGTCTACGCACAAAAGCAGCCAAACTTTCATCGGCAAGATTTTTTCTTGGTGGCAGCACAAGATCTAGGGCGCTTCGCAACTTGCCCGCCCAGCTCAGCACTGAGCTTTGAAAGAAGCTAGTCAGGGTACTGGGTGCCAGCATGATAAATCCGGCAGGAAGGGGAACAAGCTTGCCCTTGCTAACAATCAAAGCGCCGCGATTGACTTGGTTTACAGTAACTATGCGAGATTCAATACCTAACTCTTTAGAGAGAGTGAGCATCCCTGGTTTATTAGTAATGAAAGAATCAGGTCCACTGTCAACAATGCAATCGTCAACTAGCTTGGTTTCTATTATTCCACCCCATCGTGATCTATTCTCAAGCACAGTAATGTGCATGAGACCACGAGCGAATTGTTCAGACTGCGAAAGTTTGAAGGCACAAGTCAGTCCGCTAATGCCACCACCCACAATGACTACTTTGCTGACGCTATCACGACTTTTCAAATGCTCATTGCCCATTAGTAAACTCTCTTAGCCTCGTGGCTTGGACGATAGCTCTCGCACCAAATCAACTAGATACTTAACGTTATCAACCGGCGTATCTTTACCAATTCCATGGCCCAGATTGAAAATGTGTCCAGGACGCCCTCCGGCTTTATCCAAAACCAGTTGAGTCCGTTCCTTAATTAGGGCTCGATCAGCTAGTAGCACCGTAGGATCAAGATTACCTTGAACGGCCTTATCACCAATCATTTGCCAAGCCGCAGCCAAGTCCATGCGCCAATCTACACCAACAACCGTAGAGCCGGCCGAAGCGATCAAATCGAGCATGCCACCAGTGGCAGTACCAAAATGAATACTAGGAGCTGCACTTGCCAAGGCCGCAAATATCTTTTTTGAATAGGGCAAGACACTGCTCTCATAATCTTCACGACTGAGCGTACCGACCCAACTATCAAAGAGCATCAAGCAGTGGGCACCAGCGGCAACCTGGGCCAGCAAGTAAGCAATGGTAACATCAGTCAAAATTGCCATAAGTCTGGCGAAAGCTTGAGGTTCTTGGTACATGAACGCTTTGGTTCGCTCAAAATTGCGGGAAGAGCCGCCCTCGATCAGATAAGAAGCCAGTGTAAAGGGAGCGCCAGCAAAGCCTATTAAAGGCACTAGCGGCCGTTCCTTCACAAATAGCTTAATAGACTGAAAAACGTAGCCAAGCCCCTCTTCTATATCGAATAGGCTGAGCTTGTCGACATCGCTAGCCAGTCTAATAGGATTATCAATAACCGGACCATCACCCTGGGCAAAACGCAGCCCGGCATTGAGACTCTGCAGAGGCAGAAGTATATCGGCAAAAATAATAGCCGCATCGACTTGCAGCATATCTACGGCCATGGTCGTCACTTCCGCTGCCACTTGAGAATTATGGCAAAGCTCAAGAAAGCTCATTTTCGCGCGAATAGCCCGATATTCAGGTTGATAACGACCAGCCTGACGCATGAGCCAAACCGGAGTGCGCTCAACTTGCTCTCGCCGCAACGCACGCATGAAGATGTTATTTTCGAGGTCCACGTCACTTCACAGCTGACACTAATAGACTAAATAGTATCATTTATAGATCTAACATCTAAAATTTGCTAAGCGCGAAGTGCAAACAAACGCTCTAAGACATCAGCTACAACCTGATCTGGGGTAGAAGCACCAGAAGTAACACCAACTGTTACAGGCCCTGTTACAGGGAAAAACATCTCTCTTGTTTGGGTTTGCTCGCTATTGTCGGCCTTAAATCGAATTACATTACCTGGACCAACACACTCTGGGCCATCAATGTGGTACGAGGGCAGGCCTCTCTTATGGGCAATTTCCTGCAAATGACCAGTGTTTGATGAATTGAATCCACCTATCACTAGCATCAAATCAAGTTGTTCCTCGACCAGATTAAGCATGGCATCCTGTCGCTCTTGAGTGGCATCACAAATTGTGTCGCCAGGGCTAAGAAAATGCTGGTCTAACTCAGCCGGGCCATATTTAGCAAGAATAGTCTTTTCGAAAAGCTTGCCAATTTGCTCGGTTTCGCCCTTAAACATGGTGGTCTGATTGGCCACACCAATCTTGACTAAATGGGTATCAGGGTCAAAGTTACGCGATACCGCATTTTTGAAGCGGGCGAAGAAATCTTCTTTCTTCCCGCCATTAAGAATGTAATTGCACACCCATTCGGCCTGACCCAAATTCTGCACAATCAAATAGGTGCCAGCGCGTGAAGCTGTAGCGACAGTCTCTTCGTGATTGGGTTTACCATGAATAATGGCAGTAAAATCTTTTTTGTCATAATTGACCACCCGATTCCACACCCGAGACACCCAAGGGCAGGTGGTATCAACTATTTCACAGCGACGCTCTTCAAGTAGTTTCAATTCTTCAATTGATGCACCAAAAGCAGGCAGTATGACCACATCACCCTGGCCAATACTTTCGATGTTTTTGCTACCGTCTGCTGCAGTCTCTAAAAACTCGATGCCCATTTCGCGCAAATTTTGGTTCACGATCGGATTATGAATAATCTCGTTTGTAATCCAGATTCTCTTATCTGGAAAATGCTGCCTGGCCTCATAAGCCATTGAAACAGCGCGATCAACCCCCCAACAGAAACCAAATGCTTCTGCTAGTTTTATGGTGATTCCATTGACTGTAAGTACGTTGCCGCTAGCTCGCAGCTTAGCAATCAGATCTGATTCATAAACCTTTTTTAGCTCCACCTCAACCACATCTTTCAAGCCGAAGCCCTTGCGATGGTATTGAGTAGCTGGCAGTTCAGCTGATTCGTCTTTGTTGGTCATACACTTATTTTGATCACAAACGGCATACATTAGATATAGAAAGTTTCGCTTGGCAGCAAACACTTAATGGAGCCTACCAAGAGACTACAAGGATCTTACAGGACTGGCCATTCTTTAAACAATTGCAATGCTATTATGAGCCACTATTGTCGATAGAATGTCTCGATCGAGAGAAGCATGTCATCAGTTGTGGAGGAAAATAAGTGAAGAGTTTTAAAGTACACGCTGCCAAACTAGCTCTTTTAGCTGTGGTCTTTAGCGTTTGTGGTGCTCCTGCCAGGGCTGATGAAGCCAAATCAATGGCCAAAGCTGCAGTACTGTTACCAGTAAGAGCTGCCAGCGTAACTTCCGGCCTAGCTGTCGGCATTCCTGTTGCAATTGTTCGCCGCGCTTCTAATCGTTGTATCGAATTCAGCGGCAACTTCGCCGACAAGATCGGTGGCAAAGAGCACATTCCTCCAATGATGATGGGCGCTGTTCTCGGCATGCCTTTCGGCTTGATTGTTGGCACTGGTGAAGGTTGCTACTATGGCGGCAAAAATGCCTTCAGCAACTGTGTTGAAAAACCTTTCAGCAAAGCTTCGTTCAGCCTAGATACTGAACTCGAATAGTTTTAAAAACCATTCAAAAACGAAGAGACACTGCTTAACAGTGTCTCTTTTTTTTACTAATTATCAGCAGTCCATTCTTGACAACGACGCCCCCTGTTAGATTTAGGCAAAGGTTTGGCATAGAAATTGTGGGTATATGAATCTGGGAGTTAGTCTGAGTAACCCCGATTTCACACGAATCGGCAAAGGCTTGGCTAGGAAAGGTGAGGATGATGAAAAGTATCGCGAGGGAGAAGGTTCTAAGGCTTAACTGTCCTGGCTTTGGGGAAGAATCACACCTCAATTTAGGCCGGGCCAAATCTCTCGACAATTACCAAGTAATCATTGCCAATCCTGTTAGCCTCCTTCACCTCTTTGACAAGGGGCCAGAACCGACGCGCAGGATAAATCAACTTCTTGATGAAGGTGTAAACCAACTTAACGTTCCTGACGATGCTCTGATTCAGGAACTTATTAATGAATCTGATTCAAGGTTGGAAGAATTAATTCCCTTCTTATCCCAGGGCGGACTACTGATCTACTTCCTATGTAGACCATTTGTCTTAGCTGGACCGACTATCTCAGTTGACAATTATGACTGGCTTTCTGTTTACGCTCCGGCTAGCAAGAGCCCTGACGGCACAGGCAGTCGGCAAATGAGCGCTCTCAGCCACGGTCGCGTAATCGAAACCACAGACGAAGGCAACACTTCAGAAGTCTTTGAATATTTGGAACAATCGGGCATTGAATGGAACACCATTATTCGCACCGATTTCCTCTCTTCAAACTATTCAGTATTGGCTACTGCGGCGCAAAAAAAATGTATCGCTGCACAGTTTTGGGCTGGTGATAAAGGCGGCAAAGTGATTTTCTTGCCGGCTCCTTACTCACCCGATTTCGATCGTGCCCTTATGACCTGCGTCAACAAATGGTACCAAGAAGCTATTAACAAGGGCTTCATCAAAGATGACTCCGTTGCCCCGAGCGAAATTGCCATTACGGAAGCCCCAGCCCCTAATTCTGAAAAGGTTCCTAACCACACTATGGACGAAGCACGCTTAGAAGAAATCATGGCAAATCTTGCCGCCAACCATCAGAAACAAGAAGAGCCGGCAGAATTAGTAGCCTCAGCAGCAGCGCCAGCGGCACCAAAACAACCGCCCAAGGGTGCTCTTAAAGGATTGTTCTCATCAGACGCTCTTGATCCTTTTGATGACGATGAAGAATTCACCAGTGCCGCCGTTCTCAACACACCAGAAGCAGCACCAGTCGCTGCACCAGCGCCTGCGCTGATGACAGCAGAAGACATTCTCAACTCAGTCTCAGCTGAAGCTAGTAGGCAAGCTCCTGAATCCTTCCAAGCGATGGAAGCAATCGAGTTGAGCAGTGACCAACCACAAGCTTCAGCGCCAATGGCAACCACAGAGCCAATTGCGGCAGCTCCTCAAGTAGCTATGGTAAATAACTTTGAACTGAAAAAAGCTACAGCTGAAATGGATCTTTCACAATTTGCTGAAACAGCCAGACAACTGGTTGAACAAGCCAATCAAATTGAAACGGCAACCAGAGATCCAAACACAGTAAGCGCAGCAAATCCTAAGCAGCGCATTTCTGACATTCTTAAGGGTCTAGAATTTGGCGCCAGTGATGACAATGATGTATTGGAACCAACCCCAGTAGAAATAACTGATGTGGTCTCTACACCAGTTAATCAATCTCAATATGTGATGACCGCAGATTCGACAAATTCAGAAGCATCGCGTCTGATGGAATCGCTCGAGGCCGGCAGCGGCTTGGTCGATGTTCAGCACGCACCGGCGCAGCCAGCGGGCCAGAGCAAAAATGCTCTTACCCCAGCCGAGATTGAAAGAGCTGAAATCGAAGCTGCTTCCCGAGACCTTGACTCAGTTCTCAGGCCAAATCCCGACGGTGCTGATCGAAATGTCTTCGATACCGGCCGCTATCTCATCACCGACGAAAAGCAGCCGCAACAGAGCGCGGTTCAGGCCGACGCCTCTGCTGATGCCGATCGAGCGATGCAAGAGCAAGCAGCCAAAGAGCTAGCAAGACTCGAAGCCGAGCGAGCCACTAAGACCATGGAAGAATTCCGCCAGACCTTTGAATTCTTAACAGAGGAAGATCCTGCGGCTCGTGAATATCAGCCTGAATCTATTTTGCCTGAGATAACGACTGTAGAGACTGAGCCCCAGCCAATCACCTCAGCGCCTCCCACACCAATCGAGGCCACGGCTGTGCAAGCACTGCCAGAACCAGAAATATTCTTAGGCAACCCCACCCCCAAGCCGTCAGCAGCTAGCGACGAAGAAGCACCACGTTCGACCTTGCGGTCACTGGCCGATACCTTCGGAGCACCAAGACTTGACCCACATGTCACTGCCGATAAACCCGCATTAGAAACAGCAGCAGTAAAAGATGAGCCGAAGATCGATAGCCTAACAACACCAGTTGCCGCCCCAGAGGAGCCAATGAACACATCTTTCACTTCCTTCGAAGAAGAGCAAACACAAGCAGCCAAAGATCTGGCAGAAATTTCTCGGCTTGCCAAAACAATAGAAAGACCAGCAACGATTGCAGCTCCGGTAGCAGCGCCACAAGAAGCACAAGTGCCAATCAACAATCCGGCAGCGCCTGCACCAGCTTTAGAAAATTCAGGGTTCACAGCAGCGGCGTCTGTACCAGCATCTGCACCAGCATCTACATCGCTCCCGAGTACAGTACCTGAGCCAGCTCCGGCTGCAGTAATTACACCACCAGTACAAATTGCACCACCAGTGGAGCCACAGCCTATGGCTAGCTTACCGACAGTAGCTGCAGAGGCAGAAATCGCAACGCCGCAACCGGCAGAACCAACGCCAGCCCAGGCACCGTTGCAGGCACCAGTTTCAGCAACAGATCATGTAGTTAATCCAATTCCTGTTGCCAATTCTCAAAGTTTAAGTGCGGCTACTCCAGCGTCGCCAAGCACTAATGGCGATGGCAATCACAAAACAGAAAGCCTCCTGTCCAACTCTACAGCTCACCCAGAACTGACAACGGCCATGGAACAGCTGTCAACACCTATACCTCCAAAGGAACTTATTAAGAAGATGGAAGAAATGACAAAAACAGCCCCTTCGACCTGGTGCGAAGAATTTTCCTTCCCTTTCATTGATCTTCTCAAGAATGAACACAGCCAAATGGCCGAGCAAATAAGACAAATGCAGGCCCGCTTAAGTGCTGTTGAAGGAAGGATCAACGCTGTAGAAACCCTTAAAACAATTTTGCTGACCGGTGAAAACGTTGCTCTCATGAGCGGTACTCAAGAAGTATTGAGTCGCCTCGGTTGGCAAGTACAACAGTCCAGAACAAACATAAATGAACTGTGGTTATCACGTGGCGATCAAGTCGAAGTTATCGCCAGAGTTGTGCATAGCACTGGTGCTGCCAATCGTACAGAAATAGCCCAGCTGGCTGAATCAGTCATCGCTTTCTGGGACGAATATGAAACCGAACCAAAAGGAATTCTCATTGCTCAGACCTGGTCCTCTAAGCATCCATCAGAGCGCACTGAACCAGACTTCAGCCCCGCCTTACAAGAATTTGCCAGCAAAAAACACCTGAGCCTAATGTCCACCATGCAACTACTTTCTATGTACAAAGACATAGAATTGAATACTATGCCAGTGGATGAAATGCGCAAGCGTATGATCGACACCAGTGGCAGACTGCTTGGCTTCCCTCTCGATAGCAATGTTGCACAAGCGGCTAGCGGTCGATAAAAGTGCATTTGATAAGGTGTAGACTATGGGCACTAATTCACTGAAAGGATTTCAATCGTGAGCATTCCTACCTTGCTAGTCTGTGATGGCGACGACGCCAAGCAAGAGATTTTGGAAGGACTGGTTAAGAACGAACCAGGCTTAAAGTACATTGCCACAGTCTCAAAAAGCGACGGCAGTAGAGCAGTTGAGCAAGCTATAAAAGTAGGGACAAAACTACTTTGGATTGACCTTGATGATGAACCGGTAGAAGGTCTCAATCTACTGGCAGAAACCCGGCAACTTTATCCGCAACTTCCAGTGGTGGTAAGCAAAAGCTCACTCGATGCCGATATGGTTAGAGCTTCTGTCAATCTTGGCGCCCTTGATTTCCTGGATCCCCAAAGTTGGACCAACCAAATAAAGATAGTGGTGGCAAAGTTACAGTCCACAGGAGCACCTGCCCCGGCAGCGGCTCCAGCAGCAGCGGCCCCGGCAGCAGCTCCAGCAGCAGCGGCGCCAGCGGCAGCTCCAGCAGCGGCAGCTCCAGCACCAGCTCCAGCAGCGGCAGCTCCAGCAGCAGCTCCAGCAGCGGCAGCTCCAGCTCCAGCTAGCCAAGCTGGTGCAAGTAAATGGGGCGATCTTGATTCTATTGGTGCACCAGGAGCACCAGCACCGGCTCCAGCTCCAGCACCGGCTCCAGCTCCAGCTCCGGCTCCAGCTCCAGCTCCGGCTCCAGCACCAGCTCCAGCTCCAGCACCAGCTCCAGCACCAGCTCCAGCACCAGCTCCAGCTCCAGCACCAGCTCCGGTTGCAGCACCGGCTCCGGTAGCCGCCACACCAAGCCATCCAAGTGCAAGAGCGCAGGAAACCACTGGCGAAATTCACCTCACAGTTACGGCTGGTTCGCGTCCACACCTCGACGTACAACAATCCGCACAGCAGAGCGCAGCCTCTCAGGCCACAACTAACGGCGGTAGCAGTAAATGGGGTGATCTCGATTCAATAGGTGCACCAGGTGCTACTGCTCCTGCAGCCGCTCCTGCTCCTGCTCCCGCCACTGCCCCTGCACCTGCACCCGCACCGGTTGCTGCTAGCGAAGTTGAAGCCGAAGCTACAGGTGGTAAAAAGTGGGGCGACCTAGATGCTATTCCCACCCCCAAAGTTACTGTAGAAACAGCAGCACCTTTGCCGAAGCCGATTCACGAAAGTGGCGGAGAGAAATCGCGGGAGCTAGATGCCATTCCTGGACCGGGTGAAAAACGCGGGCCAGCTAGTAGCTCACTAGTCACTGGCGGTGGTGCCGCTGGTGGAAAAGGCTTAAAGCGCCCAGCTCCTGAAAAAGCTGAGATGTACAACATTCCAGCCGTGCCGATCTGGCTAATAATTTTAATACTAATTGCGATTGCTGGTGCCGTTTATTACATGGCCACAAAGCCACACTAGCAAGTCATTTGGACCTATTGCAACACTTCAAGCTTGTCGATCTTAGCGGCCAAGACAAAATCTGACTCAGTCAAGCCATTGATTGTATGAGTAAAGATGTCTACTTTGAGCATTCCCCAAGAGATGTGCAAATCGGGGTGATGATTTACTTGGTCGGCTAACGCACCGATATGAATTGCCCGATCTAAAGCTCCTCGAAAATCCTTGAACTTGTATGACTTGGTCAACAGACCATCAACAATCGCCCAGTCGTCTAACTCAACAAGCAGCAGTTGGCATTGGTCAGCTCCGAGAGCAGGGACGCCACCCCGACAAGGTATACATTCTCGCTCGGAAAGACATTCTCGCTCGGAAAGACATTTTCGCTCAGAAAGAGTCATAGAGCCTAACCTCTGTAGTGAAAAAACTAGAATTCTGGACTATCTTTCGATAGATCACCAATCACCACCGTAATCGGTATGCTCAATGAATCTCGCTGAACAACTATATTCACGCGATCTCCCGGTTTGCAGGCCTGGGTTAACTCACGAACCTCGCGCTTAGACTTCACAGCAATACCGTTAATCTTAGAAATAATGTCACCTGCCTTTATCCCAGCCTTCTCTGCCGGTCCAGCAGCAGCCAGTCTGGCTATTTTGACAGCCACTGGATGTGATGGCAAAGTCAGCGAACGAGTACGCTCTGGATCAATATCTTCCATGTAGACCCCCAAATAGGCACGGGGAATCTGGCCGTCACTTATCAGCCGTCGAGCGACCTCGCCAGCAACGTCAGAGGGTGTAGCAAAGCCAATACAAACAGCTTGATTGCGAACGGCTGTGTTAATACCAATCACTTCACCGTTGATGTTAAGCAGTGGTCCACCCGAATTACCTAAATTCAAGGCAGCGTCATGCTGAATCAAATCAACTCGATTTTTAAAATCAGAAAGAGAACGGTTAATCGCGCTAACCACACCTAAGGTCAATGTATGGTCAAAGCCAAGGGGCGAACCGATGGCGATGGCCCAATCACCAGGTTTAACAGTCTTTGAATCGGCAAACTTAAGCACAGGCAAACCTGTTGCATCAATTTTGACTACCGCAAGATCAGAAAAGTCATCTCTTCCCACTAAACGCGCATCGAATACTCGTTTATCATCCAAGGTCACTTTAATGTCGCTGTCTCGATGAATAACATGAGAGTTGGTCAAAATATAGCCATCAGAGCGAACTATCAGACCAGATGCCTCTGCTGGTGGTATCACTCGGCTACTACCATCAGCACGTTGCAGCGTTGGAGAAAACTTTATGTCGATAGTGACCACAGAGGGATTAGCTTTGGCCGCCACGTCAGCAATAACATTGGTAGCCGAACGTTGTGACTTACTAGCATCGGCAAACAAATTAGGAATGCTTGGCTTCAAGCTTGAAGAAATTGGCTCATGTGGAATGAGATAGAAACCTGCCCAAGTACCAAAGGCAAAGAGGTTAACGGCAGCTAGAGCCACCAGTAAACGGCTCTTGCGGTTACCTAGCAAGAGAGAAGATAGCTGGTGAGAAGAAGCTACATCGATCTGACCAAGAGCCTTTTGCGCAGCAATATCAGCATCATTGCCGTCAACCACCGGGCTAGACTCGCTTGCCCGAGCACTGCCTTGAACTCCTTGGGGAGGGAGATAAGGCTGCCAAGTCGCCGCCGAGCGGTCTTCTAGCAAAGCTTCTCGCGAAGTCGGTAATTTAGCCTGGGCCTCTCCACCTGACGCACCATCATCGTCGACAGCGTCGAAATCGGAGGAAATATAGATTGGAACATTATCGGGTACTTCCGGCATTTAGCTATGATACCTTAAGTCGCTCATGACATACCTGCTGCATCTAAATCTACCCATTATTGGCTTGACAATCTCAGGCCGCCAAATCTATCAAGCGCAGTAAGCGTTCCTGATCGAGAAATAAGATCTCCAACATGGCCCGCGTATTGGCACCATATCTGGCACTAGTAAGCTTACCGTCGATCTGCCTGACAATAGCAGCCAACCAAAGCAAATTCTCTTCGGCCGTTTCTTTTTGGTCACGGTCAATCGCACTGATCTTTCGAGCTTTCATAGCAAGCCTAATCAGCACCACAAGCACAGTTAAGTGCCCCAAGCCCGCCATGAGCGAAAGCGCAGAAAAACCAGGTCCAAAATACATTTTTGAAAAAATGCGCACATAAAGAAAACGAGCTAGCAAGTTCTCGCAGGCAGCATCAAGACTACCTAGTTTGATATCGAGGAACTGCACAGCAGAATAGCTAGCACTGCCGATTTGCAACTTAAAGCCGTTTGGAGGTGACTGCAGATGATTTGATACAGACTGGGCAATCTGCCAATCATCAAGCAAATCAGCTTTTGAGTTGGGGTCAATATAAGCGCGAGCAAGAGCATCGAGAATGAACAAATCAATCTGTCTAGGCCTAGCCTCAGACCCGGGCAGCCGACTGCGCCAGAGATCCTTTGGCACTAAAGCGGCAATGCTTTGATGAAAACTTGCTAAGACCTTTATAGCACCACAGCCAGAAGAAGACGCGGCTTCAGCTAAAGCGCTGAGTAAAGGCCCTTCAATTATTTGAAACTGCTCGTAAGTTAGTGCCACGCCCTCGATCAGCTGAAGACTGTGAAAGCCTTTTATGGTCTCTTCTTCAAGATTGGGAAAGAGTTCGCGAAAGAGAGCGAGAACCCCAATTAGTTGGTCGCTCTGCTCATCCAGAAGTCGTCCGCTGTTATGCAAAACTCCAGTGCTGGCAAAACTCAAACCAACAAAAGTACCTGTCGGGGTATCAATAAACGCATAGGGAAAAAGTTGACACATGGCCGGCTTAGCCAAGCCTTGCAGAGTACAGGCCGAACCATCTAAGTAAGAGCAACGACCATCAGGGCGCTTTTCTAAGGCTCGACTAAAGCCAGCCAAACCAGCCTTTCTCTCCGCAGGGGAAAGAAAACTCACAGGCAGGTCAGCTTCTGAGCATTGGAGAGCGGAGGTTAGTCGCTTGACGTCCTCTTCGTTTAGCGGCACAGGCCAAGAAAGACAGCAATTGGCGCACCTTGTGCACTCAAAGCGAATTCCTTCTGGAATATGAAGCTTGCTGCCCAAGCCTGTGCTAGTCGCTGCATTAAACAATATTCATTGCCACCATAATCGCCACCATAATTGTCATCTTATGATAAACCGTTCATGCGCTCTACCGCCTTGATTGTTCATCATATGAACATAATTAGTCGCCCCTGCACAGAACTCTTGAACCAATGAGCAATCGCAATACCTGGCCCACTTCTCTCTTAGCCTTGCTTCTAGCGGCAAGCTTGATTTTTCTTGAATGCAATCAGTTGCAGGCTCAGGCAAAGACGGCAAGCCCAAGCCTATCGGCACCAATTGAAGACAAATGGGCCGTGGTCATTGGCATCGGCGACTTTATCGACCCGGGTATTCCCAAACTCAAATATTCAAGCAAAGACGCTCGCGACTTTTATGACTACCTGGTAGATCCGACTCAAGGCAAATTCAAGCCAGACCATGTACGCCTTTTGCTCGATCGCAATGCTACCAAAATAAACATTATGGACGCCCTCGGCGACTCATTCTTACCCCATGCAGCCAACCCAAAAGACTTAGTTGTAATATATCTATCTACTCATGGCTCCCCAGCCGGAGCAGACATTCGCGGCGTAAATTATATTGTCGCCGCCGACACTCAGCTGCGCAAACTATTTGCCACTGGCATAGAAATGAACCAGCTCTTGCGCATGATCAAAGAACGTGTACACACAAACCGCATAGTACTCGTGCTGGACACATGCTATAGCGGAGCGGGAGCACAGCTCGGTCACAAGGGCATTGTCAGAACCAATGTAGATAGTCATGCGGCTGCTCAGGGAGTGGGGTCACTAGTAATCTCTTCTAGTGCACCAGATCAAAAAGCCTGGGAATCAGACGACTTGCACAACAGCTATTTCACACGCTACTTCATTGATGCTCTCAAAGAAACGGGCAACAAAGAGGGAAGCAATGGCAATAACATTGAACAGGCCTTCAATGCCATGCGCAGCAAAGTACAATCGACGGTATTGAAAGACAAAGGCGAAGTGCAAACCCCAGTCATGGCTGGTGTCTTCTCCGGGCCTAGCTTAATGCTCTCAACACCGCCAACTGTCAGTAGAGAAGCCCCGACGACTCTACCTGGTGATGGAGTGATTGCTTCAGTAACACCAGGCTCTCGCTCAGTCGGTAGTGCCGGGGCCCTCGATTTTTCGGCTTATGTTGAACACGTGCGCCTTGGCAATCAGCTCGTAGAGCAAAATAAAACCTGGGATGCCATTCATGAATTTGAACTTGCTACCAAGGCGAACCCAGGCACAATTGAAGGTTACATAACCCTGGCTCAACTATACGATCAACAAGGTCGGTATAAAGAAATGCTCGATGCCGCCCGCAGAGCGGTGCTCAATGACGATAGTTCGTCCCGAGGACGAGAGCTGCTCAGCCTGGCTGATTTGCGCGCCGGCAATGTGGAAGAATCATTGCGCCAGGTGCAGATGGCCATAACTCTCGACCCATTCAATTCAATGGCACACAATTTACTGGGCTATATCAACGAACACAAGTTCAATCGAGTCGACCAGGCAGAGCAAGAGTATCGCAAAGCACTGGAACTAAACAGTTTGAATACCAGAGCCTTAGTTAACCTCGGGCTCTTGCTAGAAAAACACGGCCGCGATAAGGCAGAAAGTGAAGCTCTATTTCGCAAAGCTATTGAGAGTGATGGCGATGACTGGGAAGCTCACCTATCCCTCGGACACTTACTTTATGCCACCAGTGGCAAGCTGGAAGAAGCAGAGAAAGAAATTCGCCGTGCTATAGAACTAGCTCCGGCCAACGCCCGCATTCATAGCGAGTTAGGCAATATTCTAGCGTTGGACAAAAAACGGTTAGAAGAGTCAGAAGTTGAACTCAAAAAGGGTATCGAGTTAGGTGCAGACAAAGGCACGCCGCACTATCTCTTTGCCAATTTCTTGCTCAATCAGCGCGGTCGCATCGATGAAGCGGAGCGAGAATATCGCAAAGCAATTCAAATGGACCCCAATTTTGACGAAGCGATGGTGGCACTAGCAGACTGCTTGGTCACATACAAAAAAATCTATAACGAATCTGACGATCTCTATAAGCGCGCTCTCAAAGTCAATTTAAAAAACGCCTCAGCCCATCTCGGCATAGCCCGGGTGCAAGAGCTGCTATTTAAGAACTACAAAGTTGCAGAAGAAGAGATTCGAGCAGCTCTTGCCATTGATCCACGCTTCTCTCTTGCCCATGAACGCCTGGGCATCTTACTGGAGAAGCTAGGCAAGCCAGGGGATGCCAGACTAGCCTACCAAGCAGCGATTGACACAGATCCAGACAATGCCCAAGCCAACTATCTATTAGCGATGCTACTGTGGGACCAGTTCCACAACAGCCAAGAAGCGAAAAAACTCCTGGAAAGAGCTACGGCTCTGCAGCCACTAAATTCCACCTATCTCACAGCCATGGGTAAGTGGATGGCGACAGAAGCTAAGCAATACAAAGATGCAGAGAAGCTTTTACGCAAAGCTACTGAAATAAACTTTGCCGACACCCAGGCCCACTATCAGCTTGGCATGCTCCTAATCGAAAAACTCGGTGCGCGCAAAGCGGGCGAAGCTGAACTAAAGACAGCCTATGAACAAGACCCTGAAGACAAACAAGTCAAAGCAGCGCACACCAGATTTGTACGCTAAAGCTTTGCTCTAACTGGAGACATTAATGACCGACAGACGAGAGTCTCCTCCGCAATCACAAGTTATAGAACCATCGCAAGGCCTTAGAATTGCCTTGCCTGTCATCTCTATATTGCTTGCCGTTCTCGTTTTCATTCTCTACCTACCGACGCTCTCAGCGCCAGCGCTATATGACGAGACCTATTTACTGGCCTGGTGGAAGAATCTACTGCAAGCAGGTTTACTCAGTCATGAGAGTCTCGCATTCTTAAGTTTTGCTGGCTGCGATTTACGCGATGCTACGGGCCCCTACGGCAATCTAGCGACGCTCATATTTGCTGCTCTCAGCGGTGGCAAAATTGCACTATTGCATTTCACCGCAACTGCTATGCATTTGGGCAATTGCTTGTTGCTCTTTGGCTCAATTCTAAAAATACAAAGTCTGGCCAGAGCAAACAGTTCACAGTCAACAGATAGCAATCTAGCCAACTTCGCTGCCGCAGCCACTGCCGCCCTAGTATTCGGGCTCAGCCCCCTGGCACCAGAAGCAGTATCATGGCTAGGAGGTTTCCCCATACTTCTTGGTACCAATCTGAGCCTATTAGCGTTTCTACTACTCTGTTTTTCCGCTAGTAACACTGAAAAGCACACTGAAAAGGGCAACCTAACAATGGGCTCTATGGCAGGCTGCTTGGCTCTATTAGCCTCGCTCTGTTCTGCCCACTTAGCGGTAGTTGTGTTTTTCCCGGCTGTTTGCGTTTACTTAGCGACACGAAAAATAGCCGACAAGCAGTCGATAATTCGAAAAATAATCGTCATTTATTTGCTCGGTGCAACTATTGGGGCAGTCTATTCCAGCTTCATTTATCTAGGCCGCTCGCCAGGAAATGCCAGCAACCTTCCGCCTAAAATTGCCGCACTGAAAGAGCCTAAAGTAGAGGTCCAATCAGAGCCTCAGGCAGAGTCTCCGGCAGGCCCAGAGGGTAATTTCCTGACCAAACCTCTAGGCAATTTAAGTGCGCTTGCAATACCCATCAATAAATCTATCAACAAGAATTACAACAAATCTTTCAAGCTCAGCTACTTGCTATTACCGGCGCCCCTAATCTTCACTCTAGTGGCTCTAATGCTGAGCTCACAATTGCGCAATCGTATCGGCATCGCCCTTACTTTTACTTTGCTCTACTTACTGCTCAATGGCGAAGGCATAGACCGGGAGACTTTAACTGGTGCGCGCTGGCTCTATCCCATTTTGCCAACATTCAGTTTTCTCGTAGCTAGCACCCTGGCTAGCCCCATGTTCATACAGTGGAGCAAATTTGAAGATAACCTTATCGGTAGAGTGGTCAAATCGTTGGTCTGTATGGTGCTGGTAGTTTGCACCACACTCTTCTTCATTCCATTGGCTCATACGCAAATATCATCTTACAAATCACAAGGCAAACTTTGGACCAAGCTCTCTCAGTCAATTGCAATGCTAGGTGGCAGAGAAAAGAGTGCTTACTTGATCGTGCGCAATTTGCCCCAAAGCCTCAGCATCGCGCCGATAATTTCGCCATTCGAACCGATCTTGATAGATACAGCAGAGAAACTACCACGCAGCCAGAACATTTCAGCAGGAGCCCTTAAAGACTGTCTGCGCAATAGCAATAGAGAAAGTAAAATCGGCAATATTGTCTTTCACTTTGAAAAAAATCTAGTTGACTTGATCAAGACTGATTTTGAAGTTACCAACCAAAACTTTGCTGGCCCCTTAACAGCTCAACAAATAGCCAAGCGCGTCACACCAGCACTTGAATATTATCGAGGCACAGTCAAACTGGATAGCACGGGAGAAAACCTTTTACTCGAAAGCGGCAATACTAATGGTGCGGCAGTGCGCATTGACTGCGAGGGCCTTAGCCCTGTCAAAGGCGACTATTTATACGTAGAAGCGAAGATTGACGGACCACCATTGCAGCCCCATACCCCGGTCGAAATTCACTGGTTAACCAACTGGAATACGGAGTGGGAGCCCAGAGATCGCAAGACCCAAGTCGATGCCTTTGCTAACGACAATCTCTATCACCGCTACTTCTTTCCATTGAGAAGCAGTGGGTGGACTACCAATGGCTTCCCATCTCATATCATGCTCGGCTTCCCTGCCGGCGCCAATGTAGCAGTTAAAGCCATCGGCATTGCTGGCGGCGCGACAGACAATATAGCTGAATCGGCTTCAGCTTCGCCAACAGAATCGATAGCAGCACCGCCGGCGCCACTACTAACAGCTCAGGCTAGCTTAGCCCAAAGCCAAGGCAAACGACGATTCGCAGCCTTTAGCTTCAACTACCCAGACCTCCAAGAGCTTGGTCTCACAGCCGTTTACGGCAGAGACAATTCTTTGCTGCTCAATTATGATGCTAGTAAAGTAGAGTCAGCAACTGCTGTGAAATTTGAAATTGGCCTGCCTGACAGTAAATTCAAAGCAGACAATGCTGAATATCCAGACAGCAGCTCTACAACCATAGATCAGCGCGACAATAAGGGCACCTTTACTCTGAAAGCAACAGACCAGCCTATCGCCGCTAGAACCGCAGCTAAAGGAACAGTCTTCCCAATTCGAGTTTTTGCCCTTGATCAATCAGGCAAAATCGTCGGCCGCTCCAGCGATTCAGTACATTGTTTAATTGATTGGAATTTGTCAGCTAAATAGCGAGGCGACTCAGAGAGGCGAAAATGAGTTCAGGTAAACCACAATCACAGTTCGATAACTTCGATGATGATGATGACGACTTTGATGATGAAGATCTAGATGACGATGAAATGACATTCAAAGAAGAGCTGGTCTACGACTTAGCGGCCTTAGTGCACGCCTGGCAAGACGATGCCCCGGACAATAACTATTATCTTGATACCAGAAATGGTTCAGTTAAACTGGTGCACCAAAATCTATACGACCTAAAACAGCTCACGGACGAAATAGAAAAGCACAAAGAGCGTTATCTCTATCTACCAAAGCCAGGGCCAAACCAGCTCAAAGACGACCTGCGCGATTTTCAAAAAGCAGTTGAGAACAAAAGCTTACAGCCAATTTTAGACATGGCCCTGCAGAGTCCGCATCCTCTGGCTGGATTCAACAAAGTATTGGCCAGTCACCCAGAAGAACTAAATCGCCTGAAAGACTTTAGAGAGAGTCGGGTGCGACTTCGTATCAAACAATGGTTTGAAGCAAACTCGCTAACAAACCGCTGGGATGAACAACTAGAAAGTTAAAGTCTAAGTACTAACGCTGTACTTGTTCAGGGCCGAACCCACGCCGCGCTCTGGCAATGCTGGGCCGCGCACAACCTTTATTGCCGACCATGGCAAATACAAAGTCTCGTTCTCTCTTCTAAGGCAGAGATAGGTGCCCTGATCGGCCATAGCAACCTCACCATCAACTTGCTCACCGCTCATTAGTAGAACGGTCACTGAGGTGTTCATGGGGATGGCCATTAGTACTCCAATACTTTCGCTTTAGCTAGACAGGTGTTACATTCCACACTTGCCATAAAAAATAAACAACACGGCCAAATACTATATCAGAAGCTGCGAACATCGTTGCCCAATGGTTAAGTCGTTAGACTCGTTCCGTTTTGTCGAGCCCGAATTTCTTCAATGGCTTTAAAGTTCGTCGAGCCATTTGAATTCTGACCAACTTCGTTCAAGGCATAGCCGCTCAAGCCATTCTTAGCAGCATCGTCCATAGCGTTTAACTTAGGAGCTATGACACCAATAGCACTTTCTAGAGCACCTTTGGCAGCCATACACTGAGCGAAACCAGCAAAATTACCGCTAGTCAAACAGGCATTCATAGCAGCCACAATATTGCCATAAGCGCCATAACAGGCGCTTAGGTCTCCAGCTGAAACAGTGGCGGGATTGCCAGCTTTAGCCGACAAAGCACTAGCTACGCTTGAGGCATTGGCTGAAGCAGAGATAGCCGCAGCTTCAGAAGCTTGAATAGCTCCAGGAGAGGAATTGGATAAACGCACGCCGTCAGAGTAACTGACGTCACCAGAACTGTTGACGTAGACTTTGCCACCAAACAATTCAGTGCCGCTGTCTGAGAATTTGAACGAGTTGTCGGCCGCCTCGTAAGTATTGTTATTAACGTTATAGTTTGTAACTACCTTACCTTCGGCATTCTTTTGAACGAACAGATGCTCTGGATCGTTATGGTTGATCTCGCTCTGCGAAATGACCTTGCCATCAACTCCGACGAACTTTGTCTCTTCGACACCGTTTGCGTCAGCACTAACAGCGATAATCTTCTTGCCACTAGCGGCAGTCTGTTCTGTAGTTGTCTGCCCGGTGACGGCATCAGTCTTAAACACGGCTGAGCTGCCCTCCATGGTCATCCGACCATTCGGAAGCATCACTAAACCAGGAACCTTCTTCGCCATCTCTTCACTTGTGCCGCGCTCTAAAATCTTGCCGCCGGCATCTACGTGGATGGCTTGCTTGGTTCTTGGGTCAAATACATACGAACTCTTATCTTCAAGAATGGCGACTTGCTTACCGTCAATGCGGCCGAATGTAACCTTTCCATCAGGAGAAGCAGTTAAGTCGAAGTTTTCGCCAGTATCAACTCTATTGTGCCTACCGTGAAATGGTAAGTCACCAGGCCGATTAACATCCATCCTTTGACCACGATGGTAGAGTCTCTCTAGTTCATCAAGCCTTTGACTAATTTCCTTTTTATCGGCCTCGCCTCTGATCTCAGCGATCTGATCATTAACAACAGAGAAGTATGAACCATCGGGCCTTCTGCCATATTTAGAGCCGTCGGGATTGCTAACGACTTGCGAACCATCCGCTAGACGATTGAATTTCCGGTTAGTTTCGGTATCAACTATCTCGCTAGTTTTTGTCTGCCTGTCGTAGGTTGTTTGAATTTTGTCGAAAGTACGCGTGCAAGCAGAGTCTGATATTTTGCAGACATCACCATCATTCTTCTTCGTCAGAAATTCGTAGAGACCATCTTCTTTGGCAACGGCCTTGTACTGATACGAAGTACTATCCAGCTTCACTTCACTAAAGCTATCGAGAATCTTGTCGGCTTTTTCAGCTTTCTCTGCCCAGAAAGTATCTTTGATCCACTTTCCAGCTTCGCTAGTCTTATCTCCAATCCATCCCCAAAGGCCACCGCCTTCCTTGGCAGGTTCAGCCGCTTTAGCAGCTTCTGGTTTCTTCGCCTCTAAGGCAGCCTCAGTCTTCTTGGCGTCATAACCGGTAATAGGCGCTCCCAAGTCTAAGAAGCCAGCGTTCTCAGGTTTAGCCTTAGCGGCTACTTCAACTTTTGGCGCAACATGAGGTTTGTCTGGTGCCTTGATGCCCATCCAGGAAGCAATACTTAAATTGCGTACTTCGTCTAAAGCAAGCTCAGTCCAGCTCTTCTCAGCAGCCGGCGTCTTTGCAGCTTCTTCAGGCTTCTTAGCTACTTCTTCAGGCTTCTTAGCTGCATCTTCAGGCTTCTTAGCTGCATCTTCAGGCTTCTTAGCTTCGCCTGGTTTAGTGGCATCGGCTGCTTCTTTCGCCAGTTTGTCGTGAGCGCCATCGGCTGCAGCTTTCTCTTTTTTGGACGCATCAGTTTCAGCCGCTGGTTTAGCGGTGTTATCGGTCGCAGGCTTTACAGCTTCTGGCATGACCTGGTGAAACTCCTGAAAATACTAACCGTTTGAATAATTAGTACTGGTGCTGCGTTTGAGAGAGGACAATTGGTAAGTGTTCTTATTCTGATTGCCGCCAAATACCTTGTCAACGTGCGACTACGTATTTCTCCCACTCTTTTCTACGTGTTTTTCCCATGCAAAAGCAAGAATTAATAATATACATGCCCCTAAAATAGCTCAATAAAACTGCTGGAAGCAGATAAATAGGGCCAGATGCGGGAAATTGAGCCATCTTGCTATAGAATTGCTACTACGCCATCTTATAGACCAAAGAATTACGACAGAGGAAAACCGGGATCGATGACTTTGACTAACTTTGCCTCAGGCCAACTCAAATCAAAGCAAACAGCCATAGCGGCTCTTCTGAGCTTTGCCGTCATGGCCAGCGTCACAGCCCTAACCCTGACAGGCTGTCAAACCGTCAAGCTAGCGCCGACAACGTCGCAGCCCGCTGGCGGAGTGAACGCAGCTGCTGACACCCCGGTGGCAGGGAACTGGCAGGTTTCTTACTCAGTGGGCGGTGAGACACAGTCAGCGCACATGAACATTAGCCAGAACGGTAGTTCATTTCAAGGCGTCGGAGTCGACGATAGTACCCAAGGTAACTTCGTCATAGATGCTGGGGTCATCAATGGCAAATCAATCACTTTCCACAAGCGCTATCACGTGGATGAAAATCCTAATTTGCCTCCAATCATTTATATAGGCAGTTTTGAAATGGCCAAGACCGCCCAGTATAGTGGGCCATATATGTCTGGAACATACAAGGTGAACAAGAACGGTCAAATGGTGGAAGGTCAATGGGATGCTCAAATTGATGGCGGCGGCCTGGCGGCCACACCGACCCAACCCAGTCCACAACCAGAAGCCCCTCAGAGCGGTGGTTCCAACCGTCGCCCACACCTCTCAGGCAAATGGGACGCTGGCTACGAGTTCGAATTCAAGACTGTTCACGCCAGCATGTATCTTGAGCAGGATGGCACCAAAATAACTGGTCATGGCATGGACAAAGCCAATAAAGAAGCTTTCAATGTCAAAGGTACCTATACTTATCCAAATGTCAAAATGTGGGTGAAGTATTTACCGGTTAAAGCCTCAGGCAAAAACAAGGCCAAGCCAGAACGCACCCTTGAGTTTCGAGGGAAAGCAGAGAGCGTCAACGAAGCCGAATATCAAGGCACCCGCCTAGAAGGTAAAACCAATGGCGGTGGCATGTGGATGGCAGAGCAAGTTAAGTAATGGCAGAGCAAGTGAAATAAAGCTAGCTCTAAATCACGCCAAGTTTCTTGCCAACGCTAGCAAAAGCTGCCAGTGCCCGATCAAGATCTTCCACTTCATGGGCAGCCGAGATCTGCACTCTAAGGCGTGCTTCGCCATTCGGCACCACTGGGTACCAGAGACCACGCACATAAACACCCTGCTCTAATAATTGATTCGACATGTCCATGGCCGTAGCCGCTTCGCCGACCATAACTGGAACAATCGGGTGAATACCTTCCAAGATTGTGAATCCAAGCCGTTTTACTTCCTTTCTAAAGTAATCAGTATTCTGATGTAACTTCTCTACCAGGCTGGAATCTTCTTCTAAGATATTGAGAGCTTCGATAGCTGCAGCGACAATGGCTGGTGGCAGCGAATTTGAGAAAGTATAAGGCCGAGATTTTTGCCGCATGAAGTCAATCAAGTGTTTTTTGCCAGCAAGGAAGCCGCCAGCAGCGCCACCAAGAGCTTTACCCAGGGTGCCTGAAATCACATCAATTTTGCCGTGCACTCCACAATGCTCAGGAGTACCGCGCCCTGTTGCACCAAGAACACCGGTCGAGTGTGATTCATCAACAAAGAGCAAGGCGTCGTTTGTTTTTGCCATTTCTACAAATTCTTGCAAATTAGCGTATTCGCCTTCCATGCTGAAGACGCCATCAGTGGCGATAATAGAAAGGCGATAATCTTTGGCTTTGTCAGCCGTCAATGCTGTGCGCAGCTGCTGTATATTGTTGTGTTTGTAGGCATTTAAGTCAGTAGTCTTAACTGCTATACGAGAGAGCCTGATACCATCAATGATACTGGCGTGATTAAGAGCATCCGAGTAAATTACATCGCGATAATCAGCAGCACCAAGTTGAGCACCTAAGAGAGCAGCAAAAAATGCTTCGTTAGCAGCGAAACAAGAAGAGTGCAAAATCGCAGCTTCTGTGCCTAAAAAGCGGGCAATGCGTTCTTCTAATTCAAGATGAATTGGTTGAGTACCGCAAATAAAGCGAACTGATGCCAAACCATAACCATATTTATCGAGTCCTTTTTTGGCAGCTTCAACAATACGGGGATGGTTCGCCAAGCCCAAGTAATTATTGGAGGCAAGCATCACCTGAGAGCGGCCATTGGCTTGCACCACTCCGCCCATACGACCTTCGACAGGCACTTCGTACTTATAGGTCTTCGCTTCTTTCGCCTGGGCAAGCTCATGCTCAAGAGCTTGATAGAGTGATTTCACTCCCAGTTTTTTGGCAACGCTCTGGCTCATGCTGCACCCCTTGTTGATTACTATTATTTGTCGGCTTGTGGACTAAAGACCAATTTCATTTCTTTACCGCTAATCAAAGACTCAAAAGCACTTTGATAGTTTTCTAGCGGGTACATTCCCGGAGCAATTATGCGCGAGAGGCGCTCTTGCAAGCCGTTGTGGTCTTCTTTGAGCAAGTTGAGCATGGTTTCCCAGGTATCAAACATGCGCCGACCAAATATTCCCTTAACAGTAACTCCCTTCCAGATCACACCATTGGCGATATCAAAATTAGCTAGCGGTTTACGGGCAATACCAAGCAAAATCACGAGACCGCCGTTGCGGACAATTCTAAAAGCATCTGTGTAAGCGGGTGGCGAACCAGACATCTCGAGCACCACATCGACACCATTAGCACCGGTTTCATATTTATCTACAGCGGCGTATAACTCACTTGAGCCTTTGCCAACATCGAAGCAATAACGAACGCCGAAATCGGAAGCAAGTTTGAAGCGGCGATCAACATCAGCCGCTTCAGTTAAATAGATACGCGATGCGCCAAAATCTTTGCAGAGGGCAGCGGCCATCAAACCCAGTGGGCCAGCCCCAAGAATTGCCACTGACTTGCCCCGCACATCGGCCTCAGAAACTGTATGAACAGCGTTTCCGAAAGCATCTAACAACGCCCCTATGCGAGGTGGTATTACTGATGTATCTCCGTTCTTACCGAGCAATATGACATTTTTGTAAGGCACTGTCACGGCTCGGGCGAAGCAACCATCGAGGTGAACGCCTTTAACTTTGACCGATGTACATATATGTTCGCTACCGGTTCGGCACAATAAGCAGTGGCCACAAGCAAGGTGCATTTCGGCAGTGACATAATCGCCAACTTCTACCCTTAGGTGATCGGGAGCCGCCAAACTGCTAGCTTGAGCACCGTCTCCAACTGCTTCTACTATGCCGCAAAACTCATGACCAACAACAATTGGTGAATAGCTAGCACTGCCGATGTAGCGTTTCATCTCATTGCGAATGCCTTCGCTTTGAGCACTGGTGAAAATACTTTTGTCTGTGCCGCACACGGCCGTAGCTAAAACTTTGATTTTGACTTCATCAAGTTTCATCTGGGGCTCAGGATGAGCAGTCATTAAGGTCAAGCCGTCTTTATCTAGATCTTCTTTGACCAGACACTTCATTAGGGCCATCGCTTGCTCACTCTTCGAATTCTCACTTAAATTGGATATGGCCATGTAATACGCCTTTGCAGTTTACAGATTGAAACGCAAACAAATTTACTTCACATCAGCTGTAAAGCTCAAGCCGTTGATTGACGTGTGATTTAGCGTATTTCCACCCCCCTAATTCGGCGCTGATATAGACCCTTAGCGTTTCTTTAGTTGCCAAGGATGTTCCGGGCACCTACAGTAATTGCATCACCTCAACAATTTCTTCATTATTCAAATCAAGAAAACTAATAAAGGAACAAGCAATGAATTTCGACCCAGCATCTTTCGAACACATCGATTTTGACCTCGGCAAACTCAACAGCCGGGTAAGCGCTCAAATAAATGCCATAGAGAGTGCTATCGAAAATACAGTGGTAGAGACCATCGTCATGGGCAGTGGCGGTCCAGACAATAACGAAACAACAGAGGCTGGCTTGCGCTTCGTGCGGCACCTCTTAGCTAATTCAAAGTCGATGCGTTTCGGATTTATGCCTAATCTCAAAGACATGAACAATATTCGCAATCTTGCCCAAGACTTCATTGCCAGATGCGGTAACGGTCCTCTTGCACTTGAAACCATGTATCAAGTAATCCAACCACAATAAATCACAAATTTGAATTGAAAAAGAGAAGGCTCACTGATGTGAGCCTTCTTTGCTATTACTAACTACTGAACTTTCTAGAATCTATTTTTCATCAGCCTCAGAAGCTGCAGTAGGATGCGCGATGAGATCTTCCAAAGCGTTCTGGAATTTATCTGGTTCCATATAACCGCTCAGGCGTCCAATAAACTTGCCCTCAGTGTTGAAAACAAGAGAACAGGGAAATCCGTGCACATGATATTTCTTGGCTGCTGCCTTGCCCTCTTTAGAGCCTTCAGCATTGAGTTTGACGCAAATAAACTTGCTTTTTAGATACTTGACCATCTGCGCGTCTTGAAAAGTGTCTTTATCTAACTTTTTGCACCAACTACACCAATCTGTATAAACGTCGGCAATCACATACTTCTGTTTTTGCTTTGCCTCTATTAGGGCGCCATCAAGACTGGCCTTCCAACCAACGCCAAGGTTGAAAGCTCCTGCTGAGTTGTGGCCACCAGAAACCGTACCAGGGAAAGTAACTATGGCCCCGACGATGCCAGCGGCAAGAGCTGTAGAACTGGCTACAAGTAGTAAAGCTCGAGCAACCCGATTTTTCGATTTGTGCTTCATTACATCCCCTTTATCAACAGCTCTATATGGTCAGATAGTAATCGACGATACCCTGCTAGTTTTGTTTCCGGCCCCATTTTCGGTCTATCAACTCAATAACCTCAAGAATTTCAATTTCCTTTTGGCCAATCTAAATCTAATACTTCGGTACGCACAACTTTTAGAGGGGGAAAACCACATTTCAAAAATCGATCATGAAAATCTTTCTGATCAAACTTGTCGCCCATTTTGGCCTGATACTCAGCTTTCAACGCAATTATCTTGAGCTTGCCCAAGGTGTAAACAAGATAAGTTGGGTCTTTAGTACCACGTTTGGTTTCACGCTCAGCATTGGCTTTTTCCATGAATCCTTCTTTGATGAAAAATTCACGGCCTTTATCGTAAGACAAACCACGAGTATGCATTTCAATACCGACTATATATCGACAAACTCGCAGCAGAGCATCATGAATCTGTACTAATTCAAGTTTCTTCTGTTCTAGTCTTTTTTGTTCTAGATTTTTGTCTTTCTCTCCAGACTCAGTGCTAGAAGCTGGCAAGCCTTGCTCAATCATCAACTGCTCGCAGTAATGAGCCCAGCCCTCAGCATTCGATGAACAACCTAGCAACTTACGCACTTTCGAAGGTGCGTGCTTCACCCAGAGAAACTGCACGTAGTGGCCAGGATAGGCTTCGTGCACACTAGTATTGATTAAATCAGCATAGCTAAAGAAACGCATGTGCTCTTCTATACGCTTCTTATCCCAATCACTTTCTACCGGTGTGACGTAATAGAACGCTTCTTTCGCAGTATCTTCATAAGGTCCTGGGGTATCCATAGAGGCAAAGGTAAGAGCGCGCATGAAAGATGGACTCTCGGCCACAGTCACCCTGTCTTTAGAGGGAATAGTGACAATTTTCTTCTCTTCAATAAAAGCAGCTATGCGATCTAAAACATTTGCCGTAGACGAAACCAGCTTATCGGGCTGAGGATGATCGCTAGCGATACTCTCGAAGCACTCAAGTGCGCTAACTTTAGGACTGATTTCATGAGCTAACTGCTTGAAGCGGGCTTGTAGTCTGCGCAATTCTTTGTAGCCATTGGCTAAGATTACATCTAGCTTCTCGTCTTCCATTTCATCAAATGCTAGCTTCTTCCGGTAAGCCGCTTCGCCTATGGCAAATTGACCATGAGCATTGGGCAAAACTTTCTCTTTGACAAAAGTTTGATAGCTTATAAGTTCAGCAATCAACTTAGCATTCGCTTTCTCAAATTTTTCCTTCAACTCAGGATTGGCAGAGGCAAAAGCCGCAGGAATAGTGGTTTTAAACAACTCTATCGTGCCAGGCAATTGCTCTAAAGCCACCTCCGCATAGATAGCAGGCACTATATCTGGTTGAATATTTGCCCGCCCAGCAGCAAGAAGACTTGGCGCCTTTTCAATGCGGCTAATGACAGAGACTAAACGCTCATCCACTGGAGCGAAATTACGTTTGGCCAGTGAAAAAACGCTGTCAGCAATAAGGGAGGGATATTTATCAGGGTCGCGATTGAGCGAATGTAATTCTTGCAAATCGAGCAAGCTGGCTGAAATACTTGCCTGCACCATAGCCAAATCAAGGCGCTGTGCTCGAGGCAATTGCAAGAAAGCAGGGTCTGAAAATTTACGACGATAGTCAATGAGAGTAGCCTCATTATTCTTCAAAGCAGCAGCTGAAAGATCCTCTAACTGCTTGTCGTACTGGTGAAAACCAACTTGTGTGCCCCAGCTAGGAGCAGAAGCAAAGACGCTGGCAAAATATTGATCAACCAAGCTGTCGTACTGGGCGAGCACGGCTGAATCTTGCTTCTTGCCAGTTTCTTCTAGTTTTTTTCCACTTTCCTCGAGTTTCTTGCTGGCACTGCTCCCCATTTTTATCACTTGTACTTGAGAATGAGCCGGTAAATTACAGCAAAAAGTACTTTGCACCAGGGCGACCGATAAAGAAAGCCGCAAGGCAAACTTAAGTTTCGACGAAATAGACCTTTGGGTCGTAAATAAATGTGCAGTCATATTGTTCTCTGTATTTTTCCGCCTGTCTCTTGGAAAGCCGACGGGGAAAGGGTATTAGCAAGGTGAGCTAAGGATAATCTGAAGTAATAGAGATTTCCATATAAAGAAACAATTGAGAATGCCCTATGACAAGAAATAAAGAGTCAAACTACCCCTGATATAAAGAGCTTTCGTTAAGTAGTCTCTATCTCTAATTAACAAATGGGGAAGCTTCAGCCATATGTAGGTAGAATCTTTCAGTTAAGGATACCCAGAAGGTAATATGTCGGCCGGTTTAAACATTTACGTTTTGGTGAAGCAGGTTCCAGATACAGGCTCCAAGGCCGGTCTTAACCCTGATGGCACCATCGATAGAGCAAAAGCTAAGCGCATGCTCAACCCCTTTGATCGCTTTGCCCTGCAGGCGGCTTTGCACGCCAAGAGGACTTATGGCGGCAAGGTCACAGCAATTTCGATGGGGCCGCCACCGGCTGTCGAAATTTTGCTTGAAACCCTTGAGCACGGAGTGGACGAGGCTTACTTGTTATCAGATCGCAGACTGGCTGCATCCGATACCCTGGCAACGGCCTATGCACTTTACAAAGTGCTCAACTACATCGGCAAGCCCGATTTGATCTTCTGTGGCCTACAGACCACCGACGGCGACACCGCTCAAGTTGGCCCACAGCTGGCAGAGCGCTTGGGCCTACCTCAAGTGACATACTGCGAAGACTTCCATATGGAAGATGGCAAAGTGCACGCTCGCAGAATTATTGAAGGGGGCTACCAAAAAGTTGTAGCCGAGACCCCTCTCTTGCTAACCGTTGCCAACTCCTACCACCCTCTTGAATACAAATCATTCAGAGGTGCCTGGAGAGTAAGACGGCTGGCCAGAGACCAGGAAGAAATGAAAAAATTCATTCACAGCATTGATCTGGATGTTGTTGGAGCAGATCCTGAGCGCGCTGGATTGAAAGGCTCGCCTACGATTGTGGCCTGGACAGAGAAAGTTGGTGAATTGGGTGGAAGTTGCACTATGCATGAAGGTCAATCAGCTCACGAATTGGTGGGCGATGTTCTCAAAGCAAGCGACCTCAACCAGTTATTAGTTGGCTCTTCAAGTAAGTAGGTCCGTAAACAAGTCAGTAAGTAAATAAGTAGACAAAGAAATGAGTGAACAGCCTGACGTATCAGCCTTTTGTCCTAAGGGAGATGTGCTCGTAATTGCCGAGCAAATCTTAGGAGACCTCCAACCGGTAACCCTTGAGTTACTTGGTGCCGGGCGTATTCTTGCCGACAAAATGGAACGCAATCTTAAGTGCCTCGTGCTCGGCTACAACCTAGGCGACATACCGCAAAAGTTGATTGAAGCTGGCGCCGACGAAGTTTTTGTAGCCGACGACAAAGAACTCTTCTCATACCGCACACTGCCTTACAGAAGAGTAGTAATCGACTTCCTCGATTCGTTGCCTGAAACACCACATACCTGCTTGCTGGGCTCCACCACAACTGGCCGTGACTTGGCTCCTCGTATTTCTGCTCACTTCGAAACCGGTCTTACGGCTGACTGCACCGAGCTTGACATCGGGCCATACGAACACAAAAGCAAAGTAGATCCAACAAAAATTGGTCTCTATCCAAATTGTCTCTATGCCATCAGGCCGAGCTTTGGCGAAAGTTTGAAAGCCCGAATTTTAGGACCTTGGAAAAACCCACAGATGGCGACAACCCGTCCTGGGGTAATGACTCCCAATAAAAATGAGCCAGGTCGCAAAGGTAAAATCACAACGGTTCCAGTCAAACTGATTCCTGAAGACTATCGCTTAATTGTGGCCGATACAGTGAGAGAAGTATCTAAGGGCATAAAACTAACAGAAGCCGATGTCATCATTGGTGGTGGCTATGGCCTGGGTAGTGCTGATGGCTTCGATTTATTGAGACAGTTGGCCGATACTTTCGAAAACTCTGCCATCGGCGCCTCAAGAAAAGTTGTAGACCTTGGCTGGATTCCTTATCAACACCAAGTGGGCCAAACAGGTAAAACTGTAAGACCAAAACTCTACATAGCCTGCGGTATTTCTGGTGCCATTCAACACCGCGTAGGTATGTCCAAATCAGGCTTGATCATTGCCATCAACAAAGATCCAGATTCGCCAATCTTCAAATTTGCCCACCACGGCATAGTCGGCGATATCTATCAGATCGTTCCAGAAATGATTAAACAGTTTGCGGAAATTCAATCAGGACGGGGGGTCGAGGCAGTTGTCGGATCGCATTGAGTATGACCTACTATTGGTTGGTGGTAGCCCATCCAACCTCACTCTCGCTTACCGTTTCCTTGAATTAGCCAAGGGCAGCGATAAGCAGTTCACTATTGCAATTCTAGAGAAAAGCAAAGATTTCGGCGCTCATATCATGAGCGGTGCGGTGTCTAATCCGCACGTCATTGAAAAAGTATGGCCCAATTACAAAGAGCTAGGTTTCCCTATTGAAGCCACTTGCACTGAATCGGAGTTTTCAGTGCTCGGCGCTCAAAAGAAATGGGATATTCCACATAAGCTTTATCCTAAATCGTTTGATAAAACCGGCTACCTAGTTCTGACATTGAGCTATGTAGTTAATTGGATGGCCAATCAAGTACAAGAAAAGGCCAAAGAAGTACCCAACGTTACTATTGATCTTTTCACCGGCTTTGCCGCTCATGCTGTCGCTTTTGAAAACGGCAGAGTAGCTGGAGTTGCCGTTACGGAAGAGCCTAAGTCTGAAGAAGATTATGTCTACGGCAAGTTCACTTGTTTCGGCGACAAAGGCTTTATTTCCAGAGATGTCGTCGACCACTTTAAGCTGCGCGACAATCCACAAATTTGGTCAGTTGGCGTCAAAGAAGTCTGGCAACTAAACGAAAGTGTGGAAGGTAAAGTCTGGCATACACTGGGCTACCCTCTACTCGACGGCACCTTTGGTGGTGGCTTCGTCTATGGCATGAAAGACAACAAGTTGACTATTGGTATGGTAATCAGCCTTGATAGCCAAGACCCCAACATGAATCCACAGCAGAAGCTGCAAGACTACAAGAAGCATCCGTTCATTCAAAAAATGATTGCCGGTGGTAAGTTGCTCAAATACGGCGCCGCTTTGCTTCCTGAGGGTGGCTATTACAGCTTACCTAAGAAGTTCTACGTGCCTGGCGCTCTGCTCATGGGCGATGCTCTGGGTACCCTCGACGTTAAGTACTTGGCAGGTGTAGACCGTGCCATGGAATGCGGCTACGTAGCTGCCAAAGTTCTGCATGACGCCTTGGTCAAAGACGACACTTCAGAAGCAGCCCTTGCCCCTTATCAAAAAGAACTCGAAGACGGCTTTGTCATAAAAGAAGCCTACAAAAACCGCTACTTCCGTTGGGCCTTTATCGAGAATCCAAAACTATTGGGCCGCTACTTGCCTGATATCGCTAAGAGCATTGATAAATCAAACGCCTGGATTGGTATGCTCAAGGTTGGTTTCAAAAACCCGCTTGGCTCTTCCAAAGACGGTATTAGATCTCTTTCTCTGATCGAAGGCAAGATCGATATTGGACCAATCAAGTATGTAGAAGACTACAAGCACATCATTCCAGCTTGGGTACCGCCTAAGTATGATGAGCCACAGAACTTCGACAAATCAACCATTTATTCTAGAGTTGATGCCGTCTTCTACGCTTCGACTAAGTATCACGAAGGCAATAATCACATTGATGAATTCAACGCTTCCACTTGCGTTAAGTGCATCAGTAAATATGAAGGCCTTGGTAAAACCACACCTTGCGTCTCTGATTGCACAGCTGAAGTGCACAGAATTGACATCATCGAAGATGTAAGAAAGCACGGTATGTCGCTGGAAAACTGCGTACATTGCCGCACTTGCGAAATCGTCTGCCCTGAGGTCAACCTCAGAGTCAAGCCGACAGCGCAAGGTAGCGGACCAGACTTCCTCGGTCTCTAATGTGATATGGGCTGCCATTGTGGTGTGTCCATATCATTGAAGCCAATCACCCGCAGACCACCAATTCGGTGGCTTGCTAGCGCTCGACTGACCGCAGATACTTGTGTGTCTGGCACAAATAGATGAGTGATATCAGGCTTGCGCAGGCCTAGTTTCTCAAGAATACCGCTACCCAAATTGAGTTTGTTGGTAAGCAATTCTCCTGGTTCAAGCATGCCAGCGTTCCAACCTTTTGCCCCAGCCACTGCATGACGCGATATACCAAAGACAACAGGGAAGTCAGCCAGACTCTCAGGGCTATGGCGATGGTAGCAAAATGCTTCGCTAAAATTGCGTGTCATGGAAATTGCCCGACGAGGAAACTGTTCATCAGCGCTCTCACCTGCAATTTGCTTGATACCACGCAAGCGCAATTCCTTTGCTGGAAGTAGTTTGCCTTCCGTAAAAATAGAATCAAGAGCACGAGAGACAGTGGCATGAAACAAGTTGCTCAGTTTTTCGCTTGATTCAAAAGGCATCCAATCAGCCGGTGTGCCATAAGCCCTTGATTTATAGTGATACTCACTTGGCAGAGAAAGCTTCTTAGACAAAGCACGTTCATCGAAATTGAAAAATCTTTCACGGGCTTGTCCAAGACCGCGGAGGATAGTATAGGTATCCGGATCGCCAGAAATATCTCGCGGTGCCAATTTGGCCATGCCTTCCTCAAAAGCGCTGGCGGAGCGGAAATCTTGGCGTTTAAGTGAAGCTGTAAGGGTCTCTCTAATAGCAGCAACACGCTCAATGCTATGCGTGCCCTGAGCCAGTTCCAGGTTGCTGTATGAATTGAGACCGGGCTTGTCGGCTGTTCCGTGCAATATTGTCAAAAGCTTCTCGGCGAAACGCGCCTGCTCTTCAGCCATCTCATCATAAACATTCCGGCGATCGCCTCGCGGTGTCGCCTCGTATTTCTTCTCCAAAGCCTCAATATTTTTGATGAACTGGGGATATTCTTTTTCAAAAGCTGTGACTGGATTATTCTCAGCAGTGAGAGCTACTTTCGGCAGTTCCGGCAGTTTAACGGGATTTACAAAATCATTGAGGCGCTTAATGGGATGCTGCAAGTTGAGTTCATTAAGAGTGGCGTAGTAGAGCCGTTTACCTTCGGTAGCACCTTCTTGAATATTCCATTTAGTGCGGTAATAAGCGCTTTCAACCGCTGGCAATTTTGCCACTTTAACCACACCGGCATTAAAAGCATGAAAACCAGCACCGAAGGCAGCATACTGACCAGCGCTACTGAGAACTTCAGAAGTAGATGCTAGACGATGCTCTTCAGTAAAGGCATGACCATAAGCAGAGGTAACACCACCGGCGCTACCAGCCAGAGCGCTGCTCAAGCTCTTAGCAAGAAAATCGTTCTTCGGTAAAAGTTTCACACCCTCTAGAGCCTTGCTAGCTCCACCCATAACAGCAAAAGTCGAGCCAGAGACCAGCGCTGCTTCCAAGCGACCCTGCAATAAGCCCTTATCACTCGAGCTAGTCGTCAAAACTCCGCCATCAATAGCTCCGGCCAAAAACATCTTGCTTGCCGTGCCAGCTACGCCATTGATATTCATGACGCTTTCTTTCATCAAAGGCTTGAGAGCCCCATGGCTGGCCACAGCCAAAATACTAAAATCAACGATTTGCCCGGCCATAACACCAGCTTCAGTAGCAAGAGTGGAGCTCTCACTTTTCTTTGCCGACTTCTTGCTTTCTTTGTCTTCCAGGCCCACCAGTTGGCGCAACCCATTTACGGGCTTCTCAATGGCACCCTGATAAAATCCCTGGGCAAAATCCACAGGATTTATGTTACTCACTATTTTTTCGGCAAGTGTTTCTTTCACTGAGCACCAAAATAGATCTAGCTATACATATATTGCTGCCAGAAACGCCCCACGTCAGTGGGGAAAATACGAAAATATGAGAGTACGAAAGGATACGTTTATAAATGCTATTGAGGCCTAATTGGCGTCGCTATTGTCAGGGTGAATTACTGAGCCAGGTTTTTCAACACTCTTTTCGGCCTCTTGGCCGGGCCCTAAGTCAGCGCTAGCGTCAACTTTAAATATTGGCTCGCTAATGAAAACCGGAACCTGCGGCGGGCGAATCCAGTTGACAATGCGATCACCACGACCAGCGCCAAAGAGTAAACCCAGAGCAAACCAGCCAAGGCGACGCAAAGCAGTAAAGCGGTCGTCTACAAGCACCGTCGAGAACAAATCGCCGCCAAGCAAAATTGAGCAAACCAAGGTAAGGGCACTGCCAGCGACAATAGCTGTGCGCACAGTCAGGCCAGGACGGCCGAAGAAAAGAATGGCAACACCTAGAGAAAATCCAGCCACCGATAAACCAGCATGCAAGAGTTTCACCATTAATATTGCCGCTTCGGTTGCAGCTTGAATTTGAGTTTGCTCAGGGCTCATAGGTTCAAGTTACCACATTAAGGCAAAAGTGGAACTAATAAGCCCGTGGTTAGTCTTTACTGCTGCAGGCACAACAAGATAGCCCTTGCGCCTAGAGAACTGGAGAAACAACGATGACTGGGAAAATGGATAAGAGCAATAACAAAAATCATAGTGGAAGCGTTAAAGAGAAAGAGAAAGAAGCTGGTCAGCCTAAACATAGCGTTAGTGAAATAAGAGAGCGGGCTCGTCGCCATGTAGAAGATGGTGCTGTCACAGCAGACTATGCTGCCGACCGCAAAAAGTTAATTAAGATGCTCAATGAATCGCTTGCCACTGAACTAGTCTGCGTCATGCGCTATCGCCGCCACTATTACATGGCCCGCGGCGTCAACTCAGAATCGGTTGCCCAAGAGTTTCTGGCTCATTCTAACGAAGAACTAGGCCATGCCGACAGACTGGCCATGCGGATAGTTCAACTGGGCGGTGAGCCAGATCTCAACCCGGAAACGTTAACTGAACGCAGTCACGCCGAATATATTGTCGGCTCTAATTTAAAAGACATGATCAAAGAAGATCTAGTGGCAGAACGAATTGCCATTGAGTCTTATCGCGGCATGATTGAACACATCGGCAGTAGCGATTCGACCACAAGAAGACTACTAGAAGATATTCTTGCCATTGAAGAAGAGCATGCCGACGAGCTTGCAGCTCTGCTGCAGTAGACTCAACAACACCGGCAATAACAACTTGGGCCTAAGCTTACTTCAAGTAAAACAGAAGAAAGCTTGGGCTTAAGCTTTGCTTTCTTTTAAAAGAGTGTCGAACTGACCAAGCCAAGTCTCAACATTTTCAAAGTTTTTGCCATAGTCAAAAACAACATTTTTCGAGCGTGGTCGACTGACAATTTTTACTTGCCACTGATTCTCGGCCTGACAATTTAGCTCAACTTCCATTTCTTCGCCACCAGAGCGCCAACTCGGCCCACTGGCGGCTCGAGTAATCATGTGTTCAACATCATCTGAAACCCGAGTTACATAAGGCACTACCAGCAGTGCTTGCCGGGCAGCGTGTAAAACCTGCTTACCTGTTCCTGTCACTTCTATTTCTCGAGTCTGCTCAAGATCCCAAATTTGATGATAGCGACCTTTACTAAGAAAGACGTGGGCACTAAGGTCAAGGGGCAGAAGCACCGCGATGGTGAAGAGGGCAAAAATACCACCAATGGTTAGGCCCGCCATCAGACCATAATGAAAGGCATTGGGCTCGTTTTTGTTGGTCAAAACAATAATCATTATCAGGAGGCCAATGCCGCCGCCCACCCCCAATGAGGTGACCAATGCTGCCCGAAATACTCTCAATAGATAGCGAGTCATTAATGCTCTTTTGCCAAAACCAGTGACTTAGTCGAAAGCGCTCTCAGAATCCTCAGAGTCTTCAGAGCGACTCAACCCATCTTCTTGCCTGACAAACCAGCGCACAAATCGATAAATGATATAGCCGGGGGGCACCACGGCACTAAAGAACATAAGGCGGTCTAATAAATGCAGCCAGCCTTTAGTTTTCTTCTTCCGACAACGCACAACCATCCTCCTCATCTGATGAGAGTTTAACCCCTTCGGCCTCGATATCTTGAACGTCTACCATCTCAGGCTCTAGCTCTTCTACATGTATATCAATTCCAATTTTGTCGGCAGAAAGCTTTTCGGCCGAAAATTCATTCAAGACCTCTTGCATCAAATCTGACCCAACCTCATCAAGCAAATCTTGCTCAGCCAAAGCAGCTTGCTCAGCACTAAGCTTTCCGGCAGCAGCAGCCAGTCTGGCCTGCAATTTGTCGGCCTGGGTACGTTTGGGGTATAGCCGAGCCCTACATTTGGTGCAGAAGCAGTAGCTATTGTCACCAAGATGGCCGAAATCGCCAATTTTGAAACCAATAGGCAAATAGGCCTTTGTCGAGACCAAGCGGCGATCAAGACCCTTTAAGCGGCGCTGAAAAATACGGACATACTCATGTCGGCAACTTGGCACAACTGGACTGGGCGGCGGCTCTAGAGCTTGCTCGGGAAGCGCAGCAGCAGGTTGGCGATTTTGCTCATCGGCCTCAGATTTAGTTGATTCGGGATTGAAATTTTCTTGCATGACGTCAGTTATACGATTTTCTACAACCCTTAGTGCTGCTTCACAACTGGAAATTCTTGCAGTAGTTTTCCTTTCCAATAGATGATAACGGCCAGTTGATGATCATCTTTAACTATATTAGGACAGGAAAAATAAAGTGTCCGTTCGGCCCCTGGAGCAAAGGCAATAGACGATGGGTTAGCCACCGGCAGACCCACTGAGCCATTGGTACGTCTTTTTGTATTATCGTAGAAAACAGCTGTCAATGTAAGGTCAGTTACCGCTTCACCGGAAATGTTTTTGATCTTGATTTCACCTTCTGGAGTCAAGCTTCCTTTAGCCAACCAGTTTCTCGACGAAATCACTGAAATCGGCGGAGTGCCAGGATTCCACTTATCAGTCTTGGCCGCCTCAGGCTTCACTTCATCCTTCTTCTGCTCTTTGATAAGCATAGCCAGTTGCTCAGAAACACGCTCAGCGTGGCCTTTTACCGACAGAGCCTCTTGAGCCTTATTCTCCTTGACCAAGATTGCACCCCAGGTATTAAGAGTGCTCAAAAGCTGCTTCAGCAATGAGATGGAAGCCTCTGGCTTAAGCGAAACGGCCTCTTCAAGTGAGCGCACAGCTCCTGGATAGTTTTGCAATTTCAAGTTAAGGCCGGCCAGTAGCTCATAATTGTCAAAGCTCTTTTCTTTGTCGACCAGCTCGGTTAAGGCCTCCTGTGCCCGCTCGAGATCTTTTTTCGCTAGCAAAAGCTCAATTAAGCGGTGACGCACCTCAAGGTTGTTAGCGTCTTGCTTACAGACTATTTCGTAGTTTTCAATCGCTTTACTAGTGTCTTTGCGCTTACTATAAAGTGCACCAAGAGCAATACGTGTACCGGGTTCGTCACTGACTGTAAGGCTCTTCTCTAGCATAGCGACGGCCTGTTGTTCGTCTTTATCGCGTGTTTCAGCTAAGGCAGCCAGTTGTCGATAACATTCAGCCAGGCGGTGCGGAACTTGCGACTTCAAGGGCTCATCGAGGCTATCGGCGTATTGCCAGGCTTTGCTCAAATGAGTGACAGCGCTATCTATAGCACCGTTAGCTAGATTGGCCTCGGACCAGCGCAAATACATGCGCGCCCTGCTGTTTGCCAACTCGGCTGGCTTGACTACCTGCAGCGCTGAATTGTAGAGACGCTCAGCTTCTTCATAGTGATTATGGTTTTGATAGAAAGTTGAATAGCTATCGACAACCGGCGCTAGATTGACATCTTGGCAGCGCACCCTAAATGCCGTATCTAAAGCAGTGCGACCTTCAGCAAAACGATCGGTAGCCAAATAGGCCTGAGCCAGCCAGGGATAGACACTGACATCAGCAGGATTCTGATGCACTAACTCCTCTAGCAGAGGTACTGCCGATGCCGCCTTACTTGAACGAACCATGCTGGCAGCTTTTCCAAGGGGCGTTTCTTTCGGCGTAAAGACAATGTAACCAATCGCAAGAAGAGTGCAAACTATCAATCCAATCACAACAAAGGGAACACCCTTGCCGTCTTTGGGAGCACGAGCAGGGTCTAGTTCTCCTGGGGAGGGAGAAGATGAAGAATCGCTTCTGGAGCCGTCCTTACCGTACATTGATTTTCCGCTGACTAAAAAGGGAATAGCGAGAGACTAGACATCTTAAGTGGTATCAGAAGCTATAATATCGCTCAGCTATGACACAAGATATTAAGCTCACTCCGACTTGTTCATTCGTTGACATCGTCCCACGATCTCAGCCTCTGACTCAAGGCGAAAATCATTTGATTAAGGCGCGCACTTGGGGCTCGTCAGCCGATTGTCGCGCCGCCGTATTGCTCGTGCACGGGCTGGGTGCCCATAGTGGCTGGTTTGAAGCCCTGGCTAGACGCTTAAAGGTGAAGAGAATCTTCGCTCTTGCCTACGACCAAGTTGGATTTGGCAAGCGCTCTGACCAAGTATTGATGATGAAGCAGCAATGGCTCAACGACCTCAAAGATTCTTATGAGTACTTGCGCGAAACCGTTGGCGACAGGCCAATATTTGTCATGGGAAACAGTATGGGAGCCGTGGTCGCCCTAAAAGCCCTCAGTCAAATTAGCCCGTCTGGCCTTGTTATGTTTTCTCCGGGCTTCGATGGTCATCCTGACATGTTCAAACTGACCTATCGCGTCAAATCGATGGCCACAGCGCTGCTGCAGCCTGATACTGAGATTGCTTTGCCTTACACCACGGACCAGATTACTCGTGAGCCCCAAGTGCGAAATTGGTTAGCCAATGATCCTGATCGCAAATTTGTGCTCACCGCCCGCACATTGCTCGAGCTACTAAAGCTCACCCAAGAAACCAAGTCTTCCCCCCGCAAAATTCCTTGCCCTGCCTACATGTTTACCTCTGGCCAAGAAACCATCGTCAACAACGTTGTCAGTCAAGCAATTTTCGATCGTCTAAATGCCCCTAGCAAGCGTCAGCACTCCTTCCCCGAAGCCTGGCACGACCTAATGTTTGACCCGGTTCTTGACGAACTCGTCGAACTGCTGACGACCTGGATGGACGAAGTCTCGAAAGAAAGATTGTCAGTCTCTTAACAAAATTAGCAGCTTATAATGCTCGGCCAAAAATGAAAAAATGCCCAACCGAGGCCCAAAAGAAGGCTTTGGCAGGTTCAGATAATTTAGGCTTCATTTGGCATACTGAAAACCTATTATAATAACGCCTGCTGGGAATCTGAGGTGCTTTACATGCTCGTGGATCGGAAGATATCCGATAGTATTACTGATCGCAATATAGCGGCAGTCTTCTTTGCTCGTGCCAAACAGCTCGACCATCTCAACTGCGTTGAGTATAAAGAGAAAAAAGAGCCATATCGCAGCATGAACTGGCGTGAGTTCAGCAAGCTGGTGCAGCAAATAGCACTTGGCTTGATGACTCTAGGACTGAAAGCTGGCGAAAAAGCAGCTATTTTCTCCTCGACAACTCACTTTTGGGTCGCTGCCGACCTCGCCACCATATCTAATGGCGCGATTTCGGTGCCCGTCTATCCCACTTCCTCAGCTAACGATATTGATTTCATTATCAATAATTCGCAAGCAAAAGTTCTCTTTGTACAAAACGAAAACCTTCTCAAACGGGCCCTGGCTGTAAGAGATTCAATACCGACTGTACAAAAAATCGTGCTCTTCTTCTTGCCGGCTGATGTCAAATCAGTGGATGAACTGGCGGTCAAATACAATTTGCCCAACGGTCTTCTAGCGGATATTGAATCGGTACGCAAACTCGGTGCCAGCCTCGATACAGCTCACTTAAAAATTCTGGAAGACAGAATGAAGAGCACACCGAAAGATGGCATCGCCACTATCATTTACACTTCTGGTACCACTGGAGTACCAAAAGGTGTACCTTTGACCCATGGCAATATTATGGCTGTGATTGAAGACATGAAGCCAGTTCTGTCAGAAGACGATCGCTCTGTCTATCTCTCCTACCTGCCTCTTTCTCACATCTTTGAGCGCATCTGCGGTGAATTCTACTGGTTGACCCACGGTGGCGTTTGCGCCTTTGCCGAAAGCATAGAAATGATGGGCCGCAATATGATCGAAGTAGAACCGACCACAATATTAGTGGTACCGCGTGTTCTTGATCGTATTTATGCCAAGGTCAAGAGTGGCATAGATGGCGCTACGGGCAAAAAGCGCAAACTAATTGACTGGGGTCTTGAGGTCGGCACAGAAGTAGTCGAATGTCACGGCGAAGGCAAGAAAGTCGGCCCATTACTGTGGCTCAAACACAAAATTGCTGACAAATTGGTCTTGGAAAAGCTACGCGAGCGCATCGGGCCCAATCTAAGAATCATCGTCAGTGGTGGCGCTCCTGCCACCAGAGAAGTACTGACTTTCTTCAATGCTGTTGGTATCAACACTCTTGAAGGCTACGGACTAACTGAAACTTCGGCCCCCACCAATGTCAACCGCATTGGTCAAGTCAAGATAGGCACCGTGGGCCCTGCAGTTGACTCTGTGCATCAGAAACTAGCCGAGGATGGCGAAATTCTGGTGAAAGGTCCTACCATCTTTAAAGGCTATTACAACAACCCTGAAGCGACAGCCGAAGCCTTTGAAGGCGAATGGTTCAAAACCGGTGATATCGGTACTATCGATGCTGATGGCTACCTGAAAATTACCGACCGCAAGAAAGATTTGATTATCAACTCTGCTGGCAAAAATATTGCTCCGCAAAGAGTCGAAGCGGTATTGAAGACAGTACCATTTGTCACTCAAGCAGTGGTCTTCGGCGATAAGCAAAAGCATTTGGTGGCTTTGATTACACTTGATGAACAAGCAGCCTGTGACTTTGCCCGCGAGCGAAACTGGGAATTCGATTCTTACTTCGATTTGAGCCGCTCTGCAGCCCTGCTAGGCTTCCTCAAGAAAGAATTGCAGGCCCGCTCAAAAGACCTAGCTGACTATGAGCAGGTTAAGCGCTTTGCCATTCTTGCCAACGAGTTATCAGTTGAAGCTGGCGAACTGACAGCAACACTAAAGATCAAGCGCAACGTGGTTGGCCGCAACTACAAGTCACTTATCGATCAAATGTATAGCAGCCATGACGCAGTGGCAGCTGAACAGGAAAGTCGTGAGTTAGCTGGCCTTGCCAAATAGGGAAGTGGGCATAAGCAAATAGCTAGTTGTCGGCTCCGATAGTTATCATCTCAGCTAGATAACGTCTCAGACTGAAGATGGTGGCTTTCTAGAAGCAAGCCGACCGTTAAACTAAAAACAAAAGTGTCAGATTTTTTGAAGAAAATCTGACACTTTTGTTTTACGAAATACGTTAGGTTGAGTGGCCGAAGCTGAATAGCCTAAGGTTTTCGACCCTAAGAAAGGGCTTTAGCCGATTCACTCCGCTCAGTTTTGTCGAGAGCCGCTACTTTCAGCACTCTTGAGCGTCCAGCTTCGAGAACGAAGAGAGCGCCATCGTGACCAAAAGCAACACCTGTCGGGTTAACCAGTCCGGTGAGGAAAGTTTCGGCGCGGCCTTCGCGATTGACACGGATGACAGTGCCAGCGCGTCCGGCTGTAATGTAAAGCCGGTCGAGGCTGTCCATAGCCAAGTTGCCATCGTAGCCGTCGGCAAAGTTGAAGCTCTCTGACTCAGCCACTTGAATGCGAGCGACTTCACGGCCATCTAATGAGCGTTTAACCACACAACCAGAGGCGTGTTCTAGACACCAGAGGAAGCCATCACGTTCAAGCAGTAAGCCCTGGGTGCCATGACCTGGCCCACCGAGTAGAACCTCATACTCACCAGTCTTGTCTATTTTAAAGACGCCGCCAGTGTTTGAAGGGAAGTTAGAGACATAGACTTCTTCTCTGGCACCGATGGCGATATCAGATAAGAAAGTGCCCCCACCCGTAAGGTTGCCATCAAGCTGAGCAAGAATACGACCTGACTTGTTGGGGTCAATTTTGTAAACAGTACCCTGAATGGTAGCGACGTAAAGAACGCCTTTGCGGTCAAAGCGCAGGCCTGAAATCGTGCTATTGCCACGAATGCGAGCGTACTCGCTCAATTGGCCATTACCGTCGATAAACCAAACAGAACCGTCACAAGAGAAATAAATTCCGCCTGGTCCGGCGGTCATTCGAGAGAAGCGATTGGAATATTGCGAATTTAGTTGAGAAAGAATCCGTACAGCGTATCCACGGGGAGCATCGGGAAGGTCAATAACGGAAACTGACGAACCGCTCCCCTTAGACTCCTTTTCGGTTACTAGCGCTCCTTCATCATCTTCACTGACCTCAGCAGAGGTTATGTCAATGTGCAAAATTAAGTGCAAAGGAACTAGTATGCGACGAATATGAATCTGACCGTCGCTCTCATGCGAATACGACTCGACGTCAATGTGGTCATGGTCAACAGATAGAACTCGTCCGGTGACGGTGTTATGGCAACCCATACCGTACCAGATTTGAATTTTCTGCCGGCTATCGACGAACCCCTGTAGCCTGGTCCTAAAGCTCATAGCAAATGTCCCTCAAAAACGCCTCAAACAACGAATTTCCGTCAGACCGCTCACCCTTATAGCGAGCGCAAAAATTACCCTACGCTTATTCTTCTACCCATTCTTGGCGATCAACAATCAATGCATGGTTCCAGAACTGCTCGATTTTATAAAAGCTTCTCTCTTTTTCTTGCAGAACGTGAACTATCACCGAACCGTAATCTAGTAAGACCCAACGGGCTTCGCTCATGCCTTCAATCGACTTGCGCTTGAAATCATGGCTTCCAAGAGCCTGGTCAACGGCATTTGCAATAGCTTTAACTTGAGCCGCCGACTCACCGCCAGCAAAAACAAAATATTCAGCTAAAACAGTTACCGAAGCCACATCAAGTACCACTACTGATTGAGCTAATTTGCTCTCGCAGGCATTGGCGGCAAGAAATGCTGCCGCCCTGGCGTCTATAGTTTTACCGTCGACGCTAATTGGTCCCAAAGGAGCCCCACTCAATGGATTTGACACTATCTTTGTTCCCTTAATGACTTCTCTTTACGCACAAAATCGGCAGTATATTTCACGTTTTATCCCTTATTTTGAGCTTTAATGACATCTCTGCAAAAACCGCCTGGCAAGCGGCCTCTCTACAAGTATGACGGCAATTATGACGGCAAATGCTTATCAAGAGCGACAATTTATGCCAAGTCTCTTGTGTCAGCCTTACAGGTGCTGTATCTTTGTCCCTCACGTGGTTATTAGACCGCCCAGAATACACTTTATGTTGTACTTTTGAATTTAGGACCGGATACTAGGAGGAATCTCTGTGAACAAAGCAGAACTGGCTGCCGAAATCGCTGCTCGTACAAACACAACCAAGAAGTCCGTCGAAGAAATGCTTGCCGCTTTCACCGATGTCGTGACCGAAGTAGTAGCCAAAGGTGATCGTGTCACCTTGGTAGGTTTCGGAACATTCTTGCGCCGTGACAGACAAGCTCGCGAAACAAACAATCCACAAAAACCTGGCGAGAAAATCAAAGTGCCTGCCAAAAAGGTACCTGCTTTCCAACCTGGCAAAGAATTCAAAGATACCGTCGACAAAAAATAGTCAACGGCTACTGCGAAGTGGTTTGAATAAGCTAAAGGGGAGGGTTAAACCTCCCTTTTTCTTTGGTCATTTTCTTTGAGGTTCTTGGAGCTTGCTGAAGCTCTATGGCATAGCTGGTTCGTTCTCACGGCTTCCAGCGGGAGCTTCAGGCCTTGATTCTGGACTAGATTCTGGACTAACCTCGCTAGGCAAAGTCTCTGGTCCCACAGGCTTGGTCACGGGCTCAGGGTCACGCTCAAGAGCTGGTTTATAGCCGCCCATAAAGGTGGAGAGCACAGTGGACAAATCATTTAGTTTCGGGTCATGGGGACACTCTTTCAAGCCTTCCTTGAGCCAGTTCATGGCCAAAGGTAACTGCCCCTGGCTAGCCAGTAGACTGACTATGCGCAAATAAGCTTCGACATATTGAGGCTTAGCCCGCAGACAATGGGCATAAGAGTCTCTTGCCAAAATGAAATCACCATCGGCCTCTGCGGCCTGGGCCAATTCGAAGAAAACCATCGACTCTAAGGTCGAAGCCCCACCATCGCGCTGATTGCTGCGCGCCTGGTCAAGCAAATTGACTGACTCGGCTAGCTTGTCAGTGGCTGAGCCATAGTTGCCCCTTAAACGCTCGTTTATACCCTGGTCATAAAGTGCATAGGAGCGGGCGAGAAGAGAGTAATTGCGCACCCTTGGACCAATGCCTACTTCCGCAGGACCGGCGTCTGCATGAGCCGTGGGCGTATGGCTAACCCTGTGGCTAACCGCATGGGCTCTGGCGTGACGACTTGGCTGAACACCAGTAGCGCGGCCGTGCCGCGAACGAGAATGAGAATGAGCAACGGCGTGACGCGAAGCCGAGCGCCTACTCGCTCTTTGAGCGCTGCCTCTTCTGGCACTAGAGCGGGTCGAAGCAGAAGAGGCACGGCTTGCGCCATGCCTCTTACCGACTTGAGTTCTAGAACCTGATTTGCTCTTGGCACTGCTCTTTTGAGCCGTTTTATGCCCAGCGGCTTTGTGAGTGCGTGCTTGGGCTGCCTGGCCAAAGCCAGAGTCACCCAATTCAAACTGAAAACAGGACACTACCAGCCAGCAGAGGGAAGCAAGCGCAGCTACGCTTGCCCTTGCTGCTGTATTGCTACGGATTCTGTTGCTCACAGAGTGCTTTCTCTTCGTCGCTGACGCCTTTCATGGTCAAGTTGACACGATTGCGCTCGTCAATTTCTTTGACTTTGACAATCACTTTTTGGCCAACTGCAACAACGTCTTCAACTTTTTCCACACGTCTATTTTCTAGTTGAGAAATATGGACGAGGCCTTCTTTACCAGGCAACACTTCAACGAAACAGCCAACTGGAATGATTCTAGTGACTCGGCCAGAGTAAACCACTCCGACTTCGATGCGCTTTACTAGGTTAACAATCCAGTCACGAGCAGCTCTTCCGCCTTCTTGGTCAACAGAACCGATGCGTACGGTACCGTCATCTTCGATGTCGATGGTGGCACCAGTCTCTTCGATAATGCGACGAATCATTTTGCCGCCTGGTCCAATTACCGTGCCAATATCTTCTTGGTTGATATGAACGGTAATGATGCGAGGAGCCCATGGTGACATTTCTTCACGAGGAGCTGGCAGCACTGCTTCCATCTTATCGATGATATGCACGCGACCGCGCTTAGCTTGATCGAGAGCAATGCGCATGATCTCAAGAGAAATTCCTTCAATTTTGATGTCCATCTGTAAGGCTGTGATGCCTTCTTTTGAACCGGTTACTTTGAAGTCCATGTCCCCGAGGAAGTCTTCTAGACCCTGAATATCGGTAAGAACGGCGCAACGGTCGCCTTCCAAAATCAAGCCCATGGCGATACCACCGATTGTGGCCTTGAGAGGCACACCGGCATCCATCAATGACAGAGAAGAACCGCAGGTGGAAGCCATTGAGGTAGAACCGTTAGATTCAAGCACTTCAGACACAACCCGAATTACATAAGGAAATTCATCTTGGCTTGGCAAAGCTGGAATCAAGGCACGCTCAGCTAGAGCACCGTGGCCGATTTCACGACGGCCAGGTCCACGCATTGGTTTTACTTCGCCAACGGAGAAACCAGGGAAGTTGTAATGGTGCATGTAGCGTTTTTCAGTTTGCGGATCAACTGAGTCAAGACGTTGAGCATCAGAACCAATACCCAAAGTAGCTACTGAAAGCACTTGGGTGGTACCTCTGGTGAACAAACCAGTACCGTGGGTGCGGGGAAGAACGCCACACTCAACAGTGATTGGTCGAACTTCATCGCAGCGGCGGCCATCGGCACGAATACCAGTGTCTAGCACTTTAGCGCGCATCAATTCGGCTTCATAGTTTTCGAGATATTCAGCGATTTTTCCGCCAGAAACGCTCTTCAACTCATGACCTTCTTCAAGTTCAGCAATGGCTTCATTGATGGCCTTGATAGCTGCATCAATATGACCTTGACGCACCAGCTTATCGGTAACTGAATTCATAGATGCTTTGAGAGCTTCAGTGGCCTTTTCAGCCACCAAATTTTTCAATGACTCCAAACAAGGTGGAGCAACAAATTCTTTTACAGTACGGCCAACTGCCTTAACGAAATCTCTTTGCGCTTCAACTTGCTTCTTGATAATTTGGTGAGCATAGTCAATAGCAGCCAGAATGTCTTTTTCGGTGACGAAGTTGCAACCGGCTTCAACCATCATGATTGATGATTCAGTACCAGCGACAACCAAATCTAAATCTGAATTATCAAGCTGCTCGTATGTAGGGTTACCCACTAGTTTGCCGTCAACACGGCCAACGCGAACGGCACCAACTGGGCCATTGAATGGCAAGCCGGCAAGCTCAAGAGCAAAACTGGCACCAAGCATGGCAAGAGTATCGGCAGGGTTTTCCATATCGGCGCTCATAGTGGTAGCCACTATTTGCACGTCGTTGCGATAGCCTTCTTTAAATAGAGGGCGAATTGGGCGGTCAATCAAACGGCTCGTAAGGATGCACTTATCAGGTGCTTTACCTTCACGACGACCGAAAGATCCAGGAATGCGGCCTACGGAATAAAGCTTCTCTTCGTAGTCAACAAGCAAAGGGAAGTAATCGATACCGTCTCTGACTTTCTTACTCTCTGTGGCTGTTACCAAAACCATGGTCTCGCCGCAAGAAATCTCTACAGCGCCACCGGATTGTTTGGCCATGCGACCAGTTTTAACAACGATAGTCTTGCCGTCAATAACAATCTCGGTTTGACGAATACCGGCACGTTCTTCTACTTGCACTTCTTCTTTTCCTCTATCTTCTTTTTCTGCTTATTCAGCTAGTGCCTCTTCACCTGAAGGGCACAAAATATATTTCTGGATACCAGTGAAAGTTCTCTACTCGAGAACTTCACTAAAGCTAAAACAAAAACGTCAAAAACAAAAAAGGCGAGCCAAAGGCCCGCCTTTTAAAACTAAGCTATTAGCGTCTCAGTCCAAGCTTTTCAATCAGCTTGCGGTAACGCTCATTGTCTTCCTTCATCAAATATTGAAGAAGGCGACGACGCTTACCAACCATCATCAAAAGCCCACGTCTGCTGTGGAAATCTTTAGAGTGAGTTCTCAGGTGGTCGGTCAATTGGTTAATTCGGTCGGTGAGCATGGCGACCTGCACTTCTGGCGAACCAGTATCTTTACCGTGCGTTTGGTGGCCTTGGATGAGCTCTTGCTTACGATCAGCTAAAAGTGGCATTGCTTCTTTTCCGTCTTTTTAATAGATGTTCTTACGATTTTTTGGCGTTGGTAGATAATAGCATATACAAACCCGAGCCTTTACCGCCTGCGGGTCTCAGCCCACTTGAATTCTATAAAATTAGCCAATCTTTTTCTCATCTAAGCTAAAAACACCAAAAAGGTAACCCTTGAAAAAGTTCCGAATCAAAGACCTATTCTTGAAATACCCCCTTCTTGACAAATGGAGGGTCTTAGGTCTCGCAGGTATCTTTAAATATGGCATTACGGTTTACGACCTGTCATATAGAGTCATGGCGGTCATACCAGAAGCCAGTAAAGCCTATGTCAGAGCCAGTTCCGCCAATAGCAGCAGTGAAAACGGCCTAGCCACGCTAAAGCCAGCCATCTACGCTTACTTTCATGGCCAGATGTATGTATTGCTCGGCCTCAGCCCGCGCAACCGCATGAGCCTAATAGCCAGCAATTCACGAGATGGCGAAATGATCGCCAGGGCCGCTGAATTTATGGGCTTTGAAGTAGCCCGCGGCTCGCGCACCCATGGCGGCGTCAAAGGGGCATTCAATTTGATCAACGCAGCCGAGCACAATCGCAGTGTTCTATTTCCAGTGGACGGCCCCAAGGGTCCATTTGAAATAGTCAAAGCTGAAGTAATTAGATTGGCGCAAATTACCAAATTGCCAATAATTCCAGTAGTCTCACGGGCCAGAACTCGCGACTTGATGAAATCATGGGACCGCTACAACTGCCCATACCTTAATACAAAGATGGTTTACGTCTTCGGCGAGCCACTAGAAGTACCAGCCAACGCCGATGATGAGGAAAAAGAAAATCTGCGGCTGGAATTGCAAAACTACATGGTGGAACTCAAAGCCAAGACCAGCGAGTTCTTCAGCTACGCCGAGCAAGCAAACTAATTCCTTAATATGAGCCCTAAATCAAGAATTGGCCACATCTATATGTATATTCACTTAGGGAAGTTTATCCCTGCGTGAAAATCAAATACACTTGCTATAAGTTGAACAACTTGATTGATCAAATTGAAGGTGAAGGAGAAATTAGTAAATGGCTGATGTAAAGGTCAACGTATATACACCGGCTGGCAAGAATGTTGGTTACTTCATTAATCCAGAAGTAAAAGCATACCCAGCTGGCGACTACGAGATAACCGGCGATTTCTTCGAACCCACCGGCGAGAAGCCAACCCGCATAGACTTCAACCCCGAAGCCATGCCCTATACAGCTGATTTGGGCGATTACTGCAATAACAACCCCAAAGTAAGCCACAAAAAACTTTCTTCGGTTTATGTTCAAAGTGGCCGCCAGCCCATAACAATGAGTGGCCAGGGCAAATAAAGATAAAACAAAAGAGCAGCGGTTCGAGGGAAACCTGCTGCTCCTTAGTTTTATGAACTCGTGGGCCTTACTTCGCTATTAGTATCAGTGCCTAATCAGTATTAGGGCCTAACGATGCATGGGCTGGGGGGCTTGGTGAGGGTCAGGGTCTAAAACTGTCACATTGCCCACAAGTTTTGTCGCAAATTAGGTTGACAACATTTGTATTGCCGAACCTCATATTGCAGTTATAGCAGCAGGTTAGGGGTGACACCCTATAGGTGGGAAGATAATTCAATATAGGCATTCTTATGTTAGGTTGATAACAGGCCTGCCCATGATCTCTAAACGAACCGTGTTGGATGAATAACTTGGAAGACGAGAAACCAGTAGCAATAGAGCCCAAGGCGGATGCCTCAGACGCAGATATTGCCGTCCAAATTCAACGCGAGCGCCGGGTACTTTTAATTGAGCCAGTGGAAAAAGACCTGCAACTAGTACGTAAGGCAATCATTTCGCAATCTCCTTTATATGATGTCGATGCCGTAGTCACGGCCAAAGAAGCCATAGCTCGCATCAAGACCACTCCATATGACGTATTGGTGGTCGACAACGACCTGCCCGACAGCAGCGGCGTCGACTTAGTCACCACCCTCGCGGCACAGGCTCCAAATTCTCCAATCATCGTCATTACCAGCGTTGATTCACAAGAACTAGCCCTAAAATTACTAATTGCTGGCGCCAGTGACTATCTGCCGAAAATTGGCGAGTATCACAAATTCTTACCGCGCATGATTACAACAAACTTGCAGCGGGCAATCATTGTCGAAAACTTAAAAGAGATGTATGACCGCGTCGAGAAGTCTTCAAACGACGAAGCGCTCTTTAATCGGTTCGTTGTAAATGTTCACGGCTCCCTCGATCAATCCGATATTTTAGAGCGGGCCACTGAAAGCCTTCTGAAAGAATTTGAGGCCTCGCGAGCACTAATATGCTTGATCGGAGACCCAGATAATACGATGCGTATCGTCAGACAGATGACCACCGAAAGTTTGACGCCAATATCAGACAAAAGCACACTGTTTTCTAAATATCACGACCTCCTCTTAGATGTTGGTGAGAGACGGCCACTAATGGTGGTGCAAGACGACACCTTTGCCTTTGCCAAAGATGTGCGCTTAGAACTTATCAACTACAAAATTAAATCGATGGTCATGGTGCCCTTGGTTTATCGCGGTAAGTTAATGGGTTTGCTCCATCTTGATGCTCACAGCGATAAGAGAATGTGGACAGTGCGCGACATCAACTTGCTATCGCGTATTGCTAACCAATTATCAATTGCCCTGAGCCAGGCCAAGCTTTATCAAATTGTCGAGGCGCAAAGTACATCGATTAGCAAACTAACAGACTTGTGCAGTCAACTAACTCAAGTTGTACACAGCACCAAAGAGTTGACCGAGCGCACCGAGAGCCGCGAGAAAGTGCGCATCAAGCTCAGTACGAGAGAGATAGAAGTGCTTAAACAAGTAGCTCTTGGTTTATCGAATAAAGAAATTGCCGAAGAGCTACACATTACTGAAGGCACCACCGAAGTACACGTATCGAGACTGAGAAAGAAATTGAACTTAAGTACCCGGGCCGCTCTTGTGCGCTACGCTTACGAGAACCATTTAAGTTAGTCTAGTTTGCCGCCACTTGAGTAGCTGGATAACTAGCACCACCGTATCCTTCGTAACTCGAACCATCTACCTTTTCGCTAATGGCAGTTTTTGCATTGGCCTTGTTCAAGACCACGCTGTCTGCAACTTTTGACTTCGCCAGTTGAGCAAGTAGGTTATCGACAGCCTTGAGTTCATCGGCTGACTGAGGGATAGAAGTTAGACGAGTGCGATATTCTTTAATTTCAGCCACCGTAACCTCACTTTTCCCTGGAGCAATTCTGTCGAAATGCTTTTCTAGGTAGAAGCGCGCTTGGTAGCGTCCCTCAAAATCGTTCTCTTGTCGCTCAAAATTTTCGATATCTTTAGAAGAAGCTCCCTTCCCCTGCCCTAGAGCGAAGTCGAATCCGACATTCGCTATGCGGTTTAAGTGCTTAGCAGCGTTTTCTAGTGCCGCCAATTCATCTAAGGTCGGCATAGTCTGACCGTTGAGACTGGCAGTACCGTTCTTGCACTTCGCCACAAATTCTGTAATCTCTTCTTGGGTTAGCTCATCATTACCTGAGCGATAGTCAAACATTTTCTGCATTGGCGCAAAGTATTTCTTCAATACAGCAGCCTCAGTAGAGGCATCTTTACTGCCAATTGTGGGATTATCATAAGTATTTGGAGCGGCTGTAAATTTCAGTTCACTAGTCGGCACGGAAGTGGATTCGCTATCTTTGGTGGGAAGCAGCTTTGAATCAGGTGCTTTACTCTCCGGTTCTTTCTCTGTGTCATTTGTAGGATCTGGTACGGACTTCGTGTCTGCCTTTTTCTCTATCGGGATATTCAGGGTCTTTCCTGTATAGATAAGATTAGGGTCCTTAACGACGCCATCACCCTCCTGATTAGCCGCGACTATTTTGTCTACGTAGGCCTTAACCGCCTTAACTGATATAGCAGCATCTGGCTTACCATTAGCCTTATTGTCTTCTGCTAAATGACGTTGAGCAATCTTCCAAAGACTATCACCAGATTGAATTTGATACTGTTGCACCTCAGTGTTTACCGACGAATTAGACTCGGTCTCATTGGTTTGGTAATTAGAACTATTGTTGTTATTTACTTCTGTCTTCTTCTCCGGTGATTCCTCTTTCTCGTTATCTACCTGCTCAGTCAACTTCTGAACGACAGTTTCATCAGTCATTTTTTGTGCTTTCAAACCATTAGTAAAGTCTTGGGACTGAACAACTGAAAAGTCTTCAACCTTTCTCACTTCCAGCTTGTGCGTAGAGGAATCATAGGTCTCAACAAACTCGGCCTCACCACTAGGTGTCTTACCAACAACGAAATTAATGATGCTGACATTGGGCAGATACTTATGAACAGCATCATTTATACTTTTTCGTTCTGCCTGATTCTCAGCTTTGCTTGTGTTATTCTTCCAATCGTCAAAAACTGAACTCAGGTCTGCCTTATCGTTCTTATTACTTATGGCTTTCTCTGTCTTCTCACCGATACCCGCTTCAATCGACATACATCTGCCCTCTATCAAAGTTTGACTTACTCTCTCGGTGCCTTGGCCCGGTGGAGACTTTCACACAATATTGCTAAGGTGTTGCCGAGTTGTTAACGTTCAAAATAGGCAAATTTCCATGAGAAAAAGCATCCTTCCTCAGTCTTTAATATCGCTTCTAGTTTTGGCTGCGGCCAGCGCCGAAGCACCCGCAGCATTTGCCCAACAAAGCAATGACAGTAATGAGCAAACGGCTGTTAGGCTTCAAACTATTGAGTCACTAGATAAACAGCTGGCAGAAATTGAAAAAGCAGCGCGGACCGCATCGGCAGATGGCTCTGCCGCATTAAGTGTCAAGGCCGAACGTATTGCTAGGCACTATTACAACTTAGGCGCTCTGTCAGACAGCGGGAGAGCCTGGTCCCTAGCCTTAAAGACAAGCAACGACCAATACAGACAATCGGCCATCTATACTCAATGGTCAGAACAAGAAGTAAGAAGTTCACCAAAGCACGCCGCTGAATTAAAAGAATCAGCCCTTAAGATGCTGGACAAAGAGGCTATCAGCTTACCAATGAAGAAAGACGCCTTCCGCAACCTCATTTACTTCTATCGCGCCCACAATGAGCCAGCTAAGGCCGACAAAGTGCAAGCTCAATTTGCAAAACTAATGGGTACTGATGACCCCAAAATCCTCTTTCGCAAAGAGAAAATTTGCCTCGGCTGCGGCATGGGTTAATTCAAAGTCACCCTAAGAGATATTCCGACGAATAAGATTAATCACCATCGGTGCTGCTATAAAACCAACGGTAGCTGCAAGTTTAGCCCTAGTGCCACCAAAGCGGTAGGCGGCATAAGTCAACCCGCCGGTAATACCCACATCAGAAGCGACCGTTAGACCATTGAGCCAACCGGGATGATGATAGAGGTTGGCAACATCTTGAGCTTCATCGGCTATTCCACTTACAAATGGATTCTTGCCCAACAATTGTCTTTCTGTTTGACTACGATTAACTACTGCTGGGTTGCCGCTGGGGTCAAATTGAAGATCTACATTAAACTTACCAGGCGAGAACAAAACAGTGCGCATCCAGCCGGGTAATGGATTTTCCATAGTGGCACGATAGATGCGCCCATTGGCGCCATTGTGACCAGCCGGCAATTCGGTAATGGCTTGAATATCGCTATCCAAATTGTAACCAGCGACTTGAGCGTGCAATGTAATGCCGCTTATATTCTTCAGCTGTGGGTAACCATTCGACTTGGCCAGGTCAAAAGAAGTCTTTCCGATTTCGATTGACTTAAGCGCGCCAACGCCAAAGGAAACATGCAGTGGAATATCGGCAGTAACTTTGCGATCAATAGTGATGGTGTTCTGCTTCTTTGAAATCAATGTAGTGTTTTGAATAAACTTATTTACTGGATCATTGAAAGCCACATGGGTAGAGCGAGTTATCTTATCGAAGATTCGCGAAGGGCTGATTGAGCCGTCAGAAATTGTCAGAGCGGCATCAAAAATGTTATCTACGTCTTGCTCCATTCCAGCAACACCGCGCTGCTTCATTGCAGCTTGCAGTTGCTTGACAGTGGTTAATTCTTCCACCGCCATGCTGGTTTTTACTTCAACATTGTCGCTCTGTTTTGGCGGAGTAGGTCGCGGATGCGCTTCAAAGAAATCCCAAACCTGTTGCAGTCGATGGGCGGGATCATCAAGAAAATGATCCACACCAGCAAGAGTAATATGCTCAACCGCTGTGCCATTTGCCGGATTAGACGATCTCTCAATAGTCTCAATGCCATTCTTAACCACTGTAGGTTCAGTGGTTATACCGGCTAGCTTGCGGTAGTAGTCAGTGCCAAAATGCGCCGGCTGAAACACAGGCACCCCAACATCGGTCAAAACCGGCGGAGTATCGGTCATGCCCTCATAAGGAATAATTCGGTCGGCAGTACCATGGATATTGATCATCGAAAGCGGCTCTTTCGGTGCCGGCTCCTTGCCACTCATGGTCGAGCTCAATATGCCAATGCCAGCAAGAGTGCCAGACAAAGCTGCAGCGGTAGAATAAGTCAGCATGCCACCATTGGAGAGGCCAGCCATATAGATGCGCTGGGGATCTATATTAACTTGCTTCTTAGTCGCTTCAATGATGTCACCCATAAATTTGACATCGCTAGCCTTCTGCCCTGGCAGCACCAGTCCGTTGCCACTCTCCCAAGTGCGCAGATCTTTTACATCAAACCAGTTAACTGAATCAGGGTAGACTGCAATAAAACCTTCTTTGTCAGCCAGTTTGTTAGCCTGAAACATCTCCTCAACATCCTTGCCAGTCTGCGACATACCAGCAGCAAGGAGCATCATTGGCATTGGCTTAGCCGCATCATAACTAGCTGGGACATGTACATGAAAACTGCGCGTGCGACCTTCTATTTGCATGGTCTCGACATAATCGCCGGGCCCTTTTATTTTGAAAGTCGAAGCATCAGTAGCTGGCAATGCATCCGTCGAGCGAGGCTTAATGCTGTCGGTGTTGGAGTTTTTAATTGGCGCCTGCGCCTGATCACCTTTACCTGCCTGAGTAGCTTTACCTGTCGGAACAGATTTGTCTGGTTGAGCCGAATTTAGCACCACGCTAGGATCAAAATCGCTCTTAAGATAGGTACCAAAGCGAGACATAAAGGGCGCCATGATATTCTTCACCCAAGCGGGGTTGTGCTCGATAAACTGAGCAACGTCACCGGCATCGCTAAGAGCATCGCGCAGCACCAGCCCTGGCAAAGTCGTATTGCTATGCTCGGAAAGCGAATGCAACACTTCGCTGTCTCGCGGATAAGAGACCCGGCCCTTAGCATCAACGACAAAATTCAACGGCAAGGTGCTCGGGGCATTAAAGACCTTTTCCACCTCGAACGGCAGTGGATTGTCGACCTGAAGCTGAAAGCGAGTACTACCGTTAGCCTCTTTGCTTATGGCAATGCTTCTAACATCTAATTTTTGGTCATGGCCAAAGGTATGGAAGTTAAGCTTGACTCCGCTCATTTCAGTTAAATTCTGAGTGCCATCGGCAGCAATCGACTTTTTGAAAGAGGGTCTCTTTGCTTCCAGAGACTGCAGTACAAGCTCTTCATTCAGATAGGAGTGATTGAGGGCAACCGTAAAATTTTCGCCTATAGACTGAGTCTGATGGGGCTTAGCTCGATCGGATGATGCGGCGATACCCGACAAAAATTGCTGCATGCTATGCGGCCGCGGCGTCGCCTTTGGCAAATGGGGGCTAAGGCTGACGGAGTCAGACTTAGCGGCGCGCGCGAGATAAAGACCCAAGCTCGAATGAGTTTCCTCAAACGGACTAGTATCTGGCGGTTCCAACCTATTCTTAATAGCTGACGGTTGAACTTGGTCCAAATTAGCTCACATTAGGGGGGTAGCTAAGGAAACATGATTGTGTATCTTTCGGCTTAATAAAACACTGTGGTATATACGAGCGTCCAGGTTAATTTTGGGATTTTGGCTAGCCGCTGCGCTGTTGGAGCAATGAGCTAGACTTATTTAAGAGCAGGAGAGGCCGTTATTCCAAAGCCAAAGATTAAACCAAGACCTAAACCTAGAACTAAACCTAAATTAGGTCTATCTCTGATGTTGCAAGAAGATTTCTTAGCAGCGGCCTTGCCATTGTTCAGTAACGACGAAGTGGAAATATTAGAATGGAGCCCGGATATTGGCTGGGCCACCGATATACCAGAATGGGCCGATGAGCTACTGAATTTTTTCAGCTCTACGCACAGCCTGTATGGTCACGGTGTTAACTACTCACCACTTAGCGCCGACTGGACAGCCGTTGACAGCGGCTGGATGAAGAACCTTGAGCGGGAATTAGAGCAGAGGCAATTTGTCCACTTCTCTGAACATTTTGGCTTTTCGCGCCTTGGTGAGTTAAAGCAGGGTGCACCACTACCGGTACCACACACGGCGCAAGCTTTAGCCGCGGGTCAATTCAAACTAGCAAAATTAGCCCACACTACTGGTGGACGAATTGGCTTAGAGAACCTGGCTCTAGCATTCAGCCTTAACGATGTTAAGGAACAAGGACGCTTCTTGGACGAACTGCTAGAACCGTTTGACGGATTCATCCTGCTCGACTTGCACAACCTTTATTGTCAACTGGAAAACTTCGGACTATCGCCAGAAGAACTGCTCAAAACCTATCCAATGCATAGAGTTCGTGAGATTCATATCTCGGGCGGATCTTGGAGCCAGGCAATAAACAATAAAATTCGGCGCGACACCCACGACAATGAAGTTCCGGATGAAGTGATGGCACTATTGCCTCTGGTACTGGCCAAATGCCCAAATATCGAAGCGGTGATATTTGAGCGCCTTGGCGGTACTATGAATACGGCCGAGCAGCAACACCGATTTAGAGATGACTTTAGAGCAATCGCCAAGCTCATTGAACAACATTGGCTGGAGAAAAATCTCGCAGATGAAGCGCTAACAGCGATGGAAGCCATCGCTTTAGTGGAACCGACCAAGCCAGCGGAGCTAAAAGCTGGCGACTTTCCCGACATTTTGCGTTATCAGAAAAAACTGATGGAGCTGCTACAGTCAGGGCAAAAGCCTGAGGAGATTATCGCCAAGCTAAGTAAAGACTTTAACGGCGAGATTGCAGATTATGCCAGCTCGATACAGCCACAAATGATTGCAATAGGCCAGGAGCTGGTGGCGAAGTGGACGCGATGAAGAAGAGTCTTCAAGCTAAGTATCATTGGTAGTTGAACTAATTTGTGAAATTCCTCTGGCTGATAGGACATTGATTTGTCAATCGCCCAATCTGAGCGTTAACTATTAACTACCCTTCCTAGCCATCGGCAAGCGCACATAAAACGACGTGCCTTTACCCACTTCACTGGCCACAGTGATAGTGCCACCATGAAGTTCAGTCAATGCTTTAGCAATCGATAAACCTAAGCCACTGCCTTTCTTCTTAGTGGCATCACTGGTGCGCACTTGGCGGTAGCGATCAAAGATAAAGGGCAAATGATTCTCAGCAATACCAATACCCTGGTCTTTGACCACAATCTCAATATCGTCATCTATTTGCGATGCATGCAAATGCACCACACCACCTGGCTGCGAAAACTTAATGGCGTTCGAAAGTAGATTAGTCAAAATCTGATCAAGTCGATCGCGATCAGCCACAATCTTTAGTCCACAATTGTGGTGTTTGATGATCACTCTTGCTTTCTGAGCAACCGTAGACATCATGCTGTTAATACTTTCAAACTGCTGATCAAGATCTACTTCGCCATACTCCAGCACCAGCATGCCAGCTTCAAGTCTATCTAAAGCAAGCAAGTCACCAGTTAAATTCAAAAGCTGTGCGCAAGCCCTTTCGCCACTCTGAGTTAACTCCAAGGCCTTAGGAGTAAGCGCACCATAAACACCAATTTGCAACGAGGCGAAAATTACATTGATAGTCGAAAGTGGCGAGCGAATATCATGACTGACCATGTTCACAATCTGACGGCGCATATTCTCGGCTAATTTGCGCTCCGAAATGTCCTGAACCACGCAAATCCAATGATTCTTATCTTTCGACCACTTAATCATCCAAAAGCTATCTATAAGGTTGCCGTTCTGAGCTTTAAGCGGTATTTCAAGCACCGATTCAGAGCCGCTGTAGCGCACTTGATACAAAGTCTCAAGCAAAAGCTCTTGTCCTTCAGTGGTGAGAAGGCCCAGTAAAGAGCTACCAATGAGCTGCTGGGGAGTGAAGCCTAACAGCTTTTCCACCGCAGGGTTAATAGTGTCAATAACGAACTCACCATTGATGGCACAAATAATCGATGCCGCACTCTCAATTAAGTCGCGCTCACGAGCTATTGCCTGATTCAGTGCCGCTGCCATTTCGTGGAAAGACTGGTCGAGAATAGCAAGCTCGTCGTCACCACCTTGCAGATAATTTAGTTTTTCCTGTCGGCGAAAGCGCTCGACGTTATCGGTAAGAATGGCAAAACGGTCGCTTATGTCTTTGCCTAGCTGCATACCTAAGAATGCCACCAAGGCAAGATTTACCACCAGTCCACCGCCAACCAGCAGGGCCAGTACTTCCTTTGAGGTATGAAATTCGACGATGCTCTCCATTTGCAAGAGCCAGATAACGACAATGCAGGCAATAATGGCCTGAATGGCCAGAGGCACGCAGACTAGACGAATGAAGCGAGATTTTAGGCTGGTTTTACTTTCCAATTGCCACTAAAACAAAACAGAATACCGATCAAAATATAACTCTATTTTGCTTCTTCATCCTCTGGTTCGACGATAACTTTTCGAGCAGGCTCAGGCGAGGGATACTTTCCTGTGGCCAAGATTACCCAGGTGGCTCGTTTTAACTCATTGATGCGGCCATGATTACTTTCTTTCTTCAAAGGCTCGGTCATAGAGACAAAAGGCTTGGCTTTCGCATGCTTTTGCTCCACCCAATCTTGATAGCGGTACCATTGCTGGGCTTCTTGCCGCTTGAGTGCCATGCGATAGAGTAGGGCATAGTCCGGATTATCAGGAAACTCAATGGTCAATTGGTTGAGAGCGCGTAAGCCACCCTGAACATCTTGGCTTTTAAGCTTCTTGAAGGCAATATCAAGAATCTTTTCTTCGCGATTTTCACTTGGTAAAGCTTCCGCTACTGGCTTTTCTTCCAGCAGTTTAATCGGAGCGGCTTTACCGTGGTTAAGACCTGCAGCACTGCTAGGAGTTGCATGAGAAGGGCGGCTAGGCAAGGGTTTAGAAGTGTGAGCTGGTAAGCGCGCCGGGCTCACTTTTGGCGCCGGTGCTGGGGTGACAACAGGGCTGGTTGCAGGAATATCCTCAGGACCTTCAGTAGGTTCGTTCTCTTGATATCTCGGTTTTTGACGAGGGGAACTTGCCAGAGCTTCGGGCAGTCCATGAAAATAGGTGACGAAGACAAGTAGAATAGGCGAGAGCCTGTAAATGGTTCTTTGAAATCTAGAGAATCTGCTACCTGACACGAATAAACCCTTTTGTTTAGTTAACCTGCAAATTACCTAACGCCGCGATCTTAGACAGCTTACGGCAACATCTGGCAGTTAGCATAGATACCACCACTTTTGAGCAGGCAGCATGGTCGAGACCAAACAGTTAGAAGAGCGGGTCAAAGCGGAAGCTTTGATGCGTCCGCGTTGGCTAATTGTAAGGTTTTTGGCCGGTTGGTTATTCTCGGTAGCGGTACTTTTCATCCTTGCTTTGATGATAAATATTGACTGGGCCAAACCCAAGTTAGAAGCAACCATGGGCGAAGCGTTGCACCGCAACGTGCACTTGGGGCACCTAAGGTGGCACTTTGGTCTCAACGGCATAACGGTGCTCACACGCTCTCTCAAAATTGATGAGCTTGACGGCACGCCGTTCATTGCCGCCAAGGGAAGCAATATCGGGGTGGCTTTTACGCCGCTGCTATCGGGCAAGCTAATTGTCAAGTTTGTCCAGGTTGACCATCCTGTGGTTTACGCAGTGAAGCTCAAGCCTGGGGCCTGGAACTTCGAAGATCTATTGCAACAGACTATTGATGTGAAGTTCATTCAAGCCGACTCGGGCACCATTCACATATCTGATCGTAGCAAGACAGCTATATCAAAAGAAATTGTCACCCTAAAAAATGTTGACTTAAAGCTCAATTGGCCGGCCAAGGGCAAAAGTATGCCCTTCTATTTATCATTCAATACAGAGGCTGAAGGTGATCAGAAACCCGGTTACGTTCGCATAGATGGCTTAGGTAAGGCCGTAGACAAAAGCTTTGAGCATACTAATTATGCTCTTACGGTTTTTGCCACCAATATTCAGGCCCCTGAAATAAAGAAAATTCTAGCGGTGGTGGCCGATGACCAGCGCCTAAAAGATGCTCTTGATGCCAAGTCGCAAAATGTCATGGTCAAAGGAATATTGGCACTGAAAGCGATTGTTCAGGGTAGCGTCAACACCGGTTTTAGTGCCGATTTAAACACTCAGGTAGAAGACGTAATTATCTCTTCAAAAGATATGGGTCAGGTCAAAACCAAGCATGCTAGCTCTGGTGGCAGCTTGCAAATGACTGATTCGCTGATCGGATGGAAAGATTTAGATCTCACTTTTGGCCTGCTCAATGTTAAAACCAACGGCGAGCTGCGCAACTGGCAAGACAAAAAGACGAAGTACGATTTCACAGCTAATAGCAACCTCAATGACCTGGGCAATATCAGCAAATCAATTGATGTATCAAAGCTAGATTTGGGTTCAAAAGAAGCAGACCAGTTGGTACATGTTATTAAGACCGCCACACTGACAGGCAAAGCATTTTTCGATATTAAGATGTCTGGGGTTGAAACCCAGTCCAAAATTCTTTCTAAATTGAAAGCCGAAGGCCTCTCTGTTCAAGAAGTGGTGAAGGAAGTAGCCCCCGAGCTAGGCCCTTATTTAGCTCTAACTGGCATCGGCGCCAATTCTGTTATTACTGGCAATTTTGAAACTCTGCCTGGACGCCGTCTACTGATAAAAGATGGTCAGATTACAGTGCCAGACTCAGCCATAAAAATATCTGGCGAACTCGATTTACTCAAAGATGCCTTTGATCTCAACATTGATGTTGACAAACTCTCTCTAAAAAAAGCCTGGGAAGCTGCCCTCAAAGACCCTAAAGCAAGAGCGGCCATTTCAACGCGCATTCGCCGAACCGATTTAAACACTTTATTTGTTGACGGTATGGTGCGGGCATCAGGCAATATCAAGGGCAACAGTCGCACCCAGCGAATGACCGCTGACGTCAAGGCTCATTTAGAAAATGGTGGCTTTGCCACCGCTGACCATACGCTCAACGCTAATTCAATCTCTGGTGATTGCATCATTAACGGTGAGACCCTGCAGTTTAATAACGTGCTGGGAAAAGTTGGAGCAACAGGCAAATTCACCTTAACTGGCGGTGCTGTCAAACTGTTCACACCAAGACCAGATATCAACCTCACACTTCGAGGCACCAATGTAAACTTCGAAAACCTCAGCACAATCATGAACTTGTTTGAGTTGAAGTTCCCGGCTGTTACCGACCAGCATTTGACTGGCAAAGTGAAAGACTTGCTAATTAAGCTGACAGGCACACCGGAGAAGCCCCAGGTTTATATGAGTGCCTCACCGGATGATATAGCTTACCGGCCGCCGGGTTTGACCAGACCAATCAGGGCAGTATCAGGCAATATTTTGTATGAGCACGACAATGTCACCTTGACTGACGTTGGCATTATCAGCCGAGGAATGAGGCTGACCACATCAATTCGCATCGACGATTTGTCGCACGCAGCAGTACTACGCAGGGTGCACGTAAAGAGCGATGGTATCGAGATTGGTGACATCGACTATTACTTAAGCTCGCCAGTTCTGCCCACACCACTAAGAACGGCTTATAAAAATCTACTCGATACCTACAAAATCAAAAATCTCCACGGCAAAATTTATGGCGACGTTGTGGTTTTGCCCAAGAACAAGAAAGACTTCAACTTAGAAGGAGTCCTGGGTTGCTATAGCGTCGGTGCCACTGTCAGCACTCTTGAGGTGCCACTGGAGCGCATCGCTGGCATTCTAGCTGCTTCTGGAGATGAGCTATTAATTCAAGATATGAGCGGATACGCCCGCTCAACGCACTTTGACCTAGATGGCTATGTCAAAAACTACAAATCAGACAAGCCCAGCTGGAAGACCGAGCTGCGCTCAACCATTGCGCCGCAAGAGTTTCTTGATTTAGTGCCAGCCCTGACCGCCAAGCTTATGAACGGTCAAGTGAAAATTAAGTCGGCGGGTCCATTCCAGTTGCGCGCCCAAATTGAAGGCAATACCAAGAAAAACGAGATCATTTTCTCGGCCCACGCTGATGCCGACGACCACTTAAAGCTGAGCGTGCCAATTTTGACCATTAATCAGCCTGTTGGTGAAGAGCTCAACATTGACGGCTCAGTCACTGTTACAGATCAAGATCTAAAACTACACAGTACCAACCTATTGTTAGGTGATGCTTCAATCAAAGCCCAAGGCAACTGGAACTGGAGCACACCAGATCAACCTGTCTCACTAACAATGATATCGCCTAATCCAGTGCCAGCCAAAATTCTGGTGGGTTTAATTGACCCTACATTTGATACTAAGAATCTAACAGGCACCCTCGATGGCTTCATTAACCTTGAAGGTCCAGTCAGACACCCTAAACTCACTGGCAAAATCTCTTTAGACCGTTTGAGCAACCCCGACTACAATCTCTTCAACTTGAGCGGCGTTATCTCAACAGATAATTTGACCACTATCAAAAACGATCCGTATTCCCTATCAGTTGCCCGAGTAGATATCAATTATTTGAGATTGCGAAAGCTCTCTGTAAACGACATTGGTGGCGTGATTCAAATGGAAAGCCAGGAGAGCAAAGATGGCCGAGTGTTGGCGCCAAGAATCGCCTTAAAAGAGGGCACAGCTCGGGTTGCTGGTGGTCTGCTGAAGATGGACGGCTACGTTGACCTAGAAAGGCGTCAGGTCGTCTTCAACAGCAATATGACCCAGGTGCACATGGAAGAAGTTTCGGACCGTTTGCTCGATACACCAGGCGAACTTACTGGTGCCATGGACGGTGACATTCACATTACCGGCTCTGGCGGTAACTACAAAGAGTTTTTGAAAAACTTAGAGGGAACCGGAGCATTCACCATCAAAGACGGCATCGTCGCTCGTTTCGGTCAGCTGCAGACCAAGCTCACTCAGGCCAATCTATTGCAACAAGGTATTCTCGGCTTCAACTTTAACAACCTCATGCAGAGCGTTGTACCGGTAAGAACTGGCGAGTTTAACGAACTCAATGGTCGCTATTCAATCTATCAAGGCATGCTCAATATCAAGGAGATTCGCTTCAGCGGAGATGACTTGCGCATGTGGGGTGCTGGCACAGCCAATCTACCACTCAATACCATCAACCTTGAAATAGCAGGCACTATTCCCCGGGTGACTAAGTCTAGGCTTGGTGGCATGCTTGGTGACTTATCTCGGCGTGTGACCATATCTAAGTTTCTCAACAAAGTCACCTTTGGCAAGCTAGAAAACCTGCCTTCATTGCCACTGATTGGCGACATTGCTGCTGATAAACCAAGAACATTCAGCTTTACCTCCAATGCCAACATGGCCGATGCCAAAGCTATAACCAAGTCGATTGAAAAGACATTTAAATGGCTGCCCAACAAAACGGCAGCCAGCGCCCACCCTGTTCCTGGCCTATAGCTCTTCTCAAATACGACCGATAAAGAGAGATTAGAACGGCCTAGCTAGCGCCACCACCGGCGAAGGCGAATTTTGCTTGCCTTAACTGTATATATGTGTATGATATATGCAATGACAGGGCAATTGAATAATTATTCCGGGCTGACTCCCATCAGCCCTATATCTATCTCTACGCCTGGGCTTGCCAACAGCATCGCCAGCCAGAACTTGGCGGGCAAAAGTGCTGCCACTGCATCAAATCTAATTACTTTCCTGCCACCATATTTAGAGCACATAAAGGCCGAGCGCAGCCTTTCACTCAACACCGTAATTTCTTACCAGCGTGATCTTACTTTCTTCACCACCTGGTTCAAACTAGAACAACAAAATGGTCGTATCAGCTCAGCAGTGGGTACTATGCCCACTCGAGGCGAAGTTTTGCGCTATCTCTCATCGCTCAAAGCTAAGGGCCAGCAGCCAGCAAGTGTTACCAGAATGCTCGCCAGCCTAAGAGGTTGGTTTGGTTGGCTCAAAGACATGCACCTGATCGAAAAAGATCCCCTTGAGCATTTCGAAAATCCGCACCGTATCAAAAAGCTGCCCCAAGTGCTTACCACTGCTGAGGTCTCTCTCCTTTTTGCCGTGAGCAGCACCGCCCGCGAAAAGGCCATTCTAGAGCTCATGTATGGCTGTGGCCTGCGTGTATCAGAGCTAGTTGGCCTCAATCTCTCAGATCTAAATATCGCCCAGGGCTATATCAAATGTTTTGGTAAAGGCTCAAAAGAACGCATTGTGCCAGTGGGCAAAGAGGCAATATCTGCCTTAGCGATTTATCGCAATGAAATCGAAGAATTGAAAAATGCCAAAATTAAACAAGCCCTTGAAGAGAGAGAAGCCAGCATAGGCAAACCACGAAAACGCGGGCGACCGAGAAAAGAGATTGCTATAGCAGCAGTTAGCGGCAAAAAAAATGATGCGCGCTCGCGCCGCCCGATAAAAGAAGAACCACTCTTCAAAGATGAGCAAGGTCAGAGGCTATCGCGCCTGGTGGTTTGGCAAATAGTGAAACGTCTGAGCCAAAAAGCTGGAATCAAAAAATCAATCTCTCCCCACACCCTGAGACACAGCTTCGCCACCCATCTACTTGAAAACGGAGCAGATCTAAGAGCGGTTCAAGAGCTGCTCGGCCACGCCAATTTAGTAACAACACAGCTCTACACCCATGTCTCCCGGGCCCACTTGAAATCAGCTTACACCCAAGCCCAACTCAATTTCGGAGTCGGATTATAATGAAGGTTCCCTTCTTATAGTAATGACATGCGCCTACCATTAATAGCTAGCCTCTTGCTTGGTCTTATTGCACCAGTTTTACAGATATTGCCAATCAGCAGTGGGGCAGCTTGGGCACAGAAATTTAGCAACAACAGAGAAATTGGCGTATTTTATGCCACCACCAGGCAAAACGACAGCCCCAGCGGCAGACCTCTTTATGGCGCGTCGCGCCACCTCGATATTGGTTTGGGCCAAGGCTCTACCGAATACGGTGTGGCCACTTTCCTCAAGCCCGATAGCAGAATTCCAACCATCGCCAATAGCCCAACCTGGCAACAACTTCGCGATGAAATGGCAAAGCGCGACAGCTATTGGACAGCAGCAAAGGTCGGTCAACTGAATAGATTGTCTGATAGCGATTTCTTCAATCGCATCAAGAACTTTCATGGCCTGATCTGCATTTATATTCATGGCTATGACATGACCTTTGAAGAGTCAGCAAGAGAGATGGCAGAACTTGCCGATGAATACGAGCGCAGAGCACCGGGACAAGAAATTCTACCGATTCTATTTTCCTGGCCATCCACAGGCAACAAAGCTGACTATACCGGTGATGAAGCCAGCCTAGAGTGGTCCGAAGCGCCTTTTCGTGACTTCATTAATCGTCTTGCCCGGGAAAAAAGTTACGACACTTCTATAGATTTAGTTGCTCACTCTATGGGTTCTCGTCTTGCCTTCTGGTATGCCATGGCCCAGAGTCAAGCTCCTAGCTCCTTCGGCTCTGCTCCTTTTCGCAATGTCATTCTCTCTTGTGCAGACATCGACTATCACACCGCCGAACAACGAAAAGGCGACCTGCAAAAGTGCACAGAAAAATATGTTTTTGTGTTGACCAATGATAATGACGGCCCGCTGCTAACTTCTCAGGCTTTGCATGCCCAGACAAGACTAGGCAGGCCCGCTGATGGTGGCATTGCTATTCGCCAGATTGCCACCTCTGGCAATCTCAGTGCCTCAAAGTCAGCGGACCTACTCAACACAGTCAATAGCCTATTTTCGGCGAACTCAAATAGTTCGAGTGATAACAAAGACTCGAAAGGCAGCTTGGCCAAGTTCGCCCTAAATACTTTCTTGCAGAAGAAGACCGCTGGAAATACTAGCAGTGCAGCCGGTGGCAAAATAACTGAATCTGCCGATATATCAGCCTGGCTAGCAAGAAACCCAGCTCTTAGCCGCGACTATGGGCCCAAGGCACAGCTAATAGATGATACGGGGCTTGTTACAGTAAATATGGGTCACCGCATAGCCTGGCCACTGCTAACGGGTCTGATGCTAAGCCAACCAACCCTTGCCCCCTTCGCCACGAGCATCGTGCATAAGCGCCCCGATGCTCTGCTCTTGAGGCAAATGGGTGATTCACCAACCTATCTCTATCGCTACAACAAGATAGACCTCGACCGCCTGAGCCGATGAAACAAAACAATTAGTAACAATTAATTGGCTAGCGAAGTTGTCATTGCTTGTGATGCGATACCTTATAGGCAGGTTTTTGAGATCTAATAGAATTGAACAGTTAGAGCCTCCCAAACCCCGGCTGAAAGTATCTAGGTCGTTCATGATTGAGTATTGCTGGTCTTAGCAATGCTGCAAAAGCCAAAGCTCATGCAGAGCTGAGAACGATTTATGCAAGAAACTCATATTAGTAAGCCACAAACATTTTCCTTTTATTTAAACAAGGTATTTTGATGAGTCGAAGCAAGGTAGAGGGCACCAAAATTGCCCAGGCTGCAAAAGATCTCAATGTCACTAGTGTCACTATAAGACGCTACATTCAAGAGTTCGAGATCGAGACAGCCACTGATGAAAACGGTATTAAGGTTCTTCCGGCCCAAGCGCTAGAAGAATTACAAGAAATTCGCAAGCTCAAGGAAGACGGCCTCACTAATCCAAAAGTGATGGAACAGTTAGAAGAGATGCGCTCGGCTAAGACAGAAGAGAAGCCTAGTAAGGCTAAACCTCGCGGCAAAGCCACTAAAGTAGTTGCCGCCAAAGCCAAAAAAGTAGTTGTCGAAGTAGATGACGACGACGAAGAGGAAGAAGAAGAGGTCAAGCCTGAACCAGCACGCAAAGTTCGTGCCACCAAAGTAATCAAGGCACAGCCCAAAGAAGACATCGAAGAGAAAGAAAAAGAAGAAGAGTCTTCTTCTGACGCTGATGCTAGCGAAGAACAGTCTTCACAAGGCGAAGGCAGCGCCGATGGCGAGAAGTTCATGCACTCTCTCACTTGTCAAACTTGCGCCAAAACTTTCGAACACAACAATCCTCGCCTGAGAGATTGCCTTGATTGCTACCGCGCCAAACGCAAAGAAAGAAGGCGTGGTGGCGGCGAGAAGCACAAGAAAGTTATCGAAAATCCACTAGCCACTCAAGTTCTGAGCAAACAATCACCACTGGGTAGTTCCGCTCAAGCTGGCGTTGAAGCTAAAGACGGTGATCGTCTCGATAGACTAGACCGCCCCGATAGACTGGAACGACCTGACAGACTGGAGCGTCCTGATAGACTAGAACGCCCTGACCGGGCTGAGCGGCCAGAACGCGGCGAAAGATCAGACCGTACAGAGCGTGATCCAGCTGCCCGAGGCGATCGCGAACCACGCAGAGATCGCGACGCGAGAGAAGGCAGAGAAAGAGAACCAAGAGAAAGACAAGAACGAGTAGCAGTTGCTGCAGCAATGCCAGCAGCGCAACGCAGCACCGAACCTTCTTCTTGGGCTCAAATGCAAAAGCCTGTACGTTCGTACAGAAAAGCAATCGAAGAAACTCGCCTGATAACCGGTTCACTGAAACGTCGACTAGAGCGTCCAGATCTTCCAGAAGGCGAAAGACGCTGGTTGGAGCAAGTCTATGCCTATCAGTTGATCTTGCACCAAGGGTGGAGGCATCTAGCTGAATACAAGTCAGGCAGCCCAACCCAGAAGCCGCAACAAGAAGACTAATTCACAGAAAAACAACGAGAATTGCCAGATTTCTAAAAGGGGTCTGGCAATTCTTTTGGCAAAATAGGAGCCTGATTATTCATTGAATTAGGCGTGTATAAAGGCGGCGCCATCGCGGCTCCCGGTAAATTAGCAGGCATATTACCAGGCACATTATTATTGCTATTGGCAAAAGGATTGGCCAGAGGCTGACTCGGAGGTGCCGTTGGTGGGCTCATCTTGGTCAGATCAATGGTGCGAGTAACACGAACAGGAACCACATCGCCTTCATGAAGAAGTAAATCTTTGCCTCTGTTTGTTCGGGCACGCACAGCGCCAATACCTGAGGTAAACGAACCGAACATAGAACCGACAGATTTTTTGTAATCAGACATATTCATGCCAGGGCCGCGGCTAGTTGGAGGCTTTTTCAGGGTATGAGCGGGGTTGCGCTCGATAAAACCAGTAAATGGAGTGGAACGTCCGTCAGGAAATACTAAGGTTGTCAGCCCCACTTCAACATTGCCAGACATTCCAGTGCGCTGACCAGCAGCGGGAGCAGCCATTACCACCTTGCCAATTATGCGAGCGCCACGAGGAATTAGCTCATGACCATTTTGACTGTGGCCATCAGTGAGAACTACTGAAAACAGATCACCAGCATGACTATTTTTAGACGAAATATCGTCACCCAGAACACCAGTGAGCATTGAGCCGGCTCCGATGCGTGAGACCAACATCTGCTGAATAACTTCGTCAGGAATTTGCCGCTTGCCACCGTAGGCTGGCAAGCCAGCATCAGCTCCACCCATATTAGGTGTAGTGAGACCAGGCGCCATGAGGCCTGGAGCCATGCCGCTACCAGCCTCTTGGCCACTACCGACAAGACCAGGAACCGAGCCTGGTGCTGGCGGCACGTAGCCCTTGCCAACAGGTCCAGTGGGCGGCGCGCCCTCAGGATGCTGCATCTGCCACTGTTCGCGAGCATCTACTGTTGTAACTGTAAGGGTGGTTGCTACAAGAGTGGTCGTCATAGCCGTTGCCAAAAGAGCACTGCGAAGGCCAGCGCGCCGCAAATATGGTGCTGATTGGCGCCACTCAAAAGCAATGAAAGCCTTGTCTATTGTCGCTTTCACCGTAGTCAGCATGGCGCCCCCAAATAAAATGAACAAAAGATTATAACCTTTCAAACTAAAGGCTATTCTATGTGGATTTTAAGCTAATTAGCAAATTATTGCGTAATACAAGCCCCAGTACCAATTATTGAGAGGTAAGGCCGTGTTAGGATCTCGGGTTCGTAGCAGAGAAATTTCGAGTTTATTTCGAGTAATCCTTTGCCTGCCGAGCAGGACGTTTAGACCATAGGGGATAAAGCATTGGCTGAATCTAAAAAACAAAAACAGTACGAATCTGTTTTCATCGTCAGACCTAATCTGGATGAAGATGCTGTAGACCGCACCATCAACGCTGTTGAAGAGTTCATTAAAGCGCAGGGTGGCACGGTTGATGCAGTAGACAAAAAAGGCCGTAAAAGACTGGCCTACGAAGTAGAAAAAATGCGTGATGGATATTATGTCCTCATTACTTTCACAGCTAAGACTGAGTCTATTTCACCGTTGAAGCGAATGATGGTGCTCTCCGAAGACATTATCCGCTCACTTATCGTTGTGCTAGAAGAAGAAGCGAAAGCTGCCCAGTAACCTAAATCTACACACACCAGTAAGTAAGCAGGTATGCCATGAGTTTGAGCAAAGTAGTCATTTCAGGGCGGGTAGTGAAAGCACCAGAAAAGCGCTTCACTCCCAACAATAACGTTGCGGTTACTGAATTCACCATTGGGGTCGATTCACCTAATCGTCAAGATGGTGGAGTAGACACCAATTTCGTCAAAGTAATTACCTGGAGAGACCTCGCCGAGCGTTCCGCTCAAGAGATCAAGAAAGGCGATTATGTGGCAGTCGATGGACGTCTGCAAATCAACAATTACACCACAGCCGAAGGCGCCAAACGCCGCGATGTGGAGATTGATGCAGTGGCAGTAGAAAATCTCTCCCTCACAGTGGGAGCAGACCATTCTAAAGGTGGAGATGACGAAAGTCGTATGGCCACCGTGTCCAGCCGTCCAGCTGGTAAAGCTAAGAGCATAGTTGAAGGTAAAGAACCGGAAGACCTAGACGCCATCTTCTCTTCGGAAGATGAGATTCCGTTCTAAATTGCATTTTTAAGGAGTTAGTTAAATGGGTAGAATGTCCAACGATTCAGCACCACCACGTCGTCGCAAGACCTGTGGCTTCTGTGCTGACAAAGTAGAATTTATTGACTACAAAGATCCAAACCGCTTGAAAAAGTTTGTAACTGAACGCGGCAAAATTTTGCCACGTAGAATCAGTGGCAACTGCGCCAAGCACCAACGCTCTTTGACAGTTGCAATCAAACGGGCTCGCGATATCGCTCTCATGCCTTACATGGCTGAGGGATAAATCGAAGCAGCAGTTAACAGTTTCTTGTTCATGTGGAGCAAATAGTCTTATTGTTGTAAGATTATTTGCCTACGCCGAAGTGGTGAAATGGCAAACACGCTACGTTCAGGTCGTAGTGAGAGCAATCTCTTGGGGGTTCAAGTCCCCCCTTCGGCAGACTTTATTATTACTTGTCTATTATTTAATACTTGATAGATACACGAGGTACGCTTGAGCACAATCGATCCCCGTCGTCCGGACGCAAGACGAGACCTTCCCCCTCTAAACGAGCGCATTCGCGATCGTGAAGTCAGGCTCATTGATGAGGATGGTAGTCAGCTGGGAATTGTGCCTACTCGTGAGGCTCTAGCTGCGGCCAAGGAAAAAGGTTTAGATCTTTTACTAGTACAGCCAGATGCTAATCCGCCTGTGGCACGTATTCTTGACTACGGTCGTCATAAGTTTGAATTAGAAAAACGCGCACGTGAAACCAAGAAAAAACATCACATCCAAGATGTGAAAGAAATCAAGATGCGCTACAAAATCGAGAACCACGATTTTGATGTGAAGTTACGCAGTGCGCAAAAGTTCTTAATTGAAGGCGACAAGATAAAAGTGCTGATTCTCCTGCGTGGACGCGAGATGCAGCATGCTGACATGGCTATCGACCTGATGAATCGTTACGCCGAAGCCCTGAAAGATTTATGTTTGATTGACAGAGAAGCCAAACTAGAGGGCAAGAGTGTTATCATGATTCTTTCGCCCCTTCCTTCAAGGGGTAAATCGCCTGCTTAACTGGATTTCAGCTAGCTGATACCAGTAAGTAAGCTTCGGAATCGCCTCTAAGGCGCCTGTAATTTGTATCTTTCACTAAGAGTAGAACCGAAATGCCTAAGATGAAAACCAACAAGGCTGCCGCTCGCCGTTTCAAGATAACTGGAACCGGTAAAGTAATGCGCACTCAAGCTGGTTCACGCCACTTGAATGAGTGGAAAAGCGCCAAAGTAAAACGCAATCTGCGAGGAACTGCAGCCGTGCATCCTGATATCGAGGAACACGTACTGTCCATGTTCCCTTACAGAAAATACCTGCGTTAAACCATAACAACCCCAAGTCAGGTCCAAGGGATTACTCCTCTCCGACGACCGGCTGATGTTGATCTCCACAAGAGAGCAGCAGTAAATCTTTCACTTCGAGAGAAGAAGGAGAAAAATGCCAAGAGTAAAAAGAGGTAACGTCCTCCAAAAACGTCACAAGAAAATCCTCAAGTACGCTAAGGGTTTCCGCGGTTCTAAATCCAAAATATTCATCGCTGCTAACCAAGCAGTTATGCAAGCCTGGAAGAATGCCTACCGTGACCGTAAGAAAAGAAAAAGAGACTTCAGAAGCCTCTGGATCGCCAGAATCAATGCTGCAGCCAGACTACATGGCATGAGCTACAGCGTTATGATGAACGGTCTGAAGAGAGCTGAAATTCAAGTTAATCGCAAAATGCTGGCTGAACTAGCTGTGACTAACAAAGAAGCTTTCACTAAGCTAGCTGAATCAGCCAAAAAAGCGGTTGCCGCGAGCAAATAAGACAATGGAGTGATTATGAGAATTGTCACTCTCACATCAAGCTCAAACCCGCTATTAAAAAGGATTCGCTCACTTCATGAGCGCCAAGCCCGGCATAAAGCCGGGCTTTTCCTTATTGAGGGCGAAAAAGTTTTGCTTGAGGCTTTCTGCAAAGACATAGAAATTGAAGCTGTAGTGATGGACTCAGCCTATTTCGAAAGGGGCTTCCCCGAAATATTCGACGACAACTTACTTGAATTGAATGTAGTTGATTCATCGTTGTTTAAAACATTGAGCACAACTACCTCTCCCTGCAACGTCGTTGCCATAGCCAAGACCAAAACTAGCCGCAGCACCAGCGAACTACTTGAGAGCCTCGACCAGCACCAACCATTAACAGTAGTGCTCTGTGAGAACTTGCAAGATCCAGGGAATTTAGGCACCATCATCAGAAGCTCTTTAGCCTTTGGAGCCAATGCCCTGATCTTGAGCAAAGGCTCAGTCGATCTCTACAACCCAAAGGTAGTGCGCGCTGCCATGGGTGCCCTTTTTGACTTACCGATATCTAGTGGTGAAAATATCGGCGATATCTTAGCTAGCTTGAAAAAAGCCGGTTTTGAAGTAATTGCCCTCAATCCTGAGGCGAAGCAATCTTTTGTAGATATAGAATATGGCCCCAAGGTAGCCATCGTGCTTGGTAATGAAGGCAATGGGCTAACGGCCGAAGCCGATGCCAGAACAACAAAAGAAGCTCATATTGAGATATCACCTCAAGTAGAATCACTCAATGTCGCTGTAGCAGCCAGCGTGGTGCTATTTCACATCAACAAGTCTAAAAGAACAATTGCCACAGGCTAAATCAGCATCGCATAAATTGCTAAAATTGAGAAATGGCCGACAAAGAACCGAATCCTGATACCAATTTCGAGCCTGATCTATCGGGTAGTAAGTTTCGCGCCATTACTTCAGCAGAAGCCAATTCTGAGTCAGAGTCAGCGGCAGACTCAGACCTACAACCCAGCCAGTCGTCAGAATCAGGGTCAGGACTAGGGCCAGAACTAGAGGCACAATCTGAGCCTGACCCTCACACAATGACCGTGGTCGAGCACTTAGACGAGCTTAGATGGCGCATTATTCGCAGTGTGGGCTACCTGGCGGCAGCATTTATCACAGCTCTATTTTTGACAAAAGACGTGCTGCGCATTTTAGAGAAGCCAGCCGGAAATATCGAATTCCAAGCCCTCTCAATCGAAGAACCGCTATTGGTATTCTTCAAAGTTGCCTCTTACCTGGCATTGATCTTCGCCTCACCATTCATACTCTTTGAAATCGGTCGTTTTGTCGCCCCAGGCCTGACCAGAAACGAGAAGCGCATTGTCTCACCAGTTGTTTTCGGCAGCCCCTTATTGTTCTGCTGTGGTGCCATTTTTGCCTACTATTGTTTATTGCCTCCGATGCTCAACTTCTTTGGCAATTTCAGCCAGGGCATCTCACCAATTAATCAAAGGCTTGACTATTACATCTCGCTTGTATGCTCGATTTTGCTCTATATGGGGCTATGTTTTCAAATTCCGATCGTTATTTTCACCCTGGCCATGGCCGGACTAGTAACCTCAAAACAATTGCTTAAAGTGTGGCGCTATGCCGTCTTTGGCAGTGGCATGGTGGCATGTGTGCTCACTCCGGACCCAACTGCTTTTTCGATGCTGATTGTCACTGCTGCCTTGACCGGTCTCTATTTTGTGTCGATTATTCTGCTCAAACTTTTCGGAAAATAATTTAGAGTATGGATTGGCAACTTATTTCTCACTATATCTTAGGCATAGTCACACTGCCAATTTCAATCTATACGGTCAAGAGTGTCGTTGATAATGTCGGTACCCTTTTTGATGAAGACCTCACTATCAAAGATCGCAACTTATTGAAACAGTTCGCCTTCTTTGTACTGCTACCAATGGTGGTGCTCTTCCACGAAATTGGCCACGCCATAACGGCTCGCTATTTCGGCGCAACCATAGCAGCCTTTCACTGGAGCATGTTCTGGGGCGAGGTAGTAATAAATGGAAAGTTGACGCCGTTTCAGCACTATGTTGTTGCTTTAGCCGGCAACCTCTTTCAGCTCGCCACTTGTTTTTTTGCTCTCGGTTTAGCTCTAATTGAAACATCACCAGCACTGGTAGCACTAAGTGTCTATTTCTACATCTTCAATGGCCTAGCCTGCCTGATTGGTTATCCACTGCTTTCTCTAACAGCCTGGAATGACGATTTCGCTATGATATACGGCCAACCGAGTATTCAGATCACCACCGTCACCGGTATCATACACGTAGCCTTGATTGTTCTCTTTCTCTATACTTTCTTTAGTACCACCTGCCGTTTGTGGTTCGTCAAAAAGACTAGACCGGCCTGGTACAAAGAATTTTCCAAAGTACTAGCTCGGGCGCAGCAAGAGAACGATGCCATAAACTATCTTTCGGTTGCGTGGCAGTATTACTTTGTCGGCCTTGATCGTCTTTGTGAAAAAACTCTCGACAAGGTGCAAGAACTTGACAGCCAATTAATGGATGTCTGGCTCTTACGGGGTTACATTCATCAAAGTAAAGGTCGCTTTGAGAGCGCTATCTTGTGTTTCAAAGAAATAACCGATAACTCCTGTCCCGATAAAATTTTGACAGCCCGTGCCTGGATGGCTTGCGGTCATTGTCAAGCGCAGCAAATTGAGAATTCCCGGACTACCAAACCAGACTGGCACGAAGTCTTAAAATCGTATAAGCAAGCGGCTCTCACCGACAGCAGCCTGGCCGACCCACACTATTACCTTGGTGTAACACTTATCAAAGCTGAACTTTTGAAAGATGCTGAGGCTGAACTTCTACTTTGCCAGAACAACCAAAGAGCCGGCAAAGAGGCATTGACCTGGCTTGACCCAGTGCTTGGCTCAATGGTGCAACAAGAGATTAATGCCATTCGCAGTATCACCAGGAGCAAGCAATAAATTTCTCTCAGGCTTGTCAGTAGATTACCTCTTATAATCGTCGAGATCCTGCAGGTTACCAATAAAGGCATCCATTTTGAATCTCAGTGCAGTTGCCCAACAGCTCCTCTGCCATCCCTTCGCTTCCTGGTGCCTGGTGGCACTAGCGGTAATGCTGGCAGCCGACACATCTATCAGGCTCTGGACAGAACGCCACAGACTGACGAAAGAAACACTAAACGACGATGACCGGGCCTTTGCTTGGCGCCTAGTACTCTTTTTAGTTCTGCCTTTCTTGATACTGATTGACTGGCGCGCAGGAGATATACCCGCCCTGCATTCTTATTATGGTCTTGCCGGCGAAATTTTGCAGGTGCTCTTCGCCTTAGTTTTGATACCAGCGTTGGTGATGCGTCCCCACCCTTTTCTTGCCACTTTCTTGGGATACACCATCGTCTTCACCCTCGGTCTAAATTTCATTCTGCAACCGATAATGACACTCTCTGGCGTCTTCGGCATATCTGGTGCATTCTCCGGTGCATTAGGTGACGCAGCGAACAATGTCACTACCCTTGGTGCCAAACTCGACCAAGTAAACTCCTCGAATTTCTTGCCCTACGTAGTAACACATGTAGCTCTTGCCCTTGCGTATGTTGCCTGCCTGAGCAATTCCCACCTGCGCATGTGGTTCTCTGACCTGAGCCGTCCGCACAGTTCTCGAGAGTTGAAAGAGAGAATGTCTCTCTGGCAAGAACAAAAAAATGACGCTAATGCCACCTTGCACCTTGGTCTGCTTTACACGAAAGCTGGCCTAGGAAGACAGTCAAGAAAAATGCTCAAACACCTGCAGCAAAATTTTCCTGACAGTATGCAGACTGCATTCCTCAAAGCATTGTTAGCTTTTCGCCAGAGGCAATATGCCGCTAGCAAACTTGGTTTCATTCAGACCTCAGAATATGAAGGTGTTGACGGCGAATTGAGAGCCAGCTTACTGGCAGCAGCAGCATGCGCCGCTTTTGCTGCTGGTGAAACCGTCAAAAGCCTCAACCTCTGCGACCGTGCTCTCGAATTTGAAGATGCCTGTTTGACAGCACGCATGGTCAGAGTCGATGCCTACCTGGCTCAAGGCAAAAAGGAGCAAGCGGCACAAGAAATTATGGTAGCCATGCACCTCGGTCTAGACTTCGATCTCAAAGACAATGTGCCGCTCGACATTGAAAAAGCCTATGGCGAAATTGTAGCTCTCACTCGCCGAAGCCCCTCACAAAAAGCAGATAGTGACCTGATTTTGAAAAGTTGAGTCAAAAATTTCTTTGCGGGTTATACGAAAAATCACTTTCCTCTTTTTATATAAAGCCTATAATGCAATGAGCAGGAATCCCAAAATACTTTTAGAGGACCTGGCAAAAGCGTGCTAAACAGCGGCAAAGTAAGATTGAATATCCGCTCCCGAATGGTATTACTCTGCCTCGGTGTGGCTGCGCCTTTGCTCGCTATCGGTAGCTTTTCGCTAGTGAAAGAATACCGCACCCTCAAGCTTGAAGCAGAGCGCGCTACGACACTTCAGGCCGCAACCGGTGTGCGTACCGTTTCCAGCTGGATTGAATCGCAACTACATTCGCTGTCAGCTCTAGCCTCACTGAGCGCCAAAGGTTCTTTGGCTTCTAATGCCCAGACAAACAACACGCTCTCCACTGCTCTGGTAGCCCAGCCATCCTGGAGCAAACTATTTCTGACCTCACCCAATGGCGAAAAGGTCTTGGCTCAAGCTGAGCGAGATAACCATGGGGCAGTAAAAAGTCTGGCCGAAACCACCGCCTTGCGCGCACTTCTGGCCTCCACCACAGCCTCGGGCAAAGCGGCCATGGGTCCAGCTACAGTTTTCGATAATCACGGCCACTCTTACCTTTTGGCCTCAGCACCAGTCTGGCAAAATGGTCAAATCAAAGCTCAACTGGTAGCTGTTATAGATCCTAAAGCAGTCCTCAATCTGTTTAGTGGTCTTACCGGCCTAGCCGACCAATCAAGCGCAGTCATTGCCGTGGTAGATACAGAAAAGCGCGTCATTGCTCGCACAATCGAAAACGACTTCTGGCAAGGCAAAGATTTCTCTCACGCTAAGACGGTGCAGGCCGCCTCCCACAAGCAAAAGGGTACTCTAGAGGCAATCGGCATCGCCGATCCCACTCCCCGAGCCTACGCCTTCGACCATGTGCCCAATACAAATTGGCAGCTGACCGTGGGCTTGCCCACAAGCACTATATATGGAACGGCTCACGACTGGCTAATTTTGATGATTTCGCTGGCAGCATGTGCCATCGGCATCTCCTTCGTCTTAGCCTATTCGGCCACATCACACTTCACCAAGACCATCAACGGCCTGGTGAGAGAGGCACTATCGCTGGGCAAAGGCGATTTTTCCAAGAGAGTTGAAGTTAAGTCGAGCGACGAACTTGGCCTTCTGGCCCGTGCCTTCAATGAAATGGCAAACACTTTAGAGCTCGATCGCGACCAAAAAAATATGGTCAAAAGAATCTCTGATTCGGTCAGGCAGTCTCTCGACTTAGATGAGATTCTCAATACGACAGTTAAAGAACTTGGTCAAAATCTCAATGCCAGCCGCTGCTGTTTGGCATTGATTGACACCCATCAGACCGCTGAGCTCGAAGATGACGAACTATCATTCGATTATGTTTGGTGGAACGAAGAATTCAATGGCAACTCACTAACGAATCGCAAAGTATTGATTTCAGAAAACGATGTTTTGCGTCGCATTATTGATCAAGGCTCAATCATCTGGCTTGATGTTTTAGAAAACCAGAATCAACCACAGGTGCCAGTTATCAAAGACAGCGGCACAGATGCCGCCGATTGGCGCTCGATAAAAACTCTGATTGCCTGCCCGATCCAAGGAGCTACTGGTATTTTGGGCCTTATCCTTGTGCACCAATGTGACCAAGTAAGGGCCTGGTCTCCATCTGAGCTAGAGCTTGTAGAAGCAGTGGCCAACCAGGTCTCGCTAGCAATTGCTCACGGCCGCCTCTACAGCCATGCCAAAACCCTAGCTGAGAAAGAACAGCTAATCAATCATATTGTTCGTTCGGTGCGCACATCCCTCGATGTAGATACAATTCTCGATACAGTCACCAGCGAGCTTTCCAAAGCACTCGGTGCCGATCGCGTTCAGATTGCTCAACCCCGGGCCGAAGGGCCGCTGATAGTCACCCACGAACATCACGAAGAAAACCTCGAGTGCCACAAAGGCTTGAGTCTTTACGGCAGCAGTATTGATTTTCACCCTAACGCCAAGATCAATAGTATCGTCACCGATGCCGGTAACTCTGTTCTAGGAATTGCCTTAAGCCAGACAATAAACCAAACAGAAGCTGAAGTACACGTTGAAATCGATGCCCAAACAAAACTTACTTTTGAGACCCTGCCTGCCTCACTATCGGTAGTTAATCAAGTAGCCGGCGATTTTAGATGTGCTGCCTTTAGCGAATACCTCAACACAGTTGGTTCACAGTCATTGATTGCTGCACCACTCTTGAATGAAAATCAATTGATGGGAGTACTGGTTGTGCACCAGTGCGAAAGCCAAAGGCAATGGTCTGAGCACGAGATCCGCATGGTATCGGCCATTGCCGACCAGCTAGCGGTGGCTATTGCCCACGCTCAACTCTTTGCTCAAGTAAGACACCAAGCCATTACCGACGGTCTGACCGGCCTCTATAATCATGTCTACTTCAAGAATCGCCTGACTGAAGAACTGCGCACGGCAGAGAGAAAGGGCACTCCTGTTTCCCTAATAATGATCGACCTCGACAAACTCAAAGTCATCAATGATACCCATGGCCACCCTGTCGGCGACGCTGCCATCAGACAGATCGGTGCCATCCTCAAAACCCTTTTACGAAGCGGGGACACAGCAGCGCGCTATGGCGGCGAAGAATTTGGCATTATCCTGCCGGAGACATCACTGCTTGAAGCAGCCTTGATTGCCGACCGACTTTGCAGCCAGATACGCAATACACATGTACCTGGGCTTGGCAAAATTACAGCATCTCTTGGCACAGCCTGTTATCCTAAACAAGCTCGCAGCTCCTCCGAATTGATTGAAAAAGCAGACAAAGCCTTGTATGTCGCCAAGAACAGCGGAAGAGATCAAGTACGGGTGTTCGAAGAAGATTATCAGTCAACCAATGGACCGACTTTCACCAATGTCACCCGCGAAATGGAAAGAGCATTAAAGAAAACCGGCCTGGAATAAATACGAGAGTTTAAGAGTGAAACGTCTAGTTCTTTTCGATATCGACGAAACCATGATTTCTTCAAATGGGGCCGGTCGCAGAGCCATGGCTCGCGCTCTGAAAGAAAGCCATGACATACCAGAAGAAGCCACTAAAATTTCAATGTCAGGCAAGACCGATCCGCAGATTATGCGGGAGATATTTGCTAATCAAGGCCTAGAACTAGGAGCTGAAAAGGACGCAATAAAGAAGGTCAATGACTTGATTGACCTCTATCTGAGCTATCTTGATCAAGAATTGTCGGCCTCTCAAACGATGATTATGCACGAAGGTGTAGTGGAAATTTTGGATCGACTTCGGGCTGACAGTCAGTGTTTTCTTGGACTGTTAACCGGCAACGTAGAAATCGGCGCACGAAAGAAGTTGCATTTCTTTGACCTCAATCACTATTTTGAAATTGGTGCCTACGGCTCAGACTCAGCTAATCGCCTTGATCTTCCTCATTTTGCAGTTAGTAGAGCACAGGATCATTTTGCTAATCAGTTCGCCCCAGAAGAAGTGATTATTGTCGGTGACAGCGTCAACGACATTGCCTGCGCTCATGGCTATGGTGCAAAAGTAATCGCTGTAAATACAGGCAAGACACCGTGGCAAGATCTAGCAGAAAGAAATCCGCAGCACCTATTTAAAAATCTTGCTGACACAGACGCTGTCTATAAGGCCATCTTCAACTAATTTTGCTGATTGCGACTCTGAATGTAATTGAGGATCGCCTGCCGCTGTTCACGATTGAGTGATGCATCCCAATGCAAAGCTTTATAGCGAATGGGCGGCATGCTGCCTTCTTCTACCACAGTCGCTATTTTTGCCAAATCAATATTTGAAATTAGCTCGGTGCCTGATATTTGGGCTTTGCTAATAACAAACTCTTTCTGCCCTTCTAGCATGTCACGAGCGATTGTGTCTTTAGCGATAGGGAATTTAGCGTAAAACGGATAAGCGACAAGATCGGTTGTGGCACTATGGCAGTCAACGCAACTACTCTGCAGAATCTTAGAGACCGGGGCGAAAGCAGCATTGCCACTTTGATCGGGCAATTTCACCCTGACAATAAAAAAGTTGGAGATAGGAAAAGACAATCCAAACACGAAAACACCAGCCAAAACAATAAACGGCAGTAGTCGTCGCCAGTTAGGAAAAGTCGTTATAGATGGCTTACTAGAAGAAGAGTTCAATGAATCGCCTGAATACATGGAGTTGACCGAGGGTCATACTATAATTGTTCCATTCAAATTACAAACTCTAGTTCATCAAGGATTCAAAGTCTGTGGAAAGAAAGTTGCGTGGCAACAAAAGAAAAGTAAAAGCCTTCATTGGCCTGGGTTCAAATGAAGGCGATCGCCTCGGCTATATACAACAAGCCATGCAATTTCTCAAAGACATACACGGCATCACAGTTTTGGAATGCTCTAGCCTCTACGAAACAGAACCAATTGGAGATGCCTATACGCAATGGTTCGTCAACGCAGTAGTTGCTATTGAAACCAGCCTCAGCGCCGAAGATTTACTCGATGTTTGCCAAGACATTGAAAAGCGACTCACGGAGCTGCATCGTCACAATAACAATCAACGTGCAAAAGAGCGCATCATCGATCTAGATATCTTGTTTTATGGCGACAGCGTTATGGAGAGCCCCAACCTTCACTTGCCTCACCCAAAAATGCATCTGCGCTCTTTTGCCCTCGTACCTCTTCTAGAAATAGCCCCCGACATTTGTCACCCGGGCCTCGAAAAAAGCGTAGCCCAGCTTCACGAGGAATTGACCGAGCCGGAGCAAGTAGTTCTGTTTGGTACACGCACGGCCGACCTGCCCCCCGAGCTTTAAGCAAGAACAGTAAAAATGAACTTTAAAATTGGCTCCGATATTTGCTCAATAAAGCGCATTGACGAGGTCTATAAGCGCTTTGGCTCTCGCTTTCTCGATCGCATATTGACTGCTGGAGAAAAGGCCTACGTCTTGTCGCGCCCCAAAGACTTTCTCGCCCGATTGGCGGCGCGATTTGCCGCCAAAGAAGCAACCTCAAAGGCCCTAGGGACTGGCTTTATCGGTGTCGGCTGGAAAGAAATTGAAGTCGTCCGCTTGGCCTCAGGCGCTCCCACCATAGAGCTGCATGGCAAGGCCAAAGAACGGGCGGCATCAATCGGACTGACCAGCTTCGAGCTAACCATGAGCCACGAAAAAGAATACGCTATAGCCTTCGTTCTAGCTTATGGCCCAGGTTGCGGCCCCGGTTGACCCACTGGCCTTCCGATTGCCATGGCAATCATTAAACACTGGTCCACCTTCTCCATCACTTCTTGAGGGAAGGCGCCAATTTTGCTGACTACAAGAGTTTTCGGAATAGTAGCAATAACCGTGCAATCGATAACGCTATCGAGCCTGAGTCCGGCGGCTTTACCTTCCGGAGTATTCATTAAAACCTCAACTTGTGTGGGCTCACGAGCCGCTCTTGAGGTATTACTGGTCAAAGGCACGAGCAGCACGTCATCTAGACGAGCGTTATTGTAGTCATTTGAAATCAGCACAGCAGGCCGACGCTTAGTCTGAGTCGATCCATCATCGGTGGTGTACGGAAAGGACACCAAGACGACGTCACCTTTGCTGTACGTTGTCGGCTTCGAATTCATCGGTTAAGGAATAGAATCCTTTGATTATGCAACCATGTTACTTAGTAAAAGCTGCCTAAAAGTAAACAGCCGCCCAGGTTAGACCTAGACGACACAATTGTAGCAAGTTTAGAAGCTTTTGCAGTGGACAGAAAATAAACAACACAAAAAGGGCCCTTTCGAACCCTTCCTACGGTGAGCCAATCTTAATTGTTGAAATTAAGCGTAGGCTCGGTCCGTAAGATCGTCATTGCGACAAAGAGCCTGAGCTGATGCTTGAGGAATGCCCTTGACTGTTACGTCACGAGCTTCTGGCATCATAGACATGGCCAACTCTTTTATCCCATGACGCATTTCCCAGAAGCTTGGCGCCCCTTCGAAAATGCTCTTTTCAGTTTCATCGTTTGAGAAAAAATTATCCACTGATTTCCGTCTCCAGTTGGAGATGAGTTACTTGACGCTAGTATAACAGGCTTTCAAGAGATAAGTCCAGCAGAATTAATCTGCAAAACTCACTATTAATCACATCGATTTTTATCGGCTGTTATTTCCATACTTTGATATACCCAGAACGACGCCTCGAAATAACGAAAATGAATAGACGTCACCCAGGAAATTAATATAGCCTTGTCCGACCGACCTGCCAATGGTGGTTTTACGATGTAAAGCGGACAGGCTACAGCTTTTAAGCCTTACTCTCGCCCGGGAAACTTATTTCGTAAAAATTCAATTGTGCGCACCGTGGCTCCGCCCGGTACAAATACTTCGGCAATACCTTGACTCAAGAGCGAATCGCGGTCCTCATCGGGCATTACTCCGCCACCAAAGACCAAGATGTCGTCAACACCCTGCTCTTTTAGAAGCTTAACTACTTTCGGCAAGAGTGTTAGATGGGCCCCTGAAAGAATCGAAAGTCCTATAGCATCAACGTCTTCTTGAATAGCTGTCTCGACAATCTCTTCAGGAGAGCGGTGCAAGCCGGTATAAACCACTTCCATACCAGCATCACGAAGAGCCCTAGCAATTACCTTGGCACCCCGGTCGTGCCCATCGAGCCCCGGTTTACCGATTAATATCCGAATCTTGCCCTTACTCATCTTGCCCCAAAGTCTCTTGCTATATATAGGTTAATAGTTTAGACCACCACTTTACCAAAGCGCCATCAACTAAAGTGACTCAGAAGGAAGTTTAGGAGCCAGAAGGTCATACAGTTCATCGAAATTGGCGATGTCCTTCCTGTTAATCAAATAAAAACCTCTTTTCGTCCTCAGCACTGCCCAAATCAAATAATTTGGAACTGCGAAAGTGACAATTTGATCAAAAGGCACCCTAACGGGAAAGAACATGGTTTCAATTTTCAGACCATCCTCGCTGAAAATAATGCCGTTAACCTCAAAAAAGGCAGAGGGCAAAATCAGAATATTTATTCCGAGAATAAAAAACAGCATAAATAGCTCAGAACCCAAATCAATATGATGATGCAATTGAGCGCGCTCAATCAAGCTCATCGGCATCGAAACCGTCAACCCTACTAGCATAAGCAAGTAGAAATAGCGCAGCAGATGCTTGGGCAATCTGCGCCTAAAAACGTGCTCGACTTTTGGGCCAGTGCGTTTGGCTCCAGAAGAGACAGTGGAAGATTCGCTATTTGGTTCGGGTGTAGCCATCTGCCGATATTATACTTCTCCAATATGACAAAAGGCGCAATTGGAGCTAACCTTAAGTGTTTGCAAAACGAGAGTGAATGATGAAGTTAGCTGATTACATCTTTGAGCGCATCGAAAAGACAGGCGTAGAGCATACCTTCGGTATTCCTGGCGATTTTGTTCTGCCATTTTATGCAGCACAGACGCGAACCAATCTGAAGACTGTTGTGCTCACCCACGAACCATCGGTTGGTTACGCCGCCGACGCCTACGCTCGATTGCGGGGGCTAGGAGTAGCCCTGGTAACTTATGGAGCGGGCGGCCTCAACATGATCAATCCTGTCGGCCTGGCATACGCTGAAGAGTCACCGCTATTAGTAATCAGCGGAGCCCCTGAAACTCGCTTCCGCAAAGACAAACCCCAACTGCACCACTGTGTAAAAAACTTCAATACCCAACACGATGTCTTTGCTCAGGTAACTGAATCAACGAGCATAGTTGACAATATCAAAACTGCTCAAGCCGAAATTGATCGAGTCTTTGACACCACTCTCAAATTGTCACGACCAGGCTATATCGAACTTCCGCGCGACATGGTCAACCAAGAACTAGAGCTGAGCGAAACTAAGCTACCAGACCTAGCCGCAGTAAACCCAGCCCTCAGTGTCGCTGTCAATGAAATCGCCGCCCTTCTCAAGGCATCCAAACAACCAGTTCTAATGGTCGGTGTGGAAGTCCGACGCTTTGGTCTGAAAGACAAAGTCATTGCTTTTGCTGAAGCACTTAACCTACCAGTGGTCACTTCAATTCTTGGCAAAGCCACATTCCCGGAGAGCCACCCTAACTTCATTGGCAATTATTTCGGTCAGTTCGGCAATCCTAAAGTCAAAGACTATGTTGAAGGTTCAGACTGTGTCATCGCCCTTGGTGCAGTAATGACCGAAATGGAGAGCGGTGGATATACAGCCAAACTCAGCCCTGACAATCTAGTGCAAATCAACAATCACGAAGTAATGGTGGGACACCACCACTATAATGGCCTCAAATTAGACCAAGTGCTAGACCTGCTGCTAGAGACAACTACCGCCAAACTAAAGCCTACAAGCCGCTTCACCTTGCCATCAATTGCTAAAGAAGTAATCGAAGCGCCAGCTGGCAGCAAGAACTTGACGGTAGCAGCCATGATTAGTGCACTCAATGAAGTCTTAGAGAACAGCAATGACTTTTCTGTTGTCACTGATACTGGCGATTGTATGTATGCTGGCATGAGCCTGCAAACCGATATCTTCTTAGCACCAGGCTACTATGTCAGCATGGGCTTCGGCGTTCCTGCAGCCATTGGTGCTCAGCTAGCAATGCCGAGCCGGAGACCGATAGTACTGGTTGGAGACGGCGCCTTCCAGATGACCGGGATGGAAATTAGCACGGCTGTGAAGATGGGCCTAAACCCCATTGTCATTGTCTTCAACAACGCTAGTTATGCCATGCTGCGCTTCATCGATCAGCAGCGTGACTATTTTGATCTGCCTCGTTGGGACTATACAGAACTGGCGAAGGCCGTGGGCGGCAACGGCATGCAAGCCACTTCAGCAGCAGACTTCAAAAAGGCTTTAGCCACCGCTCTTAAGAGCGACAAAATGTTTTTGATTGACGCAGTGCTTGAGAATGACGATATCTCACCGACATTGAGACGACTCACAGACCACTTCAGCAAAAAAGTAAAAGCTGCTATTTCATAGGTTTTGACGAGTTAAATTGATCAATCTAAATCAAAATCTGGCCTTAGCCCTGACAATACTATGCCTTTATATGGCTCCGGCTCTGGCTGAAGGAGAAGCAAAAACACGCGAAGACGAGATTAACATCAACGACTATCGCATCCTTAACACGGCAGATCCAGGGCTAGCTCAAGATGAGGCCACAGCCAAAGCACCTAAAGAAAGAGCAAAAATTAGCTTAAAGCCCAGTCAGACCAAAGCCCCCCAGCACAAAACTGGTCGTAATCTACTGACCGCACCCATGGCCGTTGGTGGAGTGCTGATGGGCATGACAGTAGGCGTACCGGTGCGTATAGCTCGCGATATTTCACACGAGACCCTGCGCATGCGCGATCAAATGACAGATGACGTCTCCGGGGGCGACAAGCCCGATCTTTTTGCTCGCACCGTTGGCTCCTATTCAGGTATGGCTTATGGTGTGGTTAGCGGCGTCATCAAAGGTTCGATCAAAGGTACAGAACGTGCCATCGATTGCGGCACCCGTAAGCCGTTTTCCAAAGAGTCCCTCAGCCTACAAGACCCAAATTAGCCCCGGCGATAAATCAGGCAGATAAAAGGGTATGAAGTCTTCAGTGCGACTGAGGAAAACATGCCCATCGAGCGTAATCAAGAAGCTGCCAATGCTAGCCCTGAGACCCACGGTTTGGTTGGTTCATTCTTGCAGACAGCTGCATACGAAGGCTTGCAGGCACCTATTAAAGGGGTAGCCCAGATAGTCGATCAGGCCTCTGGCTCCACCAAGTTAGCTAAAAACCTTACCTTTATGGAAGCACCGGTCAAGGCGGAATTCAATTCGGCAGCCTGGTATGGTCAGCAGTTTGGCTCAGCGGGAAAATTAGTTCCATTTATAGCGGCCTATGCCGTTACCCACAAAGCATTTGGGGCCGCCGGCTTAACAGCCGAAGTGAAAGCGGGAGCTCAAAGTGCTAGCAAATTACTTGGCAAAAACAGTTTACTCATAGCCGAAACGGCGGTGGCGGGCTTCGGCACAGAGGCAATTTTCAAGCCCCTAGAACCAAATTTCGGTCAATCAGAGCTGCAGTTAAGCAACAGCGATTTTTTGACAGGCCGCCTCAAAAACGGTGCGGTAGGGGCAGTAACCTTTGCCTCATTGACCACCGGCACACTTGGCTTAAGACAAATTGGTTTAGCAGCCGAAAAGCCCCTGGTCAGCAAACTACTTACTAACAATGCCTTCGGCGCAGCAGTAGCGGGCATCCCAACCGGACTAATAAGCGCTGAAACGCACGCCCGTATTATTGAAGGGCGTAGTGCCACCAATCAAGAACGAGTTGAGGCTGCTTATTCAATGTTTCTTGTAGGCGGAGCCCTTGGGGGCTTGATGCCGGCTGGTAAGGCTGAAGGCGCCAGACCTGAAGTAGCAAAAAGTGAAGTGGCAAAATCTGAAGGCCTTAAAGCTCCTGAAAATATAAAAGAAAGCCCAAGCGAAAGGGCCAGCACTAGTAACAATACTAGACCAACTTTTGAAGCAATAAGAGCGAGCATTCAAGAAAAGATCGGCACAAGCTATCAGCGTTTTGATAATTTTATGGCATCGATCAATCCACTCTTGCACACGTCAGAACTAGAGCCTAGTTATGCCTACGCTTCTAGAGGCGATAGCCTAGGCAACCGAGCGATGCAAGCCACACTGACAGAGCTTGGTCGACCAAACAACTTAGAAAATCGCAGCCTTAGCGTTAAGAGCAGTGCCATTGAAGGTGGTACCAAAGCAGAAGCAAAAGTCGGCAAAGAAAAAGGTGACTCATCATTTTCTGACGAAGCCTATGATCGCGCTACTGGAGCAGCTAGAAAAGAAGCCGGCGACAAAGCTGCAAGCAAGCGCGCCGAAGAAGTAATCGGCAAACCAGTATTAGACAAAGCCTCGACTGTTCTTGAGCAAATGGGCTTAAGAGAAGTTGCTGAATTTGTCCGCGGTGATCGTGTTCTGAAAAATCAAACCGTAGTTAAAAGTTTAGGCCACGGCAACGATTCTCCAGCAGTGTTAGAGCTGGCCAAGAGTGCCCAATTTCCTCATGGTGGGGCACTAAAAGTGACCATAGCAGAAGGGGGCTGGGAGCCTATATGGGGTAAACGCCCGGGTGACGCAAAAATCTATGGCAAGGTACACGAAGTCGAACTAGCAGGCTCAGGCTTTTCCGGCACAGCTAATTTATATGTGCAAGAGCTAGCAGTAGTGGGCAAGCGTTATTCCCCTGATTTAGTCGATGCTCTCCATCAGAAACTAGACTCGAAAGGTCTAGAAATTACCGATGTCGGCTCGGGCATTGAAGGACAGGTAGGACTCAGCAAAGGAACTGGTGAGCTAGTCGTGATCGACTATCCATCAGTGACAAAGCGGGGTCAGGGCAACGAAACCCTAGAGGCAATTCGCGGTGGCAAACAGCGCGTAGAAGAAGCTTATGACGCCGAAAACGATGCCATTCGTCGGGGAAAAAGTGAAGCAGAAGAAACAGCAGTACTAGATCAAGAAGTCGATCTCAACCTCGAAATTAAGAGACAAGATGCCCTGCGCGGCGACAAGTTTACGGCGAAAGAAAAAGACATTCTCCAGCAATTTACACAAGGTTTCTCTGCTAAGGAAATTCAAATGATGACTGCTTTGGTAGAGGGAAAATTCGATGCCAAAGGAAATCCGGACCTTAATGCCGTCAAGCCAATGGTTGACGCTGTACTAAAAAAGGCTCGGGCACAAGGTTTAATTGAAAAGTCTAGACGGTCTGACAATTCATTCAAAATAAGCGATGATTACCGCTCTGACCCATTTGATCAAGACTAAAATAGACAATGACAAAACACATTGGTATCGCCGCCTGTAGCGCTGAAGGTGCAGCTCTTTGCTATCGCACTATTTGCAGTGAAGCCCAGGCAATTATGGGGCGACACTGGCATCCCGAAGTAAGCTTGCACACCCATCCACTCGGTCTCTACCTGCAGACTCTCGAAGGCAAAGGAGGTTGGCAAGGTGTGGCACAACTAATGACCGACTCATCAGTGCGCTTAGCGAGTATGGGTGCAGACTTCATTATTTGCCCAGACAATACTATTCATCAAGCCTTTGAGCTAGCCGCAGCCAGTTCTCCGGTGCCCTGGCTGCATATTGCTGAAGTCGTGGCAACCGAAGCCAAACAAAAGGGCTTAACCAAACTGGGAATACTTGGCACAAGATATTTGATGGAAGGTCCTGTTTATCCCCTCAAGCTAGAAGCTATCGACATTGCCTCAGAGACACCTTCAGAGAGCGACAAAAAAGAAATAAACCGCATCATATTTGAAGAGCTGGTCAATGGAAAGTTTAATGAAACGTCCCGACAATTTATGCAAGAAGTAATAGATGTCTTGAAGAGGCGGGGATGCGATGGTGTCATATTGGGCTGCACCGAAATTCCACTCTTGATCGAGCAACAAGATTCAGTTCTACCCGTTCTCGACTCCACTAGACTTCTTGCCCGTGCCGCGCTACTGACAGCAATGCAAAAAGGCTCACTGTCTAAAATCAAAAAGAGAAAATAGTGACCACTCAGCCCAAAGATGTTGACTCGCAAATGACAGAGAAGCAAAAGCAACCGTTAGTGACGGGAAATCTGTGGCGGGCGATTTATATTATGAGCTGGCCCCTCTTGCTCACCACCATTGCCAATTCCTTTGTGGGGATATGCGACGTCTATGTGGCCAGCTTTCTTGGCTCAAATATTCAAGCGGCAGTAGGACTAGCAGAACACGTACTCTTCCTCTTCTTGTTATTCATTCTTTCGGTGGGCGTTGGCTCAACCGCTATAGTGTCGCGAGCCTTCGGCGCCAATGACAAAGGGGCAATGATCCACGCCACCGGCCAATCGTTTGCCCTGTCAATTATTCTCGGCGTAAGCATGACCGCTGCTGCTACTTTACTGGGCCACTATGTTTTGCCATTCTTCACACCATCCGATCAAGTGCTCATTCCCGGCAGGCAGTATCTCATTGCCTACAGCTTTATGCTCATTCCATTTAGTTTTACGGCAATAGCTAATGCGGCTTTCCGGGCCATTGGTGACAGCAAAACGCCACTGTATATAGTGTCAGTCATGACTGCTATCAACATTGCTGGCGATCTACTCACCGTAATATACGGCTGGCCTGTCCCCAACCTAGGAGTACTAGGCATCGCCTACGCTGCCCTATTGGCAAGCACTGTCGGCGCCACCTTAGCAATCTGGGCGATCTCCCGTTCGCCCCTAAAAGACAGCCTCAAGGCCATTTACCCCTTCGACAGCAAAGAAATAATTCGCATAGCCAGAATCGGCATACCTTCGGCCTTACAACGTCTAGCCTGGTCGCTATCGGTCTTCGTCGTCTTTTTCATATTGGCGCGTTGCCCTGATTCGGTCAGCGCTTTAGCGTCGTGGACTATAGGCATGCGCGTTGAGTCATTTATATTTATGCCGCTCATGGCCCTGAGCCTATCAGTGGCTTCTATTGTCGGTCAAAACCTGGGTGCCGGAGAAATTGACCGAGCTTTTGAAGCAGGTTGGCGAGTGACGTGGATTGGCATCTGGTCGATGGTGGTGCTGGGCATAGTGCTATATTTTGCCGCCACGCCAATTGCACTGGCTATGAGCAACGAGCCCGGTACTGTGCGGTATACCGCTGACTATCTGCGCATCAACGCTTTAGCAGAGCCATTCCTCGCCTTAGGAATGGTCTTGACCGGTGCTCTGCAAGGGGCCGGAGATACAAAAACACCGATGTGGTTTACTCTAATTTGCAATTGGCTCATTCGCATTCCAATTGCTTACGTTCTGGCCTTAGCACTGCATATGGGACCAAACGGTGTCTGGTCGGCCATGGTAATTTCTATCTTTATTCAGGGTTTTCTAATTGCCTGGCGCTATCAGTCGAAGGGCTGGCTAGACCTGCGTGTTTAGCCACAAGTAGAGAAGGAAGCAAAAGGGCCAGTAAGAACCATTGTATTAATTTGACCTGGCCACTGCCAAAGTTGTATTCGAAAATACCTGCCACCGCAAGCGAAACCATCGCTCCAAACAGGCCCAAACCAATCGCAGCGTACAAAGGGCTTGGCGTTTTAGCTTGTCTGTAAGCGGTAGTAAGAGCTGTTATTAAGAGCCAGAGAAAACTAGTGAAGCCCAGTATTCCAGTGGTTGAGAGAATCTGTAAATAATTGCTGTGGGCATGATTGAGATCTTTAGAATGACCGGGCACAATCGCTTCTGGCAAATCTATGCGGGGGAAGTGCAAGGCTCCCACTCCAGTCATAGGATGCTCCTGAAATAGCTGCCAGGCCTGATTCCAAATGCTGATGCGGGCAGTGACACCAACATCTGTTTTGGCATTAAGCAAGGGGCTCAGCCGTGTCTGCACCACTGGTACGGTAAACCAGGCCAAAGCAAACAATAAAGCTAAGGCAACCAAACCTTCGAAAAATCTTCTTGGTGAAATATAGAAACAAACACACAAAAGCGCACAGAGCATGCCCAACCAGGCACTGCGTTCACTGGCGAAAATCAATCCGAGAAAATTTGCCACAACGACTGTGGCAAAGGCAAATTTGTTAGACACGAGTGGCAGCAACTTATAGCCTCCCTGAATCAATAATCCAAGAGCTAAGAAACTTGTCAGTTGCATCAAACCGGCAAACGACATTGGTTCATTGAGAAAGCCTGTCGCCTGCAAGAAGGGATAAGTAAAAGGATGGAAATTGAATACCTGTTGAATCAAGCCAAAGAGGCCTGAAAGCGCTCCACAAAAGAGCAAACAACTCAAGGCCGGAAGAGTCAATCGTGCCCCAGAATCATGGGCAAAGAGCTGATAGGCCACCAAATAGGTGACCAATATTCCCCGAAGAGAAACTAAAGCCTTAAAAGCCTCGGCCAGAGACCAACCGGGAGTAAATGACCCTGAGACAACCACAGCAAAACAGTAGAGAAGCAGTGGAGGCAACAAGGGCGCCTGCTTCAGAGCGGCCAAACGTTCGTTTCTTTCGCTGCGTCCACTCAAAAGTGCCACTAGCAAGAGGGCAATTAAGCAAAGCCATGAGCCGGTTTGGGTGCAGCAAAGACAAACGGTCAGTGCCATGACCAAAATGCGCTCAATATTTTTGCTGCTTAAAAGAGTTGGAATGACTGTTACCAGTTACCAAAATAATAGTTAACTTGATTAGAGTTGAAGTCTACCAGTTAACCATGCCCATGATATCGCGCACTTCGCTAAGAGTTTGACTTGCTACCTTGCGAGCTTTCATATTGCCATGCTCAAGAATTTTGCGCACTTTCTCTGGATCTTTAGCCAGTTCAATGCGCTTTTCTCGAAACGGTCTGAAGAAATCATTGATATGAACAGCCAAACGTTTTTTGCAATCAACACAACCAATTTGGGCCGTTTCGCATTCGCTTTTTACCTGAGCAAGATAGTCTTTGTCTTTAGCAAAAACATTGTATAGAGGCCACGGCACCTCGCAAAGATTGGTGTGACCAGGATCACTCTTGGCGATTCTAGTGCGATCGGTAATCGCCTGTTTTACTTTCTTCTCGGTATCACTATCGGTATCAGCAATCTTGATATCGTTGTTGAAAGACTTGCCCATTTTCTGGCCATCAATGCCTTTGAGCAAAGGTGTTTCAGTAAATTCGGGCTTGGGCTCAGGGAAATAGCTGACACCATATAAATGATTGAAGCGGCGGGCAACATCACGAGCAAATTCAAGATGCGACTCTTGATCTTTGCCTACGGGAATGAGTTCGCCCTTAAAAGCCAGAATATCAGCAGTCATCAAGACCGGATAACCAAGCAAACCATAGGTGATCTTGTCATGAGCAGCATGCTCGTCTGAATCGAGCATTTTCACCATATCTTTTAGGGTCGGCTCACGCTCAACCCAGTTATGGGGAGTGATCATCGAAAGAAGTAGATGTAACTCAGCGATCTCAGGGATTGCAGACTGCACATACATGGTTGATACATCGGGATCAATGCCCACACACAACCAATCTAGGGCAATCTCCCAGATATGACCCTGCACTTCTTTAGTGTTCTGAAACTTAGTGGTCAGAGCGTGCCAGTCAACGATGGAGAAATATGATTCATAGCGACTCTGAAACTGAATCCAGTTTGAGAGTGCGCCAAAATAGTGTCCCAGGTGAAGACGCCCTGTGGGGCGCATACCCGACATTATTCGCTTTGCTGTCATTTTAAACTCTTACTATTTCCCGATTCTTATTACTTACCAGACTGGGACTTAGCAATGTTCTCTCTAACGATTGCTTTCTTTCTGTTCACTTTGGCCTTGCGACGGGTTTTCTTTTCGCGGCGATTGTACTTATCGGTCATATAACCTCTTCAATGATTTAGTTACCAGAAACTGAGTTTACCTAATAGGCGCTCTAATTTCAGGAAATTTAGCGAGGTGCAAACCTTTCTTTTTCTTGGTTGAGACGATCCCAGTCAGAATCGGTCATGAAGCCCATTTTAACTAACAGCTCAACCAACTTTATGCCTTTCTGCTTAGCCATCTCAATAACGTCTCTCAATTCATCACCATTTAAGCGGCGACGCTGCAATAGATACTGTTCTAGCTCAACTCGGCCAAGCAAAAGATCAGCAGTCAAACTAACCACCTGGTCGGGTGGGTCGATATAACCGCGCTCTAAGGCATACTTGCAAGTATGTAATACTTGCGCCGGATCATGACCATGCCCGCCGTCGGTAGCAACATTGATAAATGTTTTACCTGCCTTAAATGCCGATACGATTTTCTTCATATCGTCGTCAAGAGCATTGTTATTAAGAGCAACCTGGCCGAAAGGGGCAACATGAAAAGTTGTTTGGAATAGTCGTTCAATGTCAATTGCCACTAGAGGCAATGGATCAGTGCGACGAATATCAAACGACTTTTTCTCAGGTTCAGCTGCAGGTGCTGCAACTTCAGCATCAGACTTTAGCCTAGGCTTGGGTTTTTCTATAACACTAGTAGCGGCAACGAGATTGTCTGCCTTTTTCACAGCTTCAACAGCAGAAACTTGCTGGGCCTTGGCCATCAATTCCATAAATTCAGGACTGCCCACGGCAGGCAAACTATCGGAAGTAATTACATCCTCACCCCGGCCAGCTACTGCGGGAGTCGGCGCTGCTGCAGGTGCAGGAGACGGTGCAGGCGCAGGAGCAGGAGTAGGAGTAGGAGTAGGAGTAGGAGTAGGAGTAAAGTCATGCACCACTGCTGGGGCTGGGGCCTCATTAACTAATTCTGGCATTTGCTGTGGTACTTGCTCTGGCACAAAATCGGGCTCTTCCATATCAAATTCGGGCAGCAAATCTGGTTCTTTGACACTACTAGTAGGGTCAGACTTAGGGCTAGATTTGTCAGACTTCTCTTTGTCAGACTTAGCTTTGCTTGATTCTTGCTTAGGTTTCTCAGCAGGGCTTGCTTCGCCCTCTACCTCTTCCTTTACCTCTGCCTTTACCTCTTCCGCTACCTCTGCAGAACTGTCTAGCTCTGGCACAAGCTGCGGGCGAATACAATCAACAGAACCAGTACTTAGTAAACGAAAGAGCGAGCTTGTTGCTTGCACAACATCAAAGTTGAATTCACGCATAGCCTGACGCATAGTGCGCCCGTCAGTGACCCAGCCTAGAACAACATAATCTTCTTTATACAGGGGCAATTTCTGCAGAGCTTCTTGCCACTCTTGAGTACCGAATTTGGGTGAAGGAACAATTTCAGTATTTAAGCCAACGTTGCTCTTCTGCAAGAAGAGAATTTGATCGGCAAAACTATTCAGTTGCCTTAAAGCGATGGTCAAACTGCGGCTAAACGAAGCATCATCAGCCAGCTCAAAGCGTTCAACCTTAAAAGTTCCGTCTCCCCAAAAAAGGAATTCGGTCAAGGCATCATTGCCTTCAAGCAAGCCAAAATTGGCCGCAAGAATTTCTCCCTCAGAGATAATAAGTTCGCCTTTCTGGGGGCCACTAACAAGTTGCACCCGGAAGCTCTTATTAGATTCGGTGGCAAGGCATTGCAGTAAGCCTGGTAGGCTGACATCGGCCAAATCGCCTTCAATCATGAATGAATCTCTTATCTCCGCAGTACCCGTACATAGTTAGTCCCTTATAGTTGTCGACGGTTCGCACACCCAAGTACCAAATTTACAAAAGTTAATCAATCCCTTGACTGCTTAGAGTTGACTGAGATTTGGGTAAATAGCAGGGAGAGAGGAGGACGGTAGAAACTACCCTCAACACTCTCAAGTGTACCGCTGTTTCTTGGTTCAATTTTCTTTCCTGCGTTATGGAGTTTACTTGCGTTGGCTGCAAAAGTTACCGATGACCTTTCAGAGGATTATGCCGACGTCTTCGGTGCCGGAGATGAACCGGAGGCCGACGATGAGCCGGAGGAGAAAGAAGTAGAAGCCGCTGGCTTTACTGAAGACTCTGTTCGCCTATATCTGCGCGAAATTGGTCGCGTAAAAATGATCAAGCCCGATGAAGAAATCGAGCTTGCTCGCCGCATTGCGAAAGGAGATGGGGAGGCGAAAAAGAAGCTTATCCAAGCCAATCTTCGTCTGGTTATTTCCATTGCAAAAAAATATTTAAACCGGGGTCTGCCTTTCCAAGATTTGATTCAAGAAGGCAATCTCGGCCTTATCCGAGCAGCCGAAAAATTTGACCATACTAAAGGATTCAAATTCTCTACTTATGCCACCTGGTGGATTCGGCAAGCCATCAGTCGAGGTTTGGCTGATAAATCAAGAACCATCCGCGTGCCAGTGCACATGGTTGAATCTATAAACAAGCTCAAGAAAACAAGCTCTAAGCTTTCGCAAGAATTGGGCCGCAAGCCAAACGAACATGAACTTTCCTCGGCTCTAGAAATTCCAGTAGGCAAAGTTCAAGAAATTATGGCCGCAGACCGAGAGCCAGTTTCAATGGAAATGCCGCTTAACCGCGATGACGAAACTTACATTGGCGATTTGATTGAAGATAACGAGGCAACCAGGCCTGATGCCACAACTGCTGAAGAGCTAATGCGTCAAGACCTAAGTCGCATGCTCAGTCAACTCACCCCTCGCGAACGTGACATTATGCATTTGCGCTACGGCCTAGAAGACGGCCGGCAGAGGACCCTAGAGGAAGTGGGAAGACTTTTCAATATCACCAGAGAACGTGTTAGGCAAATAGAGCACAAGGCCTTCCGTAAGTTGCGTCAACCAAACTGGTCTTCTCGACTAGCGGGTTATCTCGACGACTAAATTGCTAATTCGCTCTCATAATAGCCTTCTTGCCTCCCAACTGTTAACTAATTAGACAAAAGCCCTTCTGTCAACCTCTCCGGCTTGGTAGGGTTATTGCTATGACAGAAAAACAGCTAATCGCGCCGAATGTTTTAACGGAGTTGGTCGACCTTGGCCAACGCCAGAAACTGCGCTTGCTGTTAAACGATCAGCACCCAGCAGACTTGGCCGAGTGCTTTGAGGAGTTAGGCCCGAGCTATCGCATCTCCTGCTTTCGCCTGCTAGACCTTGACAATGCTTCAGCTCTATTAGCTGAGCTTGAGCCTGATGGTCAAACTGAACTTTTACGTGACCTCGGCGACATCAGCATAGTTGCTCTAATCAGCAACATGTCGCCGGATGATGCCGTTGACCTACTTTCTGAATTACCTCAAGACAAAGCTCGTGATTTGATCAGCCAGGTTTCAGATGTTGAAGCACAAGAAGACCTGACCCAGCTTATGACCTTCAAAGAAGATACTGCCGGTGGCATCATGTCCACTGACTATCTAGCTTTGCATGCTGGTATGACAGTGGCCGAAGCTCTCGTCTATCTGCGCGAAAAGTACGAAGACTTAGAAGAAGAAATATATGACGTCTATGTCGTCGACGAAGAAGAAGTTCTAGTCGGTGAAGTTACTCTCAAAGAATTGCTTACTGCAGCCCCAGAAATTTTGGTGAGAGACGTTATGGATGAAGACTTGGTCTTCGTTCAGGCCGACGAAGACCAAGAGCAAGCAGCTGAGATTTTGAGCCGCTATGACTTGCTCACCCTACCAGTGGTTGACAAGCAAAAGAAACTACTCGGTATCATCACCGCCGATGATGTCATCGACGTTTTAAAAGAAGAAGCAATCGAAGACATCTTTCAATCTTCGGGTATTACCACTGGCCCGGAAAATCAAGACGTCCTCAACTACAACGTGCGCAGTGCCTTTTCGGCCAGACTGCCCTGGTTAATCATTACGCTATTAATTGAGAGCGGTTCAGCCTCGGTCATTACTCACTTCGACTCAGTGATTCAGCACATGGTTCAAGCAGCATCATTTATGCCGCTGCTGTCAGGAGTCACCGGAGGGGTTGCCACCCAAAGTACTTGTATTCAAATTCAAAGTAGCGGCAAAACAGCTCTCAGCCTCAAGGCGGCCTTGCGCAATATTTTTCACGAGCTAAAGGTAGGGATGCTGCTCGGTCTCTTCTGCGGACTCGCCACTTATCTAATTAGCCGCTTCTTGCACCAGTCCTCTTATCAACTAGGAGTAGTGGTGGGAGTTTCTCTTTTCATCACCATGACTTTTGGCGTAGTAATTGGCACCCTAATGCCCATACTATTCAGGCGTTTTGGCGTAGAACCAGCCCATGCCAGCGGTCCATTTATTACCAGCATCTTGGATGTCTGTACAATGTCGATTTACCTTACAATAGTTCACTTCTTCTTGGTGGCCACGAAAGGCATTGCCTTCTAACCGTTTTTTACTCGCCCCCTAATATAGGTCTATTTCCGATGGAAACGCTTAAGTCAGACCCGAATAAGAAGCTTCAAGATAAGCGCAATGAAGCCAGCTACGTAGCTGATTCTGTCAGAAATCAGAGACATGAGCGCGGCGTTTTGATGGCCCGCGAGCGCATTGAAAAATTGGTGGACGAAGGCAGCTTCTTAGAAATTGACCGCTATGCCGTGCACCAGTGTCAAGAATTCGGCATGGAAAGCAAAGTGGCACTCGGCGATGGCGTCATCACAGGACAAGCAAAAATAGATGGTCGCCCCGTTTATCTGTTTGCCCATGATGCCACTTTTGTTGGTGGTGCCTTAGGGCAAGTTTTCGCCCGTAAAGTCTGCAAAGTGATGGACTTAGCCAAACAAGCTGGCTGCCCGGTTATTGGCCTGAATGAGAGTGGCGGTGCTCGCATTCAGGAGGGAGTGCATTCATTAGCAGGTTACGCCGATATTTTTTATCGCAATGTCGGCTGTTCTGGCGTCATTCCCCAAATTTCAGTGATTTATGGTGCTTGTGCCGGTGGTGCTGTTTATAGCCCAGCAGTTACCGACTTCACCATCATGGTCAAAGACAAAAGCTACATGTTTGTCACGGGCCCTGAAATTGTACGCACCGTCACAGGAGAAGATGTCAGCCTAGAAGAACTGGGCGGCGCCATGACTCACAATTCGCGCTCTGGAGTGGCTCAACTTCTTGCCGAGGATGAAGAAGATTCATTCTGGTTGACGCAGAAACTGCTTTCCTACCTCCCCAGTAACAATCTTGATGCCGCACCCAATACCCTATGCGAAGACGGCGCAGAAAACGATTTAGAACCTGAAGATGCAGCAGCCTTAAATCAATTAGTGCCGGTAGAAGCCAACAAACCCTACGACATGTATGACGTTATCAAACGTATTTTTGACAAGAGCGACTTCTTTGAAATAGCACCTCATTTTGCCACCAACATCATCACTGGTTTCGCTCGTCTCGGTGGTCGCTCTGTAGGAATTGTCGCCAATCAACCAAAAAGGTTAGCCGGTTGCCTTGACATTAATGCTTCAGTTAAAGCCGCTCGCTTTGTGCGTTTTCTTGATGCCTTCAACATCCCTGTCATTACCTTCGTCGATGTACCAGGCTACCTACCTGGCACATCCCAAGAATTTGGCGGCATTATCAGACATGGCGCCAAGCTTCTTTACGCTTACTGTGAGGCAACCGTACCAAAGTTAACCGTAATTACCCGCAAAGCTTATGGCGGTGCGTTTGATGTAATGGGTTCAAAAAATGTCGGCGGCGATTTCAACTTTGCCTGGCCTACCGCTGAGATAGCTGTTGTTGGTGCTGAAGCGGCCGTGAATTTGCTCTATCGCAAAGAGCTAAAACAAGACACTAGCGGCAAGCGCAATGCTGAACTCGTGGGCGAGTTTAGAGAACGTTTTGCCAACCCCTATATTGCTGCCCAGGGCGGTTATATAGATGATGTAATCATGCCTGATGAAACTCGCTCGAAACTAATCGCTGCTCTAGAAGCACAGGCCAACAAAAGAGTAGAAAGACCAAGGCGCAAACACGGAAATATTCCGCTCTAGAATTTAAGATTGAGTCTCTACTGAAAGCTAATCTGCACCGCGCTAGAGTTGAGTTCATCCTTAGGCTCAGTATTTTTCTTGGCGCGTAACTGCGGATGCAGCAACTGCAATCGACCTGTAACCAGGCCACTATCAGATTCTGATATATCTTCTTGTATCTCGTCTTTTTTAAACTTGCTATGTAGATTGACAACCAAATTAATGTGGACCTGGTACGGTGGCGGCAAAATCGAATCAAATCGTGCCACCGGATCCTCAGCCCCAATGGCCTTTTCCACAAAGCTCAAAATGGCTGGGGGGAAAGGTGAATCACAGACGACAAAGGCTCCCTTAACCTGATTGCCAGATTGAGCCTGGATTTTTGCCACTTTAGCCAAAAAGTCTTTCAACAATTCAAGGTGACTAGCGGTAGCTGATGGTTCAATGACCAAAGCCACTATTGGCACCTTGCCGGTTACGGTTTTGAAAACCAGCTCATACACTGGCAAGGTAACTTTTTGAAAAAAACCCTTAGTGACCGGCTGCACTTCCACCACAGCAATTTTAGAAATGGTCTCCCACAATCGCAATTGACGGTTATACAAACCGCTTTGATGAGCATCTGAGAAATAGCCGGTCATGACAAACTTGATAGCAGCAAGAACAAGATCGGGAATTTTGTTGTCAGAAGGCTCAAAAACAAGGTTTTCGCAAGCAGCTTCAAGATCTCGAGCGGCTGCAGAGCGTGGCGCCTGAGTGACTGAGCCAAGATTAAATGCCTCAGGTTCGGCATTCTTTACAATCACAGAAAAACTATTTACAACAGACATTGCCGATTTATCAGTCCTGTTAGGGGTTAGCACCATGCAAACGTGGTACATCTATGTTAGCGGGTTTCATCTTGAGACATGCTAGCACTCAGTCGATATGGAGGTGCACAAAAGTTCAAGACTGAAATTGCAAACTAATTGTACAAATCGGTGCAATTCAATGTCTCCAGATACTTTCGCAAAACCGTATATCAGGTAAACTGATAAATAGGCGTCTTGGCGGTTGCAGCTTAGTTTCAGAATAGTGGCAATCTAGAATAGTGGCAATCTAGAATAGTGGTAAGTAGATACGCGGGTGAGGGAAGTAAACCAATCTTAGCGGCTACATTCTCAAATCACACTATTTCACAGAGGCAGCCTTCAGGCACCGCGAGGTAACCTGAGCACGCACGTCTATTTAGCCTCTGTGGGAAGACCATCAAACATGCCCCTGCTTCCATCGAAGAATAACACCAAAGAATTTGACCAGTCTGCAGTTGCAGTGCTCACCGATCTTAAAAAAGGTGGCAATGACAAGCGCAACGAGTTCATATGGGTGCACCAAGAACGCATCTACGCAGTGGCCTTACTAGGCACTGGCGACCATGAACATGCTGCCGAAGTTACTATTTCATCTTTCAACAATGCCTTCAGCGCTCTCAATCAAGGATTACCGAAAAATCCTGATATGTCTATCTGGGACTGGCTTTCTCAATATGTTGTTGAAGCCATGGGTGAATATCACAGCCAGAATAGCGGACCGCCAGACGAAGAAGATACAGACCCAGCTCAAGATGGTTCGGCCAGTATGGATTGGGAAACAACTGTATTGCTAGGCGTTCAAAGAGTAAAACGCTGTATCGGTTCTTTACCACAAGAACTAAAGCGAATTTTCCTCTTGCGACACAGTCTTGATCTTAACTACGAACAAATTTCCATCGTAACCAATCAAAGAGTAGAGAAATGCATGGCCTTGCTCTACAGAGCCAGGGTGCAAGTAGTCAAATGTCTAGGTCGCGGGTGATGCAGAATATGGCAAGTAGAAGGTTGATATCTCATGTCTGACGCCGAGTACAGATTACTGATTCAAAGATCGTTCGATGAAGAACTCTCTAAACAAGAGCATCGCGCCTTCGTCAATCACCTAGAAACTTCTGACTCGGGTCAAAAGTTTCATCACCAACTCGATCAAATGATTCAAGCCGCTCAGGACACTCCACTTCCTGACGATTTGCGTCCCCAGAACCCGGAAGCACTCGCGAGAACGATCATGGAACAACTCCCTCAGAAAAAAGGTTCTATCTTCGCCATGTTCACCAACTTGTTTGGTGGCGGGCAACCTAAGGCCAAAGCCAGTCAGAGCAAAGATTCTGGCAGAGGCAAGGCAGATAAGACCGATAAAAAAGGCGCCATCAATAGAGGCGGCAAGAAAGGCAAGGGCAAAGACCCAGTAGAAGACGACGAAGTTGAATCACCAAGCGATCGACGCAAACCCGGCGTCAAATTCGGCCGCAAAGACAAAGAAGCTGACATTTCAGCAGATGAACGCGAAGATCAGATGGGAACGTTCTCTCGTCTTAAATCAATTAGCTCCCGCGCCAATGATGCCGCTGAAAATCGCGACAATCAATCGACCACCAGATCTCTTGGCGAGAAATTTGGTATGCCAGGCGGTGCTACTTCCAATCCACTAGACGAAGCGCCTCTTACGCTGGCTGAATCGATCAAACGAAAAGTATCTGAATCACAGAAACTCTCACCTTTAGAGATGGATTCTGATGATTACTCCAGTCAAGAAATGCCTGCAACCGGAGGAGACTTCGGTCGCCCACAGAGCCAAGGACAAGAAGTTGCTGATGCCGACTCAAGCTGGAGTGCACCAACACCAATTGGCCTACCTATAAAGCAGAAGATGGGCGCACCAGTCACGGCCCAAGGGCTAGACTGGAGTGGGGCTCCCGCTGGCAGTCCAGCAAGTTCATTCGAGCAACATCCTGGTTCAGCAATTGGCTTGGCACCACCGGGGCAAAAGCCCACCACCGGTTCCAACCCTGCCGCTCCCTCGGGCGGCGGTCTAGATTGGAGTTCGGGAACCGCCTCAACAAGTAATGCAAGCAGCACTCAAAGTGGCTGGGGTAGTAATGCGCCAGCTATGGAGCCCACCGCAGTACCAGCCAAGACTGACAGCGGCTGGGGTTCTAGTTGGGGAAGTGAAAACCAAGCGGGCGTGGCACCTCAAAATACTGGCGTTCCCTTGAAGTCATCTGATTCGTGGGCCGTGCCAGGTTCTGAAGCTGCTGACGCCTGGGGTCAACCAGCAGCTCAAGCGGCTCCAAGCCCAGCGGCTCAAGCTGCTGTATCTCAACCTGCACCAGTCCCACCACAGAATGGACAAGATCCATGGGGAAGTGCAGCTGTAGCCGGTTCTGGCGCAGCCAATCCGTCAGATGGTGGCGGCTGGTCTAGCCCAGGCAGCAACGCCGCTTCGAGCCCCGCAAGCGCCACCGAAGGCGATGGCGGCAATTGGGGACAGGCTGCTAGTTGGGGCGCTCCCAACACACCAGTACCTAATAATACATCTAACTCCCTGCCGTCAGCGGCCGCACCGACAGCTCAAGCTCCTGCAGCTAATGACCCTTGGGCGCAGCCAGCGCAACCAGCAGCAGCAGCAGCAACCGACCCGTGGGCATCTGCGGCTGCACCAGCTCCTACTAACAATGATCCTTGGGCCGCCGCTTCTCCAGCTCCAGCTCCAGCTCCTACAACTAATGATCCTTGGGCCGCGGCTTCTTCTGCTCCAGCTCCTACAACCAATGATCCTTGGGCCGCTGCTTCTCCTGCTCCAGCTCCTACAACCAATGATCCTTGGGCCGCTGCTTCTCCTGCTCCAGCTCCTACAACCAATGATCCTTGGTCAGCCTCGGCAGCTCCTGCTGCCGCTCCAGCAGTCAGTGACCCTTGGGCAGCCGCCGCTGCAGCCCCTCAGGCTATAGCAGCTCCAGCTACTGACTCAGCTTGGGGAGCGCCAGCTCAATCAGAAAACAAAGAACAGGCTCCAGCCGCTATGGGCTGGGGGCAATCAGCTGCGCCTCAATCATCCACAGAACCAGCCGCCTGGGGTGCACCCGCACCTTCTCCTGCTCCTGCGCCAGCAGCTCCAGCCATCGGTGCCAATCAAAGTTGGTCACCAGAAGGTGAGCAGATGGAAACAGGGGTATGGAAATCGTTCACACCTAAAACAGGACCACTGGCACCAGCAGCCCAAGCTCCTGCGCCGGCAGCATCTACAGCAGACCGCTGGGATTCACCAATTCAAGACCGACCTAAAGAAGCAGCACCGGCAGCAGCAGCTCCAGTAGGGGCATCGGCTGACCGCTGGGATGTGCCAATTCAAGCACGCAGTGCTAGCGCTGAGTTACCGGCTCCCCAAGCGGTATCGGCGGTTGGTTCTTCAGGACTACCAGTCAATCAAATCGTTGAGAAAATGGGTTCTGTCCTCGGTGGCGGTGCCGCAACGGATAGCCGCTGGGATGTACCAATTCAGGCACGCAGTGCGGCCGAGATGCCAGCAGCCGCACCACCAGCAGCACCAGCGGCGAATTCATCTGGTATTCCAGTCAATCAAATTGTAGAGAAAATGGGCACAGTACTTGGTGGCCCTGCTGCCGGTGCAGACAGCCGCTGGGATCTTCCAATTCAAGAACGCAGCAAAGAGACTAAAGCTGAACCTGAGCAAGCACCTGCTCCAGTTCAGAGCTTTGCTCAGCCAGCCGCGCCAGCCGCTTGGGGTGAGACTCCAGCCGCTAGTAGCACCTGGGGAACTCATCCAGAACAACCCACCACAACACCATGGGGTGCGGTCAGTGCAGCTTCAGAGCCAGCTCAAAGCCCTGCCGCTGCTCCATCAGGATGGGGCTCCGAGCCGGCAGCACCAGCAGCATGGGCAGCGCCAGCTGCAGCTCCAGTTGCGCCTGCAGGTACACCATCACCGACTGCTTGGGGCACCGAAGCACCTACAGCGGCAGCTCCAGCCAATAGTTGGGATGCCGCTGCCGCCGCGTCACCGGGTTGGGGCAGCGAACCACAACCGCAAGCAGCTCCAGCCAGCGCTCCCGATCAATGGGGCCAACCGCCAGCCTGGGGTCAGTCTCAAGTGCCACAAGCTGCTGCACCGACCTTCGCACCAGCTCCAGTCGCTGCTCCAGAAGTAACTGACAAAACAGCTCCTAGCGGCATGTTCAACCTGGGCGATCAAGATATCGACAAGATCTTTGGCGATAACCTGGGCGTTAGCGAACCAGTTGGCCGCACCCTGGTCAATAATGGTGCCGAACCGCAAGCTTCGGCTAGCGCACCGGCTCAAGCACCGAATCTAGTTCCGGCTGCCCAGCCAGCACAAACCAACAACTTCGCCCCACCTCAAGCGGCACCAAGCATCACAGCCCCAGCGGCAGCCGCTGATCCAAATGCCGCAAAAAACGGTCTCTTCCAATTAACCGATAACGACCTCGATAAGCTCTTCAGTAGCAATCTTGGCGTGGATGAACCTTCCACACAAGTTGGTGTGCAAGCAACCATCTCGCCTGTTCAATCTGCAGCGGCAGCGCCGAACAATTTTGCCCCACCAGCGGCTGCCAACAGCGCTCCTGGTTGGAATACCGGCGCCGAACAGCAAGCACCTTCAGGTTGGGGAGTATCGGCACCAACTCCATCCCCAGTTGCAGCAGCAGGTGGAGCTAATGGTTGGTCGGGCGCTCCACAAGCACCAAGTGGATGGGGAATGGAACAGCCACCTGCTAGTGGACCTAGTGGTTGGTCCAATGCACCAGCCGCTGCTCCGGCAGAAGCTCAGCCCAGTGGTTGGGGTTCACCTACTCCTCCCACACCACCGGCATGGAATCAACCGGCAGCTCAAGCACCTGCAGCAAACGTTGCTACTAGCCCAGAGCCAGCTAAAGGTGGTCTATTCTCAGTTGACGACAATGTCATGAACCGGATATTCTCCGACAATCTTGGCATTCCAGAAGACGCCACTTCTAAGCCTGATGCCTATGCTATTCCAGATCAAGGCGGTGAGCAGGTCTCCCCACCTAAGATTGCTGGTATCGGCCGTCTCGATGCTTCCGGTGATCAAAACCAAGACGCTGGTTCTGGCAGAATTGCTTCAATTGGCAAATTCTTACTCGATCAAAAAGATCTAGATAAGATTGGCAAATTGACCAGTTCAGACTTGAACGAAGGCAAGATGAGAATTCTCACTCTAGAGGCATCTCAAGATTTGCAGTCGTTACTGAGTCAGATAGGAACTCAGCAGGGCGTGATTGGATCAGTGATCGTGGGCCATGATGGTCTATTGATTGCTAACACCATGCCTGGAGACATGGACGCAGAATCAGTTGGAGTTTGGGCACTCGGTGTCTATATGAACACTGAACATGTCACCAAGAAAATGGGTCATGACCGCGTGCACCAGGTTGTTTCAAGAACACCCCGGGGCTATGTTGTTATTGCCGATTTTGGTGGAGGCCTTCTAGTCACAGTCACTGATGGCAGAGACACTGACTCGTTGATTCCACTGATGAGAACAATTACACAGCTAGTCAACTAATAGCTAAGCAATAAGCTCTAGTTACTTGCCCTGTGATAGAACGTAGTTACTCAAAGTTCTCGCACCAAATCCGGTGCCGCCTTTGCATAGCTCATCGCGTTCTCGGTCAATCCAACCCACCCCAGCAATATCGAGGTGAGCCCAAGGCTTACCTTCGGTGAATTCTTTGAGGAACATAGCAGCGGAGCTAGAGCCAGCTTCACCGCGGGAGCCAGCATTTTTCAAATCAGCAATATCACTCTTCAGGCCCTCTTTGTATTCTACAAACAGAGGAAGCTGCCAGAACTGTTCGCCGCAGATTTTGCCGCTAGCTATGACATTGTCAACCAGGGTCTGATCACTGCCCATGATACCAGCCGCTACTCTACCTAGGGCAGAAACCACGGCCCCAGTCAATGTGGCAATATCGATCAGTTCGTCAACGCCTTCTCGAATGGCATAAGTAATAGCGTCAGCCAAAATTAAGCGCCCTTCAGCGTCAGTGTTGTTGACTTCAATTGTCTTGCCGTTCATTGATTTCAACACATCACCAGGATGCAGGGCATTAGAGCCAGGCATATTCTCAGTTGATGCCACCACGGCCAAGACCGACACATTGGGCTTGAGTTGACCAATGACCTGCATGGCAGCAAGCACTGCCGCTGCTCCAGCCATGTCGTACTTCATATGTTCCATACCTACAGCGGTCTTGAGAGAGAGGCCGCCAGAATCAAAGGTGATGCCTTTACCAATCAGACCAATAGTTTTCTTAGCCTTAGGCGCAGTATATTTGAGCACAATTAAGCGCAATGGTTCTTTCGCACCCTTGGCCACACCTAAAAGCGCTCCCATGCCCAGCTTTTCTACTTGAGCCGGTTGAAGTACTTTGACAGAAAGACTGTGGGCCGAAGCAATACGCTGAGCCTCAGCGGCTAATCTAGTTGGTGTCATATACGATGGTGGCTCAGCAATCAAGGTGCGAGCCATGTTAGTCGCTGAAGCTATAGCAATAGCTTTCTCACTGACTTTCTTCACCGTGGCAAGGTCAAGGCCAGAGGCCTGGACGTGGAGGGTCAGATTCAAGCTGTCGGCTTTTTGATTAGCAGCTTTATCGTCATCTTTAACAGACTTATACTTCAAGAAACTAAAGGAAGACAAAATCCAAGCCTCAACCACAGCCTCAAGACCAGCAGCCGCACTGAAAGAACTTGCCCCTTTCTTAGCAGACTTACCTTTAGCACTTGAGCTGACACGTAAACAAAGCGAAACGTTAGCAGCCTTGGTCTTACTAACAGCGGCGGAAGCACTAGATATAGAGGCCATGCGCTTAGCACCTTGTACACCAAGCTTGCGAAAAGCTGCAGCGCCAACTTCACTGGCGCTGCCTAAACCAACCAACAGCAAGCGCTTAAATGGAGCCTTATCATAGGTTGGCAAAATCACTTGCTGTCCTGCTTTACCAGCAAAACCTTCTTCTGCAGCCATTTTAGACAAAGAGTCTAGAAGATGCTTGTCGACATTTTTGCCAGAAGCATTGCTCAGTTTTGACTCAGCCAGGACATCAGCAATGTTCTCTTGGGCGAAAACACCTATGATAAGAAGGTCTGCCTTGATGGAGCCAATATCAGTTGCCAATTTTACATGCATGCCATGATTCCTATTTATGTTTATGTACTAGTACTAATCACACGAGAAACAATTTCGTCGACAACTTTGGCGTCAATCTGCCTGCGACAATAGGCTAGATAAGCTTCCATCCAGCGCCTGAGCTCGAGCAACACGGCCGAAACTGGCACCCCTGCTCTCTTCATCTGCGACAAGTTTACCGAGATACGCCCTTCATGATCGATATGAAAGCGTGCTTTCGCCGGTGAATCACCATGCACGTAATGGAGAGAAGAGTGGAGCAAAGCTTTGTTGTCTTCCCGCCCGATGAGCTCTTGCATCTCAGAGCCGATCTTTTGCAAAACGGTAAGCGGCCGGAAGAGACTAGCCTGCTGGATGTTAGCTAGTTTCAGTTCAACTAGCATAAACAGTGCTTTGACAATTTTATGAGTAGGCCAATTATCAAAGGCCTTAATTACTTCATCTAAAGTAGATAGACCGTCAATCTGAGCTGCTAGATCAGCAATCATAAAGCGTTCATCATTACTCAGTACAGTCTCATCCATAAGGCGCAGAGGGGTCCCTGCTAACTGCTGCCAGAGCATCTCAAAATTCCAGACACGTTCTAAAATCGAATCGCGCCCCTGAGGCAAACTAGCAAAGATTTGACTGACTTGATCTTGACACAGGGCCGAATCTAACAAAAGTCGCTCTAGTGTCTGAGTGATGCGACAGGTATCATCAAACTCTTGCGAAACACCTTTGTCTCTAAAGACAAAAATACCTTCGCCCCAGGTTGTAAGAAACTCAACCATGGCATGATAGCCCAAAAGTTTATTCATCTTGGCATGAGTTGGCTTGCCATCAACAAAGGCGACAATCAATATCTTGTCGCGGTCTTCAACTGTGAGCAAACCCGTTTTCTTTGCCGTGGCCAAAGACTGCAGCAAACCGGCAGTGTCAATGGCACCAAGGCTACCAATCATCGAATCACGCATTGTTTCAATATTAACAGTGCGCGAAACACCTGGCAGCTCATCTTCAGTACGGCGGTGATAGCCACCATAAAGATATTGATCATCGAGCAAAACTTCGAGTTCACGAGTATTTATATAGCCAGCCCGCACAGCCAAGAGCCCCAAGAAAGTGCGCTGCGATTTTCCCCAGCCTTCTTCCTGTTGTCGCTCTAAGAGCTCTCTCAGCTGAGCTTCAGTGACAATGCCGCAAGCTACCATGTAGCGGCCGAGACGGAAAGGTTTGCGGTTGTGATAGCAATTAGAAAGAAACTGAATGCGGGAGAATACAGGAAAAATCAAGCGAGCAGCCTCAAGCTCTTGCAAAATTCGCAAGGCTTCATCAGAAGGCAGCTGGTGATGCGACTCGACATTGCGCACAATCGACTCTACTGAGGCATAGTCTTCAACCATTTGCATAACCCAATTCTGGGGAGCAGGCAAAGTAAAGTCACCTTTGATCTGCTTTCCATCGCTGGTCAATACAGGAATAGAGGTCGACAAAATATGATTAGCAAGAGTACTACCGCCGCCCTTCAGTCTTCTTCTATCGATACCACTGACAGTGGCACAAGCGTAGTCAGCCAGCAGGGGATAGCGGGTAAATATTCCAAAAGGACTATCGTAGATATTGAACGTCAAGCCACCGGCAGGGTCATCCTTGGTCAAAGTGATGGCGCCATCGCCCTTAACAAAAAGCAGCACCCCTTGCGGGTTAAGCAATTTTTTTGCATACATGGAAAATTTCACTAAGGCATCAAGCGGCAGCGAAAAGCCAGTCTGCATCAAATCAATTATCAAGCCATCAAGACTTTTACCCTGTTCAACAAGTTTATCGAGTTGGCTATAGAGATTTTCACGGTAAGAGAAAGTAAGAAACGACAGGGATGAATTGAGATAGCTTTCAGTAGACTCCCTTTCATTGCTGGCGCCAGGAGAGACCCGAGGTAAATCACTAGGTGAAAAGTCAGCCATTTCCTCAATTCTTTGGCTTGGCATTAGCAGGGTTAGCAGCAGCGGCAGCAGCTGGATTGCCACCAGGCAGAACCATCGTGCCGCTCAAGCGCTGAGCAATAGCATCTGGAGGAGCAATGAATAAAGCTCTAATGGCCAGTTGGCCCTTCAAGCGACCAGGTTGCAGAATTCTTCCCACTTCAATAATCAAGTCATCTTTGCTTGAGGTAACCAGGCGATAGCGGCTGGAACCAGCGGCATTAGACATTGGCACCAGGCGCATAGGCGGGCTAACTCGACCGAACAAACCAAGATACTTGGGTATTGAAACGAGCTTGCTATCAACCAACCATGACTTTGCCAACTCTGGCTTAGCACCAGCAACAGCTTGAGCGAAGCTCAAAGCCACCGAAAATGGAGCATCATCTGGCATATGACCTGAAAGTGTATATTTGCCAGCAACAAACTTGAGCACTACTTTATAGCCAGCAGAACTAGCAGCAGCGACCGGCTTAGACACTGTGTCTTTAACAACCCCAGCCGGTTTTTCTTCCTCAACTTTCTCTTTGCGTACAACCGGAGGTTGAATCGTCAAGACAATATCGTTGCCAGAAAAGGTCGCTTTACCAGTGACATTCTGAGTAAAGAAAGCTGGCAGTGAGCTAAACAACTCTGTTGCCTCGGGCATTCCTTCAACCAGCTGAAAACCCTTAAACCACAAAGTGCCGCTGTTACGGTCAGCACCAATAAGTACCAGCGACTTAGGTCCAGCGGCAGCGTGGACTACAGGATGCACAGGAGGATGCACAGCAGCATGAACAGGCGGGTGCGGATGATGAGCGCCCTTACCAGCAACTGGCTTCAGCGCTGCGGCCGCGGGGGCAGTAGCCAAACCGACAATTCTCGCCTCACGAAATGCCACAGCCTGAGGTAATGGCACCGCAGTAGTGCGAGCAGGTGTCTGAAAAATTACAGCATGGCTTTCTACAATGCGGGGAAAACTCCAAATGCGGAAACTGCCAATACCAGTCTCGCTCACTTTCACTTTGAATTCGGAAAGTGACGGATTAGCAGCAATTATTTGAGCTGGCTCAGCACTGACAAACTGAGGCAGAGCAAGCAAGTCTCGCAAGTAGGTGGCATAGCGGGCCCAACTGAGATCATCGGCAGCGGCGCGGTAATCACTGGCTAATTGAGCAAGATTAGCTGCCGCTAGAGAAACGGTAGGGGTTGTTGCTGCGGTTTTCTCTCCAGCTTCGGGCAAAGAATGTTCTAGACCGTGGGCACAAGGTGCAGCAAGCTGACAGACCATAGCTAGAGGTAGCGCAGACCCCGATAAAAATGAAAGCGACAGGTTTTTTCTCATATTCACGAAGATAACCATTCTTACTAAATTACTGGGAATTTTAACCGCTTGACCTCAGAAAACGTAAGCCAGAAAACCTAAGCAATTTCAGTGATTAGGTTGATTACAAACGACGGGATGGCCGCCGAAGATAAAACTTTTGACTAATATGCGATTTCTCGCTCAAAACCGTGGGAATCCTCCCATGGTCCCCATGGACAAGCGTCGACCCCGGCTGTAGATTGAAAGAACGGCTTTCAAGGACTCACAAATGTCATCCCTCGAATTCAGATCTTCAGAACCACTCGACCAGGCCGCTAGCCAGGTTAACTCAGGATCAGATTCGATTGCCCGCGAAGTGCAGAACCAATTTTCATCAGTAGCCTCGGTGGGCAAAGACGCTGCCATGGCAGCAATGCCCGGCACTGACGCCATGGCTGGCCTGGGTGCTATACCACCGGGTGGCGAGCAAGCAGTTTCTCCGCTAATCAATATGATTACAAAAATGCCGGGTCACATCGGTCTATTTAGCAGTTTCTTCGAAGCTCTCGGAGCCTTCTTCGGCCCACAGCTTGAAGCTTTAAGCCAAATTGGCACCCATCTAGGCATGACTCTTGGCCTAGATCACTCACTATTAGGCAATCTGGGTGGCAATCATTTGGCCTCGGCCCTTAACGCTTTCAAACCTGAGCATCTTGGCCTCAACCTCTCACTGCTTCCCGGCAATGCTCCCTTCTTTGGTCAAATCGGTGGAATCGGGGGTCATTTACCTGGTCATTTAAGTGGCAGCTTCAACTCCGATTTGCTCTCAAATAAATTAAACACTTCTCTTGGTCAAGGTGAACCTTTCTCACAGCAGGCCTTTGGCCGCAACGCCCTTAATGTCAGTGGCTCTGGCAATATGGCTAAGCTGCAATTTGAAGGTCAAGGACATCTATCGGGCCCAGGCCTGTCGGCCAATACGCCCGGGGCTCAGATTGCTGGTAATAACAGGCTATTCAGCGATAGCATTGGCAGCGCTGGCCACAACCTCAACGCCCAGAGCATGGCTCAATCGCTACCGATGCAGACACCAAGCACTGCTTCACTTAATGTCGGCAGCTCCACTTTTGGTGAGCCGATTAACAATGATTTGCTCGCTATGGGCAACCAATCTGATTCATTCCAGTCAACAGTAGGCAGTGCCAAACCAAGCTTAGACACAGTCAAAGGCGGCGCTGAAAACCTTGGTGGGCTGAAAGCCAAATCACTGAGCTTAGATGGAAGTAATGGTAACCTCAAGGCCGACGCCCTAGGTGACAAAGTCGTAGCCAAACATGATGCAGTGAGTGCAAAGGCAGATCATGCTGTAAAACATGATGCTGTCAATCACAAAGTTGAGCACGCCAAGCCTGAAGCCAAAGCCGAAGCCCGCACTCACAAAACCTTCGACCGCACTTCTCATTCTGTTAAAACCAGCAACCACCACGCTAATCAGACAGCTAAGGCGCCGGTTAACAACAAACCTCAAGTTGAAGCTCAACAGCAACAATTAAACCCACAACAACAGTTCGAGCAGCAGCAGCTAGAACAGCAGCAACAAATGCAACAACAGCAAGAAGTTGCTCAAAACAACCAACCTTTAGAACAGGGCCAACAAGCTCAAGCTGCAAATAACCTTGAGCCGCGCAGCTATACAATTCGCTCTGGAGACAATCTTTGGAATATTGCCAAGGATAACCTCGGCGATGCCACAAAGTGGAACGACATCTATAAGATGAATGCCGATGTCCTGGGCGCTAATCCAGAGTTAATTAGACCAGGCACCACTATTCAATTACCTGGCAGCCAAGCCGATATTGCTTCGGCCGCAACTCCTGGCGCAGCCGGTCAGTACACAGTGCAATCGGGCGATACCCTCTGGGATATTGCTCATGATCAACTGGGTGATGCCACAAAATGGGGCGATATCTATAAGGCCAATAGCGAATTGATTGGTTCAAATCCTGGCATGATTCACCCTGGCCAACAACTTTCATTAGGTACGGTTGACCCTTCAAATCAATTAGCCAGCTCCGCTGGTGCTGGACAGACTCTCGCTTCAGCTGCTCCTGGCCAAATGGCTAATCCAATGCCACAGGCTAATGTCAATGTCGATGTGCAGACCACAGCACAAGCTCCAATTGAGAGCTATAGTTCTGAAACCGGCATGACACAAGACATGCAATCACAAGCAGTTCAACCACAACAAATGCAACAGACCAGCTCAACCATGAGCAACTATGAAGCAATGCCTGTGCAAAGAATCAACCAATTGCCAGATCCAGCTAGCCTTGGTGAAAAAGTTCTACCAGCAAAGGCCCAGCCTGATGTGTTAATTCAACCAGCCCATGCTGCGGCACCAGGTCAGTTTGAAGCTAAACCAGCGGTGAATAGCACTCTGGCCAACGACATGCTTAGCTTCTTGAAAAAACGTCGCTAGTTTCAATAAAACGTTGAGCCTCTTGCCTGACGCTATCTAAAGTAGCGGTATTGCCGTCAGCCGAAGTAGGGATGACGGCAGCGAATAGCTCTTCTTGCTCGCCACTTAGCTGTGAGCAGGCCGGCAGCGCTACGACTTGCTTACCCGCCGAGCTAGCTAATTTCAAGATTTCTCCACTGGCCTTGCCGGCCAGTGACTGACTATCAAGACAGCCTTCTGCCACCACCACAAGATCGCACCAGTTGAGCTTTTCAGTTAAATTGGTGGCCTGGGCAAACCAGTGAAAGCCTGAAGTAAACTGGGCCCCAAGACCCAATGCCAAGCCAAAACCGGCACCACCAGCAGCCCCGGCTCCTGAACACGAGCGGCAACCTTGGTCACTGCCACTGGCAGTCTCTAAGATTGTGGCAAAATGTTCAAGGCTTTTTTCTAGATAGGCGACTTCCTCGCGGCTGGCGCCTTTCTGTGGGGCAAAAATAGCAGCTGCCCCGGCAGCTCCTAGCAGTACATTAGTAACGTCAGTGGCAATCAAGAACTTTACTCCGGACACAGTGCGCCTCAGGTCAGTAAGATCTATACGCGCCACAGCCAACAAGGCACCGCCACCGCATTCAGTATCGCTGGTCAAGACAGGATTTCCCTTAGCATCATAAAACTTGGCCCCGAGAGCAGCCAAAACTCCACTGCCACCGTCAGTAGAGGCGCTGCCGCCAAGCATAATAGCCACTTCACTGGCGCCATCGGCAATTGCCCTTGCTAGCATCTGGCCGGTGCCGAATGTATGAGCGCGCAACGGTGCTAGCTCACTTTTATTCAAGTAAGCAATGCCACTACCCTGTGCTAGTTCGACCACGGCCAATGTGCCCATGTGCAGATAGGCGGCCCGGACAGGCTGAGAAATAGGACCACTAACAGTGTCATAGACAAAGTCGCCGCCCCGGGCTAGATGCAGACAGGCGATAGTATCATCACCGCCATCGGCCACCGGCGCCAGCTGTATTTCTACTTTTGGCTCGGTTTCTGCTTTTAGGGACTGCTGCTCAAGCCCATCATTTAGGCCCTGAGCTATGGCTCTGGCCAAATCCGATGCCTGTAAGGTTCCTTTGTAAGCACAAGGTGCAACTAAAATTTTCACAGCAAACCCTTAATTTCACTTTCGTTAGTTTATCCGACAGTGAGCAGTGGAAAAGTATCTATAGAGCAATTTCAAATTAAAGGGGAATGTATGCCAAGGCAAGAAGAAGTCAAAACCCTTTTGACCAAAATGAATTCAGCAATCAGTCCAGATTCTCTGCAGCGCCGACTCGACCTCGCCCCATATAAGAGCAGTCAAGCCTGGCCAGGCAAAACATTTTTACTGGTAGGTAATTCTTACAACGCTGAAAAGCGCGTAAGGGGCAGCGCCAAAAAGAGAGCCGCTGCTATTGCCGCCATGCTCGAAGAGTCTCACGGAGTATATGGCAAACGCCATTGCCTCACTCTGCGCGATGCCCTCGCCAATGAGCGTTTCGTCGCTACTCTTAGTCGTTTTGAAGCTGATTGGCTCAAGCGCGAACCAGACAGTACATTAATTGGCCCAGCTTACGATGAGCAAGGTAATTTGCTCAGTGAAAGCTTTGCTGTTTGGCGCCGGCTGCAACCAGTCAAAGCACCGCTGACGGTATCAGGTGCTAGGGGCTCAGCCAAATAACGTTTCGCCCTGACGAGACTGCTCAATTTTATCAATGCGCCGTTGATGCCGACCACCTTCAAATTGGGTGGTAAGCCAGGCTGTAATTATTTCTTTGGCTAGGGCTGATGAAGTAGTACGTGCTCCCAAGCACAGGACATTGGCATCATTATGTTGCCTAGATAATACAGCGGCCTCAACCTCGTTCACTAGAGCGGCTCTTACTTTGCGTACTTTGTTGGCAACAATTGATACGCCCACTCCCGAACCACAAACCAAAATGCCTCTGGCACACAAACCTTTTGAAACTGCCTCTGCAACCTTCCTGGCATAATCAGGATAGTCGCAAGAATCAAGAGAAAAGGTGCCAAAATCTTCGACGCTCAGACCCTGCTCGATTAGTAGGTCTTTTATCACTTGCTTCAATTCAAAGCCAGCATGATCACTACCGAGAGCTATTGCTCCTGAATTTGCTTGATTAGTCACGGTCTTCCTAAGATTTAGTATTTAAGTTTTAGTATTGCCCCTAAATTTTACTAGCTATTTCACGAGTAAACAGGGAGGCGCTTATAACTTATTTGACTGACATCTTTCGGTGCTTCAAAAGTTTGAGCCGTCTCAATAATCTCTTTAATACGATCGACCCTGAAGAGCAAAATCTCACTAAGTTCATGGCAGAAGGCAACCATGCGCCAATTACCCTGCTCTTTGATTATCACCAAAGGATTGAGTGTGATGGTATCCACCGATTCACGAGCGAAACTGTAGTACTGGGCCCGGACGCTAAGATGGTTAATCATGGCATTTTCAAGTACCGGCAAAGTCTCGTCTGTGGCATACATAGGAAAATCAATTTGAGCATATTGAGCGGAGTCGAAACATGACTCCTCAAAGAGATTCAATTGCCCAGCTGGTCGCTCAAAGGCGAAATCTTCACCTTCTCTATTAGCATCTTCAGCGATGGACCGACGCAACGATTGAATCTCTTCTTCTGAGTAAGTATCGAGGAAAGAATCGCCTTCAACTAGATTGAAACCCAAGGCATCCGAAACGTAAGAATAGTCATCCTCAAGCTCGTCAGCACCCATAACTGAATCAACAATGGCCTCGGCCAACTCCCCGGAGACCTTAGACACCTCTGGCGACACCGACCCAGCCAATTTTTCGATAATTTCTTTTATTAATTCATCTCGCTCTTGGGCATGGATAGTGACGCCAGCCACAAGTTTGTCGAGCAATTTAGCGCTCGTGAGCAGAAGCATCCCCTCTTCTTTGGTGAATTCTAGAGTGAACTTCTCGGAAAGCTCGTCCCTGCCGCTATCGCGGTTATTGTTCTCTGCCCTGTCGTGCATGTAATCGCCTTTTGCATGAAACTAATAGATGCGAGAGCCATAGCTCTAGCCTAGCACCGGATGCCAAGACCGTGAAGTCCTGATGAAAATTTTCGGTCCCTAATTTGCTTACGACCTATAAACCTACATCCGCTCTGGAGCTGACACGCCTATTATGCCCAGTGCGTTAGCTAATACCTGCTTAGTTGCAAAAATTAGTCCTAGTCTTGCTTTCGAGACTGATAAATCATCAGTGATCACTCGCGATACTTCATAGAATTTCTGCAAGTCATTGGCTAAATCGTAGGCAAAGCGAGCAATACGCCCAGGATTACGGGCTTGCACAGCTTCTTCGACTTCAGAAGGGAAAGTTTCCAGCCTGGCAATCAAGGCTTTCTGATGACCAGCAATCACAGCATCAGAGTCAAATAAAGCAGTAAATACTTTTCCTTGCTTATCGCCTTTGTATTCTTGCAAAAATTCTTGCCACTGGTGAGCCGAGATCGGCGGTTGTTCAGTTTCACCGCTCTCACTATTAGTAGAGGGCTCTAAAGCCTTACGCAAAATAGCGCAGCAGCGCGCATGTGCATATTGAATATAAAAGGCTGGATTCTCCCGCCCGGTTTTCTTAGCCAGGTCGAGGTCAAAGTTTATGGTGTTTTGCGGACTAGATTCAGCCAAATAGTAGCGAGTGGCATCGGCACCGACTTCATCTATCACTTCACTCAACATAATGACAGTGCCAGCGCGCTTAGACATTTTCACAATCTGGCCATCGCGACTAAGATTAACCATCTGCGTCAAAATCACTTCTAGCTTGCTTGGGTCTTGACCAAGAGCTCGCACCGCACCTTTCAGCCCGGGTACCTGACCGTGGTGATCAGCCCCCCAAATATTGATCATGAGATCGTAGTTGCGACCATACTTGGTCAAGTGATAAGCAGCATCGTTAGCTAAGTAAGTAGTGGCACCAGTTGATTTACGCAAGACGCGATCACGCTCGTCACCAAGCTCTTGAGCCTTGAGCCAGTAAGCACCATCTTTTTCGTAGGTAAAACCATGCTTGTCGAACTCTTTGAGCACATCGACAACATTGCCACCACTATGCAAACTGCGCTCGGAGTACCAGACGTCAAACTCGATACCCAAGCTTTTCAACAGTGTTCTCTGATTCTCAATGATGAGATCTTTGACCAGGTCGCCAACTATGCTGCAACCCTCTTCATCACCAACTGTTAAATATTGATCTCCAACAGTATCAACGGCGCTCTGAACAAAGTCGCGCAAGAATTCTTCGGGATAGCCTTCTGTTGGATAATCAACCGCCTGACCCAGTAAGCGCTGATAGAGTGCCCAAGCACATCTACCCAACTGCAAAATCTGTTCGCCATAATCATTGATATAAAATTCTTGGTCAACTGAATAACCACCAAACTTCATCAAATTGGCTAAGCAACTACCAAAAACGGCATTGCGCCCGTGACCGATATGCAATTCGCCGGTGGGATTGGCCGAAACATACTCAACCAATACTTTTTTATCTCTGTCAGGAGCACGTCCGTAATCGGATCCGAGGTTATGCACTGCACTGATAGTCTCAGTCAACCAAGCAGTGCCAAGAGTGAAATTTATAAAGCCTGGTGCAGCCACTTCTACCTTTTCAAGATAGGCAGCGCAGGCCTCGTTTTTGCCAATGTACTGTGCCAAGGTTTCGGCGATACGCAAGGGTGACGTCTTAACCGGCGCAGCCAGCTTGAGAGCCATACCACAGGCAAAATCTCCATGCTCAGCAGACTTTGGCTTTTCAATAACAACAGCCACAGAGCAATCGGCAGATGACTTGAGAGGGCCCATGGCGCCATCGAGACAAGCGGCAGAAAACGCCTGCTGCACAATCTCAGCCAATTTCTCCTTGATCATCTGCCACCTCAAATGTAATTAGGGCTCATAATATTACATTCATGGGCGTCGTCCAGCTTCCGTGTAGGAGCTTGAAGCACTATTATTTCAATATGAAAATGCCTAAACTCTCAATCAGCCCCAAGTGCTTGCTACTGCTCAGCCTCATTAGCCTAGAACTAAGCTATTGTGGCTTTTATGGCCAGGCCCTCGCCCAACCGAAAGACAAAGCCAAGCCTGTAGACAAAGCGCCAACTAAGCCTGTAGCGCAAATTGACCCCTCTGTCATTGACCCTGTAGGTCAACTGCAAAAGATTTCAGCCCAGGTCAAGGCCAGTAGCAGCGAGCTAGAAAGTGTTGCCAGTGAATTAGACAAACTCAATGGCGAACTCGACAAATTAGAAGGCAAGACAGCAAATGACATCGACCGTAAGCAGTTTGCTGCCCTTGAGAAGCGTTTTGACCTTGCCCTTGCTCGCAGTGCCTCGGTAGAAAAGAAAGTCGGCCTGAACCTCGGCAAGAGCCTGATAGATATCGATAACGTACGCATTGCATTGAAGAAAGTAGAGCAAGATCGCCAACAGGATCGCCTCAAGGGTAAGAAATTGACACCAATTCTTAGCGACAAAGACCTTAAGGAATGCTTGAAAGACTTAGCAGACCTCGACAAGACTGTGCGTGAATTGCAAGCCAATCTCAAGGACAAGTAGTACTGACGTATTTTGGTGTTTAAAGTAAGACCGCCGGCTCAATGGCCGGCGGTCACACTTTTATGAAGAGTAGCTAAGCAATCGCAGTAGCGACTAGCTATACCCCTTCGATTTCTTTAAGTAGGCTAAAAACCTGACTAAGAGCCAGATCGTAGTCGAGACCATCTAGGCAATAGCCGGTCTTGCCGAGGTTCTCAATGACATCAAAACGCGCAGTGTGTTCAGTCTCATCGATGGTGATAAGCAGACTGGAACCACCAGAAAAAAGACAAGCAATCTCAGTCAACACCGGCATAAAGACGGCTGTAGACTCTGATTTCTTCGAAATACGACGGACATACAGATTTTTATTGCGCCAATAAGATTCAGTCTCGCTACCGCGGTTTATAGAACCCGGTTGAGCTTCGCTGATCTGACACCACTGTTGATAGCGAGTAGCAATATCGCGACGCTTCAAAGCCAATAGCCGAGCCCCGTATTTGACAGCAAGATCAATTAGCTTGCGGTACTTCAGTTCATCTACAGGTGGTGCACTAGCAATAGCAATGGTACGGGCACTAAAGGAGCGCGCAGCAACTGAACGCGAAATAGAGGCTGTAGCTGGATTTGACTGAGTACGGTCAACAAAAGACAAAACATTAGCAGGGACTAAATATTCAGTTTTTAGCTGGAGGGCTGGAGCAATACAAATGGACATTCAGTTCTTTACCTTATTCAAATTTTTCTTTCTGGGGATGGAAAAAATCCACATCAAAGACGCACTCAGCACTTCTCATGTAAACACAGGAGTTGAGAGCGGATATATCTTGTAGAGGATCGGATGCCCTAATGTGCTAGTGGCTCGTCCTATTAACAGTGAATCATTATACGAGATTAGTTGCATGCTGATCAAAGGGTCAGATCAGTTTTAATAATAGGCACCACTGATGGTGATGCATCGCTAATCATGCAATTGATCTCTATCGCTAACAATGCCTACAAGAGGCATTAGACATACGCCTTCGCAATATATTCGGATCGCAAAAAATTCCTCCATGTCCAAAAGATCTTCATATTTGAAGCAAAGCAACATCGATTGCAAATCGATCAGATATAGATGCAGCTAAAACAATCGAACTAACGAAAAGCCTGATGAAACACAGCTCATGGTGCCACTTCCAAGTGCATCATGCTGACAACAAAAGCTCGATTTGGTTAATGAGAGAATCAACAAGACAAGAGATCAAGCAAAAGTAATTGCGCACATCTATATAGATGCTCGAAAAAAAAGTAGTTTCCAGGGAAACTACTTTTTCTCGTTGAACAAAATCTTTGTGCTAACTCTTCTATTTAGAATCTACGGGGAAAATGTCACGCACTCTACGCATCAAATTCTGAATTTTATCGGGCATAACTTCAGTCTGGGCGCCCGGATTCAGTTGCTGCTTACGACTGATGATCAAGACACGCATCATTTCTTCCAACTGCTTCTGCTGCTTCTCATCAAGCACTTTGCGCTTGTTTAGATAGTTTTGCATAGCAGCATTACTAAGCTGTTCTCGGCGTCTAGCAATTGACTGCTGCAGAGCCATAACTTGAATGGGATCAGCATTGTGGTCGGAAAGAAGCTTTTGCAGTTTGGACTGCTCATCGCGTATCTGTGGGCTCAATTCGTTGAAGTCTTTGTACCACTGCTGCTCTAAGCTTTGAATTTGACTGCTTTGTTGCGGCGAGAGATTGAGCTTAGTCCAGTCAACATTACAAGAAGTTGGCTGGGCATCTTGAGCCATGCTCTCTGGTGGGAAGGATACTTCTAAAGCGCAGCCAGCTGCCAACGATAAGGCGGCAGACATAAGCCCGTTTGCTGCACTCTTTGCTCCGTGCGAATTACTCTTCATAAACTACCGCCTCAGCTTTATCTGCTGGTTGCAACAACGATGAATCAATCAAATAACCCTCGGCAGAAACTTGACGGACATTTGATTGTTCAGGACTGTTGAGCCAGAAAGCTCCCAATCCGAAAACTAATACAAAAACAGCGGCTACGGCTGCCAGTGCATAAACACGTCGATCAATTACACCCTTAACCTTGCTAGAAGTACTAGCAGTCTGGGTCTTGGGAGTGAACGGAATAACTTGTAGCTTGCTCTTAATACCAGGCCAGAGATCGAAGTCATCTGGAATAGTTGGTTTATAAGAATCACGAATAATATCGCCAACATTTGTTAGTTTGCCAAACTCAACCTGGCAATTAGAACAATCGGTCAGGTGCTTGGTTATCTCGCGGTGACGCAAGGTGACAACTTCTTGGTCTAAGTAGGCAGAAAGCTCATTGTCAATCAAGGCGCAATCGGCAGTAAGTCTTTCTTTGATAGACGACCAGAGATTGACTTCGACATTCTGCGGCAGCTCTAACCCCTTAGCCAAGAGACGGTTAGTCTGATTTAAAGCGGTGAACTTAGCCAGACAATCCGAGCAATCTTTTAAGTGCTGATTGACCCCTTCTTGGGCCGGCGAAGTTAGCTCACCATCTAAATAAGCAGACAGATCATCTACTATCACATCGCAAACTGACGGCATATCAAGGGCGAGCTTTGACCAAATATCAGGGCTTTCATCCTCAGAGGCAAAAGCCTTGCCCAGTAATTTGCTCACGGTCTTCAAAGACTCGAACTGGGCTGCGCAATCGTGGCAAGCCTCAAGATGCGATTCTATTTCACTTTTAAAGCTAGGGGCCACCTGATTGTCAAGCAGGGCCGAAAGCTCATCCTTATATTTATCGCAAGCAGAGTCAACCATCACTAGAGACCTCAGTTACCGACTGTGACTGTTCTATGTATGGCTTAAGCAACTCTTGCAGTTTGGTCCGGGCACGGGCAATCCTAGATTTCACCGTTCCCATCTCTGTCTGTGTTATCACTGCAATTTCATCGTAGCTTAGGCCCTCCACTTCTCTCAAGACGATGGCTGTACGAAACTGTTCCGGCAAACGCAACATTGCTTGACGTATTACTTCTGAGATTTCTTTATTGAGAATTTTTTCGTCCGGCAAGATACCGGTGTCCGGAATATCGCGGGTGGAACCGTCCGATTCACCGTCTTCTCCACCATGGGAATCGTCCATAGAAACAGTAGGCAGGCGACGGGGCCGCTTGCGCAATTCGTCATAAAAAAGGTTGGTGACAATTTGAGTGAGCCAGCCCCGAAAAGAGGCCGGATTTCTTAAATTGTTAATAGAGCGCCAAACCCGAATGAAAACTTCCTGCGCCAGGTCAGAGGTGTCTTCCCAATCGGGGGCCAATTGATAGAGCAAGGAATAGACAGTGCGCTGGTGCCGTTTCACAAGCTCTTCAAAAGCCTGAGGCTCACGCTTCTGACAGGCTAAAACTAAATCACGGTCACTCTTCTGAGAATATGCGGTTGGCATCCAATGTCCCGTCCAATAATAAGTTCCTTAATATGGTAACACTTGATAGATCTATTTCAGTATCATCAAAAAATGGTAGCATAGCAGGTTCAGCTTTCTGAAAGCGGCTTCACGGCGGCTTTTAAAGCAAAGCATTTTGCATGACTCAAGGAGTTATTCAGTTGACCAATACTTACTTATTTACTTCAGAATCAGTCACTGAAGGACACCCAGACAAAGTATGCGACCAGATTTCTGATGCCATTCTTGACGCCATGCTCTCACAAGACACTAAGTCAAGAGTAGCGGCAGAATGTGCAGTTTCAACTGGCCTAGTGTTGGTTACCGGCGAAATAACAAGCAAGGCCAACGTAGATTTTCAAGAGCTAGTACGCTCAGTAATTTCAGAAATTGGCTACACAGCTGAGAAAGGTGGCGGATTTGACGCTGCTTCTTGCGCTATTCTCACTGCACTTAATAAACAGTCCCCCGACATCGCTTCTGGCGTTGACCATGCTCTAGAGAGTCGCCCAGCAACCAGCGCTGGCAGCAGCCAACAAAGCTCTGATCTCGGTGACGAAACTGGTGCTGGCGACCAGGGTATGATGTTCGGCTTTGCTTGCAATGAAACACCTGAAATGATGCCTATGCCAATTTCAGTGGCCCACCGCATTGCCAGACGCTTAACTGAAGTTAGAAAAAACGGCACCCTCGAATATTTGAGACCAGACGGCAAAACCCAGGTGACAATCGAGTATGACGGCAACACTCCGGTAAGAGTTGACTCCATCGTTGTCTCCACCCAACACGACCCAGTTGTTGACGGCATCGAAGACAATGCCAAGCTGCAAGAGCGCATTGCTCAAGATTTGAAAGCCTATGTAATCATGCCAATCTTCCAAGATCTATCGATCAAACCAGATGAGCAGACTCGCTATTTGATCAATCCCTCTGGCCGTTTTGTCGTCGGCGGCCCCCACGGAGATGCTGGCCTTACCGGTCGTAAAATTATTGTCGATACCTACGGCGGATACTCCCGTCACGGTGGTGGTGCATTTTCTGGCAAGGATCCAACCAAAGTAGACCGTTCGGCTGCTTATGCAGCCCGTCACGTGGCAAAAAATATTGTTGCCTCAGGTTTAGCCGAGCGCTGTGAAGTGCAGATTGCCTATGCTATCGGTGTGGCCAGACCAGTATCGGTTCATGTCACAACTTTTGGTACCGGAACCTTGCCTGACCACGAGATCACTGAACTAGTGAAAGCCACCTTTGATCTCAGACCGGCAGCCATTATCAAAACCTTTGCCTTGACCGAATTGCCCAAGCTCAACAATGGCCGTTTCTATCGCAATGTGGCTGCCTATGGCCACTTCGGCCGACCAGACCTCAACCTTCCTTGGGAAAAATTAGACAGAGTTGAAGAATTAAAAAAGTCTCTAACAAAAGCTAAAACCGCCAGCGCTTGAACCTTAAGCGTTGCACATTGGACGTTTAAAGGTCATTCTTTATCAGGAAACTTAAGGGAGTCCTACTTTTGCCGTCGATGCCTCTGCTAGTGAAGACATATATCGGTGTGATTCTATGAGGACAGGCACCCTTACGGTCAATCCGGATACTCCGGAATCATACATTGTCGAACTTGCCGAAGGCGAGGTTCTACAAATTGGGCGCAAACCAGCCTCTGGCGGCATTAAGAAGCTCGTTCTTCCCTACCCAGAAGTGTCGGGTCAACATTCCGAAATTCGCTGCAAAACCGAAGGTTGGACGATTATTGATGCGGGTTCAACCAACGGCACCATGCTCAACGGCGGCCGCCTCACACCTGGTAAGGAATACCATTTACATTCTGGCGACCGAGTCAAAATCGCTCAATACGAACTACTTGTTAATCCGCCTGAATTCGATCATCCCAATCAAGATGACGACAATGATGACTCCCAAGACCGCACACAATTTCGCATACAAATGATGAATGCCACCATTTTAGTTGGTGACATTAAAGGCTTCACCTCCTTAATGGAAGACCATGCCAATCAGCCAATGTTGGTTATGGAAGCAGCCCAGAAAGTATTCGACAATCTCAATGATGAGATCAACAAGAACTATGGCCAGCTAGAAAAAATTGCTGGCGATGCCATCATGGCTTACTGGCAAGGCAACGACGCGAAGAGCGGGGGCGGATTATCGGCCTGCCAGGCCTGTTTCACCGCTCTCAAATTGAAAATACTTACCCTTAAGTTGGCTGCTGACAAGAAAATCTGGCCTTTTGAAAATCACCCCCTTATGCTTGACATGGCACTAGCCACTGGGCCTGTGGCCTCGGGTAATCTGGGCTCAAATGCATCGAATCCTGCCCTATTAGGTGATACTGCCAATCTCGTCTTCCGCCTGGAAAAACTTATTGGCGACGATCGTCCTGGCGACGTCATCGTCGAGGGTGCAACCTACGAGCTAGCCAAAGACAACTTCAAATTCGATTTCCTTGGTCAGTTCAACGTCAAAGGTAGACAAAAACCAGTCGACGTTTATCGCTTGATTGCCCCAATCTCCTAAACTTCAATTGAAAAATCTAACTACAAAACAATTGGCAGGCAGACTGGTTATTGGTCGGCTGCCCGGCCTCATATTAGACGATGAGCACAAACAAGCATTGAGCACCGGCATCCTTGGCGGTATCACCCTCTTTAAAGAAAATGCCCAAGACCTCAAGCAGCTTTGCACTCTCACCAAAGACATAGTTGACGCCTGCATGCACTCCCCAGTGCTGACCGTAGATCAAGAAGGTGGGGCAGTGCAACGCTTTGATCACGTCCTTTCACCTCTGCCCTCCCCCATGGCTCTAGCCGCCGTCAATGATAGTAATTGCACAAAAGAAATTACTTCAATTAGCTGCCGCCAACTGAAAACCCTGGGCTTCAATCTACTCTTGGCCCCCACCCTAGATTTACTTACCAACCCTCTAAACCCAGTAATTGCAACCCGTGCTTTCAGCAGCGAAACGGCTCTAACAAGCAGCATGGGCCGCCAGGTAATAGAACACATAGAAGCCTCGGCTTTGGTTGCTTGCCCCAAACACTTCCCGGGCCACGGCTCCACTAGCCAAGACTCGCATCTTGAGCTTGCCATAGTCGACAAGAGCCTGGACGAACTTGAGGCTTACGATCTAGAACCTTTTGCCGCAAATATCGAAGCCATGTCATCGATTTTAATTGGGCACATCTGGCTGCCCCAATTAGAGAAGCAGCAAAGACCGGCCACACTATCACCACTGGTGGTGAGCAAGATTTTGCGAGAAAAACTTAAATTTGACGGTCTTGCCATATCAGACGATATGACTATGCATGCCATCACCAAAGCCTATGGCCTGGGCGAGGCCTGCGTCATGGCTATAGAAGCAGGTGTAGATCTTATTTTGGTCTGTGGTACCTATAGCCAGTCGCAAGAGGCAGTGCAAGCCATTGCTGAAGCAATTGAAAGTGGTCGTATCTCAACTGAGCGACTGAACCAATGCTTGGCACGGCTCGATAAACTCTTTTACAAGAAGCCTGACTGCTTAGATCCAACCAATCAAACAGCCCTGGCAGCCTTCGCCCGCACCATCGCAACTGACACAGCGACCAGCACCAAATTTAGTACCAGCTCTGCCGCTCTGATGAAAGGCACCAGTGAGCAATTAAATTTGGTCGGGCAACCTTTAGCAGTAGTTGTTCCCCAACACCCCCGCTACAGGCTGCCTTTAGCTGAAGCTCTGGCCCAAGAGAAAGTGGAAGTAGAAGAACACCGCTACAGCCTAAATGCCGGTGAAGAAGAAATTGCCCAACTTTGCGCTCGCTTAGAAAGAAGCAAGCGCACCATTCTCTACGTCACTTTTCGTGCCTTTATCAATAGCGGTCAAATAACTCTTGCTGAAAAAATAGCAAAAATAAATGACGATATTAATCTGATTCATATAGCTGTCGACACGCCCTACGATTTTCTCAAAATGCCTCAATCAGTAGGCACTTCGCTAGCAACCTTTGACCCCAGTGACCAAGCCATGGCCGGGGCAGCCCAGATATTTGCCCGGAAATCCAGAGCAAAAGGAAAGTGCCCGGTAAATTTAAGCCTGTGAGCCTATAATAGAAAAACTATATGCGAGGCTTAAAATGGAACCTAATTCTGAGCCCAATGCCAATGTGCAAAATGCTGAGCAAGCAAATATAGAGCCACCGAAGGCCAGTACCGATGCCAAGGCTCTCTATCCTCATGACGTCCTGGCTAATAGTGAATTGTCAGACAAACTCAGTGGCGCGCTACAAAACCCCCAGGTGTCCCGCTATTTGGGCAAAGCCACTAAGGTGGTAGTGGCCTGCGCCATTTCCGGTTGCATACTATTACTGATCGCCATTTTTGCGGTGGTCAATGTACTGACTATGATTACATCCCAAATTCCGCAGTAGTTCTCAAATTACTTGATATCGCGATAGAGCGCAATTGGCATAGCGGCCCGCAATGCTGCGGCTTTAGCCGCTTCAGCGGCAGCTAAGAGCACGCCTAGATCAAGACAATCTTCGGGAATACAGGCAACACCAAAAGCCAGCGATAAATTAGAGCTATCAACACCAGGAGCAAGCGAAGCACTCCAGATTGCCTTAGCTACCCTTTGAGCAAAAGTGTTGGCACCAGTTGTTTTGGTATTAGGCAAGAGCATGGCGTAATCGTATTGGTCATAATGCGCCAACAAATCGATATGTCGCTTTAATCGACTGACTCGTCGCACTACTTCAGCTAGAGCTGGAGTATCAAGAGGCTGTCTTTCAAAGTTCGGAGGGCCACTAATGACGCGCATTTCCATCACCATAACCGAGAGTGGACTACCCGAGCGATAGCCCCGGAAGTATTCTTGCTCTAAGAAATAGAGGAAAGCTTCGTAAGTGAACATGCCGGTTTCGGGACGTCTCAAATTCATCATGACGCTGTGAATCTTCGACTTATCAATTATCTTCGGCGCAATAGTCGGTTTTTCTTCTTTGACACCAATGTAATCGTTGGTGAAAGTAATCAAATCGGCATTGAGCAAGAGAGTAATTAATGGCACCCACTGACTGCGAGAGAGCCTGGTCTTATCAACCAAATCTTTGATTGAGGTCTTATCATCAATTACCGAATAAAGCGCTTTGAGCATATGAGCGGCCACGGTCGGATCGTGAGCAGCTAAGTTATCGAAGTCATATCCAGCCACACTCTCATGCTTGCGAATCAATACAGAGTCAGTCTGCAGGCCAACGTTGCGCAAGAAAGTCACTTTGTCGACTAAATGCACACCAAGAATTACCAGGCTCTCGATCGGCTGCGCCACATTGCGCTGAGACACCCTTACCCTTGGCTCAAACTTGTATTTTCCTTCGCGCCAGGTCAATAAATCAAGAATTCCCTCATCGCCAAGAATGCCGCCAACATCGGCATGGAGCGGTTCGCCATCAACGAAGAAAATCTTGCTGTGCAGACTGCCTTGATCTACATCAAGACGACCTGTCATCTTAGCCAATAAAATAGACTGCAATAATCGTGAAATCTCAACGAGCGAGAGATCACCAGTAGGCGGTAGCGTTGAACGCGACCAGGCATTGTCTTGCGTACCAACCGATGGATTGCTCTTTGGATCAGTAGCATCCATTGTGTTGGCTGTTTGCATGAACAAGGTGTCTCGCCGTTTAGAAGAATCTCTAAAAGACTCATTCACCGCCAGGACACCATCAGCTTGAATACTTTGATGAACTTCGCCGCAAGAAGAGATGATCAAGTTGTAGACGAGTAAAACATCACAGCTCTTGTAGTCCCAGACAATACGCATGTTCTTGCCGACAAAGAGCTTCCATTCAGTGTCGCCACCGCGCCAGGGGCAGTGAATATTGAGAGTGAAATCAATGGCTCTATCAGGAGTGGACCAGGTAATTTCAACTTGCCGCCCTCTATGTTCCATCGCCACCGACAGATAGTGGTGGATTTCAGACAATCCCGGCGCGGCCGGCAACTTCTGAAGTGTTTTAGGGATCGGACCAGATCTCCGCAGCATAATTACCATCCTTTTCCAGCCTGTATCTACAGCAATAGGTCTTGCAACCTAACTCAATACAGTTAACGCCTCACGTCAGCTTATATGCCCAGGCTCAGATAAAGCTAACCACTCCTAATGGTCGCATTTCAATCAGGCGCCTGATCAAGGGTCTTATAAATCTCGAAGACAGCCATAAAAGCCACTATCAATGGTGCTAAATATTGACTACTAAAAGTAGCTCAGTTAGCCATCAAATGCTGTCCGGCTAGCCCTATGAGAAGCCAGAAAACGGCATTAATGGCCAAGGCAACTGCAAACAGACTAGTTCCTACCATTAACTGCCAACAAACCAGGGCATGTCGGGGGGTCATTACTCGCAGAATACCAAAGCGACCGACTATATATATGACCAATGCAATAAGGAAGAATGAATCAGCCGCTGTCAGGCAAAGAATGGCGTACTTGGCAAAACCAGCCATAGGCAAGAAAAGAAATATCAGCGCTGCCAGAACTGAGCCGCGCAATAAGCGCACACTTTGCTTATCAGTCTCTCTGATAGAAATAGCCTTGTCAGCGGAGGCTTTTTGCACATGAGCAAGCGACTCTAGACACGCCGCGAATTGGCCAATACGCTTATTGTCACGCTCATTGACTGAGTCAGCGTTGGGCTCACCGGGAGACTGGGACGGTTGTAGAGGTTCACTTGCGCTCATAGATACTCCTGGCACTACATGTCAAAGTACCGCAATTCGTTACTTTCCAAACCCATTTTTAACGTCTAACAAGTTTCAAGCTCACAGCCAATCTCAAAAAAGGTCTGAAACATGCGCTTAGCTTCGACCACTAAAGCGTCAATCTCACTTTGACTAAAGCCCTGAGCATTCATAGTGGCCTTAAAATTAGTCCATCTCTCCCGCTGTAAATCGCCATACCGGTCAAAATACTTGGCCCCTCTCTCCTCTGGCAAGTTAAGGCCTTTTCTCAAAGTCTTAGCCATGAACTTAGCGCCATTAGTTGACCCTTCCAAGACATAAAGCTGGCCTAAGAGCGAAACCGGCGAGTGTTCAGCCAGTTCGTCCATGGTGTCAAGCAAGGCGGCTGTAGCAGTCAGAGGCACAACACTGTCGGTGCTAGCATCAAAGTATCCTAGGTCACCCACCACTGCGCTCAAATCACTATGGTAAGGCGCGAGAACAGCGGCTATACGAGCATCGTTAGCAGCGGCATGAGGCAGAAGATCAGCTAAATGCTTATGCATCAAATAAAGCTGACCAAGATACTTGACATACAGGTCTTTTCTTACAGTGCCAGAGCCCAGCTGCTTCTGAAACTGATGTCCTTCCGTATCGGCATGCAGTTCTTTGGTTGATTCGCGCAGGGCATCCATAACCAAGGGTTGAGAACCTTGCATAGTAATCTCCTCAAATAAGAGATAAGTCTATTACAAATCTGCCCTTAATTTACGACTTGGCGAACAAGTAATGGGAAACCATCCATTCTTCACCATCGCTATAGCCCCAAAGCTCAGCGCAAGACATGAAGAATAGCCGCCAGAAAGCCCACCAACGTGTGGCTTGGTCGGCCCCATAGGTAGTCACTAAAATCGGCATTATCTCAGCCTTATGCCGGTCCATGTTCACCAACCAATGATTAGCTGTCCTTTCATAGTGCTGGCCGTTGACGGTGTAGTGCTGCTCAATTCTCAAGTCTTGCTGAAAATATAAGAGCAAATCGTTAGACGGCATTATGCCGCCAGAAAAGAAATTACGAGTCATCCAATCGCTACCGTCTTTATCTTCATAGTGGTAGCAGAGTTCTTTGTGACTGAAGATATGAACAAAAAGCTTGCCCCTATCGCTCAACCAGCCAGAGATGCGCTGCAAGAGTAAGCGGTAGTTTTTCATGTGCTCAAACATCTCAACTGAAACCACCCGGTCTACTTGTTCATAAAACTGAAAATCATTCATATCGCAGGTGATCACTTCGACATTGGTCAACTGTCGCTTGACGCACTCTGACTCAATATATTGCCTTTGCGTTTTAGAGTTGGAAACGGCTGTGATTTTGGATTTAGGAAAATGCTCGGCCATGTAGAGAGTTAGGGACCCCCAACCACATCCAAGCTCAAGCACGCGATCGCCGTCACTAATTTCTGCTCGCTGTACTGTCAGTTGCAACATGGCCTCTTCTGCTTGATCAAGACTGTAGCCCTTTTCATAGTAAGCACAGCTGTATTTAAGGCGCTTGCCCAAACAAAGCTTGAAGAACTCTGTGGGAACTTGATAATGCTGTTCGTTTGCCGCGGCAGTTTCAATGGCAATAGGAGCGCTCGATAACTCTTTGACCATCTTAAGCAAATGAGCTTGCTGCAATTCATACGAAGCATAACTCTCTTCTTTCAACTTGGTCTTAAGCATATGTCTGATACCAGCTCTAATGAGAAAATCAGGCACCATATTTGTCGCCAAAATCTCATAGATAAGCGCTTCTGACTGAGGCTTACGCAAGGGGGTAAACCCAGAATCAAAATTAGGAATAGAACTGCCTGTAGTGTCAATATTTTGCTCAGCCAAATCTGGAGTCGACATGATTTTCCCTCTTCGTTCGTTCCTACCTATGAGCGTTTAAACCAGGGGACAAAGGCACTAGTAGTGCGCTGATAATCAATATAGGCCTGACCCTTACTGCGAACAGCTTGCTCTTCTGTGGCCTTCACACCAGTTACTTTGGTCAAAAAAAACAGCATGAGCAGAGGACAGTAAATTGTATAGATACCGCCAGGTGAGCCTAGCGAGAAGCAAAAGAAAGCCAACCAAACCAGCCACTCAAAAAAGTAGTTTGGATGTCGTGAATAGTTCCAGAAACCGACTTGGCAAACTTGGCTTACTTGATTTACTTGATTGGCATGGCCAGATTCTCGTCTTCTACTCTTGAAGCCCTCCAGTTGCTGATCTGAAATTGTTTCGCAAACAAAGGCTACTAGCCAAATGGCAAAACCAGCAATCTCAAAACCGCTAATTTGCTGATTGGCATTGGTCAGCGCCAGAGCGAAAGGCAAAGTTAGGGAGGCCAATAAAACAGCCTGCATCTCGAAAGCAAGAAACAATCCTAAACTGGCTCGATTTCCCCAATCTTGGCGATATTTCTTGTAGCGCCCATCTTCTTCTGGCCACATTCTTTTAAACCGAAAGGCCAAGAAAAAGCCCAGGCGCAGACTCCAGAATGCCACCATAATAAGTATCAGGGCACTGCGACTGAAATTACCCCAACCATGCATGTAGGCCAAGGTCGTATCTACAAGCGCCACAACAGCAAAGCCAAAGCCCCAAGCTACATCAACAATTCCGGCATTGCCGATACGCTCACTCACCAGCCAAATGATAACCATCATTAAAGTGGTAGTGAGAAAGGCGGCAATCATCAAATAAACATGGGGCTCTGGCACTATATCTCCTTAGGTAATGGCTTAGGCACTGACTTCGGCGCTGGCTCGCTCTAAGCGATCTCTAACGCCATCCCAGGCGCTACCATAAGGAACAGCTTCAACAAAAATGCGATCGAGTTTGAGCTTATCGAAACGACGTAACTGCTCATAAAGAGCACGAGCATATTGATCGACTTGCTCGGGAGCCACCACTAAAGAATCAAAAACCAGGCCAGAAAGATTGGACCTCAACTTAGCCACAGTAGAATCAAAGGCAAAAACAGCAGCACTTCTCTCCATAGCATTAAGCTCAAGCACTAGCTCAATCAGCTGCTCGGAGGAAGCGACAGTCAACTTGGTCTGGGGAGCATAATGACTGGGAAGTGCACCAGGAACACGAGTTTCTCCAGCAGAAGCAGAAGACCCAAAGCTAAAGGCTTCAGCACCAAGAACTTCAGCCACCGAATCAGCATCAATCATGCCTGGGCGTAAAATTTTTGCTTGAGAGGAGAGCAGCGAAATAATAGTGGACTCAATGCCCACATCACAGGGGCCACCATCAAGCACCATGGCCACTTGATCAGGCGAGTCAGAAAATTCGGCTTCTACGGCTTGAGCCGATGTAGGAGAAAGACGACCAAAACGATTGGCCGATGGTGCCGCCAAGCCACCAGAGAATGCCTCTAGTAATTTAAGAGCCAGTGGGTGTGAGGGGATGCGAATGCCAACTGAATCTTGCCCACCGGTAACTTGACTGAGCACATGATCGGCCTTTGGCAAAATCAAGGTCATGGGCCCTGGCCAAAAACGTTCGGCCAATTGGTAAGCCTGGGCAGGGATGTCCTTGGCCCAATCGGTCAACTGCTCGACACTGGCGATATGAACAATGACAGGATGCGAAGTGGGCCTTCCTTTGACAGCATAAAGGCGCTCAAGAGCAGCAGCACTAGAGGCGTCAGCACCGAGGCCATAGACAGTCTCAGTGGGGAATGCTACCAGTAAGCCAGCCTTGAGTTTACTAACAGCGTGTTCAATAGATTGATCAATATCAGCAGTCATTTTTGTTTTCCTAGATTAGCTAGGCAAAGCGATTTAGCAGCTCAGACCGACTCAAATTGAGATTATTCGGCCTGGTATAAATCGTCTGCACCACTGTAATGTTGCGCATAGCAAAGGCAGCAAAACAGTAAGACAAATAATAGCGCCATTTACGCACAAAAATTTGGTCAAAGCCAAGAGCTTCTACCGCTGGCAGCTGAGCCTCAAAACGTTCTTGCCAGAGCCCAAGGGTCTTGGCATAGTGATTGCCCATATCTTCAAGATCATGCACAAAGAGATCGCTCTGGCAGCGCTTCATTGCTTCGCTGACGCGGCGGTGGGAGAGAAGCAAAGAACCAGGGAAAATATGCTTTTGAATGAAGTCTGTGTTCTCCCGCAATAAATCATAGCGACTATCGGGACAAGTAATCATTTGCAGGGCCAATAGGCCGTCTTTCGCAAGCAGACGGTCGCACTGCTGAAAGAATATATCAAGATACTCATGACCAACAGCCTCAATCATTTCTATCGATACGATCTTGTCAAACTGACCAGTAATCTTGCGATAGTCTTGCATACGCAGCTCTACTTTATGGCTAAGACCAGCCTTTTGGATACGTGCCACGGCATAATCATATTGCTCTTGCGAGATGGTCACACCAGTAATATGACAGCCATAATTAGTTGCGGCATACTGAGCAAACCCACCCCAACCACAGCCAATCTCGAGCACACGGTCGCCCTCTTTTAAGGCCAGTTTGCGACAAAGATTCTCATATTTAGCCGCTTGTGCCTCTCTTAAACTAATCGACCAGTCCTTAAAATAGGCACTGGAATAAGTCATAGACTCATCCAGGAACAACTTGAAAAGATCGTTGCTCAAGTCATAGTGATAAGCAATATTCTTACGGCTATTCGACTCATTGTTATGGCGCAACAAATGCAGCAGCTGATTGCCAATGCCAAGCAAATTGACTATCTGAAACTTCTTACCATTGCCCTCAAGCAGTGGACATTGACTGATATTGAGAAGAGCCCAGGCAATCACACTGGCCACGTCATTGGTCTGCCATTGACCGTCCATATAAGCTTCAGCCAAACCTATATGACCATAAACTACCAGGCGGCGAAAGAATGTTTCTGACCTGACATCGATTTCAGCGCTAATACCACCGTCAACTGGCTGCGACTGACCAAACCAGATTACCTGACCTTCAGGCAAGGTCAACTTTAGTCGGCCTTCGGTCATGGCACCAAGTGCCGCCAATACAATTTTGCGCCAAAACTTCTGCGCTACTGTCAGAGTGGTTACAGGAGCCGTTTTTTTATTCTCAACTTCAAGCTTTAAATTGGCCATCTTGTTACCTTTCATGATTAACTCTCTTAGCGCTGTTAGTCTGCAATTCGGGCCATTGCTCTTTATAGAAAAACGGTATCTTCTTCAGCCAGAGCAAGAGGGCATGCCAGTGAATTAGCGATATGACACGCAAAGTTACTAGTGGATAGCGGAAGAATAGTCGCAGCAGTTGCCCATCAGTCAACGGCAGAGCGGCACCACTAACGCTAGTAACTAATATCTTTTTGCTTGGATCTTCACCATCCACAGTATCAACACTAAGTTTCAACGCTTGATTGGGGAGAGGCAAAACAAAATGGAATTTATCCTGCAACTGGCCAAAGGGTGAAACATAGAAGTGCTTGGTGAAAAAGGCATCAAAGACAGATGCAGAGCTCATTTTAGTAGCATCCATGAAGTAGACTTTCATCTCACCGAAGGTATTGCCTACTTCAGCTATGCAAGCTAAGGGTTGGTCTTGGCGATCGAAAACAAAATAGAATGACACCGGATTGAAAACATAACCGAGCACTCGAGGATAGGTGAGCAAATAAGCTTTTCCCATAGGCTCAGAGATGCCATGGTCGGCAACCAAGCGGCCCAAGCGCGTAAGCAAGGAGCTATCGGCACCAACCGGCTCGGTGCCAAATAAATGATCGCTATCATAGAAGCTGAACAAATTAAAACTATTATGATTGAAAAGACGTGAATTCTGAGCTAAACAGCTCAGTTCGCCCAATTCTAGATAAAGCATAAAAACGCCGTGCTTAAACCTGTGACCGCTGGGCAGCAAGCGCTGGTGGGCCACTGAGCACTCAAATAGTCTAGACGTCATTGCTAAATCAGTCATATCTACTGAGCCGCTCCAGCTAAGCTATCCACAGCCAAACTTGAGAGAATGGCACTCAAATCGTAGGCAGAGGCCAGGGCGTCTTCGTGGAAACCATAACGGAAGTAGCTGCCGCAGAAATACAAAGCTTGCTCAGGGCTGACCAAGTTGAGTTGCGGCAGCTGAGGCTGAGCCTCAAAGGTTGCTAGATCAAAAAGTGGGTGTGTATATTCAAGCTGGCGCACAATTTTACCCGGGTCGATCAAGCCTTCGCTGTTTAACGATACAAAATAATCTTCCTGGCATTTTAGGCCTTGCAGATTATTCATCCAATAATGTGTATTAGACTGCTCAGCGATGCGATAGTTCCATGATGCCCAAGCCTTTGGCTCTGTAGGCATTACCCGGCGGTCAGTGTGCACAGTAACCGCATTGTCCTGGTACTTAAACGGGGTTAACAGGCGAGCCTCTAAAGCCGTTGGCTCACTAATCAGGGCGAGGGCCTGATCTGCGTGACAGGCAAATATCACCTTATCAAAATCGCTAAAGCCCCTCTCTGTATGCACCCGAGCGCCATGAACAAGACGCTCAACACGTTTTACTCCAGACGAAAACTTTGTAGTAGGTGAAAGAGCCGCTAGCAAGCGTTTAACGTACTCTCTTGCACCGCCATCGACTGTGTACCACTGAAAATGAGTGTCTAGGCCAAGAAAACCATGGTTATGGAAGAAGCGAATTAAGGTGGCAATAGGAAAGTCGTGCACTTTATCTGGTGGCGTGGACCAGACCGCCGAAGCCATCGGTATCAAATACCAATGCAAAAAATCCTCGCCCAGTTTAAAGTGACTGACATAGTCGCGCACTGAAAGCCTTGAGACATCGGTGGATATATTGGCATTATCCATGTGCAGCAAGGCATTTTTATTGAACCAATCAAGCTTTAGCAACATACGCCAAAAGCGCGGACTGATTAGATTTCGTCTCTGCGCAAAAATTCGATCTAAACCTGCCCCATTCCATTCAATTTTATCGGGCAAATATTGCACTGAGAAAGACATGTCGGTCTTCTTAGTAGGAACATCGAGTTCGCTAAATAAAGCCGTCAAATTTGGATAAGTAATATGGTTATAAACCATAAAGCCAGTATCAAAGGCAACCTTACTGCTGCCAACCACATCAATAGTATTGGTATGACCGCCAAGATAAGAGTTACTCTCAAAAATAGTAAGGTCATATTGGCGGCTTAGTTTGTGAGCACAACCCAATCCAGCAATTCCAGCCCCGATGATGGCAAGCTTTTTCATGTGGTCGCCTTTTTACCAGAAGGATAGCTATAAGCTTCCGCAGGGACGGGCCTAAGCTGCCAAATAATACCAAGAGCGGCCAGCAGCTTAAGCAAGTAAAAACTAAAGTCTACTTCCCACCAGTAAAAGCCTTGCCTGGCGGCCCCAGGGAAATAATGATGGTTGTTGTGCCAGCCTTCGCCCATGGTAATTAGGGCGAGAAAGAAGTTATTGCGGCTCTGGTCACCGGTCTCATAGCGCTGTGAGCCGAACATATGGGTAAAAGAATTGATTGAGGCCGTGCCGTGGAAGAGCACCACCGTACTGACAAAGAAGCCCCAGACCAGCATCTGCAATGGGCTCGTGCCCAGCTGAGGATAGAACAACTGCAGGCAATAACCCAAAAGCAATAGGCTGCAACCCAAGAGCACAGGAACGAACCAATCGAAGCGATTCAGTAAAACAAGTTCGGGATAACGGGCCAGATCTGGAATTTTTTCATAGTCCGTCGGCATGTTGCGATCAGCTGTTATCCATCCAATATGGGACCAAATGAAACCACTGACCGATGGTGAATGTAAATCTCCATCTTTATCTGAAAGCTTATGGTGGGCACGGTGGTGAGCGGCCCACCACAATGGCCCGCGCTGGACAGCCGAGCAGGCCATTAGAGCAAAGATAAACTGCGCTCCACGACTAGTCTTAAAAGTACGGTGGGAGAAATAGCGATGAAGAAATGCAGTTACGGCAAACATTCTCAGCCAGTAGAGGGCGACAGCTGTGGCCAGGGCAATCGGTGACCAACCAACAAAAAAGACAGCGAATACACCAGCATGGAGAAAAGCCAAAGGAAACCAACGACTGAACCGAGTTTTCACCGGCTTCTCTCTGACCCGCTCAGCTCCTTCACCAAAATGATCTGAATCGAGCCAGCGCAAAGTAGGAGGCAGCGTGAAATAGCAATTGCCAGGGTTTGGGGAGCCTACAGTTATAGGTCCGAGTTTAGGTTTAGTGCTATTGGTCATTTTCATCATCATGGCAGCGCCATCGCACCTTTTCCCCAAAAACACGAGTTAAAGAGCTTTTCAGAACCTAGAAGTGCTAACAATTATAAGTTTGACCGAAAAGGTCTTTTCAGTCAATAGCCTATTGGTCATAATCTTTTAGACAGTCTCTCAGGCGGAGCTAAGGAAGCCTTGGCGCGGACCACAGGACCATATCCAAACCTGGAGTATTGATTGGACTAACCGCCTATGAGCCTGGGCGACAGGCTGTCAATCAACGAGAAGGGACAAAGATCAATGACATGGTTAGGTGAGTAGTCGCTTCTATCTTGAGTTTTTAGCGGAGAGTCTCGGATTTCCGTATTTGCCCGACGCCACCAGGTTGTCTTGGCGTTCTTGATAATGAGCATATAATCGGTAATAGAAGATATTCACAGGATAAACAATGTGTTTGAACTGTTGCTGAAACTAAACATTGATGGCACAGAGAATTCTTGGTCGCGAATGGTTCGGAGTTGTCGAAATCTGGCCTTCTATTTTGGTTTTGTTGTCTTTGGAGTATTCCTGAACTACTTTCTTACGCTGACCGTCTATATTGGTCAGTTTTGCATTTTTGTTTTTCCAGCGATAGAACTATGCAAATTAACAGGTTTTGCTATATTCCCTTTGCTGCAAATATTTCTGCCCATACTAATTACTACTTTCCACATTTTTGCACTTTGTGGTTTTAGCATTGTTTATATTTTGAACGGTAGCAAACTTGGCGGCACCAGACGAGGGCAAGCAGCTTGACCTTAGCTACCGTAAGTTAAGGGCACCGGCCCGTTTAGGCTGGCTATTCGGATCGTCCTAGTGTTTGACCTTTTGCCAGTGTCTAAATTTTTTTCGAGGATTGATAATTGATTCCCGTGATATCGAAAGCTGACTGGAACAGATGGTGTGTAAAGAACAGCATCGACCTTTCAGACGCTGAATTTGTACTGGATACGTGTTATCTGGATACCACAAATCTCAACTCGCGACCAGGTACCTTACTGATTGCGAAAGATTCAATTATTCACCAATCATATTCTTGGAATGAAGCCCCACCATGGTCTTTTGGGGAATCGAAAGTGAGAGTTGTTGTGCCTTTCGAAAAAATCAAAGATGTTAAAAAAATGATGCCATTGTCGCTTAGGGTGAAGATTTGTCAGCTGTGGCCGGATGCTCACTATAAGTTTCGTTTGTATGATGAAACGGAGTTGGTCTTAAATCTGCAAAGAGACTCGGATGTATTCGAGTTTGTTTTGTCACAACATGGATTTGTCATCTAAGCCAATGTACTTTGAGATAGCAGGCGAAGATGCAAAGGTATTGTTTAGGTCAAACCTTCCATTTAGAGAAGCCACGCCACAAGAGTAGATAGGTTTTTAAAATTTTGCAGTCGTCAGGGACTATATGGGTGTATAGCCATTGTGCCTTGGATTCAAGGCACTGATGAGAAGGTCGTCACCAAGGAAATTAGCGCCAGTAATTTGCCACTCAACACTGTCTGCCATCAATCTAGTATTAGCTGAAGCCACCACTGGCAATGCCTCTTTATCGACCAGCATTTTGGGCGCAACGAACCAATAAAGCTCATCAACTAAGCCAGCGTCAATGAGACTGCCAGCCAATTGACCGCCGCCTTCGCACAATACTTTCTGACAGCCATGATCAAGCAAATACTGAAGAGCCGCTCTAGTATCAAGCCTACCGTTACCCTCATGCGACTGAGACAGAGCTACAAGACTGCAAGATGAGGGATAATCACTCTGTTTGACCAGCAGCTCCTCTCGGCAAAAAATTACGGTCTTTCCTTGAGCAGCAAAAATACGAGCATCAGGCTTTACTGTGCAATTGGGGTCAAGAACGGCTCTAACAGGATTGCGCAGGACCTTTTCTGCGTCATCTCCAAGCCGAACATCTAACTGTGGGTCATCTAGCCTGGCGGTATTAGCACCAATCAATACAGCATCATAGGCAGCACGCAAGGCCATAACAAATTTTCTAGCAGTGGCACCAGTAACATAGCGACTAGCAGCAGTACGATCGGCAATGCGACCATCAAGGGTTAGTGCCATCTTGAGCGAGAGCCAGGGCAGATTTTCTTTGATGGCCTTGAAAAAACCGCGATTTAAGTAACCACACTCGCTTTCCAATACACCAACTGTCAGGTCAATACCAGCCTCACTAAGCTCTTTCAAGCCACCGCCAGCAACTTTCGGATTGGGATCAGCAATACCTACCACGACTCGACTAAGCTTGTGTTCTATGATTTTTTTTGAGCACGGAGGCGTGCGGCCAAAATGACAGCACGGCTCTAAGTTGACATAGAGCGTCGCCCCAACACTCTGGTCTCCAGCTTGATTGAGAGCCTCAACTTCGGCATGGGGCAAACCCGGAGCGTGGTGATAACCTTCTCCTACGATGCGACCATCGGGGCTGACCACCACCGCTCCAACCATGGGGTTTGGCGCAGTAAAGCCTTCTGCTTCTTGCGCCAGCTCAAGGGCCCGGCGCATAAAATGCTGGTCGGCAGTATCGAAACTATCCAAAGAAAACTTCAGCCACGCGATAAAGCTCCATATCGAGAGTCTTCAAACTACTTGTGGCTTCCTCAATTGCTACATCGTGCAACTTCGAACCTGACAGAGCTACCATGCGTCCAAATTTTTGTTCATGCACAAGTTGGGTAGCTTTAACGCCAAAGCGGGTGGCCAAAACTCTATCGAAGGCTGTGGGGGCGCCACCACGCTGAATATGGCCAAGAATAGTGGCCCTGGTCTCAAAACCGGTTTCGGCTTCGATTAATCGCGCCAGTTGATTGCCGATACTAGAACTATCAGAGGGTGAATCATGGGTTGGCTCAGCGCTGAGTTCACTAGCTTCATTCGCACCGTCTGGCGACTCAAAGCGCGCCCCTTCTGCTACTACCACAATAGAATAATCCCGGCCCCGAGAGTGCCTGGTCTTGATTGCTTGTACTACTTCTTGTGCCTTAATCGGCTTCTCTGGCACCAGAATAAAATCGGCACCACCAGCAATACCGCCGTAGCAAGCAATCCAGCCGGCTTTACGACCCATCACTTCGCAGACAAGCACACGGTTATGCGACTCGGCCGTTGTATGCAAGCGATCTATGGCCTCTGTAACGATGTTAATGGCAGTATCAAAACCGAAAGTGAAGTCAGTGGCATTTATGTCATTGTCGATAGTCTTAGGCACACAAACAACTTTTAGATTGTGCTCTTGGTGCAGGCGATTAGCCACACTACAAGTATCAATGTCGCCCACAGCAATGAGAGCGTCTAGTCGATTCTTGACGATATTTTCAGCAATGCGCTCAGGACCACGGTCAAGCTTAAAAGGATTAGTGCGCGAGGTACGCAGGATGGTTCCGCCGCGGTGAATCAAACCACCGGTAGACTGCATGGTCAGCGGCATCACCATGTTTTCGATAGGCCCGCGCCAGCCTTCTAAGAAACCAACTACTTCAGATGAATACTCTTTGACGCTTGTTCTCACCACCGCTCTAATTACGGCGTTCAAGCCAGGGCAATCCCCACCACCAGTCAAAATTCCAATACGCATTTCGGTTTCTCTTTTGATTTTCCCATGCCAAGCGGCAACTATCGTCCGTCATCGTTAGGATGTAAGGGCCATCAGTATACTGAGCAGCCAAATCGACGGGCGGAAGGCTTAAGAATCATAAAGTTCTAAGGGTTTTTGTCAGCAGTGTCTTACATTTATAGACTGCCAATAAGAGGACACGATCTTGAATCTCTACGAATACGAAGCCAAGCGAATTTTTGCCGAAGGGGGCATCAATGTACCGCCTTCTCAGCGCATCACTAAGCCAGAAGAATTGGCCAAAATCCATTTCGGTTATCCCCTAACCCTAAAATGCCAGGTCTTGGCAGGCGGCCGCGGCAAAGCCGGCGGCATCAAATTTGCCAAAGACTTGAAAGACGGCATGGCACTTGCCAAGGACATGCTCAAACTTTCAATCAAAGATTCAAAAACCGAAAGTCTATTGGTTGAGCCCAAGATGTCTATCGCCCGCGAACTCTATCTCGCTGTCACCCTAGACCGCGACCGCGGCTGCCCAATTTTCATCGCCTCAGCTGAAGGCGGCATTGAAATCGAATCTTCGTCAAACGTTTTGACCGAGTCAATTCCTCATCCATATCAGCCTTTCGTTGGCCGCAACCTCGCCCAAAAGCTGGGCTTGAAGGGTGCTGTGCTCAACAAAGTAGCTGACATTGCCAACAAGCTCTATAAAATATTTGAAAGCAAAGACCTAGACCTTGCTGAAATCAACCCACTAGTTATCACCGAAGGCGACGATGTAGTTGCCCTCGATGGCAAAATCATCATCAACGACGATGCTGTTGATAGACAACCTCAATTCAGAGGCTGGGAAGAAGCTCACCTCTGCGACCTCTCAGTAAGAGAACGCAATGCCAAGATGACCGGTTTAAACCTGGTTGAATTAGATGGCAACATCGGCATCCTCTGCAACGGCGCTGGACTAACCATGGCCACCATGGACATGGTCAAAGCTTTTGGCGGCCAACCTGGCAACTTCTTAGATGCTGGCGGCGGCTCTGACCAAAAGAAAACACTAGCAGCGCTAGAACTCGTTAACGACAACCCCAATGTTGATGTCATTCTGCTCAACATCTTGGGCGGTATCACAGCCTGCGACGAAGTTGCCGGTGCCCTCGTTGAGTTCATGAAAAAGTATCCAGAGCGCGCCATGGTCGTAAGACTGCGGGGCAACAACCAAGACATCGCCGAAAAAATGCTGGCTCAATCGGGTCTCAAGCTTTATCCAGATTTGGAAGAAGCAGTTAAGGAAGCGGTTAGCCGCGCCAAAACAGGTAGTTCCAAAAAACCAGTTGCCGCCGGCAAAGCCTAAAAGGAGATTCTAAAGTGATTCTTGTCGACAAACATACAAAAGTAATCGTCCAGGGCATAACTGGCAAAATGGGCGCTGCCCACACCAAGCGCATGATCGAGTACGGCACCAACATTGTTGGCGGCGTAACGCCTGGTAAGGGCGGCGAGAAAATGCATGGCGCCCCTGTATTCGACACTGTCAAACAAGCAGTAGAAGCTACAGAAGCAACTTGCTCAGTAATCTTTGTGCCACCGTACCTGGCTCTTGATGCCGGTTGCGAAGCCCTTGATGCCGGAATTAGCCTCTTGGTTCTAATTACCGAAGGCATTCCACCACTAGATACAGCGAAATTGGTTGCTCAAGTGAAAGCCAAAGGCGCCAAGCTAATTGGTCCAAACTGCCCTGGTATTATCACCCCAGGTCAATCACTCATCGGCATTCTTCCTGGCTCGATTTTCAAATCAGGACCAGTAGGTATGGTGAGCAAGAGCGGCACTCTCACCTATGAAATCGCTCTAGCTCTAACTGAAAGTGGCCTTGGTCAATCAACTTGCGTAGGCACCGGTGGCGACCCTATTAAAGGTGTTGACTATCAAGAATGCCTCACTATGTTTGAAAACGATCCAGCCACCGAAGTGATTGTTATGATCGGTGAAATCGGCGGTAACGCTGAAGAAGAAGCCGCTGCCTTCATCAAGAAGTCAATCAAAAAGCCAGTAATTGGTTTCATTGCTGGACAAACTGCACCTCCCGGAAAACGCATGGGCCACGCTGGCGCCATCATTTCTGGTGGCAAAGGCACAGCCGAATCTAAGCTAGAAGCTTTCAAAGCTAATGGCGTAAGAGTGGCTATGACCCCAGCAGAAGTAGCTAAGCAAGTAGCAGATGCTCTCAAGCAACCAGCTAAAGCTTAAGCTCTAAAAACTAAATCGAGAGCGGAGAGATCAATTGGTCTCTCCGTTTTTTTGAGTTAAATTATTCGGCTGGTCGATTGCTCAAGTCTGGAAATTTCTTTGTCACCGCAGCCTCGTACAAGTCCATAACCGTTATAGGGACAAACTTCCAGGCAGTCCCACTGATATTTATCTTCTCCCGCTCGAATATGAGCCAGTACAGCCAAGCAAACGGATTGAAAGGCTCCTCTGGACCAAAATGTCTGTCAAAACTAAAATTGGCCATATCAATATCAAATTTCTTCTCTAGCGCGGCCATCAAGTCTTCAGCGTCGATGCCAGCAATTCCGAAATCATGCGTAACACGCGACAAGATCTGAACGTTTTTAATTCCGCCGCTCTCTTTGACAATAGCAACAACACAATCGTAGATGTCTTGGTCTATTTCTTGAGGGAAATTATTCACTACGTCGATTTACCTTAGCTACTCTTGAGCAAACCCACAAGATAGTGGGATAGCTCATCCCAGCTGGCTGGCTGACTGCGAAACGCAATGTAGCCATCAGGACGAATCAAATAGAGACACTCCGAACTAGCACCATAAACATTGTGCAGTTCCCGCTCAGCATCAAGCAACAGAGACTTAAACTTCGGCATTTTCGGTGTTTTAGCTAGAGCTGGCACAATTACATGAACATCGATTAGGTCTTTGTAGTGCTCTTCTACATTTTTCTCAATGGCGCCGAACTGCAAGTAGCCCGGTTCTGAATTAACAAAGCCATCAAAGAGCAATAACTGAAACTTAGTGGAAGCCATTTGCAGAGCCAACCTTGTGCTTTTGCCATTGGTGGTTTGACATGGCCCATCAACGACCCGGTCACCGGCCACAGGCCCACGGGTAAACTCCATCCACGACTTAAAACCAGGGCGTTCGCCCACTTCGCCATGGCCAGTAAAGCGCAAAATACCGCTGTCCACAGCTTTGAGGGCTCGCTCAAGGGGGCGATGAGCCTCGGCGGAAAGTGAACTCTGACGATAGCTGATACCAGTTAAGCTACCAGCTCTAAGTATGCGCTGCTGCACCACTTCTTGCGCTGACAAAAAGGACATCATACGATCACGCACATTTTTAGCCAAAGGGTTACGCAGAGTAACAGCCTTGGTGGCCATATCAGTGCCTTTCAAAACGGCCTGACCAACGGTATGACGCTCTTCGTGATAAGTATCAAGCAAGCGCTCATTATCAGCAGCCAAGTCATTTAAAGCCAGGTGCAATTTCCATGACAAGTTCATAGCATCTTGCATACCGGTGTTCATACCAACTCCACCCACAGGGCTGTGGATATGAGCGGCGTCACCAGCGAGAAAGACTCGGCCCTGGCGGTAAGAAGTGACGCAGCGTCGATTGATTTTGAACCAGCTCAGCCAATGGGGATCCGAAATTGTCAGAGGCTTTTGCTCAGGACTATCTAGCTGTTGATTAAGGCGAGTCTTAACTAGCTCAACTACTTCTTCAAACTTGAGTTCACTAGCGGCATCAACACTAGAATCAGGCGTCATATCGAAAATTAGCCTGTAGCGGCCCCCACCAAAGGGAAAGAAGGTGACCAGGCCGCTTTCAGAAAAGTAAATATAGGCCTCATCTTCAAGCATTGAGATCTGACTTCCCGTATCAACTGCTACGTCAGCGGCACCAAACACTTCCTCATAAGCAACCCCTTCAAAAGTCAATCCAAGGCCATGGCGAGCAGCACTATGGGCACCGTCGCAGCCAACCAAATAGCGACATTTAACAATCTCAGGCTCGCTCTGACCTTCACATTTGAGAGTCGCTACTACCTCTTCACCATTCTGGCAAAGGCTGACCAACTCTTTGCTGCGTTCAATATTTACACCATTACCAGCAAGATTATCAGCCAGAATCTCCTCAGTTTTACTCTGGGGAATAGCCAAAATAAATTTATAGAATGACTCAATTTCATCGGTGTTGAGATGAACAATGCGTTTGTTTTGACTGTAGATATTGCTACCGCGAATGGGCATACCGTGAGCAAGGAAAGGCTCAACCAGAGACATGTTTTCAAACATTTCTAAATTACGGGCGTGCACCACAATGGCTTTTGAAATTGTGGTGGCAGCATCAGCCTTGTCGATTATGCGAAAGTTAACACCACGCCGGCGCAAGTCATTGGCGAGAGTGAGCCCGGTGGGGCCAGCACCAACAATCAAAACATCAACTATATCTGCCACTGGAGCCCCCAAGAAAGAATTGCCAGTATTTTACAGCAGTTGCCGAAGCAATTAGCTAGAAGGGTTGCCACATGGCAGCAGGTAACATACGATAGATTGGTAAGAGTCTATATGTAAGGTCTTAACCATGGCATCCGACAATACCGAAAAGCCTCACCGTCCAATGCGTGCCCTTGTGCTACCCGGCGGCGGCGGCAGAGGAGCTTATCAAGTTGGTGTTACCAAGGCCTTCAAAGAAGCCGGAATAGAATTCGATCTCGCCTTTGGCACAAGCATCGGCGGCATAAACGCCAGCCTTTATGCTCAGGGCAATCAAACTCGACTAGAAGAGCTGTGGTGTTCAATACGTAGCAAAGATGTTTTTAGCCTGCCCTCAGCTCACCAGATCGGTCGCCTGGTGCTCGGACACAAGCTTGGCCTACTTGATACTTCACCCTTAGAAGAACTTTTACGGCGCGAACTAAATTTGCAGAAGTTGAAATCGAGCACGACAAAAGTTGGCTGGTGTACCACTGATTTGTGCAGCCTAGAGACCAGACTGATCACCATTGATGACATTATGTCTACCAATGAGCTAATCGACGTCTTAATGGCGACATCGGCTCTGCCCATGGCTTTTCCACCCCGGCACATTCATGGTCAGGGCCTCTGGATTGACGGCGGCCTAGTGCGCAATACGCCAATGGAAACGGCAATACATCTTGGCGCTGATGAAGTCTATATGGTGCTCCTGCATCCAGAACGCATCAACGTTTGCCCCGTTAATATGTTTGAAGTATTGGTGCGCTGCCTCGATATAGTCTTAGATGCTTCTGCCCGCAAAGAAGTGCAAGCGGCAGAACTCTACAACCGGCTGATTGACGCTAATTCAGTCGAATCGAGAGGGCGCAAAAAAGTAAAAATTAGAGTATTCCAGCCCAAGCACGGCGTCAATGTTACCTTGCTAGAGATTGACCCCGAGCGCTCACGCCGCCTCATAAGACAAGGCTACGACGACGCTCGCGAGCAACTCGCCCAGATCTTCAGAGAAGAAGCTGAGGTTAAAGCCCTTTCTAACTAGTACTTTTCTAACTAGTACTTGAAGCCATCTTTGCGCAAGTGAGTCATCGGTTCATCTTGACCGTTGAGCAGCTCGCCATCGATTACTTCACCAACCACTAACACATGATCACCAACTTCAGTGACTGATTGCACTTTCAGGTCGATGTAAGAGACAGCCTCAGCAAAGACCGGGCCGGCAGATATTGAACCTTCGCGAGAACCGGCAAGAGATTCTTTGAGAGCAAGACCGGCAAATTTCTCGTCGTTATGCGGCTTGGCAAAAGCTTTAAAGATATCCATGTTGCGGTTTGAGAGCACATTGATAGTAAATCTATCACCCACGTTCATGGCTCTAAGAATATCGCGCTGCTTATTCACCGATACCACCAGCGATGGCGGCTCAAAACCAGCTTGGGTAATCCAGGTAGCCAGCATACCGTCTTTCTTTCCAGCAACATCAACAGTGACGATATAAACACCACTGGCCAAACGACCAATTGCTGGACCAATTTTTTCTTTCGATGGGGCTGCCGAGCTCATAAAACCTCCTCAATGGGAAATAGCAATTATAATTTGCGGCCGAGTTTGGCCAGGGGAGCTTCAGGAACAGTAGCACCTGCGGTTGGCGGACCAGAGTTACCACTGGGCGGCTTAGGAGTGGCAAGCTTACGCTTAACCTTATAACTGAAGAACTGCATGATTACTTCAGCCAGCTTAGCTGGATCGTGATGGCTGGCGGCCTCTTCACTGACCAACATCTTACGAAACGGCATCACACCAAGTTCTTTTAAGCGCTCGGGGTCGAAACGCACAGGCTTAGAACCTGAAGGCAATACCGGAGCAGCCTTGCCATAGTCGTTGACCAGTACCCCTTGCATCAGCCGACCAGCAGCCCCAGGGGGGGTCTTAGAATGACTGAGCAAAACTTCCACATGGTCACCCACTGAATAATCAGTGGTCTCACCCGGCTGAGTCATTACGTTGCATACATAGATTTTCTTGGCCCGTGAATTGCGCACGGCATCGGCAATTCCAGGCACAATCAAATTAGGAACAACTGAAGTGTAAAGGCTACCGGGGCCAAGCACAATTAACTCAGCTTCCATAATTGCCGCTACCGCTTCAGGCACTGCCACCGGTTCGGCCGGTTCGCTGAAGAGGCGCTTAATGCGCTTGTTAGGAGCGGCAGCACCTTCTTCGGTTATGTGAGACTCACCTCTAACTATGCTGCCATCTTCAAACTCTGCCATCAGAGTCAAACTATCAAGGGTCGAAGGCAAAACCTGACCACAACTATTGAGTACCCGACTAGCAGTGCGCACCGCCTGGATCATGTCGCCATGGGTAACGGCACAAACCGCCGTAATAAAAAGGTTGCCGAAACTGTGGCCCTCTAAGCCTTCACCCGACTCGAAACGATAGCGGAAAAGTTCGGTAACTAACTTATCTTCATCAGCTAGGGCAGTAATGCAGTTGCGAATATCACCAGGAGGCAGCACTCCAAGCTCCTCTCGCAAACGTCCCGAGCTACCGCCATCATCACCAACCGTGACAATGGCTGTGATGTTATAAGTATGTTTTTTCAGGCCGCGCAAGAGATTTGATAAACCTGTGCCACCACCTATGACCACAACTTTCGGGCCGCGACCAAATTTACGGGCGCGGTAGAGCATGTCGGGTATAGATTCGCGCTCGGGCAAATAAGCGCCCAACACAAGTTGTGTGATGCGCACGATTGAAACGAATACAGCTACTGAACCAGCCGTAATTAAAATAATGGCGTTGAGCTGCTTGTGCATCACTGAAGCAATTTCGGCCACCACAGCCCGAATATCTTTCAAAGCCCAGATGATCAAACGAAACATCTTGTCGACTGGGTGCACATCGAGCAAGGTCAAAACACCAAATACGATGGCAATAATAGCCAAAATCACAATGCCCAGATAGCGCTTCAGACCTGGCAACATCCAGCTCTGGAAACGATAATCTAGCGATTTCTTTGGCTTCTTGGGCACTCAGCCCCCTTCTTGAAGAGCGAGTGATTCCTCGCCATGAGAAGTATTTGTTAGTTGATCGAGCTCGCGATGAGAAAGGGATACTCTATATTGAGGATAACTCTCTTGGAGAAACTTAGCCACTTCCTCAGCCACAGCCACCGATCTATGCTGGCCACCGGTACACCCTAAGGCAATAGTAAAGCTATCCACATTAGCTTGGTTGTGAAACATTGCCGGTATCACATGCGACACCAGAGCCTTGAGATTACCCATAAATTCTTGAGCCGAGCTCTGCTCCATAACATAATCTCTGACCGGCTGATCTCGGCCAGTTAAGGGCCTCAACTCTTCCACCCAGAAAGGATTCTTCAAAAAGCGCACATCCATAATCACATTGGCTTGAGGTGGATCACCGTTTTTAAAGCCGAAGGATAAAACGTTAACCGAATGATTTGCTTGCGTTTGCTTGTTGGCGTTCATTTTAGTAGTTTCTTTTGACTGCTCTCTAGCTTCATGCTTTCAAAAGTAGGCAAGGTCTCAGTCCATTCAACCAGCCTGTGCTTGTGCAGTATCACATTATCCGCCACCGCCGAGCAAGCGGCAAATTGATAAGTACCAAGATTAACGGAAAATATGGCGAAGCCACAAAAGCGACAGGTCAAAGGCTTACCATGGTCGTCAAAGGCTGGCTTCAAGTCGAGGTCAGGAAAGCTTTTATTCAAACTCTGTATGTACTTTGACGTGTCCTGACGCAAAACCACCCGAGCAGTTAAGCGAGAGAGATGCTTCAAACCGCCGATATTCTCGCGCAGGCTCCAAAACATTGCTTAAAGCGCTACTGGCTGATTGGCTGTTTGAGTGAGAGAAATAGTGTGTGCCTCTTTCTCCAGCTCCAATTCTCTTTCTAGCTCGGCCACGTCGCCTTCGCGGAAACCAGCTTTGGTCATCTCTAAATCGGCCTTCAACTGAGATACAGCCCGATCTATGAAGAGTTCACCATCAAGGTGATCAATTTCATGCTGAATTGCCCGGGAGAGCAAATTGCCGTCGGCTGTCAGCTTAAGGGTTTGACCCTTGAGATTCTGAAACTTGACTACAACTTTGCTAGCGCGCTTAACCTCAAAGAAGACATCGGGGAAGCTGAGACAGCCTTCTTGGCCGGTCATTTCGCCATCTCGTTCAATGATTTCAGGATTGATAAAAACTATCGGCCGAGGGGTCTCTTCTTCACCGCTGACGTCAATCACCATCAGGCGCTTAGAAACGCCAACCTGCGGGGCCGCCAGGCCTACGCCATCGTTCTCGTACATAGTGTCGAGCATATCTTGTGCAAGTTTGCGCACCGAAGAATCAAAAATTGTGATCTTTTTGGCCTTAGCCTTGAGCACTGCATCAGGGTAGTATCTAATCTTCAGTAATGACATGATTGCTGCCTCTTATGAAAACCGGCCTCCATTGCCGAATTTCTAATATGTACTAAATCTCTCACACCCGATTGCACGGGGCTCTTAGCCGATATTATCACACCATAGCTTAGTTTTTGTAGACTATTTAGATGCCTCTAACACCACTCTACACATATTTCACCCAAATAGCCTCCTCTAACTCGGCAGAAAGGTTAGGCGCCAGCAGGCTGTTGCGACTTATTTTAGCCTTCAACCTATCCTCGGCCTTACCGGCTCTAGCCCAGGGAGATTGGGGTTATGAAGACAAAACAACTGCAAGTCCAGATAAATCCGCCCTTAGCCTCCCAGCGCTGCCTGCCGCCAAGCAGTCAGCGACAGAACAAGCGAAAGTGCCAGCTAAAATTCTTGTTCCAACTAAAGATGTAGCTCCAGCCAAGGCGGCAGTCTTAAAAAAACCTCAGGTTGAGGCAAGCGGGCCCATAGTTACCCTCGACGACAGCCGCTGCTGGCTTGAACTCTTTGCTCTCTGCGCTTCAAGCAGCAACGAAGACGACCGTAAAGAAGTTCTAGAACTGGCCACGCTGTCGCTGGACCAGAAAAACCGCCTCGGCAAGCTGGTGGAAAGTAAATTAAAGGCGCCAAACAACAATTGGGTCGGCGTGGCTGCGGTATGGAAACCTTTGCGACCACGAATATTGCAAGAGATGGACGTCAAAGAGAGCTATCGTCTGCTCTTTCGCGCTTTGATTCGGCACCATTTGAGCAAGGTCCAAGAATCTTCGCCCGATATAGAACTCTTACAAGACTTACTTGGCGCAGTGCGAATAGCTGATCCCGGTCCGCCGGTGCTGACCGAAGATGCCGTTAATGCCTACTCAGACATGACCTGTTTTCTCTACCAGAAGCGCAAGCCAGACCGCTCAGTCGATGGTGACGATAATCGCCAGACATTTGCCCTGGTAATAAAAGACCGCTTTGTCCGCGCTCCTAACCTGGCTGCAAAAACAGCCATGACCAACTTTGATTTGACCTGGGCCTGCTTCCGTTGCCGGTTTCTTGATGTCAGTGCCGATCAGCAAGAAAAGCTCAGTGCTTTAATGGCCTCAGGTGATAGCAAAAGTAGCACCCAACTAAAAGCAGAGCTGGTCAGCCCAACAATGCTCAAGATTTTTGCCCTTGGACCCTGGAGCGAAAAAGCTAAAGAATTGAAAGAAGAGCACGCCAAAGCAGAGAAATTAGAGATTAAATAGGCAGCCGCCAAGAATCGATAGTATGAACCAGCGAGGCTGCCAGCTTAGGCAACCAGCCATAGACTACCGACATGCAGGCGAGAAGCCACAGTATGATGGTATTTTGAATTGGTCGATCTTTCAGTAAGACCTCTTCTGGGCTGCCAGTATTGTTGTCTCGCACCGAGAGCACCTGGTAGCGCAAAATGCCATATAGCACCATTGGTAATGTCACCATCATCCACTGACCATACTGCGATTGAAAACTATAAAAGGCATAGGCCGTAATTAGGCTGGGCACAATAGCCGCTTCCATGCGATCGAGCAGCTCAATCGAATATTTCCCCAGGACTTGGCGGTGACTACTCGCCTCTGCGCCCAAGCTGCGAATTTCCTGACGGCGCTTTTCTAGAGCAAGAAACAAGGCTCCAAGTGAAGTACAGAGCAAGAACCAGGCAGAAAGGGGGACATGAGCAGCAGCACCACCAGCCAAAGCACGCAAAACAAACCCAGCGGCGATACAAAACACGTCAAGGATGATGCGTTGCTTCAATTTCAAAATATAGGCTGCCTGTAGCAACAAATAAGCAAGCAAGACAAGACTCAGAGCTGGCCTAGTCAAATAAGCAACGACAAAGCTTGCAAGGAGCGACAGAGAGGCAACTATTACGGCCGTTCTGATAGTGACCAAATTAGCGGCAATAGGACGTTTGCATTTAGTCGGGTGCTTACGATCGGCGTCAACATCAATAATGTCGTTAAAGACGTAAACAGAGCCCGAAATTAAACAAAGAGCTACAACACACATCGAAGCATGTAACAGAGCATCGCCATCAAGCATCCGCCCAGCAAACAATATTGGGGCAAAGGCAATTAAATTCTTAGTCCACTGCCTGGGCCTCAGCAACTTTATCAATATCGCTAGATTTAGAGGAGCAGCCGCAGAGGCCTGACTTGAATTCATACTTATATTATGCCCTGACGCCCTGCAACTTCACAGCGGAGAAACCTTCACTTCAGTTGCAAACCAAGCCCGGATATTGCAACAAATACCTGCTCAGCGCGTGCGGCAAATTTTTGATTGGCAACTCCAAGAAGGTCGCGATAACTACGCGCCAAATTGTTATCAGGCACAATACCAGAACCAACTTCATTGGTGACAACAATAAAGCTCAAATCGTCGCGCTCAAAAATTGCAGCCAAAAGGTCATCAACTTCGCTCAGAATATTTTCTTCTAGCTCTTTGCGCACTCCACTGCTTTCAATTGTGTAAGGAATTGAGAGCAAAAGATTAGAGACAAAAAGCGAGAGACAATCAATCAAGCAAAGAGTTCTGGGGGCACTGACCACTAGCTTCTTAATAGCTTTAGCCAGCAACAAAGGCTCTTCTATGGTTTGCCAATCTGGCGATCGTCTCTCAACATGCATCTCAATACGCTCGACCACTTCGGCATCCGAGGCAATCTTCCCCATAGTTGCAAAGTAGACCACCGGTAATTCACTTTTTTGCGCCATAGTCTCGGCCAAAAACGATTTACCGGACCGGGCACCGCCGGTAATGAGAGTCAATTTTGCCAAATTTTGCATTGCTGAATACTCCAGTCAAGCTGTTGCCATAAGAGGCTAAAACCCTTAAGCTATCACAATCGATAAATAATTATGCCACTACTTGCAATACCTGTATAAAAGTGACAGTAGATAACAGATTTCACGAGTTTAGTAGACACACAGCCAATCTGGAGAAGTCTAAGGCCAAGGCCGATGACCAACCAGGTGAAAGCCCTGACGGTATATCAAAAGCTACACTCAAGCTATACAAATCGTTTATGCAGTCCTACGTCAAGCGCATAAACGATGCCACCTTCAATGTCACCATTGGAGGTGTACGAATTGGTTCTGCAAAGTACACAAGACTGGCTCAAATTAACCTTAAAACTAAAGTAATTACATTTTCGCGCTTTGCTATAGAAAACGTTCCAGAGCGCGGTCGACGCTATTTAGTGCTCCACGAACTGGCTCATGTTCATGAAGCCAGTCACAACCAACATTTTTGGAACTTAGTTGGTCGGCATGAGCCTGATTACAAAGACATCGGTATCGATTTAGACCGGGCCTTCAAGAAGAACGTTCAGTCGCACGAGCGCTTAGTTCGTCGCCGCATGAAAAACGGAGAGAGTGAAGAAGCCAGTGTCATTTATCAAAATGAAAATTTGATCTGGACACCAGATCACGGCTACGTAGCAACGGGAAGCCAGCAGTTCGGACTACACAAAGATCCAGTAGAGAATTTCCTCAGAGGCGTAGACAACCGCTTTGCCGACGAAGCTTTCCGGGCTTACGTAGACTTGAAATTTGAAGACGACAGTGAGCATTTTGATATAGATTCTGAATTAGAAGAGACAGAATTGGAAAGCTCCGAAGCTGACGACAACGAAGAACAACCATGCCACTTCTTCGATGACGATGATGATTTTGACAACAACTACGGCACCATCAGTGGTGGCGATTGCTCAATGGAAAATTAGCCATTTTGCTACTTTTTGGCAAAAGCTTCGTTTCAAAGAGGATAATTAATTATCAGCTAAGGGCATCAAACCGAGCATTAGTGGCAAGCGCGCTAAAATGTTTGGGTTACATACATATATAAGAAAAGTGAATCAATGAGCGAGCGCAGAGTAGTTATTACTGGCCTGGGGATGGTAACTCCAGTCGGAATCGGCAAGGACGAATGCTGGGAAGCTCTTCTAGCCGGCAAATCTGGCGTTGCAGCGCTGACTTTGTTCGATCCAAGTACAGTAGCCCTGGAAATCAAAATTGCCGCAGAAGTAAAAGACTTCAATATCCAAGATTTTTTTCCAGATAAGCGCAAAGTCGGCTCGATGCTCAAAGAGATGGACCGTGTCACCTTGTTCGCCATGGCTGCGGCCAAATTAGCACTTGAAGACGCTAACTTCGATGTTAGAGCAAATAACCCGGAGCGTGTTGCTACTTTCTTGGGCACTGGCGTCGGTGGTCTGATAACTACCACTGCAGACCATATCAAGCTACTTGAAGGGGGCGCAAGAAAGCTCGGCTTACGTTCAGTCATCAGACTTATGCCCAATGCACCATCCGGACAAGTTGCCATCGAATATGGTGCCAAGGGACGAGCCAAAGCAGATTCAACAGCATGTGCTAGCGGCCTAGACTCTCTATTTGATGCTTTCATGTACATCAAGGACAATCGTGCCGACGCTGTAATTTCTGGTGGCTGCGAAGCCGCTATCAACGCTTTCAGCATGGCTTCTTTTGGCAATATGATGGCGCTTTCTAAACGTAATGATGATCCAGAAGGAGCTAGTCGGCCATTTTCCAAAGACCGCGATGGTTTTGTCATCGGGGAAGGCGCGATTGTACTGATTCTAGAAGAGCTAGAACACGCAGTTAAGCGCAATGCCAGAATCTACGCTGAGATAGTTGGCGGCGGTGCCACCTGCGACGCCTACCATATCGTTGCTCCTCATGAGACCGGCGAAGGGGCCGCGGCCGCTATGCGTGAAGCCATGCGCGATGCCAAGATAGAGCCAACTGACATCGATTATATTAATGCACACGGTACCTCAACTCCACTCAATGATGAGCGTGAGACCATGGCAATAAAACAAGTGTTGGGTGAACATGCCTACAAGATTCCAATTTCCAGCACTAAATCAATGGTTGGCCATTTACTCGGCGGCGCCGGGGCGATAGGCACAGCAGTGGCAGCGCTTAGTATTTACAATCAAAAAGTACATCCAACCATCAACCTGGATACGCCAGATCCAATGTGCGATCTCGACTATGTGCCAAATAAATGTCGTGACGCCAAAATAAAATATGCCATGGTTGAAGCCCTCGGATTCGGCGGCCATAACACAGTGCTTATTTTAAAGGCCTACACAGCCTGATTGATCGGCTGCCGCTTTTTAGGTGGGCCGGGCAATACTGTTCTAGGTTGAACCACTTGTGGATCGACATTATTCTGAGATGTGCCAGACTGGGCGACAACAGTTTGGTTGACAGAATTGCCGCCTTCGCCTTCATCGTCATCATCATTGGCCAAGTTAGCAGCGCTGTTATTGCTCGATGTACCAGTGCTGCCTTGCTCTAAGACGTCAGCTTCAGTGCGTTCTTCACCTTCGGTCACCTTGCCACGACCACTGCCGCCTTCACTAGCGGTAGCAGCCAGAGAAGAGAACAATTGCTTAGTATCAGACGAAGATCTTGTACCAGTGCCAGTATGGTTAACTCCGAGAGTTCCAGAAGTGTTATTGCCAAAGGCGTTAAGGCCATTGTTTCGGCCAGCGGCCCCAGCGTTCATTAGTGAAATGGGGCTAGTCAAAGACAAAGCTGGAGCTATTGCAAACGCATCTCTAGCTGGCTTCTCAAAACGATTGCCATCAGCGCGCACAACTCCATTTGTCTTCCAATTAGCCTGTTGTGTAGACAGGAACACCAAATTATTTATTTCTGCCGAGGTTGGCTCAGCACCTTTGCCTATGAAATGATCAGCACCATAGGCTGCCATCAGGAATTTCTTGTGCTGATAGTCAGGATCTCTAGGATCTAAACCGTAAGCACCAACTTCGACTTTAGGAGCGCTATCTTTATTGAACGCAGCAGCGCGAATAATTGGCGAAAGCGAAAGATTAGAGGCACTACTAGCAGTGGCACGATTGCGCAATTCAGCAGAGTAAGCATTACGCACTACAGCCTGACCATTAGTGCTAAAAGTAACCTCAGGCTTACTGGCTACGGCCTGAGCACTTACCGCAACAACATCAGGAACTGCTGTTCTGTCTTTAGTCTCGGCTTTAGTCTCGGCTTTAGACTCAGTGCGACTAGCATCTTTACCACTAGCTTCTGTATTCTGCGGCACTCTTGCATCTGGTGCAAAATTCTGCTGTTCAGCTTGCCTATTAGCTTCGCGAGCATCAAGCATTCCACCGGTGACGAACATGCTACCAAGGCCCAAAGCCATTGTCGCTCCACTTGCAGCACGAACAACATTGGGATTGAAAATAGCGGCTCTGTTCAAAGCAAAAATATCATCGCTGGCAGAGAGTGTACGCATCATGCGGCCCACATCACCACCACCACCAATCAACGGCACCATATGACCGCGAACAGCAAAGAAATCTTGGAATGTGGTTCTAAAGCCGTCCGAGGTTAACCCGGCAAAGAGCAGCTTACCAGCGGCTTCCGCGTCGCCGTTAGCAGCCAATTTTATCAGCGATCTACTGTATGCAGCCACTTCTAACTGATTAGCAGCTACGACTAAATTTGCTTGGGCTTGCTCAAGCTGCATTGTGATTTTTGCTGAGGTATCTCCACCAAGGTAACGCAAGGTTTGAATCTCAGCAGCAGTTTGCCGAATCAGCTCCCGTTGCACGGTAGAACTAGTAGAAACTCCAACTTGGCTCAGTAGATTTTCGACGTGGGGCAACCGTTTTTCAATGATGCTCTGAGCCAGAAGACCTGCATCACTAACCGATTCAGCAACGACTTTGTGGCTTTGTCTAAGAGCGTTCAGTTCAGTAGTAGCTTGACCTGGAACTTTAAGCCCTTGCACTTCGCGTTCAATTATGGCCAGTTGCTGGTCCATTTGCTTCAGAGCAATAGAACGTTCAGAGCGCACAGCCAGATTCTCAGCAGCTTTTGCATAATCAGCCACAGCTTGCTTGAGTGGCAAATTGTTGCTCAAGGTAGCTTCTTTCGCTACAGCCTGCTCAAGACCCTGGGTCGCTTTAATCACCGCAGGAGCCTGCGCCTCAATTTTTACGGTGGTCTGCTCTAGAGCACGTACTTCTAAGTTTTGCTTGAGATTATTGACACCAACCTTAAGGTCATCGAGCACCTGTCTGCCTTCAATTGATTTGCCCAATGAACTCTGCAAACGAGGATCATCGATCTCACCACTGAGTTTTTTCAGTGCGGATGACTGTTGTTCAAAAGTAGTAGCAGCCTTAACCTCGGCAGCGGCTCTCTCAACCTTGGCTAAACGCTCCGTCACGACGGCGTCGCCACGCAGAGCCGAGTTCTCACCAATACGAGCAGTGACTCCGACCATCTTGTCTGCTTCACGAACGATGGCCTGGGTGCTGTTCTCGAATGCACGCAGACCTTGTGCTTCAACAGCAGCACGATCAAGGGCGGCCACTGACTGCTTCAGCTCACGATAGGCGATGGCCTTCTCCCCACTGAAGAGAGCCGGTCCACCGAGTTCGTCGATTTTCGCCAATGAATCTTTGATGCGTGTAACCGCCTGAACATCGTCAACAGCATTGGTTAGATTTTTGGACTGCCTGGAAATGAAGTCTAGATTTTCTGATACTTTTGCTTCAACAGAAGCCACTGGCTTGACACCAGCATTGACACTTGGTTTTTCAACAAGGCGAAGATCGTCAGCGAGACCACTAGAAAGTTTCTCAGCTTGAGTACCTATTTTGCCGGCCTCACGTTCAATGGTGCCAACTGAAGCTTCCATTCGCTGCACCCGACCAACAGCAGCCGAGCCTTTTTCTAATTCTGCAACAGTAACTTTTAATTCCTGGGCCAGGTTGCGGGCACCGCTAGCTTCAATTAATTCAATACGACTGCGCACTGAAGTCATGGCTAGGTCAGGATTAGCACCAGACTTAATTGCCTTGAGGTCATCGGCAATCTGCTTGAGTTCGGTGGCAACATTTGGCAGTCGAACTTCGTTTGTAGCAGTGGTTGCTAGTTTTTCAATTTGAGAAGCCACAGCAGTAGTTTGCTCACCAAACTTAGCAACAGTTTCTATGCGCTCTAAGGCTAAAGCAGAAGACTCAACCTTAATAGCTGAGTTGCCGATGGTTGCTGTCGAACCTTTCATATCTTCAAGAAGACGAGCAGCCCGAGGATTCTCAACAAAGAATTGATGGAACTCGGGGCGCTCGAATTGTTTGACTAATTGTTGTATCTCTCTGGCTTTAGCCACAGGTTGGGAAGAAGACTCGAGAACTTCATCGATTTTGCGAACAGTGCCATTCAAGCGGTCAACAACAGCACTGTTTTTGGCACTAGGTGCAGTCTCTTGCAATAGTTGGGCAAAATCGCCATTTTGACGACGAAGACTAAGGCCCGAATCTTCCATGACCTTTAAGCTGCGTTCAATTTGGACAATACCACTGCGCTCAGCTTGAGCGGTAACAATCGAATTAACTGCTTGTCTTGTTTCAAGGAGACCCTTGCCTGCGCTAGAGTCGAGGACCTCTTTGCCAAGGTTTTGCTCAACAGACCGCATTGCTCTGGTCAGGTCTTCAACTACCTGAGGAGTTGCTCCTTTTTCAGCAATGGTTTTAAGACTACGTTCAACGGTTTGCAGTGAACTAGCGACTTCATCACTAATTTTCACTCCGCTTTCGCTAAGCCTGGTACCAATACCTTCTAACTTAGCCAAGCCTTGCTCGGCAGCAACCTGAGTGATAGGACCTTTACTGGCCAAGTTATCAGTCAAATTAGCAGTTATCTCTTGCACGCGGAAGGCAGTGCTGGCATTCGGCAATGCTGCTCTTTCAACAGCAGTAGCAGCATCGGTTAAAGCAGTGCTCGTTCCTTTTATATCTTGCAAGAGCTGAGCGGCTTTCGGATTTTCAGCAAAGAACTTGGCAAATTCAGGACGCTCCAGCTGCTTAACCACCGCCTCCACTTCACGCACGGTGGTTTGACTGGAAAGCTTTGGACCGCTCTCGAGAATGTCATCTAGCTTTTTAACGGTAGCAGTGAGGCTTTCGCTAACAGTACCGCGACCGGCATTAATAGTTCCGGCACCGCTTTGTTCAACCACTTCTGCCAAATTGCGCGATTGACTGCGCAAGGCCAAGCTTTCACGCTCAACCACCTGATTGGCAACGGTCAAGGCTTCAGTGGCAACCACTGGCTCGCCAACTTTGGCTACCGGGGCCTCAGCTTTGACCACTGGAGCCTCAGCTTTGACCGCTGGAACTTCGGCCACTGGTTTAACTACTGGTTCGCCAGCTTTAACAATTGGAGCCTCTGCTTTAACTACTGGCACTTCGCCAGCAGGTTTAACTGCTGGGGTTTCAACTACTGGCTTGGCGGTAACCTGGGCTTCGCCAACAGGCTTAACTGCTGGGGTCTCGACTACTGGCTTGGCGGTAACCTGGGCTTCGCCAGCAGGCTTAACTGCTGGGGTTTCGACCACTGGCCTGGCGGTAACCTGGGCTTCGCCAACAGGCTTAACTGCTGGGGTTTCGACCACTGGCCTGGCGGTAACCTGGGTTTCGCCAACAGGCTTAACTGCTGGGGTCTCGACCACTGGCCTGGCGGTAACCTGGGTTTCGCCAACAGGCTTAACTACCGGGGTCTCAACCACTGGCTTAGGCGTAACATGGGGAACTTCAGCAACCTTAGGTGTCACTTTTGCAGCGGCACTCTCGCTGCTAGCAAAAGCACGAGTATTGCCAAAATTATGATCTAGGCGGGCAGCCAATGACTCGTTCGCGGGGCTGAAAATTGATCTTAGAGTCTCACCAATCGGCTTAACTGTCGAAAGAATGGTGTTGGACTTAACCGATGTTTCAGCAACCTTGGGCACCAACCCTTCGGGAATACGCTTTGTTCCTGCCAGAGCAAGATCGTCTATAGAATCTTTGCCAACCGTCTTCAAAACAGCCCCGGCATCACGAACCAGAGCTTGGGCTACTGTAGTACGGCCCAAAGCTTGCTCGGCGCCCAGCAGTGCTTCAGTACGAGCACCGACCCGACCAACAGTGTTAGCTCCGCCGAGTCCGGCTGTACCCAAGGTGAATGCCAAGCCGCCGCTGAGGTGAGCTATACCTAGGACATCTCCGCTCTTTACAGTCTGATAGGCCTTTACTGTCTGGTCTTTGATACCGGTGGCTGTGCGCACAGGATCTTTGACCACATCATATAAATTGAGGGCGACGTTCGAAACCGTGCCGCCCTTGGTCGAGTCGTGCCGCGTGACGATGGCGGCAGTGCTAATACCTGCGTCGATAGCGCCCGCGGTAAAGGCACCAGCAGTCTCCAGAAGACTTGGAGTCTTTGCCTTAACTTCTGACCGCTTGGTGGGAGTAGACATCAGTGAGTCGAGCAACGGATTGGCAGCCGCAACCGAGGGCTTGCTGGAGTCCTCTGGCTTATCTCTGCTGGCTGATGTATTTTGGGGCATCGACTGACTTAAAAACCTATAATCAACTTGCGCCTATGGGTCTATACCGGTTGCCAAGAATTTAGACAAATTTCTCATTTTTCTAGTCTTACTTCGATGGGGGAACCACGATAAAAGCCAAAAAAGTCGGCAATAGTGGTAATTTGTTTCTACTTTCAGCAGTCAGTTTGACCATCAATCAAACTAATTACAACTTATATATCCCCTCGGCGCAGGCGTTCTAAACGCCATTAAGGCCTAAAAGCCGGTTGCCAAGAGGATTCTGAGGATTCCCTTTCGCCAATGTATCTAAAAGAGAGCCTGGACAACATACTAGCCAAAGACCCAGCAGCAAGAAGCCGCCTTGAGGTAATTTTGTGCTACCCAGGCTTTCACGCCCTGTTTTTCCATAAAATTGCCAATGCTCTATGGAAAGCGGGTTTTCGCACACCTGGGCGGTTAATGTCCCATATTGGACGAGTCTTCACCGGCATTGAAATTCACCCCGGTGCCACAATCGGCCGAAGAGTCTTCATAGACCACGGTATGGGGGTGGTTATCGGCGAGACAGCGGAAGTCGGCGACGACTGTGTCATATACCAGGGTGTCACCCTGGGCGCCGGGGCCGCAGCCAGACAAGGAGCTATGTCTCGCGACACTAAGCGCCACCCGACCTTAGGTAAAGGAGTTATTGTCGGCAGCGGTGCCGAAATCCAGGGAGCAATTACAGTAGGCGACAATGTCCGGGTAGCATCACGCTCAATTGTGCTCAAAGATGTGCCTGATAATTCTGTAGTCGTAGGGGTCCCTGGACGGGTTATATACCGCAATGGTGAGCGCGTGGCACCAGAAAAGCCTCAAGAAGACGTACCTGACATCGAGGCCCAGGCCATAAAGTCGCTGCATAGCAAGCTTTCAGAACTTGAGTGCACGGTTAGAGACCTCAAAGGCAAGCTCAAACAGCAGACCAAAGAACTGGAACAATTCAAAGACAAAGTTTGCCCAGAACTTACCTTAGACATTAATGACCCGGCTAATTCGGGTATTAATTCAAGTGTCGACCTTAAGTCAGTGGACCAAGACCCAGTCGATGTATTTTTGCAAGGAGCGGGAATCTGACAATATGAGTTAGAGACTGCGATAACGGGTAGAATAACTTTGGTTCTGAGATAAAGACGGAGAAAGGATTCGCATGGCGGTTAGCGAGCTTGAGAGAGCATTCGGTACTCTTTCCGAAGCCCTAAATTTGACTGAATCGGAGATTTCCGAGGAGATCAAAATTATTGAGCAACAAATTGAAGAGTTAAAAGCGAGAACCATTGAACTTGTGGGCAAACAAGAAACACTGGCACACGATAGGGCATCGATATCTGAGATGGTCAATCGATATTGTGACACCGAGGACGGTGCGTCTTAACCATTTTGGCGTAAGATAAGTCGATCCAAACTAGATTAAGCTAGGAAATACCTTCACAATGTCAGGTTCCTGTCCCTACTGCGGCGCAAAACTCAATTACGGGATTAAGTTCTGCGTTGTCTGTGGGCGGCCGATAAACGGCCAAGACAGCGGGAAAGCCAGCAAAATGGCAGGTGGCATGCGCTCGGGTATCCGCCCGGCCGACGTCACGCGCCGCCTTGACGACCTGATGACGGTGGCAAGATTTAAGCATTCAAAGCGCACTACCACGTTAGACAGCAATATGCGCTGGGTGTCCCTTAACTTCGTCTCTGTTGCTCTCGGTATCGCCCTGTTTTTCTGTGCAGTGAAAATCAGTCTCGATGGCGGCTTGGTCAAGAAAAGCGATAAGGCCATCACGCCACTAGCAGCGATTTTGACAAAACTTGGCCTAGATGGCATTGGCAAGAAATCTACTAGTGATGCTGTCAAACCAGACAGTGCCAAAGCGTCAACGAAAAAGTCGAAAACGAAAAAGTCATCGAACAAAAAGAATCGCTAAATCACTTAATAGTTCAGTTAGTCAATTAGCCTGATAATGCCATGCTCAAGCAGTAGTTCAAATTGCTCGTGCGTCCATTGCTTCTTCACCTTAGGTGAATGGCGCAGACTAGCGCGAATCACTTTGTCACCAGCGCCGGTTACTTCGTAGATATATTCTTTTTCGAAAAGCGGAGGCGCTTTGACGCCAAGTAGCTGGCCCTTGGCGAAATTCAAATCATCCATGACTAGACGGCAGTAACTAAGTGTCTGCCCATCTCAACTTTAAGCCCTTCAGAAGTATGCTCAAAGAGCTGATAAACCTTAGCGTCACGCATTAGCTTCTCAACAGGATACTCGCGAGAGAAACCGTAGCCACCATATATTTGCACCGCATCGGTGGTGACTCGCATCACCATTTCTTGGGCAAAGGCTTTTGCACAAACAGCTTCGCTGGTCGAAACAACACCTTGATCAGCTAGCTGGGCGGCCTGATACACCAACAGCCGCGCAGCCTCTATATCTTTCGCCATATCAGCCAACATAAAGCTAATGGCTTGATGCTGAGCAATAGCCACGCCAAAAGTAAATCTCTCTTTGGCATATTTAAGTGCATGGTCGAGGGCGCAACGAGCGACCCCGACCATTCCAGCACCAATCAAAGCGTAATTGCGAGTGAGAGCGAGGCGATACATGTGTTCGCCCTCCCCTTCAGCCCCTAAGAGTGCAGAAGCTGGCAAATAAATCTCATCGAGCCGAGCAGAGCTAATCACCTGGGCGCGACGTCCCAGACTCGCGGCTCTATCACCGAAATCAATATCGTCATCGGCACCAACCAAGAAGTAGCTAAAGCGTTCTTTGCTACCTAAGGCCTGACCGCGACCACTAACTTCACGCCGATCTTCACTAGCAGCAACAAGATACCACTGGGCGATACCGCCATTGACAAAAGCAGGGTGCTTACCGCTCAAGACAAATTGCTCGCCTTCCTTGCGGTAAAATACCCGACCACTTTTGATTCCGCCAGACATGCCGAAGCCAGCCAAGCAAGCTTCTTCCATCAGAGGGGAGAGAAACTTTGCTTTCTGCTCATCGCTACCAAAATCGATAACGAACTGCTGCGCAATAGAAGAAGCCTCAACACTGCCAGCGATACCACTACAGCCATAGGCCAATTCTTCAGCGATTAAGCAATTATCGAAACAGCTGAGACCAAGACCGTTAAGAGCCTCAGGCACGCAGGCATTTGCTAGACCTGTTTGCCAAAGCTTGTCAAAAATGTCTCCGGCAAAATCAGCCGACTGGTCATACTTATGAGCCTGGGCCGCAATTTCTCGAGCAGCGAAATCGCGAGCCAACTTTTGGTATTCCTGCTGCTCTGAAGTCAATTTGTGGCTGATCATGATTTACCTAGCTAAGCTCTTGTTTGATGTAGACATATATTGTAGGACTGCTAACAATTAGCATCTTATTATCGAATTAAGGCACGACATCTTGGCAAGCGAGCAATTGTCTAGAACCCCGCTGCCTGGTGCTTTGAAGGTCAGGCTAAAAAAATCTTCATGCCCGAGTTCAAGACTGCTAGAGAAAGGGGCGACTTACCGCTTGACCATTGGAGCAGAGAAGGGCATCATTACACTGTCAAGTGAAAATCAAACCCATCAGGCCAATTCGCAGCCATATATGAACGTAATAGTTGCTCCTTCAATTTTATCGGCTGACTTTTCCCGCTTGGGAGAAGAAGTTCGCCGCGCCGAAGCCGGTGGAGCAGACTGGATACATGTCGATGTTATGGATGGCCACTTCGTTCCCAACCTAACCATTGGCGCACCTGTGGTCAAATGCCTCAAGGGCGTGACCAAATTGCCACTCGATGTTCATTTGATGATCAGCGATCCTGACAAATATCTTTCTGACTTCGCTAACGCTGGTGCCGACTACATCACCGTGCACCAAGAAGCTTGTCATCACTTACAGCGCACCTTATCGCATATTCGATCACTGGGCAAGAAAGCAGGTGTAGCGCTCAATCCTGCCACCCCGGAAGATACACTCAAGTATGTTTTACAAGACCTCGACTTAGTCTTGATTATGTCAGTGAACCCAGGCTTTGGCGGTCAAAAGTTTATCGCTGAAGTCTTACCCAAAATCGCCAATTTGCGAAAAATGTTTGACGAAGCTGGGCGTCCAGAAGTAATAATTTCAGTTGATGGTGGTATCAATGCCGATACCGCAAGACAAGTGGTGGCCCATGGCGCCACGGCCATGGTAGCTGGCAACTTTGTCTATGGTGCAGCCGATTTAGGCAAAGCAATTCAAGATTTAAAAGCCGCGGGAAAGAGTGCCCCCGTCAAAGAAAAAGCAGTGCTCAAGTAGTAAGGAGAAAACAATGACCGAGTCGTTGAAAATGACTAAGCGTATTCCGGGAGTACTGGCACTGACAATAGCAGTGGCAACAGTGTTATCGACTCAATTCGTTTTTCCTGGCAAGGCAATGGCCGCCTATGATGATCTTTTCGTCGACACCTCAGAGATTGGGCAAGATCACCACGGAGTTGTGAGCTCTGACCAGTTTCTTGAACTAGGTGTTCCTTCTGCTAACGGCCTAAGAATCGAAGGCGAGCAATCAATGCGCCTCGGCAAATTAGACCGGGCAATTATGGTGCTGCAGCGTTCTGTCGAACTGGCACCGGCCGATATGGACGGTCGAATACTTTACGGTGAGGCTCTCGAGAAAAAGCTCATCAAGCAAAAAGACCGCGACCCAGCTCTCTACAACTATGTCATCAAGCAATGGCTGTTCGTGGCTAAAAACGCTGAGTTTGCCGATCAAAGCATGCAGGGCTTCAACCACCTTCTTAAAGTCTGCGGCACAGTGCCGAAGAAGTGGGAAAAAGAGAAGAAATTCTTGGCTCGTGTGCTTATTCCTGAAGACGGAACTGCTCCTGTCAAGCTAGGACGCCGCACTCAAACTACTATGTAGTTTTTCGACGCAGCAAACGCTTGACCAATTTAACTAAATCGATGGTGCTAGCAACGGCACCCCAAATTGCAATGAGCAGTCCAAGGTAGAGCCATGCCCAGGGCGAATGCATCGTGATCAAGTGCTGCTTCATCAGCAGTACTTCACCGACAAATTTATCGCTCTCTAAATGGGCTAGTACCAGAAGAAAGAAACCAATAAAGGCGTTAGAAAGTCCAAACAACAGGATCAACCAAGATTGCCGGGCAAGCACGAGCAAGGGCACGAAGCCTAGCAAGAGTAATGAGTCTGGTAGCCAGATTAATGCACTAGTGGCCGGTATTTGGAAAGCAAGAACAATACTGAGAAGCCAAAGCGCAGTAGAAAGCACTGTAGCTACTAGCGATTTCTTGCTCGTCTTCTTTGGGCTAGCCATCAAAAGGCTGACCCAAAGTCAAAGTCATCCTCACAGCATCAAGAACAATGGCCATCTCAAGCGGAACATCCGTGCTCTTCTTGCAAGAAGCAACCACTTCGTTAGCAAAACCGATTTTATCGAAATCTCCTAAGCCGCGATCCCGATATATTTTGTTCAAGGCATCTTTGCGTCGGCCGCTCTCGGGCAAGGCAAACTCACACTGAGACAGTGTTTGTCCAAATCTTGCCAAATGCTCTTCAAGCAAATAGAGCAACTGCTCATAGGAATAGCTATCTTCCAATTCCACTACCGCCAGTGATACCAGTTGATCACAATCGCGCAGTGCATCTTCAATTAATTCTGCCGAGTGTTCGGCGTCACCGTCAAGCACACAGACAATCGGCAAGCGCACCGTATCTTTAATTGTCAGATAGCGCCGAGCTACTTGTTTAGCACCGCCACTGGCAATAACCTCCACACCTAGCTGACTAAAGGACAGACCAGACAAGCGAGCAAAATGCGGCAAGACGATGGCCTCAGTCTGTCCTTCTACCAAGAGCAAAAGATTTGGTCTTAGCTTTCCGGCTAGCTTCTTGGCACATTCATAAACTTTGTCTGCAAGAACTTCAACAGACAGAAGAGGCAGAGCGGCATGACCAGAGGCCAAAGCATCAGCCTTCAATTCTCGGAAAATCTCTTGAACGAGAAGAACTCGCTCTAGATCTTCTTTCTTTTCGCTCTGTCTGAGGCTTTCCCACTCACTAAAGCGCCAATCTATAGTGGCCAGAAGACAAGCGCGCAACCATGCTTGAGCAGCCCGGGAACAGCCGTGCCCAAGGAGTTCAAGCAATGCTTGCATTTTGGGGCTGAGCTGCACTTCGTCAGTGATATGTTGATACTGCTGATACCAAATCGTCAAAGCAGTTTCACTGAAGACCCGCAAATCATCGAGCGCTATAGCTAAGCTGAGAATTTGCGAAAGACTCGGTTCTTCAACATTTTGCGGGCCAAAGATTTGCCCGAAAGTCTTTGCCAGAGTTAAATAGTTGCTTTCAATTGAGCGTAAAATCGGCTTGGTATCTGGGTTCTTGGCACATTGCTTGGCGACAGTCTTACGCATTCTGGCAAAGCGACTGGCAGGTTCCTCAAAGGCAAGTTGCCTTAAGGCGGCAACGAACAGTTCGTTTACATCTGGTTTGCGAAAAACTATCTCTTCACATGTCAAACTTCGTAATTACCCCTTTCTAAACCGCCGACCAACCTATAGTCTAGTAAGTTCGCTCTTAGCAAGCAAGCGAAACTGACGGCGATGTAAAAAGAGAGTTGTAGATGTCCTCTTCGGCAGACGAGCCTGAAATCTCGCCTGAAATTGAATCTAGCGAGATTAACTCCACCGACCGACTGGTGAGCGGCTCAACTTGGGCTGCCATCTGGCACATGAGCTGGCCCATGATGGTGCAAATGCTGGTGATTTCATCAGCTAGCTTTGTCGATATCTGGGTGGCCGGTAAACTCGGTTCTGAAGTACAGGCAGCACTCGGCATCTGCAATCAAATCTGGTTTCTGATGCTGCTTTTGACCGTAGCTCTATCTTCAGGAACCATGGCTCTGATCAGTCGTTTCTGGGGCGCTCGCGACTATAGCCAGGCTGTAGAAGCCGGTCGGCAGTCACTGATTTTTTGCATACTGTTTGGGGTGCTCTCGACTCTAGCTGGGTGGGGCGCCGCCAAACCACTGTTAGCGATGGCTGGAGCCAGCCCCCACGTGCAAGAACTGGGCTGGCAGTATCTATCTATCGACCTCCTGTCACAACTACCTTTTACTGTGGTCTGGACAGCACACTCGATGTTTCGTGCCATCGGCAATTCCAGAGTGCCTCTGCTCAACTGGTTTTTCATGGCAGTGGTAATCATTGGTCTAGATTTTTTCCTCTGCTTAGGCTGGCCTCAGTTAGGAGTCTCAGGCATCGGCTGGGCTTGGTTTGCTGGCGGATTAGTGGGTATGTCACTCAATCTCTATCTCTTATCGAAGTCTGATCTGGCAGGCTCTCTCAATCTCTGGCCAGCTATCAAAGGCGGCTTGACGAAAGAAACAAAGGAATGGATCTGGCGCATTTTGAAAATCGGCATTCCCACATGCATTCAAGATCTAGCCTGGGTAATGGGCAATTTCGCCCTCTTTCTCATTTTCGCCATGACTAAAGACCCTACGGCCTGCCAGGCGGCTTGGACCATAGGCTTCAGAGTTGAAGAAATGCTTTGTACCTTGCCCCTGCATGCTCTAGCTACTTCAATTGGCACAATTGTTGGTCAAAACCTGGGTGCAAAGAAACCAGAGCGCGCTGAAGCTACGGGCTGGCAAGCCATGAAAATTGGCTTGGCCATTGAATTTCCCACGGCCCTAATCATGTTTGTTTTCGCCACACCAATTGCCAGCATGATGAGCAGTGAACCCAATGTGGTTAGCTGCACAGCCGATTATTTCCGTATCGTTGGTCTCTCTGAGCCACTGACGGCTTGCTGGATAGTATTATTTGGCGCACTGACTGGGGCCGGCTACACGAAATGGCCAATGTGGATTGGCATACTTTGTCTAACAGTGGTGCGACTACCACTCGCCTTTTTGCTCACCACTAAATATGGTCTTGCTCTCGGCCCACCGGGCATCTGGCTGGGGATTGCCGCCTCCTCATCAATCATAGGATTGCTAGCAGTCTGGCGCTTTAAGTCTGGTGTCTGGAAAACGCAACAAGTCTAAAATTTAGAATTTTGAATTGAACTTTAGTGAGTTCTGCAACGTCTTAAGAAGAAGACTGGCTGACTGCGCTGAGGAAGAATCAATGAAAAAAGGAAAGACCGTGCAATTGAGCACCTTGCTCGACTATCAAATTCCCAAGCTTAAGCTCTGTCTTGTGAAAGAAGAAATAAACCTCAAACCACCGTTTCCGGCCATAAAATCTGCCGAAGATGCCGCTTCTCTTCTTAAGCCTTTGCACTTTGCCTCAGAAGAACACTTTGTCAGCCTACACCTCAATACTAAGTTCGAAGTAATTGGCCTACACGAAGTTTCCCACGGTACCCTCTCGGCCTCTCTGGTTCATCCAAGAGAGGTATTTAAAGCCGCCCTGGTTGCCAACAGCTATGCCATTCTAGTCTGTCACAATCACCCATCTGGAGCCAAGCTGACGCCTTCAAAAGAAGACTTCGAAACCACCAAGCAGCTAATAGCAGCAGGCAAAGTGCTGGGAGTAAGCGTACTTGACCACCTAATTCTTGGCCTGAAGAACACAATAAGTAGTGCCGCTAAGAGGGGTAAAGAGCATTTTGAAATATTTAGTTTCCGCGAAAATCATCCAGAAATCTGGGACTGTTAGCAACTTTCAAGTATGATTTCGGTATGACATTTACTGAAAAAAGAAAAACGGCCGTAGTTAAAATCGGCAACAAAGAGATGGGCGGCGCTTGCCCCGTGTTGGTTCAATCTATGACCAATACGCCCACTGAAGACCCGCAAGCCACCGCCGATCAAGTAATTGAGTTAGCTGACGCTGGCTCAGAAATTGTGCGCATCACAGTTAACACAAAAGAAGCCGCCAAAGCTGTGCCCAAAATAGTTAGCTTGCTAGAGCAGCGAGGCTATGACACACCGCTGGTGGGCGATTTTCACTATAACGGTCACCTGCTACTTTCTGAGTTTCATGACTGCGCCAAACTACTGGCAAAATATCGTATAAATCCTGGCAATGTAGGTCGGGGTGAAAAGCATGATGGTAACTTCAGAGCCATGGTAGAGGCTGCTCTCAAATGGCAGAAGCCAGTGCGTATAGGCGTCAACTGGGGCTCACTCGACCAAGAGTTGTTAGCAAAGATGATGGACGAAAATGCTTTGCTGCCAGAACCTAAAGATGGTCACGAAGTATTGATTGATGCCATTGTCGAAAGCGCTTTGTCATCAGCGGCGGTGGCAGAAAAATATGGTCTTAGTAAAGGACAAATAGTTCTTTCTGCCAAAGTTTCAGAAGTACGAGATCTTGTTAGCGTTTACACCCGCTTGGCAGCGAACTGCGACTATGCCTTGCATCTCGGACTGACAGAAGCAGGCATGGGCATGAAAGGCATTGTGGCATCCACCGCCGCTTTATCAGTATTGTTAGCTCAGGGTATCGGCGATACCATTCGCGTAAGTCTTACACCAGCTCCTGGTGCAGCTCGCGACCAAGAAGTAAGAGTTTGCCAGCAAATTCTGCAATCACTGGGTATCCGTTCATTCAATCCACAAGTTACAGCCTGCCCAGGTTGTGGCCGAACCACTAGCACTGTTTTCCAAGAGTTGGCCCAAGATATACAAGAGCATCTGACAGCAGAGCGCGCTCGTTGGCAACAGCAGTATCCGGGAGTGGAAGAACTTAAGGTGGCGGTAATGGGTTGCATCGTCAATGGCCCAGGCGAATCTAAACACGCTGATATCGGTATTTCCCTTCCTGGTACTGGAGAGGAGCCACGCGCACCCGTTTATATTGATGGCAAACATTTCACCACACTAGGTGGGCCGAATTTAGCGCAAGACTTCATTAAGCTAGTCAACGACTATGTTGAAAACCGCTACGCTCTAAGAAGCTGAACAAGAATCGCAAAATAGAAAGCAGAGCTGGCGGTCAGCTCTGCTTTTCTGTATTGAAGCCGTTAACAACTAGATTTTAGTTGTGCTCGTGCAACTTGCGTACTTCAGTAGTGAGCTTAGGCACTATTTCTAAGACATCACCAACGATACCGTAATTGGCAAATTTGAAGATCGGTGCATCAGGATCTTTGTTTATTGCCACAATTACTTTAGAAGAAGACATACCAGCTAAATGCTGAATGGCTCCTGATATTCCGCAAGCGAAATAGAGTTGTGGACTGACAGTTTTACCGGTCTGGCCTACTTGGAATTGGTGATCGATCCAGCCAGCATCGACGACAGCACGTGAAGCTCCGAGAGCGGCGCCAAGAGCATCGCAAAGAGACTGCAAGACTGGCCAGTTTTCTGGGCCCTTGATACCACGACCACCAGCAACAATTATTGCCGCTTCAGACAGCTCTACTTTAGCTCCTTCAGAGGCATGAACAGCCACAACTTTAGCGCTTACTTTATCGGCTGCGACGGTCAAATCTTCAACAGCACCAGCAGAACCGCTTGATTGATTGACAGCAAAAACATTTGGTCTAAGTGTTATGAATGAAAGTGGTGCATCAATCTCATAGACACCCCAGCACTTGCCAGAGTACATCGGGCGCACGGGCAAAAGATTAGAGCCTTCTTGTTGCAAGGCCATAACGTCAGCGATACAAGGAGCATCAAGACGGGCAGCAACACGAGGGATAAAATCTTTAGCCATAGCCGTGTGAGCAGCGAAAACATAACGAGGATCGCTCTTTTTCACGGCCTCAGCAGCAGCAGCGGTAAAGGCTTCTGTTGAATAGCTGGCGAACTGCTCGCCATCAGCAACTAAAATAGAGGTCGGTTCGTACTTTGCCACTTCAGCAGCCAGAGCTTTTACTCCACTGCCTACCAAAAAGGCGGTGACACTCTCACCACTTTGGGCCCGACGTTTTGCTTCAGAAAGAGCCTCAACAGAGGCTTTTCTTAGTTGGCCATTGCGCTGTTCGACAAAAACTAGATAGCCTTGCGACATTTTTTTATTCTCCTAAGAAATTATCTTGCAGTTTCTAAAGCACGTGAGCTTCACTGTGCAACAAACTGACCAGCTCTTTAACTTGACTATCAACGTCGCCTTCTATTTTGCGGCCCTGAGGACGATCTGGTGGCAACATCATTTCTTTGATACGCACTTTGACATTGGCAGCACCAACAGTGCCTTTCACTCCCAGCGCAGTTGCGTCTTTGACAGCAATCTCTTTGCGACGAGCAGCCATCACGCCTTTGATACCAGGATAGCGTGGCTCATTTAAGCCCTTTTGGCAGCTAATTACCGCTGGCAATGAGCCTTCCACTGATTCGTGTGCTCCTTCAATTTCGCGTTCGGCCTTGAAAGTCGTACCTTCAACTTCGAGTTTAAGCACCATGGTTGTTTGAGCGCAGCCAAGCAGCTCAGCCAACATTGAAGGCACTTGACTGTTATCGCCACCAGCGCCCTGATGACCACAGAACACTAAATCGTAGCCGCCATCTTTAATTGCAGCTGCCAATACTTTAGCTGTAGACAAAGTATCGAGATTGGCAAAATCGGCATCGTTTAAGTGCACAGCACTGTCTATTCCACGAGCAAGGCTATCGCGCAGCACATCGGTACATTCGGCACCACCTAAGGCGATGACAGTGGTGTCACCACCATGCTTCTCTTTTTGTTTGAGAGCTTCTTCTATTGCAAATTCATCATAGGGGCTGGTAATAAAGCGAACACCGGTGTAGTCGATATTCTTTTTGTCTGCAGCTATGGCAATTTTAGTTTCCGTGTCTGGCACGGCTTTAACGCAAACAGCAATCTTCAAGGCCATGTCTCCTTAAGAGCGGCAAATAAATTCAAGTGTAATTCAGCACCAAATTATAGGCATGCTCTGGCCAATACTAAGGATTATTACCACATTCCTTAATGGCGCATGAAATGGCCTAAAGAATGGCTGGAAAAATGCCTAAGTTTCGATGCCAGGTTTATCAATAAGGTTGTCGACAGTGCCATTCGATGAGCTATCTGTTTGGCTCTGATCATCCGCTGTCGCTTTGCGCCCGCGCAGACCTTCAGGGGTGAGATAGCACTTCTCATTGTTGCACCAGACAATCTGGTCAACTAATTCATCAGGATCATCAACCACTGTCAACAAGTCAAGTTCATCCTCGGTCAAAAATCCCCGCGTGATTACTTCTGCTCTGAGCCAATCTAATAGAGGATTCCAAAACTTAGAGCCGACCAAAAACATAGGAAACCGCTTAATCTTTTTGGTTTGAATTAAGGTGACAGTCTCAAAAAGCTCATCGAGACTACCGAAACCACCGGGCAGAATAACAAATGCCACGGCATACTTGACAAACATGAGCTTACGCACAAAGAAATATCGGAAATCAAGGGATTTAGTTTGGTAGCTGTTCGGCCTCTGCTCGTGCGAAAGAGAAATGTTCAAACCAATCGATGCGCCACCAGCAGAAAGCGCGCCTTTGTTACCAGCTTCCATAACCCCAGGACCACCGCCAGTAATGACAGTAAATCCCTTATCGGCCAGCTTCTTGGCAATATTCTCGGCCAAGATATAAACCGGATCATGAGGCTTACAACGGGCTGTGCCAAAAATTGAAACCGCTGGTCCAATCTGTGACATCTCGTCAAAGCCTTCGACCAGTTCGGCCATCATGCGAAAAACACGCCAAGTATCTTTGGCGCCCATATCTTCAAGAACGTATTGAGAGTCAGCCACTTACTACCTTCTGTTTTTATGACTTAGCTGCTTGGGCGAACGCAAGAAAAACAGCTCAAGAGCATGACTATCAGGCATTTGACCGGTTTTTACAAGATGCTCTAACTTGGTCAACTCAATGCGGCTATCAACTAAAAACTCTACAGAGGCGTGGGACAACCTTCTTACATCTTTCTCTAAAACAAAAGAATTGCCACCTTTTATATCGGCAGCCAAAAGCTTGGCAAGTTCTTGTGGCGGTAATTCTCGACGCTTGATGCCGGGCCCGAAGTTCGACTCTTTATTATAAGTTTCACATAAGAGCTTTATCTGCACCCATTTGCTAATCATGGTTTGCATGGTGGCCAATATTTGCATGGCATTTTGATGGCTCAATAGTTCGCGCAAAGTCAAAAGAGTCTTCTGGGTATCTCCAGCCAACCAGTGCTCGGCCACACTAAAGACACTCGAGTGGTGGGGACTGAGCTGGCGAATAATATCGAGAGAAATAAAAGTCTTAGGCAAAATATAGATAGCTGCTTTTTCAATCTCTGAAGAGATCTGGCGCAGATTAGCCTCTAACCCCTCGATCAAATAATCTGCCGCCTCATTTTCAATGGTGGCATTAAAGTGCTTCGCTTCTTTCTGGCACCACTGCTGCAACTTAGGACTAGTCGACCCAGCCCAAATTTTCTCGCGGGGGAATTGCTCAAGCTTGGCATACTTTGCCACCAACTTAGAAAGCCTCAGAGTGCTATCAAAATTGCTAGTGCTAACAAAAATAATATAGGTGTTGGGATGCACTGATGACAGTGATGAATCTAAAGTGTCTTCATTGACAGAGTCTTTACCCTTAGCCGCTTTCTTACCAGAACTTTCTTCTTTAGAAGAACTACTAGAACTGGCGCGTTTCTTGGCAAACCAGTCGCAGCGATCGATGATTATAAGTTTGTTTCCTGGTCCAAAAGGCAGAGAGGCAGCTTGCTCAGTTACTTCCTGGGCGCTGGGATTATCAAGGCGACTGTAATTGAAGCTAGCCCAAGCAGGATCAAGCAAATCAGCTTTGATCTCGTCGAGGCGACGATAAAGTTGAAAATCCTCTTCTCCAGCTAGAACAATCACCGGCATCAGTTAAAGATTCGCTCGCCTGTAGAAAGGAAGTAAACCCGTTTAGCAATAGATGTACAAGCATCTCCCATGCGCTCGAGGAAGCGCGAGCAGAACAAGAACTGGGCACGCATCTGGGCATGGGCACTCTCTTGCTCGCCTAAATTAGACAGCAATCTTTTCGACAGCACATCATGTAAATAGTCGACAGTATTATCGCTCGCGAGAATTTCTTTAGCTTTGCTGGCTGAATCAGTAAGAAAACAAAGCAGCAGTTCTTGCACCATGTGATAGACAGTAGCAGCCATTTTGGGCAACTCTTCTGGAATTTCAATTTCGTCTTCTATGGCCCAGTTAGCAAATCTCGCCACCCGATTAGCATGATCGGCCAATCTCTCAAATTTAGCAGCGATTAACGGAATACTGACAAGGGCGCGGATTTCCTTGGCACCAAATGAGTCTCTTTCCATCAAGAGATCGACACATTTTTCTTCAATCTGCTGGCAGAGCTTATTGATCTCTTCTTCTTGGCGCTCGACCATGGCTAGGTCAGCTTTTTTATCACCTTTAAGCAGGCGAGTAACTTCATAGACAGTAGTTTCAACCATCCGACCGAGGGTCAGCACTTCTTCTTTGATTAGTGTAATTGATTCAGTCTTCACTAACTTTCACCTATATCAGTCGTTGGGCATGTTCAAACGATAACCAGAGCGATGAACGGTTTCGAGCAGAATTGGCACTTTGGGGTCAAGCTCTAGCTTTTGCCTAAGCCAGCGAACGTGCACCGCCACTGTTTTTACATCACCGTCAAAATCAGTCCCCCAGACTCTATCTAACAGAGCCTCAGTAGAAAGTGCTCGACCAACGTTCTGCATCAGCACTTTGAGTAGCTTGAATTCACGAGGCGAAAGCTCAATGTTTTTACCGCGATAGACGACACGCCGAGCATCTTCATCGAGCAAGAGCGAACCTAGCTCAATGCGACCTTTGGCCGAGCGGGCCTTGTCTTTGAGAGTACGCCGAATAAGCGCTTCGAGACGGGCCAAAAGCTCAACCATGCTAAAGGGCTTAACCAAATAATCGTCAGCACCGCGCGAAAGCCCATGGGCAATATCTGCCGGAGCAGATCTACCGGTGAGCATCAAAATGGGAATATCAGGTGATTGCTCTCTAATCAAAGCGCAAATGTCAGGGCCCTTCATATCAGGCAGCATCCAATCAAGAATCACCAAATCGGGTAATGACTCAGCAAAACGCGCCAGTCCTGCCGCTCCATTGTTGCAGGCATGAACTTCAAAGCCATGGCGAGTGAGGTTATAGGTAAGAGTTTCAACGATAGTTTCATCGTCATCAACAATTTGAATTTTTATTTTGCTAGACATACAAATACTCTTTAGGGAAATTCAATTCTGAACTTCGAACCTGAACCCTCTTTAGATGTCACGGCGATTTTAGCACCGTGCAAATCAACGATGTGTTTAACAATTGACAGGCCAAGACCAGTGCTGCCTCTGGTGCGACCGCGATCGACCCGGTAAAAGCGCTGAAAAATTTTAGGAATCTCAGCTTCAGCCATGCCTATGCCTGTATCTTCCACTTCAAGGAAGGGCGGCGGGCCACCGGCACGAACCACGACAAAACCGCCAGCTGGTGTAAATTTAATAGCGTTTTCCACCAAGTTAATCAGTACCTGGTCGATCTGCTCTTCATTGGCCAAAAGCTCAAAGCCACTTTCCACAGCCGACTTCAAGATCACGCCCTTCTCTTCGGCCAACTCCCTAGTAGTCTCTAAACACGATTCAGTGCGGCGCTGGATATTGACCCGGGAGAAGCGCATATCGTCCCCAGCTCGTCCGTTCTGCAGCTTCTCGTGAGAAAGCAGGTCGTTAACTAGATTCTGCAGTCGCGTCACCTCTTCTTTCGTACGACTAAGCATGCGCATGGCCGTAATCGGCTCTTCTACAGCGCCATCGATTAAGGTTTCGACCAACAATTTGATATTGGCAAGAGGCAGTCTCAATTCATGAGACACCTCAGCGATCCAGTTATCGTGTTCTTCTTGAGTAACCGAACCAGAACCGTCAGGAGCCAGAGCTGGTGAAGCAATCACTTTTTTGGGTTCGTCCATTGCTGATTAGGCACCGTATGTGGTTCTAAGAAAAGGAGCAGAGAGATTTATCTTTAGTTCCAGGAAGTAAAAATGCACTAGAATCTTACTCAATTCAAGATAGTAATAGGGTTTTTTAAAATTATGGGACCGGTTGTTTTAGCAATATTAGATGGTTGGGGCATTACTACAGAGAAGAAAGGTAACGCCATTCTGGCGGCTAAGACGCCTAACTATGACCTGTTGAAATCTAAATATCTCTTCACTCAAGTACAAGCTTCGGGTCAATATGTTGGTCTTCCCCAAGGCCTCATGGGCAATTCAGAAGTGGGACATCTAACCATTGGCTCCGGTCGAATAGTGACGCAAAAGCTAACATTGATCTCCAACACCGTTGCCGATGGCACCTTCTTCCATAATCCAGCACTAGTGGCAGCGGCTGAAAATGTAAAGCGCAGCGGTGGGGTGCTTCACATTCTCGGTTTGGTTTCAGACGGTTGCGTTCATTCAAGCCCTGATCACTTAGATGCCCTTCTAGAATTTGCCCGCAGACATCAAATTAAAGAATTAGTAGTTCATCCAATCTTAGATGGACGCGATACTCCGCCCCGTTCAGCTAAACGCTTTATGCGGGAACTGGAGGAAAAGCTGGTTGGCTTAGGGAAAATTGGCGTCGTTTGCGGCCGTTACTATGCGATGGATAGAGACCAGCGCTGGGACAGAGTTGAAATTTACTGGAAAGCCCTGGTGTTGTCAGAAGGAACCAAGGCCGATAGCGCCCCCGAGGCCGTCGAGCAGTCTTACGCCAATAACATTGGAGACGAATTTGTCACGCCTCAAATCATCAATGCCATACCTATAAAGGATGGCGATAGCGTAATTTGCTTCAATTTCAGACCAGATAGAGTTCGTGAAATATCACGGGTGCTCACTCAGAGTGATTTCAAAGAGTTTGTTCGGCCGGTCACACCTTCTATTTATTACGTCTGCATGACTGAATACGATTCGACTCTCAACCTACCTGTGGCTTTCAGCCCAGAGGTCTTGCCATCTCAAGATTTGCACAATACCTTGCCAGAAGTAATCTCTTGCCACCATATCGGCCAATTTCACACTGCCGAAACAGAGAAGTATGCCCATGTAACCTATTTCTTCAATGGCGGTAAAGAAATTCAGTTGCCTGGTGAAGAAAGGCAATTAATTCCCTCTTTAAAAGTGGCGACCTACGATTTGGCACCAGCCATGCGTACCCCTCAGGTTTGTGAGCTGGCCTGCCAGGCAATCAAGAGCGGCAAGCATCCATTTATAGTGCTCAATTTTGCCAACCCCGATATGGTTGGTCACACTGGCATCATGGATGCGGCGGTGCCGGCTGTGGAATCAGTCGATTTAGCCTTCGCAGCCCTGCTTGCGGCAGTGCAAGAAGCGCACGGCACCCTAGTCGTGACGGCAGATCACGGCAATATTGAACAATTGCTTGACTACAAGACCGGAGAGCCCCACACAGCCCACACCACAAATCCAGTACCGCTTGTGGTGGCAAGCTTCCAAACACCAGAATGTGATCCACTTAAGCTAGTGAACAACTCTATGAAAAAACTCACACCTGGTGGGCTAGCCGATGTGGCGCCTACTCTACTTGCCATCATGGGAATAGACAAACCCTTTGAGATGACAGGGAAAAGTCTTATATCCAATTGACCGACATTTGGGTATCGATAAACCCTAATGTAAGAACGATGCTAGAAATTCGCAGCAAAAATCGGCACTGATATTTACAATACCTCTTTTCAAGAGGCGGAAATGCAATTAGTAGGCTGTATAATTCAAACGATTTCAGGTGGGCGAAATTTACTAGCTTTGCCACCATTGTCACTCTGAGAGAGCTGTCGTTGACAATAACTCATCAGGATTAGAAGGAGACGAATCGACCGCATGATTACTTTGAGAAACCTAGCCCTTGCAGGCGCAAGCTTGGCCCTCGTAACTTCCCTCGCTGCTTGCAGTGGCGGTGGTTCCGAAACAACAAGCACCACAACCAGTACCACTGGCGCTGCTACTGATGCTGCTTCAACAGCAACACCAGCTGCAACTGATACAGCCGCTTCAACAGCAACACCAGCTGCTACTGATACTGCTGCTTCAACTGCAGCACCAGCCGCTACAACCGAATCTCACTAGATTTTCGTCAGTAGAAACAATTGAAAAGCCCTTTCAGGAAACTGAAAGGGCTTTTTGACTTCATGAGAAAATTAACAAGCTCCTTTAAAGGAACATTTGCACGACCGTTGCGGTCTTAAGAATTTTAGCTAATGAATTTTAGATAGGGTATCGCCATGCACAAGCTCAAAAGAACTCTGGCTCTTTCAATATGCCTCTCGTCATTGACGAGCTTGCTACCCGCGATCGCCCAAGAGCAACAAATTCAGCAATTTCAGATACCTCAGCTGCAGATACCTCAGCAAGCAACCCAGGCTCTTAGTGCTCCAACCCTATCGTTTGTTGATATCAACTCTGGCCGCTTTGGCAAACTAGAAATAGATATGCAGGATGGCCAATTCTTAAGAGGGGCCTGTGACAATATTCATCTCGTCGCCCGCAATATGGACCTTAACCTTGGTGAACTGAAGTCGTTAGATGTCGACGTCAAAGGCGGCAATATTGAAGACTTCATCGTCGACAAGCTCACCCTTACCACCCAAGGGGCCCTCAAGTTTGATACTGGATTGTTGCTCAATCAAAAGATGCTGCAATTCACTAGCCCAGCAACGGCTCAAGTAACGGCCCTGGTCAGCCAAGACAGCTTGAATAAATATTTAAAAGCACCAAGCACCCTCGATAAACTTTCTTACACCGTGACAAAAAAAGGCGGCATGTTGGCAGGATTGCTCGGCGCTGCCGGCGGTAACTTCGGCCTGACTATGACCGGGGCATCAATTGTCTTGGGTCGCAATAACAAAGTGAGCATGACCGCCGAGGGCAAAGCGGGTTTGGGCCAGCTAGCCGTTCCTATAGCAGCACAACTGGAGAGTCAGCTTTCAATTCAAGACGGCTGGGTGCAGTTAGGTGATACCAAACTAATGACAGCAGGCCAAGAAATATCGCCCCAGCTCTCTGAGATTCTGGTTAAGAAGATCAACAGCCTTTCTAACCTAGGCACCAAATCAGATGACATCCATTTCAGCTTTACCGATCTCAAAGTTACTTCTGGCAAACAATTGGTCGTAACCGGTACGGCCCAAGTAAACAGACTACGTTTCGGTCGAAACTAATTGTCTAACAAGGGGCCCAACGTTATATACTTACGTCTTGCTTCGACTAGAAAGCGAGAATTTGATGTATAAGCGGCGCGATAGCCGACAGTGGGACCAGCTAAGACCGGTCAAATTTACAAGAAATTTCACCAAGAACGCAGATGGGTCAGTACTTGTCGAAATTGGTGATACCAAAGTATTTTGCACAGCCAAAATCGAAGAGAGAGTGCCTGCATTCTTGATCGGAAAAGGCGAAGGTTGGGTCACGGCAGAATATTCAATGCTGCCTGGTTCAACATTGCAACGCTCCCAACGGGAAGTGACCAGAGGCCAAGCTTCTGGCCGAACCAATGAAATTCAGCGTTTAATAGGCCGTTGCCTTCGAGCTGTGATTGACCGCCGGGCTCTTGGTGAGCGCACTATCACAATTGACTGTGACGTTCTACAAGCCGATGCCGGCACCCGCGTATCATCGATTTGCGGCGGTTTCCTGGCACTTTATGATGCTTTGGCAAAACTACGGAAAGCCGGAGTGTTCGATGAGCTGCCGATCACCGAGCACATGGCTGCGGTTTCGGTAGTGCAGTTAAACGGCCAGCTCTTGCTCGACCCTAACTACAGCGAAGATTCACAGGCCGAGATGGACAGCAATATCGTTTTGACCGAATCGGGCAAAATACTTGAATTGCAGATGACTTCAGAAAACAAACCCTACGACGCTTCGAAACTTGGCGATTTGATGCTGCTGGCCAATAAAGGGGTGAAAGAAATCATCCAAATGCAGCAACTGATAATCAATAAGCGTCACTAGGCGTAATTGCGAAGTTCGAAATTTAAGCAATGTCACATGAATCTTAAATTTCTGCGCTTTCCTGCTGACAACACCCAATATAGCTATACACTTAGGGAGTCGAACTTAGGTCGCGCTTAACGCGGATCCTAACTCTTACAGCTCCTGGCAATGGCACGCAGATTTAGTGACAATTCAAGACAACAGCATTGATTTCAATCCAAGTGAGTTCAACCCAATCAGGGAGAGCTTTAGAGACGTTAGCGCCTGGCGGCTTTTAGTCTCGACAGTCAAAGTTTTTCACCGCATCGCTAAGTTGCAAGGCTGGAAAGCAGCCTACCGCGTTGTGCCAATAGTCTGGACGATCATTTGGTCAGTCAAAGGCTTCTCTAAGTTTCATGCCGAAGAATTCGAGCGGGCCGTTCAAGGCGATGTTGTTGACGACATTGAAGAAGCGGCACTATCTAATCAAGACTATGAAGAGTACCGTGAGCTCGGGCGCTGGCTCTGCAAACGCCTAAACGCCCTCGGACCAACCTTTGTCAAAATCGGTCAAACACTCTCTACTAGAGCAGACCTTCTGCCGCTGCCAGCCATGCTAGAGCTGACTAAACTACAAGAAAACGTAGACCAATTCCCTACTGAAATTGCTCGCGCTACGATTTTGCGCGAACTCGGTGGTCAGCCAGAAGACCTCTACAAAGAATTCAATAATGTGCCAATTGCGGCAGCCAGTCTATCTCAGGCCTATAAAGCCAAACTTGCCGATGGCCGTGATGTTGTAGTCAAAGTTCAACGACCAAATCTGAGTTCGATCATAGTTATGGACGTGCAGATTCTCGCCGCCGTAGCCGACGAAGTGATGAAATATCCGAGCTTGTGCCGCCACACCGATTGGCCAGGCATAGTAGATGAATTTGCCAAAACCATATTTGAAGAAATTGACTACATACGCGAAGGTCGCAACGCCGACGTATTTAGAAGCTCATATCGCAATTTCGACAGCATTTATATTCCACGCATTATCTGGAAACTGACTGGCCGCCGAGTTCTCACCATCGAATATGTTGCTGGCATCCCAATCAACGACGCTGCAGGCATAGCCGCCATGGGTCTTGATGCCGAAGAAATCACTAAAACCGGTGCCAACTTCTACCTGCGCCAACTCTTAGAAGAAGGCTTCTTCCATGCCGACCCTCATCCGGGCAATATGCGCATTATGGAAGACGGACGAGTAGGAATTTTCGATTTCGGCATGGTAGGCCGCATTAGCCCAGAACTAAAGCAGCACATGATCAATGCCTTCATGCACACTATTCAACGCGAATACCGTGACCTAGTAGACGACTTCGTCGGCATGGGCTTCCTTAAGCCAGAAGCTGATAGGGATGCCCTCTGTCGCGACCTGACTCCGATCATCGATGCTCGCTTTGCTGAGGGCATGAACAAAGTACGTTTCCGCAAGATGTTATTCGATTTCTCTGAGGTCTGTTTCGCCTATCCATTCAGCCTGCCATCTGAATTCACCTATGTTATGAGAGCGCTGCTTACCCTTGAAGGAATAGCCCTGGCTATCAATCCAAAGTTCAACTTTGTTGATGCAGCCATGCCCTTTGCCCATCGCCTGCTGATGAAAAACAATCAGTTCCTTGGCCAAGCTATTTTCAAAGAAGTCTTTACTGACGGTAAATTCAATCGCAGCGCTGCGATCAAACTAATTAAGTCAGCCGCCTCTCTGACCAATGCGCTTCGGTAAATTGGCCTGATACTTTACAAAGTCAGCGAAAACAAGGGCTTTTTTGCCGGTTTTTCCCACTGACAGCCCCCTACTTTCTTAAGAATTTTCTAGGCACGCGCAAAAAAGGCCGAGTTAGCCTCAAAATGTAATCTCAAGAGCTTGCCAGCGAAAATTAGACGAGGTTTTGATTTGGCTACAACGTTGCTTTCTGCTGCTCCTAATACTATCTCTTGCATGCACTGTTCTGGAGTGTTCGACTCGGGCTCTAAGTTCTGCGGCAACTGTGGGGCTCCCAGACTGCACTCGCGACACGGTCACCAAGACTTCGACCCTGTTATCAGCAAAAGGGCTATTCAAGCCTCCAATGCTATTAACGAGCGAGTTGTTCAATCTACCAACAAACAAACACCCTCCTTTGCTAAAAACAAAAGACAGAGCAGGGTAATCCCACCAGAGATGAGAGCCGAAATGGCCTCGCTTATGGCAGCCGAGCTGAGAGAGCGCATTTTTCTCTTTGGCCACTACGCAATTTTTCTTGTCACTAGCTTGATAGGCTTAGTGATCGCATTTAAGTGCTATGTCGAATTTGCCGGCGATGAATTGAGCAAAATGATGATGGCCAGCACACCTCTGATGTTTATCAATTTGGTGGCCTTATGCGCTCTTGTACCAATAAAAGGCACAAAGAAAGAAATTGCCCGCATCAAAGAACGGATGACCTACCTAAAATTGGCCATGGAATTCGACAATATTATTTAGTTAGGCAATTACTTAGTTAGGCAATTACTTAGTTAGGGCTCCAGCGCAAATTCGGCTTGCGAGCTGCTGTTGCTTCGTCAAGCTTACCTACCGGTGTGTTGGTTGGTGCGTTTCTAACCAAATCAGGCGATTCAATTGTCTCTTTATCAATCTGCAACATGATCTCTGCAAAGCGATCGAGCATCTCCTTCGCTTCGGTCTCAGTGGGTTCAATCATCATTGCTTCTGGAACTACTAGGGGGAAGTAAACCGTTGGAGCATGTACGCCAAAGTCGAGCAACCGCTTAGCCATCTGAGCGGTAGAAACACCGCGTTCCTTTTGCTTCACTCCAGACAAGACAAACTCATGCATACATGGTTGCTCGTGGGCAACAGTAAAGGAGCGGCTCAATTTCACTTTTAGATAATTGGCATTAAGAATAGCGTCTTTGGAAACCTGGCAGAGGCCGCCTTTTCCGTGAGCCAAGATATAGGCATAGGCACGAACTAGAATACCGAAATTGCCATAGAAACCTTTGATTTTGCCCATCGATTGAGGTCTATTCCAATCAAGCGAATAGTGATCGCCGGTTTTCTTCACTACCGGTTTAGGTAGAAATGGTTCGAGAATATCGCGACAAGCCACAGCACAGGCACCAGGACCGCCACCACCATGAGGTGTGGACATAGTCTTGTGCAGATTGAGGTGACAGACGTCGAAGCCCATATCTCCTGGACGAACCAAGCCCATAATGGCATTCAGGTTTGCACCATCGTAATAAAGCAGGCCACCAGCTTCGTGCACTAGCTTCTGCACAGTCATGATCTCTTCTTCGAAAAGTCCTAGTGTATTAGGATTAGTCAACATGATGGCAGCAGTATCTGGACCAAGAACGGCCTTAAGAGCTTCAATATCAACCAAACCACGATCATTGCTCTTAATTTCAACAACATCGAAACCAGCCAAAGCTGCGGTTGCAGGGTTAGTACCATGGGCAGTATCAGGCACAATCACTGTACGACGCTTTTGATCACCCTTCGATTCGAAATAGGCACGAATCAAAAGCAAACCAGTCATCTCGCCATGGGCACCAGCTGCGGGTTGCAGCGTTACAGCAGGCAATCCGACAATATTTGAAATAGATCTTTCTAGCAGATAAAGCAACTCAAGGGCACCTTGCACCTGATCTTCTGGCTGATTAGGATGTAACTCTCTAAAGCCTTCAAGAGCAGCCATGGCATCATTGATTTTGGGATTATATTTCATCGTGCATGAGCCTAGTGGATAGAATCCAGTGTCGATGCAGTGATTGAGATGGGAAAGTTTGACAAAGTGGCGCACTGCCTCCAGCTCACTGACTTCAGGCAAAGCCGCCGCTGTCTCACGCACATAACCTTTAGGAATGAGCGTCTCAAGAGCTTTATGCGGCACGCCTGTTTTGGGAAGAATTTCAGTTCTTCTGCCGGCTTGTGACTTCTCGTAGATTAGCTTTTCCATTGCGCTTTTACGTTCCTATTGGCTGCTACTAACAAAATACTTCAATTAATTAGTCAAGAAAAAGAGCTAGTGCTCAAAAATGCCATTCCAACCCAAGATATCAAGCTCACAAATTGTGGGCAAAGCCAAATAAAGTTTCTGCGCTAGCTCGAGTCGTTTCTCACGCTCAAGCATGGCCAAAACTTTTGTATAAAGAGGAAGTAGCATGCGCACGTCATTAGCGGCATACTCTATTTGCTCATCAGTTAAGTCAGGCTGAGCCCAGTCACTAGTCTGATTAGACTTATCAAGTTCAATTCCCAACAGCTCTTTCACAAGATCTTTAAGGCCATGCTTGTCGGTGTAGGTACGCACCAACTTAGAGCCAATCTTAGTGCAAAAGAAAGGAGCGACCTCGATGTTAAGGTAATACTTGAGCACAGCCACATCAAAGCGAGCAAAGTGGAATAGTTTAAGGACATTCTGCGCTTGACAGAGCTTCTTCACATTTGACATAAGGTTAGGATCAAGGTCCTCGGCCGTCTTGTAGCGAACAAAGCTAACCACACCCTCGTCATCGCAAATCTGAATCAAACACAAACGATCACGCCTGATGATTAGACCACGGGTCTCAGTGTCGATAGCCACTACCGACTTGCTCAGATAGTGCTGCAGTCGCTCATCACTTATATCATTCTCGAAAAGTTCCACTTTGCGGTGGGGAACAAGGGTAGTCACTGATCTGACCTTTCATATAGCTGCCAATGAAAAATTATAGTCTTATCGGCGAGCGAAAAGCCCAAGATATTGAGCTTCTAATGATTGAGGTTGAGGCAGACCATTCAATTGGCAAAGGCATCGTCTAAGGCCTCAGCCAAATGCTTAACCTTGACATTGAGCGCACGGGCCTTAACTCCGGCTTCTAACTGAAGAAGACACCCAGGATTGCTAGTGACAACCACATCAGCACCGCTTTCTTCTATAAAGTTCATCTTGCGATCTAACACTTTTAAACTAAGCGATGTATTGAGCAAGTTGTATATTCCAGCACTGCCACAACAATGCTCGGCCTCTGGTAAATCGTATAGATGAGCACCAGTACTGGCCGCCACGGTACTAAGCAACTCCTGCGGCTGGACGCGAACCCCTTGAGCATGAGCTAAATGGCAAGCGGCATGATAGACAATATGACTTTCACTCGTACCTGTCATGTCAGGAAATTTCCCCAGAGCTAAGTTCTCAGACAGGTCTTGCACTCTCTGTGAAAAAGAACGGGCTTTCTCTTGATAAACAGGATCGGCAGAAAGCAGTTGCCCATAATGCTTAAGCATGGCACCGCAACCAGCAGATGTAACAACAATGTGATCGTCTGATTGGGCAAAGAGATCGATATTTTGCTTAGCCAAGGTCGTTGCTATATCAAGCTCACCAGCATGAAAAGCCAGGGCTCCACAGCAAGTTTGCGCCGGTACTTCAACCACAGTTCCCTGCCGCACCATAAGACGCAGAGCAGCGTGATTAACATGGTTGTAAAAGATATCCATGACACAGCCACTAAACAATTTAGCACTGCCGATTTTGGCACCAGCCTTCCAGGATTTCTTCGGCAAAGGCAGATGCTTAACCACTGTTGGCGTAAACATCTGAAAATCAGCCACTTTACGCAAAATCGGCGGCCCGTGCGCAATCCACGGCAACTTGGCGACAAAGCTATCGAGCTTAAGAGTTTGTACCAGTCGCAGGAGGAAACCCAAAATTTTCAAGCGACCGTAATGAGGCAAGATTTGGCTAAAACCAAAACGCATAATCTGGCGTGTCAGCCAATTTCGCCGAGCGGCCAAATGTGGTCGGGCTTGATCAAGAATAGCCTCATACTTAACACCGGACGGACAGGCAGTCTGACAACCGAGACAGCCAAGACACGACTCTAAATGCTCAATTGCTCGTGGTGCCAGCTCTCCACCTTCTTCTTGCCATTTAGAAAGCAAGTAGATCCGCCCTCGTGGCGATTCCATTTCACGGCCAGTAGCCAAATAAGTCGGACAAGCAGGCAAGCAGAGACCACAATGAATGCAACTATCTAACAACTCTCGACTGAGCTTGGCAGAGCCATTGCTAATTTCAATCACATCGGTAACTTCTTCAGTCATATCTTTAGCCTGCAAAATTTGCCAACGGATTCAAACACAGGCCTGGATCGAACTTTTCTTTAATACGCTTATACAAGCTGATGGCAGCTGGTTCTGGCGCACTTAAACGTCTAGAGTAACTACTAAACAGCCCATAGCGAGCAGCCAATGTCAACGCTTCCCAACTTGCAAGGGCACTACCGTCGGCGCTTTGTCGACAAGAACGCAAAATTGCAGTAAGCAATTCTAGATCACTGTCTACCTGCTGTTTGCTGCTGCTATGCAAATAAAGCCGCCCACAAGCAGGACGCACGCGTAATTTACCACGCAATTGGGCGCGCTCCTTATTGCTCAAACTTTCAAGCAAAGCCCGCAACAAAGAAAGCGACGCAGCCGCTTCGACACAGTAGTCACTGGCAGAAGCAATCGCATAGGTCAATACTTTCTGCGCCTCAAGATTATCAATTATCTGAAACTTAAAGCCGCTTAGTTCAACTTCTATCTGCGCACTCAAATCAGCCACTAGCTGAGCTGGTCCCTCAACTTGAACTATCAGCCGACACTCAAGATTGCCTTGATTTTCGAGCTCAACTATCTCAAGAGCAGATAGTGGCAAACCAGAAGAGAGCAAGCGAGCTGACACCGCCAGTAGTTCAGTTGAATCGTTCGACTTTGACTGGGCAGAAAAGCTAGCGACGGCCTCGGGAATGGCAGCCAGACGCAAATAGGCTAGATAAGGAAAAGCAAAAGCCCCTCTCGAACCAAGCACTAATTTAGTAACATCAAAACCCGTGACATTCTTCACTACACGGCCACCACTTTTAAGCACCAGCCCCTGAGAGTAGACCGATTCAAGACCAAGTATTTGACTGCGCAAATAGCCAAAGCCCGTTTCTAAGTAACCGCCATCTCCCGTCAAAAGCAAATCTATCAAAGCCACATTGTTAGCGTTGGTCCCCAAATCGACTGGAAAGCGCTGGCCAAAAGCACGAAGATGCTCATTGAGCTGGCCTATGGTTAGGCCAGTTTCACAGGCGATCACAAGGTCACTTTCAACATGCTCACGAACCGCGGTAAGCGCTGAAAAGTCAATGAAGACATTTTGCTTGCCTTCTTGCAAGGCCTCAAAGTCAAGCAAACCGGGAAAGAATATAGGGTTGGGAAAATCAGGCGTCGAAGAGAGGCGCAGAACTGCACTCAGCTCCTCGCTGCAGCGCGGTTTAACTTCAAACCAACTCGCTTCAACGCTGCCAAGTGCCTGAACACCTTTTCTTACGATCAAGCTCTCGAACAAATCAATAGTTACAGAATCAGCTGCCATTTATAGATGATATGGCAAAAGCAGTAAGCAACACAATATAGCCAAGGCATATACCAAGCCAAAAGGTTCAGCCGCAAGTGCTAAAATCCTGAGCAGATAAGGCTTCCAGAGATAGATATTTTATGGCGCGTTCACTGGTTTTGATATCCGGCTACTATGGCTTCGACAATCTCGGCGACGAAGCCATACTAGAGCAACTGCTAAGCGAAGTTAGAGCAGCCGGTATCAGCTCAGACGACATTGTTGTGTTGTCAAACAATCCAATCAAGACGAGAACACAATTTGCGGTACAAACAGTCAATCGCTGGAAGTTGAAAGAAATAATTGCTCTACTAACACGGACAAAGCTCTTCATTAGTGGTGGCGGCGGCCTCTTTCAAGACACCGACTCACTCAAGTCAATTGTCTACTATGGCGGGCTCATTACCCTAGCGCGGCTCTTCGGAAGCAAAATACTAATCTATGCCCAAGGCCTAGGACCGCTAAAAAGGTCAATCGGCCGCATCCTTACTAAACAATTTTTGCAGCTTGCAGACCACATTTCGGTGCGCGACGACAATTCTTATGGTCAGCTTGAAGCATGGGGACTCAAGGCAAAAAGCATAAAAACCGCAGACCCAGTCTGGACCCTTGAAAGATCTGCCCCGCCGCAGCCGGTGCAAGACCTCTTAGCTAAATACGGCTCTAGTGTAAGACCAAAACCAACCCTAATTGGTATTTCGCTGCGCAGTGGTGCTGGATTTACCTCAACCCATCTGCAAAAACTTGTAGAAACTTTAGAGACCACACTTGATTCTGCTGCGGTATTAGTGATGCTGCCCCTGCAAGATCAGCAAGACCGTCCGATTTTGCAATCGTTTGTTGACTTATGGCAAAGCAAAGAACGCGCCGTGTGGTTGCCGCAGAACGAAGATCTCTTACCGAGTCAGTGGTTATCACTGCTAGCATCTCTCGATATGGTTATCGGTATGCGCTTACACTCACTAATTATGTCTTTAGCTAGCGGCAAACCAGTGATTGGCATATCGTATGATCCTAAAGTTGAAATTGTATTGAAACAGTTCAAGCAGCCCAATCTCACCTTCACGAGAAATGAAGACAACAAAGATAGCCAGTCTTGGCCTGCCACCATTAAAGCAGCCCTAACAAATTACGATGAGCTAGCTGCAGCTGCCAGCCATCAAGCCAGAGACTGCAGACAAATGGCTTGCCAGAACGGTGCACTTATAGCTAAAATTCTCGCGTCTTAACTACATACCTATACTACGGTTGATACCATTAAACAACATGCCATTGCCAGCAGTAACAAGTAGAGACCACGTACTCGGTTACCCCGTTGATCTAGTCAGCGAGAGCGCCGCCATTGAAGTGATTGAAGAGGCCTGGCAAAAGAATCAATCTCTCCATGTCGTAACGATTAACGCCGAGATGGTTGTAGCTTCGCAGAGAGACAAAGAGCTTGACCGCATTATTCGCAACGCCAATTTAGTCGTGCCCGATGGAGCTGGTGTCGTCTGGGCCTTGCGCTTAGCCGAAGCAAAAAATTCTAAAGTGCAAAGACTCCCCGGCATTGAACTAGCTGCCAGTGCTCTTGCCAGCGCCGCCAAGTTAGGTCAAGAAGTAGCCTTGATAGGCGGCAGACCAGAGGTGATGAATAAACTGATAGAAGAACTGCCAAAACTTCATCCTGGTATCAAAATAGTGGCTTATCAAAATGGATTTTTCGACAAGGCCGAAGAACAAACAATTCTTGAAAGAATGGCAGAGAAAAGGCCTAGACTGATTCTTGTTGCCATGGGCGTACCGCGACAAGAATTTTTCATTGACCGCTACAAGCACCTATTTCCGCAAGCAGTGCTAATTGGTGTTGGTGGCAGCTTCGACGTTTGGACTGGTTTTGTCAAACGTGCACCTGTAACCTTTCAAAAATTTCACTGCGAATGGCTCTATCGCTTACTAAAAGAGCCATGGCGATTAAGTCGCATGGCGCAGTCATTGCCCAATTTTGCCTGGCAAGCACTTGGCGAAGTACTGGCCAAGCGCACCGGCAGAAAATAGCCGAATTTAAACGAGAACAAAATGCTATTCGGCGAAACATTCAAAGCTCTCAGTGAGCAAGACCGACTGAAACAAGTCAAAGAGATTCCTTTGCGCAGTTTGGCCCACCTTGGCGATGCTGTATTTGAATTATTTGAACGCGAGCGTGAACTGTTGGCCTCAGTCACAGTGAAAAAACTGCACGATCAAGTTGTCTCTAGGGTAAATTCTAAAGAACAAGCCCGGCTGATTGAGATACTTAAACCTAATCTCACAGAAGATGAGCTCGACATTGTCAGACGCGCTCGCAATCTAAAACCAGCAGGCTTTCGCCGTAATGTAGAGCAGGCTGTTCTCAGGCAAGCAACAGCTTTTGAAGCCCTGATCGGCTATCGTTTTCTTACCGACGAGGTAAGGCTTAAGGAACTACTTGATTTGACTGATTTGAAATAGGCAAGGACAGCAAAGTGTTCAATTAATGCGCTAAACCTTAAGGATAGGTTGTAATGCGAAAAGCCCCCTTTATCTAATGCTAAGTTAGATTTCAGGAAGAACCGCAATTGCAGTGAAATAAATATCGTGTCAATTAAGACAGAAGAAATCTATCGCACCCTTCTGCTTAATTCTGCTGACGCTGTTGTAGTGACAGATATAGCGGGATTAATCACTACCACTAATCCATCTTTCGCCAAGCTAATTGGCGCGGAGATAGAAGAAATTGTCGGCCACCAGATCGCCACAATGGTTGACTGGCATGGCCACGAAGAGACAGATAATCACAAAGAATCGCCTAAAGAATCTGGCGAAGATGAAAGTGATCCCAAGCCAGTAACGGTGTTAACCCGTGCCGGTGTCGAATTCGTTATGCCAGCCTCTCGCTTTCCCTTGACAGACTCTTCGGCTAAGTCAGCAAAATCGCCAGAAGAAAAAGAAGAAGAAGAGAAACCCTGGGGTTACTTGACGATTATTTATGTTATTCAGGCAAACTCATTGCAACAAGCCCAAACTGAGTTTGTTAGTACCGTCTCCCACGAATTGCGCACTCCCCTAACTAGCATCAAGGGTTTTGCCGACACTATTCTAAGAGCTGGGGATAGACTAGATGTATCGCAACAGAGGCGCTATGTTGGCATCATAAAAGATCAAGCAGATCGGCTTACAAGGCTGGTGGAAGACATTCTTGCCGTGTCGAGACTAGAATCGAAAAAGCTACAACTCACTATTCGAGCCATAGATCCCCGCGATGCCATCGAGAGAGTGCAGCAAAATCTAACTGACAAAGCCAAGAACCACAAAATAATAGTCAGTGTTCCAGCCGGTCTTACTCCAGTATGGGCAGATGCTGACAGGCTAGAGCAAATACTGACAAACCTCATTGATAACGCCATCAAATATTCACCTGCGGGCACCACCGTTACTATCACAGCCAGAGGGCTGGAAAAAGAAAAAGAGAAAAATAATTCCTCGGACGTTGAAATGGTTGAGTTCTCGATTAGCGATGAAGGTGTTGGTATCCCCGAGGAACACTTACCGCAAGTTTTTTCGAAATTCGGCCGCCTTGACAATCCACTTGTTAGACAAACAGAAGGCACTGGATTGGGGCTCTATATCACCCGCTCTCTCTGCCTGGCCTTGGGCGGACAAATTAGCGTGGCTAGCCAACCGGGCAATACAACTTTTACAGTGAAGCTACCCGCCGCTACATTAGAGCAACAAGCAGCCAGAGGGAGGGACTAAATGCTCCTCCCCACCCCCGTCATTCTTATTATCAATCAGGCAAGGCAAGCTGCTGAATTTTCATCGGTATTAGAAAAGACAGGAAGTAAAGTTCACGCAGTAACTTCCTTTGAAGAAGCCAACGAGCTGCTCTCCTTCCTTCATCCCGATATTATTATCCTGCCCAACCAACTCGATGGCGTTAGCTCTGGAGATGGCCGGCTCTATTGCCAGCAGATTCGCGCCACACTAGCGCCACCACGGCCGGTGCTAGTTCTGCTGCATCCATCTACTGATGTAACAGAGAGAATCAATGCCTTTCGTTATGGTGCTGATGATGTGCTTGGCGATCCAATCGACAAGAATGAGCTGGCAATAAGAGTTCTAGCCCATTTGAGACGCAGGCAGGAAGAGTTTTCCAATCCCTTAACCCAATTACCAGGGCCTAATCTAATTCGGCGAATGCTCGAGCAATGCCTCTACTCAGACAAGGCTTGGTCGGTCATGTCACTCGATTTAAACAAGATCAGAGTCTATAACGAAACTTATGGTGATCTGGCCGGGGACCAACTGATTAAGGCACTGGCAGCAATCTTGCTCGATTGTGCAGACGAAACCGAATTTGTCGGTCACCTTGAAGCTGATGACTTTATCATGGTGACAAGACCCGAAGTGGCAGAAAGGAAAGCCGAACTAATCTGCCAGCAATTTGATAATGTCAGCTCTCGTTTTTATCCCAAGGGCGATATCGCGAGAGGCTATCTAATCTCTACGGGCCGCGGTGGCATCCGCCGCAGAGTGCCTCTAATCTCAATTGCCATTGGTATCGTCAGCAATACCGTTAAAAAGTTCCAGTCATACATCGATGTATTAACTACAGCTCGCGATCACCGCAATGTAGCAAAACAAAGACAGGGGTCTTTCTGGGTTTCAGATAGCAACATAGAAGAAGAGCTTCAAGCAGCAAGCTCCGGTCAGGGTCAGAGTCTCAATCAAAACGGCACACTGCAAAACAACTCCGATCCAGCAGCCCTAATCAAACATATTTCCAGAATCTTAGTAGTAGAACCTGACGGCGCTATGGCTTGCTTGCTACAAGAGACTCTGGCCCTTGAGGGCTATGTCGTGCAGGTAACAAGCTCCGCCGACGACGCCCTTGAACTGGCCCGCTTCGAGCCACCAGACTTGATCTTGCTAGAGTCAAACTTAATCGATAGAAAAATGGATGGCTGGAATCTCTGCCGCGCCTTGAAAGCCGATGATGTATTGTCGAAAATCTGGATCGTGATGGCCACGTCTCACCCGGACCAATCATTGGCTCTTGAAGCTGGCGCAGACCTATATCTGCCCAAGCCTTTCGATATCCCTAACTTACTGAGTGAAGTCAGTCTATTGCTACGCTCGCGAGTCTAGATAGAACGCTTCAAACCACACTAGCCTTGTTTATAGAAGACAAAATCCATTCAGCCGCTTCAACAATCGAACTGGCCTGAAAATCAGGCTTAACCGGCCATTGATAGGCACCAGACTGAACATCTTTGCCAAAACCAGTTTCGACCAGCACGCCCTTGACATGGCAGTTAACGGCAAGATCGACGTCTGTAGCTTTGTCACCAACAACAAAGGCCAGATGCCTGCTAAGCTGCGGATGGTCACGATAAGCCTGCTCAACAAGACCAGGGCCTGGTTTGCGACAATCACAGGCAACATCGTAGGGTGGCACGACACCCCCCTCGGCACGCGAGAGATGGGGGCAATAGTAGATTGCATCAAGATGGGCGTTAGATAGGGCCAGAAGCTTTACCAAACGCTCATGCAAAGCATTTATGTGACTTTCTGGATAGTAACCACGAGCTGCTCCAGTTTGATTGGTAACAAGTACGCAGGCTACGCCCGCCTGATTCAATTTGGCGATCGCCTCTCCGGCTCCTTCAATCAAATTGAGATTCTCTACCTCTTTGATATAACCAGCTTCAACATTGAGAGTGCCGTCACGGTCGAGAAAGACCACAGGGCGAGAACCAACGGAGCTAACGGAGGAGGTGAGATTGTTAGAAGGAATAGACATTCGAGGTTCTCATAGTGGAAAGAAATATTACTATTGTAAGTCAAAGGATATGTTACGATAGCTAGTAGTGTTTACCAATTGAAAAAATATGCGATTAAACGACGAAAACGCCTCTTTTCGATTTAACCAGAAGGGCCTGCGAAAATTCTTAGGCGATCTGGAATGCGAAATAATGGAGCTAGTATGGAAACTAGCTAATCCAACAGTGACTGTCAGAGAAGTATTTGACGCACTAAGGCAAGATCGTGATATCGCCTACACAACCGTAATGACCACAATGGTGCGGTTGTCCGAAAAAGGTCTGCTAAAAATCGTAGACAAAATCGGCCTTGCCAATTGCTATATGCCCGAATACGAGAGAGAAGAGTTCCTCACTACGGCAGTTAAATTAGTGCTAGATATCTTTACTAGCCAGTTTCCACGCGAATCTAGTGAATTTATGGAACAGTATCAAGCTAAATTGGCTAAAAAAGCACAGCGCAAGAAATAGCGCGGTGCGAAATATCAGTTTTGTCTACTGTTTGTAGATTAGCACTTCCATCATTTTTGCTTTGTTGCCAACCAAAGGCAGCACATCAGAGCGAAATGGTGATACTGGCATACCAGTCTTGCTAAATAGTTCTGCCACGCTGTTATCGGCCCAGGCGTAGCGACAATTTTCCGGCTCAGGCACCGCGGCGCTAGACAAATATAACGCCTCACCCTCGAGCCTAACCCTGGCAGGCTTAAAAATACCATCGGCACCGGCAATCTCGAAAGCCGTAAACTTCTTACCGCGTAGCTCAAGACCACTATCAAGATAGGAAAAAGTCACCTTCAACTCTGGTCCAACACGTTCTACCATGGAGTAACGAGGGGTAAGAGCATGTTCAACTTTGTAAATTTGACCAGCTACCATTTGAGCTGCATTTTTTCCCACTGTGAGCTTGTTGCTGCTATGCAATTCAGCATAATCAGTCACTTCCGAATTAAGTGTAGGAACCAAGAAGCAGTTTGGAACCATACTTGCCTTCTGCTGAGCCTCTCTAAAGTAAGCTGTCAAACTAGGTGCCATGGTACTTTTGGCTCCCCAATTGGGCAACTGAATGATGAAAAATGCCATATCAGGAGAAAAACGCTTACGTAATTGCTGAGTCATAATGGCAAAAAGGCGCGGATAGAAAGTGAAGCGTTCTACATCTGACTCACCTTGATACCAGAGCACAGCCTTAAAATTGAGCCCCGCCATCGGAGCTAAGTATTTTTCGTAGACATAACCCACCGGAGTTGAAGTCTTGGTATCAACATATTTCTCAGGAACTTCAGAAGCTGGCATCCAACTTTGAATATTAGTACCACCAATGGTGCACTGCACTATACCAATTGGAATATCGTCCTTTACCAGCTGTCTTAGTCTATGAGCAAATGCCACGGCCACAGCCGAACGATGTTCAATTTCAGGATCGTCTGCCTTAATCCACTTAAAGCCTTCACTATCAAAATATGAGTCTTTCTCAGTACTACCCTCAAGACTCATCTCTTTAGCAGTATTGAAAAATAGATCAATATGATCGCCCTTACTAAGATTGAAAAACCGCGTAGTGGCACTCTTCAAAACAGGCAAGCTCCGACAATCGTTGGTAACCAGGGCTGGCAACAACATATTAGACTGACCCGCACAGAGAAAAACATCACCCGCTATTACGTCGCGGATAGCTATGGTCTCGCCCGTGGACGATATGGTGATGGCAAAAGGTGCACCTAAGGGACGAGCCGGGGCGACTACTCGCCATTTGCCCTTCGAGTCGGCAATAGTGGCAGTGACTACGCCAGCCACATCCACCTGCACCGCCGCACCAGCCACAGCCTTACCAGATACCACAATGGGTTTATCACGCTGCACAACCATATGATCGGCAAAGACCGGCGGAACCATCAGTTTCTTAGCGGCATAAGCTGGCGAAACAAGCACGGCCAAAAGAAATAGAACTAAAAGTGAGGCCCAGGTGGCCTTAAGACGTAGATTCATATTTAGAGTTTAACAGTTTCATCAAAAAAAAGAAGGGGCCGCATACTGCGGCCCCTTCTCGTTATCATGCAATCGGAATGAACTCAGTCTTATTCGTTATCAGGAACTGGAGCGCCTTCAGGCAAGGTTGGAGAGGTCTTTTGGTGACGCTCTGCGCGACCCGATGAGTAGTGACGTTCATCAACTACAGTCGGTTCAACTTGGAAGATGTTCATGTCGCGAGGACCTTCAACCCGGCCGATATCTTCAGGAAGCTTGAGCTGACCTGGAGTACCTGGAAGGATGATTTCTGGTCTTACGGCAATCACAAGTTCACTTTCGTTCTTGCTGAATGCCTTCGAACGGTAGAGAGCACCAAGAACTGGTACTTCACCGAGAAGAGGTGTCTTGGTCAATTCACGACCGCTGTTGGTTGTGACTAAACCAGAGAGGTAGAGTTCTTGACCAGGCTTGAGTTCAACAATGCTCTGAGTTTTTCTTGTGGTGAAACCAGGGATTGATGAAGCAGCAGAACCGAGAGTGAATGCTAGTTCGTTAGCGATGATTCTCTCTTCAGGAGATATCTGCAAATTGATTGTGCCGTTCTCTTGAAGCACAGGAATCATGTTTAGTCTCAAACCGAATGGTTCGAAAGTAACTGACGACAGTGCAGCACCAGCCGTTGCAATTTGTTGAACGATTGGAATTTCACCACCAGCTAAGAACGAGGCTCTTTCGCCGGAGATTGTCACTAGAGTTGGCTCAGCCAGTACTCTTGCTCTTCTGTTCGAGATAATACCCTGGATAGTTGGGTTAATCGAGAACGAACCGAGGTTTGAGATACCAGAGAAGAGGTTGAACAAGTTGTTAGCGTTAAGGTTGGCACCACCAGGAGCGCCAAGCAAGATAGACTGCGAAAGCAGAGCTGCAGCGCCAGCAACGATATTACCTTGACCGACACCAGTTACATAGGTAGGGGTCAAGAATGATACAGGCTGAACAACACCACCAACACCATAGACCTGGCTGCCAGGGAAGACGTTAGCAGGAGAACCCTGGAGAGTAACTAAGCCTTGGTTCAAAGTCGGAGGAACCGGGGCACCAGCAGCAGAGTTGAACTGTTGGCTCTGTCTGTAGCGAAGACCTACGTTAGAGGTCATAACGCTACCCTGAGTAGCTGTACCAGTACCACCAACACCGAAGTTGAAGTACTTACCGGCATAACCGATACCTAATTGCAGCGCTAGTTCGCGAGCAGCAGAAGTATTCATTTCCATGAAAGTAACGTGCAATGCGATCAAAGGTACTTTGCGCACCTTGACCAAGCTAGTTACCCGACCACCGTCAGAAGACATTACCTGGGCCTTACCAATGTTGTTAGCAAGGTTGCCGAAGAATGTGTATTTATCAACAGAGTTAAGTTGGGCTAGCTGACCTGTTTGGCCGCCGCCACTGGCAGTACCACCAGTTTCACCGATTCGTCCGTTAACGATGCGGCTATTAACTACTTGAATATTCATACCGCGATCGTCCATGAAGACGTTCGAAGCAGCGAAGGCCTTAACGATTGATTCTGTGTGGTCTACGTCACCGGTCAAGAGCACGCGGTCAGAACCACCAACAGAGAAAGCCTTAACGATGATACGAGGATCAATTTCACGAAGTGTTGTCTGTAGCTGTGTGTAATCACGGCTAACACGAAGATCTACGCTAATTGAATTACCAGCATCGTCCCAGAGAAGCATGGTGCAGGTGCCTGGTGCTTTACCAAGCAGTACCATTTGATTCTCAGATACTACAACTGGCTCGGCAATGCCTGGGTCAGAAATAGAAGTACGAACAATTTTGTTCTTAAATTTGAAGGTTCTCGATTGAGAAACTTTCAAGTCGATAGCATTTGTTGTTTTGAACTCTTCTAGCTCTACAGTGCCTGTCACCACAGGTGGTATTGGCTGGGCAGTGACATAGGTGCTTTGGTCAGCAGCCTGGGCCACGACTTGATCTGGAGCATACTGTGCAGCAGCGGCTCTAGACGAACCACTCACAGCGCCAGAAGCTACTGGAGCAGCTACAGGCGTCTCAATCGGGCTAGCCGAGTGAATTGCCATCGCGGTGCTAGAACTTGCAGCAGTAGAATCTGCTGGAAGGAACAACATGGCGTGACTACCGTCTACGGAGTCACTCTTTGTTACTGGTGCAGCTCTTTTGACCGAACTGACTTTCTGAGCTGGCTTAGACACTTTAGAAGCGCCTGCAGCTTGCGAGCTGGCCATTCTCTGCCAAATCGCTCCCTGCGGCTCTGCGTGTGCCGACAGCAAATTAGCTTGAAGTAGGACCAACGATAGACTAAAAGCTAAGCTCAACTGGGGCTTATTCATTCCACTCTCCCTCTATGAACTCCCGACCTGATTTCCGATTGCATTCGAATACTGGGAGCATTCATGGTAAAGCCGGCACGAGACCGACCAGTACAGAAGCTTAACACGACTGCTCAAGCAATGCACTAATCTTTTCGCACCAGGCACCATACATTCAACACTGACTTAACACTTCTCCCTTTACAAGCGGCGAAAGCAAGTAATAGCCGTCATCTGTGATGTTTGCTAAGTTGAACAAAAAAATCCAATGACAACCACTGATGGTGCACTATCGGTAATAGCAAGCATGTATGTCAAGGGAGTGCATATACACTGAATCTTGAAAAATGAGTAAATTTCAAGAAAATTGACAAAAAAAAAGAGGAGCAGCTTATCGCTGCTCCTCTCACTTAATGATTGATCGATTAGATCAACAATCGTTCTTACTCGTTATCTGGAACTGGAGCTCCATCAGGTAAGGTCGGGGAAGTCTTCTGGTGACGTTCTGCGCGACCACTGGTGAAGTGGCGCTCGTCGAGCACGGTAGGCTCAACTTGGAACATGTTCATGTCACGAGGACCTTCTGTACGACCGATTTCTTCAGGAAGTTTCAACTGGCCAGGAGTACCGGGCAAGATGATCTCTGGTCTGACAGATACAACAAGTTCGCTTTCGTTCTTGTTGAATGCTTTCGACCGGTATAGGGCTCCGAGAACAGGTACTTCACCGAAGATTGGCAATTTCGCTACTTCTCTACCGATGTTGGTCGATACCAAACCAGCGATGTATAGCTCTTGACCAGGCTTCAGTTCAACAATGGTCTGAGTTTTACGGGTAGTGAAACCAGGAACCACGCCTGTACCGTTAGCGAATAGAGAGAAGGAAAGGTTTGAAGCAATAATTCTCTCTTCAGGCGACACTTCAAGGTTGATGATGCCGTTCTCTTGCAGTACTGGAATCATGTTGATTCTCATACCGAAAGGTTCGAACACAACTGACTGTTGAGCAGTACCACCAGCAGCTACGGCTTGCAAAATTGGAATTTCGCCGCCGGCTAAGAAGGAAGCGCGCTCTCCAGACAATGTCACTAGCGTTGGCTCAGCCAATACTCTGGCTCTTCTCGATGAAATAACACCTTGAACGGTGGGGTTTATCGAGAACATTGTGCCGTTGCCGAAGCTTGAGTTAGCAGTGAAGATGTTGGCTGCGTTAGCCGCACTAAACGAAACACCACCAGGTGCTCCGAGCAATACGGACTGTGAAAGCAAACCACTGGCAGTGATGATCTGACCTTGGCCTATACCGTTAACGGCAGTTCCGGCAGCTGATGTACTCATGAAGCTAACAGGTTGAACAACATAACCGCTGTTGTTAGTAGTGAGGTTACCAGTCAAACCAGGTGAGACATTGTTGGTCAAAACTCCGATGGTTGGAGGCTGCCCAGCGCTGTTGGTCGTTGCTACGTTAGCGATACCAGTACCGCTGTAACCGCGCAAACCAGGCACCGATGTAAGAGGAATAGCAGTTGAACCATTCTGGGATCCACCGATACCGAAGGAGAAGGTTTTGTTGGCCATTCCGAAGCCCATCGATACGGCTAATTCTCTTGCAGCCGCAGTATTCATTTCCATGAATGTTACGTGCAAGACAATCAAAGGCACTTTGCGCACTTTAACTAAGCTAGTGACGCGTCCGCCGTCAGAAACCATTACTTGAGCTTTACCAATGTTGTTGGCGTTGTTGCCGAAGAATGTATAACGGTCGACTGAGCCGATAGTAGCTAACTGACCAGACTGACCGCCACCGGTGGTAGCGCCACCAGTTTCACCAATACGGCCAGCAACAAGGCGGCTATTGGCGACTTGGATGTTCATACCGCGGTCATCCATAAATACGTTCGATGCGGCGAACGCTTTAATGATTGATTCAGGGTGGTCAACATCACCAGTAAGAAGTACGCGGTCAGAGCCACCGACTGAGAAGGCTTTGACGATGATGCGGGGATCGATTTCACGCAGAGTTGCTTGTAGCTGCGAGTAGTCGCGGCTCACACGCAAGTCGATTGAAACAGAGTTACCGGCGTCATCCCACAATACTAGAGTGGAAGTACCAGGGGCTTTACCAAGAAGAACTAGCTGGTTTTCAGCTACTACTACTGGTTCCGCAACGCCAGGATCAGAAATGGAGGTTCTAACAATCTTGTTCTTCAATTTGAATGTACGAGATTGCGAAACTTTCAAGTCAATAACGTTGGTTACTTTGTACTCTTCAAAATCAAGAGTACCTGTCACCACTGGTGGTATTGGCTGTGGGGTGAGATTAGTATGGTCAGCTTGAGCGAGCAAATGGTCTGGAGCAAGCTGGGCCAACATCTGCTTAGAAGAAGCAGTTGTCGCGGCGCTCGATGGCAGAGATGCTATGCGAGGGGCTGGTTGAGAAATCTCAGGTTGACTGGCCATATCCGGGGCAGTAGCCGGAGAAAGATCCGCAGCTTCAACCGGAGCAGCACTTATGCTCTCCAGCGGCAAACTGGGGTGAATCGTCAGGGCTGCTGCAGGGGCTGCACTGCCAGCACCGATGTCCTTACCTTTAGATAAGAACAACATTGCATGACTTGCATCAACCACATCAGCCTTAGCTACTGGCGCTTTCTTCGCAGCACTAGCTAGTTTGATATTTGTGGCAACTCTCTGAGTTGACCGGGACACACCTGCTCCTGCCGAGTTGGCAGAACTGGCCATTCTCTGCCAGATAGCGCCTTGCGGCTCAGATTGTGCCTGCAGCCAATTAGCTTGGAGCAGCACTATTGATAGGCTCAAAGCTAAGCTCAACTGGGGCTTATTCATTCCACTCTCCCTCTATGAACTCCCGACCTGTTTTCCGATTGCTTTCGAATACTGGGAGCATTCATGGTAAAGCCGGCACAAGACCGACCAGTACAGAAGCTTAACACGACTGCTTAGGAGATGCACTAATCTTTTTGCCAGGGCACCATACATTCAACATTGGCTTAACACTAAGCTATTTACAACCACCGAGAAGCCAACTCTGCGTGGCTTTGAGCCAATTACAAAAATAATGCCTTGCAGCAACTGACAACCAAATGTGGTGCACGATCAGCCATAGTAAATATGTATGTCAAGGGAGCGGATATGCCAGAACCATATCCAGGTGGCACCACCCGCGGGGACATGATTTTCTACTTATCTTTCAGTCAATTGCCAAGAGGGCCAGAGAGAGCAGGCACTAATTTGCAATCAATAAAATTTGTCTATCCACTAAGAAGGAAGCTAATATTGAATCGCCATTAAGGCAGGGCCTGTCAAGAGACAATGGGCCACAAGTGCCAGTTCTGAATGTTCCTATATAGTGGTATATTCTTTAAATTACTTACTAAAGAACTTAGTCAGGCAAATATTAGGCTAGATAAGGATAAAGCAGTGGATAACACTTCCGAACAAGAAAAGGTTCTGGTTGTAGACGATGAAGCTTCAATTAGGCGCATCCTCGAAACCCGCCTGAAGCTTGCCGGATACAACGTGGCAACGGCAGCCGACGGACAAGAAGCGCTGGAGCAGTTCAACTCATTCCAGCCCGACCTGGTCATCCTCGACGTCATGCTTCCAAAAATGGACGGCTATGAAGTTTGTCGCGAAATTCGCAAGACTTCTGATACCCCTATTATTATGTTGACGGCCGTCGCCGATGTTTCTAACCGCATTCAAGGTTTGGAAATTGGAGCTGACGATTATGTAGTTAAACCATTCAGCCCTAGCGAGCTAGAAGCTCGTATTAAGGCTGTTTTGCGTCGCACTGTTGAACGTCATCAAGAAGTTGGCCAGAGCAAGAGCTCAAATGTCATCACTATCGGCAACCTCAAAATTGACTTGAATAAGCGCCAAGTAACTCGCAAGAACGAAAGAATCCGGCTAACCGGAATGGAATTCAGCTTGCTTGAACTACTGGTCACCAATTCAGGCAAACCGTATTCTCGCGGTGAGATTCTTCAACAGGTATGGGCCTATCCACCTGACCACAGAATTGATACCAGAGTAGTAGACGTTCACATCAGTCGTTTGAGATCAAAACTAGAAGAAGATTCTTCCAACCCTGATCTGATTTTGACTGCTCGTGGCATTGGCTACATGTTCCAGAAAATCAACTAAATCATTAACTGATTTAAGAGCTAAAAGAAGAAGGCCCAGACAATTGTCTGGGCCTTCTTTCTTTCTATATATCGGTCTTAAGTGCCAGACTTCCAAGAATTCATATACTCAGTCATTTCGGGAGTGAGCTTATCAATTGTCATACCCAACGACTTAAGCTTCAATGAAGCAATTTCTTGGTCAATTTCTAAAGGCAGAGTATGAACACCAGCGCTCAATTTGCCCTTATTCTTAGCCAGGTATTCAAGAGCCAAAGCCTGATTAGCGAAGCTCATGTCCATTACAGAAGCTGGGTGACCTTCTGCACAGGACAAATTGACCAGACGTCCTTCGGCCAAAACATAGACTTTGTTGCCACTAGGCAAAACAAACTCTTCCATCAATGGTCGAACTTCACGACGCGACTTAGCCATTTTTCTTAAGGCATCAAGGTTGAGCTCAAGGTCAAAGTGGCCCGAGTTACAAACAATAGCGCCTTCCTTCATCACGGCAAAATGAGCCTCATCGATAACGTGGCGGTTGCCAGTCACGGTAATGAACAAATCGCCGATTGCTGCAGCTTCAGCCACAGGCATAACGCGGAAACCATCCATAACGGCTTCAATCGCCCTAATAGGATCTACTTCAGTAACGATGACGTTGGCACCTAAGCCGCGTGCACGCATGGCGCAGCCCTTACCGCACCAGCCATAGCCCAAAACCACAACGTTGCGGCCAGCGACCAAGCGGTTGGTGGCGCGGATGATACCGTCTAAAGTTGATTGACCCGTACCATAACGATTATCAAACATGTGCTTGGTCTGAGCATCGTTTACGGCAATAGCTGGAAACTTCAAGGCGCCATCGCGCTGCATTGAGTGCAGGCGAGTGATACCAGTAGTGGTTTCTTCAGTCGAACCGATTACTTCAGCCACTTGCTCTGGACGCTCTTGCAAAAGAGTAGCAACTAGGTCGGAACCATCATCAATGATGAAGTGTGGTCTGTGATCAAGGGCAACATTGATATGACGATGATAGGTAGGAATGTCTTCACCCTTGATGGCGAAAACAGACATATTCCAATCTTTGACCAGAGAAGCGGCCACATCATCTTGGGTGGAAAGCGGGTTAGAGGCAATGACAACGCAGTCGGCACCACCAGCTACAAGCGCCTTTGCCAAATTAGCAGTTTCGCTAGTAACGTGCGCGCATACTGAAACTCTCAAGCCTTTGAATGGTTTCTCTTTTTCGAAGCGTTCGCGAATCATTTTGAGCACAGGCATATCGCCCTCAGCCCACTCGATTCTCTGCTTGCCAAGTGCGGCAAGGCCAATGTCTTTGATTTCTGTAGCCATGACTGTTTTATTACTCACCTAATCCCCTCCTAGAGCGCAGCAAAGATCGTAGCAGCACTTTACAAACATCGGCCCATCCATAGCCTTTCTTGAACGATCGGACCAGATTAATAAAACTGCAGCCACAGTCAGGGTGAATAATTGGTCGTTTTCAAGGGAACATAGAAACTGTGAGAAGGGCCAGAAGGCCTAACCAGCAGCAATTTTAAGGTCTCAGTTTGTTGAGCTAGAGCTTATGGAAACCAGGGTAATCGCCAAAAGTCTGAATCTGAAAACAATAGCCATCCTGCTTGCTCTGGCGGTTAATTGTCAGGCGGCTCAGGCAATGCTGCTCTCTGGTCAAGTTGAAGAAAGGGCTGAAGCCCTGGAATCAAATCAAAATTCAGGTCCAAATTCAAATCCCTATTCAAATCCCAATCAGAGCCCGGCTCCATTGCAGAGTCAACAGGGGCGCCCCGACCTGGCGAAGGGTCAGCCTGCCACTAATACTCAGCCCGGCTTCAACAAACCCACCACTAATTCATTCCCGGCTACTTACCAGGGGGCCTGGTACTGCCAGACCACAGTGGTCGACTCCACCCTGCCAGCAGTGCTGCAGGGGCAGGTAATAGGCTCTGAAGTGGTCTTCTTCCTCAGCAAGGATGGCGGCATTCACGCTCGCTGGAACCAGCCCGGTTGGGTTGAAACCCAATCTCAAGCAATTACCTTCAACGGTACCGAAGCAAAAGCAGACCGTACAACTTATTATTTCGGCGATAACATGCAGGGCTCATGGGCTGCTCGTGCCCGCGACCAGTTCGCTCAAACCGGCCCAGACGTAATCTCGGCAAAAAGTTATGTAGACCAGTATCTGGATGGTCAGTACCTAGGACGCTATCGCACAACTTCAGTTCTCAAGAGAAGCGGGCCGGCGCAAAATATGGCGAGCATGAACTAAGAACTAAAAAATAAGAACTAAGACCCTCTCGCCCTAGCCCGCATCACTTGAAAACAAGAGCGCCCCCTCATCTGAAGGAGCGCTCTTTCTATATCTATATATAGAAGTTATTTAGCAGCAGCAGCAAGGTGCTTAGCACCGGGACGATTTTGCCTAAACGACAAGGGCCCACGGAATATTGCTTGGGTGCCAAGGTCATGCTCAATACGCAGCAACTGGTTGTATTTCGCCGTACGTTCAGCACGACAAGGTGCACCAGTCTTGATTTGGCAAGTGCCTAGTGCCACAGCCAGATCAGCAATGGTGGCATCTTCAGTTTCACCAGAGCGGTGAGAAAGTACACTACCATAGCCACTTTCACGAGCCATATTGACGGCATCAATAGTCTCAGTCAAAGTGCCGATTTGATTCGGCTTAATCAATATAGAATTGGCGACACCAAGTTCGATACCACGCTGAAGTCTGGTTACATTAGTGACAAATAGATCATCGCCGACTAGCTGGATGCGATCACCCAGAGCTACTGTCATTTCCTTCCAGCCTTCCCAATCTTCTTCGGCCAAGCCGTCTTCGATACTGATAATTGGATAAGCATTGACCAATTGCTCATAGACCTTAACCATTTCCTTGCTAGTTAAGGATCTATTCTCTGTAGCCAAAACATATTTACCAGACGAATAGAACTCTGTCGAAGCTGGATCAAGGGCAATGGCCACATCAGAACCAGGTTTGAAGCCAGACTTTTCGATCGCTTCAATAATTAGTTCAAGGGCCGCCTCATTAGTTTTGAGCGATGGTGCAAAACCACCTTCGTCACCAACCCCGGTGCTAAGACCTTTTTTGTGAAGCACCGCTTTTAGTGCCTGATAAATCTCAGCACCCCAACGCAGACACTCAGAGAAACTATTTGCACCAAGAGGAACGATCATAAATTCTTGGAAGTCGACACCATCTTGTGCATGCTTGCCACCATTGATGATATTCATCATTGGCACAGGAAGTATATTGGCTGAAACTCCGCCTACATAGCGAAAGAGCGGCAAACCTAGAGCATCGGCAGCAGCCTTTGCAACTGCGAGACTGACACCAAGGGTGGCATTAGCTCCAAGCACCGATTTATTATCAGTACCGTCTAGCTTAAGCAACATGCGGTCTATTGCTGTTTGATCTACAGCATCCATACCGACGAGATTCTCAGCGATCAATTCATGTATATTATGGATAGCCTTGAGTACGCCTTTGCCGCCGTAGCGGGCTTTATCATTGTCTCTAAGCTCGACAGCTTCGAAACTACCGGTAGAGGCACCAGATGGCACCGCTGCTCGACCTATGGCACCACCGGCGAGGACAACTACAACTTCAACAGTCGGATTTCCGCGTGAGTCCAAAATCTCCATTGCCGATATTTCTTCAATATGCGTCATAACTTCAATACTCCTAAATCTCAAGAATGAGAGTGCAAGCGTCCGCTTTTATCAGAAAATGTTGATCTGATTTGCGAAGTTTTTTGCTGCGATTTACAAAGGTTCAAGTATAATCCTTTTCACGGGATTTAAATTTGGATAGAGAACTTATCGAAACAGCACGAAATCTTTCTCAATTTGTATCTGCTTCTTTTCAATGTAATAACTACTGCTTAAATTGTTCTCTTAAGAGAACCTAGAATTGACGGACAAGTATGGGCAACTTGCATGGCGGAAGTTTCCAGGCAATCCAGGAATACTTCCAACAGAAAGAATGCCGTTTCTGTTCTCACGCTTTCAAATCAGACGGAATTCAATTGCTCAGGGAAGAACCCGGAGTTCTTGTCGTCCGCGTAACCTGCAGCACCTGTGGACATCCCTTGGGCGTAGCCATAGTAGGCACAACTCCCAAACCACAGAAGCCTGTAGCACTTCATCCCCGCGACTGGACAAAGCGTGACAAAGATAGGCTTGTAGGCATGCCGCCTATCACCTATGACGATGTGCTCAATGCTCACCAATTCTTCAAAGGGTTGGATACTGACTGGCACAAACTTCTACCAAAAGCCGGTAAGGCCAGCTAAAACTTTTCTCCACCTAATCGTTGTTGATAAAGAAATAGGTCAGGTTTATCCTGGCCTATTTCTTTGTTTTGGCCTAAAAGCCCCAGAATCTGGCACAATCAGAGAGCTAAAAGGAATATTCAGCTTGCTTGATAAGTCAGAGAAAACCAACAAGGGCGGCAAAACTAACATGTTTGCTACCGAAACACGTCTGGCGCCTATAATCGCCAAGAACACCCCTGACATCGAAGTAGCTTGGTATTTCCCCAACACTTACGAAATAGGCATGTCAGGGCTCGGCTATCAACTTGTATGGTGGCTTTTTGAACAACATACAAATGTATTGATACGTCGTGGCTTTACTGATATCGAAGAAGCCAATATTGAGCAATGCCAATTACTCGGCTTCACCGTTTCTTGGGAATTAGACTTTATCAATATTCTCAAGATCATGAGCGCCAAGGGCATTGCTCACACTGCGGCCGGCCGACAAGAAGAGCAATCGACACCAATAGTCTTCGGCGGAGGGCCAGTTCTCACTGCCAATCCAGAACCGTTCGCCGAATTCTTCGATGTCATTCTACTAGGTGACGCAGAAGCTATAGTGCCCGTTTTCGTGGCGGCCTGGCAAACGATAAAAGACCTCCCCGACCGCCGGGAAAAGTTGATTAAGCTTTCCCAGGTTCCGGGAATTTATGTACCTTGCCTCTACAAAGTCGAATACGAACCCTGCGGACCGGTTCTTGCCATCACCCCTACTGATGCCAATCCGAGCAAGGTAGTAAAGCAAGTTTTCCCCACACCAGATGACTATGTAGCCCATACACAGATATTAAGTAGTGCCACCGCCTGGAGTGACACGTTTTTAGTTGAAGTGGTGCGTTCGTGTCCGCAAGAATGTAGATTTTGCCTGGCCAGTTTTTTAACTCGCCCATTTCGTGCCACCAATATCGACACCATCATCGACAAAATAAATGGGGCGATGAAATATACAAAACGAATCGGACTACTGGGCCCATCAGTGACTGAGCATCCCCATTTTCACCAGTTGGCAGAGCGACTAATAGATAGACAAGACCTGGAGATGACAGTGGCCTCTGTCAGAGCAGATAGCTTGACTGTTGAAATTCTTGCCACCATAAAGAAACTTGGTCAACGCTCAGTTACTATCGCCATCGAATCTGGCTCAGAAAAACTACGCACGGTAATGAAGAAAAATCTGTCTGAAGCAGAGATTTTCAAAGCCGTTGAGATGATTGAAGAAAGTGGTTTAAGCGGAGTGAAGTTCTACGGCATCGTCGGCTTACCCTACGAAAGCCAAAGCGATCTAGACCAAACCATTGACCTCATGGCCAGATTGAAGAAGAAACATAAGCGCCTTAAATTTGTCTTCGGTGTCAGCTCCTTCGTTCCCAAGGCACAAACTCCTTATCAATGGGCAGGACGCGATAAAGACTGCCAGCGAAAACTAGAGTTTATTCGCAAGAATCTCTCAAAAATAGGCATCGAAGTTCGACCAGAGAGCCATAACTGGAGTGACATACAAGCCTTGATTTCACGGGGTGATCGGCGCTTGTCTTCAGTTTTGATGGAGGTAGCCGCCTCTGACGGCAAAATTGGCGCCTGGAAGAGGGCCCTGCGTAACCTTGAAGGTCACATTCCTGATCTTGACTACTATGCTTTTAGAAATATTCCTAGCGAAGAAGTTCTACCCTGGACACATTTGGTGGACGACAGTAGGACGGCCTATTTGTTAAAACATGACCAAGCCTCCCAGTTAGCGGCCCTTAGCTAATATCTATCAGGCTACAAATGGCCCACAAAAGAGATAAAGCAGATAAACTAGATGTAGAGATTTCGGGAGCGAGAGACTCATGAATACACCAGAGGCTGATAAGAAGGTAGCTGAACACGTAGCTAACCTTATTCAACCAATTAGAGACGATCTACTAAGCGGCGCTGCTGAAATTGCCCTCCGGGCAATTACGGTTTTTCAAAGCGTCCTATCAGGAGACCAGGTTTCGCCAGAACAAGTCAAGAGCAATCTCACTTACACGGCCAAAAGTCTTATTGATGCCCAACCGGCCATGGCGCCGCTCTTTCACCTTGGCAACGATGTCTTACTAGCCATCGAAAATGCCCAAACGGTAGAAGAGATTCGCAACCGCTGCGATACAGCCTTGGCTAAATTCGAAAAGATGCTTTGCGCTAGTGCTTCAACCATTGCTGACATTGCCTATGATCTAATTGATCCAGGCGAGCTAATTTTTGCCTATTCTTTTAGCTCCACTGTAGTAAGTGCACTTCTAAACGCCAGGGCCCGAGGCCGCTTCTTTAGAGTAGTCTGCACCGAAGCAAGACCTAGTATGGAAGGCCGCAAGTTAGCCTCACGGCTAGCCTCCGGCGGAATTGAAGTGATTCACACATTTGATAATGCCATGGGCCTGGTGCTCGGCAATTGCAGTGCGGCCTTCATGGGCTGTGATTGCATCGCCAGACCGGGAGTCGTCAATAAAGTCGGTTCTTGGATGCTGGCTGTCGCCTGTCGAGAATTGAATGTACCTTTGTACGCGCTTTCTGGCACCGAAAAATTTGTCACCGACGAGCGTCTCTTTGAATTTGAAAAACACGAAAGGCCAGGAGTAGAAGTTTGGGACAACACGCCAAAAGGCGTCGCGGTGCTCAATCAACAGTTTGACTTGGTACCCTTCAATCTACTTACCGGGCTGGTTACAGAAAAAGGCATTCTTAAAGAATCAGATATAGAACCCTATGTCTCCAATTTTTCGGTACACCGCTCACTGACACTGGCTGCGATCTAGCCATGTTTGCGAGATAGACTTTGCAATTTCATTCAGAGCACTGGGCGGCGATTCTCGTATTCTGGGTCACCGTGCTACTTTGCCTACTGGCTCTGCACTATGACTTCATTAAAGATGGCAAGAAAACTGGACGCTACATAGTTTCACTATTCTATTTTGCCATAGGCATAGTAGCCGCCGCCTTATTTGGCTTCTTTCTTACAGCCCAACCATTTGAGCTAATAAACCTACTGGCCATGGGTGTCTTCATAGCAGGCCCAATATTTTTAGTGATGGCGCAAGCTGCAGCTAGAAAAAACGAACTTGTAAAAACTGCAAATACACTTCTCGCTCTAGCACTGCTTGTAGTGGCAATCTCGATTGATACATTTATAGTCGAGCCCCATTGGCTAGAAGTAACAAACGTCAAACTATCAAGCAGCAAAATAACCAAGAGCATAAAGATAGCGGTCCTCTCCGACTTGCAAACAGATCAGATAGGCGACTACGAAAAAGCAGCGGTTGCCAGGGTTATGCAAGAGAAGCCTGATTTGATTCTTTTGCCCGGCGACTACATTCAGTGTCTAACTTGGCCTGAGCAAGTTAAATGGCAAGGCGAACTGACCAAGCTACTGAAAGAAGCAAATTTTTGCGCACCACTTGGCGTCTATGCCGTACAAGGCAATGTCGAAGTTGATGGTTGGCCATCAATATTTAAAGGCTTGCCGGTTACAGCTATGCCTGATAGCAAAACAGTAACCACTGGCGAGTTAGCCATTACGGGGCTGAGCTTTGCCGACTCTTTCAATCAAAATGTCAAAATTACAGCCACCAAGCCCTTTCACATAGTTATGGGACACGGCCCTGATTTCGCTCTGGCAAAGCCGGAAGCGGATCTTTTGGTAGCCGGTCATACCCATGGTGGCCAGGTGCAACTGCCACTATTTGGACCACCGCTGACACTAGCAGCAGTTCCCCGTCATTGGGCCCAAGGCACGAAAGAGCAAGAAGCTGTCGAAACCAAGCCAGGCACAACCCTGATTTTATCGCGTGGAGTAGGCATGGAGCGCTGCTACGCACCAAGAATGCGCTTTCTCTGCCGACCACAACTGATCTTTATTGAACTGACACCAAAACGCTAGAGTTATGGATAGAGTCCACGTAGGCGTCTAGCTTCAACAATGCGCTCAACAGCAATACTCATGGCTGACATGCGTAGAGTCAATTTCTGGCTATCGGCCACTTCGAATACTTTGGTGCAGACGTTATTAACCAGCCCTTCAAGGCGCTGATAGACTTCCTCTTCTGTCCAAAGCAAGCGCATCAAACCTTGCACCCACTCGAAATAACCAACAGTTACGCCGGCAGCATTGGCAAGAATATCAGGCATGACAATTACACCCTTGCCATCAAGGACGTCGTCAGCGTTTGGCGTGGTTGGCGAATTAGCACCTTCCACTACAACTTTACACTTGAGACGATCAGCATTGCCAGCATGTATCTGGCTTGATACTGCGCACGGTGCCAGGATATCGCACTCTAGCTCGAGCAGCTCTTCATTGCTGACTTTGTCAGCATGGGGATACTCGTACATGGCGCCATTCTTGTCGATGAAAGCCATGAGGTCTTCCACATCAAAGCCCTTAGCATTAGAAAGACCACCGAAGGCATCTGACACACCCACGATTTTGAATCCAGCCTTACTCAAGTTGCGAGCAACCGAAGAACCAACGTGACCCAAGCCTTGAATAACTACGGCTGGAGAATCGCCTTTGAGCTTGGCAAAAGTAGCGGCCCGTCTAGCAGCAAGGGCTACACCATAACCAGTAGACTGCAAGACTCCCAGGGAACCGCCCAAATATTGAGGCTTGCCCGTGACAATAGAAGGAACGGTAAAACCTTTATTGACTGAATAAGTGTCCATGATCCAGGCCATGGTCTGTTCATCAGTGTTCAAATCTGGACCAGCAATATCTTGAGTCGGCCCAATCATCTCAAGAATTTCAGAAGTATAACGGCGAGTAATGCGCTCAAGCTCACCTTTAGAAAGAGTGTTTGGGTCCATCCTGATGCCACCATGAGCGCCGCCAAAAGGCAGGTTCATCAGGGAGCATTTCCAGGTCATAAGCATGGCCATAGAAGCCACTTCACCAAGGGTAACTTCAGAGTGATAGCGCAAGCCACCTTTACCGGGTCCTAGGGCCAAGTCATGGTGAACGCGATAACCCATAAAGGTTCGCACTGAACCATCGTCCATACGCGCCGGCACAACCACAGATAAAGAACGCTTAGGGTGACGCATTGGCTCAATAACATTGTTGTCGAGTTTCATATGCTGAGCGACCTTGTCAAGGCGCTTCTGGGCATTTATGAAGTCCGGGGTTTCCCATTCATTCGTCACTGCGCTGCCAAACCCCTTATTATCTTTGCTTTCTTTGCTGTCTGTAGCAATTGCCATAATGCTCCCTCTCAGGTAGTGGGGTAATTGTAGCCCCATTTACTTCTCTTTACAGAATAGGCTGATTTTGAATTAACTTAGTGCGGCCATTGCCAATTGCTTGATTTCTTCGGCGCGACTTCTCACCACGGCTATTAGCTTGTCAGCCTGGCCACGAGTATCACTAACAAATTCTTGCTCAGCGCTGGATTGACCGAAGTCGCGCAAATTGATCAGAACATTGTAGTAGGCTCCCTCTGCTGCTGCGGCAGCCACAAGCGCGGCCACGGCGCCATCAGACAAAGAGCTAGGGTTGCCGTGTTCAACTACACGAGCAGCCAATTCAAGCAATACTGGCGCGCCCTGCAATACTGACAGCGGAGTTAAAGTTGCCGCTTTGCTAGCCTCTAAGATGGCAGCATCACGCAAAGCCTTTTCACTCTCACTACCTTTGGCCATGCGCCGAGCATCAATAATACGGTTGAAAGCCTGCATGTCGTCATCGACAGTCTGAAGCATCCATTGCTTCAAACGCTGAGCATCTCGGCCCACCCCTTCCATCATGGCCTTCTTATCTTCAAAACCTTTCTTGTCAAAAGTAAGATTGGCCACCATAGCGCTGAGGGCGGCCGAAAGTGAACCACAGAGAGCAGCAACACTGCCCCCACCCGGTGCTGGCGATTCACTAGCCAACTCATCGACAAACTTAGTCAGAGTCATATCGCGCAAGAACTTGCCTTCGGGGGCAACGCGATATTCAATAATTTTCTCTTTGGCCACAAAGGGCGAGAGCTCGGCTAAACCTAATGACTGAATAGCACATTCGACAATTTCGGCTTCACTGACACCGGTAGACCGACCTTGTTTGCGCAGATAGTGCTGACCGGCTTCAAGCATTGGCGCCAAAGGCACCAAGCCGACAATCTCACTGCCCGTCACCCTCAGGCCCAATAGTTCAGCCTGGCGAACCACTTCATCGAAGGCCTGATGCAAAGAAGTGACTTCAAAATTTGTCAAGTTGATAGAGACTTGTGCCCGCTGATATTCATCGACATACCAACCGACCGCCCGTACTTCTTTAAGAGTGCCAGGCACCTTAATAGTGTTACCGCTGGCATCTTTCTCAATTTCGCCTTTGGCATTGCGCTTGGCACGACCAGCTTCTCTTATATTGAAGGCAATTTCATTGGCCAGCTTTTTAGAGCGAGTGTTGAGGTTAACGTTATAGGCAATAAGAAATTGCCTGGCACCAATAACGGTGGCACCGCTAGCAGCATTAAAAGCCGATGGTCCAAAATCTGGTCTAAAACCACTGTCTTTCATTTTCTCATTGAGGGCTTCGTATTCACCCTGGCGAATATCAGCTAAACTGCGCCTTTCAGCTTTCTTAGCGGCCTCGCCATATAAATAAATAGGAATGCCGAGATCACGACCGACTCTTTCACCCAAGGTATTAGCTAACTGCACACATTGCTCCATAGTGATGCCACTAACTGGAACAAATGGACAGACATCAGTGGCGCCCATGCGCGGATGCTCGCCCTGGTGCTTGCGCATATCAATCAATTGCGAGGCTTTAGAAATAGCTTGGTAGGCTGCTTCAACCACCTGTTCTGGCTGTCCGACAAAAGTAACGACCGTGCGATTGGTGCTATAGCCAGGGTCAACATCAAGCAGACTGACCCCACTTACACCGCGAATAGCATCAGCGATTGCATCGATTACTTTCTCATTTCGGCCTTCAGAAAAGTTGGGCACACATTCTACAAGCTGCATTGATCCTCCAATTAAAGTTACAGTTTTTTAGAGATGCGCTTTTTCATAAAAGCAGCACCGTAAGTATGTTTAAGCGTAAAGAAAAGCATTAGTATGGAAATGCAAACCCAGAGTAGAACCCAAAAAATTGGCAGGGTAAAAGGGATCAGTCCGGCCATCAATGTAGCATCAGTGAAGTGGGCACCGGCCAAGCCAAGGGCATTAGGAACTAGAACCCACAGCAATGCTAATGAGCTAAGGGCTGTTTGCACAGCCAAAAATAGCACCACTAAATTTGCCCAGGCCGGTTGTAATTTTTTACCTAAATAAACGCAGAAGGCGCCCATTCCTAAGCCCCACAACAAACTTCCGATACTCTCGAAAAAGTGGGCACTCAATAGGCCGGGAAGCATAAAAACTAATGAGGCCACAATCATGGCGATGCCTAGGCCAGACAATATCAATTTGGAATAGCGCGGATATTGACCAAGATAGATCAAAAGGCAACCAAACAAGGTAGTACCAACATAGCCCGCCTGGATAGCAAGGAAAGCAAATCCTCCGACACAGCCAGTCAGTCCGCCGTGGCCATCACCATCCGAAACAACCGTCATGAAGTTAACGTGACCACCAGTCAAAATAGTTACTATGGCATGGCCCATTTCGTGCACCATGGTGACAAATTGACTGACTGGTGTGAGCAGAAAATGAATACCCGGTACATTGCCGAGAAAGACACTGAAGACCACAAGCAGCCAAAAGACAGACATATTCCAGCGGGGATTATGCATGAAGCTCAGTTGACTAGCGGCACTCAAACCAGCCTTGGCTTGCACCACCGGTGATGGCAAACTAGATGCGGGTGAATCAGTAACTTTCGGGTTCGCCGAAACTTCGTTCTCAAGACGTGCTAACTTTTCTTCGACAGTTTCAGATACCTTGAGCTTAGGCTGTGGCTTCTTAAAGCCAAACCCTTGACCACTACTCTTTTTTTCTGGCTTGCCTTCAGGCTTTTCTTCAAACGGTTTAGCTGGCATCAGAAATGTTTTCCGAAATTGGAATCAGCACGCTAGAATCGTCATCAAGATAGAAGCAAGCTGATAGACTTGCTGATCATAGCTTAAATGACGTGAGTGATGCCGTTCAGTTTTAGTACGGATTTGAACGTACTGATAGCCATCTCGCTGTTGTGCTGGAGCACCTGGGGTCTTTTTGACAAAAAAGCACTAGAGGGCGCCGGCCATCTAGATGTCTTGCTATTTCAGCACATCTATTATCTGCTCGAAGTACCAGTTATCTGGCTTCTTCTCAACCTGCTCTATCAGGGCGGTTGGACAGTGGCACCTTTAGTTTGGCTATGGACGGGCCTTGGCTCCCTCTCCTCCTCTGGCGGCATGCTTTTTTATCTAGTAGCTATGGCTCGGGCCGAGGCCAGTTTCGTATTAGGCATCACCGCCGCCTACCCACTAATAGTTCAGATTTTTGCCTACTTTTTCTTACACGAAGCCCTCGTGCCGGAACGGCTGTTAGGTTCGCTACTTGTTGGCATCGGAGTTGGCCTGGTGGGCTCTTCAGCCCGAAGCCACGAGATCAGCAAAAAGCATCACAAAACCACCTTGCTGATGTGCTTAATCGCCACCCTGCTTTGGGGCGTCACCGGTCTGTTTGACAAGAAGGCCCTGGGATTAGACCTGCCCTTTAAAATTTACTATGCCAGATGTGTCTGGGATGCCGTTATTCTGGCGCTGATGCTGCTGGTATTCAGGCTGATAAATTACAAGGTCGCCTACAAAAGCCCTAAGGCCTGGAAATATTCTGGTTTTTCATCAATTTGTCTGTCCCTAGGCACGCTCAGCTACATGTTTGCCATGACCATGGCAACAGCCTCGTATGTCATTGTCATAACCGGTTGTTACCCCCTTCTGATGTATCTGGGGGCTGTGATTTTCCTCAAAGAAAAATTGAGCAAAATGCGCCTGGCTGGGGTCATCCTCGTTGTCGGAGGCGGATTAATGGTGCAAAACACCCAGGCACTTTAAGTAAGTAAGCTTCGGTTATGTGGGCATATATCTGGCAGACCAGTTTTTCGCATTTGCATTCGAGAGGACCATAATGAGCGACGATTTCCGCAAGATTCGCACGGAAGATGACCTAAAAGAAAAGATTTTATCGTCGGTCAGCCAGGCCTTCACTGGTGAAGAAACCAACCGTTGGATGGTAGCCCTGCAAGAAGAATCAGTTGGCAAAGCCGAAGAACCAGTCGTCACCGGCTCCACTGACAATAAATTAAACGAAAATATGGCCTCAGTAGTCGATCGCCTCTTCGACAACTTCAAGCGCTATGCCTTTGAATTCAACCGCTCGCTAGAGCACCGCGAGCATGTTGTCAACTGCGAACGGCCCTCAAGCATGCGCAGTCAGGCAGACTACACCGACATGGGCCAACCCATTCGCTTCTGTATCGGCCACATCTCAACTCGCGATTGGGCCCTGGTTGTCCAAGCAGAGGAGAATCGAGTCCGGGCTTTCATTACTCCAATTAAGTTCTTAGTGGGCTTTAGACCTGACCAGAAAGACTTTGAACCCTACGTCGAGCTGCTTCTAGTGCGAGATCGCGTGGGCAATTCCCGCCAAATGATTTGGACCATCGACGGCCAGGCCCTAGCTCTAGAAAGTATTCCCGCACTGTCTCGGCGCTTTTTCGGGCAGCTAGTTAAGGTCTCTCGGGGCGAAGCCAACAACACCGAGTCTTTTGTCTTCGACCCCCATGACCTCAGTGCCCTACAGCCTGAGGTTGTGGTAGAACGCTCTTACGAACCTGACGACCAGGCCATGTTTTTCAGCGAAAAGCCTAGACCAAGTGAAATGGCGCGACAAGCAGTGCTTGACCGGCCTGGTCACACCTTGGCACAGCTGGCCAATGTCGGCCAGAGTCAAGGCATAATGCCCCTGAGTGGGCCAAATGCTTCCATTCATGCGGCCCGATCGGCTGGCGCCGACTTGCTTGGACAGCCCCAGCCCGAACCAAGTCAATCTCCCAGTCCACCCAGTCATGCCAGTTTCCCCCTGAGCCCAAGCTCAAATAATTCAGCCAATCAATTTGCCAACCCAGCAGCGGCACCAAGACAATTATCAATTACTCCACCTACACCTGAGCCCGAGCCTCAGCCCGCCGTTATCAACCAATCAGTGGCTGCAGCTCCACGAGAAGAATTGAGTTTCTTCAGCAAAACAGTGCAAGAACCAAAAGAAGAAACCATCAAGCCAGCAGCGCCAGAAGTAATTGCCGAACTACAAGAACAAAAACCAGCAGAGCAAAAAGTAGAAGCAACAAAAGCGCCAGAGGTAATTGCAGCGCCAAGCCCTGTAGCCCCGACAGAAGAAAAAATAGAGGTAAAAGCTGAGCCAAAAACCGAAGTGAAGGTAGAAGTTAAAGCTGCACCGGAAGTAGCGCCAGAGCCAAAAGCAATTGATCGAGCCAGCGCTACAGCTGCTGCTATAGCCAGTCAAGCCACAACTCAGACCTTAAGTAATGCCGGAGTCAACGGAGAAAAGAGTACCTATCACTTTATGGCAAAACCCGAAGAAGAAGCCCAAAAGGTCGACCTAAATGCCGACAAAGATATCGCCGAAAATAATCGCAAAGTAGCTCATGCCATTAAAAATTTGTTTGATTCAGTCGACTCGTCAATTACGGCCCTGACGGCTGTCGGAGTAGACGCCATGAAAGCTGACGACATCGCTGCCGTGGGCGCGATCATGCGCCAGACTAAAACCCTAAAGGTGCTACGCGATGGCATTGTGCAATTGTCAAAAGACTGGCAAAAGTCACTGGAGAACTGAACCATAGTGTTCATTACATTGCATGGTGCAGCTAACGCTGTCACTGGTTCTTGCTACCTGATTGAAACCGACAAGGCCCGAGTTTTGGTCGACTGCGGTTTGTTTCAGGGTTCCAAGCGCCTGGAGAAATTCAACTTCATCCCCAAGTCTATAATGGCTGAAAAAGTCGAAGCAGTGGTGCTTACCCATGGCCATTTAGATCACTGCGGCCGCTTGCCACTTTTAGTGAAGGCCGGCTTCAGGGGGCCAATCTACGGTACATCCGGCACCCTGGATATTGCCCGCCTGATTATCAGCGATGCTGCAAAAATTCAAGTTGATGATACCAATCGCGAAAATCGCAAACGTATAAAAGCAGGCCAACCGACAATCAAGCCGCTCTTTGGCATTAAAGATGCAGAGAAAGTCTTCCCTCTGTTTTACACCCTGCCCTACAACAGCGATACAAAAATCGCCGACGAAATTACTATTAGATTGGTCGAAGCAGGTCACATTCTCGGTTCGTCCAGCGTGATCATGACCCAGAAAAGCAAAACACAACAACTCAAACTTGTCTTCTCTGGAGACTTAGGCCAAGTCAATATACCTATTAACCGCGACCCCGCGGTAATGGAAAAAGCTGATTTAGTCTTCCTTGAATCGACCTATGGTGGCCGGGAGCATCCACCCTATGAACAATCAGTGCAGCTCATGATCGACTTAATCAAAGAGACCATAGCTAAAAAGGGCAAGATCTTAATTCCGACATTTGCCGTTGGTCGCACACAACAGCTGCTTTACCATCTAGCCCAAATGTTTCACAGCGGAGCAGTTGAACCTTTTCCGATCTATTTAGATAGCCCTATGGCCCAGGCTGCCACGGCCATCTATAGCGATCACCTGGACATCATGGACCCTGAAGCTAAGGCCCTATTCAGCCAAGGGCAGTTGCATAAACAATTACCGACACTGAAATATTGCGCAACGGCAGAAGAGTCGCAGGCCCTCAATGCCATTAACGGGCCTTGCCTCATTCTTGCCGGAGCTGGCATGTGCGATGCCGGTCGAATTTTGCACCATTTCCGCCACAACCTGGGCATTGCCGAAACACTCGTTCTCATCGTTGGCTTTCAGGCAAAAGACTCAATGGGGCGACGCCTATTAGACGGTGAACCCATTAAAATTTTCGGTGAGTCAATCAACGTTAGAGCAAAAATAGCCAATGTGCAGGGATTTAGCGCCCACGCGGGCCAGAGCGATCTATTACATTGGGTCGAGCCAATAGCCAAAAGCGGCGCCAGGATAGTCTTGACCCATGGCGAAAATCATCAGTTGCACGAACTCAAAAGCGAGATCAAAGCCAAGTTTGGTATTGAAGCAGAAATACCATCACAAGGCGACAGACTGAGCATCGGCGAAGAACAAGACTAGCGGTTAGGGCCTGGCCCTGAACCATCGCAGCGATACTGTATTTAGTATCACTGCCAGAGAAAAGCGTTAGCGTTGAAACTACTCGATAAAAGTTTAATCTGCAGAATTGAACTTTAATTGCTCTCAGTTCGTTTTAAAGCACATACGCCCAACTTGCTCGACCACCCGACTATAAAAGTGAAAAATTTCCAGACCGGCCTGCCCGCCGGCTCTGCTAGCTGCTGCATTGCTGAAAAATGCAGAAATACTGCTTTTCATAGAGAAAGAAAATGACCTGTCGCAATCAACATTCTCAAAAAGAGTTATCGCTAATTTTGCTGCTGGCAATCAGCTTGGTATTTCTGCTGGTCGCCCTGGGCCAAAGCTTTATTGGCACTGAGCCAGTAGCACATCTGGGCTACATCAAATTAGCCAAATTCAGCGCTTCACTGGCTATCTACGCCACTACTATGCTCTGGCTACTGAAGCAAGTTACAGGCGGCGGGAAATTACTAGATTGGGCCGCAACTGCTGCTTGTTTTGGGGCAGTGCTTGAGCTCACCACATTACTTATTCAGGCAGCTTATCTTGGTTGGCAGACTAGCCTGTTGGTGGCAATTGGCAGACTAGCAATTCTCCTTCCTACGACACTAATTGTAATAGTCTTCAGACTACTCTTGAAAGAAAGTATCTCTCCAGCTCTGCGCCTTGCCTTGCTATGGGCCACTGGCCTGGCCCTATTTGGTTGCTTACCTGGAGTTCTGATGCTGTTTGAGATGAGCAAACACGACGCCGTTTTAGACAGCCTAAGGCTAGCGCATTTCGTCGGGCTCCATACCTTGCAATTAATGCCCTTGGCTTACTTTGTCGTGGCTAAGCGAAACCCTTCTATCAAAAGACAAATCACGGCAATTAACACTTTAGGATACTTACTGCTTGTCCTCATTGCCGCGCTCACTATAGGGTCAATAGGAGCAGGGCCAGCCCAGGCAATTGCAGTAATATTTATAGTTCTCCCCAGCGTATTTTTGGCAAGATTCTTGGCCCGCGAGCCCCGCCTCAAACTGGTCAAGCCTAATACCACCTATAGTGGCAGCCTGTTATCGAGCAGCATAAAACAGTAGAAAAAAAAAGACGCCTCATTGCTGAAGCGTCGTCTTTAATATTCGGAGAGGGAGGGATTCGAACCCTCGGTACAGGTTAACCCCGTACGTCTTCTTAGCAGGAAGGTGCTTTCGACCACTCAGCCACCTCTCCAAGAGCACGAATTTTCTGGTCGATTAATCGGCAACTCTTATGATAGCTCACAAACGCCCTGAAGACCAAAAAATGTTGTCAGATGTTGTCAGATATTTCCTAGAACCACTAGGTTAACCCAATAATAGGCCACGGCACTACTAATAATAATGCTATCACCACGGTCTAAGAAGCCCCCATGGCCAGGAATCATGTCGCCCGAGTCTTTTATTCCAGCGTCTCGCTTCAACAGAGATTCACAAAGATCACCGAGCTGAGCAGCTATTGAAATGACTGCTCCCATAAGCGGTGCCTGCCAAAGATTGAATTTAAATGGATGACAAGCGAAAAGCACGTGATCGGCCAACAGGGCAATACTTACGGCGAATATGATTGCCACACAAAATCCACCAATGGCCCCCTCGAGGGTCTTCTTCGGACTAATTTGAGGGTAGAGAAGGTGCTTTCCAATCTTCTTGCCAACATAATAAGCAAAAACGTCGGTTCCCCAAATAATAAATAGAGTTGCCCAAACATAGGCCAAACCTGGCTGCTGCAAAGGATTGTCAGTAATAGGCATGCCCACAGGAGTTAAATTGCGCAGCAAAACTAAATGGCTCGGCAGCCAACCGACATAGATGAAGCCCAAAATCGTAGAAGCAATATCGGCAATGGTCGCCGGGGGATTGTCATGGCGAAACAATAAACGAAAGAAGGATAGATAGATGCCAATAGTTAGCAAAAGCGGAAAGTGCTGAATAGAGAAGCTGTCCGGTACCTTTATTCCGATCATCCACTGGGGAATGTCAGGTAGTGCGGCAACGACAAAGAAGGCAATGATCATGCCGAGAACTATGCGGCTAGAGGGGTTTATTCCTTTTTTGCGGGCCATGGCAATAAATTCGCGGCCGCCCATGACACAGGCATAGCCAAGAGCCAACGACAAAAATATGCCGCCGGCCATAATACTGAATACTGCACCGGCAAATAAAAGCCAGCCGAATAGAACTCTCATTTTGCTGTTCTATGTATCAAGTGCCATTTGCTACTAGCTCTACCGCCCTGATGCCATTAAACGCGCTGCAAAATAAGCAGTGAGAGGAATGGTCAGAACCAATCCTAGACTACCACTAATTGCCGAAGCCACTTCAGTAGCAACCAAATCAAGATTTACAAGTTTGGTAGATGGAATTTGACTAATCAATAGAAGCAAAGGTAGGGCAGAACCGGTGTAAGCCAAAATCAATGTATTTGTCATGGTGCCCATGATGTCACGGCCCACGTTCATACCAGACTCATACAATTCGGCAAATGTCCGGTGGCCAATCTTGGCCACCTCCGATACAGCCGAGGCAATAGAGACGGCTACATCCATAATCACTCCAAGAGCGCCAATGAGCATCCCCGCCGCCAGCAAGCCACTATAAAATTTCGGGCTGGCAACCAGGACAGATCCCCTTAAAATTTGGGCTTCTTCTGACGACAAACCAGTCAAAGGGGCATAGACAATCACCAGCTGCGCCGCCACTCCAGCCACTATCACCCCACCGATAGTGCCCAAAATAGAAGCCAGGGCCTTCTTTGACAGACCGGCGACAAAATACATGGTGGTCACAGCTGAAGCCAAACAAATGCCAATGGCGACCATAAGAGGATTAAAACCATTGAGACTAAGAGGAAGCAGTACAAAAGCAATAAGACATACGCTTATAAGAAGAGCAACCAGAGACTTAACGCCTTTTTTACCGCCAAATATTACAAAGGCTAAAAGGAAGACAAGCAAGAGCCAGCCAAGAGCTGGTGCGCGATGATAGTCGGCGATATTTACTTCGCTTTTTGCCACCTCACCACCAGTGGTGACTACCGACAGTATTACTTCAGTGCCAGGTTTAACATTGATATTAAAAACCGGGTTGTCAGTTATCTCATTAGGAACGGCCACAGTGCAGCCCTTTAGCTTCCCTTCTAAGACCTCCACTGAAACGATTTGTCGATTGGAAACCATGCCAACACTAGAGAGTAATTCTTTATTGAGAGTGCCTTTGCCCACCGAGACCACTCGACCAACGGCAAATTCTTCTTCGCTAGATTTAGCACTAGCAGCATTAGTGCTAATAACAACATTAGGCTGAGCTGGTGGCATTATTGATCACTTTTACGTTGAAAAATATCTAACTGCTTAGCCTCAGCAATCGACGCTTCGGTAAGAATGCGCTTGCTGACTGGCTTACCCAGGTGCTGATAGGCAAAAGGTGTAGCCATACGGCCACGCGAGGTGCGTTGAATAAATCCTTTCTGAATTAAGAAGGGCTCGTAAACGTCTTCAACTGTTTCAGAGTCTTCACCAATGGTGGCAGCTAATGTTTCGATACCAACCGGGCCACCATCATAGTGATCAATGAGAATTTCGAGCAACCTTCTATCGGTCATATCAAGGCCATGCTTATCGACTTGATACGATTCTAGAGCGGCTTCAGCGATGGCGCCATCGATCACCGCAGCCCCTTGATACTGACCGAAGTCACGCACTAGACGCACCAAGCGATTGGCAATACGAGGTGTGCCCCTCGCTCTTGAGGCAATAGCTACCACAGCCTCAATTTCCATAGCGACTGAAAGAATCTTAGCGGTGCGAGCCACAATTTTGGTCAACTCTGCTTCATCATAAAACTCGAGGCGACAAACAAAACCAAAGCGATCTCGCAAAGCATTCGACAGCATGCCAGCTTTCGTGGTGGCACCGATGAGGGTAAAGCGGGGCAAGGGCAAACGCATAGTGCGAGTAGCCTGTCCTTTGCCCGTGGTCAAATCAATTACAAAATCTTCAATAGCCGGATAAAGAAGCTCTTCAGCCACACGGGAGAGACGATGAATTTCGTCAATGAAAAGGACATCACCTTCTTCTAGTTGATGCACTAGACCAATAATGTCGCGTGGACGCTCTAGAGAGGGGCCCGAGGTCATATGAATGCGAGCTTGCATTTCATTGGCGATAACACGGGCCAGGGTGGTTTTGCCTAAACCTGGGGGGCCATAAAATAAAACATGGTCAAGGGCTTCTCCCCGTGACTTTGCCGCCGAGATAGACATATTCATCATGCCCTTCAAGCGTGTCTGGCCGATATACTCCTGCAAGCTGTCAGGTCGAACGGCTTGGTCTGATTTTTGATCAGCGCTATTTTCTTGACCAGAAAGTAACGAAGAACGACGATTTCGGTTTACGTTAACTTCTTCTATAGTTTCAGATTTTTTCTGACCAGAGGAAGGCGAAGCTGAAATTTTGCTCTTAGCCTTAGGCTGTAAGCCCTGCTGTGGTTCTGGTTGGGGCTCACCTTGAGCCGGATCGCTAGTCTTTATGATCGTCATTAATGCAAATCGCTCACGCTCTTTAATGTAGGTAATCAGGAGGATGATGAGAAGTAATCAAGGTGTTTGTTTGGCCAAGTTGATTATGATTGTCTGGCACTTCCAATTTCAGAAAATATTTCAGGGATATACTTGCGATGAATACCATTCAAACTGCAGCATCTATGTCAAATGCGGGGTCAAACACGGGGTCAACTACAGGGTCGGCCACGACTACTAATTCTGACCCATCCAGTCTAAGTCATAATCAGCCAGTTGTCGCTAACACTAAGATTGTCGCCGATCCTCTGACCTACGAGAAGTCTATCTATAAGAAATCAATGCCGCTTCACATGGGAGTTGGGCTAGTTCCTGAGATTTCGGTTGTTGTTCCAGTCTACAACGAAGAAGAAAACGTCGAGCTGCTCTACCAGAAACTAGTAAGCGCTCTCGACCAACTCGGCCGTACATGGGAAGCCATCCTTATTGATGATGGCTCGAAAGACCAGTCATACAACAAGCTCAAGGCTATTTCAGCTGGTGATATTCGCATCAAGGTCGTTCGTTTTGTTCGCAACTTTGGTCAAACGGCGGCACTAGCCGCTGGAATCGATCACGCTTTAGGCGACGTGATTATCCCCATGGATGCAGACTTACAGAACGATCCCGCCGACATCATTCGTCTTCTCGACAAGCTCGACGAAGGTTATGACGTGGTTAGCGGCTGGCGCAAAGAGCGCAAAGATGAATTATTCCTGCGCCTGATTCCGTCATGGACAGCTAACAAGATTATTTCGTCAATCTCCGGCGTGCGTCTGCACGACTATGGTTGCTCACTGAAAGCCTACCGCAAAGAAGTAATCAAAGACGTCAGACTTTACGGAGAAATGCACCGCTTCGTGCCAATTTATGCCACATGGCTCGGTGCTCGGGTGGCTGAAATTCCAGTAAACCATTATGCCCGCCAATTCGGACAGTCTAAGTACGGCATTTCGCGCACTTTCAAGGTTGTCCTAGACTTAATCACAGTTAAATTTATGGCCAAGTACTTCACCAAGCCAATCTATGTGTTTGGCACAGCCGGTCTAGCTTCGTGGATCTTATCTCTAGTAATTTTCGGCTGGATGGTCGTACTGAAATATGGCTACGCCACATCTTTCATTGAGACACCACTACCGGTGCTGGTAGCAGTCTTCTTCCTCATGGGCATGCAACTGCTTTTGATGGGCCTACAGGCCGAAATCATGATGCGTACTTATCACGAGTCGCAAGGCAAGCGCATCTACAAAGTGAAGAGCACACTCAATGTCGATGCCGAACTAGAATAACTAGAACTAGAATAACGAGAACTAGAGTAAACAATACTCAATATCAATAACGACGCTTCAGTTCCCAATTGTAAGCACTCTCAACAGTTTGTCTGAGATCAAACTTTGGCTGCCAACCAAGCACTTGCGCTGCCTTGGTGTAGTCGGCAACAAGGGATGGTGGGTCACCTGGCCGCCTTTCCACCAGGTCATAGGGCACGGCTTTTCCAGTAACTGACTCAACAGCAGCAATAACCTCTTTCACCGAGGCACCGTGGGCTGTGCCCAAGTTAAGAGCTAGACCCAATTGATTAGACTGTTCGACATCACCACTGAAACTATCCGAGCTCAATAGTTTTAGAGCTAAGCAGTGCGCCTCAGCCAAATCGTTAACATGAATGTAATCGCGCACGCAGGTTCCATCAGCGGTTGCATAATCGTCGCCAAAAACTTTTAAGCGCTGGTTCTTCTTATTACTATTCAAAGCAGCCGTTATAGCTAGTGGAATCAAATGAGATTCAGGTTCATGGCTTTCTCCTATTTCTTGCCCCTCTGCCGGATCAGGGTCAGCTCCAGCGGCATTGAAATAGCGCAAGCAAACATATTTTAGTTGCACAGACAAAGCTAAAGCTCGCAGGGCCTCTTCAATCATAAGCTTGGTGCTGCCATAGGTATTAATAGGCTTTTGGGGATGATTTTCATCGATAGGGACATAGCGAGGGTTGCCATAAGTAGCACAAGTCGATGAAAAGACGATTTGCTGCACCTGCGCTTGCTGCATTGACTGCAGAAAACGAAGGGTCTCGCAAACATTGTTTTCGAAATACTTGAACGGTTTAGTTTGCGACTCACCGACATAAGCATTGGCCGCAAAATGAACAACGGCATCGATCTTATGGCTAGCAAAAATCTTGTCGACAGCAGCTCTGTCGCCAATAGAGACCTTATAGAAGTGTAGCTTAGGGTTCGCTTGATCAAGAGAAAGAGCATTTCCCAGGCCCAAATTATCAACTGCAACCAGTCCAGAATCTGGGTTTTGCTTGAGATAGTAGCGAACGAAATGAGAGCCAATATAACCAGCTGCTCCAGTCACCAATATCATCTAAGGCCCCTTTGTAATAGCTAAAAGCAGACAAAATTCTAACAGCTCAGACAAAACAGAGTAATATTGTTAGTGTTAGGATTTCCCACCCCTTTAACAGTAAGAATCAGTAAGACTGTGAATGAGACTAAAGCGAATAGCTTGACAGACACTGCCAAGCTCGAAGTTGGTCAACACGATATTTTCCCCAGCAGTAAAGCCTTTGTCGGCTGGCTCTCCGTTGGGATAGTCGGTTTTGCCTGCCTCTTTCTTGCCCTGACATCAGTTCATATATTCAGCCCCGGCTTGCAAGTGACAGATGTCGCTGACCATGATCTCTATGCCCCAGAGGCAATCTCAGTTGTGGATCGCAGTGAGACGGCGAAGGCCATAGCAATTGCCAAGCAAACTGTCTACCCGGTCTTTCAAGTCGAGCTCAGTCAAGACCAAATATCACTTGAATCAATCAAGGCTAGCCTCAACCGCATTGCTCAATACCAGGCTCTAGGCCTCATCCCTATTGGCCCTGCTCTGCTAAACAAAACAGGCGGCAAACGCAATAGCAAAAAATCAACGCCAGCAATCGACAGCCCTAACGCTGCCATCATATTAGACATGCTATTGAGCACCGATGCGATTTTCGCTGAGCAGAGCGAAGTCTTGCCCTCGTTAAAACCTGACCTGCTTACGCGCCGCTCTATTGTTGCGAACTTGCCCAAAACTACTCCCTTAGAGAAAGCTGAGTTGCTAACTGCATTGTCAGTTCAGCCAACCGACTTTCCCGCTTATCAAAAAGCGATTATCTCCAGTGCCCAACGCTTAACCAACAAGTTCAAGCGCTTCCCGGTTTCTGACAAGAAAGCCTGGGTCGATATGGCAGAGGAGTTTCTCCCAGACACTATGCCTTTAGCCTTGAAGAATGTTTCAGCGACAATACTGGCAAGAAATTTAGAGCCCAACCTGGTTATTGACCACAAATCGACCCAGAGCAAGGCAGAAGAAGTTGTCAAATCAATCAAGCCAATCATGCGCAGTGTCGCCGAAGGAGAGCTTTTGGTGCCTCGTGGCGCCATGATCACCAGCGACAAACTAGACATTCTCCAAGCCCTAGGAATAACCCACGTCAATCGCTGGCCCTTTATCTTTAGTATTGGCATTTCGCTTGTTGCTGCCCTTACCTTAGTGGCACTGTTCCTCTATACCTACGAACCGGAACACTTCTTCTCTGTCAGTTCAGTTGGTTTGATGTTTACCGTGGCCGTGGTAGCGTGTGCGATGGCTTCAATCATCGGCAAAACCTATCCACAGTTCGTACCAATTCCAGCAGCAGCACTAATTCTTACTATATTCTTCGGGCCAAGAGTTGCCATCGTTTGGACGGTGCCAATGATCATGCTCATAGCTGTGGATCGCTTGGTTGATATGCGCAACATTTTTGCTCACTGCCTCGCCTCAGCTGCTGCCATCTGGACCTATTCCAGGCAACGCAACGCTGTCATTAGCACCGGCCTTGCTGTTGCAGCCGGTCAAGTAGCTGGTGACCTGACAGTCAGTGCCTTCAATATGTCGATTACCTCCTGGCACATGCTTGGCAGACAAGCCGGAATCGATTTTCTTGGCGGAATCTCCTCTTCGATCTTGGCGATTGGCAGCCTACCTTATTTAGAGAATATTTTTGGTCTAATTACACCTTACAGGCTAGCAGAATTGACTGATGCCAATCAGCCCCTGCTGCGCCGCCTCGAAGAAAATGCTCCGGGCACATATCAACACAGCCTGGCCGTTGCCAACTTAGCCGAAGCTGGAGCCAAAGCGATTTCGGCCGACCCCAACATGGTCAGAGCCGGTGCTCTTTATCATGATATCGGCAAGATGGTCCGTCCGAAATTCTTCATTGAAAACCAACTAGGCGCCACCAATCCGCATGACTCAATGACCCCAGAAGAGAGTCGAGCAAGAGTATTGGCTCACGTCACCGATGGCATTGCTCTAGCGCAAAAGTATGCCCTTCCCAAGGCCATACAAGACTTCATACCAATGCACCAGGGCACGACCCTAATGGCCTATTTTTATCACAAGGCCTGCCTGAGAGATGGTGTAGAGAAAGTCGACGCCAACTTCTATCGTTATCCTGGACCAAAGCCAGATACAAAGGAAACAGCAATTGTGATGCTAGCTGATGTGTCAGAGGCAGTGACACATAGCATGCAAAATCCGACTAATGAAGAAGTTGAAATCGCTCTAGATAAAGTATTTCAAAATCGCTGGGATGATGGCCAATTAGCAGATTCAAATCTTACCTATGAAGAGATGCAAAAGGTAAGAGCGGGCTTCTGCCGCGTCTGGCGCACCCTGCACCACGAACGACTAAAATACCCTGCCACCACCACAGGCAAGATGCCTATAGCACCAGATGTGGTGCCAGCCGAAACAGAATCAAAAGCAGAAGCAGAATCTGAAGTGCCACCAATAGACTGTTGTTCCAGCTAAAAACCTAATTTACTCTTCGCGCAGTCGAGTTCTTTTTTTCCAACCAAGGCGAAAAATCGCTTCATCTACCGGCAATGGCGTCGTGCAAGCCATGTCTAGGGCTAGCAAGGCTTGCTCTTCAGTCAATAGTTCTTCTTCAAGCAAATAGACTAGCCTGAGGCCAGAATAGATGGCATGCTGTTCGACAATATTGGCAGCAACAAGGGCACGACAAACTTCAATCGATTGATTGTAATGCACTTCAACGCGCTCAAGAATTTCAGACGGAAGCTTAGCTATTTCAATTGAATAAGATCCTGTTTCGTTGAGCAGCTCAAGCAACCTTCGCGATGGATTAAGGACAATACGACTTACTGACGCCTCAGCTAAAGCACGAAGGAATCCATAACCAAATTCTTTCATGCGCACAAAAGTATCTATGGCAAGAGGCGTGGTGAGCATGCCATTATCAATCATCTCTTGCAGTTCTACCGTTGCAGTGATGTAGACAGGGTCCATGCCGCAGACTTCTTTCATACACTGCCCCGATGGTCTACCGGTAGAAAGCGAATTTTGCAATGACTCAAGTAACTGAGAATCACCAATTAGTTCTGCCTCGAACAAGAGTTCACCAATTCTCGGCGAATTTCTTAGCATCGATTTCTTGAAGCCAATATTGTGAGGCAACTGCGTCAAGGCTTTTTCCCGTTGATGGGCTTGTGATATTGCTTTGACACACTGTTCGCGAGAAATCGAACCACGACGAATCAATTGTTGGCCAAGCAATGCAGTCTCTAGTAACTGCTGCGAAATAATAGAGCGATAGCAAAGAATATGTCCAAGAGGCAAACCAGTGCGATGATTAACTTCTAGGGCATTTTCTAAAATGGGAAGATCTACTACCTGGGCATCAAGCACAAGCTGGCCAAGCTTGTTGCTGAGATGATCTTCCGGTTGCACCACTCCCGAGCGCTCAAAAGCTTCAGCTAAAGGCACAGCCTCTTTGTATGCAAGAGTGAGCACCTTCACACCTACATCAAGAGGCAACTGCCTTTCATTGACAAGAGCCTGAACATCAAGAGCACAGCGAAGCTGTGCTTCAGTAATATAGCCAGAAAGTGTGAGCACCTTACCTAAGGGCAAACCTTTCTCTTCAAAGTTACGCAAAGCTGTTTGAATAAATTCGGACGAGACCAATCCTGAAAACATCAAAAGGTCACCAATGCGCACATGGCCGGTGGCCTCTATCAGTGAACTATCCCGGGCCTCTGCCCGCTCAGAAGCGACCGCAGCCAACCGCGTCGCAGTGGCATTGGCAAGGCGCAAACGCTTGCCCTGCTGCCCTTGAACATCGCTCGCCTTATCTTCTTGAGAACCGCTATCCATTGGCACCATTAGTCAAAACTAAAAAAGCTAAGAGCCGACTTACCATACTCTCGGTAATCAACCTTCATTAGGCTACCATCGTCTACTTCGATGAGATCGTCGCGATTATGTTCGATTATGACCAGGCTATCTGGCGCTAATAACTTATATTCCACTAGCCCAGCCAAAATTTGCTTACCGTAACCCTTTTTGTAGGGAGGGTCAGCGAAAACAATGTCGTACTTTGCGCCAGTAACGCTAATGTGGGGCCAAACTCGCCTGACATCGCTTATAACCACATCAGCTTCAGCGGGCACCTTAAAAATCACACTAGATTTCTTGATACTGGTGGCTTGAGCTTTATTTTCCTCAACAAACGTTACAGCACGAGCGCCGCGACTAAGAGCCTCAAAGCCCATCAGGCCAGAGCCCGCGAACAAGTCGAGGAATAAGGCGCCGTCTATTCGTGAGCCTAGAATGTTAAAAAAAGCCTGCCGCACCTTAGAAGACGTGGGACGCACGTCTAGACCGTCAGGACAGGCTACAGACCTGCCTCGCAACTGACCACCGGTAATTCTCAAATGCCTGCCTCGCTGGGCCCACATGATAACATGTGTGCTGCGAGGCCTCGAAGGTTCAATATATTTCGTTGCCTCTAATCGAACCCTTAAAAGTGAGGCCCCAATGAGCGCACGGCGAATAGCTCGTGAACTGGCAATTATAGTAATGCCCCAGCTCCCGAAGAACATGGAGAAGCTGGCTAAAGTTGAGATCACTGAGCTAGTAGATAGAGCCATCCACATGCTTGTGGATTACGCCAAGCAGAATCTTCAAGACGTTAATGCCATGGTGCTGCGGGCCTCAAATCAATTAGATAGCCTTGAGATCGATAACGCCAAGACCACTGAGCTGAGTTCTGTGCCAATGACCACAGGGCAGATCAGAGAGCAGCTAAGCACCCTTGAAACGTCAATTAACATGATCTCAGAGGCCCTCGATATTCCAGAGATGGCCCTGTCAGCTAGCAGCACTCTTTTCAAAACTAATTGCAAAAAATGCGGCCACGCCGGAGAGCTCTTAGTAGAGCGACCTTATAAAGATGATGTTCGAGAATTTGTCTTCCGCCTGGTGGAAACATATATCGAAAACAGAGAAATCATTGATGAGTACATCAAGCGAGCCCGCACACAATGGCGTATGGAACGCATGGTTTCAATAGATAGAGATATTCTAAGACTGGCCTGTGCAGAGGCTTTTTACATGGCCGACATTCCAGTAAACGTGGCCATATCAGAAGCAGTTGAACTTTCGCACCGATTTGCTGATGAAAAAGCAGCAAAATTTATCAATGGTGTCCTCGCTGACTTGGCTGAAGAAGCAGAAGCCGTAAGACGTTCAGCCAGAAGACGTGCTTATGCAGAAAAATCAACAGGCAGCGATGACGCTGGCCAAGAGCAATAAATAAGGTAGGACGAACATGGGTGAAGATAGCCAACGCAAAGGCTTTTGGGGCACAACCCTGAACAAACTCAAATCTGTACTGGCAAAAACAAAAGAGCAAGTAAGTGAAGAGTCAGTCGAAGAACAAGAGACAGCATCGCCAGTTCAAAATATAGCTGAAGAGCCCCAGCCACAAGTAGAACCGCTAGCAAGCACGGCAACAGCAGTTCAAACTAAGAGCCACCGCCCTGTTGACGAAGATTACATTGAAAGCTTAGAAGAGCGACTGATCAAAGCTGACCTGGGCTTAGCCACAGTTGAGCCCCTTGTGCAGCACCTGCGCAAAGAGTCTCGCGGTAAAAATTGGACCAGTGAAAACGTAGATATCTTTTTGCAGAAAGAATTTAGCAGCCTGCTAAGTGAGACAGCTCAAAGCGGCCTTAGCTTTAAAGCCGGTGTGCCAAACATTTATTTGATAGTCGGTGTCAATGGCGTGGGAAAAACCACCAGCATCGGCAAACTAGCCTTTCGCTTTAAAAGCGAAGGGAAGAAAGTCTTACTGGCAGCGGGAGACACATTCAGAGCGGCAGCCGAATCGCAGCTTGAAATATGGTCGCAGCGAGCAGGCGTTGACATAGTTCGACTACCGGACGGTGCCGACCCAGGTGCTGTTGTCTACCAAGCGCTGCAAAAAGCCAAAGCCGAACAATATGATGTAGTACTTGTCGACACCGCTGGTCGTCTGCACAATAAAACCAATTTGATGGCAGAATTGAAAAAAATTCGCTCAGTTGTTGAGAAAAACGCCGAAGGAATGAATGTCGAATCACTCTTGGTTCTTGATGCTTCAACCGGCCAAAACGGGCTACAGCAAGCAAAAGTATTTTCTGAGGTTTGCGGCCTGACCGGAGTTATCTTAACAAAATTAGATGGCACCGCCAAAGGTGGCGTGGTCTTCGCCATAGCCAAAGAATTAAAGATACCGGTAAAGCTCATTGGTCTTGGCGAGAAAATGGAAGACTTGCGCGATTTTGACTCAGCCCTATTTGTGCAAGCACTTTTCTAGTCTATTTTTACTGTTCACCCACCCACCTCTTGACAGCGGGCGCCTTGCTTACCGTCGAATTAATTCACACGCGCTGCTAATGGCGATCACGAGAGTGTCAGGCCCTATATAATTTGGCCTAGCATATCCATCCAGCCAATCAAGCGCATCTGCGCAGGGGAATTTATTATGGCTTCAGCCAGCGTTGCTACACCTAGTTTGAAAGAAGCAAAACCTCTAGGCAGTGAAGAACTGCAAAAAATCAATTCTTACTGGAGAGCTGCCAACTATCTCTCCGTAGGCCAAATCTACCTTCTCAATAATCCTCTTTTACGCCAGCCCCTAGAGCTAAAGCATGTCAAACCTAGATTGCTTGGTCACTGGGGCACTACTCCCGGGCTCAATTTCATCTACGCGCACTGCAACAGAGTAATTAAGAAGCACGACCTCGATATGATTTACATCACCGGTCCAGGCCATGGTGGCCCAGGACTAGTGGCTAACACTTACCTAGAAGGGACTTACAGCGAGACCTATCCGCTTATAGAAGAAAATGCTGAAGGCATGCAAAAGCTCTTCAAGCAATTCTCATTCCCAGGCGGCATTCCCTCCCACGTTGCTCCAGAAACTCCTGGCTCGATTCATGAAGGCGGAGAACTGGGCTACGCACTTGTGCACGCCTATGGCGCCGTACTCGACAATCACGATTTGATTGCCTGTTGTGTAGTTGGTGACGGTGAAGCAGAAACCGGCCCTCTGGCCACAAGCTGGCACTCAAACAAATTTGTCAATCCAGCTCGCGACGGCATAGTCTTGCCGATCTTGCACTTGAACGGCTACAAAATCGCCAATCCTACTGTTCTAGCCCGCATGAGCGATGAAGAACTAGTACAACTCTTCACTGGCTATGGCTATAAACCATATTTTGTCGAGGGTAGCGATCCCGAATTGATGCACCAGCTAATGGCTGCCACCATGGACCAAGTTCTTGAAGACATCAGAAAAATCAAAAGTGACAGCGCCAACGGTTTTGCCGGCCGCCCCAGCTACCCCATGATCATATTGCGCTCGCCCAAAGGCTGGACTGGCCCCAAAGTAGTAGATGGCGTGCAAATTGAAGGAACTCACAGAGCGCACCAAGTACCGCTGTCTGAAATATTCACCAAGCCTGGTCACTTAGAGTTGCTTGAGCAGTGGCTGCGCAGCTACAAGCCAGAAGAGCTATTCGACGAAGAGGGCGCTCTTCTTCCTCAACTAAAAGAATTAGCCCCCAAAGGCACCAGAAGGATGGGAGCCAATCTTCATGCTAATGGTGGATTGCTACTAAAAGACCTGCGTCTGCCAGACTTCAAAAAGTATGCCATCAAAGTAGACAAGCCAGGGGCAATCGACTATGAGTCAACTAAAGCTCTTGGACGCTTCTTAAAAGACGTCTTTGCTGAAAACGAAGATCGCAAGAACTTTCGTCTATTTGGCCCCGATGAAACCGCTTCAAACAGATTAGGAGATGTCTTTGAGACCACCAGCAAGGTGTTCTCTGATGAAATTCTCAAGACCGATGACCATATCACCCACGATGGTCGCGTTATGGAAGTACTGAGCGAACACATGTGCCAGGGCTGGCTAGAAGGCTACCTTCTCACCGGTCGTCATGGTCTGTTTTCTTGCTATGAAGCCTTTATTCACATCATCGACTCGATGTTTAACCAACATGCAAAATGGCTCAAAGTCACTCGCGAAATTGGCTGGCGCAGACCAATAGCCTCCCTAAATTATTTGCTCACTTCACACGTCTGGCGCCAAGATCATAATGGCTTTAGCCACCAGGACCCGGGTTTCATTGACCACGCTATCAACAAAAAAGGCGATGTCATCCGCGTGTACTTGCCACCAGATGCCAATACTCTATTGAGCGTTGCCGATCACTGTTTGCGCAGTCGTGACTTCATCAACATCGTAGTGGCCGGCAAACACCCTGCCCCCCAGTGGCTCGACATGGATACCGCGGCCAAGCATTGTGCCGCCGGCATTGGTATCTGGGACTTTGCCAGCAATGATCAAGGAGCCGAACCCGATGTAGTCATGGCTTGCGCCGGAGACGTGCCAACCCTTGAGACCCTAGCGGCCGTTGACATTTTGCGTCGCGAATTACCCGACCTGAAAATCAGGGTAGTCAACGTCGTTGACTTGATGACCTTGCAGCCTGAAAGCGAGCATCCACACGGCTTGAGCGATAAAGATTTTGACTCACTCTTCACTAAAGATAAGCCCATAATATTTGCTTATCACGGTTATCCCTGGCTCATTCACAGATTGACTTATCGCCGCACCAACCATGACAACATGCATGTGCGCGGCTACAAAGAAGAAGGCACCACAAGCACACCATTTGACATGGTGGTTATGAACGATATGGACCGCTTCCACCTGGCTGCTGATGTCATAGACCGAGTAGCGAAGGTGCAATACACCGCCGCGCGAGTAAAGCAGCTACTACAAGGTTGCCTGATCGATCACAAAAATTATGTCGAAGAATTCGGCGAAGACATGCCCCAGATACGTGACTGGAAATGGCCGTACTAAACTAGCTGAGGAAATATCGTGGTTCAGACTAACAAAAATGATACTTGCGTCACCGTCGAGGTAGAAGACGACCGCACCGGTACTTCCATCGAGACGCTAAGACGAGCCATGGCAGACCATCTCTTCTATACGCAAGGCCGTTTTCCTGAATTAGCGACCAAGCATGATCTTTATATGGCGCTTTCCTTCACCGTGCGCGATCGCCTTTTGCACCGTTGGATTAACACCGTTGAGACCTACTTCAAAGAGAAAGTACGAATCGTCTGTTATTTGTCAGCTGAATTTTTGATGGGACCACAACTCGGCAATAACCTTCTCAGCATGGGCCTAGAGAAACAGTTCGAAGAAGCCGCAGAACGCTCTGGTATCTTGCTCAAAGATATGATCGACCAGGAAGAAGAACCAGGTCTGGGCAACGGCGGCTTAGGCCGACTAGCGGCGTGCTATCTCGATTCTCTTGCCACCTTGAGTATTCCAGCCATCGGATATGGCATTAGATACGAATTTGGCATCTTTGATCAAGAAATTGTTGACGGCTGGCAGGTAGAGAAAACAGATAAATGGCTGCGCCTCGGCAACCCCTGGGAAATTGCTAGACCTGAAGCAGCAGTAGAAGTCAAAATTGGCGGACGCTGCGAAATACACGTTGATGCCCAAGGCAAAAACGTAGTTGACTGGATTGCCGACCACATCATCAGTGGCGTGCCTTACGATACTCCAGTACCTGGCTACAAGACCAACACAGCCAACACCTTGCGCCTCTGGAAAGCAGAAGCCAAAGAATCCTTTGATTTTCAGGCCTTCAATGCTGGTGACTATCTGGGAGCGGTCAACGATAAAGTATTCTCAGAGAACGTCTCTAAGGTTCTTTATCCCAACGACAACATTGCTCAAGGTAAGCGCTTAAGACTAGAACAACAGTACTTTTTTGTTGCCTGCTCGCTACAAGACTGCGTGCGCATTCTCAAAGTATCGGGAAGTTCTATTGAACAGTTCCACGAAAAATTTGCTTTCCAGTTGAACGACACCCACCCTTCTATCGCCGTACCAGAGCTGATGCGCATTTTGATGGACGAACATCAAATGGAATGGAATCAAGCTTGGACAATCGTCACCAATACCTTTGCTTATACCAACCACACTCTTCTGCCGGAAGCCTTAGAAAAATGGCCCGTACCTCTATTTGCAGCAGTACTGCCAAGACACTTGAGCATCATTTATGAAATCAACCGTCGCTTCCTCGACGAGATTCGCCTGCAATACCCAGACGATGAAGGCATGGTGCAGAGACTTTCACTGATTGACGATTCTGGCACTCACTTCGTCAGAATGGCTAATTTGGCTTGTGTCGGCAGTCACGCCATCAATGGCGTAGCAGCGCTGCACACTGAGTTACTTAAGCAAGACGTGCTTGCTGACTTCTACAAACTCTGGCCAGAAAAATTCAGCAACAAGACCAACGGCATCACTCCTCGTCGCTTCATTGCTCTAGCCAACCCCGATCTGACCGCCCTGATATCAAGCAAAATTGGCGATGGTTGGTTGCTTGATCTCACCAAGCTAAAAGAGCTCGAGCCTTACGCTGAAGATCCAGCTTTCTGTAGAGAATGGGCCAAGGTAAAGCGGGACCAAAAAGTACGACTGGCTGAATATGTCAAGAAAAAATGCCACGTCACAGTAGACCCTGACTCACTCTTTGACGTTCAAGCCAAACGTATGCACGAATACAAGAGGCAGCATTTGAACGTCTTGCACATCGTTCACCTCTACAATCAAATCAAGAAAAACCCAGGCCTTAAAATTACGCCGAGAACATTCTTATTTGCGGGCAAGGCGGCTCCAGGTTACTTCAATGCCAAGCTTGTAATCAAACTAATCAACGCTGTCGCCGAAGTAGTTAACAATGACAAAGATGTAGCCGGTCGCATAAAAGTAGCCTTCATCCCCGATTTCAACGTCACCCTCGGTCAAATTCTCTACCCAGCCGCCGATCTCTCCGAACAGATTTCTACAGCTGGCAAAGAAGCATCAGGCACTGGCAACATGAAGTTTGCCTTGAACGGCTCTCTCACAATAGGCACCTTAGACGGTGCCAATATCGAAATGCTTGAAGACATTGGCGAAGAGAACTTCTTCCTCTTTGGCCTCACAGCCTCAGAAGTGCAAGAGTTAAAAGCATCTGGTTACAGACCGCAAGATTATTACGATAAGAACCCAGCTCTGCGCGAAGTAATTGAGATGATCAAAAACGGTCATTTCTCACCAGATCAACCAAACCGCTTCCGCTCACTAGTTGATGACTTGCTCTATCACGATGATTACTTGCTATTCGCTGATTTCGACGCCTACATAAAATGCCAGGAAAAAGCCGCAAAGGCGTACTTAAATCAGAGTGACTGGGTAAGAATGTCTATCCTCAACGTAGCGCGCATGGGTAAATTCTCTTCTGATAGATCAATTAGAGAATACTGCAAAGAAATTTGGAAGGTAGAGCCAGTGCAAGTCGAACTGGAGCACTACCAGCCAGATGGAGCACTGTTGAAAGTCTGTTTCATCTAAGGTACTGAAACAAAATTGAAAACCACTGCTGCAATACTTCTGACGCTTGTTCTTCTCTTCTATCCCTCTTTTGCTCTTGCGGCTCAGACGGCTAGCCTGGATGACAGCGAAAAGAAAATTGAAGCAGTGGGTATTGTCGGCTTCTCCTTCAAGTACGCAGGCCAGGAGCACCCTTGTGTGGGAAACATATTGCCTGAAGGTCCAGCAGCAGCTCTCGATATAAAAAGTGGCGATCTGCTCCTGGCCATCGACGGCAAAGACACAGCCCTAATGAGCATACAAGGGGCTCGCCAGCGGCTCATGGGCAAGCCCGGCAGCACAGTTAATATCTCCCTAAAGCGCCCCAATCAAGAGAGCAAAATAGACCTAACACTGACACGTATGTCTAGCGCTGCTGTCAAAGACAAACGCATGCGCCAAATGATTGAACATTCGCGCGAGCGCCACAGTGAAGAAGACCAGTCCGCGCCACTTCTCATTTGCCAGATGAGCGAGCCTGGCCCTAGCGTGCTTGAGTTCTATACCAAGCAATCTGGACAAAACAAGCTTTTGCTAGAAGAAGAAAAACATGGACTCAGTGTTAAACATATCGCCATTGACGATGTTAAAAACGCCAAACTAAAAGGCCTTTTACAAATAAAAGGCTCAAGGCCAATCTATTATTTCGCCGGCATCCTCACCACTCTTGGGCACTTTGAGCGCCGCCCTCTAACGGCCGAAATACTAAGCGATAACCTCCGAACTATCAACTGGACACCCGGGCAAGATAGCTTGCACAAAGCCATGATTGCTCAATACGAAGCCATGCGCAAGCAGTCCTGGCAGCCAGGAGCACGTGGGCAAAAAGAACTCTTACTCAACAGTGAAATTGCCAATCCACGCCGCGAAGAAGCAATCGCTGCTATGAGTAAATACGTTCAATTGCACAACTCAAACAGCAAAGCAGCCAATAGTATGCTCTCTCCGGAGGCCATTACTCTGGGCCTTCCGCCAATGGACAAACTCACTTTTGAAAACAGCCACGAAAATATCAATATAGTTGGCGATAACTTTGCTGTGGCAAGAACTAGACTGAGCAGCCCTCTAGCACTCGATGTCTACTTCTATTTACGACGCGACAAAGACTGGAAAATTACTTCGGCTCGAGCACTAGCCTGCACCGGGCCGCTCAATGCCATAGTCAATCAACTAGAGAAGAAGACCAAGTTAAGTGACGAAGAAGATTCAACTCTGAAAAATCTGAAATTGACTCTAGCTCCCGATGCCGATCTAAAAAACTGGTTTCAGGCTAATAAACCAGCACTAGAAAGTCTTGTAGGCGAGGGCGGCAAGTTAGCAGCTAATACCAGTGTCATGCTCAGCAATAACCGTGCTCAAGAGCCTTCGCCCGAGAGCAGCACCATCAAAGCTAAACTACAAGCTCTGCATCTATCAAGCTTGAGCAAAGTCGACGACAAGCAAATCGAAATTATTATTGGCGGGGTAACAGACAACACTGTTGGCTTCCTCTACGCCCCAGATAACAGACCCCCACTAGTGGGGCCCTCAGAGTACATTTGGGTCGAGAAAGTAGCAGACAACTGGTACTTGTTCAGAACCACCTGAAACTGTTATTGCTTCGTCTTCTTATCTTTCTTGGCTTTATTCTTCGACTTAGACTTATCTTTCTTGCCTTTTGCTTTTACTGGTTCTGCAAGAGCTTCAGGCGCAACAGCAAGCTCAATATCAGGAACAGCTTCTACTTCCACATCCTGAGCTACATCGGCAGCCACAGGAGTCGGCGCATCTTCAGCAGGTTGAGCTTCGAGCACCGCTACGTCTTCTGCTTCTACTTCAGCAATTGTGTCGGAGACTAAGATTTCACCTTCAAGCAGTTTTCTTGCTTTCTCTAAAGCTTTCTTCTTCTCTTCACTGACCACTGGATAGTGCAAATCTAAGTTTTTCAAAGTCTCGGCAATAATATAGCCAACAGCCAAGCGGCAGAATGGCTTGCTGTCTGCCGGAATCACGTGCCATGGCGCCCAGCTGGTGCTGGTATTGCTGAGGCAATCTTCATAGGCATGCATATACTTGTCCCACAGCTCACGATCTACAGCGTCAGAGTCGGCGAACTTCCAATTTTTCTCAGGGTCGTTTAAGCGAGCAAGAAAGCGCTTCTTCTGCTCTTTTTTAGAGACATTGAGAAAGAATTTGAGAATGACAGTGCCATTTTCAACCAGATACTTTTCGTAGTTATTAATCTGTTCAAAGCGCTTCTTCCATAGCCCCTTGCCTCTCAACTTTGATGGCAGCTGCTGCTTATCGAGAATTTCTGGGTGCACCCGCGAAACCAGAACTTCTTCGTAATAAGAACGGTTAAAAATGCCAATGCGCCCACGCTCAGGCAAAGCCTTATTACAACGCCACAAATAGTCGTGATCAAGCTCTTCAGCACTTGGTGCCTTAAAAGCAAAAACCTGACAGCCCTGAGGATTGATACCCGACATAACGTGCTTGATGGTGCTGTCTTTGCCAGCAGCATCCATGGCCTGAAAAATAATCAGAAGAGCATAGTTATCTTGAGCATAGAGAATATCTTGGTAGTGGGCAATTCTCTTAATGTCAGCGTCTAAGTGCTCTCTGGCGGTTTCTTTAGTTATGGCTGCTGCGTCTAGGCCAGACTTAAAATCACGACTAAGATCAATAGTCGCTCCACCTTTGACAATAAACCGCTCTCTAACTTTTTCTTTTTCTGAATGCTTCACAGATAACCTTTCAATCGAATTACTATTTTGCCACTATAAGTTCGAGGGCCTCAGGGTTTTCCACCGACGAAAGATCGCCAGTATCTTGACCCAAGTATTTACGCTTGATAGTCGCTCTCACTATTTTGCCTGAACGAGTCTTGGGCAAAGCTTGAACCGCAAGAATAGTGTCAGGCTTGAGGGTGGCCCCTAGGCGGCTACCCACCATGTCGCGCAGCTCTTTGAGCATGTCTGTCGATAAAGACTGACCAGGCATCATGACGATGAAACATACCAAGCATTCGCCCTTAAGCTCATGGGGTACACCAATAACGGCTGCCTCAGAAACTTCTGGATGTTCTACCAATACCGATTCAACTTCACCAGGGCCAACACGCTTACCGGAGACTTTGATGGTGTCATCAGAGCGACCAAATAAGAACCAGGAGTGATCATTGTCTACCTTAGCCCAATCGCCGTGGTACCAGACCCCAGGAAACTTAGTGAAGTAAGTTTCGACATAACGATCTGGATCTTTCAAGAAACCTCTGGTCATAGATGGAGCTGGTTTGCGGCAAACTAGGTGACCAATTTCATCATGAACACTTTGGCCCTCTTCGCTGAAGACATCAATGGCCATACCTAGTCCTGGTGCGCCCAGAGAACAGGGTTTCAGTGGCATTACAGGCAGAGGAGAAAGCAGGCAACCGACTATTTCGGTGCCACCGGAAATATTGATAATCGGGCAGCGCTTTTTACCGACCTTATCAAAGAACCACATATAGCTGTCTTGATCCCAGGGCTCGCCAGTCGAGCCAAGCAAGCGCAAAGTCGACAAGTCATGCTTATCTACCCACTCTTCACCTTGAGCCTTAAGGTGGCGAATTAGAGTAGGACTAATCCCTAGAGTATTTACTTTATGTTGGTCACAAATTTTCCAGATAGTATCAGGGTTTGGATAGCTCGGATTACCTTCGAAGATGACCATGGTGGCACCCCAGAATGTGGTACCAATCATCTCCCAGGGCCCCATCATCCAACCAATATCAGAGACCCAGAAGAACTTGTCGTCAGGTTGCAGGTCAAAAGCAAAACCTAGCTCTTTAGCAATTTGAGCTAAAGCACCGGCATGGGTATGCACAGTGCCCTTGGGCTTACCTGTGGTTCCCGATGTATAGAGATACATAGAAGGATGTTCGGCCGAAAGATCCGCTTGGGTCGCGGCGGGCTCTTGATTGAGGACCACATCATGGAACCAGAGGTCACGACCATCCTGCATAGGCACGTCGGTCTCACAATGCTTGAGCACAATCATATGCTCAAGAGCAGGTACTGACTGTGCGGCCAGATCAGCTTCGGCTTTAATAGGAATAAGCTTGCCCCGACGCTTACCACTATCGGCCGTAAACAAAATTTTGGCCTCAGCATCATTCAAGCGAGTAGCCAAAGATTCAGGACCAAAGCCACTAAAGATTGGAACTGCCACAGCACCAATTTTGAAACAGGCAAAAAGTACTGCCACTACTTCTGGCACCATGGGCATATAAATACCGATAGCATCACCAGCCTTAACATTAAGCTTGAGCATGGCGCTGGCAACTTGCCCAGTTAGGTGACTGAGCTCACCATAAGTCAATTTGCGACTGCGGCCATCTTCACCTTCCCAAATCAGAGCGGGGTGATCTTTGCCTACACTCACTCTAGAACCAGCTACTTTGCCGGCTTCCTGATGCCAATCTAAGGTATTAGAAATAATATTGAGCTCGCCATCGACGAACCACTTGGTCCACTCAAAGCCCTTTGAGCTGTCCATCAACTGGCTGTATGGCTTATTCCACTGAAAACCCATGTACTCAAGAGCAGCCTGCCAGAACCACTCGGTGTCTTCATTAGACTTGGCAATGAGGGTCTGCCAATCGGCAATATTGTGCTTCTTCATAAAGTCGACTACTCGACTTTCAAGATAGGCGCCGCTAGGTTGCCAAATAACTTCTGAACCAGTGCCAGTAGAAACGGTTTTGGTGCTCATAATTGGGTATGCGCTCGCAGTGGTGAAAGGCCACATTCTAGCGCCGGAAGGCACTTTACAAGGCCAAACCAAGCTAAAAAAACTACTTAAAAAATGTAGAGCATTACTTAGCCGAGAAAATTCCCGGAATTGCACCGACAAGGGCTTCTACAGCAAGAAGAACGCAACCTAAAAGGTTGGCAGTCAGAGCGCAAGCCCAGACCAGCTTGGGGTCTTTGCTCTCAAGCAGCATCAAAACCGTGCCCTCGACCATGAACGAATAGGTGCCAAACAAAGTCAAACCCCAGGGCATGGAGCCAGTGATGTACGGCCCGAGACCTAAGACCAGGCCAAGGAAGGAAGCAAAGTTCATCATCAGAGAATCAAAGAGCGATCGCGGAAGAGATGCCCATTTCATGCGCCAGAGCACAATTCCTTCGACAATCACAATGGGCACAAATTGAAAGATATAAAAGCCAAGCATAGTTCTATTGTAGTCGATGGACAGCCTTATGGCTGGGCACTAGGCAAAGCAGCGAAACTCAGTCAGGAAGGTTCGGCGAAGGGCGTGTAGACTTAATTGTTTTCATCAGGGCTGAATTTTCCTCTTGCTGATTGAGAATTTCCAGCTGTAGTTCGGAGAGCTTTCTTGAGTCATGGGGAGCTTGTGGCACAAGCTCCGGCTTACCCTCTGCAATCAAATAATTTGCTAAACCTTTGGCATAATCTTCGCCTGCAAATTCGTCTATGGGTTTGAATTCTTCAAGTCGTTGATGGTACACAACAATATCCTGCTCTGCTATCTTCTTACCCTTCATATTGAACACCCGACAGCGAGCCTTCGCTACGCATTTGCCATCTTCTAAAGGCTGCGTAACTGAAATATCTTCTTGCTGAAAGGAATCAAGTATTAGACCTGATTCTTTTTCAACTCTCACTCTCGTTGTACGTGTAAAACGCCGGCTTGAAGATTCATCGACGGTGAAAACCTCATCGCCCTGAGGAATCTGGTATTCATAGTGGGAACTGGCATCCACTCGAGTCACCTTCGAATTTATCGGCTGCCAGACTTGTCCTTTCGCGTCAGCCTGATAGCCGCTAATGAAATTAGTACGCGTTTGGTAACTGACAGGTATGCCCATCACTTTCCTGACGCTTCGCTCAGTATGCCAAATACCCGCCAGCCAATCTGGAACGCGTCGCCACCTTTGCACTTTACCGTCTGACCGAGATGCCTCAATTCTAAATTGCTGACCTTCCCTATACTCATCACCCAGAGGTGGCAAGTCTCGGCTAAACTCGACTGTCCCTTGTAAGGGCTCTGCAGGCATAACTGGTGACACCGCAATCAGAAGCGATAGCGCCGCCAGTAGAGCCTTCCATCTAGTATTTCGCGCTTTCATCTAAATTCGACAACCTGACGACGGCTATTGGTGACCAAAGAGTACAACGTGCAAGATCCAGAAATTAAATAGATTTGCCTAATTTCCATTAAAGTTGTCATTAAAAGGAACAAGAATGCAAAACCTGGTGAAATAGCGAGCTGCAATTGCCTCTATACCAGTACTATTTGCTCAGGCGTCGGATAGCACCAGCAAAAAAGCTCAAGTAAATATAGTCTCGAAACGGAAGCTAGTAATACCCTTTAGATCACTATATTTGGTGCAAGCAGAACTAAGAATTCAAAACCAAGGACAGAAAGTTAGATCAATTGGCAACGTAAATCCCACAGCTTTACTTAAGCTTACTCTAAGCGATTTCTTCGCAAAAGGGGCTTGTTCCGAATATTTCCCAGGTAAGCGATCATCAGAGACATCCTGGTATCTAGATACTAAGCACTGCTATTCATCTAATGTAGAGAAGAATCTTCCATAGCTCTGGTCTTGGGTTTGCATCTTTCGGCCCATGAAAAATTGAATCAACAGATCAGTGGTACAGGAACTGTCACAATAGAAGCAATACCAGCATTGCAGTTATGACACCGCAGACAAGAAACGCTTGGCGCTCGTCAACTAGCTTTTCGGTTTCTTCGAGTGTGGTTAAGCCTTGAAGGATGTTGTTGTCGCTAGCGATCCAAGCACAGAAAGTGCCACCACCAAGAAACCAGACAATGGTAGTAGCGATGAAAATTTTCTTGGTGCTATTTTTGTCAGTCATTCATCAAGTATGGCATGTACAAACTATCAGTCTTGGTGAGCTAACAGAAACAAGCCTTAGCCTGCCAAATCAGGAGCCGTTTAATGAGTTTCTTGAGGGTTTTCAGAAGACCAATGACAACCGGCGCCTATGCGTATGGCCTGTTCAGCAAGGGTTTACGGACTCAATCCGCGAACGGTTCGGAGGGCGGCTAGAGTGGGTACATAGTATGGGTTGAGCAAGAGTGTGCGATAGATTTTGGAGATTTTACTATGGTTGAAAAAGCGGCATGCCAAAAGCACGAGGATACTATAGAGGACAAAACCAGTGCCGATGCTACCGCCAATGCTGGCGACCTCAGCAGCTCGTGCTGGAAGAAGCCTGAGAGTGCTGGCCGCACAACGGGCAGCCCACTTTCTGATACCTCCACTGGCGCACCTGATCTTGGCGGTGACTCGAAAGGGTCTGGTAGCAGTCTTTCGAGATTGGGGTTTCCTGATACTAACTTCGACTTAAGTGCAGGCGCAGAGGCTAAATCAGGAGATAAGCCGCTGTCGCAGATCGAGCGATCGCAAGTAACTGATCAAGGCAACAATACCCAGGTAAGCGATGCCCAAAATCCAGCACCAGAGACCTGGAAATATGATGATCACGGCAACCTTTTGCAGGCCGGCGATAGAGTTAAAGCTAGTTACGACCAACAGGGTAACTTGCAGAAGGTGCAAATAGACGACAAGACTTTTGAGCGCAAAGGTAATGACGTCGTTGAGACTTACAAGGGCAACGATGGTCAAATGCACACCCATGTCAACAAAGATGTAGCCTCGTTTACGATGAAGACTGAGGACAATGATTATAAGGGTCCCTACAAGAGCGTTCTTATTCAAGATGGTGGTCATTCGCTAAGTAGCAAAATTTGGGAGAGTCCAGAGCACACAGCTGCAGTTGCTAAAATCTGGGAGGATTCTCGTCAGCGCTCTATAGATGTAGCCAATAGCACCCCAGACCACCCGCATCCAGACACCTGGAAGCTTGACGCAAATAGGAATGTATTGGAGGCTGGTAACAAATTTAGCGCCGAGTACGATCCTAAAACTGGAGAGCTAATAAGCGCGAAGCTGGGCGATGACGAATGGAGACGCGGCCCAGACAATACTGTCATCCAGACCCATAAACTTAAGGATGGCTCGACCCGCACTGAAACTTATACTGATGTACGCAGCTTCACAGCTCAACCCTACACTGATACTAAGAATGGTCTTTTAGCTGGCATGACTGTCTCCGTAGGCGAAGGCAAGACTAGTGAATCGGCACAAAGTGTGCCAATCTACGAAAATGAAGAGCATGCAAGCTGGTCAAACGGCATAGTAAATAGCTGGGTGGGCAAAGCGAAGAGCAATTAAAGTTGAGGTATTAAGCCTCGTTAGCCTTTGCTGTTTAGGCATTCATTGAGTGCATTTGCTGCTGCTATTCAGTTGGGTTTGCCGATAGATAGTAGAGCGCCTGGGCAAAAATAAACGCTTAAAAAGTTTCAAAGAACAAATAGTCGAGAAACGAGAAAAGAACTAAACCTGAACTGGCTCAGGCACCTGAGAATCTCGTACAGCATTTGATTGGGCCTGGCGATACTCTTGCACCATACCAAGAAAATACTGATGCACTCTCAGATCGTTAGTTATCTCAGGGTGGAAAGCAGTAACTAACAATGTGTCTTGGCGCGCCATGACGATACCTTCGTCTATGGCAGACAATACTTGCACTTTCTGCCCACACTCAACAATCACAGGAGCGCGAATGAATACAGCAGGGAAGGCTTCAGCACCCAGAGCATCAATTTTTAAGTCAGATTCAAAGCTACGACGCTGGGGGCCAAAGGCATTGCGCTTGACCTTAATATCCATCACAGCCAGACGCCCCTGACTTGAACCTTCAATTTCTTTGGCAAGAAAAATTGAGCCCATGCAAGTGCCGTAGACAGGCATGGGCAAAACTGATGAGGCTCCTATCTTTTCGCTTGGGGCAATTTTTGCCTTGATAGCAGAAAAGATAGGAGCAGAACCTTCATCAGTTAACTTGGCTACAGCGGTGGATTCTCCACCAGGAATAATCAGACCATCTATGTGATCAAGTTCTTCTGCATAACGCACGGCCTTAGCACTGACACCGCACTGCTCAAGCATTTTAATATGCTCAGCAAAATCGCCCTGCAAGGCCAGTACACCGATAACAATATTCGTAGAATCTTGATTCATAGGGTCCTCTTAATTCGCTTTTGCAGTTCTACCAGCCGCGGCTAGCTAGATTTTCGGATGGTGCTAGATCCCGGCAGTTGCGGCCAACCATTGCTTCACCCAAATTGCGACTGACTTTGGCCAGTACTTCAGGATCTTTATAGAAGGTTGTCGCTTTAACAATCGCCTGAGCACGCTGCATCGGATTACCTGATTTGAAAATACCAGAGCCTACGAAGACACCATCAACGCCAAGTTGCATCATCAAAGCAGCATCAGCAGGAGTAGCAATACCACCGGCAGCGAAGTTGACTACAGGTAACTTACCTTCAGCAGCAACTTTAACCACCAGGTCATAGGGTGCGCCAATGTTTTTGGCATAGCTCATCAATTCTTCTTTTGGCATGCCATGCAGTCTTCTGATTTCACCCAAAATTGTGCGAGCATGGCGCACAGCTTCAACCACATCACCAGTACCAGCTTCGCCCTTGGTGCGCATCATGGCTGCACCTTCGCCAATGCGGCGGAGAGCTTCACCTAGATTCTTAGCGCCGCAAACAAAAGGAATAGTGAACTGGCTCTTGTCGATATGAAACTCTTCATCAGCAGGAGTAAGCACTTCGCTTTCATCAACACAGTCAACACCAAGCGACTCAAGAATTTGGGCTTCGACAAAATGACCAATACGAGCCTTAGCCATAACAGGAATGGAGACAGACTCAAGAATTTGAATGATCAACTCAGGATCACTCATGCGAGCAACGCCACCATCAGCGCGGATATCAGCCGGTACTCTCTCTAAAGCCATAACAGCAACAGCACCAGCTTCTTCTGCGATCTTAGCTTGTTCAGCATTGACCACATCCATGATCACGCCACCTTTGAGCATCTGCGCTAAGGCTTCTTTTACTAGTTTGGTGCCGGTTCTAGGCTTAATTACTGTAGACATATTTCTCCTAATCCTATTTTTAGTAGTGGTCAAATCAGTACATGTTCATTGCGTCTTTGCATATTCGAATTGGCAAGACGATCTTTAGCTAAGTGAGCAAGATATTTGGTCAAAGCTTGAGCCAGGCGTTTGATGCCCTCAGCGATTTGAGGTTCGGCATTTTGAATAAAACAAAGCCTGAGGTAATTTAGTGAACTAGATTCTGACTCTAAGAAACAGAGATCACCGGGTGAGAAAACTACTTTTTCAGCCACGGCAAATTCGAGTAGATCACGATTAGAAGTGCCTTTTGGCAATGTCAGCCAGATAAACAAACCACCGGTCGGTACAGTCCAACTGACCTCAGGTAGGGCTTTAAATTCCTTGGTGAGAGCAGCCAAAATGGCGTCGCGACGCTTGCCATAAGTGCGATTCACTTTGTTTAAGTGTTCCTGGTATAGGCCTTTTTGCAGAAACTCAGTGAGAATAACTTGCACCATAGAATTAGTAGCAAGGTCACTAGTTCTCTTGGCAAAACTTAGGCGATCAATTACTTCCTGCGGCCCCACCAACCAACCTAAGCGAATTCCCGGACAGAGAGCTTTAGAAAATGTGCCTTGGTAAATGACAATATTCTCGCCACCAGCAACTTCGGCAGCCAGAGTGCGCAGAGAAGGCAAAGGCTCACCGCTGTATACAAGATCACCAGAGAAATCGTCTTCTAGTATGGGGGTTTGATACTTACGAGCTAAGGCCAAAAGGCCTCGACGTCGAGCCAGCGACATGGTTATGCCAGTTGGATTTTGGCTATTAGGCATAACGTAAATGAACTTGGGTTGATACCTAATCAGGTGCGCTTCAACGGCAGCTAAATTAATGCCTTCGTCATCTAAGGCGCAACCAACAAGCTGAGCCTGTCTCGCTTTGAAATTCGAAATGGCCCAAAAATAGGTTGGCTCTTCTACTAATACATGATCGCCTGGGTTAATAAGTAGATTGGCAACCAGGTCAATGCCTTGTTGAGAGCCGCTCAAAATCAGCAATTCTTGATCGCGTACAGCAATACCCCGCAAAGCCAGATGGGCCGTCACTGCTTGACGCAAATCTGGTTCACCAGCAAAGGGGCTGTAGTCAAACATAGCGGCACCGCGGCCGCCACCAAGTAGATCTAAAACAATCTTCTGAAAATCATCACTAGGGTAAGAATCTTGCGAAGGAATACCACCAGCAAAGGAAATATAGTCATCACCTGAAGCTAGCTGCGGCAACTTATTAATAGAAGAACTCAAGCCCTCGGCATAACGGGAGAAGCGATTGGGCCAATTGAGCTCTCCGCTAGCCATCGGCAAAATATTAGAAGCAGGCCCAGCATTAGCAGCAACAGCGCTAACAAAAGTGCCACGACCAACCTGGGAGGCAATCAAGCCCAGCTGGGCTAGCTCTAAGTAGGCACGGGCAACGGTTGAGCGATCTACTTTGAGGAAAGCAGCCAATTCACGATTGGTTGGCAAGCGATCGCCCACTTTCATGCGACCATCTTCTATGGCAGTCTTTAAAATCTCCACAATACGAGCATAGACATACATAGAACCGGAGGCGTTTACAGCCCCTTGCTCAAGCAGTTCGTTGAAGACTTCCCGCCAAATCATTTATATATGCCCGCTAGATTCGCAGTAAAGACCCAGCCATTACAGCCAAAGCATACACGCCAGACCCGGCCAATGCCTGAAAAATACCAGCCAATTTACAAAAAGTACTTTAAAAGACCTTTAAATGGCGCTCTTATCTGCCGAATCGGCCGGCTCTGGAGCATCCGCAGTAGCTGAAACAGCTTCAGCCTTGGGCTCTTTCTTTTGTTGCAATACAGCATCAATCGAAACACCGGAGAAAGCCGCTAAGAAAGAGAGGCCAAGATTACCAGCAAACATCAAAGACATAGCCACAGGCAAGTAGCCGGCAAACGTAGAGACAGCTGTAGCCAGCATACAAAACCAGACTGGTAAATGTGCCCAGGCCAGGGAGCGCGGCAATACGCGCGTGCGGCTGAGGCAATAACAAATACCCAGACCGGCTGTTCCATATAAGAAAGATGAGACCATAAATGTCTCAGTGATCGATTGGTTGATCAAAGTCCAACCAATTTGCACTAATTCGTTGCCGGTGTAGGTGCAGATGGCGTTGCCTTGCAAAGCAATATCGCTAAAGAGCACCATCATCCGACTGACCGCAGCTAAGTCTTGGGAACAAGCCAATACTGCTAGACATACGGCCACACCAATAATAAAACGGAATTTCTCCTCGAGAACTTCACGCATGGCGAGAATGAAGACCAGACTAGAAACGCTCGAAAGAATTGCCGACAAGCAACAAAAGCGCCATAGCACTAGATGGCGCGGAACAAACTCCATCAAGCGGGCGGGAGTAAAGTCAGAGAAATTGCCTTCGCGAAAAGCATAGACACAAATTAGAGTGGCCACAGTGTGAGCTATGGTGGCAAACAAACAGGTGATTTGCACAAAGCGGTGGCGCCGCATCGGTGAAGGAGCAGAAACAAGAGCCGTAGTATCTGGAATAAACTCGGCCATGCCAACACTAAGTTACAGCAGCGAGTTTAGGAGAAATTACAGTGACTCCAGACATGTAAGGCTGCAAAACAGTCGGTACTTTAACCGAACCATCAGGCTGTTGATAATTTTCTAGAATGGCTGCCATAGCGCGTCCTATTGCCAAACCAGAGCCATTGATTGTATGCAAGAAGCGAGCCTTGCCACCATCTTTGGGCTTATAGCGCAGATTAGCCCGACGAGCCTGGAAATCTCCAAAGACTGAACAAGAGCTTATTTCGCGATACTTGTCTTGGGCCGGGAACCACACTTCAAGGTCATAGCATTTAGAAGCACAGAAGCCCATATCACCACTACAAAGCAAGACTCGGCGGTAGGGTAATTCTAGTGCCTCTAAAATCAGCTCAGCATCACGAGTGAGCTTTTCATGCTCTTCTGCGCTGGTTTCAGGAGTACAGAATTTGACCAATTCAACTTTATTAAACTGATGCTGGCGAATGTAGCCGCGAGTATCTTTACCAGCGCTACCAGCCTCACGTCTGAAATTAGGTGTATAGGCACAGTGATAAATAGGCAGGGCCTCTTCATCGATTACTTCTTCTCTGTATAAATTGGTAATCGGCACTTCAGCTGTGGGCACCAAATAGAGTTCATCGTCAGCACATTTGTAAAAGTCATTCTCAAATTTTGGTAACTGCCCAGTGCCAACCAAGCAATCGCGATTGACTAGAATAGGGGGAAAGACTTCGCCATAGCCTCTAGAAGAGTGGCTGTCGAGCATGAAATTCATCAAAGCGCGCTCAAGCTTGGCGCCCCAATTCATCAAAACAGTAAAGCGTGATTCGGCAATCTTTACGCCACGCTCAAAATCGAAAACGCCAAGTTCAGCACCTAATTCATAGTGATGCTTGGGATTCTTGATACTAGGAATGGTGCCCCAGGTACTTTCAATTTTATTATCGTGTTCGTCTTTGCCGTCAGGCACTTCACTGGCAGGCAGATTAGGAATAGAGAGTGAAAGGATGTGGCGCTGGGCCTCAAATTCGCGTTTCTCTTCTTCGACTTCGCCCTGCCGTTTTTTTATATCTTTGGTTTCACCCTTAAATGCTTCTTTTTGCTCAGCAGATAATTTGCCTGATTTAAAGAGTTCTGAAATTTCATTGCTGCGACAGTTGAGTGATTCCCACTCGCCTTGAACTTTGCGCAATTTTTGGTCGATTTCTACTAGTCCCTTTATTGAGTAATCTCCGTGGCGTCTAGCCAGGGCAGCTTCAACAAGGTCTGGATTTTCTCTGACAAATTTTAGATCTAGCATTTTTGAACTTCTTTGTGAGCTTGAGCGTTTATAGATTAAGGACCAAATTATAGCTTTTGCAGGGGGTAATGCGATGGACCTGACAGCTAATACTAAGAAGTGGAGACAAACTCTAGGCAACCTTGGCGAACAAATTGCTGGCGACTATCTGCTTGAAATGGGCTTTGAGCTGTGGGCTCGCAATTTCCGGGCACACAGAGTGGGTGAAATTGACCTCATTGCCAGCAAAGACCACCAGTCACTGGTTTTTGCCGAGGTAAAGACCAGGATGGCCGGGCAAGCCCTTGAAGACCATACCGGTCAAATGGCAGTTGACCCTCGCAAGCAGCGCAAAATTATCAATACGGCTTTTCATTTCGTCGATCTCAACCGCGGCAAGATTGGGCCGAAACGAAGAATATTGCAGTTCGATGTAGTGCTAGTTGACTATCACCTTAGTCGCAGCCAACTACTCACCCTGCTTGTGGCTGGAGACCTTGCAATGCTGAGGAAACAGGCCAAAGTCTTACATATTCCGGAAGCCTTCGGCCGCTTTCAATGAAAAAGCTCTCACTTAAATAATGCAGCTCAATTCTCGCCCTAATAAAAACGAGCCTATAGTCAAAGCAATATGGTCATATTGGTTTTACTATGGGCTAGACTAGTGCTCTAAGATTGCCAACTAGCCCAGAGTAAAAACCTGCTGTAGCACTTGTTGAGGGATAGAAAATGTCTTTTTGGAAAGAAAAACGGTCGCATCTTGAACAAGCCCAAATGCTGCAAAACACCGCCAGCAATCAAAAAGGTCTAAACAAAAGAGCGGTCGGCCTATTCCCCCAACCAAAAGATGACAAGCCATGCGCCATAGACCTCTCAAGCCAGGTGAAATTTCATAACTTATTAGTAGCCATTGAGGGTCGCGAAGAAACCTGTGTCATTCGCATGATTTCGCCTAGCCAAAAGGCCAGAGCCGCTGCCCTTGTATTCCGCGGTCGTGTTCTAGCCTGTGTTTATGGTCGCGACGACAACGAAACACAATTGCTCGGTCAAGAAGCCTTTAGCCAAGCCAAATTGCAAATGTTATCAAGCGATGTCATCGTCGACACCTACAAAATCGATGACAAAACAGCCATTGCGGCATCTTCAATTTTCCACGGCGAACTTTACGACCCGCAATGCATGATGACCGCTAATGACGTTCTTGAATATTCTCTCGATCATCTGCTTGAGAGCAACGCACCTGGCACTATTATCATCAACGAAGGTGACGGAGCCAAAGCTATTATTTATACTTTCAAGGGTAAAGTACATGGCATTTTCTCATACAAAGAAGGTTGGCTCGAGCCCTCTATTGAAGGAGCCAAGGCCCTCTTGCACGAAGCATACGGTGCCAGTATTTCGGCATCGAAACTAAGACTGTGCAATATTTGGGAATTAAAACCGCTAACATTCTCCCTTACAGGTTTAGAAGAGCAGCTTACAAACGGTAAGCAATACGCCTCTCTTAGCCTCGATTATTCAGAGTTGAGTAAAATAGAACAGAAACACAAAGATAGCCTGAGCAATTCTTTCTCGCATATAGAGCGAGAAGAAGAATGGGCGGCAAAACAAAATCAAGTTCAAAGTCACAGCCCAAGTAAAGGCGGCAATCCATGGAAAAGCGCCCGGGGCAACAAAATAGGCGGAAGCTAAGCACTTAAGATGATCTCAAACCAAATTGAAAGCCCGAACCAATCGATCATGCCGACCTCGGCCACGATCAATGACCAAAATCACCTTTGCCTGGGCGGAATCGATACCAGTAAGCTGGTGGAAGAATTTGGTAGCCCTCTTTGGGTGATGTGCGAAGACTCAATTATGCAGTCAGCAGCGGCGGTAAAGGAAGGCTTAGCGGCTTACCCCCACGCTCTGCCCTGTTACGCTGGCAAAGCTTTTCTCTGCTTAGCGATGGTCAGGCTAATTGACAAAGCCGGTTTCGGCCTTGACGTGGTCTCCGATGGCGAGCTCTATACAGCCCTTCAGGCCAATTTTCCGAGCGAGCGCATTTTCTTCCATGGCAATAACAAAAGTGCAAGAGAGCTAGCCATGGCCCTCGAGTCAGGGGTCAAAATTGTAGTTGATAGTCAAAGCGAACTAGAGGCGCTGGTCACCTTAGCCAAAGCGCAGAAAAAGAGTGTCGACATCCTGCTGCGAATTATTCCAGGCATCGAGCTTGATACCCATGACCACATAAAAACTGGCCACGATACCAGCAAATTCGGCATTCCCCTAGACGAGCTAGACGCAGCTATCAAACTCATTTTAAGCCAATCGCAAGTAAGGCTTATCGGTCTGCATGCCCACATTGGCAGCCAAGCAATGGATCTGGCTCCCTACCTTGAAAGTGTCGATTTATTCGCTGAGCTATATCTCAATATCCAGAAAAAATTCAATCTGACTTTGCCCCACCTCGATGTTGGTGGAGGCCTTGGAATCGCCTACACAGCGGCAGACAAACCACTTTCGATGCAGCATTGGGCGCGAGTTCTCAGCGAGCGAGTTAAGAGCGCCTTTACCAGTCGCAACCTGCCACTGCCGGAACTATCGGTAGAGCCAGGTCGAGCCATTGTCGGCAGCGCCGGCGTGACACTATATAGCACTGGTCACCTCAAGCAGCTCCCCGGCGGTACAAACTACTTAGCAGTCGATGGCGGCATGGCCGACAATCCTCGACCGATAACCTATCAGGCACAATATACGGCGGCTGTGGCTAACCGCATGAAGCCAGAAGCTGAGAGCAAAAACTGGTCTATAGTCGGACGCTATTGTGAGTCTGGGGATATAATCGTAGAGGAAGCTAATTTAGATGCACGCGATGGTGATTTAATCGCTATTTTCGCCACGGGTGCCTATAACTACAGCATGTCCTCTAACTATAACCGCACCGGTAGACCGGCCTGCGTCCTGGTAAAAAACGGCCACGCTGAAGTAATTATTGAGCGAGAGACCTGTAGAGATTTAGTCAGCCACGACCGTATTCCTAGTTGGTTAAAATAGGTTGGTTAAAATAGGTTGGTTAGAATAGGTTGGTTAGGCTAAACAGAAAGTTTGAGGGAAGAGTTAATGCCTGACTTTAGCAACTTCTTCGATCAAATCGATTTGCTGGTCTGGGGCAAAACCTTGTTTCAGGTATTAATCATCTGCTACGCAGTGCTCTGGCTCTGGCGCAGAATTGCCGGAACCCATGCGGAGCGACTGGTTAAAGGCATGCTCGTTCTCACAGCCATCAGCTTTGCCTCATGGTGGCTGCAACTCACTCTCATCACCTCAATCCTGCATCACATCATTCCGGCAGCAGCACTGGCACTGGTCATGGTCTTCCAGCCAGAAATTAGACGGGGTCTCGGTTACCTCGGTCGCGTGCAAACATTCAAATTTGACCTTTCTTTAGCTCATACCGATGCCGCCCGCACGGCTATCGATATAAAACAGATTATTCAAGCCGTCAAAGAACTTTCGCGCACTAAAACAGGGGCCTTAATTGTCATTGAACCCCCTGAAGGAGAACGTGATTATCTCAGCCCTGGAACGCCTGTCAATGCAGATATTTCAGCGACACTTCTGCTCACTCTCTTCTTTCCTAAATCACCTCTACATGACGGGGCAGTGGTCATTCGCAAAGCCAAAATTGTGGCTGCCGGTGTGATTTTGCCGATGACTGACAATCCTAAACTCTCATATAAATATGGCACCAGGCACAGAGCGGCCATTGGTCTATCTGAAACCTATGATGGCCTCTGCATTGTCGTCTCCGAAGAAACCGGGGCCATTTCAGCGGCGAGCAGAGGCATGCTGGCGCGCTACAGCAACGCTGAAGACCTATCCGATCCAATTGCATATCTATATCATCAAGGCAGTGAAAGCAACAACAGCCCTCTCAGCTCGTTCCTCTCACTGTTTGGCCGCGGCAAATCAGACGAATTAGCAGAAGCCAAAAGCAGTGCAGCCGTAACCCTAAGCGACAACGACAGCCTCAAAGGCGAAGCAGAACAGAGCAGAGCTTAACTTAGTTCTTCGACGATTTTCCGAGCTGCAGCTACGCGGTCTGGCGCTTTAACAATGGGACGGCCAACGACAATATAGTCGGCACCACGGGCAATGGCATCACGAGGGGTAACGATACGGGCTTGATCGTTAGCCTCAGCCCAACTGGGTCTAATTCCTGGAGTGATGATAAGAAAATCGTCACCGCAGCTCTCACGGATAGCACTAGCTTCTTGGGCCGAAGCCACTACACCATCAAGCCTGCTCTTCTGAGCAAGCTGAGCCAAATAAGGCACCATCTTCTCTAAGGGAAGACTAACGTTTAATTCGTCGCTCAATGTTTGCGCCGTCATGCTGGTCAAAATTGTCACAGCTATCAAAGCCGGCTTCGTGGCTGTAGGCTCAACCTTGAGCAATTCCTGGTAGGCGTCAGCAGTGGCTTTAGCCGCCGCTTCCATCATGGCGCTGCCGCCGGTGGCATGTAGATTGAAAATATCAACAGACTGACTAACGGCAGCGCGGCAAGCTTGGGCCACGGTATTGGGAATATCGTGAAACTTAGCATCGAAGAAAAGCTTGACCCGATACTCACGCGCCAGCGCAAAGAGAGATGTGCCGCAAGAAGTGAATAGCTCCAAACCGCACTTGAAGACTCCTACTTCATCACGCAACTCTTCAATTAAGGCACGGGCCTCAGCTTCTGATGAAACATCAAGAGCGACGATTAACCTATCTTTGCTGGTCAGCTTTCTTTTCATGATTATTTGTAATCTGCGCTCTGCCTGTTAATAGAAATTTACATGCAAAACGACCTGGCAATCTAAAACTGCCAAGTCGTTTAACAAATTTGCTCTGCACAACCCTAAGTTTAGGACTAAGCCTAAGACCTAAGGAGCGATGGCAGCCTTGTCTTTGTCTAGCTTATAACGCTTGACAAAGCGATCTACCCGACCTTCTGTGTCAACGATTTTTTGTTGACCTGTATAGAAGGGATGGCAGGCGCTACAGATTTCAACGCGGATTGCGTTCTTTGTGGAACCCAGTTTGACAGCAGCGCCGCAGACACAAGTCGCGATCACTTCTGAATACTTGGGATGAATTCCTTCCTTCATGATGACACCCTGAATTTTTAGAATAAGGCAAAAGATACCACACCATTGAGAGTCCTTGCCGCTCCTCTCAATATAATCGTAAGGTCCCTTAACAGGAAATAGTTAAAGCCTTCTCTATCTATATTACTGGTTTATTGGCTGAGCGACATCAATGCCGTCGCCAGTGGCCTGCGAGAGCCTCTCACCTTCAACATTAAGGAAAACTGCTTTTGGCGGGCTGTCATGACTGGCGATTTCGTTGACCGTGCGCTTCAGCTGCTCTAACCTGAGGCTAAAAGACTCGGCTCCGCTCCCGGAGAGAAAGCGTTTTGACAAATTCAAGATGATTCCGCTGTGGTCTTTCGTCGGCCCCACCGATATCAGAACAGTGCCTCGTGGCACTTCGCTACCAAAGCCCGAGGCCTCCTCATCAGCGCTCGGCCCTTTCACAAGCTCACTTACCGCCGCTTCTATAGCCTTCATACTGGGCGTCTGCTCTTCACTACCCGAGCCAGCCTGATAAGAGCGGGCCACCGGTTCGTAGGTGATTTTGTCGCCATCATTTTTGACGAACCAAATCAGAAGAGCATCACGCGCGGGAACCGCATTCTTAGCGATTGAGCCTGTTACCGATTTACTATGCTTTCGCTCTTCACTCAAGATTGTGCGATTACCAGCACAACTGCATAGCAATGGCGCAATGAAAAAAACTAACACAAATACTTTGAGTCTATTTTTTAGTAGGTTCAAGCTGCCCGTCTCCAGCCACTGCTTTTGGTACCAGCAGAAGTTTACCATCACCAGTGACGCCACCACCACCAACTTTTAAATCAGCTAAGCGGAAAGCATGATCGCGTCTATCCATGCGAGCAAAATCTATAAGCGGGTTAAGTAAATCTTGAGCAAATTGAGCAAACTTATCTGGCTCAATGATATCTGGGCCCTCTACTTGCAGGTCTTCCAGCATAATTTTGCTATCACCAACAAGCTTTGGCCGAGCCGATATCTTGATTGGCACACCAGTCTCTATGCTGGCTCCTTTAGTTACTAAGGTAGCTTCAAGCCTAATCTGGTCATCAACAATCTGCACACTGGGCTGCATCACCTCTAGCTGCTGCTCACCAAGCCCAGGTAAATCAAGCTTGAGACCACTCATCGAAGCAACTAAACGTGGGGTCTTTAAGGCCTCAGCAATTTGCTCCTGACTTAATTCTGCCCGCATAAATAGCATAGTCGGCGCTTTCAGCCCTATGGCACCATTCTTTTTTCGATAATTGAACCAAATAGGATTTTGCGACGCCACCGAAAAATCACCCAAGCCAACGCCCTTAAGCTTTGCTTGATCAACGTCAACAGCTACAGCTTTTACCTTTCCGGCAATCAAATCGGTAAGACTATAGGTCTTAATTTTGACTCTGACTTTGCCACCAAGCTTGCGCTGCAAAATGATTTTGCTAGTTTGATTGGCTACTACTTCGGTAAGAAAGTTGATACCTGTGACTGTCTGCAAGGTGCGCGAGAACTTTGAACCAATGGCAAATGTCGGCGCCGGCGTAGCAACTTTAGGTTTTGCGATTTTGGCCTTATCAACAGTGTTGCTATCACTAGCAAAAGCGGCAGAGCTATTTGATAAAGTCAAAAATAACAACAGCAAAGAACGACTAAGCAAGATAGTCATTGCCAAATCTACTAGAAAGATTGGGGTGGATGAGGATTCTTCATCTTGTCTTGCAGAGCTTCTTTCAGCATTTCGTTCTGGCGCAAGAGTGCTTTCAGGTGCTCATTGGCAATGGCCAATTCAGCCTGTAACTCGGCCACAGTCTGCTCGTGCGACACACCAGTAACAGGGTCACGACCAGGCATCTTAGGTAGTAAAACATAACCCAGTTGAACAGCTTTTAGGGCTGCAGCAGTACGAGTTGGAACTTTCAACTTAGCAAGAATACATTCGATATGTTTTTCAACAGTACGAAGCTTCATGTCTAACTCTTCGGCGATTTCTTTGTTTCGCAAGTCTAGGCGAATAAGAACCTCAATTTCTCTATCGGTGAGATTTGAGTTCGGCATATTGGTCGCCGGAGCCTGTTTAACCAGCTGCGTAATTTTGGGATCGCAGTAAGGCAGACCACGAGTAACCTGTTCAATAGCTTCAAACAGTGTTCTCGGACCAGAGCTCTTCAAGCAGAAGCCACGAGCGCCAGCGCGCATCAACTGGTTGTGATACTTAGTGGCATGATAAGAATCGGTCAAAACCAAAACATTTGAGTTGGGCAATTCGGTGCTCACCCGGCGGCATACTTCAACACCGTTGAGCACATCAAGATCAACATCAAGAATGACAAAATCTGGCCTAAGGCGACGGACCATCTCAGTAGCAGCCATACCATCGGCGGCTTCGCCCACGATCTCAACCACTTCAGAAACAACACGCTTGAGACCAAAGCGAATCAGTTCGTGCCTCTCACAGAGAACTGTTCGAGGTCGAAAAATTGATGGTCTTTGACTTGAATCCAAGAGTGTCTCCCGTCTATCCGTCTGCGATTAGAAACTCAGTGGCTAGCAATATCTGAGTTTGGAACCGAATTTATTGTAACAGTGTGGGCAGTTCTGTCACCACCGAGCCAGTAACTTCTTTATATACCCTATATTTGTTTCGACCTAATCGTTTACTCATGTCCCGAAGCGCCTATCGGCTGGGCACTTGCAGCTGGGCAGCCATTCACTCCACAACCGCCTGCAAAAATTTCGCCTGATGAAAAGCAGCATTATCAGACAAAAAAGGCACTCTAAGCAGCATCAATGCATAGCACCAACATATACCCGCCGCCTTAAACAACTTCTCCTGGCAAACAAATTTCTCCAGATAAATAGGCTCTTGTCATAGCCAGGCAATCAATTTGGGAGATAAACTAACAATAGGGTAAAAATATTGCTTAGCGCTAGCTAAAACAGCTGTATTTAGGGGAATCTTACGAGAAGCATGGGAAAAATCCCAGTAGCAGGCTCCTCTTGAAATGGTTAAGCTGACCTCATAATCAATCAAACAAAAGGCCACAGAGCCGCATTTTCTTAGTTTTCAAAAGAAGTAATGACAAGCACAGGAATTAAAATCGAGAAGAAGTACTTTCATATAGCTATTGCAACTAGCCTTGTATTGTCGCTTGTCTTCTCAACTTGTCAGTCGGCTAAAGCGACAAAGATGAATGCTTCGCCCCTGCCACACCGGGGTCAAGCCAACGCAGACAATCAAAATAACTGGAACCGACCCACCCGAGATTTCTCCCAGCCAGCCGAGCGCGAGGCCCTGCCGCCGTCACAGTGGGCCGGTCGCAAGCTAGATTATCGCGAGGAGGAAAAGCGCAGAAAAGAAGAAGAAGCAGCCAAGGCCCTCAAAGCCATTGAAGAACAAAAGAAACAAGCAGAAGCAGCTAAACGGGCGGAACAAGCCCAAGTTAACGCCTCTAAACAAGTGCTGCAGAGCGCCATTGATGCAAACAATCATGGCTATGCCTTAGGTCGAGCCGGTCGCTGGAACGAAGCAATCGCTCAGCACGAACTGGCTTGCAAGCTCGATCCTAGCAATAAGCAATTCCGCACAAACTTATCGGCGGCCAGAGTCGGTTACGGTCAGGTGCGCTTAGCTCAAAAAGACTACAGTGGGGCAGCCCATCTCTTCCGCAAAGCTTTGACAGCAGCACACGACAATGCCATGGCGGCAAAATTATTGAGCGAAGCGATTCAAAGAGCTGGCTTAGACCCTACTCTCGCTGAAAACCGCTTAGGCATTGGCGACCAGTTGGCTGCTTCTGGCGACCTTGATGGTGCCATGATCGAATATCAACAAGCCATGCAACTCGACCCAGGAGCGCGCACCTACGTCAAGATGGGTGACATGTCGATGCGCTATGGCCAAGCCACAAACGCTCTCAACTGGTACCGTCAAGCGGTGGTAAAAGACACTAATTATGGGCCAGCCCATCGTCAGCTCGGCCTCATTTATATGATGCAAAAAGATTACACATCAGCGGCGGCCTCGCTGCGCAAAGCCGTAATTCTTGACGCCAAAGACAATGCCGCTGGCCTTGCCTTAATAGATATCTGGCGCAAGCAAGTTTCTATGAATCCAGAGCTTGCCGAAAATCACTTGGGTCTGGCAGGAGCATTTCAACTGACCGGTGATTACCAGTCGGCGGCGGGTGAATATTTGCAAGTGGAACAACTTGACCCGGGCAATGCCAGATTGGCTCCGGGCAGAGAGAGCCTGGCTCGGGCTATGAAACACACCACAGCGGAGAAGCATCGCGCGGCAGCCGAAGTATTTATCAGCCAGGGCCTAGCCAAAGATGCACTTTCTGAAATCAGTCAAGCGGTAAACGTTGAGCCCAAAAATCCACGCTATCAGTTTTTGATGGGCGAAGCACTAGAGAGCAGTGGTGACATACAAGGTGCCCTCAGGGCTTATCACACCTCAGTCTTGATTGATCCACAAAACAACCAAGAAGCGGCAGCGAGAATGCGCGACCTGCAAAATCGCAGCAATAATTCTGGGACAAGTAATTCTCCCCAGCCCCAAAGTCAAAACAATGCTCCGGAGACAAGACGCCCCAAAGCACTTTATGAAGGAACTGGAACTGGAAGCGCAAGCCCGGCCAGTGCAGGCCAGAATCCGAATACTAATAAACCATTCACCGGCAGCTTCCGCACCCATGATGACTCTCAATCATCCATGGGAGGCAATTTGATGCAAAATCCTAACTCTAGCGTTCAGCGCCTCGAAAACTCGGCGGCGAACCAGAGTGAAACGAGACCAGAGCCTAGACAAAGCCAGAGCCAAAACAAAGACAGCCAAACCCAAGCAACTCTAAAAGCTTGTGATGAAATGGAGATGCGTCGCGATTTTCAAGGTGCCGCTAATCTACTGAAAGAAGCATTGAATAATAATCTCCAAAATGCCGACATCCACCATCGTCTTGGCCTCACCTTGCTCAACTCTGGCCAACTAGCAGAATCGGTTTCAGAGCTACGTATTGCCAGTGCGCTAAACCCAAGTAACAAAGTATTTTCTGCCGATCTCGCTCGTGCCCTCAATATCCACAAGCGCTCAATGACGACAGATCCAGCAGCTTCTCCTGTTGGGGGAGCGGGCCAATGAGCTTTTATTTTCAAGCACCAGACTTAGCTGAATTTCCGAGGCGCTCATACCGCCGTTTTCTCGAAGAGACCATCGGCAATCTCTTTGCCGAAATATCCCCGGTTGCCAGTGAATACTCAGCACGATTTGAACTGACATTTTTAGGACCAGACGGCAAAGTGCATTGGCGCTTTGAAGACTACGCCCCTGATTCGGGCTACCCGACTTCACCGGAGCAAGCCCGCAAATCAAACATGACGCACTCAAAGCGCATGATGATGGAAGTGTGGCTGCGCGATACATTGACTGGCGAGCTGCGTAAATCAACAGCTTATGTCACCGATGTACCAGTAATCACTGATCGCGGCACATTTGTTATCAACGGCTCTGAGCGTGTGGTTTTGGGCCAGCTTGTCCGTGCCCCAGGTATCTATTTTAGTCAAGGGGGTCAGACCAGCTACAAAGCTCTCATGCTCGCTGAAATGGGGGCGCCAATTGCCTTTGAACTAGAATTAGACGCCAGTGGCGGCAAAACTAGTAGAGCGAAATGCCGCATCAAACTACCGAAGCGTAGTTGGGTAGCAGCGACAACAGTACTTGCAGCTCTAGGCGTTGACGCCCAAGACTTACAAAAGCGCATTGGTAGCCTACTTGAGCGCAACCGCATTGATTTCAAACCCCTCACTCAAACAGAAGCTTTAGCCGTGGTTGGTCGCTCCTGGAAGCCTGATGGCGGTGGTGGCTCATCTGGTGGCGCCACAGCCTTGAAAGAGTTAACTGATAGACGCCGTTATTCCCTCGGAAAACTTGGTCGCAAACGCGTCAACGCTAAGCTTGGCATTGAAGAACAGTCACATCAATTAAGTGGCGATGACATTTTAGCAGCGGTCGAATATTTGCTAGGACTGCCCTTAGACATGGGCCGCACCGATCAAATCGACAGCTTAGAGAATCGTCACTTGCGTGGTGTTGGCGAGACTCTAACTAAAGCTGTCAGACCAGCTCTTGGCCAGATGACCCGATCAATTCGCACCCGTTTAGAAATGAACGAGGATGAAGAAATTGGCTCGCCTAATGAACTTCTCGATATCAGACCGTTCTCTAATGCCCTCAATAAATACTTTGTTGGCAATCCACTTGTGCAATACCTCGACCAACAAAACCCTCTTTCTGAGCTGTCACATCGTCGCAGAATTACGTCATTTGGCCCTGGTGGTATCGACCCCAACGCTGCCCCAGTAGAGATGCGGGATATTCACCCGTCGCAAATTGGCCGGGTTTGCTTAGTCGAATCGCCAGAAGGTAAGAACTGCGGCATGGTCTCATATATGGCCACTTATTGTCGCATTGACGATGATGGTTTTATGACTGTGCCCTACCGAAAAGTGTTTAACGGCGTGGTATCAGATGAGGTGCAGTTCCTCACACCGGCTGATGACAAACGCTACACACTGGCACCACCTGATACAAAAGTAGTAGACGGTAAAATTTCCGGTTCAATGGTTGCGGCCAGACGGGGAGAGAGCTTCATTGAAGTAAGCCCTGAAGATGTCGACATGATTGGTATCGCCCCCCAAGGATTTATATCAGTCGGTTCGGGCCTGATTCCCTTTTTAGAACACGACGACGCCAACCGCGCCCTCATGGGTGGTGGCATGATGCGGCAAACCTTACCCTTGATCAGGCCGGAGAGGCCTAGAGTCGGCACTGGTATGGAGCGCATTGTCGCTCGCTCAAGTGGCCATTCAGTCATTGCTCGAAGAGCTGGCACCGTCACCAAAGTGACAGGCAAAGAAATCACCGTTGCCCAGGGCTCAGGTGAAACCAGAACCTATACTCTCACTCGCTTTGACCGCACCAACCAAAACACAATTTTGGACCAACGCCCTTCAGTACAAGTAGGACAGAAAGTCGAGACTGGTCAAATAATTGCTGACGGACCAGCCATTGATGCCGGTGAGCTAGCGCTTGGTCGCAACTTACTGATTGCCTTCATGCCCTGGAATGGCTACAACTTTGAAGACGCCATTGTCGTGAGAGAGGGTCTGGTAAAAGATCAGAAACTGACTCACATCGAAATTGAGAAACACTCATGCGGCGTGCACCAAACCCTACGCGGTCCAGAAATTCTCACCCCAGAACTACCTAACGTCACGGCCAAAGACCTTGAGCACCTTGATGATCGCGGCATTGCCAAAATTGGTTGCTATGTAAACCCCGGCGATATCCTCGTCTCTAAGCTATCACCGAAAGAAGCAAAGGCCCTCTCGGCCGAAGAAGAGCTCTTGCAGGCTATCTTTGGCAAAGTTGCTGAAGAGATGGGTGATACCAGTTTGAGGGTCCCCCACGGCTCTGGTGGTCGGGTCATAGACGTTCGCATCTTCACACCTGAAACAACACCAGAACTAAAAGCTGGCATTATCTGCGAAATTGAAGTCTTAATAGCCCGCATGTGCCCCGTTGAGGTAGGCGACAAATTGGCTGGTCGTCACGGTAACAAAGGTATTGTTTCAATCATCGTGCCCGACTGCGATATGCCCTACATGCCAGACGGCACGCCCGTTGACCTTTGTCTCAACGCCCTGGGTGTACCAAGCCGTATGAATGTAGGCCAGGTCTTCGACACCCAATTGGGCTATTACGCCAGCATTCTCAACCGCTACTACCGCATTCACCAATTTGACGAATCGATCGCTCCTGACGCTTCTTTCAGGTTAGTTACCGATGCTCTCAAAGAAGTACGCCAGATACCTGGTTACGAATGGATGGGCGAAGACGGCAAAGTCAAATTGACCGATGGCCGTACCGGAGAACCATTTGACCGGCCGATTTTGGTGGGCCGTCAATATATGCTCAAACTGAACCAACTGGTACTGCACAAAATCAACGCCAGGTCAGGTCTGGGCGGCCCATACGCCGCCGTTACCCAGCAACCCGTGGGTGGTAAGGCCAACCACGGTGGCCAGCGTATGGGAGAGATGGAAGTCTGGGCTATTCAAGCCTATGGCGCCGCCAATATTTTGCACGAAATGATGACCATCAAGGCCGACGACATCCAGGGCCGACATCAGTCTTATGCCGACATGGTCCAAGGCAATCCTATTACTCCTGGGGGACGCACAGCGGCCTTTGATGGTCTGTGCTGCGAAATTCGCGGCCTCGGCATGGAAGTTACCCTGGGCAAAGTAGTTGACTCCTTTGAACCCATAGAAGACCGCTCTTGCGTGCAACCAAATGGGCATCCTACGAAGACTCTAGAAGAGAAATATCAAGTCTCTGCAGTGCACCAAATGGAAGAAACTGATGGGCAGAAAGTGCTCGAAATCCCCGCTGGTGACTTCGTTCCAGCTTCCAGACCTCCAGCTTTACCGCTCATTACATCGCTCACAAGCGGAAAACACGGTGGGAAACCACGTATTGAAATGTCCCAGGAACCGTTGTTTGATGACATAGAAGAGAGCGCCCCAGATTCTACAACCGAATCTGCAACCGATTCAATAATGGACGCCTTCATCACCCAAGCCCTGAACGAAGTAGAAGAAGTTAGCCCTCTAGACGCTAAACCGGTATCTAAATCACCAGAACAGCCTAAAGAAGCTCAAAAGAGCAATGGAGCCGCAGCAAATTATCTATCCGAAGTACTTGTAAGAGAACTAGGAGCAAATTCAACCCTTAATGTCTTCCCTTCACTAAGTGAACTTTCAACCCTAGCCCAACAACTAGTCACCATCAATAAAGAATCACAAGATTCAAAAAACGGCGAAACTCAAAACGAAACTGAAAAGCTTACAGAGCTAGCTGGCTACTTCAAAAAATCAACAAAAGCAAATTCAGATTTAGAAAGCACAGGCGATAACTCGCCAGCAAACAATCAAGAAGATTCTAGTTAACCTCAGAGCAAGTATAGGAAACAACAGAAATGATAGGCGCATGGTCAAGAGCAAGTGAGCACAAAAGCAATGGCAATCGCAGCCTGAACTTTCTGCAAGCTTTGAAGGCTTTGACTAGCTGCCTTATTTTGGCTGTTGCCTGCACTACTCTGAGCCCTGAAGCAGCCTCTGCTCAGTTTGGTGGTGCTGTCCCTCCACCTGTCGGTGACGGCCCTACCCCTGACCCGGTCAACCCTGGCGACACCTCGGGCCCTTATAGCGTTCCTAGCGGTGCAGCTGACTCTACACCAGGCACCAATAACTCTACAGCCGTTGGCAGAGACCGCACTGTAATAAGAATATACGAGCAAAGCACCACTGGCCGTGGCAATCGCATGGTGCAAACTCTTAGACCAGATAGCCTTTCAGCCGAAGCCTCGAGCAGAATCGGTGGCATCCTCGGCATCAACATGAATTCTGGTGAGCAATCAATTGATGTCACCGCCAGTAAAGATCAAATAGCTCAAATTCAAGAGGCCCTGGCGGCCTATCCCCAGACCAGTCAAGTAGATGGTCGCAACAAGATTACTGGCGACAACCCCGGTGCTGGCTACCCTAAAGCTGGCAACGGCAGTCTCTATCGCTTTGACAACCAGCTGCCCACAGTAGCAACCTTCTCTCGCTACTTGGTTATTCTAGGTGTAGTTGTATCAACTGTTTTCATGGCCATCGCCGCCTACTCAGTAGTGATGGGCAGCAGAGACGGTGGCAACCGAGTGATTGGTGCCGCATCCGGCCTACTCTTCTTGATGGCCGCTTACACAATCTGGAAGATAGTGACAATGAATACTTTCGGCGGCAATGCTCGAGACACAGCTCGACCTGCTAACCGTCCTGGCGGAGGCCTAGTGCAAGACGCCTTCGTGGCTAGACCGAATCTACCAGTCACCCCTGGCGGTGGCGTCAACGGTGGCGGGGCCGCTCGCGGCGGAGTTCCAGTTCAACCCCTCGGCAACGCTGGAAACTAGGTAATCAAAATGAATATAACTACAAGTACAACAAACAAAAAATTCCTGGCCATACCACTAGCAGCGGCCCTAGTCACTCTCTCGGCTTCAGCTGGTGATGCCCAACCGAAAAACGAATATTTCGGCGGTAACTCCAACGGTGTTCCAGCAAAAGGTTACACCAACTATCAAGGACCACCGCCCAAAGCAATCAATGGAGTAATAAACAAAGGCGCTGGAGCCATGGATTCAGATGCTAGCCCAGAGCTTACCTGGTTTGAAAAATTCGACGAAATTAGTTTTCACGGCCGACCAAACGATTCAGAACGCATCATTCTCAATATGCCATTCAACCAGGAGCAAGAACGAGTACAACGCTGGACCCAGACAGCCGCCAATGTAGCAAAGCGTTACCGCCTCACCGCTAAAACATTGAAGACAGTGCAAGCCCCAGCAGGCAGAGCCGATTTAGACGATTACCGCACACTGAGAATGGAATGGTTCAACGATGCCGCCGCTGTTTACGAAGAGATGATCAAGCCGAGACAACCGGCCCAAACTATTGAAGAGCTAAATGAGCAGCTCAGGCAGGTGAAAGAACAAGCCAATAGTCTCGGCAAAACCAATATCACTCTGCTCAACATGGACCGCAACCTAAGACGCACTTATCGAGTGCACAACGCCAAACAAACCGATGCACTGACTAAATATGTGACCGGTACCTACAAAAAGAACTAAGAAGCAAAGTTTTTCAATCACCCCCAGCACTCACACCCCAAATACCGAGGATCTAGGCAAAATGGCAATTCAGTTAAATGACAGAGATCATCTGATTTTCAAGCTCGTTGATGAGCATGAAGTATTGCTGGAAAAGCATATTTCTTGGTTTATTGCTGGCGAGGAAAAACCGGTTCTAATAAGAGACCGCCTGCGCAAACTCTTCTATCTCGATTACTTGCTCTGCCACCGTCACGGCAGCAAACTACCTTGGTGGACAACACCGACCAAGCCACTGGTTTACATGCTCTCAACCATGGCCAGAACCATTGCTGGAGCACCAGAAGCCACTGATGCTATGCTCGACAATGAGTTTCAACGGCACCACCTAGAAGTAGCCAATTTGCGCATGCTCTACCTGGTTGCGCAAAAAGATGCTCAAATCAGCCAGTTTCAATGGACAACTTGTAAGCAACCCAAGAAAAGCGAATGTGGCCTTGACGCCATGGTCACTTTTAAGTTGAACAACACTGCCAATAGCTCAACTAAACTAGGACTGGTCAACAATCTATCTTTAGACCCTGAGGCCATAAGCAAACTAACCAGCGCCATCGAAAATGAAAAACTTGACTCCATTCTACTTATTTCACGGGATGACCTGGCTCAAAAAGCACTGCAACAATTGGTTGTGCAAGCTGGCGGTGATTTAGCCAAGCGCACTTTGTTTGCCACACACCAAGAGCTTTATAAAGATGGCATCGTTGCTACTCGTTGGCAGGGCGCTAGTGGTCATGCTGTGCGCGAAAGCGAAGCTGCTGTGGCTTACATCGGACCAATGACTCAGCCTATCGCTGTTTAGAACTAAGTGTCTAGAACTAAATATCTAGACATAAATATCTAGATTAGAAGCTCAAATCTAAAAAACGCTGTGGGAGAAGGCTGGCATGGGGATGCCAGCCTTCATCTTTTACTTCAGGCGCTTGGAGCTCAGGTGGGATTGGGCTTTCGCGTTTATTGACAGGGCAAGCAGGGAAGACTAGCATTAAGGTATTAGAGCCATCTAAGTTATTTATTTTTGAGCCTGGGGGGGCTTCATCTATGCCTAAGCACATCAGGCCGCGACAGCGGCAGGAATCAGGCAGCATGTTGGTCTTTGGTACAGCCATAACCATTGCCATAGTGGCAGTTTTAGCGTTCTTTAGTTTGAGCTATGTCAGGCTTTTAGGTAGCAGCAGCGAACAACGCACAGCCATTGAAGCGGCGGCCCTAGCGGCAGCTCGAGATCTTAGTATGATTGCTGTCAATACAGACGAGTATGGCTGGGTATCACTTTCTGACTCTGCCCCAAATGGCAGCATCACCGTCGCTCCCGACCAATACTACGTGCCGGTTAGAGGAATTAACACAATTCTAGGCACCCTTAGACTTGATTTGATCATCGCCACAGAGCTAAATGACAATGCTCTCAAAGAAATGATCAAAGCCGACATTGTCAATGCCAAAGCAGCCCAGACAAAATTAGGCATTGAGCTAAATAAGGCCTTAGCTGCCGGCTACAAAGCCAAGGGTCTTGATGGCAAAGATATCGATGTTTACGGTGACGCTCAAACTGCCTACACTTCTAACCAAATTAGAATGACTGGCTCATCTAATTACGTTGCTAACTCTCTCAAGCTTTCTCTCGGTGGTATCAATAACGGTGGTGTAACCAATACGCCAATACCAAAACCAGCTTCGAAGGCTGACGTACTGGCAAATCAGCAACAGAACAATTTCTATATGTCATATATGGATATTCCCACCGACGGTGAGAGCTTTGTTTTTGCCGGAATTGGTGACTCTATAAAACTGATAGATCCAAAACAGTGGGCAGCCACAGTGGCTGGCTTACCCTACCAAGTTGCAACAGTGGTGAAGGCCGAAGCTGACCAGCATGTCAACGACACTCAAAACCCCAACGGCTATAACATCCATGCCATCGCCTGTGCTCAACCAGCTAACGTGGTAGACCCAAAGCCAGCTCCTGGGGCACTAAGTTTCAGCTTCCCCGATGGGATGCCGCCAGAAATGCTGGGACCAGGCACCATGCTAACCAATGCTCAGATCAACTCAAACGGCAATTGTTCTTTTCAGTCGTCAGTTAACGGTGATTACCCACTAGGCAAACCGGTCACTAGAATCGACGACATAAGCTGGCCCTATTCATCAGACACCAATTCAGGCACCGTTTTTAGAAAAGCGCTCAGTGACTGGTGGCGCCGCGCTGGGACAAAACTCAACGTAGCCTCGGCCACAGCCATGCTCAAAGACCCAGCAAACAATTTCTGGCGCCCAACCGGCCCGGATATGGTCGACTGGATTACTGAAGCGGTGCTTGGCGATACCCAGCTCTACAACCTTGGCCCCATTCCCCGAGGTTATATTCACATCTATCGCGTTGACCCAGCCACAGGCCTGGTTAGCTACGAGCATGACGGCTTGACCCCATGCAACTACAGCGTCGCTGGTGAAAATCAAATGTATTCAGAAAACATTGATGCCATAACCAAAAGTGCCATAGGCAAGCAAACAGTCGGACCATTCACTTTCCCTGGCACCTTGAAGCCAGGCGGTTTGACCAACGACAACAAAGTTACTTTGCTAGACAGCTTTGACATATACATTCGCGATCAAGTCTGCCAGCCTGGAGCCAACCAGGGTGGCATGCACGCTGGCGAGCCCATGGACTTCGATAAAGTAGTCATGCTCCCCAAACACAATAGAGACTTGGGTGGCAGCGGTTTCGGAGCAGCAAAACCACCACCAGTTAAGACCCCTGGTTTGCCGCCTGCAATTACAGACCAATCAGACTTTGCAGAGAAATCAGGCTTCCCTGATAGTGAATATAATACCTATGAGGTCGGCCCTGGTGCAGATTCTGTGCGCCCTACATATAAAGACAACGGCATGGCTGTAGATGTTCGCTTCAGAAGGCAAGTAGAAACAGGAAGTCTAAGTACCCTGCTTGGTTTCAAGATCGGTTATGTTGGCCACAAATTTGGCGCCTCTTCGGCCCCAATGGCATTACCGGCTGTAGCGGTCCCTTCTTTAAAGTATGGCCATGACGATGACGATAACGACACAAAGAAACACAAGAAGAAGAGCAAGAAACATCACTAAAGACGCCTTGATTCATTAGAGTTAACTCATAAAACTTCCACTCATTAACCCGCACTAATAAAGATCAGGTCAATAAAAAACCACAAAAGGAGCCTACATCACGGTGTAGGCTCCTTCCTTTTTAGTGCGAGAAGCTGAGCAATGCTTATTTAGAGAAGTCCGTAACAATTGACAGGAATGGGTACAACTTATAGGATGGAATTATTAGAACCGCTTAAGCAAAGCCTTTTATGGTCTGGCGCTGGGGGATATTTTATGGTCAGTCGGAAGAGTCTATTAATACGATCGCGGCGCGGCAATATGCTGGTTTTCAGTACCGCAGTTACCATAGCCATAGTTGCCGTTCTCGCTTTTTTCAGCCTTAGTTATGTACGGCTCCTCGGCAGCAACAGTGAACAGCGCAATGCCATTGAAGCCGCAGCTCTAGCTGCCGCTCGCGACTTAAGCATGATTGCAATCAATACCGATGATTATGGTTGGATCTCACTATCGGACGCCGCCCCCACCGGAAGCAGTACCACGGCTGGTGATTCATACAACACACCAGTACGTGGCATAAATACCATTCTTGGCACACTGCGCCTTGATTTGATTGTTGCCGACCAAATTGGCGATGCCAACTTAAAGACAATCATCAAAGCCGATGTTGCTAAGGCCAAAGCAGCTCAGGCTCTTCTGGCAACAGAATTGACAAAATCACTAAGTACTGGTTATGCAGCCAAAGACATTAACGGCAAAAACATCAATGTCTATGCCGATGCTGAGAACGCCTACAAAGCCAATCAGATTAGAATGACCGGCTCTTCCAATTACATTGCCAACTCTCTCAAGCTCTCACTCGGTGGCATCACTAATGGTGCCCAGACTAACACACCACTACCGAACCCCAGAGGTATGGCTGACGTACCTGCAAGCAGCGCTCAAAATGATTTCTATCTCTCGTATAAAAACATCCCAACTTCAGGAGAAGACTTTGTTTTTGCCGGCATCGGCGACTCGATTAAACTGGTCGATCCCAAACAGTGGGCTGCAACTGTACCAGGCCTTCCTTATCAAGTAGCAACTGTTATCAAAGCTGAAGCAGACCAACACGTCACCGATACACAGAACCCCAAAGGCTATGACATTCACGCTGTAGCCTGCGCTCAGCCAGCCAACGTTGCCGACCCCAAACCGGCTCCTGGCGCTCTCACCTTCAGCTTCCCTGATGGCATCCCACCAGAAATAGCCAACCCTATGTCTATCCTGACCAACGCCCAACTGAACAGTGGCAACAACTGTTCTTATCAAACCTCAGTCAATGGCGACTATCCTATTGGCGCGCCACTGACAAAGATGGGTGACTTAGACTGGCCCCACACTGCTATTGACCAGAGCACAGGAAATGTCTTTAGAGTGGCATTGCTAGACTGGTGGAAACGCGCCGGCACCAAGCTCAATGTTTCGTCCGCCGCAAATATGTTCGATACGGCATTCGCTTTTGCCAAGCCTGGAGCGGACGTAACTTGGAAAACCCATTCCTCTCCTAGCAGCTCCACGGTCTATGAACTTGACACCATTCCGGCTGGTAACATTCATATCTATCGAGTTGACCCCAGCACTGGTCAGGTAAGTTACCAGAGCAAGGCACTAACACCATTGAACCTAGCAGTAGCTAGCGAAAATCAAATGTACTCTGAAAACGTAGATGCCCTCGTTAGTTCTATCGCTAGAGACCAAGTAGTCGGTCCCTTTGAATTTCCCGATACTGGCTACGTTCTAGACACCGTGACACTGAAGAAGCGATTTGATGTTTATGTTAGAGACCAAGTCTATCAACCTGGTACCAAAAACGGTGGCAAACACGCTGGCGAACCAATGGACTGGCAACCAGTAGCAGTCAGTCAATTGCCTGCAGACCTTGGACCTAACAAAGACCTCGGTGGCCCAGGATTCGGCGCCTGGAGCTGGAAACCACCAAAGCCAAAAGACAAGGATAACCCAGGTCTTCCACCTGCCATCACTAATCAATCAGACTTTGCCGAGACATCTGGCTTCACCTCAAGCAAGTACTATCAATACAGCCAGGGACCAGGCAGCGGGCCAAACCCAAAAATGCGCCCTACTTATCAGAAGAATGGTATGGCCGTTGACATTCGCTTCCGCAGACAAGTCGACACAGGCACCCTCGCTAGGTCGTTAGGCTTCAGCACCGGCTATGTTGGCGAAAAGCTAGATGCAGCAACGGTTTCAACAAAAGCCATGCCACCAGTAGTGGTACCACCGGACCCATCAACAGACCCCGGCACAGGCGCGACCACAGGTACGGATCCTGGCACCGGTAGTACTGGTAGTACTTCTGGTACCGACAGCGGAGCAGGCACCGGCACTACGCCATAAAACGCCAAACAGAAAAGGAAAATGAAATACTAAAAAAGAGCATCGCCTGTGGTGGCAGTGCTCTTTTTAGTTATCTAGATCTGGTTTCGTCAGAGCTTCAACAGTTTTAATTTTGAGCATGCGACAACCACCAAGGTCTCCTACCCAACCAGTCGCTTTGACCTTCTCGCCCATATAGGGTATGAGCAAATCCTTGCAGCCCTGAAAGCCCTTATATTTTGCAGCAACATAAAGATTTTTCGTGCCATCTTCGAGGATGCCGATGCTAACCCCGCCGTGAGCGCAGGCCAGGGCGCAGGCCCTGTGACCGGGGCCACGTCCGGGGCCCATAGTTTGAGAGGCATAGCACCAGGCGTCAACAACCTCACCAATTACTACCACTTCTCTAGTGGTCTGCTTTATTTCAGTAGAGCGGTAGCGAGGCTTCTTCGACTCGTAAAAATAATAGGCAGCGGCGCCAGCACAAAGCAGTAGCAGGCAAGACAGGACAAAGACTTTATTTTTGCCTGAGACTTTAGCCAATGTTTTATCCCTCTACACATGACTGCTAACGGCTCAACGATTTCCATTTGTCTTCGATTTGCTGATCTTGTTGTTGATTCTGGCCGTTATTGAGCTCATGGGCTTTCTTGAAGCTGGCTTTAGCAGCATTGATGTCTTTGCCATGTTTTTCCAGGTCAAGCCCTAAGCGATAGTGACCCCGAGCAAATTGAGGATCAAGCTTAAGGCCTGCCTGATACTGTTTAATCGCTAAATCAAACTGACTCTTGCGATCGTAAACATCACCCAAAGCGAAGTGCATACGCGCCTTCACTCTAACATCTTTAATTCGTCCTTCAGCATTTGCAATCACATTCGGTGGCACGCCATCGACTAGCGGTCCGAGCAAATTCGTCAAGCGTTGCTTACTCATCTCCATTTCTTTGCCATTAGCATTGGCCAAAAGGCAGAGGGCCACTTCTAGAGCCTTGTTCCTATTACCACGATTAGCCAAAGTCGAGGCATAGAGTTTGTTGTTGGCAAAATTGGCAGGGTCCTGATTGAAATTCTTATCGAGCTCCGCCAGGGCCTGATCGTAACGCTTGAGTGCTAATAGTATCTTGGCTTTCTCGTAAATGCTAAGAGTGGTCGGCGAGCTCAATTTGTCAAAACGTCCAATTTCAACCAAAGCTTGCTCTGGTTTATTTTGAGCAGCCAATACATCGGCAATCGCCAAACAAATTTGGGCATCATTTGGTCGAGCAGCCCGAGCACGCAGATACATATTCATGGCAGCGGGAAGCTTGCTTTGGTTCTGTAATACAAAACCAGCAGTCAAAAGCATGCCATAGTCTTTAGGAAACAAATGCAAACCATCAACTGCAATCTTTTCTGCCGTAGCATAGTCACTACTTTTCAAAGCCAGTTGAGCCAGTCGCTTGTAGGCATCAGGCTTGACCGGAGGAAAGCTTAGAGCCTGACGATACTCATCTTGAGCAGGACCATAGAAACCTTGTGACTCATACAATTGCCCAGCGGCAAAGTGGGCAGCATAGGTTTTCGGCTGAGTCTTCAGCAATTGCTCTACTTGTTTAGCTGTTGGCACTGCATCTGCTGTGACCTTCTGCGCCTCGGCCTTAACAAGAGCCGAGGCAAATAAAGCAAGCGAAGCAAACCCCATGGATTGCAATCTTCTAGTAAAACTATTCACAATTTAGCCCTAGCGATCAGAGTAGGAAATCTGGACTGCTGTGCGGTCTTTACTTGTAAGGGGAGCCAACACGTTTATAGAACAACTGACACCATTTTTGATGGCGGAAATAGTGGAGACTGAACGGCCTGAGGATGTGGCATTTTCGCGAACAGCCCATCCAGCACTCTGCAAACTACGTTTGTACCAATCCACCAGACTGACTGGTTGATTTACTGTGGTAAAGCGAAAGAAAGTCATACTCTTAGTATTTAGGTACTGACTCTGGTAACCAGCCACAAACTTGGCATCAGGCGGCAGTGGCACAGGCACTGTGCTGGGCCATTGCTGCAAATTGCGATGCACGCTCTCAACAGGAGCGGGCCTACGCGGTTTCTGCACTACTGGCTGTGCTTGCTGAAACTGTTGCTGTTGAACTTGTTGTTGGCATTGCGCTGGAGCGGCAAGTAGCAAACTCAGGCCGCAACTCTGTAATAGAAGCGAAGCAAAAGAATAGCAGGTAGTTATCGACAAAGCCTTTGATCCTTGTGGTTTGTTTTGTGCCACTTTGATTTTTCCGACCCCGAATGCAGCACTATCAACTAAGAACTATACCTTAACACGTCAAATGCGGCAGGAGCCAGATGACCCATGCCACAAATTAACTCACTGAGTAGCTTACCTAAGTAAGACCTAACAAGGGCCTGTTGAATCACAGCTAGTCGTAGCAGGACAAGCACAACCGTTTGGGATGGAGATAGTGTCACCACTTCCTGAATAGGTAATACCGAAGGCACCAGAACCAGTTGATCCCTCAGGGCAACAAGTAGTGCTGATAGCTCCCATGTTGAGCTGACCAAGCAGGTTGTTCCAACCACTAGCAGGGGTGAAGGAGAACCAATTCATCAAGCATATTTTACCGGGGTAGTCATATGGTTGTGGATAGTTCCAATCGCCAGCGACGTTGATTTGACTGAATGGCATCAACTCAAACTGTCTAGTCTCAGTAGGAGTGGTTGGGCTCTTAGCATCGGGCAATTGACCAATGAAAGAGGATAACCATGGTGCATCGGATAATGCTGCACTCTCTTCCTTCAAGACCAGTCCGCCCTTACCCGCGTTGGCACTCTGGCTAAAGTAGATATAGCCTCGTCCTCCCATCGGCACGATGTTCTGACTGAGAATGTAATCGAGCGGCCGGTTCTCAGAAGCATAGATACCTTTATTAGCATAGCTGAGCCACTCTGGGTCTATCTGATACATGCGCTGAGTCAAGTACTTCCACATAGTTCCGTTCAAAGTAATGCCTTCAGGACTCTTACTGTCTAAGTGCACACCCTGATCAGTGGTGATGCGGTAGTTAGGGCTGCTGAGAGGACCGCGACTTGCAGGAACGTGAGCAATACCAGACTGGTAGGTACCAGGATGGAAGTCGTTACCCTCAGCTCTATCACTAAGTAGTTTTAGATTGACGATATCAGCTACGTTGACGCTAGCAGTACCACTGCTAACTGGTGTTGGTGGCTGAATATCGTAAGCCGCTTCAATCACAGGCCTAGCCCACAGTTTGCGGCTGTCAGGCTTGTTATACAAAGCCATATCAGTATTGACTTTAGATGAGGCATTATCGAGGGCAATGTTGTCGACGTTAGCACCACCAATGCCACCAATAGAATTGCAATTCGCTTGACTTACACCTTTAAGGCCGAGAGTGTCTCCAGACAAGGCAACGCCTACACTCAAACCCGTGCAATCAGGGGTTTTTCCATCTTTGATATCTTGAGCAATTTTGGCGACATAGTCAGAACCATTGCTGCATCCACCAGGAAGTGGTGAATCGTTAGCGCCAACAAAATATGGTAGTGCCTTTCCGTTGACATCAACGGGATAAACCTGCGGATTGTTCATAACATAGACAAAAACGTCTTGCTTGTTGCCGTTTGCCACACCGGTAGCCGGTGAGCTGGCACCATTCTGGATGCGGATGAAACCGTGAGGTAGTGCCGCAGCAAACCCTTTAGGATCAATCGGTTCAACAATGGCGCAAGCATTAAAGCCACCATTGTAGCCTTGAGCAGATTGGGCTTGGGCCTTCAGAGAGAGAGAATTAGGAACAGGTTGAGTCCAGCTAAATGCATTGGCACCACTAGAAGCTTTTTTGTTCAAGTCAAAATCTACTTGACTGACCAAGTGTGGCTTGGCACCTGGCTTAAGTGGAACGAAATAAGTATTGGCAAAGCTTGTGTCTGGCGTCATTCCCTCAAGGTAACCTTTGAGGTAATTATGATTGCCGCTAGGATCTACATCTGAACTTACAGCGGTGACCCAGCCACTGACCTTGTCGTTGTAGGTCTTTGAAGTCTTGGTGGCAAAGTCATAGTCAGGCATAGCAGATGCAGCGATATAAACGTTTGAAGCACCAGTTCTATCTAAATATGAGAATGTCGGTGCGCCAAGGGGAGATATATCTTGCGGTCCGAATTGCTTAGTTGGGTTTAGTTTAGCGATCGAGCTGAAAAAGTCTTCTACAGAAGATGGCTTGGCCAGTTGATCACTTAGTTGCTTACCAAGAGACTGAGCAGTCAGTGTAATAGAAGCAGCGTGAGAAGTAGCTCCTTGATCGAGGCCATCTTTAGAAATTTGGTGAGCATTGAAGTTAACAATCATTGACTGCGCCATCACCCGGTTGATGTTGCGCAAATTGACGACACCATTGGTGCCCGAAGTATGATCGGTTACTCCGTTAAATTGCACGGCATCGCCACTATTAGGAATAGGTACGGCCACTTTCACCAGCACAGATCGAGCGAGGGAGAGGTTCCCGGCATCGGTCGCTCGCTGCATCTGCTGACCGCCACCAAGCAAGTTAATAAGGGCAATTGCCGCCACTATTATCACAGCCAGGGCCAAAATGAATGCAACCACTAAGACCATGGAGGCTGCGCGCTTCCTTCTAATACGTTCCATCGAAAAGAACCTCGCCAAATAATAATGAATCTGAAACTAACCTTACTTACTAACTTTGCTTACGAACTTGGATACTAATGTTTATGCAAACCAATAACTCAAAATTCTTACCAGTGGCCCAGAAAGGCACTCGCGAGAATTTACTAAAAAGCTCAAACTTGGCTGGTATGAGGGTGACAACATAAGCTTGGCCCGTTTATTATAGCAGTTTAATATTCATTGACAAGCGAAATTTATGTAATTTAGCCCTTGTTGTGGTAAAAGCCCCACTGATCTCGGTGAAAACCTTTGAACGTATCAGAATAAACGTTGAAAGCTGCCCAGATAGGGGCATAATCTACCATGTACGACCACTTAATAGAATTTATTGACTTGCAGCGGATATTTAGATGAAACACTTAGGCAGCGAGCTTCGTAACTTAAGATCGTTACGCACACATAGAGGGAGCGCAATTACTGAATTCGCTCCGGCTCTGTTCATCTTTATCATGGTCTTCTTCTTTCCCTTCCTAAATTTGATCGGTATGGCTATTTCTTATGCCGACTGCCTCTATTTAGACACCCTCCTACTACGTCAGGCCGCCATCGAAAATGTGTTGGTATTAGATAACAGCACAACTCCCCCAGCACTGAAGGCAGACCTTACAGCCAGCACCTCGCCCACCGGTGCCCTCAACAACATAATCAATAATTGGCTTCAACTCGGCCTTGGTAGATTTGCTAGTACTGGTTCGGTGCCTGTGCAAACTTGCTACATCGACCTCAACGAAGGCTCTAACAAGGTCAAGTTTATTCACCTCAACTTACAAGTAGAGTGTCGGCCATTCCTTCAAATTCCTTTTCCGCTCCCTATCCCTGGCCTGAACAAACCAGTGACCTTTAAATTTAGCGGTCGTTCAGTGATTGAGAACATCCCCAGTTAGAATAGTCAGGTGGCAAATCGATGGATCGTTCCAACTTGAACAGCATATTCAAATTCAATCGCAGGCGCGGCCCTCGTGGGCAGAGCATCATCGAAGTATTAGTAGGATCAATTGTGCTTGTGCCAATTGTTCTAGCCATTATTGATCTGGCCGTAGTTTACATCGGCGGTGATATCTGCAATGGTTTAGCCAAACAAGCAGCAAGAGCTGCGGCAAATGCTTCTGACCTGGCGGAAGCCACAACAGCAGTAGCCGACGTAGAAACGAATTTTAATAAGTCGCCGACGTATAAAAACCTTGTACTCAAACTTGATAAGTACGATGGCACCCATGACGGCATGGCTAACGTCAAATGCACAGTCACCATTGTCTTGCCCGTGCCAATACCGTTTCTGAGCCTAGGGCCAGAAATGACCATAAAGACTCAGGCCTCTGAGGCAATCGTGGGTATTGCACCGCCAAGACCAACCTGAACCATGGCGAAAGCTAGTTGCTTACAGGCAACAGCAGTGCTGGTACTTCTTTTACCTGAACCTCGACAATCTTTTCAGCGCTTGCTTTCTCAGACTCAAGCACTTTCTTTAGTGCCGCTAGAGAGGTCTTATCAGAGTTATAAATAACCACAGCTGCATAGGGGCGATAAACAGATACCATGGCTTTGAGCACACCAGGAGTAGTTCTTAGCTTCTTCTCAATGCGAATCAAGCACGAAGCACAACTACTCCCGGTGACCAACAGATCGACGCGCTTGAGCCCCTTGGCGCTGACAGGCTGGAGCATTATTAAAGCCAAACAAATGGCTACTACAAAGGCTGTAAGAAAACGCATCTTTAATTCTCAGTACTAAGCAATGTTCCTATAATAAAATGTTCCTATAATAAATAGATTACTGCAAAGTCATGAAGCATTTACTATCCGTTTCCAAGATGAACGATGTGAAGAAGGCAGCAGATTGGCAGAAATTCATCAAGGACTGCTAAAATGAACCTTATTTCGTAGTCTACAGAGTGAGGAAGTATAGTGTCGCGCAAAGCTACCAGCCGCAAAATCAATTCACTGGCCCTGGCTACCCTACTGTCAATTGGACTGAGCAGCGGCTTGCAATATTCAGCTCAAGCTGCAGTTACAGTCAATCAAATCGTCAAAGCTGTAGATCAAGCCAAAATTTTGGCCAACGGAACTGGGGTCAGGGCTGCAGTAAATGGCAGCGAAGTATATATCTCGACCTACCGCAATACTCGCGCCAACGACAATGACTGCAAAATCGAAGCACTTTTAATAGCAAAAACGACAATAGACCTTGCACCCACTGACATTGGTCGTGTCACTGTTTACTTCTACAACTCAATTAATAGAAACAAACGCAAAGTCGTATCGGTCACCGCGGGTGATGTCAAAGCTTTCGGCTCTGGTCAACTTGGCAAAGAACAACTGCTAGCTTCACTAACAATCAAAGACGATGAAGTCAATGATCCTGCCAACCGCCTGTCGGCTTACTTGCAACAACGAGAATCGGCGCGCAGTACCCACCATATCGATACTAATATGGTGGGCGACACCCTAGAGGTTATTGCCGATGCTGACAGCGATATGACCGAGCGCGATATGCGCTATGAAGCTTTGAAAATTGCAGAAAAAGCCATAGAGACTGTCGGAACATCAGCAAAAAAGGTAAAAGTCAGTTTTGCCGATCCGACAATGAAAGGGAGTTTCAAGCAGATCGATTTCGACGCTAGTCAATTAAGCCGCCTGGATAGCAGCCTTCAATCGGCTCTTACACCAGTTCAAATCGTTACAGTCACCACTAAAGTTGACGTCCAAAGTCTTGCCACTGTAGATGGTGCAGACAAAGATCTACGCGACAAAGCTCTAGGCAAACTAAAAAATCTCGACAGCAAAGGTGTCGGAGTAGGACCGTTTCTGCGCAACTTCTTTGATGTTGAACGAATGATTTCAGTTGGGGACGACGAACAAGCCCATGCTTCGATCGGCAAGCTAATTTCGGCTCTAGATGAGCAAGAAGAAAGAGCGAAGAATGCCAAAGAAATCAAACCCACTAAGCCTGCAGCTACAACGACAGCTAGCTCTGATGTGAAGAAGAGCACCAAGGGTCGACATGTTGGCGCTTCAACCATGCCAGACAGCGAAGTATTGACTGACCCAGATAGGGCCTTAGCTCGTCAGGAGCAAGAACTAGGAGACCCTCTCAGCGCCCGAATTGAAGGTGTCTACGAGCGCATAATCACTGTCTTAACTCAAGCCAACCGCGGAGCGGAGGCTCAGAAATTCTCTGCTAAGCTCAACGGAATCAAAAGCAGACTGCATTAAGACTTTTCAGAGAAACTTTACAGCTCTTTCAATCACTTGCTGATAGGCCAAATCAGCAAGTGATTGCTGTGTTTTCTTGGAGCTTTTGCCCGAATTTACAGCAAGATCATCGCTGCACAAAGCGTCATAGGCAGTAGATATCTCGTCGGCCAAAGCGACTATTTTTTCACGAAAAATCTGGGCAATATCGCCTTCAGCTTGTGCGATAGCCATCCGCCGAGCAGCGGCGACGCTGCTCCCCATGCCATTATAGCTTTTACCAACAACGAGAAGAGCTGCATCTCGAGCCACTTTAGGGGCACGACCATAGACCTTGCTACAAATATAAACATGACCTTTTTCATGTTCACTGACTAAAGCTGGTGAATCTTTCGCCAACCAAATGGTGATAGGACAGCTCAAGCGAATTTGCACAGCCTTAATTTTAAGCCGCACCGATGAGGCACCAGCCGTATCGTCGACATGCTCATCTTGCGTTTGAAAATCAGCAAAGCAATGATAGAACCAGATTGTAAAAGCATCGAAGTTCGGATCTTTGAGAAGGCTCTCATCAAGAGAGCGAAAGTCTTTAGACTTACTATCTTTGAAGTGACTAGTATGCACCGCTAAAGGAGCGGCTGTGACACTAACTGGCTGACTAACATCGCCGTTGCTGCATGAGGCTAGGCTTGCTATTAAACAAGCAGACGAAATGAAGCTGGTGAAAAAGCCATTAGTTAGCCAAGCCATTTTCATTCAACCACCAAAAGTTGCAGAGTTTTTAAGCTCAAGAGTGACGCGACGGCTGAGATCAGCACTGACAGAGAGTTGCCTGATTGTTTTTTCTTGAAAAGAACCGGCATCCGGTGGAGTAAACCTAAAGGTATACACCCCAGAGGGCAAGGTCAAAAGACAGGTGCCTTGCTCGCCTGTAAGCACATAGCCATGGGGAAGAGCCAAGGTTCCTTTGCTAGAGAGCGACTCTTCCCAGTCGATATCTAAATCAGAGCCATAGGGTTGATAGAAGACCTGACAGCGGGGTATCAACTGATTGTCTTCACCAATGACCTCAAACTTAATTTGGGACCAACCATGCCAAACTATATCCTCTGTCACTGGCTCACTAGCAATCTCAACTAGCTTGGCATTAGAAAAATCACTGTGCACCACCAACCAGTACTGGCCTGGGGTCAAGAACAAACAATAGCAACCTTCGCCATCGGTGATACCATAGGCGAGGGCACTTCGTCCCTCCGGCAGAAACTGAGCTTGACCAGAGTGAGCGGCATAAACAGAGACTTTAACACTAGAGCGCGCCTGACCTGAATCATCACAAATGCGCCCCCTGAGAGCCGTTCCCAGAGACAAGCGCACGGCAACGTGAGTATCACCACCGACGACAATGTTGCGTGTCCAGGGAGCCAGGGCACTATACTCAGCACCATCAATTGTGACCGGCGGTGAATCCTTTGGATGTGCCTGCACAATTAGTTTGTAGCTTCCCTCCGGAATTGTAATAGCGAACTGACCATCACTATCAGTGCGAGTTATATATTCTTGCTTCTGCCCATCAACACGTTGCACGCGCACAAGACTCTGAGACAGTAGATGATCATCAAAAACAACTTGCCCTTTTAGGCGATGACCTTGAGCCAGAACAAAGCGATGGTGACAGCTCTCGCTGACATTCAAGTCTTTCTCGACGCAGCCGAACAGCATCGAGTCAGGCGGTTCAACAACAATATCGTAGGAGCCGGCTTCAAGTGATAGCTGAAAACGCCCCATCTCATCACTTAAAGTGCGAGCAGCGAAACTCAGCTCACTCAAAAGCAAACTGCGTCGCGATACGGCTGGTTCAACCATGACCAAGGCATTAGCCACAGGGTGGCCGGAATGATCAACGATTTCTCCTACAAAGGGAAAAAGTTCTGGCCATTCAAGAGTTAAATCGACATCGTGCGAGATCGCTATAACATCACTATGCGTCGAAACTAGCTTGAATTTAGCCGGAGCCAAAGTTTCTCGATTTTCGCTGTCGAACTGAGAACAACGCAAAGCAATATGATACTTACCCCGGGGCACCACCAAGCTAAAGCTACCGTCCTCAGCAACTGGACTGACAGCCTTATAAGACGATGGCTCGATCCCCAAAACGACAACTTCAGTTCCAGTGAGCATTTCTACTGTTAAATTAGAATTTTGCTTAGCCGAGCTATTAATTCGACCAGAGACAATCGAGCCCGTGGCAAGGGAAATATTGAGATTAGTATTAGTGGTTACTTTAATCTCTGAAAGCGAATGACCAAGAATACGCGTAGCCGAGGCTGGAACCACTTCAATACGATAGACGCCAGTCTTGACCGAAAATGAGAAGTCACCTTTAGCTCCGGTCTTGAGTTCACGTAGGGGCTCGGCCCCCACCAAGCTATCACTCTCGTGAGCGAACTGGTCAAACAGCAAGACCCTCACTCCAGCCAACGACAGGCCCTGATGCCTGATGTGCCCAGCCAGATTAAAAGTATGGTCAGAATTCAACTTATCACCCCTGATGTGATTCGATTTTACCTAGTCTTTGAGAATTTATATAGCGGCTAGCCTCTCGCACCGTGGCAAAAGACCCAGCGGCAATTAGGTAAGGTGCATAAGCATTGTTGTTTGCCAAGATTTCTTGACTACGGTGTACGGCTTCAGTGCAGTTCGCGACCACATATCCATGAGCACCAGCAGCTTGAGCAATACCCAGCAGATACTCTGGTCGGTGCATCTTTCGTTCACTCTCTGGTGCAAAAGCAAAAATCGTATCACCTGGACCCAAAAGCGCATGCAGTAACTCTTCGGCATCTTTGTTTTCAAAACAAGTGAGGAGAAAAACAAAATTCACTTGACCAAACTTCTCTAACAAAGAAGCTCTTAGAGCTTTGGCACCATGGGGATTGTGAGCTCCGTCCAGAATCATTTTGGGATCTTCAAATATTTCAAACCGACCAGGCCAGCTGGCCTTTGACAAACCTAGCTTAAGAGATTGAATGGTAGTCTGCCTTTGTTCAGGGCTTGCCATCAAGTTCTCAGTCAAGATTCCACTAGCGCCCAAGGCAATTAGCGCCGTCAGTATATTTACTCTCTGATATGAACCGCTCAAACCAGAAACAAAGCGGGGCTGATTGGCCTCTACAAAAAACTCTTTCTTGAGCAATTCAACAAAATCACTAAGCTTATTTTTTTCATGAGCTAGACCAAAATATTGAATCTCAAAATTCTCAAATAAATCAGCTAAGTCATGACTATCTGCTAGATGAGAGAGCACATACATAGGACATTGTAGCTCCTCAGCTCGAGCAGCAATAACAGCCAAAGCGGCGCCATCACAGGTGGTGACAACCGGAACACCGGTCTTAATTATTCCAGATTTTTCAAAGGCAATTTTTTCTCTGGTATCACCAAGAAACTGCATGTGATCAAGATCGACATTTGTCAAAACAGTGGCACGCACATTAGTCAAGATATTGGTGGCATCAAAACGGCCCCCCATTCCAACCTCGAACACGCTGTAGCGCACTTGCTCTTGCTTAAAGTAAGCAACAGCCATAGCCGTGAGAAACTCAAACCATGTGAGAGCTCCCAAATCTGGATGATCTAGAGCAAACCGATCTGATAACTCTTTAGTTTGGCTTGCCACCTGGGCAAAAGGCTCATCAGCAATGGCTTGGCCATTGATCACAAAACGCTCATTGAAAGAGAGCAAATGAGGTCCAGTAAATTTGCCGCAGCGATGGCCAAGAGCCTCAAGCATTGAAGCGATTAAGGTGCTAACAGAACCCTTGCCATTGGTGCCACCCACATGAAAACATGCAAGAGTTGACTGCGGCAAACCTTGGGTACTGAAGAATTCTTCTATACGCCTAAGGCTTGGTCGCTCTAAAGTCGGCACAAGCGACTTTATGTAGTCAAGACTTTGCTGGTAATTCAAAATTTACTTAAAGACTGAGAGTAGCAATCACCACTAAATTCTAGATGATTGCTACTGCCAATGCTTTGCTTTAGGATAAGCCGTTACTTTGGCGCGATTATGAGGAACTAATGCTTTTTACCAAGGATCATTGCGTATCTACCGAACGAATCTGGGAAGGCGCAATTATCAATTTGCGAGTGGACACCCTCAATGTTGACAACACGGTCGCCACAAGAGAAGTGGTCGAACACAACGGTGGCGTGGTAATCGCTGGTTTAACAAACGAAAAAAAAGTAATACTGGTGAAGCAATATCGCTATTCAGTGGATAGAGAACTAATCGAACTGCCAGCCGGCAGAATTGAAGCAGGCGAAGATCCTTTTCCAGCGGCCCAAAGAGAGCTGACCGAAGAAACCGGTTATCTAGCCGAAAATTGGCAAGAACTTTCAAGAATGTACAGCGCACCGGGCTTCTGCAACGAGATTATTTATATATATCTGGCCGAAAACCTCACATATAAGGGCAAAAACCTTGACTTCGACGAAGAAACCGAAGTCATCGAACTAAGCTTAAGCGAAGCCTGGGCTATGGTTCACAATGGCCAAATACAGGATGCCAAAACCATTGCCGGGTTGGGCCTATTGAGCCAGAGGGGCTATTAGTATGAGATTTTTTGAAGTTTGAAGAATGTATTTACTCTGTTAAGCCAGTGAGAAACCTGGGCTGCTTCACCCCAGGCGGTGCTACAATTTGCTCTGTATTTTAGTCAAAAGTGCATTAGGACGTAATAAATGGGTACCAAGAAAGCCACCAGTTCCTCACTTCCCATTGCCGCGATGTTTGTCATCAGCATCATTTCGGCCCTTGTTGTAGCTGGTTCGTTCGAAGTGATCAAAGTTTGGCCTTTGCCTGTAAGCGTAGTTCCAATGTTTGGCTGGAAAGGTGGTCTGGCTTGGGGCTTAGTGGTTGGCGCGGTAAGTGGTCTAGTAATTGGCTTCCTAACCGACGATACGAACTTCGACGATCAGCAATCGAGCACTTAAGAAACGAAGAATTTAAGCGAAGAGGGTCTATTATTAGACCCTCTTTTTGCTGTCAACGAAAATAACTGCAGGCATTAATCCAGCAGCACTTTGCTGTAGCTTTCTTTGTCAAAACCAACCAAAAGTACGCGACCCTTGCGCAAAATAGGCGCCCGCAAGTTACCGGTTGGTCCGAGCATGGCTGCTAGCAGCTTGTCTTGCTCAGGCTTTTCTTGTTTGAGATTGAAATAGACTCGATTACTGCCTTTGGTGGCATAAATCTCGTCAACCGACTGCGCCAAATCAAGGGCCTCAGTGGCACCAAGGGCCTTCCTCTTGGCTTCGACCATCTCAACCGCGCCAAGCTGATGCTGCTCCAAGAAATCTTCAGTCTTCTGACAGGTTGAGCATCCAGAGCGATGATATCTCCAGTCAATGTTTTGCTTTATTGATGTTTTCGAACTAGCCACGATTTACTCCTAATATCTCTCTGACATGGTAAACAGACATGATAGAAGACACTAGCATTGTGGGTATGAACCCAATGTGAATAATGCTGTGATCATATTGAACTCCAATAAAAATAACCCAGGTCAGTAACGGACATGCAAAGCGAAAACTTTCGAATGCCCGCACAGGCTGCCAGTAATAATCTAGAACAAGCCAATTTGCTGGCTAGAGCAGGCCGCTTTGAAGAGGCCTTACCTTTATTTGAAAGCTCCCTCAGTGGGTTGGAACGGCAGAATGGGCCAGAAGCACCTGAACTGGCCGAATGTTTGCAAAATCTTGCCGATACTTATCAGTCAGTCGGGCGCTACGAAGATTCGCTACGTACCAACTGGCGGCTAGTGAGAATTGGCGAAAAGATTCTCGGCCGGGTTCATCCCGATATGGTGAGCATGCTGCTCAAGATTGCCGAAACAAACGAGATGATGGGTAAAACAGAAGACGCCTTGCACATCGTCGAATCAGCCATCGCCACGGCTAAGCAGTGCATGCAGGCTGATAATCCATTGGCAGTCAGACTGATAGAGCGGCACACCTACCTGGTCAATTTGATGCGCAATCAGGGCGCCATGCGCTCTCAGTACGATGACCCCTCTATGTACCAAGTTAATAGTCAGCAAGGCCATAGCCAGCAAAGCAATGGCAATCAAGAACAGCAAACGGGCAACATTGCTAGCCAACAACCAGCAGCCAATAATCCTTCAGCAGAGATTGGCCCACCGCCAGAACCCCAAGTTCACAAGCAGGTTCTCAAACAAGTACAACAACAAATTCAAAACCAGCTACAACAGCAAGCTGCCGCCACCAATAGTCAACTCAACGCTATTAACGCGATCACGCCTGCCAACCAGCTCAATCCGTCACCAAATCCTCCGGCAAACCCGCCATCAAACCAACAGTTCAATGCAATGGAGGTCTCCCAAGGACAGCTAGGCGAATCAGCCATGCAAGCCTTTGCCAGAGAAATGCTCAAGGATATGCCGGTTGCTCCGGCTAGCAAGACAGGCTTTAGCCAATCAGCAAAATACAACGAAACCAGCGGAGTGCACTTCCCCCAGATCAATGCCCAAGAAGCACTAGCCCTGAACCCTGCCCTTGTGCCAATGCCATCCCCACCGCAGCGCAACGGTAGCAACGAAAAGGCTAGCTATGGCAATGCCCTGGCACAGAGACCTGAGTCACAGCAATTTGACCAATTAGACGAATTTGAAGAAGAACCCTATACAGCCGAGGCAATAGCAAGCCTGACCAATCGCAGCAAGGTCAACACTCGCTCCAACGCCAAAGGCAGACGACCATCAAAAAGCGAACAAAGTCGCATTCGCACCGGTCGCTTACTGAAAGACTTTGGCATCCCCTTCATTGCCGTAGTGGTGCTAGTTGGACTGGTGCTCTACTTATTCTCTGGCAAGCCAATAAAACCTGGTGCCGCGGCAACGACAAAAAGCACTTCAACAGTGTATGAGTCACCTGACCAAAAAAAGCAGCTAAGACTTCTGGGAACAGAAGTCGTAATCATCAACCCAAGCGGAGCCACTAAAATACCGCTGAAGCGTATAAAGAGTAACTGGGGTGATTTGTTTGCGGCCCTCAGCCAATCGGTTAGCGAGAAGCAAATCTGGATGGCTGAAAATCTCTCAATAATAAAGAGTGCTGATGGCATTAACTACTATCTATCGACAGGGCCAGATAGCCGCGTCTTTGAAAAGATGCGGCAATTAACAAACTATGCTCAGGCCTACTTCCTCAGCAGTGGTGAATACCCAAGAACTATTCCGCCCGGTGCTGAATTTCAATTTGCCTACGCCAGCCCCTATAACGGCAAAGCCATGACCTTGCAGATCATCTCGGACCGCACTACAGATAAAGACGGCTCCGACATGAAGCTCAACCTTGAAGGAGGAGTACATCTAGGCACAGATGAATCTTCGCTACCAGGCTACATTGGCTGCTATGGCGCCCTGTACAATGAAAACAACATTCTCAAATGTACTAAATTTTTCGTGCGCGGCTGCAACCGCAATGGTCGTTTTCTCACCGCTGACAATGATCAAATTTTCGTACTAGCGGCAGGCAGTGACACAGTTAACAAGACGGCAAGCAGCCCTGAAAAGAAAACAAAAGTAGCAACCAAGAATAATAAAAGATCTAAGAAAGCCAGCAAGCAAAAAGATAGCACCACAGTCGAAAAGCCAGCTGACAGCTCAATGGAGCCAGCAGCAGAAAAAGACCTCAGTGCCGTTGCTAATGCCAAGCCACCAGAAAAGCCAACCACAGTTTATATAATGACCGATCCCGTACTGCCCTTAGCCCTGATGCATCACCTTGTGCCAATTTTTTTAAGTCTAATTGCTGCACTTTGTTTCATGCGTGCTCGCATGGTGGGCTTCGATATTAAGGGTGAAGAAATCGCTTCTGGCTCTAAGGCCGCTCTGATTGCCGGCCTAATTTTCTTATGTTTAACCGCCCTGAGCCTGTTTATGCAATTCTCGGTGTTTAGCTAAAGCAAAGACTCTGCCAGAAAATAGGCGGCGACACCAAAAGCTACTGAGGCATTCAGTGACTCTTTTTTGCCACGCATATTGAGATGGCAAACCTGATCACAGAGCTCCAGAGCTTCTATTGAAACCCCCTGAACTTCATTTCCCACAAGCAGACATAGCGGTAAGTTCAAGGCACCACTAGTTAAGGCTTGATAGAGAGAGCGCGAATTTTGATTGCGCTCCAAAGCAACAATGGTATAGCCAGCGGCCTTAAGCGGCAGCAATATCTCAGGGAGAAAGAGGTGATATGAGTAAGGCACCCAATCTTCAGCTCCAAGACTGACTTTGGAAATTTCCTTTCGTGGTGGCACACCAGTGATACCACTAAGATAAACATGAGAAAATCCCGCAGCATCAGCGGTGCGAAAAACCGCGCCAACATTATGCAAACTGCGAATGTCATCGAGCACCACTACTAATTTAGCGGTATCAGGATCGCCAGCGGAAATTGATCTATCAGTCGTTAGATCAGCAGCACTGATAGCTCGCTTGCCAGCCAGTTGAGTAATTAGTTCTTGTGGTCTAGCCACACAATTGCGACTGCATGCTGGACACTGCCCGCAGCCAAAACGATCACTGAGTTGATATTGCTCTCCTGCCACCTCAAAAACTGAATGGCAATCTGGATATGGACAAATAGTTTTCAATTATTCTGTCTTTAGTTAGTCTAAGCCTTCAGCTTAGCCTCAATACCGCTAGCGAACTGCTCCATTTGAGAGGCAATCGAATCGCGTGAGGTCTTCCGCAGCAAGTGGGCGTAATTACGCAATAGATTGATCAAGTCTGGATGATTATTGCCGAGAGACTTATTTTTGATATCAAGACTCTTACGATAGTGTCCGTCAGCCTCGTCATAGCGCTGCTCGGCATGACAAACAAGAGCGAGATGATAGAGCGACTTACCAACTTCTAGGTGCTCAGCAGGAAAACACTTGCGCCGCAGAGCTAAAGACCGCTCAAAATGACTCATGGCATCTTTATAGAAGCCGCGCTTAAAGTAAACCGCGCCAAGATTATTGAGCACTGTGGCAATGTCCTGATGATCATTACCCTGGGCACTCTCTCTCAAGGCCAGTGCCCGCTTGTAAAGTGATTCAGACTCAGCATGGTTTCCTTTGAGAAACTGCACCTGAGCCAAGCCTTCTATTGATGTAACCAGGCGACCATCACCCTTAGCAAACTTCTCTGCTTCTTCGAGGGCTGCTTGCCATTCCTTTATAGCAAGGTCCCAATCTTTAGCATCAAGAGCCTTATTGGCTGCGTCTTTGTGATCAATCCAGACTTGCGACATTTACACTTACCTTAGAATTAACTGCCTATGAGCTATGTACCCAATTAAGCTCGCCTGTTTAAATTTTAATATTATCAGGCCGCAGCTTTCGTAATTTTAAGTCCAGACGCCCCTTAAAGATGAGCAATGAACCTTAACAAGCGTTACACTTACTGTCCTAATATTTTGACCTTTAGATTTTTGAAGGCCCGGTCGGGGCCACAACTCATGGTCGAGAGAGTCTCATATTCACGCGTTTAATCATCCGCCCTTTTGGAGGAATTTATGAAGGTTGTCGAAAAGGATCCTAAGGGTTCGTCCAGCTCTGGCTCTAAGAATACGGGCCACAAAGCAAAAAACGCTGCTCAAACTGCCGATCAGCTCTCTACCGAGCCGCACAAAACACCGAAAGGCGTGAGACAAGAAATCATCAAAAAGTTTCCAGTGCGCTGCAACTTAGAAGACTATGAGACAACCTACAACACCTTCTCCTGGGAAGATGCTAAGCGCGAAATATCCTACTTTGCCGGTGGCAAAGTTAACGCCGCTTACAACGCTGTCGACCGCCATCTTGTGAATGGTCGCAAAAACAAGGTCGCCCTCTATTCAGTCGATCCCAAGGGCGATTTGACCAAATTCACCTTCCTTGAAATATACGAAGCGGCCAATCGTCTCGGCAATGCCCTTAAGTCTATTGGCATCAAGAAAGGCGATCGGGTTTTCGTTTTCCTCCCCCGGGTAGCCGAGCTTTATATTGCCACCATAGCCATAGCTAAAATTGGCGCCATAGCCGGACCTCTTTTCTCAGCCTTCGGCCCAGATGCTCTACGCGATCGCTTGCAAGATTCTGAAGCCAAAGTGGTGATCACTAATCCAGCCCTCAAAGACAAAATTGACGGCATCAAAAAAGAACTACCCGACCTCGAGCACATTATTGTGGTAGATGCCACCGAAAAAGACTTGAAGAATGGCGAACTCTGCTACAACTCCTTAGTTGCTAACCAGTCAACTGAGCTTAAGTGTGAGCCGATGGATCCAGAAGATCCACTCTATCTGCTCTACACCTCTGGCACCACCGGCAAGCCTAAAGGTGTGGTGCATGTACATAACGACATTCTTGGTCAGCATATGACCACCAAGTGGGTGCTCGATCTTAAAGATGACGATATTTACTGGTGCACAGCCGATCCAGGCTGGGTAACTGGCACCGTATACGGTATCTTTGGCCCCTGGTCAAACGGTGCTTCTTGTGTCAGCTATGAAGGTCGTTTTGATGCCGCCAGCTGGTATCAAGTAATCGACAAGCTTAAAGTGACAGTTTGGTACACCGCACCAACAGCTCTGCGCATGCTGATGAAGGCTGGCGACGAAGCTGTCTACCAACATTCACTGGCAAGCCTGCGTCATATCCTTTCGGTGGGTGAGCCTCTCAACCCTGAAGTTGTGCGCTGGGGCATGAAAGTCTACGGACTGCCCATCCACGATAACTGGTGGCAAACTGAAACCGGCATGCAACTTATTGCCAATCTGCCCTGCAACCCAATTAAGCCAGGCTCTATGGGCAAACCTTTGCCTGGCGTCTACGGCGCCATCGTTGATGATGACGGTGAAGAACTAGAGGCAGGCGAATTAGGACGCCTGGTGGTCAGACCAGGCTGGCCAGCCATGCTTAGAACAGTCTGGCGCAACGAGCCTAAATTCCACGAATATTTCAAAATTCCAGGCTGGTACTTCTCTGGCGACAATGCCTGGAAAGACGAAGACGGCTATTTCTGGTTTGTTGGTCGAGCCGATGACGTTATCAATACTTCCGGCCACCGCGTCGGTCCTTTTGAAGTTGAATCAGCTCTAGTGGAGCACTACGCCGTGGCTGAAGCCGGCGTAATTGGCAAACCAGACCATGAGCGCGGCGAAATCATCAAAGCTTTCATAGTTATGTCTAACGACGTCAAAGTAACCGATGAGCTAATTGACGAAATCAAAGAGCACTGCAAAAAGACATTGGCTGCCCATGCTTATCCTCGCGAAATCGAAGTTAAGGAGACCTTGCCCAAAACCCGTTCTGGCAAGATCATGCGGCGCCTGTTGAAGGCCTGGGAGCTGGGCTTGCCAACCGGTGATATGTCGTCCCTCGACGACGACTGATATAGCCCAAGGGGCGCTGCGCATATATTAAAGATATTAGGGGCCTATAAAACGGCCCCTAACTTTTATTTTGTTTAGGCAGCAAGGGCTAACTTTCGCTGTGCTTCCGGCTAAACTCAGGATAAACTGAATCTATCACCTTATATTGAACTATTTTCGTTATGCGAGCGTTTAGGTATTCATGAGCGCAGAACTATCACCTATGACCGATTCCACCATGGAGAGATTGCCACCGCAGTCTCTTGATGCTGAGCAGGCCGTTCTCGGGGCCCTCCTCGTCAGCGGTGATGGAGTCTCCCGAGTTGTAGATGTACTGGAGCCGGAGTATTTTTACCGAAAGGCCCACCAAGTAATTTATGCCGCTGTTCTAGATCTATATGAAAAGAACGAGCCCATCGATATCGTCACTATCTCAGCCTTTCTCCAAGACCAGGGCAAACTTGAGTTAGTGGGCGGCCGCCTTTATATTACTGACCTCTCAAGATCTGTGGCCACCACAGCCAACCTTGAGTATTACGCCAAGTTAGTGCAAGAAAAAGCTCTACTGCGCAGCTTGATTAAGGCTGGTACTGAAATCGTTGGCAGTTGTTATGAAGAAACTGATGCTGACACAGCTTTAGATAAAGCCGAGCACATGATCTTCAACCTGGCCCAGCGCCGCAATATGCAGCAAATGGTGCATATTAAGCACATCGTCGAAGCTTCCTTCCAAAAGATCGAAGAACGCTACGAAAACAAAGACACACTCTCTGGCACCCCCTCTGGCTTCTACGACCTTGATGCCATGACATCAGGTTTTCAGCCATCAGATTTGGTCATCATTGCCGCTCGTCCTTCTATGGGCAAAACGGCCTTCGTGCTCAACATCGCCCAGGCCTGTGCTGTAGAACACGGCACTCCTTGTGCCATTTTCTCTCTAGAAATGTCAAAAGAATCGCTCGTACAGAGAATGCTCTGTGCTGAAGCGAAAATTGACTCTAACCGTCTGCGTACTGGGCACCTGCATACCAACGACTGGCAGGCCCTGGCCATGGCCATGGGTCGCCTTGGCGAAGCACCGATTTTTATTGATGACTCAGCCATGGTTAACGTTCTTGAAATTCGCGCCAAGTGTCGCCGACTAAAAGCTGAAAACAAAGCTCTCGGCATGATCATCATCGACTACATTCAGTTGTTGCAAGGCCGTAAAGCAACCGATAACCGGGTGCAAGAAGTATCTGAAATTTCCCGTTCGCTAAAAACCCTGGCCCGAGAATTATCCGTGCCAGTAATCGCACTCTCCCAGCTCTCCCGGGCAGTAGAAGCTCGTCAAAACAAGCGACCAATGCTCTCAGACTTGAGAGAATCGGGCTCAATCGAGCAAGACGCCGACTTAGTTATGTTCATTTATCGCGATGAGTACTACAACCCCGAAACTGAGCAGCGGGGCGAAGCCGAAATCATCATCGCCAAACAGAGAAACGGCCCCACTGGTACAGTCGATTTGCTCTACCAAGGCTCAATCACACGCTTCCTCAACAAAGTGCATACCGACGGCGCCCCTAATCCGAATCGAGACTAGTGTTTTTAAAGTAGGTGTTGCTATGTGGGTGAGTGGCAAACGACCACCAATAACAACTAGTCCGACAATCATGCTTATATTTATTATCGGCATTGCTGTACTTATAACAATGCTTGTAACCAGCAATCAAACGGCTCATGATGAGGCTTTGAGAGCAAAAGAATCAGATTTGATCCAGCAGCAAAAAAGTAATCACTAAAAACTAACTTAGTCTACTGGGGCAGAAATAATTTCGTCAGAGCTGTGGCCGATTACCGGCTGGCACTCAAATTCGCCGGTTTCAATATTGAGCACACCGAAGGCTGTGGTGGTGGCACTGGAAACAATCAGTTTTTTACCATCAGGTAAGAGAAAAATATTGCCTGGAAAATCAATATCGAGAGGCAGCTTGATTTGCTTAACTGAAGCTTTGCTGGCAGTATCAAAAACTGCAATCATATTGTCTTTGGCAATGGCGTTATAGAGGGTGGCTCCGTCAGCTGAAATAGCAAGCCCAGTTGGTCCATTGCCTGTTTTGATGTTTGCAAGAATGCCCCGTTTGGCAATGTCGATTACAGCAATATGATTGAGTTCACCACGGCATGATACATAGGCAGTCTTGCCATCGGGCGAAACCACAACTGCAGTTGGATTGGCACCAACCACAATGCTGCCCAAAACTCTTTGATTCAATGTAGATATAAAAGTCACCTGACCAGTAATGGTATTGAGCACCAATACGGTGTTGCCATTGGGCGTCATCGCCATGCGGCCAGGGCCTGGCGGAACTTTTGTGCGCAGTAAGACCTTACTGGTATCAACTTCCACCACAGCAACATCAGCAGTTCCGCTCTCTGATACATAAAGTAGTTTGCCGTTAGCAAGGGCAACCACCGATTTTGGTGCAGACTTAGGTAGCAAATCGATCTGGCCAACGAACTGTTTAGCCTTAGTATCGAGAATGAGAATGCGATTCTTGCTCATATCAGCAATATAGAGTCGTCCAGAAACGTAGGCCATGCCTGCCGGCGTCCCTTCTGTGGGGAAATCGCTTATTTTCTTCCAGGTCGCTTGATCAACTAGAGTGATATTTCCTGAATTACGCGATGTCAGAAAAATACCTTGTCTAGAAGACTTCGCTTGGGAGTCTCTGGGCTTCACTAGAGGCCCACTAGCGCTAGCGATCTCTTTTGCCGGCTCCCCCAGAGGCACAGCAGTCTGACCAACAACAGTCTTAAATGTAGTTGGCAAAATAAAACCTTCAGGCACAATCAAGTCTTCAACCAGGTGTCCGGCTAAAATTGTCTTTCGCGCCTTCTCGCTAAGGGAAGCAAGGGGTAGAAAAGTTCTGCTCTTACCGCTGACAATTACCCGAATAAAAGTCACCCCATTGTCAAAGAAAAGCACCTGCGGCTTAACTTTGACGGACTGCTGCAAAGGGTAAACTTCAAGTAGTTTTACCTGTGGTTTCTTGAGCACTTGTGGTGGCATCACCGGCAAGTAGAGATCGCCATCTTTTGTCTCCAAGGCCCCATCAAGGCGCAAGCGACATTCAGGAAAGATACTCTTAAGAGCTAAAACGAGTTCAGGACTTTGTCGCGTGGCATAGGCGGGCAGCGCTTGAGTGACTGCCACAAGCAAAAGGGCGACAGCAAGAAACCTCCTCAATACAAAGGAAGACTTTGCCAGCCTGGGCTCAAAGCAATCATCTGTAGTGCTAGGGTAGAAAGCTTGCAAGAATTACTCTTTAGGCCTAAAAACGTCGACAATCTTATCGAAAATTCCTTTATCTTCAGCTTCAGCTGGTTCAGGATCTTTCTCTTGTGATTTTTTCTTCTTACTATTGCTGCCGTTTTGTGAATTCTTATTATCGGCTTTGTGATCAGTACCCGAAGCAGAATTTTTGTCGCCCTTCTCGCTGGCAGAATCTGACTTATCAGGTACCGGAGCACTCACTTTTAATTTCTCATGGCGAATTTCAGCTAGCTGCTCAAGTAATTTACGCTCTTCGCCGCTGAGCTTGGTTGGGGTTTCAACAACCACGTGCACCACATGATCACCACGCCTCGATGGGTTATTTAGATGCGGCACACCCAAATCTCTCATCACCAATTGGCTTGAAGATTGAGTACCAGCAGGCACTTTCAAAACCTTCGCCCCTTCCACTGTCGGCACCAAAATTTCGGCACCAAGGGCAGCCATAGAGAAGCTGATTGGTTGCTTAACGTGAATGGTAAAACCATCTCGGACGAACTCAGGATGGTCTTTGACATTCAATACAACAAACAAGTCTCCAAAGACACCGCCACGAGGGCCCTTGTCACCGGCTCCCTGGAGCTTAAGGCGATCGCCATCTTTAACACCGGCTGGAACTTTGACGTCGAATTCACGCGACTTTCTCGTTTGACCAGCACCCTTACAATCTTTGCAAGGCTTCTCAATTTTCTTACCTGAGCCAGCACAATCTGGACAGGCAATAATCTGGTAACTCTGCATAAACAGCATGTTAACCAACTGTTTGACTTGACCTTGGCCCTGGCAAGTATTGCAAGTAGAAAGGTTGCTACCAGGAGCGGCTCCGCTACCTTCGCAGGTAGTGCAATCTTCTAGTCGTTTGACAGTAATCTTCTTCTCTAAACCAAAGACAGAATCAAGAAACTCTAAATCAAGGTCATAGCGCAAGTGAGCACCCTGACGTGGTCCTGAGCGACTGCCGCCGCCTCCACCAGAAAATCCACCACGCATGCCGCCGCCGAAGAGTGCATCGATAATGTCTTCCATGCCAAAGCCCTGGAAGGAACTGAAATCGACGTTATCGAAATCGCGGGTCGACCCCTTCACACCTTCGTGGCCATAGCGATCGTAAGAAGATTTCTTTTGCTCATCTGAAAGTACTTCATAGGCTTCAGCAAGCTCTTTAAATGCTGCTTCGTCGCCACTTTCTTTGTTGTCTGGGTGAAGTTGTCTGGCGCGGTTGCGAAAAGACTTCTTGATCTCATCGGCTGAAGCCCCGCGGGCTAGACCTAGAACTTCATAATAATCACGTTTTGCCATAGTTTCCAAGCGAGCACCTTTGGTTTATCCATTCACTTTTTTACAGCTCTTCTAATTAAAGGTCAAAATAGAAGGTCTGTCGCAAAATTTTTCTTTGCCTTAATCAGTTTTCTTCACTATTCACGATCACTATTCACAATTTGAGCAGAAGAATCTCGAGAATCTTGATCTAATGCTAAATCATGGTCGAGCAGTGAATCTTTATCGATCAATGAGCTTGATACCTGTTGACTAGGACGCCCCACCTCACCTAGCTCGATGGGACGATCTTCGACATAGTTTGGCTTCTTTTTACCAGCATTCGGCGCTGTCGCCTGACGCTCTTCTTTACGGGGCTGCGATTGACGATTGCCAGAGTGAATAACGCGACCCAAATCAAGCAGCGATACATCAAGACCGGCAACTAACTGCTTCAATTCAGCAGCATTGTCCTGAACAAGGGCTTCCTTCACTAGCTCTACAGCCTTCATCACCTTATCGACATGCACTTTATCGACTCGGTCGCCGTATTTTGTTACAGTCCTTTCAGCCTCGGCACACATAGACTCAGCTTGTACGCGAGTAGATATGCGCTCCCGCACCAATTTATCTTGATCAGCAAATTCCTCTGCTTCGCGCTGAAGATGCTCAACTTCACCAGGGCTCAAACCAGTAGTACGTTGAATGGTGACTGAGTGCTTGATACCCGAACCATGGTCGCGGGCCGAGCAATGAACAATGCCATCAGCATCAATATCGAAAGTAACTTCAATTTTTGGTACTCCCCGTGGAGCACCAGGAATGCCTGTGAGATGAAACTTAGCCAACGACTTGTTGTCAGCAGCCAATTCGCGCTCACCCTGTAAAGCATGCACCTCGACTGAAGTCTGGGCATCTTCGGTGGTGGTAAAAGTCATGGTGCGACTGGTAGGAATAGTTGTGTTGCGCTCTATTATGCGAGTGAACAATCCACCGGCTGTCTCAATTCCTAGCGATAGTGGAATGACATCAAGCAACAGTACATCTTGCAAATCACCAGCCAAGATTGAAGCTTGAATAGCTGCACCCAGAGCAACGGCCTCATCTGGATTAACAGATTTAGAAGGTTCTTTCTGGAAGAAACGACGAATCATATCTTGCACAGCTGGTATGCGCGTTGAGCCACCAACCAAAATTATGTGTTCAATATCTTGCGGGCTCAAGCCCGAATCTTCTAGAGCTTGTTGCAATGGACCAATAGTAGCTTCGACAAGTCCTGCTGTAATTTCGTTAAACTTAGCTCTAGTAATGGTTGTCTCTAAATGCTTCGGCCCACTTTGATCAGCGGTTAGGAAGGGCAAATGCACTTCCGACACAAGAGCGGTGGATAATTCTATTTTGGTCTTCTCAGCAGTCTCTTTGAGCCTTTGCACTGCCATTAAATCGCCAGCAATATCAAGCCCGGTTTCACGCTTAAACTCGTCCACTAAATAATCAATGATCGCCTGGTCGAAGTCATCACCACCTAGGCGATTATTGCCGCTGGTTGCCTGCACTTCAAAGACGCCATCAGTGATCTCAAGAATGCTGACATCGAAAGTGCCACCACCAAGATCGAAGACCAAGACAACTGCATGTTCGCTAAGCTTGTTAAGGCCGTAGGCCAAAGCACTAGCAGTGGGCTCATTGATAATGCGCATGACTTCAAGACCGGCTATTTGGCCGGCGTCCCGAGTAGCTTGTCTCTGAGCATCATTAAAATAGGCTGGAACAGTAATTACTGCTCTAGTAACTTTCTCACCCAAATAAGCTTCCGCATCGGCCTTGATTTTTTGCAGAACCATGGCTGAAATCTGTTCAGGGCTATGAGAAACACCATCGACCTGAACGCGATAATTACTACCCATCTCACGTTTAATCGACTGCACAGTGCGAGTAGGATTGGTGACAGCTTGTCGTTTAGCTAACTGGCCCACAAGCCTATCGCCACCCTTGGTGAACGCCACCACAGACGGTGTAGTACGAGCGCCCTCTGAATTCTCTATGATGACCGGCTTTCCGACTTCCATCACAGCCACGCACGAATACGTGGTGCCCAAGTCAATGCCGATTATTTTGTCATCACTCATCAGAGTCTAGAATCCAAATTCATACAATAAGAGCCTATTACTCTTCAACGTCAGTGAGGTCGTAGACCTTACTTGTGCCTGCACTTTGGGCAGCCTGGTCATCCTTACTAGTCTCACTGCCAGCGTGGCTGGAAGCATCATTAGCAGAAAGGGAAGCTTCGTAAGCAGCCTTTATTTCTTCAAAAGGGATGTCTTGAGTGCTTCTCTCATTGCCAATTGACTCAAGACTCTCTGAAGTCTCTGTACCAGAAGATGGAACCATAACCTCTTCGGCCTTTTCTGCAACTGCAGCGGCTGCCACTGGAGTAATATCATTAACTTCAGCACTAGCAGCAACTTTATGAGCCTGTGCCTGCTCATAAGCTTCAGCCGCTTCACCGGTAAGTGCCACAGCGACGTTAACTAAAGCCGGTCTTAGAACTTTATCGCGGAACATATATCCATTGCGCAACTGATGAGCGACACAACCATCGGGAACATCATTAGTAGGCACTTCTTGCACTGGTTCGTGGTACATCGGGTCAAACGGTTCGCCAATCGGCTGCATTTGCTTAATACCAACTTGCTCTAAGCAACGACCGAAGCGGTTGCAGACCATTTTCAAGCTGTCCAACATCACTTTTGGCTCAGTCTTCTCAGTCAATTTTGACTGAGCCATATCTAAGTCATCTAAGGCTGGCAAAATCGCTTCGAGAGCCTTTTGCATACCTACCGCTTGGAATTCTTCCCGCTCACGGTCAATACGTTTGCGATAGTTCTCAAAGTCGGCAGCCAAGCGCTTGTATGAATTTTCCCATTCACTGGCCTTACCTTCAGCGTCGCGCAAGGCGTTCTCAAGATTATTGATTGCCAGTTGATGACCTTTATCATTTTGGCCAGCCGGAGCTTTACCCAAGTCTAGGCCAAAAGTTTCAGGGTCCGGAGTGTCACCGCCTGCATACATAGCCCGGTAAAAAGCCTTCGCCTTAGACTGGCGATCTTCTTTTTCTTTTGGTGACTCCTCTGCTGGAGGGGTCAGGGCGTCGTTATCGTCAATAGCCATCCCAGAAAAGGTCTCCCAACTATCTTGACAAATGCCAAGCGGTATAAATCACTAACTCTAATTTTAAACGCGAGCCTTATAATTCTAATGCCTTTGGCGGGCAATAATGCGAATTACTCGCCGATCTTAAAAACCGCAAACTTAAAAACACAAAACTAAAAAAACTTATGTATATCGAAGAAACCGCACGCTTGGCACTATACGCCCCTGGAGAATTCGGCAAAGGCAGCTCTAAAACCGCCGAAGGGGTACTACGTTATGGCAAAAATCCAATAACTTGCGTAATTGACCAAAGTCAAGTTGGCAAGTCAATTAAGTCTGTTACAGGAATCGATGCCGAAGCACCAATTGTTGGCAGCGTAGAAGAAGCCTTAGCACTAGGGGCAGACGCTCTACTCTTAGGCACAGCCTGGAATGGCGGCGCTATGCCCGACCACTGGCGGCAAGACATCGTCAAGGCATTAGCCGGAGGCTTAGATGTCATCAACGGTCTTCATGACTTCCTTGAAGACGATGCCAATATTGTTGCCGCAGCAAAAAAACACGGCAAGCGTCTCTTCGATGTGCGCAAACCGCCTGAAAACCTACCGGTGGCTGCAGGCCGAGTACTAGAAAACGGCAAATACAAAGGTAAAGACAGCCTTGTGGTGCTAACCATCGGCAGTGATTGCTCGGTAGGCAAGATGACCGTGGCCCTTGAAATTCAACGATCTGCCAATAGAAAAGGCAAAGAAGCTGCATTTGTTGCCACGGGCCAGACCGGAATTATGATCTGCGGTCGCGGCATAGCTATTGACCGAGTAATCGGCGACTTTATGGCCGGTGCCACAGAGATGATGGTGTTAGAAGCAGTTCAAGAGGCCCCTGTGGTTTTGGTCGAAGGCCAAGGTTCATTGGCCCATCCAGGTTTCTCCGGGGTAACCATGGCTCTGGTGCACGGATCTTGCCCTCAGGCCATGATTATTTGCCATCGACCAAGTCGCACCCATATCAAAGGCACAAACTTTGCTATTTCAGATTTGAACAGACTAATAGCTACCTACGAGTCAATAGCAGCCTATATGCGACCAAGTAAAGTTATTGGCGTAGCGCTAAATACCAGTGACCTGAGCGAATCTGAAGCCAAAGCAGCCATAGCCGAAGTTGGGGCTCAGACCAAACTGCCAACGACAGACCCAGTAAGATTCTCTGCCGATATACTCTGGCAAGCAATCGAAGATTTTTCCCTTACTCCATCCATTCACTAATAAGGAAAGTCTGTGAAATCAGCAGCAAATACAAAATCAAAGTCAATTACTCTCAGCTTTGAGGCGCTTGACCTTACCCTAGACTACCCCTTTGGCATTTCTTACGGCACTTCTAGTACTTCCCACAATGTCTTAGTCAAACTTGAATACGACGGACACGTCGGCCTCGGCGAAGCATCCCCCGCCAGCTATCACAGCGAAACCCCAGCCACGGTGCTGGCAGTGCTAGGCGAAATTGGCTCTAAGCAAGAAAAGATTTTGGGCAACGACCCTTTTGCCGCTGTTGAAGTTGCCAGACAAATGGACCTTATGATCGCTGGAAATTACTCAGCCAAGGCCGCCATCGAAATGGCAATGCATGACCTGGCCGGGAAAATTTGCGGTCAGCCAACTTATAAGATGCTCGGCCTCTCTAGCCATGCTTATCCGATGACCGATTTCACCATTGGCATTGATTCACCCGAAATGATTGAGCGAAAAACTAAAGAGGCTGTTGAAGCAGGCTATAAAATGCTCAAGGTCAAAGTAGGCACCAACTACGATCATCAAATCATCAAAAGCGTGCGAAAAATGGCACCTAATCTACCGCTTCGGGTTGACGCCAACGGCGGCTGGTCAGTGAAACAAGCTATTGAAATGTCTAAATTTTTGGCCGACCATGGCGTTGAATTTATCGAGCAACCATTGCCGAAAAACGCCCTGGTTGAAGATTTTCGCCTGGTCAGACAAAATGCCGCTATTCCTATATTTGCCGACGAAAGTGTCTGCCGCGCCAGTGACGTAGCAAGACTAGCCGGTGCGGTTGATGGAGTTGTTGTCAAATTAGCTAAATGCGGGGGACTGCTCGAGGCTATTAGAGTAATTTCGACTGCCCGTGCCCACTCGATGAAAGTGATGTTCGGCATGATGATTGAATCATCAATTGGCGTCACAGCTGCAGCCCATCTGTCTAGCCTGTGTGACTACTTAGACCTAGACGGAGCCTTACTTTTGCGCGACGACCCCTATCAAGGCGCCGTTTACGAAGATGGCTATCTGCGACTGCCAGAAGGCCCGGGCCTCGGCGTCGCCGAAAGAAAATAGCGAGAAATAACTAGTTAGCCCCACTTCGCCAAGCGGTCTTTAATTAGCTCAATGGTTGAAGGTGAATAGAGAGTGAATACCTTCATCTTGTTGCGCGGTGCTAGAGCGGCCACGGTCTCTTCACTGAGGCTATCGCAAACAAATAAATTGGCATGTTTGACAATATATTTAAGCTCTTGCTGCTCATCGCGCTCAATGGCGCGAACGGCTACTTCCTCGCCGCGCATGGCTGCCACCAGATTTGATGCCATGTGCAACAATGTCGGAGAAACTGAAACCAACACGACTAAACTCTGCGCTGGCAGATTGGCCACAGCTTCCATTTCAACCCTGGCAGGCTCGATGTTACAAGCAACGAGCCTCGTCAAGTCATTAACATGCTTTTGAAAAGAAAATAAGTGGTAGAGACTTGCCACCAGCAAAGACTCTTTCATTTGGTCAAGATCGGCCAAAAGTTCCTGGGGAGTAATTGTCTCCACCGGGATTTTGAAATGTGGTGCCAACTCACCGACAATTACTTTGTGAAAGTCTTTATTGGCATCCACAGCCAAGATGCGCTTCACTGGTTTGCGCGCCTTTAAACTGCCAAGACAGGCTTGCACTTGCTCATTAGAATAACCACGCTCTGAAGCCCTAGCCACAAATTCGCTGAACATCTCATCTAGATTGAGAGCCGCATCTTGAGCTTCTGATTTGCGTCCAGTAGAAGCCACGCGCACGCCACTGCCCTGTCGAACCTCAAGCAGGCCAACCTCAGCCATATGGTTGTAAGCAGCAGTGATGGTGCTGTAGTGAACCCCTAAGCGATCAGCTAGAGCTCTGATACTGGGCAATTTCTCATGGGCAGCCAGGGTGCCCGAAGCAATTTGCAAGCCGAGCTGTTCAATTAGTTGATCTCTAATTGGAACGGCGCTCTCTTTATTGATACTAATTTTCAAGTGCTTTCCAACTATTTATTCTATGTTGCTTCTAAATTTACGGACCCATGCCCAAGCCAGTCATCGGTCGAACTTGCTCAAAGAAGATTATAAGGGAGGGAGCAAGAACCAACACCATCAAGGTAGGCATGATGCAAAACCAAAGAGGGAAAGCCATAAGCACAGGAAGCCTGGCGGCCTTTTCTTCAGCCTTCTGACCCAATTTATTGCGCAAAAACTCGGCCTGGTTACGCAGCACCTTAGAAACACTGATGCCAAGTTGTGCACTCTGGTTGAGAGAAGCCGAAAGCGAGCGCAACTCTTCCACACCAGTGCGGTTATATAGCTCCTGGTAGGCTTTCTCACGGTTCATCCCGAGCAAGACGTCGCGACTCAATGTCAACAGCTCGTCGTTAATAGCTGATGAAAGCGCAGTTCTTTCACTTGCCACCTTCTGAATCGTGGCATCAAGACCCAATCCGGCATCAACACAGAGCACCATTAAGTCAATTACTTGAGGCAAACTCTCAGCCAGTGATTGCTGTCTTTTCTTGGCCATGACAGCCAACAGGCAATCGGGAGAGAAAAACAAGAAAAATAACGCTAAAAGAGCATAGCCAGGATGAACGAAGAGTGGCAAAAACACAGTCAGTAAGCAAGGATAAACTTTAGCAGCACAAAGGCTGCCAAAATACAGATTGTTGCGCCATCCAGCAAAAACCAAACGCTGCTGCAACCAAACTAGATATTTGCCCGGAGCAAATCGCATTAGATAGACAGCCGGCTCGGTTAAGAAAGCCGGTAATAGAAACTGGCTAGACGAGCTATTGGCTTTCGGCCTCAGTGCAACAGCCAAGAGCACAAGCAGAAGAACTGCAGCGGCCACCAGCTCTGGGTAAGTAGTGAGAAATTGAGTCAGTGAAGACATCTTAAATTTTCACCTCAGTCATCTTGTTAATCAAAACTATGCCAACAATCTCAAGCACTACCGCTAGTGCCAACAACATACGACCCATATCACTGGTAAACAGCGGCTCTAAGTAGCCGGGGCTGAGCATTTCAAGAGCTGTAGCCAACATCAGAGGCAAGAGTCCGACGATAATTCCGGTCAAGCGGCTTTGACTTGTCAAAACACGCACCTGTCTTTTTAGTTTAAGCCGTTGACGTAGAGTCAAATTGGTCTTCTCTAACAGCTCAGCTAAACTGCCACCCACTTCAGCTTGAATGGTGATTGCACGCCTAATCAAGTCAAGTTCGTCTGACTTGTACTTAGTTACGGTGTAACTCAGGGCCTCACCAAAGGGTTGGCCTAAATTGATCCGCTGCAAAATCTGCGAAAACTCTTCGCCCAGTGGTTGGGCCGACTCTTTGCCAACAGAGCGTACAGCCTGAGGCACGCTATGACCAGTACGCAAAACTGAAACCATCAAATCGATGGCGTCAGGCAGTTGCTCGATAAACTTGGTGCGCTTGCGCGCGGCCAACACAGCGATATAGATTAGCGGCAAAGAACAGCCAACGAGAGAGAGAGCTAGGCAAATTAACTCAGGTACAGCAAACAAATACGCAACTAATCCCGGTACCAGAGCAGCCGAGAGCAATACTAGAACAAAGTCAGCAATGCTCATTTCAATAGCAGACTGCTCAACTAAACGTACAAGCCAAAGTGGGGCAGAAACACGAGCGAACCGAGGAATAACGACTTGGGGTTTTAGAATAGAGACAAACATAGAAGCAGTATTCTTAGAGGCGAGGCCAATGCTTTTACTAGATGAATCGCCATACTCACCTGAAGCAGAAACAAGCATCGGCTGCTCTGTTCTTCTCTCAGCTGAACTCGTCAGAGCCTGCTGCACACGCAAGGCAACTTGCTTTCTGCGCTTATAAATTTTAATAACGCGAACGGCCAGCACACCAGCCAGTATCGAAAAGAGCAAAATTGCAATTATGGTTGTATTCATCGGGCACCATCACTTATTGATGGGTCTACATGAATAGAAGATCTTTCTTCTTCTGCCTCATGTGCCTCCTGAAACTGCAGGTCAAAGCGGCTCTCATCTACTGGCTCAAACCAATAAGAGGGTAGAGGCAAGCCGTGCTCAACGAAACGCTCAGACTTAAGCGGCCTGATACCACAAGCATTGTGGAAACCAATTGAATTGCCATCTTGACCAGCACCAATTTGGCGGAACTCAAAGAGATCTTGCATGCCCACAACGCCTTCTTGCACTCCGGTGACTTCAGTGATGCTCACCACTCTTCTTGTTCCATCAGAAAGACGCTTAACTTGAACCACCAGATCAAAAGCAGAACCGATCTGCTCACGGATACTGCGTTGTGAAAGTTCCACACCTGATAATAAAACCAGAGTTTCAATACGACTGAGCGCATCACGACCACTATTGGCGTGGACAGTAGTGAGGGAGCCTTCGTGACCAGTGTTCATGGCTTGAAGCATATCGAGAGCCTCTGGTCCACGCACTTCGCCAACCACAATACGATCAGGTCGCATCCGCAGCGCATTCTTCACTAATTCTCGCTGACCGACAGCACCACTGCCCTCAGTATTAGCTGGTCGCGATTCAAGGCGTATGACGTGGCGCTGTTGCAAGCGCAACTCCGCAGTATCTTCGATAGTGACAATTCGCTCAGTATCACCAATATACGACGACAGCACATTGAGCAAAGTGGTCTTGCCGGCAGATGTGCCACCAGAAATGAGAATATTAAGCCGAGCCTTTACAGCCTGCTGCAGAAAATCAGCCATGTTTTTAGTCAGGGCATTTCGCCCAATCAAGTCTTCAAAAGCAAATGGAACTGGTCTAAAACGACGAATTGAAAGAACCGGCCCATCGAGAGAAAGGGGCGGAATAATGGCATTAACACGGGAGCCATCGGGCAGACGAGCATCGACGATTGGCGACGATTCATCAATGCGACGACCGATTCGAGCGACAATTCGATTAATGATATGCAGCAAGTGTCGATCGTCTTTAAATCTTATAGCAGTCTCAACCAGCTTACCGTCGCGGTCAATCCAGACACTCTGTGAGCCGTTGACCAATATGTCATTTACCATTGGATCAGACAAGAGTGGCTCAAGCGGGCCCAGACCCAGGGTTTCGTAGAGCACCTCTTGGGCCAAATTATCGCGCTCACTGGTTGAAAGTGGCAGTCTCTCTTCAGCAATAAGCAAGCGAATAGTGCCTTCAATTGCCTCTTCTAGGGCTTCACTTCCATCTAATTGAGTGAGAACGGCGACATCAATCGTCTCAATCAAGCGCTCGTGAATCTTCGATTTGAGATCATGATAGAGGCCAACCTCGTGCTCGTCTTTAGCTTCAGCAGCCGAAACTTTGGTAAGGCGGCGGCTAAGTGACAAGCCTGCTTTTTTCTCGACGGAAGCTTCAGGGTTGCTAGAAACTGTTGACGGGGTCACTATTGTTTTTTCGACAGCCTGGCTGCTAGCCAAAGGCACGGCTGGCGAAGCAGTGGCGCTCTGACTTTGAACTTGACTCTGACTAGTCAGTAGTTTGCGCAGCTTAGACATACTATTTTTCTTGCCCCAAGCTGATTTGCTGCGAATTAAAATTAGCCGACGGAGAATCTAGACTGTCGCTTTGACAAGCCAGTACAATCTCATCTATAGCCTTTGAGAAAGGACTGCGTGGATATTTGGCCACAACCGGAACACCTTCAATAGAGGCGCTCTCGCAGGCTTCGTAAGCATTTGGCAAGCGCAACATTGACACACCATTAAGTTCGCTTGAAAGTTGTTTCTCAATCTCTTTCAACTTGCCACCAGATCGATTCAACACAGCGATCAAGCGATCGTTAGCCAAGCCCAGATCTTGAAAAACATCAAACCAGCGACGAGCAGCAGCAAGAGCTGTTACTGTCGGTTCAAGCACTAAGACTATACAATCACAGAGATCTAACATCGATACCAAGTCGAGATTGACCGAGCGAGGCAAATCAACGACGCACGTACCGGGAAGTTCTTTAAAAAGGCTAAGTAGGCGAACAACTTCAGCTAGTGATACTTGTAGAGCCAAATTGGCGTCTAAAGGCGGGCTAAATAAACGGAATTGCCGGGCCAATTTAGCGGGCTCTAGAACGATATTTTCAGCGCAAGCTGCAATAACTTCATCGTCAACAGCTGAGCGCCGTGCCAGATCAAGCAATGAGTATCGCGGAGTGCAATTCAAGAGACAGGCGGCATCGGGCTGTTGAAGATTCGCATCGAGCAAAGAAATAGTTTTATTTGCGGCCGTTGAGGCAAGAGCTGCTGCCAGATTGATACTTAAAGTGGTAGCACCGACACCACCCTTGGCGCCAAGAACACCAATCACCTTGGCTGTAGTTTTCGCTTTATTCTTGCTCAACATCATCTAATTCACCATAACGCGCGGTGAAAGTGACGGAGCCATAACCACAGAATGCGGACGGCTACTGATACCAAGACCATCTGACAGCAAAACCCGGGCCTTAAATGGAGCCACTGGAGCAGGCAGTAAGCTCGTGCTCGCACTCGAAGCACTGCTGGGCACAACTGCTGCAGCATTGGCGAAACTAGCATTACGCAGTGCCACAGAATCGGGCTCAAGCATTACTGTCAAAGCAATTGACTGATCAAAGATAACGGGAGTGGAAAGTAATCTCAGTCGGGCAAAACCAACTACTTCATTGCTTGGGCCAGCGCTGACGAAATTCGGGTCGCTCGCCAACACAGGGAAAATGTAAGAGCGCCCAACCTGCAATTTTTGCAGTTGCGACAACAACTGCTGTTGCACAGTGGCGGAAGTAAACAAACTTGAGCTCAAATTGAAAGCCGAAAGTCGACTACCCCGCTCAACCAAGGCTGGCGGTATCTCACTAGCCGAAACAACCGGAGCAAAGTAAGCCAAGCTGGCCAGAAGCTGATTAACAGAGGTATTACTAGCAGCATCATTATAGTAATTGAGCGAAGATGCCGAGCGCGTCAAGTTAACAAGAGCACCACGCATGGTGTTAGATGAAGCAGCTGCAGAAGAGGCGCTAGGGGCGAGAGTAATTTTGATTGCCGCTGTTGAACGGGCAGAATTGGGGTCTGCCAGAAGCTTGAACTGTAAATTACTCAACGCCACGGGCAAGGTAGCAAACCCAATGAGGTCTTGCTCACGAGCAGCAGAGCTAGAACTAGTACTAATGCGGGGCACACCGGCGCCAATACGCGAAGCCGGTTGAGCTATCACTTCTACTAGTCTATGAGGACTGGCCAGACGAGCTTCGGCTGGCACCGCAGGACCAGGCAGGCCATCGCTAGAAGCACTGCCGCTAAAAGCATAAATCAAGGGTAAGAAGAAGAGCTTGAGGGCATCGCTGTCATCGCGGCGACCGCGTACTTGCAGGAAGTAATCACCACTATCGGCAGAATTAGGATTGTTGACGACAGTAACGTCACTAGCATCAAACTTCACAGCGCTCTCTGCTGCAGACAGTCCTTGAGCGCTAGAATCAGGACCATAAGGGGCTCTATTCCAGGAAAAATTATCGATTGCTCCAGAAGCCTGACCGATTGTTTGTCTGATATTGGCTTCAGCTTGACTGCGACTAAAGACTTGCTCAGGCCTGGTCAATGAGGCTGAAAAAGCGCCAAGGGCAGCGGCTTCGGCACCATAACGTACAGCAGACGAGGCGTAAGCAGTGCGCATAACATCAACCGAGAAGGCCATGAATGCCACACCCAAAACGATAATAAAAGCGACAAGAGGCAATACGGCAGCACGGGAAGCACGCCTGGTGCCAGGTGCTAGATTGCGCTTTCTATTATTGTTGTGTTGACTGGGGAATTTCATAAAGATCTCTTTTGCTGCCCGAGAAGACTTCCACCACCCATCTTGCCGTCTTACCAATTGGAGCTAAAGCTGCATCAATAGCCGGCGGGATAGAAACAGATGGGGCAGGAATGTCTAGAAGACCAGAAGAAAGAGGGGGAGGTGGCAGCATGTTTGAATTGATACCAGCAGTGGGGACGGATGAGCCGCGACTTTCTGCAGCCAACTTCAAATGCTCTTTTGCTTCTAAAGCTTTTGACGGCAACAGGTCTGATTCGCCATAACCAACAAGATGAGGTAGCTCAGAAGATAAGCGATTGCGCAATACCAACTTAATCTTGCCGCTCTCTTCCGCTAGGGCCAGAAGCTCAGCCTGTTCTGAGCTTACAGCTAAAGTAATGCGGCTACTTTCTTGACCTCGCAAAGAACTGCTGTGCAAGGCCTCTCGAGGATAACTAAAGAGCACAGGAACACTTTGACAAACAGTCTTACTATATTTCTTACCGTCTAATGTGCTGGTGACGATGACGTCGACTTTGTCACCACTATTGATACTGTGATCAACCAGGGCATAATCATCGAGTTTCAGGGTAATAGCGCGTTCGTGATTTTCAATGCGCTGCGCAATACCGTCTTTGCCAGCAAAGAGATTAGCACTGACGATTGGCTCGCCTTTACCTATATAGGTATTAGCCACTCGACCTACCAACAAATTTGTTTTTAAAAACATATCGTCGCTGTAGTATGAATCGGGCACGATCACATAGTGCAAATCTTGAAAGCTAATCCGGGTACCAGGAAAAATGTCCTGCCCAGCTCCAACAATCTGCACTGTCTTGGCCACCGGTGCATGAGGGGCAAAAGTACGAGCTGCCGCCACTAGCAGAAGTATTACGACTAGAGCGATAAGGATCGGCACCAAATTAAAAGACTTTGGGCTGACACTCTTGGCTGGTAAACGTTCTCGCCCAAGCAATGACGAAACCGATGAAATTTCTGAATTTGTCGCTGGGATTGACGTACGCATAGACACCTCGAAATAGAACTATTTAGTTACTACTGCTGGTAAACCTCTGTGAAAGACACTGCTCTCTCAGATATTGGAAAATTGAGAAATGAAACAGGAGAACCGCCAGCGCCACTGTAGACACCAACTGAATTTCCAAATTCGCTAGCACTAGTGGAGAAGGCATTGCCAACAAAAACAAAAGGATATTCTATGCGCACGCCCACGGTGCCCGGAGCAACTTGATCTTCGATACTGCCATCCGAATCAAAAGGCAGCACCTTGACCTTGGCACCAGGAGGAAGGCTACCGGTGGTGCCTTGGGAAAGCAGTTTCGCCGAGCCGAGCTGTTGAGCAACAACTGAGTTGGCATTGACGGCGTCTCCAGAAGTTGAGAACCCAGTCAAACTCTCTCGCACTTGGGCGTCACTCAATTCTGGTGTGCGACTAGCAAGGCGAGCAGCTTCCTGACAGGCCATAGCGACAGCCTGTTTGGTATAAAATACCCGTCCAAAATACATAATCGTCAAGACAATCAATAACAAGAATGGAATGGCGAAAGCAAACTCGACCATTGATTGACCACCAGATCTATAAGTAGACTTATAAGTAGAACTGATCAAGTTACGGTAGGAGCAAGCCTTGCCCCTACCGCGATATGTCTGTCTCTTTGACGATCTAACTTTTAATTCAGGCATCAGTTACCTTAAAAGTTTGAAGAGTGTTTGCCAAACAAACACTCTTCAAACTACATATAAAACTAGGTCTATTGCAGTACCCATGGAGTTGCAGTAACTTTGACAGTGCGGCCCACAGCTGCTGAAGTTGAACCACCATAGTTTGTAGCGGTTTCAACGTTTCTAATCATCTCGCCAGAAATGTGACCGAGTGAACCAAGAGCAACGACGCAAAGAGCGGCGACGCAACCGATGCCTAGGGCATACTCAACCATGCTCTGGCCACGTTTGCTGCGCTTGTTGTTAGACTTGTTAGATTTCATGCCAATCTCCAATGCTGATTGATAAAAGTACTAAAGCTCTGCTTGCCTGAGCCAGTGCCGCTTGAAAGCGACTACTGAATAAGAACTCTTCGTCTCGCTAGTGAAGTACAAGTACCCTGTAAGCAATTGCGAATTATTCTCATTAGCAACTATTGAAAGTTATCACTCTCAATAGTGAGTGTCAATCGAACATGTCTAAAGAAAATATAAAGGCTTTGGTGCAAATCGCGCCAAGAACAGCCAGCAGTAAGCTTTCTAAGCACTTTCATGGCGTTGATTCTCAATCTCAATTGAGACAAACTGACATTTCAAGCAAAGCCGCAATTAGCACTTGATAATAAAGTAAAACAAAGACTAGTCGGGGTAATTGCCCAATTTTCACGATTTAGAAATCATTCTCAATTAGAATCAAGACAAGAATGCAATTGAATAAGTTGAAAGTATGATCACTCTGGCCAGAAATCGGCGAACATATATGTATGGATGAAACAAAAAACAGACTGCTCTCCACCCAGGAAGCAATCGAAGCTATCGTCAAAGCTATACCGCGGGGAGACCACTTAACCGCTCCCGAAGTGTACGAGCTAGCAGTAGAACAAGGCTTAAAAGTTAGCTTGTCGACGGTATATCGCACCCTCAATCGCCTTAAAGCGGATGGCAATGTCATCACAGTTAGCGGCGATCGTGGTCTGCGCTATGAAGCAGCAGAAGAGGGTCCAGCTCACGACCATCTGATCTGTCTAGCCTGTGGCATGACCATCGAATTTTACGATGAACTCATTCGCGGCTTTGGTAAAGCAGTGGCCCAGCGCAAAGGCTTTGATCACACCACCAGCCGTTTTGACATCCTCGGATATTGTCAGAATTGCCGCTCGAAAGATACCAGCCATAAAATCGACCTAGTGCAAGATGCAGTGGCTGCAGCCATCGAACGCACAGAAGAAGCACTTGGTCAAATGCGCCTGGGCCTAGAACAATTGCGTATGCGCAAATTTACCAAGGCTTACTCGCCCATTAAGTCGGCCACTTCGCAACTAACCCAAACAATCGAAGACCTCGACTACGCCGCCAACTCACTAAGCGGTGACGCTCCTCCGGCCGCTCACAACCATACCCACGAATAGCGTCTAACGAGCGCCCTTGATAGTCTCAGCCACTTTTTTTTTATAGAGCCGATCGCGAGCAGCGGTTAAATCATTTTCTGATTCAACAATTACATCTTCAAAATACTTCAGGCTAACTTTGCGTTTCTTGTTTATCTGAGCACGCTTACCAAGCATCTTGGGCAGCAGCAATAAAGCCTTAAAGCTGCCTTCAATCCAGGGCAATACTTGCCCGCCACGAACGCAGACCACAGCCAAATAGTAAGCCTGCCAAAAAGCAATCTGCGGCAAGAACTTAAGCAACAGCGGCAGCGGAATATTTTTGACGATTGTGTTCCAGTTATTCTGCGCTGAAAGCTTTACCACCAGGGGAGAGTAGCCACTGCCAGTGGTACCGCAACCAAGATGGTAGATACGAGCAGTTGGAATGTAATAGCACTTATAACCTGCACTCTGGGCGCGCAAGGCTATATCTACATCTTCTAAATAAGCAAAATAATCATCGTCGAACAAGCCAATATCACAGAAAAGCGAACGGCGATAAAGAGCAGCTCCACCGCAGGCTCCTAGAATATAGCGACCTTGATCAAAAAGACCTGTGTCTTTCTCTCTATGACCGATACGTCCAGGCAGTCCGCCTCGTCTATATCCGTCACCAACGCCGTCTAGCAAGGTATGGTCATCATAAGCGAGCATTTTGCAACCAAGTGAACCGCACTCAGGATGCTCATGCATGCCCTTGACGAGCTCGGCAATGAATTCGTCTTCGAGCACAGTGTCGTTATTAATGAGAGCTATATACTCGCCCTTAGATTCTCGAATACCGCGATTAACGGCCACAGCAAAACCGGTGTTTTTCTCATAAAGAGCCAAACGGACAAAGGGATAATTCTCGCGAATGAACTCAACAGAACCGTCATGGGAGCCGTTGTCGACGACTATGACCTCAACCTGTTTGTAGCTCTGCTTGGCCAGTGAATCTAGCACTCCAGTCAAAAACCGTTTGCCATTCCAGTTTGGAATTACAACTGAGACTAAGTCTTTGATAGACTCAGGCGCCAAAGTATCGCTCAAAATTTGATCCTTGCTTCAATAAATGCTGCACAGCCAGCTATTTTACTGCTTATAGGCTCTTCTTGCTACATCCGTTTAGTGTATACAGCTATAATTGGCGGAGCCGCTTAATAAATTCCGCATCAGCATCAAAGAAACATTTTGAGTAATTCGAAAATTCTTATCATTACCTTAGAGCCCATCTCAAAGAAGATGGCCGGTCCGGCCATTCGCGCCGTCGAGTTAGGCAAAGCGATTGCTCCAGAATTTCCAGTTGTGGTCTTTTCACCGGTCGAAGTTGAGAATGAAGTCAGGGAAGTACCTAATTTACAAGTAGTTACCGGCGGTGGCCGCCAAAAACTCACTGAATTAGCCACAGAGGCCAGCACAATCTTCCTTCAAGCCAATGTGCTTAAACCATTTCCCTTTTTAAGCGAAATGAACAAGCATTTGATTGTCGATCTTTACGACCCTTATTTATTCAGTGTTTTAGTGCAATACAAAGACGACGCGGTGCAGGCTTCATCGAGTTATCGCCTAATGCACAAAGTTTTAGAAAAACATATGTTGGCTGCCGACCTGACTGTATGCGCCTCAGAAAGACAGCGCGACTATTGGCTAGGAAGATTCTGCGCCCTAGGGCGCATCAACCCAGCCATGTACAACTTTGACCCCAGCCTACGCAAACTGATTGACGTTGTGCCCTTTGGCCTACCCGCAACTGCAGCAGCCAAAAACGGCCCAGGACTGCGTGAACGGATAGTCCAGATTGGTCCTGACGACCCCGTGCTCTTGTGGGGCGGCGGCATCTGGGACTGGTTTGATCCCCTCACTGTAATTGAAGCAGTGAAACAAGTAGCCTCAGAAATTCCTAATATTCGCCTGGTCTTTATGGGCACCAAATCGCCCAACCCCAAAGTGCCAGTCATGGACATGACCACCAAAGCCATTGCCCTTGCAGAAGAACTAGGTCTGACAGACAAAAATGTCTTCTTCTTATCTGGCTGGGTTGACTATGAAGAACGAGTCAACTATTTACTTGATGCCACCATTGCTGTCTCATCGCACTTTGACCTGCCGGAGACACGCTTTTCCTTCCGCACACGGTTGCTTGACTATTTCTGGTGCGGCATACCGATTCTCACCACCGGCGGCGACCAGCTCGCCGAATTGATTGAAGCGGGAGGTGCTGGACTGTCACTGCCCTACGGTGACAAAGATGCTTGGGCCGCGGCTATCAAGCTCTGCTTGAATGACAAAGAGAAGTTATCGGCCATGAAAAGCAATGCCCTGCGTCTGGGTCAACGTTTCCACTGGCAAGACAATGCCGAACCAATTCGCAAGTTTTTGAGAAACCCCTATCACCTGCCCGCTCACGAGACAGTAACCATGCCGAGCTTAATAGAAAGAGCACGGGCGGTATATCGAAGAGGGGGCAAAGAATTGATCATAAAGCGATCAACTGAGCTATTAAATGACATACTTAAGTAATGTCGCCAAAAATCAAACATGCACCGGAACATTTAATTGAAGTTTCCTGGCTTTCGCAAGAAGAAAGCAGAGCTCTTCATGTCATGCGTGACATTGAAAAGTGCCTGAGCAAGGCGCACAAGAAGCTCACCTTTGATCGCGTGCACCAAATCAGGGTAGTACTGAGGCGCTGGTACTCAATCTGGGACATCATGTGCCTAGACCGTTGGCAAGACGACCAATACGAAAAACAAATCGGCCGCACCTTTAAAGAATTGAACAAGCAACTTGGCAAGCTGCGGGATATTGACGTCAATATTGCCCACGCCAAAGAATATTCGCTGCCCGAAGAAGTAATTTTGCTTTGGGTGAAGAAACGCAAGAAACTAACAAAAGTAGTGGCGCAAAGAATTGGCAAGCTCAAATTACACCGGGCAGTCAACGCTCTCAAAGCCTACCTGGGTCGAAAGGCCTACGAGCTTGAGCAGTACCTGGCCTTCAGTGAAGATGAGCTAAAACTCTCAATAAACGATTCAGCCTACCATCACATGGTTGGCTTTCTTGAGGCCACCGAACGTGTCGCTCATGAACAGGCTAAATTGGCCAATAGCGACGAAGAGCTTCATCAGTTGAGGCTCTCAGTAAAACGCTGGCGCTATATATTGGCAGAATTTTTTGGACTGACCAACCTCGAACTTGTGCAAGCCCAACAGCTTCTCGGCAAGCATCATGACTTGACCCTATTAAAGGAAGCACTTGAAGTCGCCGCTAAAAAAATTGGCAGCAAAAAGATCGAGGGGCTAGAAGAAGCCAAAAGCAGATTAGTTCTTGAGCTGAGCAGCTTAACTGAAGAAATAGCGCCCTTAAAAGACAACTTGCCCTACGGCCTAAGGCCATCTACCTCAATTGAAAGCACGTATTGACTGCCCGATTGTCAACAGGTAAATCAAATTGATTTAAGTGATTTATTTGATCAGTTAAGTAATATTGAAAGTAGCTCTAATAACCAAGTCATGAACATACAATCTAAATATCTGAAATTCTGGAAAACTCAATGCCAATAAGAAAGAAAGTAACTATTCTCGGCTCCGGCTCCGCTGGTCTCACCGCCGCCATTTATGCGGCCCGCGCTAACTTAGAACCGCTGGTAATTCAGGGGTTGCAGGCTGGTGGACAGCTGACAATTACATCTGATGTTGAGAATTTCCCCGGCTTCCCTAATGGCATCCTCGGTCCAGAACTGATGGAAGAAATGCATAAGCAGGCTGAGCGCTTTGGTACTCAGTTTATTTATGACAATGCTGAATCGGTAGATTTAAGCAGCCGCCCATTTAAAATTAAGACCAGTTCTGACGAAATCATCACTGATGTATTGATTATCGGTACTGGTGCCTCGGCCAAACTGCTTGGGCTTGAGTCTGAGAGCAAACTGATGGGCCATGGCGTATCAGCCTGCGCCACCTGCGACGGCTTTTTCTTCCGTGACAAAACAGTATTTGTCATTGGCGGAGGCGATACTGCCCTAGAAGAAGCGACCTTCCTTACTCGCTTTGCCAGTTCCGTCACAGTTGTGCACAGAAGAGATAGTTTCAGAGCCTCAGCAATCATGGCTGACCGGGCCCGCAACAATGAAAAAGTGCACTTCATTTTAGACTCAGTGGTCGAAGATATTCTTGATGTCAAAGAAGGCCAAGTTACAGCGATTCGCTTGCGCAATATCAAAACAAACGAAGTACAAGAATTGCCTGCAGACGGTGTCTTCGTTGCCATTGGTCACAAACCAAACACCGAACTCTTCCAAGGTCAAATTGAGCTAACCGAAACCGGCTATATCAAAACCGATGGTGTTAAAACCTCAATTAAAGGCGTCTACGCCGCTGGCGACGTCCAAGACGAACTTTATCGTCAGGCAATCACCGCTGCTGGAACCGGATGCATGGCCGCTCTTGAGGCTCAATGGCTCTTAGAAAACGAAGAAGCCGAAGCCGAGAGTGAAAAAAAAACTCTAGCCAGCACTAAGGCCTCGTAATTACGATTTTTAGTGCTGCAACAAGTAAAATGACTTTAGCCACAAATCTTACAAAGCAGACGGACGGCAAAGCTTTCACGCAGAGCCGTCTTAGAACGGCTGTTCTGGCTAATCCTGACATGGAACTGGCTCTGCGCAATTTTGCCAGAGTTCATCAGGCCTTTGAACATCCTCTTTTCAAAGCCCTAAGAACGAAAAAAATTACAGCAGAAGCCGCAGGTCGTCTGCTCAAGAACTATGATGCTCATGCATCGCATTTGCGCAGGCTCTTGCTCAAAGCCGCCACTATCATGCCAGAATCAGCAGTCGGTTTCATTTTAGAGAACGTGCGCAATGAATACGGCAACGGCGTCGATAGTGAGCGCCACCAGCTGCAACTACAAGATGTCGCCTTCAGTGCCGGTGTTAGCCGCGAGCAGTATAAAAACTTTGCTGTAGAAAAGTCAGTTAAGACTTTCATAAAAGCAGTGACACCACTTTATTTTCCTATCGAACAACACACGACTAAGCATTCTCCTCAGGTGAAAGAGCAGACGCGCTCTCTTTCTAAAGCTGCCATTGCTGCTGGTGCCATTACGGCCACCGAGCTGATGGCAGTTGAAGAATTCAAAGCTCTGCAAATTGCCTTTCAACAATTCTCGCTGCAAGACCACATTTGGTTTGATCACGTCAGAGTAGAAGAGGAGCATTCTGGCGACTCAATTGCTCTGGCTCTCTATTTTCTCAATCACAATCAAAGCTTTGAAGCGGTTGAGTTTGGCTTAACCGGTGTACTAAACGCTAACATGCACCTGTACGATGGTCTGCTAGCAACGCTAACTTAGGTTTAAATTGACGATGAGCGCCAAGCTTCATATCGCCCTGGTATTGCGACTTTTCTCTAGTCAGGGTGGGCTTGAGCTCTATGCCCTGAAGCTAATTGAAGGGCTACTTAAATGCGGTCACAAAGTCACTGTGATTTGCGAAATTGACGAGAGCAATCTCAGCCACCCTAACTTAGTTGTGTACAAATTCGCCGGGGCAAAAAAAGGCAGCAACAAATGGCAGAAAATAGAGCACTACAGGCAAGTTGCGTCAGCAGCCGTAGACAAATTCGGCCCTTTCGACATTGTTCATTCACAACACTTCCCCCTAAATTGTGCGCAATTAGATGCTGTCACTTTTCACAACCATACAGCCGGCCGCTTATCGCTAGTTGGTTATCCCTTAGAAAAGCTGCTCAATAACTTCAAAATGGCCACAGCTAAAGCTTATAAGCTACGCCATAAATATGACCTCGAACTATGTCAAAAATCACTTATGCGCATATTTGTTGCCACGGTGATGAAAGACGATTTCTACAATACCTATCAGCTTGAGCAATCGGCTCCCTTTGCTATTGCTCCACCCGGTGCCAGCTTAGCCCAAGAGCTGCAAGCAGTAGAAGAGAGCAGTGAAGAAGGTGGGCCATTTACCTTCCTTTTTGTCGGCAAAGGCATGCGCAAAAAAGGTCTCGATACACTCTTCAAAGCTTGCTCAATACTAAAGAAAAGAAAACTCGATTTTCGCCTTCTGATCGCCGGTCTGAAAGAAAAACCGCTGCAAAAATTTGACATGATCAACCTGGGCATCAGTTCAAATGTCGAATTTCTTGGCTATCAAAAAGATATGGCCAGGGTCTTTGCTAAAGCCAAAGCTCTGGTTCTACCATCAAAAATCGAGCCCTTTGGTATGGCTCCGATTCAGGCTATGCAATACGGTCTAGTACCAATCGTCAGTCAGGTCTGTGGAGTCAGCGAAGTCTTAAGCGACAACAATGACGCCCTAATCTTGCAGAACCATCTCAGCGCCCCTGAGCTTGCTGACCTCATGGCTAAGCTTATGAGCAACACTGAACTCTACAAAAAATTATCAAAACAAGCGCGTCAATCGGCTCAGACTATAAGCTGGGATAAAACCGTCGCAGCCACAGAAGAAGCCTACGGGCGCATTATTGCCAGCAAACAAAAACTAGTAAAAGAGGATGTTCTGTGACTAAGAAGCAAGATAACAGCCCTAACGTCAAAAGCGTCCCAAACCGTCTGGCCAACGAGACCAGCACCTACTTACAGCAACACTGCCAGAATCCGGTAGACTGGTATCCCTGGGGCGAAGAAGCACTGAAGCTAGCCAAGCAAGAGAATAAGCCAATTTTACTTTCTATTGGCTATGCCGCCTGCCACTGGTGTCATGTTATGGCCCACGAGTCTTTTGAAGATCAAGAGACTGCCGACTTAATGAATGAACTGTTCGTCAACATTAAAGTTGATCGCGAAGAAAGAACAGACCTAGACGAAATCTACATGAAAGCCATTCAGCTCATGACCGGCCATGGTGGTTGGCCGATGACTGTATTTCTTACACCAGATTGCCAGCCATTTTTTGGTGGCACTTACTTTCCCGTGAATGATCACCACGGTCTACCAGGCTTTAAAAAAGTTCTGAAAAATGTAGCCGCGGCATGGAAGACAAGCAATGCCCAGATTCTCGACAGCGCTTCAGAGCTAGCAAATCATCTCAAGCTTATGGAGCGCATCAAGTCAGACAAGAGCGACGACAACGAGAAGACTGGCTTTGCTGCTGTGGTAAACACCAACACCATTAATGCCGCCCTCGAAAAGATCCAGCGCAATTTTGACCGCGATCATGGTGGCTTTGGTGGTGCGCCAAAATTCCCCCATTCGATGAGTCTAGACTTGGCCATGCGGGCCTGCGCTAAATCATCTACGTTCAGTGACAGCCGCAAAGAGGAGTGCCTCGATGTCGTCCAAATCACTCTAGACAAAATGGCCTATGGCGGCATTTACGATCAAATTGGTGGTGGTTTTGCCCGATATTCGGTAGACCGCCACTGGTTAGTACCGCACTTCGAAAAAATGCTCTACGACAACGCCCTCTTGGCTAAGACATATATTGACGGCTATTTATTGACCGGACGGGAATACTGGTTGAGAGTGGCAGAAGGAATTTTAAATTTTGTCAGCCGTGAGCTGACAACTAATCAAGGAGCATTCTATTCAAGCTTAGATGCAGACTCAGAAGGCGAAGAAGGCAAGTTCTATGTCTGGCGCCCCGAGCAAATTACAGCAGTTTTAGGCGAAGAAGAAGGTACCTGGTTCAACCAAGTATTTGGTGTTAGTGAGCGTGGTAATTTTGAACATAAAACATCAATCTTGCATCTGAGCAAATCACCAGAAGAGCTTTCACGCCAGTTCACCACCCCCTTAGACAAACTCTGGCAGCGCATCGAAAGTGCTTCGGCAAAACTGATGGCAGAGCGCGCCCAACGCATTCGCCCAACTCGCGACGAGAAGGTGCTTACCAGTTGGAATAGCTTGATGATTACGGCCTTTATTAAGGGCTATAAGGCCACTGCCAAGCCAGAATACCTGCAAGCGGCACTGAAAGCAGCTAACTTCATCTTAGACAACCTCAAAGTTGATGACCGCCTCATGCGAGTCTGGGGCATGCCAGTCAATGCCACAGATAGCCAAGGCATAGTCAAACTACAAGGTTGCCTTGATGACTACGCTTATTTCATTGAGGCTCTACTCAACCTGGCCAGCGTTGACGGTGATGCAAAATGGCTGAACACTGCCGAACAACTGGCGCAATCGATGATCAAGTACTTCAGAGATGAAGAAGAAGGCGGCTTATTCTTCACCGCTTGCGATCACGAAGAGCTAGTGGTGCGACCACGCAGTCACTATGATGGCTCAGTGCCCTCTGGCACATCAGTAGCCACCAACGTTTTGCTGAAACTCTATAAATTGACTGGTAAAGCAGAGTATCTGACATTAGTCGAAGAAATATTTGGTCTTTACGGACCCCACCTTAGTCGCATGCCTGATCAGTTTGCCAATTTGCTCAGCTGTCTCGACATGTATCTGTTTAATGGCCCAGAAGTGGCAATAGCTCTCGCTCCAAACCAAGACGGACAAGGCGAGATGCTCTTTGCCTTGCATCAGAAATACTACCCAAACAAAGTGGTGGCAGTGGCAAGCGCTAAGGCAGAACTAGAATTTCTCAAAGACAAGACAGCAATAGATCAAAAAACCACTGTTTATATCTGCCAAAACTTTACCTGTGAAAAACCAGTTAACAGCCTTGCTGACCTCAAGACCAAGATTTCAGGCTGGTAAGCTGACTTTACTCAGCCAATCTAAGGTGCGAGAAAAGTAAATTGAAATCGCTCAAGCCGATTTCGAATATACCGTCATCCACACCGTCAAGAGCTTTTTTTGAATCGGCTCGGCGCAGGTCACCCCGACCGAATGGATCCTTCAGTTTGATGGCACGCTTATCTGGGCTGTAGGCCAATAGACCATAGGCATGACCAGGCATCAGTCCGTAAGCCTGACAGTTGCCATTTAACTCAGTGGTGGCAATACCCAATAGTCGCCTCTGACTGCATTTTCGCAAAGCGCTGTCTTGTTCAGCGACAAAATCGCGACTAACTTGAGCACGATTAAACCAGCTACTCAACTGCCTTAAAGTGACGTAGCCCTTGCCAAAACCGAACTCTCCGCACTCAAAAGAAAGTGTTTTATATTCGGTGAGAGGCCTACAACCAAGTAAGACCGCAGCCTGGTCATCGGTGGCACCATAGGCAGCAGCAAAGCCTGGTAGTTCAGAGTAAGCAGTAAAACGACCCTCTAATATGGCATGCTTGCAAAAACGGCGAGTCTGATCAAAGAAATTCTGGTGCTCGTTGCGATATTGTCCATAAGCTTTCTCAAGCACGGGCAGCCAGACTCCGGTACTAAGACAATCTCCGTCTTTGGCTTTAGCATAGAGTAGAAGCTCATAAGGACTAAGTTTTGAGACTGTCACTGTCTCCTTAATACCAGGGAAATAGACGCTATAGCTACCATCGCTGCCAGCCTTAATAGAAGAGAACAACTGGCGGCGGCTACTTTCACTGGCACATAGCGAAGCCACAGTGGCAAGAAAGCGACAATCATAGACCGAACCTTGTTCGATAAACTCGGGTCTAAGAGATTCTAGACCGCGAGTAAAAAGAACACTTTCTGGCCGTGGTAACTTCAGTTCTTTTTGGACGTACATACTCTTCGGTACTAGCAGCTTCAGCCACGTAAAAATGCGCAGTCCTCTGACCGAAACATCCTGGCCTGTGTATTCAATGTCATGCAGCATTGAAACAACTGAGCCAAGGCATAAGACAATACTGATAGCAACCACAATCCTTCTTAGATATGGGCGCAAAAAAGCAACCGAGCTCAAAGCTCCAGTATTTGGTAGGTTCATTAGTAAATTCCTGTCTAAGCCAAGCCGACTGAGGCTTTCTATTCTGAAGATTTCGCCAGGGTTATCAAGCGGATTTACCCTAGATAGAAATAGGCCTTATCACTTACCTAGTTTGCTCGGCCCCTGATTGTCTTCCCCGCTGGGCTTAGGCGGCACAATCAAAAATAGATGTACATGCTTATCAATCTCTGGATCGATCTTCTTTGCCAGGGACAGATAGGCTGCAGCAGCAGACTGATCGCCGGATTGCTTAGCTAGGCCAGATGCAATTTTATAGGCCTCAGCAGTAGGTTCTGGTGATCGGCCAAAGTATTGATTGATCAGGGCAATACCTTTACGAATTCGACCGGTTTCTAAGCATGCCCGAGCCCACAATAACGCGGCATTGGGAGAGTTCGTAATTTTAAATCCTGTGCGCGCAGCGCCATGAGCTACTTCGAAACGGAAGGGATAGCCAGTGTTAAGAGCGGCTCGCACATAGGGTTCGGTGAAAGCAACGTCATTGCGGTCAAAAATACGACCACGGTCAAACTGGCGGCAAGCAAGCTCGGCTGATTCAGGTTTGTTCTCAGCCAAATAAGCTTTACCAAGTGCCAAATGCAACTTGGCCTTAGCGGGATAAAGAGTAAGCGCGCTTTTGGCCAGGTCTCGCATGTACGAAGGATTAGTAATTGTTTCTTGCTCAGCCATGGCCAAGACCAAACCAGCTTTTGCAGAAAGAATAATTTCAGAAGAAAGCCTTTGTTCTTCAGCCAACTTTAGAGCGGCGGCATACAAATTAGCTGCCTCAGAATTCATTTTCTGAATACTTTGATAGCTTGCTTGCGCCATAAGAGCCAAGGGCAATTTCTCGTCTTGCTTCAGGGCTCGCAAAGCTTCAATGTTGCCACGATCAATATTGGCGCCACCATCTATGGTGAGCAAAAATGCCAGCAAAGCCCTTAGCTTCGAATCATTTGCTTCAAGCCTCAGGGCACCGCGCAAAAGTGCACTATTACTAGAATAAGCACGATCGCGCCAGTTAGAGAGACCAACAAGAGTTAACAAGGCAAGCGAAACAAGCAACAGTGGCTTAACCGCCACCCCTATTAATTTACGACCACCTTGCTGCAGCATCCCTGCTAGCGGTGGAGCAAATAAGTCAGCGGCGACAAGACAAAGACCAAAGCACGACATGTAGAAGCGCTCAGCCGATGCATATTCTGGCTGTACGACCAGCGCCTGCGGCAGTAAGCCAATAAGAAATAAATACAGTCCCAAAAGCGTCATAGGCTGGCTTTTAAACTTCACCATTAAGCCCAAAGTAATGGCGACTACAGCCATTCCAGCTAAGGCACCAGGATCACCGTAGCCGCTGGCGATAGCAAAAATCGGAGCAATGGTAAGGCCAACTGGCAGAATAAAAATGCGCAGGTAGTACAAAGCTAGAACTTTAAATTGGCTGGCGAAATAGACTTGCTCAGGCAAAAGAGGCAAGCCCAGACCATTTCCCACAGGCAAAGTGCTCTTGAACAAAAACAAGAAGGGCAATCCGACGGTGGTAGCTATCAGAGCACCAAACTCCCAAGCTCTTTCGTAGAGCCAGTCCTGCCAAGAATAGCAACCTTCATTGCCATCATTGGCAGGCTTTAAGAGCAAACCAAGGACAATCATTGAAAGCGGAATAGTAATAGCCTGACAGGAAGTAAAAACGGAAAAGGCAACACAGAGATAAGCCGCCAAGTAGCCAAACACACCTCGCCCCACTGACTTGGCCATAAACCCGGTGAGAAATACATTCAGTGCCAGGGAGAAGGACAAGAATGTAAGCAGACTGCCTCGACTCATAATATGAGCGACAGAATCACTAGCTATAGGATGCACCGCCAGTAGTGCAGAGGCAAGAAAAGGAACAAGAAGGGGGTAATTACTAGCAGCGATATATTTACGCCCCGCCCTAAAGTATGCAGTTAGGCGACTAAGCAAGAAGAATGAGCTTATGACACAGCCAACGTGAAGCAGAACATTCACCGCATGGTATAGAGCCGGATTAAAGCCAGCGGACTGAAAGTCAACGGCAATGGAGGCAGTAGTTATTGGTGCAGAAAAAGGATGAAGAAAACCATCAGCGAATAACTGAATCCAGTATTCATTCCATTTTTTTGGTTCAATGCCACGCAACGGTTGAACCTGAAAATAATCGCTTAGAGTAAAACCATTCCAGATAGAGGCAGCATGAGCAGCCAGACATAATAGAAAGAGAATCGAACAAAAAATTAGTACCGCTTTGCGCCCTACCCAGTGTTGGTCGGCACTGAACTCGACGGCAATAGCACTATTAGTAGTATGTGGTCCAGGCGAAGGCTTCTTGGTCATTTAAAAATCTTTCGTTCCAGACTTAACCCATTCTTCGTACGAAGGCGGCTCGGCCGCACTGCCGCTATGGCGAACGAAATAATCGGCCAAAAGTTCATTGTAGCGAGCTATACCCTTTTCAGAACTAGACTGAGTGAGGGACGGCAACGAGGGAGCTAGGCTCTGAGGTTTGGCTGCTGGTTTAGATTCTTGTTTAGGCTCTGGTGCAATTAGCGCTGGTGCTAGCCCTGATTTATCAACTGCTTTACTCGAGACCTTACCTGTAGGCCCAGAGCTAGAACTAGAGCTCGAACTAGACGAAGGCACCACGGTCATAACGGCTTTCTCAAGTCGACTCATACTTTCACTTTTAGCACCACTGGCCTGATGCATCAAGATACCGACAGGACTAACTTCCCGTCCCTTATCTACAGTGTCAGCAGTGTCAGCACTGCCTGCAGCAGCGCCAAATATAACCGGCAGAGCCTTATCGGAATACTCGGCAATGAGCTTCAGCACTTCATCATGATGCTCAAAGCCAGGCGAAATACGGGAATAGCAGGTAACGGCGTCGCGATACTTACCCTGACTAACCATTTTAGCGGCCAGGGCAAAAAGGGCACGATCGAGCAAAACTTGCCGTTGCTCTTGCTTCGGCCTCTTTTCTTCTAAGAGGCTGCGCTCGAGTACGCTGACTGCATTGGCTTCATCACCTTTGGCCAAATAGCTCTCAGCCAGCCTGACCAAATCTTTATGACTGGCATCAAAGCTACTGCAGCATTCATAAACCGTAAGGGCGAACAAGCCAAGCAAAATGGTGGCAAGTAAACCACCGATAAGAAGCACTGGTGCCTTCAGCGGTGAGCCACGTAGTACCCGGCGCGCCTGAGGCGCCTCTACAGCTCGCTGACGACCGCTTCTAGACAAAGTCTTAGACGAATCGACAAAGTCGCCACAATCCAAGCAAAAACCCATCCGCATATTTACCGGTCGACGGCATTGCGGGCACAGTTTTTCTATCTCGGATCGGCTTTTAGACTTAGTCGGAAACTTTGACATCGTCACCAGTGTATCATCCCAGGCAAATTCTTTTAATGGTTGTGAGCCCGTAAGACTAAGCCAAAGAAAGCCTGAGGAAGCAATAAGGAAAGGGAAGCAGAGCTGATGCTAATATATAGTCAAGCAGCCACTAAATAGTGAGCGCATGAGGAGCATTATGAGTACAGGTGAGCTAGTGGAAGAGCGCAAACTTGACGGCCAAGAGCCTAAAGTTTCATTGACCGCCGAACAAATTGCCGCAAAAAAACAACGTCAGGCAGCCGAACTAGCAGCCGAGAAAGCTGAGGTCTGGCAGTCAATTAGCGCCCTCTATATTCCACTTTCGCTATTTCTATCCTGCGTCAGCTTCTCCGCCGGCGCCTTTTTGCTTTACAACTATCAAGAACCAGCTGGCTGGGGCTTCATAGTCCTAACCGTTGCCATAGCTCTTTCCGCCTTTATCGCCCTCTTTCGCTTTCAAAATAAATTCAGAGCCCAGGGCATTGTCGGCGGTAAAGACACTGAGATGATCAAGCCCAGTTCTGCCATGGTAGAAGCTGAGAGCGAAGTTAGCGACCAAACAGTCCAAGAATAGCTCCGAGTAGCCGGAGTAATCTGAAAATGGCAGAGTCTAAAAACTGCCATTTTTTTTTGGCAATAAAAAAACGGCCATTGCTGGCCGTTTTGATGTTTTGAATTAAGCTGCAATCTGCAGGAGCATAAGCTCCGACAATTTAACGCTTCGAGAATTGGAACCGTTTACGAGCTCTCTTACGACCAGCTTTCTTCCGCTCTTTGATACGTGGGTCGCGAGTAAGCAGACCTTCAGCACGCAGGGTCGGACGATTTTGCGGAGCAGCCTCAGATAAAGCCCGAGCGATACCGTGGCGAATAGCACCGACTTGACCAGCAATACCACCACCGCGGACCAAAACCATGACATCAAATCTGCCCATGGCGTCTGCCGCTTCAAAACCAGCATAAATTTCTTTAGCTAGACCGGGGCGACCACCAATGTAATCTTCCATAGTGCGGCCATTAATAGTGACCGTACCGGTACCAGGGATCAAACGAACTCTGGCTGTGGCGCACTTTCTTCGTCCTGTGCCGATGTACTGAATAACGCTAGTCATGTGGAACTCTTTTTCCTATGTATATATCTTCGAATGTTCTGAATTTTGTCTACCGGTCGCTAATTAGCTAGCGTGAACGTGTTCAGGAAGCTTCAAGTCAGCAGGCTTTTGAGCAATGTGTGGATGCTCAGCGCCGACATAGACTTTCAACTTGGTGAACTGGCGATCGCCCAATTTGTTGTGGGGCATCATGCCACGGATAGCTTTCTCAAGGATGGCGATAGGCCGTCTTGCTCTCAAGTGAGCAAGGCTTTCTTCCTTGAAACCACCTGGGAAACCAGAGTGGTGTCTATACATCTTTTGAACTTCTTTTTTACCGGAGACTTGAATCTTCTCGGCATTAACTACAACGACGAAGTCGCCGCAATCAACGTGAGGGGTGTATTCAGGTTTGTGCTTGCCTCTGAGTACATTGGCAACTTCACTGGCAACACGACCCAAAGTTTTACCTTCGGCATCGACTACCAACCATTCTCTGGTTACTTCTTCTGGTTTCGGGCAATAAGTCTTCACTTTAAAATCTCCTGGAACTTTTGCTCCCACAGCCTGAAGGCTTCGGGGTAATGGACCGAATCCAACGTCAAACCCCAAGGGGGAGCGTTAGGGCCGGCGAGCTCTCGATCTCTTTTCTCAAGAGCCTGAGAAACACTCTCCGCGTCCCTTTTGCCGAGCCCTATTTCTAGTAGGGTTCCGACAATAATGCGGACCATATTGTACACGAAGTGATCGGCCGCTATCCAGAACTCCAGCTCCCCTTCACGTAAATTCAACAATTCAGCACGGTAAATCAGGCAAGATGGGTTGGCATTGGAGGTGGTAGAGGAGCGAAAAGCACTGAAATCGTGTTGACCCAAAAGGCGAGAAGCCCCGTCCTGCATGGGTTTCAAGCTTAGCGGCTGACGCACGTGGAGGTGAGTATCTTTTAACAAGGCAGATCTTTGCGAACGGTTCAAGATTCGATAAACATATTGTCTTTTTGTCGCACTGTAACGAGCATGAAATGTTTCCGGAACCACCTGCAAATCCACCACCGAAATATCTCTGGGCAAAATTCCGTTCAAACTCCAGGCCATCTGATGCAAATCGAGCTGCTCATCAGGGAGGGCAAAAGGAAAATCAAAATGAGCCACCTGGCCGCCAGCATTGACACCAGTATCGGTGCGTCCGCTCATATGCACTCGCATATCAACTTTGGCCAAAACACTAACAGCCTTTTCTAATTCATGCTGAACAGTGCGAACGCCCCCCTGGAATTGAGAGCCGTGGAAATTCTTCCCGGAATACTCAAGCAGGAGGGCGATGCGTGGCACTTAGATAATGCCTACAGAATCTATGTCTAGACCAGTTGGATGATCGCCATTTCGGAGTTGTCTCCGCGGCGAGGTCCAATTTTGATAATGCGGGTGTAACCACCTTGACGATCTTTATAGCGAGGAGCGATATTGTCGAATACCTTTCTCACTACTTCTTTGTCGTAAAGATAGCTAGACACCTGACGACGCAAGTGCACAACACGAGCTACTTCTTTAGCGGCTTCTTTATCGCCGTTTTTAGCCTTCTCGTGAAGAGCTTTGTAATCGCCTACCTGACCGTGCTTACCTTTGGTGATGATCTTCTCAGCGTGGGAGCGAACTGCCTTTGCCTTAGCAAGGGTAGTTTCGATCTCATCGTGACGAAGAAGCTCGGTAGCTAGTGCGCGCAATACCGCTTTTCTTTGGTCGGCGGGGCGGCCTAGTTGGTGGCCGGGTACTCTGTGACGCATAACAGTTCCTTCTAATCTTGTACTTTTGGGCTATCTTTTAACGGGCTTTAACTTATTTGTCTTTCGGTGTATCGGCCAAGGTGAGGCCGAATTGGCGAAGACGTTCAATCACTTCGTCAGCTGACTTCTTACCGAAGTTTTTGATATTCATCAGATCGTCGTAAGACAATTTGAGAAGCTCGCCGAGTGAATTGATATTGGCTCTCTTCAAGCAGTTGTAGGCTCTAACCGAAAGCTCAAGCTCTTCGATAGAGATGGAGCTATGTTTGCCGTCTTGCTGTTGAGGCTGAGTAGCTGCCGGCACCATTGGCTTACCGGACAATTCAGCTATCGGTAGCAAGTGCTCAATAATCTGACGGGCAGCTTGAGAAATTGCTTCGGTAGCATCCATTGAACCATTGGACCAAAGTTCAATAGTCAACTTGTCAAAATCAGTTGATTCGCCGACGCGAGTAGGCTCAACGTTGTAGCTTACTTTGCGGATAGGCATGAAAACAGCATCGATAGGAAGAACGTCGATAGCTTGTTTGTAGTGGCTGTGTGAGTCAGCAGGCACATAGCCTCTGCCACGCTCAACAGTGATTTCAGCACGAATGCGACCACCCTCTGCCAATGTGCAAAGCTGCCAATCGGGGTTGATGATAGTAGCGTCGGCTGGGCACATGATGTCGCGTCCGGTGACAGCACCAGATCTATCGATATCGAGATGCAAATATTGTGGTTCGTTGCTGAAAGTCTTTACGACCAAGCCCTTAAGATTAAGCATGATGTCGATCACGTCTTCAACAACGCCAGGAACGGTGGTGAATTCGTGAGTAATGCCTTCGATTCTGACAGCAGTAACGGCAGAACCATCGAGAGAAGAGAGCAATACTCTTCTTACGGCGTTACCAAGGGTGGTGCCATAACCTTTTTCCAATGGTTCAATGACGAACTTACCGTATATAGAGCCATCAGCTCCGGTCTTGTTCTCAAGGCACTTGATTCTTAAAGGTTCCATATTATCTCCGTGACGAAAGTGGCTGTCGGCGAAGCTTCTAGTATCGATTGATGTGTTCATTAATTTGAATAGTACTCAACTATGAGGGCTTCTGGTGGCAGTAATAACGCTTAAAAGGTCAGTGACTAGACTCTTCTGCGCTTCGGTGGACGGCAACCATTGTGGGGAATTGGTGTGACGTCTTTGATCAAAGTGATTTCTAGACCGGAACTCTGTAAAGCACGGATTGCAGTTTCGCGGCCGGCTCCAGGCCCTTTAACCAATACTTCAACCTGTCTCATGCCCTGATCCATGGAACGCTTGGCCACAGATTCAGCAGCTTGTTGAGCGGCGAAGGGAGTGCCCTTCTTAGCGCCCTTGAAGCCCGCTGTACCAGCAGAACCCCAAGCGATCACCTGACCTTGTGGGTCAGTAGAAGTGACGATGGTGTTATTGAAGGTACTTGAAATGTGAACGATGCCTTGCAGTACATAACGACGTTCTTTTTTCTTAGTTCTAGCCTTCGGTGACTTAGCCATAGCTTTCCTGCTTCTATCCTTTAGTTAATGCTCTTACTACTTAATGATTTGCTGCCTAGATTTATTACCTAGGTTTACTTACCGGGAGCTTGCTTCTTACCGGCTACGGTAACGCGCTTGCGACCGCGACGAGTTCTAGCATTCGTTTTAGTGCGCTGACCACGAGTGGGCAGGCCTCTTCTGTGTCTTTGGCCACGGAAGCAATTGATTTCAATCAAACGCTTAACGTTAAGACCTTCAACCCGTCTTAGATCGCCTTCGACCTGGTAATTTCCGCTCTTCTCAATCTCTTCACGAACGCGACCGACTTCTTCTTCAGTCATGTCTTGTACGCGCTTCGAATCAGGAATGCCTACTTTCTTACAGATTTTGGCGGCAGTTGTTCTGCCAATGCCGTGGATATAAGTAAGCGCGATTGGCGCTCTCTTGTTTCTCGGCAGGTCTACACCGGCAATACGGGCCATTTGTCCTTTAACCTCAAACAGATACTTAAAACAGATACGTAAAACAAATACTCAAAACTTTCACGCGAACAACTTCTTGCAATAAGAGGCAAGCACTCAAGGTATCAAAGTAGCGCAATATATGCGTCTAATATCCTAACAAGAGTTAACTTGTCACTTCTTAACCTTGGCGTTGTTTGTGCTTTGGATTTTCACAAATAACAGCGACGCGACCTTTACGGCGTATCACTTTGCACTTCTCACAAATCTTCTTTACTGACGCTCTAACTTTCATAATTCAGCTCTCTGAGCGGCTTTCACCGCATCCCTTATTTACTTGTTGTGTATGAAACGACGCTAAGCTTATTTCACCGAAGACGTTACCTGCCCGCATTTACATGCAAAACAAGTGCCCTTCAGACAAACGTCCCATTGTACCTCAAATCACCACAAATCAATCAATCTTTGATTCGGTATGTGATTCTTCCGCGCGTGAGGTCATACGGAGTGAGCTCTACACGAACGCGATCGCCTGGAAGTATCTTAATAAAGTTCTTCCGAATCTTGCCTGATATGTGAGCCAGAACTTTGTGTCCATTGTCCAGCTCTACCCGAAACATGGCATTGGGCAAGGATTCCCGGATGGTACCCTCGAATTCTATTACGCCCTGTTTAGTCATCCAACTACCTCGTTGGGACGCTTAGTAAGTATTTCAGCGTCACCATCAGTGATGAGCAAAGAATGCTCAAAATGGGCCGATGGTCTGTAATCTTGTGTTACAACAGTCCAGCCATCTGGTTTGGTGCGAACCTTGTCGCCGCCCTGATTGAACATCGGTTCAATCGCTATTACCATACCAGGTTTCAACTTGGTCTTGCTACCGGTGCGATAGTTGAAGATGAATGGATCTTCATGGTAGTCAGGCCCAATGCCGTGTCCGCCGTAATCTCGCACGATGCCGTAAGCACCTTCTTTGCCAACATCTTCTACAGCGCCACCGATTTGATCGAGAGTAGCACCGGCTTTCGCTACCTTTATGGCTTCATACAAAGAACGTTGAGTAGCATCCAAAAGGTTTTGTACGGCTTTCGTTACAGTTCCGATTGGCACGGTTATGGCAGTATCGCCAATGAAGTTGAAAGGCTTGCCGTCGACCATGCGTCGCACAGAAACGCCAATATCAAGGCTTAAAATATCGCCATCTTTAAGCACTTTCTTCTTACTGGGAATGCCATGTACCACTTCTTCATTGACCGAGGCGCAAACCGTCGCCGGGAAACCCCGGTAGCCTTTGAATGTGGGAATGTGGCCAGCATCGGTAATGGCCTTCTCTGCCATTTGATCGAGCTCATAAGTGGTTATGCCTGGGACTGCCGCTCTTGAAATCATTTCAAGCACCGCACCAGCAAGGCGACCAGCCTCACGAATAAGTTCGATATCTTCTTCTTTAGTTAATATCATTGTCTAACTGGATACCTTTGACTGCAGGGCTTTCAAAATATCGGCAAAAATTACTTCTTGCTCGCCCTCGCCATTAACGGCTGATACTATCCCTTTACTACCGTAGTAATCAATTAAGGGTGCAGTAAGTTCGTGATAAACGCTGAGACGTTGCTTCACGAGCTCGGGCTTATCATCAGAGCGGTGCGAAAGCTCGGTGCCGCAAAGATCGCAAATGCCATCTTTTTTAGCTGGTGAAAATTTGACGTGATAGACCGCATTACAAGCCTTGTTAGGGCAAACGCGACGGCCAGTAATACGCTCTTCTAGAATCGAATCGCTGGTTTGCAAGTCAATCACTACATCGAGCGATGCTTTCAGTTCGGCCAAAAGAACATCCAAGCTTTCAGCCTGGGCTCGGTTACGAGGGAAGCCATCAAGAATGAAGCCCTTAGCGCTTTCAGGCTGACTGAGCTTTTCCCGAAATAGATCGATCAAAACTTGGTCAGGCACCAACTGCCCTTTATCCATATATTCTTTTGCAGCGAGACCGGCTTTGGTACTGTTTTTCACAGCCTCACGCAAAAGGTCTCCGGATGACAAATGCAGCAATGAAAACTTAGTCGAAAGTTTCTTGCATTGCGTACCTTTACCAGCTCCAGGAGCGCCTAAAAACAAAATGCGCATTTAGATTTCCTTCTTGTCTTGAGATTTGAATAAGCCACGCGCTTGATACTTAGAAGAAAGCGCATGGGTAAGAATCTGGCGCTGGGTGTCGATGGCGACACCAACCAGAATAATTAGAGATGTACTACCGAGGCCCTGCAATGTAGTCACCTGTGTCCACTGCTCGATGTGAATCGGGGCAATAGCAATGACAGCCACCGAAGCAGCACCAATGAAAGTCAAACGATTGAGGGTCTTTTCTAGGAAATCGGCAGTAGGCCGACCAGGACGAACGCCTTGAATAGCGCGGCCACTTCTTCTCAAATTCTCGGACATGTCGCGCACGGGCAAGATGATTGAGGAATAGAAGAAAGCAAAGAATAGAATCAAGACAAAGTAAACCAGCGAATGCTCCCAACGATAATAAGAGAAGGCATTAGCGCCCTCTTGAGCGAGGAAGCCCCAGGTGTCTTTGGCCCAAGTTTGCTGACACAGACTAACAAAAGCAGCACCAATTCCAGGAATATCTTTGATGACGTTGTAGAGCACCTGACCGGGATCGGTTTTCTGCTGGGCGAGGAACTGCATGATGGTCGAGGGGAACATCAAAAGCGAAGAAGCAAAGATGATCGCCATAACCCCTGAGGGGTTAACAGGCAAATACATATAGTCTTCAGGAGCGGCAAATATCTGCCTGCCAACATTTCGTCTGGAGCCCATTACCATTACCTTGCGCACACCCTGCTGCAAGCGAACGATAAAAGCCACCACTAAAAGGAAGAAGATAACTAGGGCCGTGACGCCCCACACAGGAGCTTGTCCTGTTTGTACTGATTCGACAGTATTTTTGATCATGACCGGCATACGAGCGGCAATACCAAGGAAGATCAAAAGTGAAGCACCGTTGCCGACACCACGCTCAGTAATCAGTTCGCCCATCCACATGATAAAAACGGCGCAAGATGTCAGGATAATCGTGGTGTTAATCAAGAATAGTGGACCTGGAGTAATTACTACTCCGGGAATACGAGACAACAACTGAGCCAACATGAATGACTGGAAGATTGCCAAGAACACAGTGGCTACACGAGATATCTGAGCTAGCTGCCGGCGGCCTTGCTCACCTTGTTCTTTCTGCAGATTCTCAAGCTTAGGAATAACCACAGTCATCAACTGCATAACAATAGATGATGTGATGAACGGTCCAATACCCATCGAGAAAACTGAAAGCTTATTCAAGGCACCGCCGGTGAACAAGTCGATCATGCCAAGTAAGTTCTGAGCCAGCTCAGGGTGTTTAGTAAAAGCACCAGGGTCAACCCCTGGAATCGGTACATGCACACCTAAGCGATAGAGAAAAATCATAGTCAGGGTGAAAATGATTCTTTCTTTTAGACCAGGAGCACTAAGCAGAGCGAGCCAGTCTTCTGGTCCCCCTATCTTCGCACCACGTTTGCTCACACTCTCTGACATTCTGTTCCCCTATTCTCTTTGCAAGCCCTAATTGGTTTAGTTAGCTTTGCAAGATCTGTTCGTCAACTCTTCAACTCTTAATTGTAGGCTCTATTACTAACAAAGCTCTGCTGCTGCGGTAAAAAATAGCAAAATATTAGAACGCTCCAGCAGGTAGAACCACTGGAGCGTTGCAATTTTGAACTAGATCACTACTAGCGATTTTTTGGATTACGGGTTGGTGCAGCTGGTTGAATTACTTCATAAGAACCGCCGGCAGCCTGAATCTTATCGATAGCACCTTGAGAGAAGTGGTGAGCACTTACTTTCACAGCAACTTTCAAATCACCATTGCCAAGTACTCTCAAACTGTCATTGTGCTTGCGGATAACTCCGTGAGCAACAAGAGCATCTGGAGTTGCTTCGGTGTTAGCTGGCAATACGTTTAGAGCATCAACGTTGATGATGACCCAGTCGCGTCCTGGCACTGCATCGAAGTTGTGAATCTTAGGCAGTCTTCTGAACAACGGTGTTTGACCGCCTTCAAAACCAAAACGTCTAGCTTCACCTGATCTCTGACCTTGACCATTGTGACCACGGGTAGAAGTTTTACCGTGTCCGGAAGCGCGGCCGCGACCTACTCTTTTTCTCTTCTTACGTGAGCCTTGATCTGGTCTTACTTCATCAATTTCCATCGTTTCTCCTTTGCCTCACGCCGTCACTTACTGTTTTAGTTGACGACTCGGCTGACTTAAATAACGTACTTAATTTCTGTACTGGTGCTAATTACTTAGCTTTCTTGGCGCTTTTTGCAGGAGCAGCAGCTTCTTTCTCTTCAACCACTGTGACTAAGTGATGAACTTTGTTCACCATGCCACGAATGGTTGGGCTGTCAGCGTGCAATACACTGCTGTTGAACTTGCGTAGTCCAAGCGCGCGAACGACTTTCTTCTGGTCGTCTCTCTTACCGACGAGACCCTTCGTTAAAGTTATCCGTAACATTTCGACCCCTCAATTGAACTTTAGATTTGTACGAGCTGCAGTTAATGCAGTTCTTTGATTATGAAAACAGTTGACGAATGCTTACGCCACGCAGACGTGCAGCATCTTCGAATGTTCTCAGACCTTTTAGACCAGCAACGGTAGCGCGAGCTACGTTTAGTGGTGAACGCGATCCTAGTGATTTGGAAAGTACATCACCAACACCAGCAAGTTCAAGAATGGCACGTGCAGCACCACCGGCGATTACTCCGGTACCTTTAGCAGCTGGTTTCAAAAGAATACGGCTGGCGCCGGTCTTTCCAGTAATTTGGTGAGGAATTGTGGTGCCTACTAGAGGAACTGAAACAAGAGATTTTCTTGCATCAACAACACCCTTTTGAATGGCCGATACAACTTCGGATGCTTTACCAACACCGATGCCGACTTGACCTTTGCCGTTACCGACAGCAACTACAGCGCGGAAGGAGAGCTTTTTACCACCCTTAACTACTTTAGTTACGCGGCGAACTTGAATGATTTTCTCTTCCCATTCAGATTCAACACGCTCACGCTTGTTGTCATCTGGACGACGACTAGGGCCACCATCGCGGCCTCCACCACCAGGTCCGCGACGGCCGCGACGAGCGCCATCGGGTGCTGCTACTGGAGCAATTGCATCCTCGATTCCGGCAACCTTATCTTCTCTGTCCATCTAGAAGTACCCTCTACTATCTTTTTAATCGGATTTTAAATCGGAAAACGTAAAAACTATTTTTGAACTCTAGAACTCAAGACCAGCTTCACGAGCGGCTTCTGCCACTGCGGCGACACGGCCATGGTAGATGTAGCCACCACGATCGAATACAACTGAATCAATGCCTTTAGCTTTAGCGCGTTTGGCAACAAGGGCACCAACTGTCTTAGCTGATTCGACATTCCAGGTCTTGGCGTCTTTCAGTTCGGCATCGAGAGTGCTTGCCATTACAAGTGTTTTGGCAGTGGTATCGTCGATGATTTGAGCATAAATATGCTTATTCGAACGATATACGCAAAGCCGTGGACGCTCAGTGCTACCAGACAACCGGCGACGGATGCGGTAGTGAACTTTGATGCGATTGAGCTTTCTGTCTAGCTTCTTAATCATTAACCCGGTCCTCTATAAATTACTTCTTCTTACCAGCAGCCTTACCAGCTTTACGGCGGATAACTTCACCGGCATATTTAACGCCCTTACCTTTGTAAACTTCAGGTGGACGCTTCTCGCGAATAAAGGACGCTACGTCGCCAACAGCTTGTTTGTCGATTCCACTAACGGTAATAACGTTACCTTTGCCAACAGCAATAGTGACGCCTGCAGGTGGAGTGATTTCAACAGGGTGGGAATAGCCCAGCTGCATTACCAACTTGTTGCCATCCATCGCGGCGCGATAGCCAACGCCGATAATCTCAAGGTTGCGATCGAAACCTTCATTGACACCTTTGACCATGTTGGCCAAAAGAGTGCGGCTCAAACCATGCAAGCTACGTGTAGTTCTGTTTTCAGAATTACGGGTCACTGTGATTTTGCCATCTTCATGCTTGAAAGACATCTCAGGGACAAAAGTACGATCTAGTTGTCCTTTAGGTCCTTTGACGGTCACTTTGTGATCATCAATCTGAACCGTCACGCCAGATGGCACTGGGATTGGTGCTTTACCGATACGAGACATTGCTCTTAACTCCTACCTACTTATTATGATTACCAGACTTCGGCAACAACTTCGCCGCCGAGGTTGCTCTTGCGAGCTTGGCGATCAGTCATTAGCCCGCGGCTGGTGCTAACTATTGCTACGCCCATTCCGCCATAAACTCTGGGCACTTTTTTGGATGGGCGATAAACCCGTAGACCAGGCTTGGACACGCGCTTCAAACCTTGAATAACGTGTTCGCCCTTACTGCCGTATTTAAGAACAATGCGCATGCGTTGTTCAGGAGAGCCCAGGGCTCTTGTCTCGAATGAAGAAATGAATCCTTCATTACGCAACAGCTCGGCAATAGCTACCTTCGCCTTGGAGGCGGGCATCTCAACGGCCGGAGCCTGAACGCGAATGGCGTTTCTAATACGTGTGAACATGTCCGAAATTGGATCTGTGACCGGCATTTGCTATCTCCTACCAGCTAGACTTCGTGAGTCCAGGAATCAAACCTTCGTGAGCCATTTTTCTCAAGCAACAGCGGCACAAGCCAAAGTCGCGATAAACCGCTCTGGGCCGCCCGCATATGCGACAGCGATTGTGCAAGCGCACCTTCGGGTATTTGCCTTTGGCGACCAATACCTGGCGCTTATGCTCCTTATCAACCATGGATGTTTTAGCCACGTTGTGCTTTCCTCTCCTTACGACTCTTCTTTAAAATTCTAACTATTGACTGACGTTCTGCTTCTTGAAGGGCATGCCCATGGCGGCTAGCAGTGCATACGCTTCTTGATCTGTTGGGGCAGTGGTGACGATGGAAATATCCATGCCGCGTACTGCATCGATTGATTCGTAATTGATTTCAGGGAAAATCAATTGCTCCTTGATACCAACGGAGAAATTGCCGCGACCATCAAACGATTTGCCGGATAGACCGCGGAAGTCGCGGATACGTGGCAATGAAATGTGAATGAGCTTAGCCAGGAAGTTCCACATGCGCTCTCCGCGGAGAGTAACTGAGGCACCGACAGGCATACCCTTTCTCAATTTGAAAGTAGCGATGGATTTCTTGGCGCGATTTGTCACTGGCTTTTGGCCAGCGATAATGCCCAATTCTTTGACGCCATTTTCAATTGCCTTAGCGTTGCTGGTGGCTTCGCCCAAACCCATGTTGATTACAACTTTGACAATGCGGGGAACCTGCAAGTCATTCTTGTAGCCAAATTGCTTTTTAAGACTTTCTCTTACCTGGGTTTGGTAATTTTCTTTGATATCGAACATTGCCTTCTACCTTACTTTTGATTAGCTGCTTCTTGAGACGGTCTTTGTCGTCTCTGCTTCTTTATATAGGTCTTAAACGCCTAGTTCTTTGCGGAACTCAGCTCTTACAGGTTTCTTCTTCTCGTTGGAGTAGAGCATTACTTTGCAAGCAAACAAAGGTGCTTCTTGCTTGATGATGCCGCTCTTGCCATAAGCATTTTTGGCTTTGACGTGACGAGTGACGACGTTGACGCCTTCAACAAGAACTTTGCCGAGCTTAGGGAATACCTTAAGCACTTTGCCGATCTTGCCTCTGTCGCCTTCGAGCTTCTGGCCATTCTTCTTGGTGCGTGTTCTGCAGCCAGAGATAACCATAACTAGATCGCCGCGTTTTACGTGAACCGATGGCACCAGGTTGGTGGCACTAGGCTTAACGAGTGCGCGCGAGATAACTTGCTTGTTACCCATTTTGACTTTGGTCTTAATGGGAGCGTTGGTGTAGCGCACCGACATTTCTTTTTTAGCTGTGTAAGCCATTGTTAGAGAACCTCCGGAGCCAATGAAATGATCTTGGTGAAGTTCTTGTCACGAAGTTCACGTGCGATTGGTCCAAACACGCGAGTACCTTTTGGGTTGCCGTCTTTTTGCACGATCACAGCAGCATTGTCGTCAAAGCGGATGGTTGAACCATCAGGACGACTAACGTTCTGTTTGACGCGTACAACAACTGCACGGACAACTTCAGACTTCTTCACGGGCATGTTAGGTAGAGCATCTTTGACCGTAGCCACGATGACATCACCAACAGTTGCAAATGTTTTATTGGATCCGCCCAGGACCCGGATGCACAAGAGCTCTCTAGCTCCAGTGTTATCTGCACAGGTCAGTCTTGTTTCTTGCTGAATCATGAGGCAGATACCTCGCTGGCTTTATTAGAGATGGCATGGCCAGTCACTTCAATAACGGTGAATCTTTTGTCTTTGGACAATGGACGGCATTCTTCAATGCGAACCACGTCGCCCATTTGACACTTGTTTTCAGCATCGTGAGCTTTGAACTTGCGCGTCTCGGCAATTTGCTTCTCATACTTGTGGTGCGGTGAACGGCTTTCGACAGCTACTACAACTGTCTTATCCATTTTGTTGGATACAACCTTCCCGACTAATACCTTCTTTGGCATTTCTCGACCCCTTAGTCTCTCTCTTTAACTCAGTCCAGCTTTTTGAATCAGTCTAGATTCTTAAGCAGTGACAAAAATGACTTTTTCAGTAGCCACTGTCAGCAGTTGCGCAAGTTTCTTTCTTTCTAAACGCAATTTTGCTGGACTCTCCAACTTTCTTAGAGCCAACTGAAAACGCAGGTCGACGATTGTCTTACGAGTCTCATCAATACGTGCATTCAGCTCCTCAGGGGAAAGCTCTCTCATTTCTCGCACTCTCATTTCGCGGCTCCTCCGGCATGCCTTTCAATTACACGGCATTTAACAGGTAACTTCTGGGCGGCCAATTCGAGCGCGTGGTGCGCATCTTTCTGGGCCACTCCGGACATTTCAAACATTACGCGTCCGGTTTTGACAACGGCTACCCAGAATTCTGGGTTACCTTTACCGGAGCCCATTCTGGTCTCGGCTGCTTTCTTAGTTACTGGCTTGTCTGGAAAAACGCGAATCCACATTTTTCCGCCGCGGCGCACACTACGCACCATGGCTTTACGAGCAGCTTCTATTTGGCGTGAAGTAATCCAGCAAGGCTCGAGTACTTGCAAGCCGTAGTCCCCAAATTGGACTTCAACTCCTCTTGATTCAGCGCCGCACATGCGACCGCGCTGCATCTTTCTGTATTTTGTTCTCTTGGGCATTAACATGGGTTATTGACCTGCCTTCCTGGGTCTACGACCAGACTTGACTGGATCTCTCGCATCTTTATTGTTGTTGCGAGCTCCGCCTTCTTGTGAACGTTCTTGTTGCGTCTTGATATTTGGAGGTGACCATTGACCAGGCTCCAACTCACCGCGGAAGATCCACACCTTGATGCCGATGATACCCATCATGGTATTTCCTTCGGCAGTGGCGTAGTCGATATCGGCACGCAAGGTTTGCAGTGGAATACGACCTTCTTTTGCCCATTCGGTACGAGCGATTTCAGCACCGCCCAAACGACCGGCAACCATGATTTTGACGCCGATAGCGCCAGCACGCATACAACGTTGCATTGCTTGCTTCATGGCACGACGGAAAGCAACGCGCTTTTCTAATTGCTGAGCAATTGACTCGGCAACAAGCTTAGCTTCGAGATCTACGCGGTTGACTTCAAGAATATTGATCTTGATATCGAGACCAGTGCGGTTAAGCATGGCACGTAGTTTTTGGCTCAGGTTTTCGATGCCCTGGCCACCTTTACCTACAACCACACCAGGTCTGGCTGTGTAGATATCGATTGTTACTTGATCTGCTTTTCTAGAAATTTCTACTTTGGAGCAACCGGCGCCAGAGAGTTCTTTCTTTAGGTAGGCTCTAAGGCGAGCATCCTCTTCAATAAGAGGGGCAACGTCTTTCTTCTGAACAAACCAGTTAGAAGCCCAGCCCCGGTGAATACCGACGCGAAAACCAACAGGATTTACTTTCTGACCCAACTTCTTAGTCCTCACTTACTCTAACTCGAGTCTTTTGACTCGCAATTTGACTCTTGAACCTTTTAACTCTTGAAGCTCTTGCTTCGCGCTTTCTACTTAAATATCTGAAAGTTTCAGCGTGATGTGGCTGGAGCGCTTAAGGATGGGATATGCCCGGCCTCTTGCTCTTGGCTGGAAGCGTTCCAGAGTTGGTCCCTGGTCGCAGAATGCTTCTACTACTTTGAATTTGTCAGCTTCCGAATCTGACACGGCTTGCTTTTCGGCATGCGTGAGGTTGGAAACGGCTGAGTAAAGCAGCTTCTCAACGACGCGAGCGGCAGTGTAAGGCATGAACTTGAGCATAACTCTAGCTTCGCCAACTTCTTTACCGCGAATCTCGTTGACTACACGGCGCACCTTCCGCGGTGACATTCTGATCCATTTTGCGCAAACTTTGCTTTCCACTTTTGCGATCCTTCTAACTATTCCGGTCTAACTTACTGCCAGTACTAACTTAGAGTTAGCCTCTTTTGCCAGTTTTGTCTCCGCCGGCGTGTCCTTTGAACAGTCTGGTGGGAGCGAACTCACCGAGACGGTGGCCAATCATTTGTTCAGTCACGTAGACAGGAACATGTTTGCGGCCGTTGTATATAGCGATTGTGTGGCCAATCATTTCGGGCACAATCATCGAAGCGCGAGACCAGGATTTGATAACGCGTTTGTCGCCTTTCTTATTCATCTCATCAACTTTTTTAACGAGTGCTGGATGAACGAATGGTCCCTTTTTAAGCGATCGAGACACTTAAACCTCCAAAATTACTTAGTTCTGCGCTTAACGATGAATTTGTCCGATGTATAAGACTTACCGCGACGAGTTTTGTAACCCATAGCTGGTTTGCCCCATGGTGTTTGTGGCTTACCGCCGATTGGCGATTTACCTTCACCACCACCATGCGGGTGGTCAATGGCGTTCATGGTGACACCACGGTTGGTAGGCTTGATGCCTAACCAACGAGTGCGACCGGCTTTACCCAGACGCAAGTTTTTGTCGTCGGTATTACCCAACTGACCGATGGTAGCCATGCACTCGAGATGCACCATACGCATTTCACCAGATGGCAAACGCAAGGTGGCATATCTGCCTTCTTTGGCCAGAACTTGAATTTGAGCTCCAGCAGCACGACCCATTTGGCCGCCTCTACCGAGAGTCAATTCAACGTTATGAACCATAGTACCTAGAGGGATAGCGCGAAGAGGAAGAGCGTTGCCGTTCTTGATCTCAGCTGCTGGCCCGGACATAACTTTTTCACCAACCTTGATACCGTTTGGCGCCAAGATATAGCGCTTGTCTCCGTCGGCATAATGCACCAGACAGATACGGCAGTTGCGGTTTGGATCGTATTCAATAGTTGCGATAACGCCAGGGACGTCATGCTTGTTGCGTTTGAAGTCGATAACGCGGTAGGCCTGTTTGTGGCCGCCGCCTTTATGTCTGACTGTCAAACGGCCTTGGTTGTTGCGACCACCATGCTTTTTCAAGGGGCGCAGCAAGCTCTTTAGAGGAGTATGAGTAGTTACATCCGAATAATCGGCTAACGACATATTCCTGCGGCCTGCGGAGGTTGGATTCACTTTGCGGGTAGGCATCTTACTGTTCCTAAAAAATTCCCATAACTGTGAGTTGAGTGCTTAATTGAAAAATTAGGCAGTGAACAACTCGAGCGGTTCACCAGACATGGTGACAATAGCCTTCTTACTGTCTTTTGGAGCGCGACCATGACGCTTGCTTCTTCTGAAGCGACCGCGGATAGCGCTTGTATTGACAGAGACGACCTCGCTCTTGCTCTTCGGATAGAGTTCCTTAAGCATCTGCTCAATAGCTTGAGCAATTTCAACTTTGTTGGCGTCTTTCATCACTTCGAAAGTGTATTGACCGAGTTCCATCTGCTGAGCAGACTTCTCAGTAATCATTGGTCTGATGATGATTTGCGAATGACGTTTGTTCATCTCACTTGGTCCTTAGATATTCTAATTACTCTTCGCTCTTCTCTTTTTTAGCGCGAGCAGGCTTTTTAGCTTCGGCATCTACTTCTTTAGGAGCAGCAGCTTTTTTAGGAGCAGCGGCCTTCTTAGGAGCTTCAGCTTCTTTCTTGGCTGGTGCCTTTTCAGCTTTGGCAGCAGGAGCAGCTTTGGCTTCTACCTTCGCAGCTTTTTTGGCAACAGGCTTATCACCTTCAGTTTTTTCTTTGCTTGAAGCTTCGAAGCGATTGTTGATTGCTTCAAGGGTTCTAGCATTTGTGAGGATGACTTCGTAATGGAGCAAATCTTTGACGTTCAAGTTGCTCATTGCGATCACTTTCAGACTGTCGATATTGCGAGCAGCACGTTCAACACGGGCGCAAGCATCGCAGGCATAGTCGAGAACGACGAGAACTTTCTTGCCTTCATGTCCAAGATCTTTCAATACTTGGCTGAACAATTTTGTCTTAGCTTCTTTGAGATTGTCGAAGTCTTGAACGACAACCAACTTCTCAACACTAGCGGCAAGAGCAGATTTAAGCGCAAGCACTCTCATCTTCTTGTTCATAGTGATGGAGTAATCGCGCGGCTTAGGACCGAACGGAACGCCACCACCAGCCCACAAAGGTGAACGGATAGAACCGGCTCTGGCGCGGCCAGTACCTTTTTGACGCCATGGCTTACGGCCGCCACCACGAACTTCAGCTCTGGTTTTGGTGTTAGCACTACCTTGTCTGGCATTGGCGAGCTGTCTGACCAGGGCATTGTGAATTACGCCCATGTTCGGCTTAATGCCAAAGACTGCGTCACTGAGTGCTACTTCACTCAGTTTCTTGCCTTTGAGATCAACTACTTGCGCGGATGTCATTTTACTTTCTCTCTCTTAAGTTCAGAAACTAATTCCATTTGGTTACAGATGCGGAGATCACAACCAAACCACCGTCAACACCAGGTACAGAGCCTCTGACAAGGAGCAGACCTTTTTCGGTATCAACTCTCACCACAGTTAAGCGGCGAGCACAAACATTGTCGTCACCCATGTGACCAGGCATATGAAGACCACGAACGACGCGACCTGGAGTGGTACCAGCGCCGATAGAACCCATAGAGCGGTGGAATTTAGAACCGTGGCTCATTGGTCCGCGACCGTGGTTATAGCGCTTGATACAGCCTTGGAAGCCCTTACCAATCGATTTACCGCGGACGTCTACCTTCATACCAGGGGTAAGCAAGGTCTCGACGTTAAGAGCTTCGCCAACCTTATATGAGGAAACGTCATCGACGCGATATTCCTTCAAAGGCTTCAAAGCTTGGATCTCTTTCTTTTTGAAAGCGCCAAGATCAGGCTTGTTGAGCTTCTTCTCTTTAATAGCGAAGCCACCAACCTGCACAGCCACATAGCCATGCTTCTCTTTAGTTTTGGTTTCGGTGACGATATTCTCGCCCAACTTAACTACAGTGACAGGAACTGCCAGGCCATTCTCATCGAATACCTGAGTCATTCCAACTTTTCTTCCCATTACGCCTAATGTCATGGCTTTTAAGTCCTTCTCAAATCTGCATCAAATCAACTGTTAAGTACAAACCTTAGAGTTTGACTTCGATATCAACACCGGCTGGCAAATCAAGACGCATAAGCGCATCAGCGGTAGTTGGTGTTGGATCGTTGATATCAATCAATCTCTTGTGCACTCTGATTTCGAAGTGCTCGCGCGATTTTTTGTCAACGTGCGGTGAACGCAACACGCAATAAACACGCTTCTTGGTTGGCAACGGCACTGGGCCGCAAACTGTCGCACCAGTGCGCTTAGCAGTATCTACGATCTGATCTGAAGACTTATCGAGCAATCTGTGGTCGTAAGACTTAAGACGAATGCGGATTCTTTGCACTTTCGACGCGGACGCGGCATCAGTTTTTTGTTTTTTGGCGCTTGCCATATTGCCTACTTTCTCCCTAGTGCTCCTAGTGAATAACCAGGATGCGTTCAACATAAGTAATCGCGTTTAGCGATAACGTCGCCATCAAGACTTCAGCTATATCTGATATATCCGAAAACATATCCGATAGGGCACCAGTCTAATCTCCCCGGCCCTAGCAACAAGACGCATTAACTGCCTCTTATAATTGCGGACGGCACGGGATGACCGTTCCAGCGAACGAACCACACATTGTACAGAGATCGCCCGGGGGCGCTAGAGTAAATTTATTTCAGCTTTGGTTTCAAAGCAGGCGAAATCTAGCAACATTTCCCCACCTGTTTTCGCAAGCACTGAGCCTGTGATAGTTTCAGCTGTCTAGTAGGGTAAAAAAATAGTTTGAAATTGATTCAAAACACTGTTAACAACCGCAACATCAGGTCACACCTCATTTTCAACAACCAGGCAAGCTCCACAATGTCTTAACTATTGGGCCGTTTAGAGGGTTTTGGACGGGGAAAGATAAGGGTATCTCTTGGCAGCCCTTATTCCTTCAGACAAATTGCCACCACCATGACTTATCGCTTCGACAAATCAGGAAAACGAATTCCCGCAGGGACAGCAAAAGACAAACTTGTCACCTCAGCAGAAAACCGAGATACCCAATCTACTGGACTGCAGAAATCTGCTGCCGAGCAAAGAACCACAGGCACATCGCATTTAGTGCAAACTCAAAAGGGCAGCTTAGCCAATCAAAAGGTGGGTCGCAAAGCACCCGACGCCGACCTACGAAAACCCTTGCGTCATATAGGCTTGGCCTTCGCAGCAGTGATCTCCATAGTAATAATGATGGTCGTCATCAACATGGCAGCCTCAACCCTAGAAGGCCTCCGTGGCAAAAATCGGCACTCCGCTCCTCCGGCTGTGGCCACAGCAAATGCAGGAAAAGCAATTGCTGCAGTGCCATTGGCTAACCTTGGCCACTGGTCAAAAGCAGAAGTTCTTAAAAATCTCTTTGCCGCCAGTCAAAAGGCTCATGGTTCTCGAAACTATTCGGCTGAAAATGCCATTCTCAAAAATCTCAGCCAATCTCAGCCAGCCGAAACAAAAGCGCTGCTTGAAAAACTAGTGGCAGCCAATCCAAAAAATCTCAAATATCAATGGCAACTGGCAGTTTGCCTTTTCCATAGTGGCAATTATGACCAGGCCAAGATCGTTAACGATAAAATTCTGCATCAATTAAAGGGCAGCAAACAATCTCTCGAACTGCAAGGACTAGCTTATAGCCTCGATGGCAAAATGAAAGCCCGGCTCGGTCGTGATCAAGAAGCCCTGCAAGATTTAACTACGGCAGTATCGTTATTTGAAAAAGCCAAATTGCCCGACGCAGCATTTGTCGATACCTTACGAGACATCGCCTGGATAGAATTGCGCAGCGGCAGACGGATGCAAGCGGCCGCACTTTTTGAGAGGGTCAACGCCTGCACTGGTGAAAACGCTGGCGCAGCAACCAGCACTGAATCGTTCATGCTTGAGAACATTAAGTAGACTGACATTAGGTAGGCCCGCATTACTCCTGGTGCATCAGCTTAAATGCCAATCAAAAAAGAGGGCTGCTTAAAAAGCAGCCCTCTTCAGTTTTTTTAGCTCTAGATTTGATTCTAGGTTCTAGCTTAGGCGATGATTGAAGCAACTACGCCGGCGCCGACGGTACGGCCGCCTTCGCGGATAGCGAATCTCATACCTTGCTCAACAGCTACTGGTTGAATCAATTCAACGTCCATTGCAACGTTGTCACCAGGCATAACCATTTCAACGCCTTCTGGCAATTCGATGGAACCGGTCACGTCAGTTGTACGGATGTAGAACTGTGGTCTGTAGCCTTTGAAGAATGGAGTGTGACGTCCGCCTTCTTCTTTGGAGAGGATGTAAACCTCAGCCTTGAACTTGGTGTGTGGCTTGATGCTGCCTGGTTTGGCGATAACTTGACCACGTTCGATCATGGTCTTGTCGATACCTCTGAGGAGGATACCAACGTTGTCTCCAGCCATACCGGAGTCAAGGGTCTTCTGATACATTTCAACGCCGGTTACGGTTGTTTTGCGTGTATCTTGCAGACCAACGATTTCTACTTCTTCGCCGACTTTAACTTGTCCGCGTTCAATACGACCAGTGGCAACAGTACCGCGGCCAGTGATTGAGAAAACGTCTTCAACAGCGAGCAAGAATGGTTTGTCCAAATCTCTTTCTGGAGTTGGGATGTGATCGTCGACTGCTTTCATCAAGTCAAGAATGGCTTGCTCATACTTGGGGTCGCCTTCAAGAGTCTTGAGAGCTGAACCACGGATGATTGGAATATTGTCACCGTCGAAGTTGTATTTGGAAAGCAATTCGCGGGCTTCCATTTCAACTAGTTCGATCAATTCTGGATCGTCGACCATGTCGCACTTGTTCAAGAAGACAACGATGTGTGGAACGCCAACTTGACGGGCAAGCAAGATGTGCTCACGAGTTTGTGGCATAGGACCATCGTTGGCTGAAATCACGAGGATAGCGCCGTCCATTTGGGCAGCACCAGTAATCATGTTCTTGATGTAGTCAGCGTGTCCTGGGCAGTCAACGTGACTGTAGTGACGCTTGTCTGTTTCATATTCTACGTGAGCGGTATTAATGGTAATACCACGAGCTTTTTCTTCGGGAGCAGCATCGATCTCATCGTATTTCTTAGCTTTGGCTTGGCCAGTTTTGGCCAAAGTCATTGTAATAGCTGCGGTTAACGATGTTTTGCCATGATCAACGTGCCCGATCGTTCCAACGTTCACGTTTGGTTTGTTGCGTTCAAACTTTTGACGGGCCATCCTATCTACTCTCCTTACAAATTACTGCTTCTTACGGATACTGACTATCAATTGATTCTGATATGCAGGGCCTTTTGGACTTGAACCTGGATATGGTTACAGGTTCGGTTTAAATGGAGCCCACGACGAGAATCGAACTCGTGACCTCCCCCTTACCAAGGGGGTGCTCTACCGCTAAGCTACGTGGGCACGTAAATCTACGAGGACTTTATTATCTACGGTGATTTTCGATTCTCGGGATTCCTCAAAATTTTCTTTACTCTTGGAAAATTTTGATCGGCTTTTTTGTTTTGAAGCAACTACCTGTAAAGAGGTTGCTTCGGTCTCTTGACTCTGTCTTTTGCGCTTTCACACTGAGGACAAAAGTTTGGGTGGAGCTGGATTCGAACCAGCGTAAGCTTTCGCTAACAAGTTTACAGCCTGTCTCCTTTAACCACTCGGACATCCACCCATAAGCTGGTGATGGGAATCGAACCCGCAACCGACGGTTTACAAAACCGTTGCTCTACCGTTGAGCTACACCAGCGAAATCACAATTACTTGCGGCCTATCTCTTACAGATATGAATGCCAACAAAATAATCGCGCTTACCTATCGGTGATAGGCAGAGTAAATTCTTACAGAGTATTTTTTCAGTGTCAAACTATTGCCTGGCCTAGGACCAATAGCGATACACGAACTTAATATTACGGCTTGCCGTTCTACTCTGTAGGCGCAGAAATTGCGCTATTTGCTTCACTTACAGCCTTAACCTCTACTTTGGAAGGCAGATTCTGTCTGACAACCTCATAGAAGATCACACCGGCCGCAACTGAAGCGTTCAACGATTGCACTGAACCATGCATTGGAATCTTTACCAAGAAGTCGCAATGTTCAGACACCAAGCGGCTTATGCCATCACCCTCACCACCAATCACCAAAGCGATTGGCCGCTTAAGATCACTTTCATAAATCCCTTGAGCACCTTCAAGTGCTAGACCAGCAATCCAGAATCCACGATCTTTCAATTTTTCAAGAGTGGAAACTAGATTAGTGATGCGCACCATACGCATGCTGGCAAGCGCTCCGGCACTTACTCTGGCCACAGTGCGGGTGAGACCAGCAGAACGACGCTGCGGCAGTATGACGGCCTTAACACCGGCAGCATCAGCAGATCTGACAATAGCTCCAATGTTGTGGGGATCTTCAATGCCATCCAGAATCGCAACGGTATAGCCATCAAGGCTCTTGCCTTCGGCTTCTAGCGCGGCTTTCTCAGCATCGAACTGATCAAGAAATTCCGATATGTCAAGATATTCGCTAGCAGCGATTTGGGCGACGACACCTTGGTGCTTATCGCGATCACCGATCAAATCAGAGAGCTTGCGCTTTTCAACTGTGGCGATCACAATCGAATTTTCTTTAGCTAATTCTTTGATCTTGTCGATACGACGGTCTGATTCCAAACCGCTTGCCATGTAGATTTTGTTGACTGCAACTTTTCCTTCTATAAGGAATGCAACTACAGCATTGCGACCGTAAATAAATTCTTCGTCCACAGCCTCTTGGTCAACGGCTGACGGACCTGATTCTTCATGACCACCGTAGCGGACAGTCTGAGTGCGCTCAACTGGAGCTTCATCAAAGTAATCATTTACTTTGCGAGCGATGTTAGCAGCCTTGCGCTCTGGTGACATGTCACCACGTGCAGCTTCGTCTGTGCGGGGACGACGATCATAGCCACCACCTTCTGGTCTTGGTCCACGATTGAAGCCGCCACCACCTTCTGGTCTTGGTCCACGATTGAAGCCGCCACCACCTTCTGGTCTTGGTCCACGGTTGTAACCGCCACCACCTTCTGGTCTTGGTCCGCGGTTGAAGCCACCTTCGGATCTACCTTCTGGTCTTGGTCCGCGGTTGTAGCCGCCACCACCTTCTGGTCTTGGTCCGCGATTGTAGCCGCCACCACCTTCTGGTCTTGGTCCGCGATTGAAGCCGCCTTCGGATCTACCTTCTGGTCTCGGTCCGCGGTTGAAGCCGCCTTCGGATCTACCTTCTGGTCTTGGTCCGCGATTAAAGCCGCCACCACCTTCAGGTCTTGGTCCACGGTTGTAACCGCCGCCGCCTTCTGGTCTTGGTCCACGGTTGAAGCCGCCTTCGGATCTACCTTCTGGTCTTGGTCCACGATTGAAGCCGCCTTCGGATCTACCTTCTGGTCTCGGTCCGCGGTTGAAGCCGCCTTCGGATCTACCTTCTGGTCTTGGTCCACGATTGAAGCCGCCACCGCCTTCTGGTCTCGGTCCGCGGTTGAAGCCGCCTTCGGATCTACCTTCTGGTCTCGGTCCGCGATTGAAGCCGCCACCGCCTTCTGGTCTCGGTCCGCGGTTGAAGCCGCCTTCGGATCTACCTTCTGGTCTTGGTCCACGGTTAAAGCCACCTTCGGATCTACCTTCTGGGCGACCAGCACCTTCTGGTCTTGGTCCGCGACTAAATCCACCTGGTTTACGAGCGCCAAATCCACCTGGTCTGCCAGCCGAGCCCGACGACGATCCGCCGGCTCTGTTATAGCCGCCGCCAGAGCCGCCTGGTCTTGCTCCACCGGGTCTAGCTCCGCCCGGTCTTGCGCCACCTGGTCTACCACCACTAGAACCACCGGGTCTGCCGCCACTTCCGCCTGGTCGGCCGCCACCAGATTTGCCGCCGTATCCACCGGATTTGCCGCCGCCTCCAGCTCTGCTGGGGCCGCGCGAACCATTACCTGACATTCCCATTGTTCTCTGTCCTTGACTAAAACTTAGTTCTATTGCTGCTTTGCGGTATTTACCATGGACAGAACATTCGAGACATGAATAATAGGAACTTAGATTCCTTATTCAAAAGCGTACCCATGCTATTCGACGTCGTCTTATTTGGTTGCCCAGTTGCTTTATCCGTCTGCCTGGCCGCTCACGCGTACAGAGATGGGGATAAACGCTTCTTGCTACCCGCGTTCTCCTTTTTCGCCTACTGCTTGTTTTACCTGGCAGGAGGGCGGGATGTATTACTTTATCTCACTACGGCCCTAGTTATGATGGGCGGATGCGCATTTAGCGGCTGTCCGTAACGTAGCAAAGAGGAATTTTTACTCAGAAATCTTTTTAAGAGTCAGGAAGAAGTGCGCTTCTTGACCACCGGAACTGCCACGGAATGGCGGTTTTGCTGAGCTTCTGCCAGCGAACGCATTGAAATATTATGTTTCTTCAACCAACGTGAGATTGTATTGGGGTCGCACCACTTATTCTCAGTTTCGCGATATATCTTGGCAATCTCCACGGTACTGAGCTTCTCCTTGACATATTTCTGCTGCAGCCAGTCTTTATCTTGATAGAGAGTCTTGGTTCTAAGAGTCTTGCCCACGGCTTGGTCCGCCTTAAGAAGGAAGTTCGAGTACTTTATACCCGCTTGTACTACATATTCTAATTGTGGGTGCTTCTATCTGATCTGACAAGGTGGCACGGGTATGATTTAAGGAGAATTAGAAATTATCCCCGGGGCTAATCTTCAAAGAAGTGACAAAAAAAGACTTTCGTTTACCGCAAATAGACAAACTCCTGAGAGAACCCGTTTTACAACAAGCAATTGAAAAGTTGCAGATTCGGCGCGAACTGGCATCGCGCCGCGCACGATTGTTCGTCGACCAAACCAGACAAAATCTAATTAGCGGCAAAGCAAAAGATGAGCCCTCTACGGCAGCTCTAGCAGCAGCCATAGCAGCCGATTTAGAGAAACTATGCCAAAGCGGTATAAAGAAAGTCCTAAACGGTACCGGTGTAGTACTGAGTACAAACCTTGGCCGTGCGCCGCTGCCAGAGCAAGTTATAGAGCAACTAAGCAAAGCCCTTTGCTCGTATTCTAATTTAGAGTTCGATCTTGAGGAAGGTGGTCGCGGTGAGAGAACAGAGCAAATTTCAAACTTGCTTGGCCTTTTAATTGGCTCACAGTCAGCCATAGTCGTCAACAATTGCGCTTCCGCAGTGATGCTTGCAGTCAAAGCATTATCAGATCAGAAAGAAACAATAGTCTCAAGGGGCGAACTTATTGAAATTGGTGGCAGCTTCCGTTTACCTGATGTAATCACATCTTCAGGTGGCCGATTAAAAGAAATTGGCACCACCAATAGAACCAGAGCTTCAGACTACGATAAAGCGGTATCAGAGAAAACCGGCATGATTATGAAATGCCACCGCTCAAACTATCAAGTGCTTGGCTTTACAGAAGAAACCAGCATCAAAGAACTAGTTGAAATTGGCTCTAAGCATGGCGTTCCAGTTGTCTATGATTTGGGTGGCGGCTGTCTAGTAGATCTGCAGCAATTCGATCTTGTAGCTGAACCCACAGTGCAAGCGACTCTTGAAAGTGGGGCAGACCTCGTTCTCTTCTCTGGGGATAAACTACTAGGTGGACCACAGGCTGGAATTATCGCTGGTAAAAGTGAGACCGTAGCGAAACTGCGTAAATCGCCAATATATAGAGCGTTGCGTGCCGACAAAATGGTAATCGCCTTACTCGAAGCCGTGCTCAATCAATATCTATATGTAGATGGCTATAAACAATTACCGGTATTCAAACTTGCGGCTCTTAAGAGAGAGAGCCTGCGGAAGCGGGCTGAACTTGCGGCTCAGAAATTGAATGATCTTCAGTGCTTAGACTTAGCTCCAATTGATCTCGAAAGCACAATGGGTGGAGGAAGCCTGCCGGGAGAGCTATTGCCATCGGCTGGACTTGCTATCAAAATCAAGAAATCGAATAGCTCTCTTTCCCACTTATCCCGCCTGCTTCGCCAAGGTGAACCAGCGGTCATCGGAAAAGTGACAGATAATCAATTCTGCCTCGATTTTCGTACGATTGATGTCAGAGACGAAGGTGATCTATTAGCCGCTCTGCGGTCAGCAGACAGGCAATTGGGCAAGCTCTAAGCGTTTCTTTTCAAGAGGTTATGATTGTGCGCACTAGAGATTGAGGCCCCCAATGAGCGAACTGAAAGAATTGGAAACCCTAATCAATCAGTTGAGCAAGCGCATGGACGAACAAATGCGCCTAACGCGCAATTTGACAGCATTATGCACAACACTAATTGTCGGCCTGATGTTCTTCATTTTTTGTCAGACGCTGGAGCACCTCCCCTCCATCATCGTGCTTCGCTACATGAGCAATCTTGACTCTATCGTCAAGGAATGGCGCCAAACCGAGCGTTGCCTCAATGCTCCTGTAAAAGAAGCCACAGAGACAAAAGCCGCTCCGCATAAGTAAGAATTGCCATCAATATAGATGAATAAGTTACTTCTTCAGCAACGCTTGGCGGCGCTTCACTTCTGCTTCAACTTCATCGGCAGAGATATTGTTGACTTGCATTGGACCAGCGCAGATCTCGCGCCAAGGTGCCCCAGCTAAGGCCTGACGGACTATAACTTCAAATACCTGAGCCCGCACGCCACTACCATAACTGCCGGTAGCGCCAGAAAATGGCGTAGTGGGAGCAGCAACCTGAGGCCGTGGAATAGCCTGACTCGGCATCGCTTGATTAAGGGTTGTAGCACCAGAACCACTCGCCGTACCTTGCTGTGCTGCATTTACCAAGTCTACCGGTGCTGGAGACTGCGTTTGCATTGGATCATCAACCACCGGATGCGAACCGGAGGCAACTGGATTGGGGGCAGGAATTTGCTGTTGAATTTGCTGTTGAGGTTGCTGTTGAGGTTGCTGCTGCTGCTGCTGAGGCAGAGGCTGAGCCTGTGGTTGAGGTTCAGCAAAAAGTTTTGGCGCTTCGGTAAATAACGGTGCAGGTGGGGCGGTCGGCTGTGGTTGCTCAAAGAAACTAGTCGACTGCTTAGGAGCAGGAGGCTTAGCCATAGCCTCATCAGCGGCAGCCTTTGTACTAGTAAGTTGGCGCTGCAAATCAGCCACCATATCGCGGGTTTGATCGCGCATTTCATCAAGCTGAGTCTTTAATTGGGTAATCTCTGAGTCTTTATGACTGAGCTCTACTTCTTTTGCTTGAATCAAATCATTGCGCTGCTGAACCAGTTCAGACAACTTCTCGTACTGACCTGAAAACTCTTCCCAACGAGAATTCAACATCTCTTGAGTATCTTGTACTTCCTGATCTTTGGCGGCCAAAAGCTCGGCAAAGTCAGCGTCTTTGGCGTCCATACGTGAGCGCATTTCTTCATTCTGCACCCGCAACTCTTCTAGCAGAGCCATGACACTTTCGTCTTGGACCACTCTAACTACTTCTACTTCTCGCACAATCTCATTGCCTGAATTGGCCGAAGCAAGAGTGTATACAGGTTTGGGTGGGTCAGGAGCCTGTACAGCATCATAGGCAGCACGGAAGAAATCTCCCGATATGCGCTGCGCTCCCAATAAATCAACTAACTTACGCAACAAATCAGCTGGATGCTCAGAAGGAAATACAGCCATATATGCGCATTTGAAAGTCCAGGGGTCAATCAAACCAGTGGAAAGCTGATCAGCCAAACTGTGTACCAACTCTTCAGGTGTAAGCTTGGCTTCAGTCTTAGGCGGCTCAGCATTTCTCGATTCAAGAGTAACTATCAAATTATCGATAGCAGGAACTATATCGGCTACCGGATTTCGCGACTCAAGGGTCACGATCAAATTATCAATCGCTGGCACCAATTCGCCCACGGCCTGCATTGGCTCAAGAGCTGCTGACATTGATTCACTTAAGCTATTTAGGCTCAGACCAATTTCGTTAAATGCCTGGTGTTGTATCGTCTCAGCTAAATTTCTTACGATTTCAAGCTGCTCATTGGCAGCTTTAGAAATTTGCGCCATGTTGACCGAGCAAATTCCGAGCTGCTGGTCGAGGGTATTGAGCAGTTCGATTACCTGCTCTTGATGAGCGGTATCGGCCACTTGATTGGTCTGGAGGGCCGCTATCTGACTTGGTGTGATGACCATAGCTAAGTCTGCCGCCTCAGGAACCCTAATCTCTGGAATATCTACAGCTTTAATATCTAACATTTCGCTATCAACTGAAACTTCAAAACTTGGTTGGCTAGCTTCGATAGATTGATTATCGGCTGCTAAATCTTGACCAAGCTCGACTTCTGGTTCAGCAATCGCCAGAGCATTATCAGACACAGCGCCCGCATTAGCGCCAGAGCGTACATTTTTAGGAGAAGCCACCGGGGATACCTCGGGTGAAAGTTCGTCAGGCTGGTCAAACACTGTTGGCTGAGTAACCACTGGTACAGCTACAGATTGAGAAGGTTCAGCAGCGATTTGGTATGGTTCTGGACTATAGGCATCAGGAGGCACGGTCTGCTTCGCCAGAGTTCCGCGCAAGCGTGCGCGTCTGGCTGCTAGAGACGAGTCATCGCCAGACTTCCCAGAAGGCGCGTCCTGAGTAGAACTGGTTGCGCTTGCCTTGTCTTCGCGAGCCATCTAACAATCCCTTCCTAATGTCACCTGAGGCACCTACTTAAATATGTACCCGCCAGCACCGTAAAAATTCAAAGTAAAATGCCAAAATCAGCAAATTGCCAGAACTATCATGTAGCACCCCTTTATTCGAAGTGCTAACTTATTTAGTATATACCTCAAACGAGGCAAAGGCGCGCACTAAAAGCGCTTGACAAGGCCGCATTTCAACTGTACTATGCGTTCAAAAGTGGGTTCGTTAGCCGTTTATCTGTAAATTCCTCAAAGTTCACCTTACTAAATAAGACAATTATCGGCAGCTGGCAAGATTACAAGCGAGTATTGCCAGCCGATCCGAGGTAAATATTAAATAGAAGCGTAAGTTAGTTCTTGGCGACAATGCCAACGTCTGCCAAAGACGGGAGTACCCGGTGGAAATTGCCATCTGCCCAAATTGCGGGGCGGTGATTAAGCAAAAAGTAAAAGGTTGCGGTGCTTGTGGAGCAGCGCAGTCAAAATTTGCAGCGACGATGGTGCCAACCCTGGCGTCAGCGGCTGCACCTATGGTGGTATCAGTCGCGCCAGACAGATTGATACTAGAGAGAATTGTCTCATCTCGCTCAGTGGCCACTCTCATACCGGGCAGCGACAGCACCTATGGCAATGACGGTGGCTATCTTGATCCCTTCAATCGTGATAATTCATTCCAAGATTTCATTCCCAATCTCTTCGGCACTTCAGTGTCAACGCCATCTCCGGTCGTATCACAGGCAGTGACCGATAGTCCATCCGAGATTGTTGAGGGCTACGGCAATGGCAATGGAAACGGACATGGCAATGGGCACGAAAATGGCAATGGAAACGGACACGGCAATGGCCAGAGCCACGATTTCTTCACTTCAACGGGAACAGTAGTTCAAAATCCCCAGACCTCTCAAGAAATTGAAGTAGTAGGGGAAAGCTCACAGGCGAAAGCCCCAACCGACTTCTTTACTGCCGATCAAGCAACGCCAACAGTTGCCCCCTGGGAAATGGAACCAAGCGCAGATGAGAGCGAGCATGAGAATGCGAGCGTTGATTCGGCCACTGCTCACGGCGGCAACAACTCAGAATCAGTCTCGCTCAATCAATTTAGCTTCAATCAAAACGCCAATCCCCAAGAAGAATCAACACCGTTCAGCAGCCCTGTTGAGCCAGAAAGTGCGGTAGCAGGTGCAACAGGAGGAGATCTAGCTGAGCAAAACTTAGTACAGCCAGCCGAAGAGTCTGAGCACAAACAACCAGCTCATGAAACCCCGCAAGAAACGGCACCGGTAGCTGCTCCCCAAGAAGCACCATTCAATGTCCATAAAGAACAGCCAGCGCCAACGCGCCCACACGTAGCAGCACCTGACTTCTTTGCCTCCGACAAGGCCAAAGAGAACAATCAAGCAAAATCGAACAGCAGCTCATCAGAACTTGCCAAGCCAGCCAAAGCAGCTACGGCAGCAGCTTTTGATTTCTTTGCCGATAGTGCGGTAAGCAGCAAGAAGTCTAGCTCTAGCGCGTCTGACAATCAGAAATCTGATAGCCAGGGCAAAGAAAGCAAGTCAGACAAGTCAGACAAAGATGCGCACGGCACCTTTGAGAGCTTACTAAATACAAAGAGTCGCCCCACAGGCGGCCATCCGGAAGTCGATGGTGGCAATTCAGCCAAGGCAGTTAAGGGGGCAAAGCCCTCAATAGCGGAGCCCAAGAGCGGTTCAGCAAAACGGCGCGCGGCCGCCCAAGACGAAGATGACGATGAAGACGAAGATGAACGCGAGCAGGTAAAAGCGAAGAAGAAACTGCCGGTCAAACGAGCCAGAGACTTAGATGACGACGATGACGAAGACGATGATGACATCGAAGACGTTTCTGATGACGAAGAAGAAATTCCACAACGTCGCTCATTCTCAGGTTCACCAGCAAGCCTCAAAAGCAGTGCTAGTAAAAAAATAGCAGCCAATAGCCGTTCTCGCGACATCAAGAAGTCGAGCAGCGACGACGATGATGATGACTCCAGTCGCTTACGTAGCAAATTTGCCAGCGGTCAAGGACTCTTCACCGTAGCCGGCTTCCCCGTTGGCATCAAACTGATGGCAATTACTGCTGCCATACTTGGTTGCTTTGCTTTCGCAATTTTCCACGTTCTCGGTAACGTCGCCAGCCTTACAGCAGGGCAAAATGTATCAGACAAAGCCGCTGGCATGACAGCAATGAATCCAGAAATGCCAAGACTTGCTGGCGACTATCGCATTCGCATCAAGCATGGCAGCCAGCAAATTATTGGTCAAATGCAACTGAGACAAAGTGGTACCAAAATTACCGGTACTGGCCAAGACCGTGTCGGGCCTTACAAGATAGATGGTTTCATTGACACCGGGAAGAAAACACTCAATTTTAAAAAGCGTTTTGTTGATCCAAACGGCCGTGACACGGGCCCACCCATTTTCTTCGTCGGTAATATTTTGCTAGAGCATATCCCGCTGCATGTCACAGGTATGTGGGAATACACAAAGAAATCTGGCTCTAGCTTTGGCTATCTAAACAAAGCCTCCACTTCTAAAGTTCAAGGCGAATGGTTGGCCCAGCTAGATCGCGCCAAACCGCTTGATAGCGAAGGTAGCTTCATCGACAATAATGTCGCTTCTGTCATGAACAACAGCGAAGGGGCCAAGTCGGCAAAAGGCTTCAACATATTCTCCTTCTTGACCGGCAACGGCATATTTGTCTTTCTCGGTGTGGGCATAGCCCTAGTCATGGGCACCTTCACTATGTTTGGACCAACTGGTCAAATTAACATCTGGATCACCAAGCAGTACATTCCAACTCAAGTAAGAGCACAACACAATAAAGTCAAAGCACAACTGGCAAAAGGCCTGAAGAAAGGCAGTCTGCCATTGGGCCAGAGAACTGAATGGAAATGGTGGTTCCCAGCCCCATGGGTCGTGAAAGATCTAGCGCTTCCTCCAGAAATGCGCAAAGTCAATCCACACGTATTGGTGCTCGGCCAGGGCGGCAAAGGCAAGACCAGACTAGTAGCAAATATGGTGGCTCACGATATCATGAGCGACGACAGAGCAGTGGTCGTGATCGACTCAGATGGAACACTGGTAGATTTGCTCGCTCGCTGGATTTCAGCGCAACCTAAAGCGCGTGAAATTGCCAAACGAGTCATTCTCATTGACCCCACTCACAAAGGTAATACCAGTGCCTTCAACCCACTTCAGCTGGGTGACATGGGTGATGTTCAAACTGCGGCTGGTTCAATTGTTTATGGCTTCAAAGCTATTTACACCGAACCACCTGGCTCGCAGTCACAATGGAATGCTCAAACTGCAGATATTTTGCGCAACGCTGTCTTGCTATTGATGGCTAACAATAAGACCTTGACTGACCTGCCCAACCTACTTAACGACAACGACTTCCGCGATGTCTTGTTAGAGAATGTCGAGCGTAAGAAAGACGAACGCATTGAGTTTTCTACCTTGCTTGACCAGTGGGGAAGATACAAGAAACTAGCCAGAACAGATCAGTGGATTACCTGGGTTGAGCCAATCTTGAACAGAGTAAACCCGATGCTGAGCAACCCTCGCATTCGCTCGATTCTGACCAAACCAGAAGGCGATCTTCATCTGCTCAATGTGATCATGGAGAAGAAAATTTTACTGGTCAAAATTCCTCAAGGAGAATTTGGTCAAGATGCCAACCTATTGGGTTCGCTCGTGGTCAGCGGTGTCAAGCAAGCAGCTCTAACACTTTCCTCTGGCAGCGCCAATAAGCAGAACCCAGTGGCTCTCTATCTCGACAACTTCGACACTTTCATTGAAAAAGAAACACTAGAAAACATCACATCAGAAACCAAGAAATTCAAGATTGGTCTGGTGGGCGTAACGAAGAGTCTTCAGCACCTGCCAGAAGATTTCCGCAACGAGCTAATCATCAACATCGGTACACTGGTCACCTTCGCACTTTCCAAGAAAGACGGCGATTTACTTGGCCCACAAATGTTCCCGATCGACGGCAGAAAGATCAAGAACACGACAATGACAAACTTCTTCAACCCTGTTAACTCGACGCCGCAGTTCGAACTCGTATCAGACGAAGAAAAACTCAACATCGATAAAGTAGTGCGCCAAGAAGAGCGAACCTTCTTTGCCTACAGAATGGGCGCCGAGGGAGCACTCTTCAACTTAAAATCGCATCCATTCGATGATATCCCCGATTCTAAAGTAAACGATAAACTAATCGAAAAAATGCGCTTGGCTTCATCCAAGAAATCAGCCAAGAGTGATTCGGGCAAAATTACATCAGGCAAGAGCGAAGATTGACGCTTCAAACTTGATAAGATAGCCGTAGCATGCAGTAACCGCATTCAGTTGCAATGAAAAAATGACTCAGGGGCCCAACAATCGTAATATCTGGGAAGAGAAGATAGCCGATCTTCGAAGATATGACCTTGACAATCTAGAGAACGATCCAGTCGCCCCCGAAGACATCATTAGTTGGCCTGTGCCCGGCATGACCTTCGTAAGAGTCGACGGCATTCTGCGCTCATGGGATATTGAGCGAGAAAAGCAACAACATGGCCAACAGGCCCAACAAGATCCAGATCCGTCTAAACCTCCAAAACGAATGTATTTGATGGAAGACGCACTTACTGGACTATACGGCGAGAAAGCTAATATCGCCTTCCTCGTTATCGGTAGTAAGACTGGCGTCAATTACTATATGGGCATCTCCCAGCCCCACGTCACCGAAGGTGATGACTCGACGGAGTCACCCGAAAAAGTAGCCTATAAAAGTCTCAAGTCAATATTGCATAGCGTCTACGGCGGCGTAGACGTATACAAGAAGCCATTCTCCTCTGACGAGATTCACGAGCTAGTTGCCCCGCTTACGAAATACACCGGCATTGTGACCGGCATTCCCGCACTAAAATCGACCAGTGGCGAAACCATTGAGTCTGAGCAAATCGAAAGATTAGCTGCCGGCCTCGCGGGGCGCGAATTTGCCTTTCTGACGCTAGCAGTGCCAATTCCGCCGATGAACGTCACGAAAGAAGAATTTGCTGTAGTTGATCAAATTCAACGGGCCCAGGAAAACGAAGACCCCGAGAAAAAGCGCAAAATCAAATATTATCTTGAACTACAAGATGCTTATTTGAAACATATTCAACTCGGTACAGCTGTGGGAATGTGGCTGACTGTGCCCTATTTCTTCACCAAAGACAAATCTGACTTTGTGCGCTTGCAGTCGCTTCTGCGCGCTACTTATGTTGATGAATCAAGCCGGCCAACACCCATGCGCACCCACGACGTGCCTGGCCTAGCTACACACATTCAACAATTTGGCTTGCTGCGCAACAAGCGCTCAGAAGAAGTCTTCCAGGGCATGATGGAATACAAATTCTTGAGCCCTCTCAATTCGCGCATGCTCTCAGCTTTCATTCACTTGCCTAAGCGAGAAATGCCGGGCTTCAGAATTCGCCGTTCAGCTGAATTCAGTCTTGCTGAAATTCCACCAAAAGATCCAACGCGAGTGATCGCAATCGGCAACATTCTGGACCGCGGTGAAGACACAGGCAACCTCTATTATATTGACGTAGACGCACTGCAAAAACACACAATTGTCTGCGGTGTTACCGGCGGTGGTAAAACCAACACTTGCTTCTATCTGTTAGGTCAGCTCTGGAACTTCGGCATTCCATTTATGGTTTGCGAACCGGCCAAATCAGAATATCGTCACATGATGCTGATGTCAGAATCATTCAAGGGAGTCGGCCAAGCCTTCTCGCTCGGAGATGAGACTGTTTCGCCCTTCCGCTTGAACCCATTCGAGATTATCAAAGGCGTTAAGGTACAAACTCACCTTGACGCGCTCAAATCGGTATTCAACGCCAGCTTTGAAATGTATTCGCCAATGCCGCAAGTACTAGAAAAAGCACTCAACCAAATTTATGCCGTACGAGGCTGGGACTTAGTCAACAACGTCAACCGCCGCCTGCCACCAGGAATGAACCCCGGCGATCCGGACTGTCCAGCCGAAATTTTCCCAACCATGAAAGACCTTTACGAAATCATCGACCCTGTAGTCGAGAGCTTCGGCTATTCAGACAAGATCGGACCAGACGTACAAGCCGCTCTCAAAGCCAGAATCGGCTCGCTCTTGATTGGTGGTAAAGGGCAGATGCTCAATACTCGCCGCTCTATACCCTGCGAACAATTGTTTGGCAGACCAACAGTGGTCGAACTGAAGATGGTTTCTGAAGATAACGAAAAGTCATTCCTCATGGGCATGCTCTTCGTCTTCCTCTACGAGTATCGAGAAGTTGGCGGCCCGCACGAGCACCTGAAACACGTAATGTTGATCGAAGAGGCTCACCGTCTTCTCAAAAACGTTCCCACCGGCGGTGGTGCCGATACAGCCAACCCAGCTGGTAAGGCTGTAGAATTCTTCACCAACATGCTTGCAGAAATTCGTTCGTATGGTCAAGGCTTCATCATTGCTGACCAAATTCCAAACAAGCTTGCGCCAGAAGCACTTAAAAACACCAACTTAAAGATCATGCACAGAATTGTGGCAGTAGATGACCGCGATTCAATGGGCGGCGCCATGAACTTAGACGACGTGCAGAAAAGGCACGTCACAGCCCTTGGTCAGGGCCGCGCCTTAGTATACGCAGAGAAGATGGAATCGCCATATCACCTGCAGATCATGTTCGACAAAGAAAAAATGGTGCCACCACCAGACACGCCAGCAGAATCAGACCAGATTGTGCGCGATGCTATGAAGCACCTGAACATTGTCGGTACATTCGACCGTCACCTAGGCTGCAAATTCTGTCTACACCGCTGCGACTCACAGATATTAGACACGGCCGTGCCAGTAGCCGACGACCAGATATTCAGGCAGGTGTATAACCGCTACATTCTCTCGACTCTGAAAGATTTGACTCAGTTAGTACACTTTAGAGCACAGATCATCCACGAAATTCAGCGTGTCATCGGCGGCCGGGCAAGAACCGGTAACATTACTGGTATCACCTGGTGCGCTCTAACTCAGGCGACAGAGCGATACTTCGAGCGCAAAGGTGAAGAGAACTATTGGTTCTATGACCAGGTGCGCGAACAGCACTTACGTTGGCTCAACCTGCTTAGACCAGCCTTCCAGCCAACCGAAGTAAACAGAAGGCTAGATATCTCAGTATTGCGCCAATGGCGCGATGACTTCCTTGAACTGCACAAGCGCGATCAGGGTCCGCTACCAACTTGCGCACCTTGCACCTCAAAATGCCTCTATCGTTTTGAAGTATCGGAAGTCGTGCGTGACCCCAAAATCAAATTCGACTTCAACTCGTCTATCAACCGCAAAGACACCCCTGCGTCAGACTCAGCAGCTTGGTTCTGCCGCCTGCTAACAGAGCGCCTGATTGGCATGCCCGATGTAGACTTAGCCTACTGTCTCGCCGCTCACTTGATCAAAGATCAACAACTATCGACAGACGCCCAATTGGTACTTCTGCACAAAGTAAGAAACGCTCTGGATAACTTCCAAAACGAAAGTGAGGCCGAAGCTGGCGATGACGGATGATGACCAGAAATTGCCATCTTCTGCCAGTCAGAGCTCAAGCAAGCCTGAACCTTCTGACCATACTTCACTAGTAGATGAGCTAGGCATCCACGATATTTACGAGCCCATGGCTGGTCTCGACGGCAAAATATTTTGCACCGCCGGTAGAGACGCACCGGTTGCCGAGTTCAATGAAGAATATTTGATACTCCATCCGCCCCAGCTGCCGTTCTATGAACAAGGGCCAGAAGAAGAGATAGTAGTAAGTGTAGATGAGCGCGGCATCGTCTTAGATGAGCTTGGTGTAGCAAAAAAAATACCAACGGCAAAATATCAGGGCTTTCCCATTTACTATTTCGGCGAACAAAAGGAAGGCACGCTCAAACACTACGCAGCAGTCTTAACTGCCGACGAGCGGCTAGTCTTCATCTTCGATGAAAAAGGGGAAAGATTGACCACCGACGACGTTTATAAACTTCGTAATAAGTCAGTCAATGGCGAGATTTCTCAGTTTCCTGGTTTGAGCTGCATCATCGACGACACTTCGGTAGTAGACGAACGAGTAGACCCAGACGCCATGGTAAACACTGACATTTCTCAGTAGTTTTTTTTGCAATTAAGCTGACAGCTTGCGACCGGCAAGATAGCGCTGGCAGTAATCAAGCCAGTTGGAGGTTAGTTCGTTAGAGACCATTTCACCAACGGCACCACTAGGCAAATCAATTTTGATTGTCTTCTTGCGGCCGTCTTTGTGATATTCATGGCGAACAGACGCTTCGCTACCCACTTCGTAGCTAAGAACAGGTGTCCAATCTCCATCGATTAGAACCTGCAGCTGCTGACAAACGAAGTGCATGCCCTCAAACTCTTTTTCAGTTTTAACTAGACGACAATTATCATTCAATGTCTCAATTGTGCGGCTTAGTTCAGCGGCATTCTCTCTCTCATCTAAGCTGCGATGAGCGAGATTGGAAGATACGCCAGAACCAGTATTGCCTGTTCCTGAACCAGTATTAGCCGAGCCCGATTTAGCACTGACTGGACTGCTGTGACCACCAGTTATATAGCTATCTATTGCTCGACTGTTGCTATTGCTGCCAGTGCTCTTGCCAGCATTGCCTGTATTACCTGTATGGACGGTGTCATTCTTAGCAGAGGCAGAATCGTTGCTTCTACTTTGCTCAGGGAGTGACAAAGTGGTTTGCTCGAAATCAACAACCGTTGTCTGCTCTTCATAGTTTTTGACAACGACTGTATGCTCAGGTAGTGACAAAGTGGTATCACCGTTTGGCATACTGAATGTGGTTGCTTGAGATTCAATGGAAGGCTCTTCTTGCATCCCAAATACAAATCCGCAAGCAGGACAAAGATTGGCGTTTTCGCTAATCAAGCGCCTACAGCCACCACATGGCTTGGTGGCAACGTTGAAGAGTGAGCCGTAGCTACCAACATAAGTTTGAGGTTCACGAGCAACAGGCTTTAATTCTGCGGTTTTGCTTCTAAACATCTCGATTTCATCGCGAGTTGGAATAGCAATACTCGCACCACGAATGACCACAGCCAGCGGAGCTCCCTTGCTATCAGTATCGGTGCTCAGGCCGTTCTTCTTGGCCAACAGTGGCCACAATGTAACATCATGCAAATCGGGATGTCTCATTGCAATCGAGCGTAGAGTATCACCGAGACGGACAGAGTAAACTTTCTCAGAGCCGCCATCAACTGCTTCTCTAATCTTACCTAGGACCTTCTCGATATTGGCCTTGCGTTGATCAGCAGCGACAGAGCTACGAGCTTCAAGACCTTGATGACTTGTGCGACTACCAACGTTGTTGAGACGAGCTGTCCATTCTCTAACTTGTTTTGGACTAGGCAAGAGTAATACAGTGCCAACCTTCACATTATAGACTCGCTTACCGCCTTCCCAGCGCACTTCAATTTTGCCTTTGTTCAACTCATAAATGAGATCGACAAGACGAACGTCTTTGAATTTACGCAATGCAATCTTGATTATAGTGTCATTCGGCTGAACAACATATTTCTCTTGCAGATTGTCTTGACGAACAAGCTCTTGAGCGAGTTTACGCTCTTCTGCCAACCGCTGAGCTGCTGCCTTCGCTTCAGCTTCGGCTTGCTGCCTTATGGCAATCACTGTAAGAATCTCGTCGGAATGACGTTTCTCTTCAGTCTTATCAGCTCTCTCTTCGCCTACTTTCTTGCGGCGATTCTCATCTTCTTCTCTGCGTCTAACTTTCTCAAGTTCATCTTGGCTAAGCCTCAATTCAGCTTCTCTTCGAGCTGTCTCGTCATCTAAACGAGTGAGGCGCCCTTGTTCGGCTTCACGCTCATTTCTAGCCTGTTCATCCATGATACGCTGGACGCGTTCTTGCTCAGCAGCATTCTGCTGATCGGCAGCGAGTATTCCATAATCGCTTCCAGTAATACCGCTTCCATCAGCATTGATATTACTGATCGTTCCATAATCTGAGTTGTTAAGTGCATTCGAATCACCACCAACAATCGGATTGCTGTAGACACCAGAATCAACTCTATCTGATTGATAGGCACTGTCTGTATCAGGGATAGATGCAGGCGAGACAATTCCCGAATCGGACGAAATAATTTGCCTTCTCTCGCCCTCTGGCTCTAGCACTGAATTGTCAGGATTATTGGCTTTCACTTCGACAGAAGAGAGGCCAAGATTTTGAGTTGCCTGTTCAAGCCAATCCGGCACCTGAGTAGACCCGGAACTAGCTTGATTGTCTGCTCGAGAATTTGATGCATTAGAAACTGGCTGTCCATCAACGCCGATAAGACCATCGGTCAGGGAGCCGGAGTTGGTGCTAACAGGGTTTATAGCATTGGGATCGAATATTCCACTAACACCGAGATTTGCAGCGTTGGGATCTACACTTCCAGGATCAGTGGTTCCATTCACACCAAGATTCACTGCATTAGGATCAGCAGTTCCATTCACACCAAGATTCACTGCATTAGGATCAGCAGTTCCATTCACACCAAGATTCACTGCATTAGGATCAGCAGTTCCATTCACACCAAGCCCCAATGTGTATGGCTCGACTCCGCTCACTGAAAGAGCTGAAGCGCCATTCTCTGGTGTTGCAGGCAAACCAGACTGTAGACCTCGAGCCCCAGAGCTGCCACTTAGCGAATCACCCAGTGCATTAGCATCAGGGGCACCACTTGGCGCGGAGAAATCGCTCTGTCTCGGCACACTTGACTGATTAGAATGTGTAGAATTTGTAGCAGCAGTAGCGCTTGAGTTGCTTGAATAGCCATACTTAGAAGTCGCATCACTAAGCCAATCGGTAATGCCACTAACTGGCACATTGGTCTTCGAATCTATTGTTTCGAAATCGGGCTTCGAGGACGCAACATCTCCCTTGCCACTAATTGTGAGCGAATCGATATTCTGGGCGCCAGTCAGATTGGAAATGTTCTGCGCGCTCGACTCACTATAGTCGCGAGAAGGAGTAATGGCCTCACTTGGAGTATCGCTCTTAATAGTTGGTTGACTATATTTTTCGCCAGGAACAGTCTCCACAACTGGCAAATTATGAACAACAGAGCCGATCTCGACTGGTGTAGTCTTGCCAACCACTATGTAATTGTCAGAGGATTGTTCAGTCGAGACATTAACGGATCTATCTTCAGGATTGTTAGTGCCGATAGCAACATGGATGCCATTTGAACTCTCCGCAACAGGAGAAGCCTGACCGGTGGGCACAGTAAAGACGACTAGCGGATTCTGATTAGTACCTACAGACTCATCGTAATTTGGCTGAGGGTACTCACGATTGGCTTCAGCTGTAGACTGAACCTGAAGCTGAGCGGCTTGCTCTGCCGTGAGTTGGACTTCTACTGCCTTCTGCTCGTCTTGTCGGCGGATAGCATCAAGTTGGGCGCGCTGAGCTTCAATTTGATTTCTAGACTCATCAAGCAATCGACGAACATCATCTTGACGAGCGATCTCTTCTTGTCTTGAAATCTCTTGCTGGCGCCGTCCTTCTTCTTCTTCACGCCTTGCCTCTTCCGCACGTCGAGTATCTTCGGATCTGGTCTCGGATTCACTCGAAGTTGTGCCATAAGTTGAAACAGTTGGACTCAGAGCAACTGAGCCAGCGATGACATCAAAGGTAATATCGACCGGCTTGGCGACGCTTTTGGTCTCATCAGCATTTGTTTGCTGAGCTGGAGCAGTAGCAGCATTGCCAACTGTGGCTGCAGGTAGAGCACTTCCTGGTTCTGCAGGAGTAGCACTGCCAGTAGGAGCGGTGACGGGCTGTGCAGGGGAAGCATTGCCTGTGGTGTCATTGCTTCCGGCGGTCGCATTGTTGGCAGCGGATGAAGCGCCAGAGTTGATTGTAGAAACCGCTGGACTGTTGGGATCGCCAGCCGCGTTGTTAACCGCACCCGTGGCAGAAGTGGAAGAGTTCGTCTGTCCAGAACTAGCGGTTGCTGAAGGGCTAACATTAGTTGATGCACCGGAAGTGTTTCCAGAACTAGCACCTGGGTCAGCAGATGAAGCAGCAGCGGATCCGGTAACCGTTCCAGATGTCGAAGTGGAAGCTGTGTTACCGTTGGATCCGGCTCCGACATTGGTTCCGGTGCCAACGACACCTGTTGTATTGCTGCTGCCAGTTGCTTGCTGAGCCTGGGTTCCAGTTCCGGCATTTGCAGTCGTTCCGGCAGTTGCTCCAGTCCCAGCATTCGCGGTCGTGCCAGCATTTGCTCCGGTTCCAGCAGTCGCGGTCGTACCGGCATTTGCTCCAGTTCCAGCATTTGCACCAGTTCCGGTGTTTGCACCAGTTCCAGCATTCGCAGTAGTTCCGGTGTTTGCACCAGTCCCAGCATTCGCAGTAGTTCCTGTGCTTGCACCAGTTCCAGCATTCGCAGTCGTTCCGGCGTTTGAGGTTCCAGCATTACTAGAAGTAGTTCCACTGCCAGCAGCCTGTTGAGACAAATTACCTGCGCCGACATTTGCTCCGGTTCCAGTATTCGCAGTAGTTCCGGTGTTTGCACCAGTTCCAGCATTCGCAGTAGTTCCGGCGTTTGCACCAGTTCCAGCATTCGCAGTAGTTCCGGTGTTTGCACCAGTTCCAGCATTCGCAGTAGTTCCGGTGTTTGCACCGGTTCCAGTATTCGCAGTCGTTCCGGTGTTTGCACCAGTTCCAGCATTCGCAGTCGTTCCGGTGTTTGCACCAGTTCCAGCATTCGCAGTCGTTCCGGTATGTGCGCCAGTTCCAGCATTCGCAGTCGTTCCGGCGTTTGCACCAGTTCCAGTATGTGCGCCAGTTCCAGCATTCGCAGTCGTTCCGGCGTTTGCACCAGTTCCAGCATTACTAGAAGTAGCTCCACTGCCAGCAGCCTGTTGAGACAAATTACCAGCGCCGACATTTGCTCCGGTTCCAGTATTCGCAGTCGTTCCGGCGTTTGCACCAGTTCCAGCATTCGCAGTAGTTCCGGTGTTTGCACCAGTTCCAGCATTCGCAGTAGTTCCGGTGTTTGCACCGGTTCCAGTATTCGCAGTCGTTCCGGTATTTACGCCGGTTCCAGAATTCGCAGTCGTTCCGGTGTTTGCGCCAGTTCCAGAATTCGCAGTCGTTCCGGTATTTGCACCGGTTCCAGTATTCGCAGTCGTTCCGGTATTTACGCCGGTTCCAGAATTCGCAGTCGATCCGGTGTTTGCGACAGTTCCAGCATTCGCAGTAGTTCCGGTGTTTGCACCGGTTCCAGTATTCGCAGTCGTTCCTGTGTTTGCGCCGGTTCCTGTATTCGCAGTCGTTCCTGTGTTTGCGCCGGTTCCTGTATTTGCAGTAGTTCCGGTGCTTGCGGTTCCAGTAGAACCAGAAGCAGCTCCACTACCAGCAGCCTGTTGTGACAAATTACCAGTGCCGGTGTTTGCGCCAGTTCCGGTATTCGCAGTCGTTCCGGTATTTGCGCCGGTTCCAGTATTCGCAGTCGTTCCGGTGTTTGCGCCGGTTCCAGTATTCGCAGTCGTTCCGGTGTTTGCGCCGGTTCCAGTATTCGCAGTC